>JGI20225J20221_1000001_pt2 | contig 680156 bp, 622 predicted proteins | sample BioMet4_FD_20221 | JGI IMG/M metagenome (IMG submission 20221)
GACAACCGTCGCCCGGCTAACATAGCCTTCTCCGTCCCCCCTTCGCAGTAACACCAAGTACAGGAATATTAACCTGTTTCCCATCGACTACGCCTTTCGGCCTCGCCTTAGGGGTCGACTCACCCTGCCCCGATTAACGTTGGACAGGAACCCTTGGTCTTCCGGCGAGCGGGCTTTTCACCCGCTTTATCGTTACTTATGTCAGCATTCGCACTTCTGATACCTCCAGCATGCCTCACAGCACACCTTCAACGGCTTACAGAACGCTCCCCTACCCAACAACGCATAAGCGTCGCTGCCGCAGCTTCGGTGCATGGTTTAGCCCCGTTACATCTTCCGCGCAGGCCGACTCGACCAGTGAGCTATTACGCTTTCTTTAAATGATGGCTGCTTCTAAGCCAACATCCTGGCTGTCTGTGCCTTCCCACATCGTTTCCCACTTAACCATGACTTTGGGACCTTAGCTGGCGGTCTGGGTTGTTTCCCTCTTCACGACGGACGTTAGCACCCGCCGTGTGTCTCCCGTGATAACATTCTTCGGTATTCGTAGTTTGCATCGGGTTGGTAAGCCGGGATGGCCCCCTAGCCGAAACAGTGCTCTACCCCCGAAGATGAGTTCACGAGGCGCTACCTAAATAGCTTTCGGGGAGAACCAGCTATCTCCCGGTTTGATTGGCCTTTCACCCCCAGCCACAAGTCATCCGCTAATTTTTCAACATTAGTCGGTTCGGTCCTCCAGTTAGTGTTACCCAACCTTCAACCTGCCCATGGCTAGATCACCGGGTTTCGGGTCTATACCCTGCAACTTAACGCCCAGTTAAGACTCGGTTTCCCTTCGGCTCCCCTATACGGTTAACCTTGCTACAGAATATAAGTCGCTGACCCATTATACAAAAGGTACGCAGTCACACCACGAAGGTGCTCCCACTGCTTGTACGTACACGGTTTCAGGTTCTTTTTCACTCCCCTCGCCGGGGTTCTTTTCGCCTTTCCCTCACGGTACTGGTTCACTATCGGTCAGTCAGGAGTATTTAGCCTTGGAGGATGGTCCCCCCATATTCAGACAGGATACCACGTGTCCCGCCCTACTCTTCGAGTTCACAACCTGTGCATTTTCGTGTACGGGGCTGTCACCCTGTATCGCCGGACTTTCCAGACCGTTCCACTAACACACAAGCTGATTCAGACTCTGGGCTGCTCCCCGTTCGCTCGCCGCTACTGGGGGAATCTCGGTTGATTTCTTTTCCTCGGGGTACTTAGATGTTTCAGTTCCCCCGGTTCGCCTCGTTAACCTATGTATTCAGTTAACGATAGTGTGTCGAAACACACTGGGTTTCCCCATTCGGACATCGCCGGGTCAAAGGTTCATATCACCTCGCCGGCGCTTTTCGCAGATTAGCACGTCCTTCATCGCCTCTGACTGCCAGGGCATCCACCGTGTACGCTTAGTCGCTTAACCTCACAACCCGAAGATGTTTCTTTCGATTCATCACCGACTTGCGAAAATTTGAGAGACTCGAACACACCATTTAAGATGTGTCGTTTCAATTTTCAGCTTGATCCAGATTTTTAAAGAGCAAATATCTCAAACAAGACTCGTGAGTCTGTTTTGAGATACGGTGGTCGGCGACTTTCACTCACAAACCAGCAAGTGGCGTCCCCTAGGGGATTCGAACCCCTGTTACCGCCGTGAAAGGGCGGTGTCCTGGGCCTCTAGACGAAGGGGACACTGAAGTCTCAATCGCAAGACGCCTTGCTATTTACTTTTCATCAGACAATCTGTGTGAGCACTACAAAGGCAGGTTCTTTAAGGTAAGGAGGTGATCCAACCGCAGGTTCCCCTACGGTTACCTTGTTACGACTTCACCCCAGTCATGAATCACAAAGTGGTAAGCGCCCTCCCGAAGGTTAAGCTACCTACTTCTTTTGCAACCCACTCCCATGGTGTGACGGGCGGTGTGTACAAGGCCCGGGAACGTATTCACCGTAGCATTCTGATCTACGATTACTAGCGATTCCGACTTCATGGAGTCGAGTTGCAGACTCCAATCCGGACTACGACGCACTTTATGAGGTCCGCTTGCTCTCGCGAGGTCGCTTCTCTTTGTATGCGCCATTGTAGCACGTGTGTAGCCCTACTCGTAAGGGCCATGATGACTTGACGTCATCCCCACCTTCCTCCAGTTTATCACTGGCAGTCTCCTTTGAGTTCCCGGCCTNACCGCTGGCAACAAAGGATAAGGGTTGCGCTCGTTGCGGGACTTAACCCAACATTTCACAACACGAGCTGACGACAGCCATGCAGCACCTGTCTCAGAGTTCCCGAAGGCACCAANGCATCTCTGNTAAGTTCTCTGGATGTCAAGAGTAGGTAAGGTTCTTCGCGTTGCATCGAATTAAACCACATGCTCCACCGCTTGTGCGGGCCCCCGTCAATTCATTTGAGTTTTAACCTTGCGGCCGTACTCCCCAGGCGGTCGACTTAACGCGTTAGCTCCGGAAGCCACGCCTCAAGGGCACAACCTCCAAGTCGACATCGTTTACGGCGTGGACTACCAGGGTATCTAATCCTGTTTGCTCCCCACGCTTTCGCACCTGAGCGTCAGTCTTTGTCCAGGGGGCCGCCTTCGCCACCGGTATTCCTCCAGATCTCTACGCATTTCACCGCTACACCTGGAATTCTACCCCCCTCTACAAGACTCTAGCCTGCCAGTTTCGAATGCAGTTCCCAGGTTGAGCCCGGGGATTTCACATCCGACTTGACAGACCGCCTGCGTGCGCTTTACGCCCAGTAATTCCGATTAACGCTTGCACCCTCCGTATTACCGCGGCTGCTGGCACGGAGTTAGCCGGTGCTTCTTCTGCGGGTAACGTCAATTGCTGTGGTTATTAACCACAACACCTTCCTCCCCGCTGAAAGTACTTTACAACCCGAAGGCCTTCTTCATACACGCGGCATGGCTGCATCAGGCTTGCGCCCATTGTGCAATATTCCCCACTGCTGCCTCCCGTAGGAGTCTGGACCGTGTCTCAGTTCCAGTGTGGCTGGTCATCCTCTCAGACCAGCTAGGGATCGTCGCCTAGGTGAGCCGTTACCCCACCTACTAGCTAATCCCATCTGGGCACATCTGATGGCAAGAGGCCCGAAGGTCCCCCTCTTTGGTCTTGCGACATTATGCGGTATTAGCTACCGTTTCCAGTAGTTATCCCCCTCCATCAGGCAGTTTCCCAGACATTACTCACCCGTCCGCCGCTCGTCACCCGGGAGCAAGCTCCCCGTGTTACCGCCCGACTTGCATGTGTTAGGCCTGCCGCCAGCGTTCAATCTGAGCCATGATCAAACTCTTCAATTTAAAAGTTTGATGCTCAATGAATTAAACTTCGTAATGAATTACGTGTTCACTCGTTGAGACTTGGTATTCATTTATCGTCCGAGGACGTTAAGAATCCATGTCACTTTGAGTGCCCACACAGATTGTCTGATAAATTGTTAAAGAGCAGTGCCGCTTCGTTTTCGCTGCGGCGCGGGGTGTGCATATTACGCTTTCCCGCTACAGAGTCAAGCATTTTATTTTGCTTTTCTCTGCTGGTGTTCATCTCTGAACCCCGCTAACCCGGCGGTCTGTAAGCCGTTGTTCCGTGTCAGTGGAGGCGCATTATAGGGAGTTATTCTGAAGCTGCAAGGATAAAGTGAAAATTATTTACCGACCGCTCATTTTCCAGGCAAATCACTTCCCAGACCTCAATTCTGGCCTGGTTTTTAAACAAAAACGAGCCGCAAGCGGCCCGTTTTTAGTGTTTTGTGACTTACTGCACTGCCACAATGCGATCGTCGTTGGCTTCCAGACGGATGACTTTGCCCGGAATCAGCTCCCCGGAGAGGATTTGCTGAGCCAGCGGGTTTTCAATCTGCTGCTGAATAGCGCGTTTCAATGGACGCGCCCCATAAACCGGATCGTAACCATTTTCACTCAGCAGCTTCAGCGCATCGTCAGAGATATGGATTTCATATCCACGCTCTTCCAGACGTTTGTACAGACGCTGCAGCTGGATCTGTGCAATCGACGCAATATGTTTCTCACCCAGAGGATGGAACACCACAACTTCATCAATACGGTTGATGAACTCAGGACGGAAACTATGGCTGACCACACCAAGAACCAGATCTTTCATATGGCTGTAGTCCAGTTCACCGAAACGTTCCTGAATCAAATCAGAACCCAGGTTCGAGGTCATAATCACCACCGTATTACGGAAATCGACCGTTCTCCCCTGCCCGTCCGTCAGACGGCCATCATCCAGCACCTGCAGCAGGATGTTAAATACATCCGGATGTGCTTTTTCCACTTCATCCAGCAAGATGACGGAGTAAGGACGACGGCGAACCGCCTCTGTCAGATAGCCACCTTCTTCATAACCGACATATCCCGGAGGTGCACCGACCAAACGCGATACGGAGTGTTTTTCCATAAACTCGGACATATCGATACGCACCATCGCGTCGTCGCTGTCGAACATAAAGTTAGCCAACGCTTTGCACAGCTCGGTTTTACCGACACCGGTCGGCCCCAGGAACAGGAACGAACCAATTGGGCGATTCGGATCGGACAGGCCCGCACGACTACGACGAATGGCGTTGGAAACCGCTTCGACCGCCTCGTTCTGACCAATGACGCGATTATGCAGATCCTGCTCCATACGCAGCAGTTTTTCACGTTCGCCCTCCAGCATGCGAGCGACCGGAATACCTGTCCAGCGCGCCAGCACCTCGGCAATCTCCGCATCCGTCACTTTATTACGTAACAGACGCATTGTTTTGCCTTCGGACTGTGTCGCGAGCTCAAGCTGTTTTTCCAGCTCAGGAATTTTGCCGTACTGAAGCTCAGACATCCGCGCCAGATCGCCGACGCGACGCGCCTGTTCAATAGCTATTTTTGCCTGCTCCAGCTCCGCTTTGATCGTCTGAGTGCCAGAGAGTGACGCTTTCTCCGCTTTCCACTCTTCTTCTAACTCAGAATACTGACGCTCTTTATCGTCCAGCTCTTCATTGAGCATATCCAGGCGTTTCTTACTGGCTTCATCAGACTCTTTCTTCAGCGCCTGCTGTTCCAGCTTGAGCTGAATGATGCGACGGTCGAGCCTGTCCAGTTCTTCCGGTTTAGAGTCAATCTGCATACGAATGCTTGATGCAGCTTCATCAATCAGGTCGATGGCTTTATCCGGCAACTGACGATCGGCAATATAGCGGTGCGAAAGCGTGGCTGCCGCGACAATCGCCGGGTCGGTGATCTGCACATGATGGTGCAGCTCATAACGTTCTTTCAGACCACGCAGAATTGCGATGGTATCTTCAACACTTGGCTCTGCGACAAACACTTTCTGGAAACGACGTTCCAGCGCGGCATCTTTTTCAATGTACTGACGGTACTCATCCAGCGTCGTCGCCCCCACGCAGTGAAGCTCACCACGCGCCAGAGCAGGTTTCAGCATATTCCCGGCATCCATTGCGCCGTCCGCTTTACCCGCACCAACCATCGTATGCAGTTCGTCGATAAACAGAATGACGTTGCCTTCCTGTTTCGCCAGATCGTTAAGTACACCTTTCAGACGCTCTTCAAACTCACCGCGGTATTTCGCCCCGGCCACCAGCGCGCCCATATCCAGCGCCAGTACGCGACGACCTTTCAGCCCTTCCGGCACTTCACCGTTCACAATACGCTGCGCCAGCCCTTCAACAATGGCCGTTTTACCGACGCCAGGCTCACCAATCAGCACAGGGTTGTTTTTGGTACGGCGCTGCAGTACCTGGATAGTACGGCGAATTTCTTCATCACGGCCGATCACCGGGTCAAGTTTGCCCTGCTCAGCACGTTCAGTCAGATCGACCGTAAATTTTTTCAAAGCCTGACGTTGGTCTTCGGCTCCCTGATCGTTCACGCTTTCACCTCCGCGCATTTTCTCAATCGCCTGAGTCACATTGGCAGTGGTTGCGCCGGCAGTTTTCAGCAGGTCGGTCAAGGTACCGCGTGATTCGAGCGCCGCCAGAACAAACAGCTCTGACGAAATAAAGTTGTCTCCACCTTTTTGCGCCAGCTTGTCGCAAAGGTTCAGCACGCGCACCAGATCCTGAGACGGCTGTACGTCGCCACCGGTGCCTTCCACCTGCGGTAAACGGCTCAGCGCTTGATCGATGGCTGTGCGCAACTGGCCAGCATTAATGCCAGCAGTGGTTAATAACGGACGAACCGATCCCCCTTCCTGATTCAGCAAGGCGCTCATTAAATGAAGAGGTTCGATAAACTGATTGTCGTGCCCAAGTGCGAGGGACTGGGCATCGGCGAGAGCAAGCTGGAATTTATTAGTAAGACGATCCAGACGCATAACTCCTCCCATAACTGGTCAAATTTGCTACTGGAGATTAAATGAGGTCATCCCTCAATTATTCAAGGTTAATGACCTGAATTATGTGAAAAGAAAACGGCACGTGCCGGATCGTCTTGATTCTTTAGGTTATATCAGCCAAATAAAACTTGCCATACGACCCGTCGTCTTGTCACGACGATAAGAGAAAAAATCACCCGTTTCGGTGAGAGTACAGCGATCGCCGCCGAAGATTTGCGTCACCCCGACATTATTCAGACGCTGGCGAGCAAGTTGGTAAATGTCGGCCAGATACTTTTCACCTGTTGCCATGAAAGCATTCACCGCCTGCGGATCTTTCGCCATAAAGGCTTCACGTACCTCTGGCCCTACCTCAAACGCCTTAGGGCCAATAGCCGGGCCAAGCCAGGCAATGATATTGGCCGGGTCATCGTTGAAACAGCCGACAGTCTCTTCCAGCACACCGTCGCACAGTCCACGCCAGCCCGCATGTGCGGCAGCGACCTCTGTCCCTGCCTGGTTGCAGAACAGTACCGGCAGACAATCGGCAGTCATCACGGCACAAACCGTTCCCGGAGTATTGCTGTAAGAGGCATCGGCACGTTTAGACGCGTAAGGTTCACCTGTAAGCATGAGCACATCTTTACCGTGCACCTGTTCAAGCCAGACCGGTTTCGACGGTAAGTTCCCCGCAGCAAACATGCGCTTGCGGTTCTCTTCAACATGTTCAAGGTTGTCACCACAATGCGCGCCGAGGTTCAAAGACTCCCACGCGCCCTGACTCACCCCGCCGATACGGGTCGAACTGCAGGCAGCCACGCCTTCAGGTAGTGGCCACTCCGGGACAATCAGTTTGGTCATAACCAGTCCACTTGATCCTTATGCTCTTCAAAGTCAGCGCGCATCGCGTCAATCAACTCCACCATATCTTGTGGGATTGGCGCGTGCCATTCCATCTGAATACCGGTGACAGGATGGTAAAGACGCAGCATGGTTGCATGCAGCGCCTGACGATCGAATTTGCGCAATACGCTGATGAACTCATCCGATGCGCCTTTTGGCGGGCGTGGACGGCCACCATACACCTGATCCCCCACCAGCGGATGGGTGATGTGTGCCATATGGACACGGATCTGGTGAGTACGCCCGGTTTCCAGACGCAGACGCAGGCGCGTATGGATGCGGAAGTGCTCCATGATGCGATAGTGCGTTACCGCCGGTTTACCCATTGGGTGTACGGACATATGAGTACGTTTGGTTGGGTGACGGCTGATCGGCTCTTCTACCGTCCCGCCTGAAGTCATATGACCAATCGCTACCGCTTCATATTCACGCGTGATTTCACGCAGCTGCAGTGATTCAACAAGGCGAGTCTGAGCAGGAATCGTCTTCGCCACCACCATCAAACCGGTCGTGTCTTTATCCAGACGGTGAACGATACCGGCGCGCGGCACGTCAGCAATCGGCGGATAATAATGGAGGAGTGCGTTAAGCACCGTACCATCAGGGTTACCTGCGCCCGGGTGAACAACCAGATCGCGCGGCTTGTTGATGACCAGGATGTCATCATCTTCATAAACGATATCCAGCGGGATATCCTGTGGCTCGAAGCGGACGTCCTCTTCGATTTCAGCATTGATGGCGACAACTTCCCCACCTAACACTTTCTCTTTTGGTTTGTCCCAGATCTTGCCGTTAATCAGCACGCGCTGGTCAAGGATCCATTCTTTTATGCGTGAACGCGAATAATCAGGGAACAATTCGGCCAAAGCCTGATCTAAGCGTTGACCGAGCTGATTTTCGGAGACTGTTGCGGTGAGTTCTACTCGTTGTGCCATAAACTGCTTCTTTGTTTAACGTTGGGTTTTACGGCTTTGCCGTTTAATATAGTGTGCTATTGTAGCTGGTCTTAATCGGGAGCAGGAACAGAGATTCTCCCGGACAAACATTTGAGGAAAGTCAAAACGTCATGACGCGCATGAAATATCTGGTGGCAGCGGCCACGTTGAGCCTGGCTTTGGTGGGCTGCTCCGGTTCAAATGAACAGGTCCCTGACAATCCGCCGAATGAAATCTATGCGACTGCACAACAAAAACTGCAGGACGGTAACTGGAAACAGGCGATAACGCAACTGGAAGCGCTGGATAATCGCTATCCATTTGGTCCATATTCGCAGCAGGTACAGTTAGATCTCATCTACGCCTACTATAAAAATGCCGATCTGCCGTTGGCTCAGGCCACTATCGATCGCTTCGTGCGTCTGAACCCGACTCATCCTAACATCGATTACGTGATGTACATGCGCGGTCTGACTAACATGGCGCTGGATGACAGTGCTCTGCAGGGCTTCTTCGGTGTGGATCGTTCCGACCGTGACCCGCAGCACGCGCGTGATGCATTCAACGACTTCTCCAAACTGGTGCGCGGCTATCCGAACAGCCAGTACGTGACCGACGCGTCCAAACGTCTGGTATTCCTGAAAGATCGCCTGGCGAAATACGAATACTCCGTTGCTGAATACTACACTCGCCGTGGCGCATGGGTTGCTGTCGTTAACCGTGTCGAAGGTATGCTGCGCGATTACCCGGATACACAAGCAACACGCGATGGCCTGAAGCTGATGGAAAATGCTTACCGTCAGATGCAGATGACCGCGCAGGCTGACAAAGTGGCGAAGATCATCGCCGCGAACAGCAGTAACACCTGATATTGACTTCAACGCAAAACGGCAGCCCCAGGGCTGCCGTTTTTTTATTCTATTTCGCCATAAGCTGAAGCGGTTTAGCTTCAACACATCCTATCAACTATGACTGCAATTTTTGCCTTCGACAAGGTAAATATCACCTCTTCCTGCCTTGCCTCACAAAAAAGATTCCCTGACAAAAACCGACAAAATAACGTGATCTAAATCACACATTTTGACATTAGGACAGGTATGCTGGAATCACCAAGACGGAAAGACAAGAGGTAAAATTTATGACAATGAACATTACCAGTAAACAAATGGAAATTACTCCGGCAATTCGCCAGCACGTCGCAGACCGTCTCGCTAAACTGGATAAATGGCAAACTCATTTGATTAACCCGCATATCATTCTGTCCAAGGAGCCACAGGGTTTCATCGCTGACGCAACTATCAATACTCCAAACGGCCATCTGGTCGCCAGCGCAAAACATGAAGATATGTACACAGCTATTAACGATTTGATCAACAAGCTGGAACGGCAGCTCAATAAAGTGCAACACAAAGGCGAAGCCCGTCGCGCCGCAACATCGGTGAAAGACGCCAGCCTCGCGGAAGAAGTTGAAGAAGAGTAATCCTTTAAATTGAGTATACCGCCAACGCGCCTTCGGGCGCGTTTTTTATTGACAGGGTGAAAACAGTACAGGTACTTTAACGGTATCAACCACAGGATGAACTCATGAAACATACGCCGTTTTTCTTCGCATTCTTTTTTACCTTCCCCTGAACGGGAGGCGTTTCGTCGTGTGATAAAGAATGCGAAGACGAACAACAAGGCCTCCCAAACCGGGGGGCCTTTTTTATTAATAACGATAAACAGACAGGCAACACTATGACACCGGAAAACCCGTTACTGGATCTGCGAGTAAAAATCAGCGCACTGGATGAGAAATTACTGGCGCTGCTGGCAGAACGCCGCGCTCTTGCCATCGAAGTGGGCAAAGCCAAACTGGACTCTCATCGCCCAGTGCGTGATATCGACCGTGAGCGAGATTTGCTGGAACGTCTGGTTCAGCTTGGCAAAGTGCATCATCTGGATGCCCATTACATTACCCGTCTGTTCCAGCTCATTATCGAAGATTCCGTTTTGACCCAGCAAGCGTTGCTGCAGCAACATCTGAACAAGACCAACCCGCACTCTGCACGCATTGCATTCCTCGGCCCAAAAGGTTCTTACTCTCACCTGGCTGCACGCCAGTATGCAGCCCGCCATTTTGAAGAGTTTATTGAGAGCGGCTGTGCAAAATTTGCCGATATCTTCAATCAGGTTGAAACTGGCCAGGCCGATTACGCCGTCGTACCCATTGAAAACACCAGCTCCGGTGCCATCAACGATGTATACGATCTGCTGCAACATACCAGCCTGTCACTGGTTGGTGAGTTAACTATCCCTATCGATCACTGTGTGCTGGTCTCCGGCTCAACCGACCTGAGCAACATCAAAACGGTCTATAGCCATCCGCAGCCTTTCCAGCAGTGCAGCCAGTTCCTGAACCGTTATCCAGACTGGAAAATTGAGTACACCGAAAGTACATCAGCGGCGATGGAAAAAGTGGCGCAGACAAACTCTCCAACGGTAGCGGCACTGGGCAGCGAAGCAGGTGGTGCGCTGTACGGCTTACAGGTACTGGAGCGTAATCTGGCAAACCAGACGCAAAACATCACCCGTTTCATCGTGCTGGCACGCAAAGCAATCAATGTCTCTGACCAGGTTCCGGCAAAAACCACTCTCTTGATGGCTACCGGCCAACAGGCGGGTGCGCTGGTTGAGGCTCTTCTGGTACTGCGCAATCACAATCTGATCATGACCCGGCTGGAATCCCGCCCGATTTACGGCAATCCGTGGGAAGAGATGTTCTACCTCGATATCCAGGCCAATCTGGAATCTGCATCCATGCAGAAAGCCCTGCGCGAACTGGGCGAGATCACCCGTTCAATGAAAGTACTGGGCTGTTATCCGAGCGAAAATGTCGTCCCGGTTGACCCGGCTTAACGTTCGATAAAACGACTTTTCTTCATCCCTGCTACGCTGACGGGCAGGGTGAAGATAGCGCCAGAGAGCGGGTATTGCGCCACCTCATTCTCATCCATATTTTCCCGCGTAGTCGTAATAAACAACGTTTTCATGTCATCCCCCCCAAAGCAGACCATCGTCGGGCAACGCACCGGCAGCCAATATTCTTCCAGCTGTTCCCCCTGCGGAGAAAACCGCGCTATGCGCCAGCCGTCAAACAGCGCACTCCAGTAGCAGCCTTCCACATCCATTGCCGCGCCGTCGGGTATCCCTTCGCCCTCTTTGAACCGATGAAATACCTTACGTTGACCAGGCTCCCCATTTTCATCGAGTGGTGTACGGTAAATGACACCGTTCGGCGTATCGGAGGTGAACATCCACTGTTTATCGGGGCTAAACGCTAACCCGTTATGTCCGTGGATATCACACTGGATCACTTTCGGCGTCAGGTCGTTGTCGATACGCATCAGCATTGCACCGTTGTAGTCCCCTGGCCCCCAGAAGGTACCCGCATAGAAACGGCCCATATGGTCGGTTCCCCCATCGTTAAAACGCGCGAGCTGCGGGTTAGACGGGTTATCGCACACCTTGCGCCGGAGCAGGCCGTGATTATCGGTGAGCCAGATGGCGTTACGCATCGCAACGATAAAACCACCGCGTTCACGCAGGGCAAAACACCCCACCTCTTCATGGAAGGAAAGCACAGTATGTTCTGCCGTAGGCAGATGGTAACGGTGGATCTCCCCTTCCAGAATATCTGCCCAGTAGAGCGTACTCTCTTCTGCGCTCCATGTCGGGCACTCCGGCAGATGCCCGGTGTAATTCAACAGCTGTTGTGGTTCAGCCATGACAGTTCCCCAAAATGAAAAAAGCCAGCAATGCTGGCTTTTAGTATATACATCATCACATTACTGGCGACTGTCATTTGCCTGACGTAACAGCGTGCGGCTCTCACTCTGGAAACGTTTTGCGTAATCACCAAACCAGTGTTCAACTTTACGGAAGCTGTCGATAAACGCCTGTTTATCGCCGTGCTCAAGCAGCGTAATGGCCTCGCCAAATCGCTGATAGTAACGTTTGATGAGCGCAAGGTTGTTTTCTGACGACATAATAATGTCGGCATACAACTGTGGATCCTGTGCAAACAGACGACCAACCATTGCCAGCTCAAGCCGATAGATTGGTGAAGAGAGCGCCAGCAACTGCTCAAGCTGTACATTCTCTTCTGCCAGATGCAGCCCATATGCAAAGGTCGCAAAGTGGCGCAGCGCCTGAATGAACGCCATGTTCTGATCGTGCTCAACCGCGCTGATGCGGTGCAAACGCGCGCCCCACACCTGAATCTGTTCCAGGAACCACTGATAGGCTTCCGGCTGACGGCCATCGCAGTAAACAACCACCTGCTTTGCCAGGCTGCCGCTGTCCGGGCCAAACATGGGGTGCAGACCGAGCACCGGGCCAGTGTGCGCAGCCAGCATCGCCTGTAGCGGGCCATTTTTGACGGAGGCTAAGTCCACCAGGATACAATCTTCCGGTAGCGGAGGAAGCTTCCCGATGATCTGCTCCGTCACATGGATCGGCACGCTGACAATAACCATGCCCGCATCTTTCATGAGTTCTGGCGCATGTGCCCAATCCTCTTTTTCCAGAATGCGCACCTGATAGCCAGAAAGCGTCAGCATTTTTTCGAACAGACGCCCCATCTGACCTGCCCCGCCCACAATGACCACCGGACGCAGCGACGGACAGAGGGTTTTAAAGCCCTTATCGTTCTCGCTGGAGTAAGATTCCCGCATCACGCGACGCAAAACATCTTCAATCAAATCGGGAGAAACGCCCAGCGCCTGGGCCTCTTTCCGGCGGGATGCCAGCATGGACGCTTCACGTTCCGGTACATAAATGGGCAGGCCGTATTTGCTTTTAACCTCACCTACCTCGGCAACCAGTGCCATGCGGCGCGCCAGAAGATCCAGCAGCGCCTTATCCACTTCATCAATTTGATCGCGTAATGCGGTCAATTCAGCAACCATAACTAACCTCTTAAGCCAGACGCGTCGCCAGCTGGCCGTGTAAATCTTTATGGATCTCACGCAGCAGCGCATCGGTGGTTTCCCAGCTGATGCAGGCATCCGTGACGGATACACCATGCTTCATCGCGCTACGCGGTTGTTCAGATGACTGATTGCCTTCATGAATATTGCTCTCAATCATCAGACCGATAATAGAACGGTTACCATCTTTAATCTGTGCAATCACGGATTCCGCCACCGCAGGCTGACGACGGTAATCTTTATTTGAATTACCATGACTGCAATCTACCATCAGCGCCGGACGCAGTCCTGCCTGTGCCATCTCTTTTTCACACTGCGCCACATCCGCCGGGCTGTAGTTCGGTGCTTTACCACCACGCAGGATCACATGACCGTCCGGGTTACCCTGGGTTTGCAGCAGGCAAACCTGACCAGCCTGGTTAATACCGACAAAACGGTGTGGCATCGCAGCGGCACGCATCGCGTTAATCGCCGTCGCCAGGCTACCATCGGTTCCGTTTTTAAAGCCCACCGGCATCGACAGGCCAGACGCCATCTCACGGTGGGTTTGTGATTCTGTCGTACGCGCACCAATCGCAGACCAGCTAAACAGATCGCCCAGGTACTGCGGGCTGTTTGGATCCAGCGCTTCTGTTGCCAGCGGTAGCCCCATGCTCACCAGTTCCACCAGCAGGCGACGCGCAATCTTCAGGCCTGCTTCCACATCAAACGAGCCATCCATGTGCGGATCGTTAATCAACCCTTTCCAGCCAACGGTGGTACGTGGCTTTTCAAAATAGACGCGCATCACCAGGTAGAGGCTATCGCTGACCTCCTCCGCTAATGCTTTAAATCGACGAGCGTATTCAATAGCCGTTTCAGGATCGTGGATAGAGCATGGACCACACACCACCAGCAGACGCGGATCGCGGCCAGCGATAATGTCAGAGATGGTCTGGCGAGAGTGCTCAATTTGAGCCTCCTGCGCAATACTCAGCGGGAACTCCGCTTTCAGTTGATCCGGAGTAATTAAAATCTGTTCGTCGGTAATGTGTACGTTGTTCAGCGCGTCTTTTTGCATGATGGCGATCCTGTCTGGCTCGTTTGCGATAGTTGTTTTCCTCTAAGAGGTGGAACAACGATACCACAACAAGTAAAGATTTCAATCCAAAATACGTACATATTACTTTACACAGGCCATTTCATTGCAAAAATCAGCCGATAAAAACGTAAAGTTAAAATTACACTCACAAATTCTTTTGCCAGGCTATGCTGAAGAAAAAAGGAGAGTCGCTATGCGTTCGATGCTTCCTGCGCTGATGGTATTGCTTTTATCGGGCTGCCAAATCAATCCTTATACGTTCCAGCCCAACTGGACAAGCCCCAGCTGGTTTGACGCGGGTAAAGAAGACGCCATGAATGGCCTCCCGGTTAAAGATAACCAGTTGCTGGCCGATAATTTTAACGATCCGCATGTTGATCGTAGCGAATATCTCCGCGGTTATGCCGATGGACAGAAAAGAGTCTGTGAAGAAGGCTTCCTCCACGCCTGGGGATTAGCGGGCAAATCGTTTCCTGCCAGCTGTGATGCCACCGCAAATGCAGCAAAACTGCATGAGTCCTGGCAAAAAGGAATGGATGAAAGCATGAGCGCAAGCAGGCTTAATTGAATTTATTTTTAACACTCTGAATAAATACAATTGTAGGATTTAACTTAGGTCGACATAGTCGCATTTCTGACATAATGACGGCTTTGATAAACAATGGTATTCTGCCAGCAACTCTTAAGGACATCTATTTCCGGAGCGATATGGCGGATTCTGGTGAGAAATTCATTCTTGGTCTCTTTTTTCCGACTCACTCTGGTGTTCATACTGTTTCTTACGGCTGGTTCAGCGGCTGCAGGTGCGCTCGCAGAAACCGATAAATCAGTGCGTTCAATTGTTTCTGGTATTGTGAGCTATACCCGGTGGCCAGCACTTTCTGGTCAGCCAAAACTCTGTGTTTATGCCTCTTCTCGCTACGTGCAGGCACTCAGTAGTGAAAAGGGACAAAACCCGCTACCGTATACTCCTGTGATTGTTCGTAACGATCAGGAAGCGCTGTCCGCTACGTGCGACGCGATTTATTTCGGAACTGAATCACCTGCCAGCCAGCTTGAATTAATAAGACAATACCAGGGCAGAGCATTGCTATTAATCTCAGAGCAAAACCCGGAATGCGTAATTGGCAGTGCATTTTGTCTGATTATCAATGACAACCGGGTCAAGTTCTCTGTCAATCTGGATGCACTGTCTCGCAGTGGCGTAAGGGTCAATCCGGATGTATTAATGCTTGCACGGAATACAAAGCATGAATAAGGATTTCACTCCAAAGCCACGTCCGACGTTTAAAAGAACGTTACGGCGTATCAGTATGATAAGTGTCATAATAACAATGACATTTATATGGCTGTTGCTGTGTTTTGCCTCTGTGGTGACATTAAAGCAATATGCACAAAAAAACCTCGAATTAACCGGTGCAACAATGAGCCACAATCTTGAAGCCTCGCTGGTTTTCAATGATTCACTGGCAGCCAATGAAACTCTTGCGACCCTCGGCAAACAGGGGCAATTTGCCGCAGCGGAAGTGCTCGACAACCACAAAAAACGTTTTGCTTACTGGTCATGGGATCCTGAAGACAATACGGATACGCTGGGCGCGTTGATCAGCCGCTGGTTATTCCCTGAACCCGTCTCACAGCCGATAATGCATAATGGCAATGCAATCGGCGAAATTCATCTTACCGCGCGTGACAGCCTGATCAGCCATTTTATCTGGATGTCCTTTGCCGTTCTTACTGGTTGTATTCTTTTTGCTTCCACTGTCGCGCTCACGATCACACGTTCTCTGCATCACGGTATGGTTACGGCGATGCAAAACATCACCGATGTTGTCCATGATGTACGTACCAACCGCAACTTCTCCCGACGGGTAAAAGCAGGACGCATCGAAGAATTTCACCAGTTTGGTGAAGACTTCAACAGCCTGCTGGATGAAATGGAAGAATGGCAGCTTAAGCTGCAGGCGACAAATGCCCAGTTGATGCGCACGGCCATGCATGACCCTCTCACCGGGCTGGCGAATCGTGCCGCGTTTCGTAATAGCATTGCAGCATTGATGAACGACGCCTCTGCCAAAGCAAACTCTGCCCTGCTCTTCCTCGATGGTGATAACTTTAAGTATATCAACGACACCTGGGGACATGCTGCGGGAGACTGCGTACTGATTGAAATCGCCAGCAGGATGGTCGAGTTCGGTGATAAGCGCCATCTCTCATACCGTCTTGGTGGTGATGAGTTTGCAATGGTGCTGTATGGTGTCCATTCTGAACCTGAGGTTCAACGCATTTGTGCTGCACTGTCGCAGCAGTTTACCCGTCCGTTTGATCTGCATAACGGGCGCACAGCATTGATGTCACTCAGCATTGGCTTTGCTCTGGCGTGGGAAAATGTCTCTGTCGAGGCGTTACTGGAACAAGCCGACCGCAACATGTACATGGTCAAAAACCAGCGTACAAAAACAATATATTAGAAAGGAATACGATATGTTAAAGCGTTACTTCTCGCTGTTGTTACTGGCCTCACTGGCACTGTCTGGCTGTCAGACCCCGCAAGGTAAATTCACCCCAGAGCAAATTACGGCAATGAAGTCTTACGGCTTTAACGAACTGAATGGCGACTGGTCTTTGGGACTGTCGGACAAAATTCTGTTTGATAAAAACGACGCCAGACTGCGTCCGGAGAGTGAATCACAAATCCAGACTATGGCATCACGCCTGGCCGCAACAGGCCTGAACCACGCAAGAATGGACGGGCATACGGATAACTATGGAGAAGAGGGCTACAACGAAGCGCTGTCGTTAAAACGCGCAAACGTCGTGGCAGACGCCTGGGCAAAGGGGGCGAATATCCCACGCAGTAACCTCACCACGCGGGGATTAGGCAAAAAATATCCCGTTGCCAGCAACAGCACCTCGCAAGGGCGCGCTGAAAACCGCCGGGTTGCGGTAGTCATCAGCGCGCCATAGGATTACCTGGCGGATGACCCGGCGAGCGACACGCTTGATGCCGCTCGCCAGCGCAGCCAGTCGAGCAAAATAAACAGCGCCAGGCTAATGCCCATCACCGGCAACGCCAGTCCCAACAGAACGCTAACGACTATCGTGGCCCCCCTTCCCCAGGCTGATAACGCCAGCCAGCTCTGACAAAGCGTTTGCACCGGATCCGCTGCCGACCGTGCAGGACGACGCATCCACCACATCCGGTATCCCCAAATTATCAGCACGCACAAGGCAATGCCAAACGCGATAAGCAGTAGTTGATTGATCAGCCCAAACAAGATCCCCATATGAAAATCTACGCCCCAGCGGGTGAGTTTTGCCATTAGCGGGAAATCGTCAAAACGCGTTCTGTCCAGAACCTGCATGGAGTGAGGATCAACGGCGACAGCATCAACCTGTGTCGGCCATCGGCGATCGATTTCCGTCACCGTCCAGGCCTGATCAGCCATTTTTGGCGGACGGATCTCAAGTTTGTTCGCATCAATCCCCGCATTACGGGCGGCATGCAACACGCTATCGAACTGCGCCAGATCTATCCCCATCCCCGCCATCATCATTCCACTATGATGACCGTGGTGTTCGGCATGTTCGTCCATGCTTGTGGGTGCGCCAGAAAGCCGGGTGCTCACCTGCGGAGTCAGCCAGTTCATCTCTGCCCGGAGTTTATCAACATTGCCCCCTGCCCACTGAGACCACGTCAGCCCGGTTACGGAGAACAGCAACATCCCACCCAGCAGCGTCCAGCCTAAGATCACATGCACACGACGCCGATTCTGGAAGCGATTGTTAATACGCCGTTTTGGTCGGGTGTAAAACCACAGGGCAATGCCACCGAGCGCGGCCACCCACATCCAGGAGGCGGCCAGCTCGCTGTAGAGCCGCCCGACATCACCCAGCATCAGCGAGGTATGCAGATAATCAATGGTCTGACGCAGCGGCAAAATCCCGCTAGTGCCATATACCGTCATATCACCACGTACCTCAAGGCTCACGGGGTCAACAAAGATGGCCCGGTTTTCCGATGGCCCAAGCGCCGGGTCAGCGAACATCACGCGGGTCGTTTCACCGTCAATCAGACCCGGACGCACGGCATGTAAACGCAGCTCTGCGCCGACAGCGTTTTCTGCCACAGCAATTTGTTTTGCCAGCGGCTGCGGTTCACCCACGGTAACCGTGTGTAGCACATGCCGGTAAAGCGCATTTTCCAGCTGTGGCGTTGCCACATACAACGTGCCGGTCAGCGCGGCAAAAAAGATAAACGGGCCGACAAACAACCCAACATAGAAATGGAGTCGACGCAGCAGGTTTCCCCATGCTGCGCGCGGAGTGCAGGTAGTCATACTTTTCCTTTTTAAGGCAAAAAGTGAACGATTTTGTTTTTTAAAGGGAAAAAGCAGACCGGCACGGCGGCGCGCGGGTATCAGGATAGAGCCAGGGGAAAAAGTGCCAGTGGCTGACCGTCTGGCGAGGCGGCTTAACGCGAAGCCTTTGCAGCACCATACTCAGCAGCACGATCAGCGCCAGCATCACGCCCGGCACATGTGCTAACAGCACGCAGTAGCCGCACGCTTCCGCATGGTCGACAGGCATCGTGTGTTGCATCCCTGTGTGCTGTTCATCCATCGACATCATACTCATGTCATGATGCATACCCGGCATGGCACTCATGGGATCTTTTTGCAGCGAGACAGAGATAAGCGGTGCGACCACGATCAGCAGGATCGCAAACAACGCGGTCAATGCCGCTGTGCGCTTCCGGTTGTGCTGATGCAGTACGTTATCCACTGTTCCTCCGCTGAAGAGGCCAGCATTGTAAATGATTTATGACAAAATAGTTAATGTGAGAGATGTAATGGGATAAAAAAAGGGCCAGCCTTTCGGCCAGCCCTTTTTAACAGGATGTCGCTTAAGCGAATCTTAGTTCAGACGCTCTTTAATACGAGCAGACTTACCAGTACGCTCACGCAGGTAGTACAGTTTAGCTTTACGTACAGCACCACGACGTTTAACAGCAATGCTGTCAACTACCGGAGAGTGAGTCTGGAAGACACGCTCAACGCCTTCGCCGTTGGAAATTTTACGAACAGTGAATGCAGAGTGCAGACCGCGGTTACGAATAGCGATAACCACGCCCTCGAATGCCTGCAGACGTTTTTTGGAACCTTCAACAACCCATACTTTCACTTCCACGGTGTCACCTGGACGGAAGGAAGGTACGTCCTGCTTCATCTGCTCTTGTTCAAGTTGCTTAATAATGTTGCTCATAATTTAATCTCTTATCCTGGGTAAACTGATATTCGGGAGCGTATTACGCATTCCCATCATGTTCATGCTGCTGGTGCGCGTGTTCAGTTTTGAACTCGGCCAGCAACTTTGCTTGCTCTTCAGTCAGAGCCAGGTTTTCCAGAAGTTCAGGTCTTCTAAGCCAGGTTCGGCCCAGCGACTGCTTCAAACGCCAGCGACGTATCTCAGCATGGTTTCCAGACAGTAACACTGCCGGTACTTCCATCCCTTCTAACACTTCAGGTCGAGTATAGTGTGGGCAGTCCAGCAACCCATCAGCAAAGGAATCTTCCGTTGCCGAAGCTTCATGGCCCAGTACACCCGGAATGAACCGGGCGACGGAGTCAATCAGCGTCATCGCTGGTAACTCACCACCGCTGAGAACGTAATCGCCGATAGACCATTCTTCGTCAATCTCGGTTTGAATTACGCGCTCATCTATCCCTTCGTAGCGCCCACAGACCAGAATCAGCTTTTGATTCGTCGCCAGTTCGCTCACGCCCGCTTGATCAAGCTTGCGTCCCTGAGGTGACAGATAAATCACCTTCGCGCCTTCACCTGCCGCGGCTTTTGCTGTGTGAATAGCATCCCGTAAGGGTTGCACCATCATCAACATCCCCGGTCCGCCGCCGTAAGGACGATCGTCCACGGTACGGTGCCGGTCATGAGTAAAGTCACGAGGACTCCAGCTCTGGATGTTCAGCAGGCCATTTTTTACTGCCCGGCCAGTTACCCCGTAATCAGTAATAGCGCGGAACATTTCAGGAAACAGGCTAATTATGCCAATCCACATAGCGCCGTCTTTTACCGTTTATCCGGAGAATTTAAAAACCAGGATCCCAATCTACTTCAATCGTTTGAGTAGTGAGATCGACTTTCTTGATAACCTGTCCATCGAGGAACGGAACCAACCGCTCCTTGATGCCAAATGCATCTTTCAGGTTTGCCTTAATGACGAGAACGTCATTTGACCCGGTTTCCATCATATCGATGACTTTCCCCAGGCTGTAACCTTCAGTAGTGACCACCTGGCAACCCATAAGGTCTTTCCAGTAGTAGTCGCCCTCTTCCAGCTGTGGCAACTGCGACGAATCCACGACAATTTCACAATTAGTCAGCGCATTCGCGGCATCACGATCGTCAACGCCTTTCAGCTTGATGATGATGTCCTGATTGTGGTGACGCCAGCTTTCCAGCTCGACCTCTTCCCACTTACCGGCCTTCTGGATAAACCAGGGCTGGTAATCAAAAATGCTATCAGCGTCTTCAGTGGAGGAAAACACTCTGAGCCAACCACGGATACCGTAGCAAGAACCCATTTTTCCCAATACGATCGGTTCAACAGGTGCTTTATTGCTCATCATGACCACCGTGACAGATTAAGCTGCTTTGTTTGCTGCTTTGATCAGCGTAGCAACGCGATCGGAAACAGTAGCGCCCTGGCCAACCCAGTGAGCGATACGATCCAGATCCAGACGAGTTTCTTCTTCTGCGCCAGAGGCCAGTGGGTTGAAGAAACCAACGCGCTCGATGAAGCGACCGTTGCGTGCATTACGGCTGTCAGTAACAACAACCTGGTAGAACGGACGCTTTTTAGCGCCGTGACGAGCTAAACGAATAGTAACCATAACATCCTCTTGTGTGAATAAAACAACCGGGCCCCATCGAGGAACGGAGCCCGGGTGTCATATTAAAAGCCCGAAAATTTTACTGATTTCTGGGGAAAATGCAATCAGCATCTTGATACTGAGCATTTACTCGCTCCGCTCGCTCTTCGGGCCGCCCTAAAGGGCGTTCAAAACACTCTTGTGTCTTGTCGAGCACAACCCGGAGCTAAAATGGCAAACAAGATAACCTTATGCCCTTGTTTTTAGCGGCCAGGGAATCCAGGGGGCATCATGCCTTTCATTCCGCGCATCATTTTTGCCATGCCGCCTTTCTTCATTTTCTTCATCATGCGCTGCATGTCGTCGAACTGTTTCAGAAGACGGTTAACGTCCTGCACCTGCATGCCGCAACCGGCTGCGATACGGCGTTTACGGGAACCTTTGATGATGTCCGGGTTAGCACGTTCTTTGAGGGTCATCGAGTTGATGATCGCCTCCATACGCACCAGCACCTTGTCATCCATCTGCGCTTTTACGTTGTCAGGAATTTGCCCCATACCCGGCAGTTTGCCCATCAGGCTTGCCATGCCGCCCATGTTTTTCATCTGACGCAGTTGTTCAAGGAAATCGGTGAGATCGAAACCATCACCTTTTTTCAGTTTGCTCACCAGCTTCTCAGCCTGTGCGCGGTCAACCTTGCTCTCGATATCTTCGATCAGCGACAGTACGTCGCCCATACCGAGGATACGGGAAGCGATACGATCCGGGTGGAACGGCTCCAGCGCTTCAGTTTTCTCGCCTACACCGAGGAATTTGATCGGCTTACCGGTGATATGACGAATAGAAAGCGCCGCACCGCCACGGGCGTCACCGTCAACCTTAGTCAGAACCACACCGGTTAACGGCAGGGCTTCGTTAAACGCTTTCGCGGTATTCGCCGCATCCTGACCGGTCATGGCGTCAACAACAAACAGGGTCTCTACCGGGTTGATAGAGGCATGCACCTGCTTGATCTCGTCCATCATCGCTTCATCAACGTGCAGACGACCGGCGGTATCCACCAGCAGCACGTCGTAGAATTTCAGCTTCGCTTCTTTCAGCGCCGCATTAACGATGTCGACAGGCTTCTGGGCGACGTCCGACGGGAAGAAATCCACGCCAACCTGCTCTGCCAGTGTTTCCAGCTGTTTGATTGCCGCCGGGCGATACACGTCGGCAGAAACAACCAGCACCTTTTTCTTGTGCTTTTCGCGCAGGAATTTACCCAGCTTACCAACGCTGGTCGTTTTACCCGCCCCCTGCAAACCAGCCATCAGCACGACCGCTGGCGGCTGAGCGGCCAGGTTAAGTACCTGGTTTTCTTCGCCCATCGCCGAAACCAGTTCATTACGAACGATTTTGACGAACTCCTGACCCGGAGTCAGGCTCTTGTTAACTTCATGACCAACCGCTTTTTCTTTTACGCGGTTGATAAAATCACGCACGACCGGTAACGCAACGTCTGCTTCGAGCAGCGCCATACGCACTTCGCGCAGCGTTTCCTTGATGTTCTCTTCAGTAAGGCGTCCACGGCCGCTGATGTTGCGCAGCGTGCGCGACAAACGATCGGTTAAATTATCAAACATTGTCTCTCGCCTGGGTAGAAACGTTGGGTCGCGAGCTGCGACACATACACAGAATTTTGCCGCAGTATAACATGAAGGCGGCTTTGTTGTTATGCAACGGTTGGAGCAGGCGTCACGTAACGTTATACTGCTTCTCTTTCTTATTAAGACAACTGCCGACGCCTATATGCCTGTTTTCGCACTGATCGCCCTTGTTGCCTATTCTGTCAGCCTCGCGCTGATCATTCCCGGCCTGCTGCAAAAAAACAGCGGCTGGCGGCGCATGGCTATTCTTTCGGCGGTGATCGCACTAATCAGCCACGCTTTTGCACTGGAATCACGCATTATTCCTGGTGACGGTAGCGTACAAAACCTGAGCGTGCTGAACGTCGGTTCGCTGGTCAGCCTGATGATCTGCACGGTGATGACCATTGTTGCGTCTAAAAATCGTGGCTGGCTGCTGCTGCCGATTGTCTACACCTTCGCGTTGATCAATCTGGCCTTAGCCACCTTTATGCCCAATGAGTTCATCACCCACCTGGAAGCCACACCGGGCATGCTGGTGCATATTGGTCTGTCGCTGTTCGCTTACGCGACGCTGATCATTGCCGCGCTCTACGCCATGCAGCTCGCCTGGATTGACTACCAGCTGAAAAACAAAAAGCTGGCGTTCAACCATGAGATGCCGCCGCTGATGGTCATTGAGCGTAAGATGTTCCACATTACGCAGGTTGGTGTTGTTCTGCTGACGTTAACACTCTGCACCGGCCTGTTTTATATGAAAAACCTGTTCAGCGTGGAGAATATCGACAAAGCGGTTCTCTCCATCGTCGCGTGGTTTGTCTATATTGTCCTGTTATGGGGCCATTATCATGAAGGCTGGCGCGGTCGTCGCGTGGTCTGGTTTAACGTTGCGGGCGCAGGCATTCTCACCCTTGCCTATTTTGGCAGCCGCTTTATACAGCAATTTGCTGGCTAAGTAACAAAGGAGTTCCCCCTGGAACACATCTCTACCACCACGCTGATCGTCACGCTGATCGTCATGGTGGTCATCTCCGCCTATTTCTCTGGTTCAGAAACCGGCATGATGACCTTAAACCGTTACCGGTTACGTCATCGTGCGAAGCAGGGTAACCGTGCCGCGCGTCGCGTTGAAAAATTACTCCGAAAACCGGATCGCCTGATTAGCCTGGTGCTTATCGGTAACAACCTCGTCAATATTCTCGCCTCTGCACTGGGTACCATCGTTGGGATGCGCCTGTATGGTAATGCGGGCGTCGCCATCGCCACCGGTGTACTGACGTTTGTGGTGCTGGTATTTGCTGAAGTACTCCCAAAAACCATCGCCGCGCTTTACCCTGAAAAAGTCGCCTACCCGAGCAGCTTCCTGCTTGCGCCACTGCAAATCCTGATGATGCCGCTGGTATGGCTCCTGAATATGGTTACCCGCTTACTGATGCGTATGGTGGGAATCAAAGCCGATGTCACCATCAGCAGTGCGCTCAGTAAAGACGAGCTGCGCACTATCGTGAACGAATCCCGCTCGCAAATATCCCGTCGTAACCAGGACATGCTGCTCTCGGTGCTGGATCTGGAAAAGGTCAGCGTTGACGACATCATGGTACCGCGCAATGAAATCGTCGGGATTGACATCAACGACGACTGGAAAGCCATCGTTCGCCAGCTGACGCACTCGCCGCACGGGCGTATCGTGCTCTATCGTGACTCACTGGACGACACCATCAGCATGCTGCGCGTGCGCGAGGCCTATCGCCTGATGACCGAGAAAAAAGAGTTCACAAAAGAGGTGATGCTGCGCGCCGCNGACGAAATTTACTACGTACCNGAAGGAACGCCACTCAGTACGCAACTGGTGAAGTTTCAGCGTAATAAGAAGAAAGTCGGGCTGGTAGTGGATGAGTACGGCGACATTCAGGGACTGGTGACGGTCGAAGATATTCTGGAAGAAATTGTCGGGGACTTTACGACATCAATGTCACCTTCCCTTGCTGAAGAAGTCACTCCGCAAAATGACGGCTCCGTGCTGATCGACGGTAGCGCCAATATTCGTGAACTTAATAAAGCCTTTAACTGGCATCTGCCGGAAGACGAGGCTCGCACCATGAACGGGATGATTCTGGAAGCACTGGAAGAGATCCCGGCAGCGGGCACGCGGGTACGAATTGATCAATACGATATTGATATCCTGGACGTGCAGGACAATATGATTAAGCAGGTGAAAATTCTGCCCGTTAAGCCGATTCGGGAAAGTATTTCTGAGTAGGAAGTCGAATGTAGGCCGGGTAAGGCGAATGCCGCCACCCGGCACTACAGATGGCAAATTACGCTTTCGCTTTCGCCACGGTTACCATTGCAGCACGAATGGTACGGCCATTCAGGGTATAACCTTTCTGCATCACGCCCAGCACATTACCTGCGGTAACGTCTTCTGATTCCACCATCGCAATCGCCTGGTGAACGTTTGGATCCAGCGGCACGTTGGTATCGGCAATCACTTCCACGCCAAACTTGCGCACCACATCAAGCATAGATTTCAGCGTCAGTTCGATGCCTTCAATCATTGCCGCGTTGTCCGGGTTAGCTTTGTCAGCCACTTCCAGCGCGCGATCCAGGCTATCCACTACCGGCAGCAGTTCGTTGACGAATTTCTCCAGCGCAAATTTATGCGCTTTTTCAACGTCCATCTCAGTACGGCGGCGCAGGTTTTCCATTTCCGCTTTGATGCGCAGCACACCTTCGCGCTCACGATTCTGTGCTTCTACCAACTGGGCTTCCAGATTCGCAATTTTTTCATCGCGCGGGTCCACCTGCTCAGCAGATGCGTCTGGCTCTAACGCCTCAACTTCATCGTGCTGTTCCGTGATAATTTCTTCAGGGGCTTGCCCCTCAGGCGTTTTCTGTTCTTTACTACTCATGAATTTCTCCGCGTTTTTCTGCATTCATCTCGCTAACTTCGCTTATTATGGGGATCAGTTTCCGGGATTCAAGGGAACAAGACAGATTGTCATCATTCATCAGGCACAAGGACCTCCAGAAAATGAATAATCATTTCAGGTGTATTGGGATCGTCGGGCATCCGCGTCACCCTACCGCATTGACGACACATGAAATGTTGTATCGCTGGCTGTGTAGCAAAGGCTATGAAGTGATGGTCGAACAGCAAATCGCTCAGGAGCTGCAGCTCAAGGGCGTCAAAACCGGCACGCTGGCGGAAATTGGCCAACAGGCAGACCTCGCTGTGGTGGTCGGCGGCGATGGCAATATGCTGGGCGCAGCACGTACCCTCGCTCGCTATGATATCAAGGTCATCGGTATCAACCGCGGCAACCTCGGTTTTCTGACTGACCTCGACCCGGACAACGCCCAGCAACAGCTGGCTGACGTGCTGGAAGGTCACTATATCAGCGAAAAACGTTTTCTGCTTGAAGCCCAGGTGTGCCAGCAAGACTGTCAGAAGCGCATCAGCACCGCGATTAACGAAGTGGTTCTTCACCCCGGCAAAGTGGCGCACATGATTGAGTTCGAAGTCTACATCGACGAAATCTTCGCCTTCTCACAACGTTCTGATGGGCTCATTATCTCCACGCCAACAGGTTCAACGGCCTACTCGCTCTCTGCAGGCGGCCCAATTCTGACCCCGTCACTGGATGCCATCACGCTGGTGCCAATGTTCCCGCATACGCTCTCTGCCCGCCCGCTGGTCATTAACGGTAGCAGCACCATTCGCCTGCGTTTCTCACACCGCCGCAACGACCTGGAGATCAGCTGCGACAGCCAGATCGCACTGCCTATTCAGGAAGGTGAAGATGTATTAATTCGCCGCTGCGATTACCACCTGAATCTTATTCACCCAAAAGATTACAGTTATTTCAACACATTAAGCTCAAAGCTTGGCTGGTCAAAAAAATTGTTCTGATTTTGCATCCAGCACTTTACTGTATAAAAAACCAGTTTATACTGTATGAAAACACAGTTATGGTTTTTCATACAGGAAAGCAATTATGCTGGCACAACTGACCATCAGCAACTTTGCCATTGTTCGTGAGCTTGAGATCGACTTCCACAGCGGCATGACGGCAATCACCGGGGAAACCGGTGCGGGTAAATCCATTGCCATTGATGCCCTCGGCTTGTGCCTCGGCGGCCGTGCAGAGGGTGATATGGTGCGCACCGGTGCAAACCGTGCCGATCTCTGTGCCCGCTTTTCCCTGAAAGATACCCCGGCCGCCCTGTGCTGGCTGGAAGAGAACCAGCTGGAAGACGGACGTGAGTGTTTACTTCGTCGCGTCATCAGCAGCGACGGCCGCTCTCGTGGCTTTATTAACGGTACAGCCGTCCCTCTTTCCCAACTGCGCGAACTCGGCCAGTTGCTCATCCAGATCCACGGTCAACACGCCCATCAGCAGCTGATTAAACCAGAGCAACAGAAAGCCCTGCTCGACGGTTACGCGGGTGAGTATGCGCTCACTCAACTGATGGCGGAGCACTATCGTCAGTGGCACCAGAGCTGTCGCGAGCTCGCACAGCATCAACAGCAAAGCCAGGAGCGTGCTGCACGTGCTGAGTTGCTGGAATATCAGTTGAAAGAACTGAACGAATTCAACCCACAGGCGGGTGAGTTCGAGCAAATTGATGAAGAGTACAAGCGTCTGGCCAACAGTGGTCACCTGCTCTCGACCAGCCAGAATGCGCTGGACATGCTGGCGGATGGCGAGGACGTGAATCTGCAAAGCCAGTTGTATAATGTGCGTCAGTTAGTCACTGAACTGGCCGGTATGGACAGCAAACTCTCCGGTGTACTGGATATGCTGGAAGAGGCCGCCATTCAGATCTCTGAAGCGGGCGACGAACTGCGACACTACTGTGAACGTCTGGATCTCGATCCCAACCGTCTGTTCGAACTGGAGCAACGCATCTCCAGACAGATTTCGCTGGCGCGCAAGCACCACGTCACGCCAGAAGAATTACCGGACTATTATCAGTCTCTGCTTGATGAACAGCAGCAGCTCGACGATCAGGCCGACTCACTGGAAACCTTATCCCTGGCGGTGAATCTGCACCATCAGCAGGCACTCGTAACGGCAAAACAGCTGCATGATATCCGCCAGCATTATGCGCAAGAATTAGGCCAGCACATCACCGACAGTATGCACACCCTGGCGATGCCACACGGCGTGTTCACTATTGATGTCCGCTTTGAAGAAAACCACCTGACGGCTGAAGGTGCAGATCGCATTGAATTCCGCGTCACCACGAACCCTGGTCAGCCGCTACAACCTATTTCCAAAGTGGCATCCGGCGGTGAGTTGTCGCGTATAGCCCTGGCGATTCAGGTGATCACTGCTCGTAAAATGGAAACCCCGGCGTTGATTTTCGATGAAGTCGATGTGGGGATCAGCGGCCCGACGGCGGCGGTGGTCGGCAAGCTGTTACGTCAGTTAGGTGAATCAACTCAGGTGATGTGCGTCACCCACTTGCCGCAGGTTGCAGGCTGTGGTCACCACCACTTTATCGTCAGCAAAGAAACTGATGGTGAAATGACCGAAACGCATATGAAACCACTGGATAAACGTTCGCGTCTGCAAGAGCTGGCGCGCCTGCTCGGCGGCAGTGAAGTCACCCGCAACACCCTTGCTAACGCGAAAGAACTACTGGCGGCATAAACTTTTTCGGGATCTCAGGGTCATAGAGAACAATAAAAACGCCGCCAGACCGGTTTCAAAGTGGGGCAAGGTCTATTATCATCGGCATATTACATATGAGCCGCGTACTGCTCGGGCCCGAAAAGGAATCAAATCACTATGCGCTGTAAAACGCTGACCGCTGCCGCAGCGGTTCTTCTGATGTTGACCGCAGGCTGTTCCACTCTGGAGAAAGTGGTTTACCGTCCTGACATCAACCAGGGGAACTACCTTACTCCTAACGATGTGTCCAAAATCCGCCCAGGAATGACACAACAGCAGGTCGCTTATGCACTGGGAACCCCGATGATGTCCGATCCGTTTGGGACAAACACCTGGTTCTATGTATTCCGTCAGCAGCCAGGCCACGAAGACGTGACCCAGCAGACCCTGACGCTGACCTTCAGCAGCGCTGGTGTGTTGACCAACATCGACAACAAGCCTGCCCTGACCAAATAATCAGGCGTCAGAAATGCAAAAAGGTGCTCAATGAGCACCTTTTTTTGTTTTTTCTTTTTATCCCCCTCGCCCCTACAGAGAGAGGTAAAGTGAGGGGAAAAACGCTACTGCGCAGATTTCTCCGCACGTTGACGACGCAATTCTTTCGGGTCGGCAATCAGTGGGCGATAAATCTCAACCCGGTCACCGTCCTTCAGTACATCCGCAAGCTTAACCGGACGGCTATAAATCCCAACTTTATTCTTCGCCAGATCGATATCGCTGCGAAGCTCAAGCAGGCCTGAAGCACGGATAGCAGACTCAACCGTCGCCCCTTCTTCCAGAGTCACACGCTGCAGATACTGCTTCTCTGGCAGCGCATACACCACTTCCACAGCAATCTTATGCGACACTGTAGACCTCTTTGGCGCGGGTCGTGAATGCCTGAACCATATTTGAGGCCAGCTCTTTGAAGATGCGGCCAAACGCCAGTTCAATCAGCTTATTGGTAAACTCAAAATCCAGATGGAATTCGATGCGGCAGGCGTCAGCGCTCAGAGGCGTAAACTTCCAGCCTCCCATCAGGGTCTTAAACGGACCATCCACCAGATGCATCAAAATACTCTGATTATCGGTCAGCGTATTGCGGGTGGTGAACGTCTTGCTAATCCCCGCTTTGGAGACATCCACCGCCGCAGTCATCTGCGTCGGGCCAGATTCCAGTACCCGGCTACCGGTACATCCCGGAATAAACTGCGGATAAGACTGAACATCGTTCACTAACTGATACATTTGTTCCACGCTGTAAGGGACAAGCGCAGTACGGCTAATCTGAGGCATAGCATTTTCCATGGTCACACAACGGACAAATAATAACATTTATCACCTGTTAAAAAAACGCTAAGCCTCATCTCGTGCTAAGATAGCGCGTTAGACCTCACAGGACGCAATGAGGTGACTTTTTGAAATCAGATTACCGACGGCTTTACGACACTTATGACGAAGAAAAAAGCACATAAACCAGGCTCAGCGACCATTGCGCTCAACAAGCGTGCTCGCCATGAGTATTTCATCGAAGAAGAATTCGAAGCAGGCCTTGCGCTGCAGGGCTGGGAAGTCAAATCACTGCGCGCCGGGAAAGCGAACATCGGCGATAGCTACGTGATCCTGAAAGACGGCGAAGCCTTCCTGTTCGGCGCGAACTTTACGCCGCTGACCGTTGCCTCTTCACACTACGTTTGTGACCCAACGCGCACCCGTAAGCTGCTGCTGAACAAACGTGAGCTGGAATCCCTCTACGGACGTATTAACCGTGAAGGCTTCACTGTGGTTGCGCTCTCTATGTACTGGAAAAACGCCTGGTGCAAAGTGAAAATCGGCGTCGCGAAAGGTAAAAAACAGCACGACAAACGTACCGACCTGAAAGAGCGCGAGTGGCAGCTCGACAAAGCACGTATCATGAAAAACGCAGGACGTTGATTCTGCACACTTATTGTACTATTCAATAAGTTAGCGTTCTGGGCTGGTAACCAGGAAGTGAAATCTGGTATACTCAGCGTAACACTATTGGGGCTGATTCTGGATTCGACGGGATTTGCGAAACCCAAGGTGCATGCCGAGGGGCGGTTTGCCTCGTTAAAAGCCGCAAAAAAATAGTCGCAAACGACGAAAACTACGCTTTAGCAGCTTAATAACCTGCTCTGAGCCCTCTCTCCCTAGCTTCCGCTCTTAAGACGGGGATCAAAGAGAGGTCAAACCCAAAAGAGATCGCGTGGAAGCCCTGCCTGGGGTTGAAGCGTTAAAACTAATCAGGCTAGTACGTTAGTGGCGTGTCTGTCCGCAGCTGGCGTGCGAATGTAAAGACAAACTAAGCATGTAGTACCGAGGATGTAGAAATTTCGGACGCGGGTTCAACTCCCGCCAGCTCCACCACTTTTTAGTTGTTTGAAGTACAATGAAGTCTACTAAGCCCGCATGGAATCAGCCTTGCGGGCTTTTTTACGTCTATTGTCGTCCAGTGAGAATTGCTGAGAACTATCACATATGGCACCCTGAATGGGACCCACTAAGAAGGGTCCAAAAACCGAGGGTCCCAAAATGGCAAAAATCGCTAAGAAGCTCACTGACACTGAAATCAAAAGCACCAAACCAGCCGACAAAGAAATCAACTTGTTTGACGGAGATGGTTTGATACTACGAATCGCTCCCCTCTCGAAAGGAGGAAAGAAGAATTGGTATTTCAGGTATGCAGTGCCAGTGAGTAAAAAAAGAACCAAAATGAGCCTTGGGACCTATCCTCACCTTACACTGGCAAGAGCCAGAGCCTTACGAGATGAATACCTTTCCTTGCTTGCTAATGGCATTGATCCCCAAGTTCATAACAACGATAAAGCTAATGCCTTAAAGAATGCTACTGAACACACTCTCCAAGCCGTGGCAAGGAAATGGTTGGATGAGAAGGTAAAGACCTCTGGTATCTCACAAGACCATGCAGAAGACATCTGGCGAAGCTTGGAGAGAAATATATTTCCCGGCTTGGGTAAGGTTCCTATCAATGAGATCCGACCCAAACTCTTAAAGCAACATCTCGACCCTATTGAGCAACGAGGAGTCCTCGAAACCTTACGGCGAATCATTTCCCGATTAAATGAAATATTTCGCTGGGCCGCGACTGAAGAACTTATCGAGTTCAATCCGGCTGACAACCTTGGGCAACGGTTCAGTAAGCCTAAAAAACAGAATATGCCAGCATTACCCCCTTCCGAGTTACCCCGCTTCCTAATGGTGTTATGACCTGCTCCCCGTTGATTAGTACACCCCGATGTTAGTAATGTCTTCATAAGCCACATGAGGACATCCCCATGAAGAAGCGTTTTTNCGACGAACAGATCATCAGTATTCTCCGCGAAGCCGAAGCTGGGGCACCCGCCCGTGAACTCTGCCGCAAGCATGCCATTTCCGATGCCACGTTTTACACCTGGCGTAAGAAGTATGGCGGTATGGAGGTGCCTGAAGTTAAGCGCCTGAAGTCGCTTGAGGAAGAGAACACCAGACTCAAGAAGCTGCTTGCCGAAGCCATGCTGGATAAAGAGGCGCTTCAGGTGGCTCTTGGGCGAAAGTACTGACGACAGACCAGAAGCGGGAAGCCGTGATGTTGATGTGTGATGCGACCGGTCTGTCGCAACGTCGTGCCTGCAGGCTTACAGGTTTATCCCTGTCGACCTGCCGCTATGAGGCTCACCGTCCGGCTGCTGATGCGCATTTATCAGGGCGCATCACTGAGCTGGCACTGGAGCGCAGGCGTTTTGGCTACCGTCGTATTTGGCAGTTGCTGCGCCGTGAAGGGCTTCATGTTAATCATAAGCGCGTGTACCGGCTTTATCACCTCAGTGGCCTGGGCGTAAAACGCAGAAGACGTCGTAAAGGGCTGGCAACAGAACGTCTGCCGCTGCTCCGTCCGGCGGCGCCCAATCTGACCTGGTCGATGGATTTCGTCATGGACGCACTTTCCACCGGTCGCAGGATCAAGTGTCTTACCTGCGTCGATGATTTCACAAAGGAATGCCTGACGGTCACTGTTGCCTTTGGGATTTCAGGCGTTCAGGTCACGCGTATTCTGGACAGCATTGCACTGTTTCGAGGCTATCCGGCGACGATAAGAACTGACCAGGGGCCGGAGTTCACTTGCCGTGCACTGGATCAATGGGCCTTTGAGCATGGTGTTGAGTTGCGCTTAATCCAGCCGGGCAAGCCAACGCAGAACGGATTTATTGAGAGCTTTAACGGACGATTTCGCGATGAATGTTTGAATGAGCACTGGTTCAGCGATATCGTTCATGCCAGGAAAATTATTAATGACTGGCGGCAGGATTATAACGAATGCCGCCCGCACTCCACGCTGAATTATCAGACACCGTCTGAATTTGCAGCGGGCTGGAGAAAGGGTCATTCTGAGAATGAAGATTCCGACGTTACTAACTGAGTGTTGTATCTAATCGTGGGGGCAGGTCAGTTAAACAATGCCTCAGTTCGTATGGAGACAAGATTGCTGATTGAATGGCAATTGCTGACCTGGGTTCGTCCAGGGGAAGCCGTTCGTGCGAGATGGGCCGATATAGATACTGAAAAATCGATGTGGAACATCCCGGCTGAGTTTATGAAAATGAAGAAGCCTCACAAAGTTCCACTAAGCAAAGAAGCTTTGCGAGTCTTGGATTCAATGAAAGCCATCAGTGGGCACAGAGAGTGGGTTTTCCCCAGTATCAAAGCTCCACTCAATCATATGCATGAACAAACAGCGAATGCGGCCATAATCCGTATGGGCTTTGGTGGAGAGCTTGTAGCCCATGGAATGAGATCTATTGCACGAACGGCCTCAGAGGAGTCGGGTAAGTTCAGGACAGATGTCTTAGAAGCGGCCCTTGCTCACTCGAAGAAAGATGAAATAATTGCCGCATATAATCGCGCAGATTATCTTGCAGAACGAGTGGTTCTCATGCAGTGGTGGAGTGATTATGTGCAAGCTCAAAGGCTAAAAGCCATTGCAGCTTAATAATTAAAAAACACATAATAAACAAAGGTAATTACTAGGATTGCATCTCTATTTTCAACGAACAACTTAGAACCATACACCCAGCATTAACCAATTAAAGCCCTGTTTTAGCTTCTGAGATTAAGCAATAGCTGGTCAAATAATTTCAGAAGCTTTTTTTTTGATCCAAACCAAACAACACTACTTAACTCATTGTATATATTGTTTTTTTATGTTAGCAATAAATACAATGTACAGCATACATGCATATGTTGGGGCGGTAGCATTTAAATGTACAATTCTCATCCGTAAAGTTCACACAGCATTTATGAATAAGGTTGGTCTATGAGTGAAAATAAACTGTTTGATAATTATGAGATTATAGAAAGAAATCTACTAAAAACAGAATCAAATAGAAATATTCCTGAAGTAATTCTTACCCTTAAAGATGGAGAGAGTTACATTATCAAACATTGGCCAAGAAATACCTCAAGTGATGAACAAGTTCTTGAAAGTATTTGGCAACATGAATTACGACAACTACAAAGGTTAAAGGGATATCCTGGAGTAGGAGATTATATAGTAAATCCTGTTGAATCAAAAAAAACAAATGAAGGGTACTATCTTGTTTTAAATTCTGATGGTAGAGTACCTACTTCTTACTTATTGAATAAAAGAACATTATCTCTCCCAAGAAAAAGCCACTGGCTCACCCGTTTAAAAGATCCGGCAGTTAGAATCAGATTCTGGAAAAATATCTGTAGAATTACAAATGCTATTGGTTTGCTTCATGCGCAAGGGTTGTTACATCGACATTTAGATGAAAATTCAATTCTAACATATGATTATGAATCAGATGATTATAACGATTTTCAATTGACCGGCTTCGAGTGGTCAATCCGAATGCCTACACTTACCAGAGCTAAAATTGAGCCTGTTGGTGAACACGGTAAAATATCAACTTTTGCTACAGATTGGGTTGACTTAGGAGTATTAATATCTAAGTTCCTTAAAATAGAAATAAACAAGATTAAGGATCTTCACTTTCCCGCCGAATACTTTATAACTAACAATCAATTAGCAATCAGTGAAGTAGCAATAATTCGCAGTCTCTTAGGTATTCAACCAATTCAGCAAAATGCTATCAAAGAACTTTTAGGAGAAAAGGAAATCCTCCAATTCATAGAGAGGATAACCAATGAGCTTACTGATTATTATAAAAGAACCAAAACTATACACGGCATTGCTATAAACACTAAATTCTCACAAATAGATAATAATAAAGAGAAAAAAGAATTATTTCACTGCATACAAAAAGTCATCCATAGAAAAACTCAATTCACTATTTCAAGAGATGACACAGAAATAATTAAGAATTTTGTAAAAGATGATTTATCTGAGACTCCTGTATTGTTTGTAAATAATTATGAAAACGATTATTACGATGTAATTTTAAAAGGTAAAGAGCTTTTCTATGTGCTGACACCATTTCAACCAGACCATGGAACGAATGATAAAACGTGGAAAATAGGTTACTCAAAACATGCTTATTTAGAGCTTCCGAATAAATTTTTCAGCAAAGAAAACTACATAGAATTAAATAGCAACAATATTTTTTGTTATACTCATCATGAAGCAAAAAATTTCCTTCTAAACAGTAATGACTCTTTAAATCTAATGTCTTGGGATATTATATTCAAAGAAATAGGAAAAACTTACAACAAGAAAAATGAAGAACATCTTAAATTATTAGAGGGATTAACTGCTGTACATATTACTAATATCGCCTATGCTAAGGCAGAAATTTTCCCTGTAGAAATACTCAGTGAAGAAAGTGACTCAGAAAATATTGGCTCATGGATTTTTAAATTCATATCAAGGCTTGATGAGGCAACTGAAGAGTTGTCAAAATCTCTTAGCATAGAATCCCCATCAGTTAGGCTTGAAAAAATAATAAACAGTAGCGAAAATAATGACAAGTTATCTTGGAGTCTTGTTAACAATAAAGATTTTAGTAGAGTTGATGATGAAATCCTTTTAGAGTTTTATGGCTTTGAAACCGATAATAAAAGTCAAGATATTTACAGTTTCACCTCTAAAAAACCACTTCCCGATTGGCGAGATCTTTATATTGTTCCAGATTCTCTAGAAGGTACATTGCGTCAAATAACACGACATGCAAATACATTAGACATGCTTGAAAATCATGTAGAATTGATGAATGTAATTACTTCACCTAACACACACCTTACAGTAAGCAATGAAGAAATCGTTGCAGAAGATATAATGGATTCATTAGATGAATCTAAACAGAAAGTTTTTTCAAAAGTTTTATCAACTTTACCAATGAACCTTGTGCAGGGACCTCCGGGAGTTGGTAAAACTCACTTAGTAAAAGCCCTATCTCAATATATATTTAAAGAAGAACCTAACAGCAGAATATTATTCACCGCACAGAGTCATGCTACTGTACAGCATCTTTACCATGAAGTTGTTAAAGATTTAGTTACGCAAGATAAAAGCATTAATGGCCCTATAATCATTAGATGCAACAAAGTTTCTGGTGAGGACAATATTGTAGTAAACAGTGCTGATGAGACTGGCTTAGAATACTTAAAGATGTTTGTAGAAAGCGATCTTTTTAAAAATTCATCTAATGATAAATTAAAGAATGACATTGCTGGTTTACTTAAATCCTCACCTGCAAAAAGATACCCATTAATTAATCAACTTATCAAATCAGCAAGCTTAATATTCGCTACAACAAATTCCGATTATGTCGAAAGAATGATAAAGGAAAGAGCACAATTTGATTGGTCTATCATGGAAGAGACAGGGAAAGTTACAGGGATAGAACTAATCAGTCCTCTTTTGTTGTCTTATAGAAGGTTAATGATCGGTGATCACCGTCAATTACCACCATACCGTTCCATTGAACTAAAAAAAATATTAACTAATAATAAAAAACTAACCAACACCTTCGAAGAAGTTGATAGCATAAACAACTTCAAATTAAAAAATGAATTAATCCGCAATGGCTACTTTTCATCAATCAATGACGAACAGGCAAGAGAAATAGGATTACGAGCAACAAAATATGTAAATTTATTTGAGTCTTTGATTTTAGAAGATGAAGAACAAGATGAAAAGTTTGAACAGTTAGCAGGTAAAGGCCAAAAACGAAAAAATAAACTATCTTCTATGTTATCAGTCCAGCATCGTATGCATCCTCACATCGCGGAAGTAATATCCAATGTTTTTTATAAAAATGAGTTATTTACTGATGCTGAAAAAAAATTGAAATATCTTTCAAAAGACTTTGATTCTGTTATAAATATAAAGCAAGAGTCAATATTAAAAGATACGCCAGCACTTGTATGGATTAATCAACAAGATGTACAAAAAACAAAGGGAAGTCGAGCCGGAGAACATAAACCAATTTGGTCTAACGAGAGTGAATGTAAAGAAATAATCGACATTTTAAAAGATCTTGATAAAAACACCAACCCTACAAAAAAAATCAAATTAGCCATTCTTTCGCCTTATTCCAATCAAGTAAAATTAATTTCCAAACACATAGAAATTGCAAAGAAAAACAATGAGCTTAAAACTCTTCTAAATAATTACATTCCTCCTGACGATAATGATGGTTACTGCCTTACAGTGGATTCTTTTCAAGGTGGTGAGGCAGATATTGTAATAATATCATTAGTCCGAAATAATGGTAAAAGCACAATAAAAAGTGCCTTAGGTTTTTTATCAGATCAACGTCGTATAAATGTTTTACTCAGCCGAGCCAAGCATAAATTAATTATCATAGGATCATATGAACTTCTTAAATCTTGGTCTAATCGTATAGTAAAAGAGAGCTCACAAGAATATGAATTCATTCCTAAATTAATTAATGAATTAGAAACATCTGCTCAAATCGGTAATCTTTTATTAATTGAGAGTAACTCAACAAAAAAGCAAGGGAAGAAAAATGCAAAATAAAAATATTTATGTAAAAATTCCTTTTCATTATGGCGTACATAAATTCAAAATTTTTAAGGGTCATAGGTGGGGAGCTTTAGATCATTTTTTACTTCAAGAAATTAGCCGCCGTTCTTATCCAATAGAAGAATTATCATTGAAGTCAAATCTTCCGCAGAGACTAATCATTGAAATAATAATACCGTTTATGAAATTGGGTTGGGTCGAATTAGTAGAATTAGACTCAAAATATAATTTCAGAATTACTGATGTTGGATTTATTGTTGCTAACCATGACGAACTTCCTTATGAAAGAGAGCCTATGGAATCTACTAGGAAGTTTTTAATTGACCCTAAAATAGCAAAGTGTTATCGAGTAAATGCCAGAAACCAAAACTATCAAATATATAACAAACAAAGAGCAAATGAATTGCTCAGGAATAAAAACTCAATAGCTACAGAGTTAAATATAAAAAACCCGAAATATGCACCATATCCATCAGATATACTAAATTGTGTTGAAGATAGTGATGAAGAGGTTATAGGCTATGAGGAAAGGGCAAATGATCGACCATATTATCAAAACAAACTTTTTGCAATAGCTCAGGTTGATGAGGCCGATAATATAACAGGTGTTCCATCTGATATCTCAAAAGAATTGGCTGAAGATATAATTTCTGCTGCTAATTTAAAACGTAAAGAAAGTAGCACTTCTCAAAATAAGAGTTCTAAACTAAGTATTTTTAGCACAGAGTCTTATGAAAATCATTTTGAAGAACACTTGATTGGCGAAAACGAATTTCAAATAATATCCGGCGCTGAAAATCATAAAGCTCATCTTCTGGACTTGATTGATAAATCTCTCAGCAGGATTATTATCCATTCAACTTTTATCCAATTGAAAAATTTTCAAGACATCTTTAATAAACTAATTGAATCAGCTAAACGAGGAGTCCAAGTCGATATATTATGGGGTCAAGAGGAACCTGATGATGAAAAAAGCATGGGCAGTTATAATCAATTTCTTAGTGGACTTAATGTTTATAAGGAGGAAATAGTACAACTTGGGTTAGCTTCACTTTTTACAATACATTCAGATCCAACAGGCTCACATGCGAAAATTATAGTTTGTGATACCTTAAATTATGGTTATTGTGCAACAATAGGTTCATGCAACTGGTTAGCGAGCGGATTCAATCGATATGAATGCTCTGTATTTACGACAAATAATGTCTTAACAACTGAAGTATTAGATATTTTGAGTATATTATCAAAAGGGAAGTCGCGGGTATCTAATAATTTAAGCAAATCTATTTCTGCCATAGCTTATGAGTTAAAAAAAGTTACTCAACATTTGGCTACTGCAAATCCTACTGAAAAAAATGTAAAAATTAAAATCATCACAAAAAATGAGCATCACGATTACGTTTTAGATGCCAGGGACAAAGCAACAAGCACCATCTTTATTGCAAGCCATAGGATTAGTAATAATGCCGAAAGACCTATTTTGACACCTTTAATAAGTTCAATAACAGACAATAATAAGCTGAACATAAAAATGTATTACTCATCTCTAAGTGGGGGAATCAATACCCAACAACTTGAAGAGACAAGTAAGTCTTTAAGTGCAAATGGAATTATTCTAGAGAAAAAGAAAGATCCAATCTCTCATGCAAAAATATTATCATGGGACAATGATAATATTTTAATCACAAGCCTTAATTGGTTATCAGCCTCAGCTTATGGCAACCCATATGATGAACTGGGGGTTTATATTGAGAAAAAAGACATATTCTCTATAATTTCCCCTAACTATTGAGCAGACAGCAGGATATCTTAGAAAGGGTATCCTGTTTCAACCAGTATACCTAATGAGATAAACAATGTGAAAATGACTAAATGAAAGTGACAAAAGGAAGCCAATATTATTTATGATCATCTAATATAATAATATTTGTTGTTCTTAACGCGATCTGAACTCAGCAATAATGTCATTGTCAATTAATGTGGTAATTTTTTTATTTCTCTTGTTGTTAAGCTCAATATAGATACAATTAAAGTCTGTTTTTTTATTTAAATCAATCTTATCCTTGGAATACATATTAATATAGAGTTTTGTATTGTCAAGAATGTCATATTTTGTAGAAGGTTTATCCTTTTTTAGCTCAGGAATTGTCTTTTTAATTTCAAATACCTGAATTAGCTTATGATCGTACTTAGTAACCTTTATCACATCATTATACTCAACAAAATCCATTTTTCTTTTTATAGTTAAAACATATTTTGCATCAACCTGTGGATCTGTTTTGTAATCCACACAAATATTTTGAGCATTTACATAATATGTAGGCAACATAAGCAGTAATAAAACCATAAATATTCTCATTTTGACACCCCCTTGTTTAATATCTAACAAGGATGCTTTATCAAAAATAGAATTTCAAATTTATTTATTCTTTTTTATTTTCCAATGTAATGACAATCTGCTTATGGTTATTTCTATGGAATGAAATATAATACGACTTGTTTTTGTAATCAATCACTTCTTTTGTTCCATTAATCATTCTAATTAAGCCGTTTTCAGGAGTTGTAATTTCTAGATAATACTTATTACCAATGCTATAATCAGTCCTCTTTTCAATATATAGATCAGGCAATAAACGTAGTCGGTCACCACTGACAATATAATTACGGGGGAGTTTATTTTCCTGTTCAACTACTTCCTGCTGGCGTAATAATTCTTGTTTCCTATCCTGTAATTCAACTTTTTCTTTATAATCCTGAGATAGCATATTAAATGCTGTCAAAGTACAATTAGACATTCTGATATTTTCAGAGAGTTGATCCTTCCTTTCTACTTTCGGAACTCCTTCCCAATTAGAATAATTAGTGCCTAACTTCGCATTTAACTCCCCTAGATTCAGGCTTTTAAGCTTTTTTAAGTTGACTGCCATATCACCATTAGCTTCTCCATAAATTGTAAATTCAGATCCTGATGCTTCAAAGGCACGACATAACTCTATTGCATTCTGCCTTAACAATGATTGTTGAACCAAAGGAGTATCCGATGCAAAAGAGGAATTACTTAAAATGACAACTACTAAAAGTGAGAGTTTACCAAAATTCATTTTATACCCCAGTGTATAAATTAATACATTATCTGTTCAAACTCTTCATCATATCATTTTATCAATTCAGAAGCATTAAGCAAGGGCTAACTCTCCGAAGCTCCGCTTCTCTGAGTTGCCTTGCTTTTCTGCTCTACGATTGAAAAGGAAATATTTTTCATGCAAATTTATCTAAGTAAATAAAAATATAGTCACCTGCCATCACATATACCCCATCGGTATGCCGCATGAAGATCATGAAAATAATCACATAGATATTTAAGATTTTTATTTAAATCTGGGAATACATCTACATCCATGTCAAATGAGTCAACTATGTTATCCTCGTCATCAACTAATAGCAAAGCCTTCACATACTTCCCTTCTTTTTTGTTCATCGAGTTTATAATATCTTCCGTACTTTTTTGTCTTACAGATGACTTTCTCATATCCTGGATGTGATCTCCCGTTTTAGGATAGCGAAAAAAAGTACTCTTAGAATCAATGGAATTTATCTTATTGATCTTATCTAAAACATCCTTTTCAATTACACCTATTCCTAAGTGGAAAAAACAAGGTATTAACTTATTGTGCTGACCGATTAAATATATGGTTAATAATCTGATGTCATGCATGTTTTCTAATTCAAAATCCTTTCCCAACACTTTAATTTTTGGTTTTCCAAGAGTACCACCACTACTGAATGGAATTTTAAAATTTCGGTGCAAAACATAAATTAAAGATTTTAGGTAAAGTTCGATTGCATGTCGTCTAAGATAATTGACTGGCATACCTAAATCCTTAATGGATTCAGAAGCCGATAATAAATCTGCTGATTCTTTAAACTGTTCTGCTGTTGCACCAAAACCATAGTCTATGTGCATATGCAAAGGCATCATTAAATACATTCACTCTCCTTATAATTGATTTCAGCATCACAATTCATTGACTTTTATTTATAACTTATTATAAATAAGTTATTACACATGGAATGAGTAATCAATCTAATAAAAGGAATTTTTATGAATCAATCTAATATCAACCCACGATCATTGCGAACACACTGTGTCAGTGTCCGTCTTAATAACTCGGAACTTCAATTACTCAACACAAAACGAGGTTCTACATCTAAAGGTGAATGGTTACGTATGGCTTCCTTGCAGAAGCTCCCCATGAATGTACCTCCTGTAAACATCGAAACATGGAAGACTCTGGGTGAGATCAATCAGAAGCTAAACCGTATCGCTCTTCATATCGATAGTAAGAGTAAAGATAGCCAGCTTACTCATACAGAGCTTTTCGCTGTGAAGCGACAACTGGAAGAGCTTCGCCAGCACCTGCTAAATGCTGACATATGGAGCAAACCCGATGAAGGGTATGCAGAAGATCAAAAGGGGTAAGAGCTTCGCTGGTGTCGTTCAATATGCATTGAAACCGGGAGCACATCATAAAAGTGATCCCATCATCATTGGCGGGAACATGTTAGGTGATTCAGCCCTTGAACTGATCGCTGAATTCGATAGCACCAAGCATCTTCGCCCGGATGTCGCAAAATCAGTTTGGCACAACTCGCTTCGCTTACCCAACGGTGAATCACTAACGAATGAACAGTGGTCTAGTATCGCAGATGACTATATGAGGAGAATGGGATTCAGTGATACCCATCTCCGTTGCTATGTCTTACATGACGACGATGGCCAGCACATACACATTATCGCAAGTCGCATAGATCTCAATGGTGGGAAGCTTTACTTGGGTAGGAACGAAAACCTCATCAGCACACAGATCATCAGTAAACTCGAAGTCGCTTATGGCCTGACAGTGACCAAAACGGCATCTCCCCCATCGCAAGCACAACCGAAGCGGAAGAGAGTGTCCCGTAATGAGAAAATGCTATCGGAACGAACCGGGGTGCTTTCACCAAGAGAAGCTCTGCAGCAGATACTTGATAAAAGTTTATCTGATAAGCCGGACCTTCTAACTTTCACAAAACGACTGGAAGAAGCAGAAGTAACTTGGACAGCGAATGTCGCAAGCACAGGCAAAATGAACGGCTTCTCATTCTCCTACCGCGATATAGCTTTCAAAGCTTCGCAATTGGGTAAAAGTTACAGTTGGGCAAATCTTATTAACAGGCTCAACTACAACCCAGATCATCTAGAAGCTCTTCGAATCGACATACCTTCAAAGGAAGTTTCTCAAGCTCCCATGCCAATACCTGTTCCTGTTCCTGTTCCTGTTCCTGCTCCTGCTCCTGCTCCTGCTCCTGCTCCTGCTCCTGCTCCTGCAATAGTTTTGAAAACCGCTGAGAGAAAGGAAAGTATCGGTAAAAAAATTGCAGAACTGGAACTACGGCTCAGAGAAGACAAACGGAACGAAATCGTAGAAAAGATCCTTCAAAAGAATGCAGCCAAACAGCAAAAGCATCTCAGGCTCACCGGCTGGATTCCCTTTTTACAACGGCTCATAGAGCTTCTCAGAAAATATGGAAAGAGCATCCTCCACAAGGTTCCTACAAACTTCTCAGAAGTCTATTCAACACATCATCTGAAACCTACAAGAAAAATTCGTTTATAGACAGCTAGTTGTAAACACCTTTCGTAACCTAACTCAATTGCTTAGTAATAAATTTGTGTTTAGTCAAGAAAATATTGATCGTTATTACAGATCGATAATCTAGCTATGATAGACAATAACTATCAAGTAACAATCATCGATCGGTACAAGCAATTTTACTAAAGCGAGTCGGTCATCGAGAATCCCTACAAACAGCAGTAAATCTTCCACCCTGGGGTTGCTATGAAAAACGAAACAATTAAGTGCCCGTTCTGCTTTCAGGAGAGTCCGTTTGGTGTCCGTGTCTGCACTGGCTGTCATTCAACTATTAGATATGGAGCCGTTTCAGCCTGGTTAGCTTTACTAATAGGAATTGTGCTGTTAGCGATTGCTTTTCTTATATTCGCTATCAGTCAAAATTTTATATTAACTGTCGTTATCTATTTTGCGTCAGCAATTTCTTTAAGATTTTTTTTACGTAAGAAATTTGCACACAGAGCCGTTTTCACACATAAAAGCTAACCCTGTCCAAATATAATAAGGAAGATAAAATGAATAAATTTATTGTTACATCATTTTTTATTGCAATATTTTCAATTTCTGGCTGTTCTACATCCGGCAACCAAAAAATCAAAAATGAAACGGCACAGAGTCTACAATCAAAAATAATTAAAAACAAAACAACTAAGGCAGAGCTAGTTGCTCAACTTGGTGAGCCTGATACCAGAACGACTCTTGACGATGGCAACGAGCAATGGAGATATTTCATGTATAACAATCAGTTCAATGCCTCGACTTTTATCCCTGTTGTTGGTTTGCTAACTGGCGGTTCCCAGACTCAGTCTAAAACTCTCGAAATCGACTTCAATGGAGAAACCGTAAGCAAATGGACATTCTCTACTGATAATAACAATACAAAATCTGGCATTCTTAATTAATCGTTTCCTGGACAAGAAAATGAAAACATACTCAATTCTCGCAGTTATCCTTTCTACTTTTCTATTAACAGCCTGTAATTCAGAACCTTCTGAAAAAGATATATTTAATGTTTTTAAAAGTGTTGTAGACAGGTCAAATGCAAGTATGAAAGCTCTGAACTCAAGTATTCCCGAAAAAGATCTTTTAAGAATCGATTATGTGAAGAAAGTAAGTTGCACAGAAGAAGCAAACAATGTTTATAACTGCATTGTCGATGCCTCGATTAGCAATATGAAACAGACAAAGCCTGTTAAGCTTGTGAAAGCTGATGGTATCTGGAAAGAAATACAACAATAGAAAGCCATATTGCTTTAAAGCCCCTAATAGTAGGGGCTTTTATTTGAATATTCATTAAATATTTAGCTGTTTATTATAATTGTTACAGAAACCTTGTGCATCTTCAAGTGTAGTGTATTGAGTCGCTTCTGGACCATCATAAACATCATTAGTCCCTTCATAGTAGATAAAAATGACTTTTTTACCTTCGACTTCTTTTATCTCTGCGGTAAGTCTTTTTTGAGAGGTTTTAAAATCACCTGTTGGGAGTGGTGATTTTGAGAAGGGATTTTTTCCATAAGCCATGAGGTTGTTCTCTTATAAACCAAATGAGCTATAAGTATGATGCTATCCGTTGGGAAAATCAAACAAAAATTAGATTACTTAACAATATACAATTCTGGTTTCATTAATCGAAGTCTTTCAATCATTTCCTTAATATCAAAGAGAGTAATGTCCTTGCTATTCGCTCTGACACTAACTAATCTTATAGCTCTTTTTTGTTTGTCCAGATACTCTAAAAATTTGATGTAATCATTTCGTTTTTTCATATAGTATATTTTCATGTTAATATTCTCTTGCTCTGTTCGATACCATGCCTGCTCTTCATCCCAGAGAGTAATGTCCTCAATATTCATATAGCGGGGATAATGCACCTGAAAGCCATTTCCCAGAAGTATTTCAATACCTCGTTTCATTTTATCAATGTGGGATAAATGTATATCCCTGATATGAATGTCAGTAGACTTTATTTTGCCCCTGTGCTTCATAAATATTTCAGGATGTCCAAAATAACCCATTCCCGATAAAACATGCTCACCTTCAAAATTTAAAAGATCTGGATTAATACCTGCTTCAAACAATCGATCTATTATTTCAATTTCATAATCATAATAACCCGATTTCCACAGTGCGGTTTTACCAACGAAATTTCGGTGGTTGATATCAACACCATTTTTAATCAACCAGTTCACTTCATCAACGCTTGTAGCTTCAAATAAAAGAGTCTGGTCAAGCATCCCCCTATGTGTAGAAAGTGGTAAAACCTCTGGCTCTAACTCTAACCATTCTGTTCTTATCATAATTAATCCTGCAAAAATATTATCGTTTTCTTTTATTTAGCGCGAAAAAAGATAATATTCAAATAAATTACAGATTTATATTTATAATAATTAAAGCCGCAAATTTCTAACTTTTACAACTTCGTGAGTAATTTCTTTCTCTATAACTCTCATTTCATACTGAGCTTTAAAAATTGTATAGATTTCTTCTGCTTTTTCTTGATTGTTGTCAATATAGTTCACGAGAGAGTTTAGCTCTCTGATAACAGCCTCCTTATTGTTCAATCGCTGCAACAAAGTACTTGTAAGGCATTTGTATACAGAACTGAACATCGTCATAATGTTGTCTATGTTACGATTAGAGCGAATGTATAGCTGTCTTGGGTAGAAATACTTTAAATGATAGCCAACAAAAAGCAGGTATAGCTGGTATGAGAAACTTTTATCGCCTGGCTGGTATCTTTTTGAGATATACTTATCGACAATAATGATAAGTTGCTCTTCTAGAGTAAACTCTAGATTGATGATGTTTTTGTCCATAAAATGCATCCTTGCATAATGAAATAGTCTTCCTGACCATATGTTTATATTTATCTCATTTATTTAACTTGTCAATAGGTGTAACCTATCAACTATTATTTTTTATTAAATGGTCTATTCAATTGTTCCATAGTGAGACCATGTCTGTAAGCATTATACTGCCAATAGCTAAATTGCTCTTTGTATCTATTGTTCTGTTTTTTCAACATTTCGTTTTCGGCTTTAAGGTTTATTATTTGTTGTGCCGCAATAGTTAAGTTAGCTGGTTTCTTTAGACCAGATTTTTTCAAATTGGACAAACTTTTCTTTATTCTATATGCTTCAACAACTTCATCATGAGCACTTAAAGATTGCCTTGTGATAGTTCTGTTTAGATTCTTATACACTGATTCACATAAATCACTCCATGTGATTTTACCGTCCCAAGTCAGTATAATGTGTTTAATTGCTTTTATTTCACTCCTGTTCAAATGTTTTGCCATAAGTATCTCCTGTTTTAATTATTCAAAAGCTTATTAATTCTTTCCAAATTTTTTTCATGGTGTTGCAACCATTTGTCTGCACCATAATCACCATTTTCATAAGCGATCTGAGTTATTCTCTTTAATTGCATTACTTTCTCTCGGACAGATTGCAGCCTAATTCTATCTACTGAGTTAAAGTCCGGTGTTTCATTATCACATTCAATAAGATGATTAATTTTTGTACAAGGCTTGATTAAATAGTTATGTACACAGTAACCAAATTCAGTTAAGTGTATTGCACCTTGATTAAGGTTATCAAAATCAATTGTCAATTCATTTGTGGGTATTGACTCCCTTTGACAGTAATTACTCCTATTCAATTTAATAGCTTTGATTTTATCTAACATATCTTCTTCTGACACATGGTTATAAACTCTGTTCTGATTCGCATTGATACGACCAGACCATTTAGCTATATCCAGTTCAGACATTTCACCATAATGGGCTATTGTGTTTAAAAGGTGCCGTGGCTGGTGTGAGCGAATAAGTAGTGGTTTACCTTCATCATCATAATACCCATATCGGGAAAATATATTTTTATAATTCATCTCATAGCTTTTTTTTCTTTGTATGTCACTGAAAAAGAAACTTTTAGTAGGTTTGTAAAATGTGAAAATTGAAGTCATTCTTGATAAAGAAAATTGATCAGTATTGAGCAAGCATAAAGCATTACTAAATTTTATGGATTTTTCTTTATCATACCATGGAAAATCTCTGCTAAAATTAGAACTAATAATTTCCCACAAATTACTCAATGAATAGTTGTAATCATTGTGGTTTAAGAAACTTTTCCCACCATCCAAACTCGTTCTTTTAATTTTTAAAACACATGATTTATGATCAAATAAATTATACCCCAGTGCATGGCAAACTTGTACAACGGTCAATTTAGCTTTTTCATCAACTGTTGGGCAAAGCTCATGTCGGTAAAATTTATCCGGGTACTTTTCGCACCAGTGAGCAAGTGCTCTTGCATTTTGTGATAAGGAAAGTAATCTTCTAATCGCTTTCTTTGCAACTGGTATCATAACCCGTGGAATCCATTTGATATTAGGGCCATACCCTTTTACCGAATAAAATCTCAAACCATATCTTTCGATACCCTTGCCATCTATTTGTGTAATCTCACAATCAGCAGGTAAGGCTAAAATTTCAGAAATTCTGCTCGGACAACAAAGTAGAAGTGCAAATACTGAACTGGTGAACATATCCCTTGGACTCAGTAACTCATCATTTTGAGAAAAAATATCAGCAATAGCGAGCAATGCTTCTTCATCTGGTAACTTATCGCTTCGGTGATAATCCTCAATCTCAGGAAGATAATTGTTTTTGACTTTCTGTTTTACATGGTTTTTCCATGAGATATATCCTGACTTCACAAGATTATGTTCACACAGAAACTTTGATATTTTTTCAAGCTGTATTCCACATTTAGCCAAAACGTTACCTTCAAAATATTTACTCCCGATCTGCATTGCCTCATCGAAAACAACGGCTGTAACATTATAAATGAGACCAGTTTTCTGAACCTGCAAAAGGGCCTGTTCGAGACATCGCAAGGCCATCATAATAACCCCATAATTTTTTAATGGTTTCAATGTGTGTTGATATCTGATATATGCTTTCGCAAAATTGATATAATCTTCGTGCATTGCATCAATGGAATCAAAGATTTTATTTCCAATCCCTATTTTTCTAAATGTGACATATCCTTTCCAGGCATACTGCTCCCAATCCTGAGTTTGGGTTAGTCCGGGCAGTTGATAGCGACAAAATTTTATGAACTCATTATAATTTTCTTCTACAAGAATATGTTTTTTTGATTTGAACAAAATAATATTATTCATAGTTGATTCACCTCACTGCGATCAATCGGAATAAAAAACATACATTGATTGCAAGGAAATCCTGAATTCTGACTCTGGCATCTACTTGAAGAAAAAAATTTGAAATGACTACTCTTTTTCGATTTGATTCCGTTCATAAAAATATCAGCGACAAATGACAATTGTTCTGAAACAGCGGAATCAATCCTTTCAACACTGTCAGCATGATTTTTAATATAAATCCCCGCACTTGAAGTAGATGAATGATCCAATAATTCAGCTATAGTATTAACATTATGCCCATTCTTAGCCAGCATAGTTGCTATTGTATAACGAAGCCTACGAGGAGTAATATTTAGTATCGAACCGGTACGGTTGGATATTACATTCCCATTATTAACAATACTTTTCAATGCTACATTAGCAATTGTAGGCTTCGCATATAATTTATTATATTCCAGAAGAATTGAACCTGTTATGGATAAATCTGAGAGTTTTTCCTCATTTAAGAAAATAGGAACTTCTCGTTTAGAATAATCATCAAGAGTTTTTCCAAGAGCTTGCTCAACAAGTTTCACTGATTGATTAGCTTGCAATTGAACAATTGATGCAACCTCTGATATTATTGCAAGTTCTCGATATCGTAGTTCTTTACCCCGTTGTTTTACTCGTGGCACTGAAATTACATATTCTACTTTGCCATTATCTAAGTTCTTTTGAAGAAGGTCTTTATATTTCAACATAACTAACTGCTGAGGTCTTCTACCTGTAAGACTGATCAATAGTGATATTGCATAATGTGGCAGTGACAGTTCACCTTTTCTATATGCATGATTCATAGCCTTAATCAAAGAAGTATGTTCTTCTTTATTTAATGGTCCCTCTGTTGGATCATCTTGAAGCACAGACTGACCAGATTTTTTTATTTTTAGGTCCAAATGCTTTAACAGTTCTACCGCACTTTCATCTATTCCCGGATATCCTAACTCAAACCATTTAATCAAAAATGGTCGTAAAACGCGAAATGATGCTGAGGCTTTTGATAATTTCTTATTTTGATATTCAATTAGAACCTTATCATCAATATGAGTAGGAGATAGTTTACGGATAAGACTCTCCATATTTCTAACAATATTTTTCACATACAAATAGCTGTTGCTATTAAAATAATATTGTACTGTATATACAAACCCACAAACCAAATTTTCGTTCATAGCATATATTAAGTTTGTAAGATTGATTCCGTTATTTTCAATCGAACTGACGATTTTATGTTCATGCAAAGACATTTTATCAGATTTATTTTTAATTAAATTATTCATCAAATTCTCCTTTGAATAGTTGCTCTTGTTGTTCAAGTGCAGTTTTTTTCGATAGCTCATAAATATGCCTGCGATTATAAATCATTGAAGTTTCTGAACCCGGTCGCCATCCCATGAGATAAGAACGGATTTGTTGCTCTTTTTCATCGGATATGTCCTGATTCTTGTCTATTGCTTTCGAAAACTCATAATTCCATGTATGTCTGAGTTTGTGACCTGTCAATCCCCCTAGAAGTGAGGAGGATTGACGAACAACACTCACCACTTTGTGATATGAAGAAAATGAAATAGGTTGCCCTTGAGTTTTTCCTTCCTTATAAGTAATAAACAGGAAATCATGTTTGTTAGAATTTTTTATGTTTCTTCGATCATTCAGAATATAATCTGAAATTTCAAACATGAGCTTTTTATCAGCAATTAATTTCCTCTCACAAGTTTTAACTAAAGGCTGATACACTCGCGGATCTGTTTTATCATTTGCTCTTCTTCTTATTGCAATTGTCGATTCTGCAAAATCTATATCACCAATTCGCAGATTCAAAAGTTCACCTGCTCTCAGGCCAAAGCAGTGTAATAGCAGGAATATTAGATTGTTTCTTTTTTGCACTTTTTCTGAAAAAGGATTTAATTTGCTACCCGGTGCAAGAATGCTAAACAAAGAATCCAATTGTTCATTATTTAAACTTTTTTCTATATCCATATTATATTTATCATTATTTCTCGGTTTCTTTCGTTTTATGTTGTTTATGAAATCTAAAATATATTTGAGAGTATCCTTCTGTCCTGTATGAGAAAGATGTATTTTGCACAGCCATTCCAGATAGTTAGCTATGGTTGTTATCCGAAAGTACTTAGTTGGTTTTTTGACATTTGAACTTCTAAAATTATCATTCTCGCCATCTCGAAAATTGAATGAAGTGAATTCGATCAAATCTTCAATTTCATGAGGAGCCAGAAATATCCTTTTCTGAATTCTTTCATCAATATTGATATTTTTTCTCATAAAGAATCGATATAACAATGAAATGCTCCCAGCGATAACCTTCATTGTTGATATAGACTCTGACCGATTCCTGACTTGTGTTGTTATATACAAGTTTGGATAATACAATGGCTCACCAGTATCTTTATTTACAACATGACAATATCTCTCACCATTTTCGAACATAAAAGAATCCACACAAATACTGCACATATTTTCCTCCTAAACTTTACAAAAAGTATAATTCCAATATATTAATAATAAGCATTTCGTAGATTTACAAATTTATTTGGATCGATTAAGATATTTATTTAAATTAAAACAGTGAGATAGACGATTATTCTTGTCAAATTATCATCTGGTAGATCTAGTTATTTTTATGTACACCTAATACTTCGAAAACTATCTCACTGCCTTGCTAATAAACGGCAACCAAAATAATGTAAGTTATTCTGTAAAGTTTTAAGATAAATTATGCAGCCAAACTTTACATTTTCATAAAAAGCTCTTAATCCATTAGATATAAAATTATCCGCTTCGCTAGGAGTTTCAATTCATCAGGACATTTAATTAGAGATAACCAGGTCTCGTAAACATATATCTGTTTGCAAGCATTAAGCTCAGAGATCGAGTCTAAAGGTTCTCTCAGATTTCCTACAAGGTACTGACTGAGCCAGTAAATGATTTCTTTATTAAACTCGTTATTAGGTAAGTCATAAATCACTTCTTGGTCAAAGATCTTGTAAAAAAGATCTCCGCATAAATTGCACATATGGTTTTCTTCGCTTACAAATTCTTCGATATTCATAAAATCACTCCTAAGTTCAATTAAGCAACATTATTTCGACTTGTTTCGATAACAGACTGAATCCAGGTATCAATCTCACTTTCAACGAAAGCTACTGCACGACTTCCAATTTTGACAGGAGCAGGAAACTTACCATCGTTGATCAGACGATATATCCAGGCTTTTCCGTAGCCAGTTCGTTCGAGAACTTCTGGTAATCGTATTAGGCGGGTTGCTTGATTTTTCATTTCGTTATCCCTTGTCGTTGCGGTGAAGTCACTATACGAACAGTTGGGAAAAGAAAAGAGCGAAGCTCCTGAAGCGGAGGTTCTTCGTAGCTATGCAGGATGGTTTTCTCGAAGTTGGTGCCGTACAGAAAAGGGGAACTTGAGAGTAGCTGAAATTCCCCCGTTTTATAGCAAGTGTCAAAATGCCCGGTTTAAAGTAAAAATCGCAAAAAAAAGCACCATTCACAATGATGCCTTTAGTTAATTTTAACAATTAAAACAAATAGTTATAAATGTAATTCTAATCAGATAGTTTCATTACATCAGAGACTTTCATTTGCTTCAAATGGCTATTTTTGTTCATGAAGTAATGGAATTGTCGGATAAAGTCAGTTGTGCAGGATTTAAGAGCCAAAGGCCTGTCGGTATCTTTGATTTGGCTAGACTGCCTCATTTCGCTTTCTTCGTCATCGTCTGTATATAGCAGTCTGGATAACCTGTCGTCAGAGACACGGATTTTTTTAACGGCTGCCCACACCAGGATATCCAGCATAGGTATCACACGATAACTGATGAGTTTCTTGATAGTTCCATACCCAAAGCGAACTGATTCTAAAGGATCTGGTTCGATACCTTTGATTTTACGCCACTGCGGTAATGCAGCTTTAAGCGACTCTGCAATCTCTTCGTCTGTGCCACTTGCCAAATCAATCTCGAACATGACTGTTCGTGAAAACTGATCTGGCATAATATCTGAAAGTGATTCTTCCCGAAGATCTCTGTTTATTGAATAATTGTCATCACCATCCCAAACAAAACCTCCGCGTTGCATAGCAATGATGCTCGTTTCAGCAAGGCGATCAAGAGTTGTTAGAAAAAAATGGGGAGGCTGAAAAAGTTTATTGGCAGGAGTCATGTATCCCAGTTGCCCTTCTTCAATTAAAAAAGGATTGCCACTGAAAATTTTTGAGAAGTAACCCATAAGAGTTCTGCTCTCAAACTCTTCCCGATACTCCTTAAAGAACAAGTTACGAGCCCATATCTCATGGTAAAACTGGAGCAATGAGAGGTCTTCAAATTTGCGATATGTATCAATCTTAAACCAACTCTTGATGTCTTTTGTGTGCTCTGGTGACCAGTTGTTCAAAATCCATTCTCCACCTATGCTGGTACTGCCCTACGGATAGAATTCAGTTTCGCTGAAAAACTACCGCATTCACTAATCGGTGAAAAGCAGATCCTGCTTGCGCAGTTCAGCTACTAGCAGGGAGTTGAACTGAAGAATTTGTTTCCTTTTGATACAATTCTCCAATCCGCTAATCGTGATAACCCATACCATTACGATTTATGGTTCCTTTTTAGAACCACACATAAAATTCAAAGTATAAATAACATTAAAAATCAATGGAATGAATGGCTAATTACAGGGACGCCAGCCCACCAAAATTCTCCATCGGTGATTACCAGAGTCATCCGATGAAGTCCTAAGAGCCCGCACGGCGCAAGCCCTGCGGGCTTTTTTGTGCCCTCAATTTGTCCCGCGAAGTCCGAAGAGAACTAATTAAATCCGAACCTTTTAGGCCCATTGATAGGCCCAACGAAAAGCTCTATTGTTTTCGTTGGGCCTAAACGCATGGAGACTCCCCATGGCAAGAAAAACTAAGCCGTTAACCGATACGGAAATCAAAGCCGCCAAACCTAAAGATGCCGATTACCAGCTGTATGACGGCGACGGGCTTACTCTGCTAATCAAGGCCAGCGGTAGTAAGCTCTGGCAGTTCCGTTACTATCGCCCTCTGACCAAGCAGCGAACCAAACAGAGCTTCGGTGCCTACCCTGCAGTCTCACTTTCTGATGCGCGTAAACTCAGAGCTGAATCTCGAGTTTTGTTGGCGAAAGACATTGATCCTCAGGAACATCAGAAAGAACAGATGAGAAATTCTCAAGAGGCCAAAACCAACACTTTCTTGTTAGTTGCTGAGCGTTGGTGGAATGTGAAGAAAGCCAGCGTAACAGAGGACTATGCCGACGACATCTGGCGTTCGCTTGAGAGAGATGTTTTCCCAGCAATCGGTGATATCAGTGTCGCTGAGATTAAGGCTCATACTCTGGTTAAAGCAGTGCAGCCGGTTCAGGCCAGAGGGGCATTAGAGACAGTTCGACGCCTTTGTCAGCGAATTAATGAAGTCATGATTTATGCGCAGAACACGGGCCTGATTGATGCGGTTCCCAGCGTAAACATCGGGAAAGCATTCGAGAAACCGCAAAAGAAAAACATGCCAAGCATCCGCCCGGATCAACTTCCACAGCTAATGCAGACTATGCGTACGGCTAGTATCAGCTTGTCTACAAGATGTCTGTTCATGTGGCAACTTCTCACCATCACCCGCCCTGCCGAAGCTGCTGAAGCTCGATGGGATGAGATCGATTTTGATGTTAACGAATGGAAAATTCCTGCAGCTCGAATGAAGATGAACCGGGACCATACAGTTCCATTATCCAATGAGGCTCTCTCTATTCTGGAAATGATGAAGTCACTCAGTGGTGGCCGAGAATTTATCTTTCCCAGTCGGATTAAGCCTACACAGCCAATGAATAGCCAGACAGTGAATGCAGCCCTTAAGCGTGCTGGCTTAGGAGGCGTTCTCGTATCACACGGTTTACGTTCTATCGCTAGTACGGCACTCAATGAGGAAGGATTTCTGCCTGATGCCATTGAAGCAGCACTGGCTCATGTAGACAAAAATGAGGTACGTCGCGCTTACAACCGCAGCGACTATCTTGAGCAACGACGACCGATGATGCAGTGGTGGGCTGACTTCGTAAGCAAGGCCGACAGCGGGGGCATTGTTGAAAACGGAAAAAGAGAGTTAAAACTTGTGGGCTGAGTTGCTCGCTAGACTGGTTTGATTAGTCAGAGTTATTCCAGACATAGCAGGGGTCTCAAGACCCCATTTCCATTTCATATAAAATGATGTTTTGACTTACCACTAGATTATAAACACGCTCCTGAACCCTGTTTTTCGTCAGGAATTGATTGCCATATACCAGCCGCTAATTACCGATTAACCAACACGATATGTCAGAGCATAGCTATGCAAGCAATACGATCGAGCCCTCACTTTCGCCTTCTAACAGCATCTGTAAATGCAGCTTTTATAGATGAATCTACTTTCAGCCACTCCTGTATCCTTTCGGGCAACCCAGATTCAGTAAACATATAGTTTTTTTTCTGCTCGTGACTTTTCAGTTTTTTATTTTTATTATTTATTTCGTTATTTTTTTGCTGAATGAAAAGCCATAACTCATTAACAACGCAATCAATAGCAGCTTTCTTTGACTCCCATCCACCATCTTTGCACCTCAAGAGGCGAATCAGCTCTTTTTTTACGACTGAATAGTTTTCAGCCACAACTGCACCGCCCTTTTTTGAATCCTCAGCCCGCTTCTGATTTTCTAATACCTTCAGTTGCTGATGTTCCAGTCTTTGCATTACACCAATCCATATTCCTGCATTTAATAAACCTTGAGCCAAGAAACGTACAGCTTCTTGATCATCTTGATTCTTATGGAGATAACGTCCCCAGCGAAAAGAAAACACGGCCGCAAAGAGATACCCTTCGAACTCCCCGCATGTATCAGCCCTAAATTGAGCATCGGCGAATACAGATTCCAGGCTGTAACTATCATCAAAAAATGGGTCATCATTGATTGCCGACTTGATACATCTCGCAACCGTCCTGTTTATCACTTGCCATAAATCCAGGAATTTCTCATCAGAGGTAAACAACGCCCTGATTTTGATGAAAACTTTTTTATACTCAGCGTTTAAAGTATCAAACAATGCGTCATCCATTAAAACACCCCAGTAATAACCTTTAAAATCAATAAGTAAAAAATACAAACAGCCCCATCCCTATCCCAGATCCTCTCGGGATTATAGTCTGACGTTATCCAGTACAACCTGAAGGATACAACGTAAATGACTGTACAATCTGTAAAAATCTTGCGTATGCGCGATGTTATGCTCAAAACGGGACTCGCCCGCGCCACCATCTACGACTGGCTCAACCCCAAGTCACCTCGCTATGATGCGACATTCCCGAAACAACGTCGCCTGGGCAAGCAATCTGTTGGCTGGCTGGAATCAGAAATTGATCAGTGGGTACTGGAGCGCTGCCCTCCGGTAACACCATAACCCGCAACAGGCTCAGGCCTGTCGCGACAGCGTGTCACAGAAAAGAAGAGAATAATATCGGTCTCTGCCATTTGAAATGAAACAACCAATAAAATGCCACCGGATATATTTATCGGTTGCTAGTGTATTTACAAGTAATTAAGGACAACACATACAAGAAATTATAAACACTGTTACATTAACACCTAACCAATAAAATAGATTATGGTATTACCTTTATACTCCAGTTATATCAGGTGTTATTCTTGTGGCATGACACCCTATTTTATTATTCTATCATTCTGTTTATGGTATAAACATTATGGCTATTTGTAAGCGGGGTAACTGCCAGAATAGCATAGGGGTCAAAGATGAGGAGCGTAAACTCCGTCTTTGCCCTGAGCATTATAACGGGAGAAAACAAAATGCTTCCAGACGGGAAGAAAGAATGAAGGCAATATGCCACTATAAAGGTTGTAACAAAAGCCTGTCGGACTCCCGTAATAAGCGTTTTTGCAGCAATGAATGCCGCCATAAAGCTCACCGTATTATTGATGATGACAATATCATTAAGCTGGTGAAGCACTCCTGGTGGCTTAACATCGAATCTATGCTGAAAAATAATCCTGGCGGGTTAGGAAGTATTAATGACCCGGGTGATGTTGTCGATAATGTTGCCGAAGCTCAACCCCTGTCCGGACCATTACAGTCCGGCATTCGCTTTCTCCGCTTTCCTCTGCCCGCATTGCCGACAGCCTTCCTTACGGTTGGCCTGCCTCTGAGAGGCAGCTATACGGGTTTACCGTGTTCCGCACAGTTTGCACGTGACGGGTTAGGTTCTGCCTATCCACCGGTAGCTCTGGTGTCCGTGCCTCCCCAGTTAGAAAAAGAAGGACCAGCTAGATTCCCATTTTGGGTCAGGCCTGTCAGTGTCTTTGGCCTGTTACGGATTGACGATGTTTATCAGCAGTTCACATGTGTTAACCATACCGTCCAGCCTTGCGCCCCATCCGCATCGACACTTGCAGATATGCTTCCTCCTCGCAGATTCCACACGGTTCAGAGAACCTGGCTACGTTGTCCTGAAGGCTTCACACCGAACCGTTACCAGTTCCGCATGCTTCAGTAGGCTACAGGCGACGGAACGCCTGGTTTTACTTCCACCGTCGGAACGGTGGACAAAACAACAAACTGTGCGACTTTCACGCCGCACTCTGACCGACCCACCGTATCTCGTCGGTTATAAGGATCGCACAGGCCGGACCCTGGGGCTCCTGCCTGCCTGCCTGCCTGCCTGCCTGCCTGCCTGCCTGCCATGAAATGTACCGCGTGCTGAAAAACGACAGCCTGATGGTGAGCTTTTACGCCTGGAACCGCGCAGATCTGTTCCTGAATGCGTGGAAAACGGCCGGTTTCCGGATTGTTGGCCATATCGTCTTTGCCAAGAGCTATGCCTCCAAATCGACGTTCGTGAGCTACACCCATGAAAGCGCCTACCTGCTCGCTAAGGGGCGGCCACAGACACCTGACCGTCCGATCCCGGATGTGATCCCCTGGAAATACACGGGCAAGCCGGAATACACATTTGATCACGAGGACGGTCGTAATGGTAAGGTCAGAATAGCGCTAAGGTCTTCCCCGGGATGAAGGCGTTGCTGGCTCATACCAGGCCTGAATCGCCTCATCAGGAAAAGTGAGTCGTTGACCAGACATACAGGTTTGAAAACTATAGCCTGGACATTCCTAATGAGCCACAAATAGACATTAGCATGGAGCCTCTACAGATGTGCCAGTTGGTGATTTTGAATGTCTGCTTTGCCACGGAACGGTCTGTGTTGTCGGGAGGATGCGTGATCTGATCCTTCAACTCAGCAAAAGTTCGATTTATTCAACAAAGCCTCTTCTATGTGCAAAAAATCATGAATAAATGGTTCATCTTCAGGTGTTTATTAGCCAATTCGCCGCCATGTGGATTACTATAACGCTTTATCAAAGTGAACGAATGTCGTCGAGAATTGCAATGAAAGCCACACAGACCAGTATTTCAGAATCCGTTACTCAGCATCTTGCAAACCGCATTCTGCGCGGCGAGCTGTCACCTGGTATTTCGCTGCCCGGCGAAAACGAGCTTGCTGCGGAATACAATGTGTCGCGAACGTCTCTGCGTAATGCGCTTGCCACTCTGGCGGCAAAGGGGCTGATTTCCACCCAGGCGAAAAAACGCAGCACTGTCAACGGGCGGGAACAGTGGAGCCTGCTCGATCTGGACGTCCTGAACTGGTTATCCACTGGCAAAGTCGATGCCAAACTGGTTGAACAACTGATGACTACGCGGTTTATCTTTGAACCGAATGTTGCCACGCTTGCCGCCATTAATGCGGACGGTCATGATCTTGCGGCGATGGAAGATGCGCTGGCCTTAATGCGTCGCGGGCAGACAGAGGCTGACAAAGCAGCCTTTGAAGCAGGCGATATGGCCTTTCACCAGGCGCTGCTGCGGGCGGCGCACAATCCCTTTTTACTCGCACTTGGCAATGCCCTGAGTGCTGCCATGGTGCTCTCTTTCCGCCAGACGCTGGAAGAGGATCTCCACCAGACCAAAAGCGCCGTCGATGAACACTTCCACCTGCTGGAAGCGATCCGGCTGCGCAACGTAAACGATGCCCGTATCCGCATGCGGAGTATCCTGCTGCACGCCGCGAAGAAAAATATCTGGAAAGAGCAACCCGCTTTCATCAATCATATTCTCTGATCCCTCTCTGACATAATTTAGATCGCCCTCACAGATCGTGGTGTTTTTTTGCTCTAGCATTCTTGTACTACAAGATAAACTTATTTGTATTACATAAAATGAAAAAACACTGGATTGCTATCGACTGGGGCACCACCAACTTCCGTGCCTTTTTGATGAATGAAAACCACCCCCTTGCCCGTGTGGCGTCGCCGTGTGGTTTGCTCTCGGTTGAAAATCACGATTTTACCGGGGCGCTGTATCAGCATCTGGAACCCTGGGTTGCAGAGGCAGGACCGCTGCCTATTCTGTTGGCCGGAATGGTTGGCTCACAACAGGGGTGGAATGAGGTTTCTTACGCATCACTGCCCGCGAATGGGATCACGCTGCTGGAGGGCATCAGGCCCGTCAGCACCCCCTGGGGCAGCCCGGCATGGATCGTGCCAGGCCTTTGCGATGAAAGCCCCTGGCAGCAGCCAGATGTGATGCGCGGTGAAGAAATTCAATTATTGGGTTTAAGTGCCCTGCACCCCTCCCCGACGCATTTCGCCATTCTGCCTGGCACCCACAGCAAACACGCCCGGATGGAGCAAGGCAATATTACGGCATTTTCAACGCTGATGACCGGTGAGCTCTTTTCACTGCTGACGCAACATTCACTGCTGGGCCGCAATTTGCCTTTGCAGCACGAAGATGAAGCAGTTTTCCTTTCAGGCGTTATCGCCGCGCAACACGCGGTTCCCTTCAGCCATCTGATCTTCGCTGCACGCACGCGGCGGCTGTCGGGGGAATTCGCTCCGGAACATATCCACAGTTTTATTTCCGGCCTGCTGATCGGCCACGAACTTTCGGCACTGCCTGTCGGGCAATCCGCCTGGATTGTCGGCTCGACCTCCCTTGCAACGCGGTACCGGCTGGCAGCCCGGGTTACGCAACATCATCTGACAGCCATAGAGGGCGACGCCTGCTTCCTGCGGGGCATGTCCGAACTCCGTACTCTTCTACAGGACAGCGCGTCATGAATCACGAAACCTTTTTTCAACACTTGCAGCAGGCGACATTGCCGCTGGTGGCTATTTTGCGGGGGATCACCCCGGATGACGCCGTTCAGGCCGCAGAGATCCTGATCGACAACGGTTTTCGCTGGTTGGAGGTGCCGCTCAACAGCCCGTCACCATTGGTTTCCATTGCGCGAATGCGCGAAGTCGCGGGCGATCATGCGCAGATTGGCGCTGGCACCGTGTTGAGCGCCAGACAAGTCGATGAGGTGTACAACCACGGTGGGCAACTGATCGTTTCACCCAATGCCGACGCAGAGGTGATTCGCTGCACGCGCAAACGCGGGCTGGTCAGCCTGCCAGGCGTGATGACGCCAACGGAAGCCTTTACCGCGCTGCAAGCCGGTGCCAGCGCCCTGAAACTGTTCCCGGCAGAATACCTGACGCCGGAGCTGCTCAGGGCGTTTCGTGCCGTCCTCCCCCTCCAGGTTGCCTGTCTGCCCGTGGGCGGTATTCGCCCGGACGCAGAACAAATGCAGCGCTACATGAAGGCGGGCGCAAATGGATTTGGCCTGGGCAGCGCGCTGTATCAGGCGGGCATGTCGATGACCACACTGGCAAACAACGCCCGCGCCTACCGTAAGGCGTGGGAACAGCAGGCAGGATGAGCAGCATGATGCGGTTTCAGGCTGACACCCTCAGGGCTATTGGCGATTACCGCACCTGGCTGGGAGAAACCTCGGTGTGGTGTGACGCCAGCGCCTCTTTGCTGTGGGTTGAGATGGGGCGTTTTTCACGATTAAAGCAACCATGACAGGTCTGCCCGCCCGGCGGTTCAGACTTTAACTTATTGATGTGAAAGGTATCAATATGACTCTTACTTCCTCACCTACCACAATAAACCGCCAGGCGCTGTTGGTCTGTTTTCTGGCAACACTGGCCGGATGTGAGCTTGGACATATCGAGCGCAACCTGATGCGCAGGGCGTCTTTACGCGACATTGGGCAAAAAAAATACCCGCAGCCTGACAACTCTCCCGTGATGAATTAAGCGAGGCCAGAAAACGATGACACAGACTCATGCAGAAAACGCCGTATACGGCAAAGTGACACGCAGACTGATCCCGTTTCTGATCCTCTGCTACTTCTTTGCCTATCTCGACCGCGTCAATATCGGTTTTGCCAAGCTGCACATGCAGGATGCGCTGAATTTCAGCGATACGGTATACGGCCTGGGGGCGGGGATCTTCTTTATTGGTTACTTCCTGTTTGAGCTGCCCAGCAATCTGCTGATGCAGCGTTTCGGCCCACGTTTCTGGATAGCCCGCATTATGGCAACCTGGGCCGTGCTCTCTGCGGGGATGATGTTTGTCAGCACCCCGACGCAATTCTACCTTCTGCGCTTTTTACTGGGGGTGGCTGAAGCTGGCTTTTTCCCGGGGATCGTTTTCTACCTGACGTTGTGGTTCCCGTCATGGCGCTCTGCCCGCACGCTGGGATTATTTATTCTGGTCACGCCACTCTCCACCATTATTGGCAGCCCGCTTTCCGGCCTGATCCTGAAGCTGTTTGAAGGTGTGGACGGCCTGCACAACTGGCAATGGTTGTTCCTTATCGAAGCCGTACCGTCTTTCCTGCTGGCTTCCGTGGTATTGCGTTTTCTTGATAACGACGTGAAATCCGCGAAATGGCTGAGTGACGATGAAAAATATCTCATCATGCGCGATCTTGCCCGTGACGCCTATAACCGTCAGCAGGTTAGCAATGGTCAGACAGGCAGCTCGCTGAAAGCGATGTTCCGCAACGGTTACGTCTGGCTACTGGCGCTGATTTTCTTCAGCTTCAACATCGGTTATTACGGAATTAATTTTTGGCTCCCTTCCATCATCAAAACCTCAGGCGTCACCGACGATCTGCTCATTGGGCTGCTGGCTGCGCTTCCCTACGTTTTTGGCGCGGCCTTTATGGTGTGGAACAGCCGCCACTCCGATCTTAAACAGGAGCGCCGCTGGCATATCGCGATCCCAGCGCTCATCGGATGTGTGGGCCTGGCGCTGAGTGCCTGGTGCAGCGGTTCAACCTTCTGGATGATGGCCTGGATCTGCGTCGCAATGTCCGGCACGCTCGCGCTAATCCCCACCTATATCAGCCTCCCCGGTGCGATGCTTTCCGGTACCGCGGCAGCGGCAGGTATTGCGCTGGTGAATTCCGTCGGCAACCTCGCCGGCTTCTTTGGCCCGACGGTACTAGGCTGGCTGAAAGACACCACCGGCAGCACCGACGGTGGGTTGTACATTCTCGCAGGTTTCCTGCTGCTGTGTGCCCCGCTGATTATGCTGCTGCCCGCACGCCTCGCCAACCCGGCCCGTAAACCGCTGCTTGAGCAAAACAATCGGGAGCGCCACGCTTCCCAACAAACTTATCAATAACAGTAAAGAGATGGCTATGAAGAGTGAATGTGGAGGATGTGCCAGCTGTGGCACGCATTTCAACCCCGTCCTCGAAGGGGATGACGGCGCGCTGAAACGTGCGCTGTACAAATCAATGGGCCATACCGACGAGCAACTGCGTCGCCCGGTGATAGCTGTCGTCAACAGTTACACCAACGCCACCGCAGGTCATGCGAATCTGAATGAGCTGACGGCCCATGTGCTGAAAGGTATCGATGAGGCTGGCGGTGTTGGAATGGTGTTTGGCACCATCGCACCCTGTGATGGCATTGCGGAAGGGCATCTGGGCATGCGCTATATTCTGGCGGCGCGGGAAGTGATTGCAGCATCCATCGAAACCATGATGCGCGCTCATCGCTTCGACGGTATGGTGCTGCTCGGCTCCTGTGACAAAATTGTTCCGGCGATGCTGATGGCCTCCGCCCGGCTGGATATTCCAGCCATTATGGTTAACGGTGGGCCAATGTATCCGGCGGAATATAAGGGCAAACATTGGGACGGCAACATCGTTACCGAAGCCATTGGCTGGAAAAAGCGCGGCGAAATTGATGAGGCGGAGTTTGCGCACATTGAAAATATCGCCGAACCGGGGCCGGGCTCCTGCACGATGTACGGGACCGCTAACACCATGTGCAGTATTGCTGAAGTACTGGGAATGAGTCTGCCGGGCAGTAGTATGCTCCCTGCTGTCTCTGCCGAAAGACGCAGTTGCGCGTTCGATACAGGGAAGCAGGCCGTCACTCTGGTACGTGAAGGCATTAACGCCCGGCAAATCATCACGCCTGCTGCGATTCATAACGCCATGGTGTACCTCCTGGCGACTGGGGGCTCCACTAATGCCATTCTGCATTTACAGGCCATCCATTACGAAGCGGAGCTGGGGCATTTGCCACTTTCCACATTCGATAAACTGAGCCATCAGGTACCGCTGGTGGCATCGCTCTACCCCGCCTCGGAATACGACATGATTGATTTCTGGGAAGCAGGTGGCATCCCTGCCGTTGAGCATGAAATTGCCAGCCTGATGGAGCTGGATGCCCTCACAGTGACCGGTAAAACCAAGCGTGAACAACTGAGCCAGTGTAACGCCAGCCGCCGCCCGGAAGTGATCCATACCCTGGCTATTCCGGTGCGTAATGAAGCGGGCGTCGCCGTGCTGCACGGCAATCTTTCACCATTGGGTTGCGTGGTAAAACCCGCCGCCGTGCCGGAAAACCTGATGACCTTCTGCGGCCCGGCAGTGGTCTTCAACAGTGAACAGGAATCCGTCGATGCCATTATGTCCGGACAAATCGAGCCAGGAAGCGTGCTGGTGCTGCGGTATGAAGGCCCGAAAGGCGGCCCGGGAATGCCGGAAATGTACAAACCGATGAAGTGTCTGGAAGGTATGGGCTTGGCTGACAGCTGTGCGCTGATCACCGATGGCCGCTTTTCCGGGTCGAATCGCGGGTTGTTTGTCGGCCATATATCCCCTGAGGCCACTGAAGGCGGCGCGCTGGGGCTGGTGGAAAATGGTGATGAAGTCGTTATTGATATTCCCCGTCGTTTGCTGACGCTGAACGTTGACGACGCAACGCTCGCCTGCCGCCGCGAACATTGGCAACCCGTTTTCAAAGACGTGCCACGCGGTTTTCTGCGGCTCTATCGCCGCTGGGCGCTGCCTGCGGCCCAGGGGGCAGTCTTGGCTGACCAGGAGGAAACGCAATGAATTCACACTACGCTGCGGCGGATATCGTTGGTGTAAACCCGATCGTCGCCATGCCGTTCACCCCGCAGGGGGATATCGACGAAAGCAGTTTCGTTAACCTGCTGGAACATCTGGCAAACAGTGGTGCCAACGGTACCACGCTGTTTGGCATCGCCAGCGAATTCCCTAAACTGGATGATGGGGAACGCGAGCGGCTGGCGCAGATGTTCGTCAGCACGCTGGCGGGCAGCTCATTGTATCGTGCGCTCTCCGTGACCGATCACAGCACAGAACTGGCGGTTAAACGGGCGAAGCGGTACGCTGCACTGGGTGTCGATGCCTTGATGCTGCTACCGCCGTTCTTTTTACAACCCAGCCCGCAGGCGGTGCAGGACCATATTTTTGCCGTACTGGAATCGGTTGATATTCCGGTGATGGTGCAATATGCGCCGGGTGAAACCGGGCTGCCGATTACACCAGAACAACTATCCACCGTTGCCGCACGCTACCCGCACGCGGTGTTTAAAATTGAATGCAACCCACCTGCGAACTACACCCGCGACTTTCTCGCCCGTGCGCCGCAGGCCAGCGTGCTTAACGGCTACGCAGGTTTATATATGCTGCAAATGCTGGCGGCGGGCGGCAAAGGTGTGATGCCGGGATGCTCGTTTACCGAGGTGTATGTGCAAATCTACCGTCACTGGCAGACTGGAGAACCTGCGCAGTCACAGGCGCTGCATCAGCGATTGCTGCCCTATATTCAGCGCTGGATGAGCCATTGCGAATATATCATTCAGGCCGAAAAAACGTTGCTGATGCAACGCGGCATTATCTCCAGCGACTATTGCCGCCGACCAGGCTGGGCGTTAACGGCCGATGACCATCAGGCTATTACCAGCCTGATCGCAGAATTCCATTTATGATGAGGCAACCAGCATGAATCAACAACAGACGCCCCGAGCAGTCGTGGCGACTGGCACACCAGTCAGGGGATTGACGAAGCCATCGCCAGAAGCTTTTTAGAGCACGGTGATATCGTGATTGGCTGTGCATTTACCTCTCCGGAGAAAGCCGCAACGGTTTGCCAGATGCTGGAACAGTATCCGGGTCGCTATTACTATTTTTCGGTGGATGCGTCCCAAGCGGCGGCGATAGCGCATGGCAAGGGGGATGCGCCTCTGCTCCCTCCATCTTATCCTCTCACCGACCATTCCCGCCTGACGTCGCTGACTTCACGGCGTCGTGATCAACCTGCTCATACCGGGATTCGGCTTGGTTTTCTTCATCCTGACTGTTATATCCGGTGTCCTGCTGATTCACGTTTTCTTATGCAGATCCGTGATGGCCAGAACCCGAAAAACGGGCAGGGCGATGGCCCCCTTCGGCTCCCGGCCAGCGTTGCTGTCCGGTCGTCGAGCCCCACTACGCCAGGGCAGCAGCTGCGCACCCACCAGGCACCGCCGAACCCGCAAGCGGTTTCGGGCTGACGCTAGGGTCTGATGGCTGAGGTCAACCCCTGGCTTGCTGCGACCGTACCGACCGCGCCGGCGTAGCCGTCGCTTTAAGGTCGCACCGCCGTTCCGACGGCGTCGGGTGTGTGCATTCTGTTCATGTGGTGAAGCCATCCCCCGTGTGTCCTCACGCGGAGGGCTTTTCGTAGCACCTGAAGTGGTCTACTTAATTTGGACACGACCTGAGGTTCTTTGTCTTTCCATCTCGGCAGGTGTTAACCCTCCGTTGTTTTTATGCGGCCTTACCCGGTTGTAATACCCACTCAGGTACTGAACCACATCCTTCACTGCTTCACTTCTGTTTCGGTAGCCTTCACGTAACAACCATTCCGTTTTAAGACTCCGGAACAGCCTCTCTGCAACGGCATTGTCCCAGCAGTTTCCTTTGCGACTCATGCTGAGTCTGATGCCGTACAGCTTCGCTATGTCCCTGTATGACATGCTGGCATACTGAGAACCCTGGTCAGAGTGGAACATTAATCCTTTTGGACGGCCCCGGTTTTCCCAGGCCATTGTAAGGGCATTCTGCGCCAGCTGGCTGTCAGCCACAGACGAGAACGCCCAACCCACCACTTTTCGCGCGTATAAATCCAGTACCACTGCCAGATACAGCCAGCCCGCTTGTGTTCTGATAAAAGTGATATCTCCACACCACACATTATCCGGTGCATTTACCGTAAAATTGCGACTGAGATGATTTTCCGCCAGATTAGACTGCCGGTTACACAGGCGATAGCGGTGTCTTCCGGGCTGCCTGCTCACCAGACCGGCTTCTTTCATCAGTCGCCCGGCCTTGTAACGCCCAACGTTTTCTCCTTCGCGGCGAAGCAGTAAAGACAACGTTCTTGCTCCGGCTGAGCCCCGCCCAAGACGGTGTAGCTCGGCCACCCCTCGCTGTAGGGCAATTCGCGTCGTATCCGGTTGTTTCTGGCGTTTGCGATGGTAGTAAACCAGACTCCGGCAAACGCCGAGGACCGCACAGAGCTCTTTTACGCTGTATTCCTGGCTCAGGGCGGCGACAAGTTTCAGGGCTTGCTGGCGTCCGACATCAGCAAAGCTGTAGCCTTTTTTAATATCTCCTTGTCCCTCTCAAGCCGCTGAACCCGTTCTTCAAGCTGACGAATGTACTGCTGCTCTGGCGTGAGCGGAGGAGCCGGAGAGGGGATGCCCTGACCGGATAAAACCAGGCCACCACGTTCAATTTCAAGCTGTCTGACCCAGCGTCTCATGGCCGTGACACCGACATCAGAGGCTTCGCAGGCCTGGCGGAATGAGTAGCCATGGTCAAGGACCAGCTCAGCGCACTCGCGTTTAAACTCTGGGGTAAATCGGCGTGAATTCATTTTTTGCACCTCATCAGTTATTTAATTTATAACCTCTGAACGTGTCTAAAACTATTAAACCACTTCAACCGTCGGGTTGTCATCCAAAGGGGGAAGTGAACGCCGCCCCGCCGCCGCTCCTTTGCCCTTTGCCCTTTGCCCTTTGCCCTTTGCCGCGAGAGAACTCACCAGGGGGATGGACACACAAAACGTCAACGTCAGAACCGCCGCTCAGGAATCTACCGGAAGATGTGATTCAGACCTTACCGTGTCCCGGTTTACGGATCTGTTTTGCTGGGTCCTTGCGGTAACGGAAGGGGAGTCACAACCGGCAATATTTACGCCGCCAGCGAATGCCACTGAGCTGACGTTAATTAATGACGAGTATCCGGATTATATCTCTGTCTGGGTTGTAGACAGTCTCCCGGTTGCAGGGTAATGATGCCAACTTACTGATTCAGTGTATGATGGTGTTTTTGAGGTGCTTCCGTGGCTTCCGTCTCCGTCTGCTGTCCTTCCTGCTCCGCTACTGAAGGTGTGGTGCGCAACGGCAAAAGTACAGCCGGTCATCAGCGCTATCTCTGCTCTCACTGCCGTAAAACATGGCAGCTACCGTTCACTTACACCACCTCTCAGCCCGGCACACACCAGAAAATCATTGATATGGCCATGAATGGCGTCGGATGCCGTGCCACCGCCCGCATTATGGGCGCTGGCCTCAACACCCTTTTCCGCCATTTAAAAAACTCAGGCCGCCGTCGGTAACCTCCCGGATACAGCCGGGCAGTGACGTCATTGTTTGCGCGGAAATGGACGGGCAGTGGGGCTACGTCGGGGCAAAATCACACCAGCGCTGGCTGTTTTACGCCTATGACAGGATGCGCAGAACAGTGATAGCCCACGTCTTTGGTGAACGCACCATGGCCACTCTGGAGCATCTTCTGAGTCAACTGTCGGCTTTTGACGTGGTGATATGGATGACGGACGGATGGCCGCTGTATGAATCGCGCCTTAAGGGAAGATTGCACGTTATCAGCAAGCGGTATACGCAGCGTATTGAGCGGCATAACCTGAACCTGAGGCAGCATCTGGCCCGGCTGTGCAGGAAATCGTTGTCGTTTTCAAAACCGGTGGAACGGCATGACAAAGTCATCGGGCATTATCTGAACATAAAGCACCATCAGTAAATTGGAGTCATTACCCAAACCAGGATCACTCGTCACGTATTATGGGATGTCATAAGCTCTCTACGCTGTCTGAATCATTCTCTCTCGACAGGAAATATAGCAGTATCACTGCCGAAGAATGCTAAGATATAAGCAGCGACTATATATATCGGGGTTTATTGATGTCTTATATGAGTGCCGGAGTGGAGTACGGTTTGCACTGTCTGCTTTACCTTATTCGCTATGATAGTATGACCGGAGAAGCCAGTGTCCGCGATCTGGCGGAACTTCAGGGGGTTCCTGGCGACTTCCTGGCCAAGCTGTTTACAAAACTGTCAAGGGCTAAGCTGGTCATCGCCACCGAAGGGATCAAAGGGGGATTCAGGCTTGCTCGTCCTGCAGAGCAAATCACTGTTCATGATGTAGTCATCGCCATTGACGGTGAGAAACCGTTGTTCAGTTGTAGAGAAATACGCAGCCGTTGCGCTTTATTCTCTTCTGATATTCCTGTCTGGGCGACTCAGGGAACCTGTTCTGTACATGCTGTGATGCTTGCGGCTGAAAAGGCAATGCGTCAGGAGCTTAAGCGTCATACCCTGGCTGGCCTGGCTCAGCGTGTGTCAGAGAAGACCCCCACGATTTATGGTGAACAGATTATCCAGTGGTTATCTGATCGTTCTGAAAATCGCCGGACAAAATAAAACGGCTGGTTTGGCCCCTATATTTCCATACACTTTTTATCACTTAACCCATTATTGGTTCGCTGCCGCAGATATTCCCGTGGCGAACGATACCCCAGTGCACTATGCGGATGCCATTCGTTGTAATGTTCGAAGGCCTCCGCAAGGTTCTTTACCGCTGTTAACCCGTCGGGTTTCGGCATGATACTGATGTAGTCGCACTTCATCGTTTTCACGAAGCTCTCTGCCATCCCGTTGCTTTCCGGGCTGCGTACTGCCGTATGTTTAGGCTCAAGTCCTACCATTCTGGCGAACCTGTGCGTCTGATGAGACCGGTAGGCTGAACCGTTATCCGTCAGCCACTCAACAGGTGATGCCGGCAGACTGCTACCGAAGCGGCGTTCCACCGCACCCAGCATCACATCCTGAACCGTTTCGCTGTCATATCCACCGGTACTGGCCGCCCAGTGCAGCGCTTCACGATCGCAGCAGTCCAGCGCGAACGTGACCCGCAGTTTTTCGCCATTATCACAGCTGAATTCGAAGCCGTCAGAGCACCACCGCTGGTTACTTTCCCCGACTGCAACCTTACCTGTATGCGCCCTTTTCGAGGGCGATATTGCAGGTTTACACTCAAGCAGCAGCGCATTCTGACGCATGATGCGGTATACGCGTTTGGCGTTGATAACGGTCATGTCGTCAGTTTCTGATTGTCTGCGCAGCAGTGCCCATACCCGGCGATAACCATACGTTGGCAGATCGCCGATAACAGTATAGATACGGTCCAGTGCTTCAGTATCATCAGGCTTGCGTTTGCACCGACGATCCTGCCAGTCCTTCGACCGACGGGCCATGGCATGCAGTTGCGCACGTGACACCCGGAGGCAACGACTGACAAGGCTTATTCGCCATCCTCCGGCAACAAGGGCACGTGCGCTATCCACTTTTTTTGTCGGCCATATTCAACGGCTTCTTTCAGCAGCTCGTTTTCCATTGTCTTCTTGCCCAGCAGACGCTCAGCTCTTTGATTTGCTTCATTGCCGATGCCAGCTCCGACGCGGGTACAACCTGTTCACCAGCTGCAACGGCGGTGAGGCTGCCTTCCTGATACTGCTTACGCCACAGGAACAGCTGACTGGCAGCGACACCATGCTGGCGTGCAACCAGCGACACCGTCATGCCGGGTTCAAAGCTCTGCTGAACAATGGCGATTTTTTCCTGAACGCTGCGCCGTCTGCGCTTCTCAGGACCTAAAACATCAATCATCCGGACTCCAACGACTAGTCTAAAAACTAGTATTAAGACTATCACTAACTTAAGTGATACCAACTGTATGGAGATTCATGGGGCCAGTCTAACGGCACCTTCAGTATCGTTTTGACACGGCGGGTACCTACTATTGCGTACCCACTCTTGGCTTACTTTTACTGTATATCAAAACGGCGGGTCCGTTGCCGCCCATTTCCGGTAATGAGCACAACCACCACCAGACACACTATCTGGAGCAGGACACACCAGCCCATCGCATGTATTAGACCCACTGATGCTGACATCACATAAAACAGAGTACCAAAAATACTGATCCCCAGTGCTGAAGAAAACTGCTGGGCCGTGCTGAGTAATGCGCTTCCCATCCCCGCCTGTAGCACAGGTACCTGCCTCAGGGAAAACCCCATCAACACCGGTAAAATCAGTCCATTTCCACAACCTGTCGTGATCACCGCCGCAAGCAGGAACCAGACCGGGGATACGGTAAATAACGTCCCCCAGGCAGCCATGCCGAGCCCTGCAGTGGTGACACAACAACCGGTGAGAATAGCCAGTGACTGATGTCCGGCAGCCCACCGGCGGAACAGAAGGGAAGAAACAATAAATGCCACACCTGAGGGCACAAATACCAGACCGGCCAGAAACGGAGACAATGTCAGTCCCCTCTGCAGCACATTGGTCAGAAGAAAAATAAAGCTGGAGAAGTAAAGCATAAAAATACAAATCGCCAGCAGGCCGCGCCAGAGTGAAGGGATCCGGAAAAGACGGATATCAATCACTGGGTCTCCGCTCTGACGAAGCAGGTGCCATTCATGTGAAAGGGTGATGGCAAGCAGTATCAGTCCCAAACTGGCCAGCAAAACAGGTACCATCCATTCGCGACGATAGCCGTAAATCAGAAAAGCCCCGATAATCAGTCCGAAAGCGGCTGCCAGCCCCAGCGTTCCCGGAATATCGAATTTTCGTGAACGATATCCTGAGGCTGATGGCAGGAGACGCCAGGCAGTACAGGCAATCAGCAATCCCAGCGGAACCGTGACCAGGAAGATCCAGCGCCAGCCCAGTCCGAACGCATTCCAGGTAACCAGTGCGCCGCCAGCAAACTGGCCGAGCACAGAACCCAGACCTGTCGCTGCGCCATACCACCCCATTGCAGGAAGACGTTCATCTGCCGGCAGACTGGTAGTGAGTAACGCGAGAACCTGGGGGATCATCAGACCTGCGGCTCCCCCCTGCAGTAACCGGGCAATAATCAGAATTAACCCGTTCGCTGACAGAGCGCACAACAGAGTGGTCAGAGAAAAAGCCAGTATGCCCAGGACATAAATACGCCGGTATCCATAAAGATCACCCAGACGTCCCCCGGTTATCAGGGAGGCTGCGAACGTAAAGGCATAGCCGGCCACAACCAGCTCCAGACTGGTATCGGAGATATCCAGAGAATGCTGGATAGAGGGGGCGGCAACATTAACAACAAACAGATCGAATTGTCCGAGGAAGGCACCGATCAGCACAATAAACAGAAAGAGGGGCGTCGGTATCTGAAGACGATTAGGCATGAATGGATCCTTGTTTTTCCGGCAGATGAAGGGTGGCATGCGGGGTGTTTCTTCTTTTCACTCCGGTGAAAATATTTCAGCAGAAACAAAAAACAGGCACCTGTCTGGTACTTGTTAAGTTCAAAGGTTCAGGAGTTACACAACAACATCCGGGATTTGTTGCCCTGGATCTACTGCCACCAGAATCTCTTTGCGGCTCCCTTTTGGCGGATAAATCCATACGGTATTGATTTGTTTTTTCAGATCACCGGCCACTGCCCCGGTCAGTTTAACTTCACGCTCCCAGCCTTCGCTGTATACGGCCCCCCATGGCCCCAGAGCCAGGTAGGTGACATACTTCGGTTGTGAATACGGGACGGGTTTCACGCCCAGCAAGTCGGCCGCCACATTATGGCCAGCAGAACGTCCAAGGAAGTTAGCATGCTGACAGGACATCATCGCATAATTTCCTTCATCATCGGTGGCCGCCATCGCACAGTCGCCAGTGGCGAAAATGTTGTTCAAGCCTTTCACCTTCAGGTTACAGTCAACATGGAGACGGCCGAAATTATCGCGCTCTGCCGGTATTTGCGCGGTCAGCAGGCTCGCGCGTGCACCGGCAGTCCAGATAACGGTATCTGTACTGATAAATTCGCCATTTTCCAGTCTGACGCCCTGCTCACTGACCTCAGCCACACCAGCCCCCATCTTCCAGCTGACACCCAGCTCCGTCAGCGCTTCAATAATCACTGGACGTGGACCTTCGCCCAGGCCCGCACCGACTTCACTGTTGCGATCAACAAGAATGACCTGGGCGTCAGTGTCCTGTCCGAGGATTTCGCGCAAACGTGACGGGAGTTCTGCGGCAATTTCCAGGCCGGTAAAGCCAGCTCCGGCTACCACGACGGAGTTTCGTGCGCTGCTGGCGGGTTTGGCTGCCAGCGATTTGAGATGAGATTCCAGATGAACTGCGGCGGCAATCTGGTCGATATTGGACGCGTGCTCTTTCAGCCCCGGGATGGGCGGGCAGAACAGATGACTGCCTGCGGCGAGCACCAGACGGTCATACTGTAGTGGATAGACATCGCCGGTATCGCCCACCAGCTTGATTTTGACCACATTATTCTCAACATCAATATTTTCCACCAGGCCGGGAATAAAGCGTATGCCCGTAGTGTTAAAAAGGTTCTGCAGCGGGGCTTTCAGGCCTTCAGGAAATTTTTCATACAACCGCGGACGAACATGCAAAGACGCCTCCGGTGCTACCAGGGCAACCTCTACATCATCACGACCTTCCTTCTCCAGCAGGCGAACAGCCCCCAGAGCACTCCACATACCGGAAAAACCGGCTCCAATCACAAGAATGCGCGTCGTCATATTTTTTCCTGTTATCAATACTGGGTCAGATTTATCGCTACTGGAGCAGCCCGAAATGGCAGTTCTGGACGTAGCGGTGCCCAATAACTACGACTATATATATCGTAGTTATTGAGTGCAATATTTATCACTCTAATGAACGAATCGGTAATGATACCAACTTACTGATTCAGTGTATGATGGTGTTTTTGAGGTGTTTCCGTGGCTTCCGTCTCCGTCTGCTGTCCTTCCTGCTCCGCTACTGAAGGCGTGGTGTGCAACGGCAAAAGGACAGCCGGGCATCAGCGTTATCTCTGTTCACACTGTCGTAAAACATGGCAGCTACCGTTCACATACACCGCCTCTCAGCCCGGTTCACACCAGAAAATCATTGATATGGCCATGAACGGGGTCAGATGCCGTGCCACCGCCCGCATTATGGGCGCTGGCCTCAACACCCTTTTCCGCCATTTAAAAAACTCAGGCCGCCGTCAGTAACCTCCCGGACAGAGCCGGGCAGTGACGTCATCGTCTGTGTGGAGATGGACGTGTAAGCACACCTGTTTTAGTTCCACTCACTTTTAGAGATCTTCCGACATACTGATTGTATTCCCTGAGGAGATCGCCATGCGTAAAGCCCGATTCACTGAGCACCAGATCATCGCTGTCCTGAAGTCTGTTGAAGCCGGACGTACCGTCAAGGATGTCTGCCGCGAAGCAGGGATTTCTGAAGCCTCGTACTACAACTGGAAAGCAAAGTACGGTGGGATGGAAGCCTCTGATATCAAAAAGATGAAAGATCTTGAGGACGAAAACCGACGCCTCAAACAGATGTTTGCTGATCTCAGCCTTGAGTGCCGGGCACTTAAAGACGTCATCGAAAAAAAGCTTTAAAACCAGCGATAAAGCGTGAACTCGTCAGCTATTTGACAGCGCAATTTGCCATGAGTTTACGCCAGGCCTGCAGGACAGTATCGCTGAGCAGGACGGTGTATTTTTATCGGCCCGATACCCGGCGTGATGAACCGGTGATCCATGCACTGACTGAACTGGCAGAACGCTATCCGCGATATGGTTTTAAGAAGCTGTTCCAGCTGCTGCGCAGGCAGGGCAATACCTGGAACCATAAACGCGTTCACCGGATTTACTGCCTGCTGAAACTGAATTTTCGTCGCAAGGGAAAACAGCGTCTGCCAGTGCGTAACCTGGCACCACTGGCGACGCCGCAAGCGTTAAACCAGAGCTGGTCCATCGATTTTATGCACGACGCGCTGCTCTGCGGCAGACGCTTCCGGACCTTCAATGTGGTGGATGATTTTAACCGCGAAGCACTGGCGATAGAAATCGACCTGAATATCCCGGCTCAGCGAGTCATCCGGGTGTTGGACAGGATCGTGGCAAACCGCGGCTACCCGCTGAAGATGCGGATGGACAACGGGCCAGAACTGGTCTCACTGGCGCTGGCACAATGGGCCGAAGAACATGGCGTGCAACTCGAATTTATCAAGCCGGGTAAACCAACACAGAATGCTTTTATCGAACGGTTCAACCGGACATACCGGACAGAAATCCTGGATTTTTATCTGTTCAGGACACTAAATGAAGCACGGGAAATTACTGAGCGCTGGCTGATGGAATATAACAGCGAGCGACCTCATGAGTCCCTGAATAACCTGACGCCGGAAGAGTACCGGCTGATGGCTGAAAAACTGGAAATCTCAAAAAGTGCGTGGAACTAAAACAGGTGTGCTTACACTGGATTTTGTGAGTTTCGCCTGTAATACTGTATATGAATACAGTACTTATTGGAGGGCTTATAATGGGTAATAAAAATGGGTACGACCCATCTGTAACAAGAGGGGTACAGAGTTTCTTACACTCAGGCAGTGTGGTCTATTGTTTGCTACTGGGGGAGTTCACTTAATGAATTTTCATATGGGGATCGTGTATTCTTTCAGAATCAGTACGGTGAATTTTGGTTAGGTACAAATGAGCGTGATTGCTTCATGCTCATTTGTGAAAAGCCATTACAGACGATGATTGAGGGGTTTTCGTATTTAAGTGCTGAATATTGTATGTATCAGGCATATGAGAAAAATGATTGGTTCTACGATCAAGGGGAACTACCCTTCTAATCCCCTCAATCTTAATTAATTATATTTTATGTTGCTTTATTATTTTCTTTAAGTCAGAGACCAAACGGGTTTTTGCACCAATATGAAGCATTACGTGACAATTTGCACAAACTGGCACCAAGTGTTTTTTCGGATCGATTTTATATCTCTTCTTAATTGTAGCAAGAGGATTAATATGGTGTACCTGAATGTATCCCTTTCCTAAAGTACCAAATGTTTTTTCAAAATCAAAATCGCAGACCTTACAAATATAACCATGGTAATCTAAGCATTCTTTGCGTGCTTTAGGATTACGTTCATAATAAGTACTATTTTTTTGTATTTCATCTCCTTCGTAATACTCTTCTTTTAACTCAGGTGTATAAAGATATTGTTTCTGCTCTATTGCGTACCATCCATCAATCTCTCTGACCAGATATTTTAACTGAATATCGTCTACAAACGATTCAATTTTAGCAGCTTTTTTTTCATTGCTGGTTTTTTTCTCTTTTGACTAAATGTATATAATTGATATCCTTCGAACATTATTTTATTCAAATGTTCACGAGCTTGGATATATCCAAGTTTGAGATCACCACTTTCATTTTCACTCCAATCATCAGATAGAATGAGAACTTTAGTTCCGTCCTCAGACCTAAGATCTTCCCATGCTCCAAATATTATTTTTTTATTAATCTCATCAATGAAAGACCAGCTCCATGCCCAGTTCTTACATGTTGCTCCAAGGGACATAATAAAGTCTGTACGTGACATATGATAATCCTTTGCTATGTTGTCAAAATCGCTTACCTCTGCCACTCCCACATAACAAACCAACCCTATTATGGCAGAGATAAGCTGGATAAGTGTACTTCACAACTGACTTCATGGTAAAGTACTATGATCTTTATTTTCCACTATCGGATACATACGATGGACTTAAAAAAATTAAATACCTTTTTAATTATGACAGTCTTTTTACTCTTATGGTTAGGAATACTTATAATAGTTAAAGTGCTCTTTTCTGACTCTTCTGACTTTGAATGGGGAAGCGTATCTGATTGGGTTAGTGCTGTGTGTAATATAGCGATGACTGGTGCTGCTGTATATGCTGCTCTACAAGCGAAAAAATGGTTTAAAAATAAAAAGTATGAACTAGGTCATTCTTCTGCGAGGGATTTGTTCCTTACTTTATTCAAAATGAATCCAGTACTAGACAATCTAAGCACACATGTCGAAATGTTCAACGCCTCATCAGACGCAGAAACTGACATCGAAAAAATAGAAAATATTCTTTCTGAATTTTATATTCTTATTGCGAGCTATGAAAAATCAATTTTTGAGTTGAATGGCGTCGGCTGGGAATTCAAGGATAAGTATTACGATATCTATAGCCTCCCGACTCGTGTTGATATTGAATTCATACCTTTATCTGCCAAGGCAGCCGCAGTGTCTTATTTATATGATGTTGAAAACAAATGTGAAGAGATTGAGCATTCATCTAGAGAGTTGGAGTCTAGTATAAAAGAGCTATTAGTTATTACTCAAAGTTATAACTCAGCCATTTCTACAATATTGAATGATAGATTACAGTACGAACTGTATTTTAATATTGCCGGGGATGTTTAGAGTATCCTTTAACCAAGCCATCATTGGCGTTCATTGGACACCTTCATCGGCTTTAATGTTCTATAGGTTGTTATTGATAATCATCAGGATATTCCTTCACTAAAAGGTTGTAAAGTGTCTTAACCGTCTTTATGGTTGTTTCTAGTTCGGGGTTGACGGTTGACTGCTGGTGTAAGCAGCTTCATCATTAGGCAAGTTCAGATAGTAGTCCATGTCTATTGGTTCTTGCTTATAAGTACCACGTAGTTCTAGTATCAAACCACTATCGCCATCTGTTTCCACTCTGATTTTGTCTGTAACATATAGAAAGTAAAATGAATCATCATCATAAGTTTTAAATTCTGTTCTAAGCATATGTAAATCCTGTTATTAGGTTAGTACAGCTAACCCTTCAATGTATTTACTGGTAATGCTTAAATGGGGCTGTAAATAATTAAATTAATACAATGAATTTTTTTAAGCATCCCTGCCAACTGGCTGGCCTCTCTACTACTCAGTACCGTCCAGTAGGTATTACACTGTTTGGTAAGTACATATAATTGGGATTATTAGCATACAGGTTTTGCCCGGTAAAAAAGCCGCATATAATTTGCGGCTTTATCTTCTAATTCATATTTAGTAGTGAATTAGTTATCGAAAATATCTGAATCACCTTTCCTATTATATGCCTGTTCAAACATTTTTTGGATATCACTAACTGGAAAATTGATTTGTGCATCTGATGGTAATTGCTGGTTAGTAATTCCATCATACAATATAACCGTATCTTCATAATCAGTGTTAACGGCATATCTCCCATAAATCTTTGTGTATGTAGTCATTTCTATCATCCTCGTGTGTGTTTGATAAGTTTATCATTCCAGACTGAATTAAAAAGTGAACCCCCTTAGAGAAATATTTAATAAAGTCAATACTGGCCGCGTTTCCAGTTAGGTTTCATTAGGTATTCCTTCTTGTTAGTAATGCCCTCTGTGGGCGGCTGCGTGTGCGGGTGACTCGTTCAGGCGTGACTCCGTGGCGACTCACAAATACTTTGATTAATTTGTAAGCACCCTGTTTTACTTCCACGCACTTTTTGAGTGCTTCCAGATTTTAAGCCATCATCAGGCACTCATCCGACACCGGGTTATCCAGAAGTCCCTGCAACCGCTTACTGCGACATACAACCCGCAGATTTCCCCTCGTGATATTGTCCATAAAAAGGAGCATCGAGCGTTGGAATATAAGGTCAGTCAGCTTCGCTTTTTATGATATTTCGCGCAGCCATTGCTTCTTGCTCGGTTAAAAACATCCCTGAAAGATTGTTGTCAGCATCAATAGCAAAAAACGTAATCTCTGAGTCACAAAGTTGAGCGTTAACAATAACGAAGAGAGAATATGTTGCTCTTGCCCAACTTTCCTCTTCAGAACCAGGGACTTCTGCAGAATATATAGTGAACTCCTCTCCATTACACGACACTTTGTATTCTGGGATTTCAGAATCAATATACTCATAAATCTGAGCGGGATTGCGGATATGTTTTTTTAACTCAGGCAGCAAGCGTTGATAAGCCCCGGCAATCCCTTCTTCAGCCAATGTCTCAGCATCCAGAGAAATCAGGTCATCATAGTTCAAAGGACTTTCAGTGTCTTTGACATTGTCCTTTCGAAATGTTGGCAGCATTTTCAGCAATCCAGAAAACATAACATATTCCTGAGCAAAGAGTTTTTGTTACTGACGGTAAGATACAATACTTGTACAGCCCCTGACATCCTCCAGTCACTAAATATCATGCTGTGTGGCGTTCTGCTTCACTTACAGTCTATTCCTAAAGCCACCCGCGCATTTCGCATGTCATCCTTAATCACGCTCATAACACGAAAACGTTAATTGAGGATAAATGATGAAAAAAACAATTATCGCATTATCTGCCGTTCTGCTGGCTTCTCCTGTTTTTGCGGCGACCACACATGCAACCGACGATACCGTCGCCACGGCGAACGCGCACGCCAGCACGGCGAAACAAAAGCTGCATGAAGAACAGAACAAAGGTGAAGAGCTGAAGCTGAAACAAAAGCATGCCGCAGAAGGTAAAAGCGACAGCTTTGGCAGCAAGGTCAGCGAAGATTCCCAGAAAGCCTGGCATAAAACCAAAGAGGGTACCGAGAAAGGCTGGGACGTAACCAAAGCCAGTGCAGAAAAAGGCTGGAATAAGGCCAAAGAGGGTGCCGCTGAGCTGGAAAAGAAAGTCACTGAATAACCCCTCCGAAAGGTCGCGCAAGCGGCCTTTTTTATTTCCCTCCCCTGTCCTCCTTCCATACCAACCGGAAACGCTAAAATAAAAGCGTGAAGACCGCATATTCTTCATTCCCTGAAGAGAGGTACACGCAGATGAACATTAAGGAAGTCGCACCTGAAACCCGTGGCGTCACCGTTGAGCTTCTTGCCAGTATTGACCTGGGCCCTGAAATTGCCGGGATGGAAGGCCGTCAGCTTCGTATGCGTAAGGTCACTATCGATCCGGGTGGTGTGTTTGGCCCGGTACATAACCATGTTGATCGTCCCGGCACTGTCTACATTTTACAGGGCACCATTACCGATCACCGAAATGGCATTGCAACAGACTATGGCCCGGGCGTGGGCTGGCCTGAAGATCACAACACGATTCACTGGCTGGAAAATCGCGGTAGCACCCCGGCCGTTGAAATCTCCGTTGATATTGTTCACATTGTCTGAACCCTGGACCGGCCCGACGGGGGTCGGTTCGGATATTACGCGGCGAATAAAATCTCTGCGTCAGGCGTTAATACAATGCCTGAATGATGGAGATGCTTAGATGATGCGTAATATCGCTCTGCTGATTGTGATATTGCTTAGCCCGATGGTGAATGCAACCCCTGTCCGCTATGCCATTGACCAGCAAAAAACAGGAATTGTGCTCTCCTGGCGCGCGTTCGGTGGCATACTCTCGCAGGCATGGCTCAAAGGGGTTACGGGCGATGTCATCCTCGATCCAGCGAACGAATTCAACGACCAGATCCATGTCACGATCCCCGTAGCCACACTGGTGGCATCCAATAGTCTGCTCACCTGGCAACTCAAAAGCGATATGTTTTTTGATGCTGCACGCTACCCGACAATCATCTTTATCAGTGACCGGGTGGTTACGCTGCAAAAGGATCATTTTCGGGTATTTGGCACACTGAACGTGAGAGAGATACGACGGCCGGTGATTCTGGATGTCATGCTCAAAGAGCATAACCTGGCATTTTTAGCGCTCCATGCCACTACGGCTATCTCGCGCGCGTCTTTTAACATGGATCGCTTTGCCCTGGTTGTCGATGACCGGATTGCGATCAATATTGATATTCAGGCCCGGCCCGGGCGCGAATCAACCAATCATGCGCAATAACGCCTGCGCGGTCTCCTGCAGTTGTGATGCGGGGTTACGTCCAATCAGGACAAACTGATGACCCCGACGGTTCCACCAGGCAATGTTCATGTTGTACCGTTTTTCCGCCTGAACGGGTGTGGTTTTCCCCTGCTCCGTTGCGGAGATGCACAGCGCCATCGGGCCATAATCATTGTGAAGCCAGGCAATCTGCGCAATAGAGGTTCGTTCATACCGCAGAATACGCACCATTTTCAGCTCTGCACCTGGCAGCATCAGCTGCTGTTCATTGAGCTGTAACCCTAAATCCTGCATCGTACGGGTCAACCCTTTCTGGAGTAACGCGGCCCCACTGTCGACATCCACCAGCGTTTCAGCACTGTAAAGCGACATGTATTGCGCCTCCAGATCACGAATCTGCTCGTTTTCATCCTGTTTTTCTGATGCCGGGCGCACCAGATATCCCAGACCGCTTCCTAAGACCAAAAAACTCAGTGAAGCGGCAATCAATGCGCGGCGGCTAACGCTTGCGCGTGGTTCAGGGTGCTCCGCAAGATGTTGCTCCAGCCTGGCCTGCATTCTTGCAAGCGGGGCATCGTTCAGCCAGGACGCAAAGGCACTTTTATAATCCTGATGGCTTTTCATCAATTCGGCGGTTCGTGCAGACAGTTGCGTGTCACCGCGCAGGCACTGTTCAAACTGACGTGCATCCTCACTCTCCATCTCGCCATCCAGCCAGGTGACAATGGCATCGTCGTTATACGGGGGCGCAAAACGAATCGGTTTCAAGAGCGTTTCTCCTGTGCAGAGGGCGGCAGGTCAAACGACCTTGCCAGCGTGGCACGCGCGGTGGCTAACCGGCTCATAATCGTGCCGACGGGTACCGATAAGGTTTCTGCCGCCTCCTGATAGGTAAACCCTTCGACATAGACTAAAAACACGGTATTACGCTGCGCTTCTGGTAGCGCATTAACCCGCAGCATAATTTGCCGAAAACGCAGGCTGTCATCGTCCTGGTCACGCGTGTCTGGAGCCTCCAGATCGTCACTTTCCACAAATCCCTGCCCCATGCGAACCCGACGCGCGCGCAGGTCGGAAATCCATATTGAGTGGAGAATAGAAAACAGCCACCTGTCGATACGCGTGCCTGGCGTAAACTGCGCGCTCTTTTCGAGCGCGCGCAGGCAGGTTGACTGGACAAGTTCTTCCGCCGTATCACGATTATGCGACAACACCAGGCCGTAGCGCCAAAGGCGCGTGAGGTGTGCGGCAAGCTGCTGGCGAACGTCACTGGTTGTGATTTTACGACCCTCACGGTTGAACTCAGGATTCCGGATGTCCGTTAATGGCAGCCTGCAGGTCACGATATTCCTCACAGGTTTGGCCACAAATACCGGCGATAACGTTCAGCTGTTCTTTCGCCAGATCGGGGCGTCCTTTTACCATCCAGGCTTCACCCAGATACTCACGCGCTTTGGCATAGTTAGGGTTCAGGGCAAGAGAGCGCTGATAATACCCAATCCCTTCATCCGTGCGGCCCAGTTTGCGGGTGGCGTACCCCCGGTAATTCCAGGCTTCTGCCGTATTGCTATTTTTCAGGGTGTTGAGAAGGTTTAATGCCGCCTGATACTCCCCTTTCTTAGCAAGATGGTAGGCATAGTTAGTTTTGTCCTGATCGCTAAGACTGCTGCTTTTATCAGGCACGCATTTCTGGGTGGTGCTGTCATACACCTGTCCGGAAGGACAGTCAGGCGTTTTACTATTAGTACTATTATTGCCCATAGCCAGCGCTTGTGGGGCATGCAGGAACAATAACAGCACCGGAACGGCCAGATAGCGGACGGTGGCGAAGGTTTTCATATTTTGCTCCAGGGTGAATGCACAGTAGGTGTACATAGCGTTAACGCGCAGTAGCGCGTTTTTATTCATCACCTGAACATTTTTTCTGCACACCGGGCTCATTCATCCCCGGGAGAGTGGCTACACATTGGTTCTCAATAGTACATTCAGCATATGAATAATAAGTGAATCACTATTAGCGCGATTATATTAATACGCGTCACGAAAAAACTAAAAATAAAATAGCAAACATAATATATCATACACCACGCTCCATTTATTGCGGCTTAAATGGAGGTTAAGCCGCAATAAATGATCGTGTAAATAAATTAAATTAACATCACCAGAAAATACTCCCTATCGCAAATTAACCTCTCTCCGCCACGAACCAACCCCCTTCAACCCCGTGCCACGCCTGGCGTTAAAAGCCATACACACGAAAAAACCACCTCTCTGCTGCATTAATATTTATTCTCTCCATCAGGTTTGCGTAATTGAATTTTTATAGCTATATCATTTTTAGACGAACAAAAAACAATAACACTACGAATTAAAGGGATTTATATAAAGAAGAAAAAAACAACTTAATATTATCTGAAGGAAATAATAGATATCGGACGCGTATAGCCAATTTTTATTCTGGCGGGCTTCGTTCGCACTGAAGAAATCATCATCGTGTTACTCATCAAAATAGCATCACCACCAGGAGCCGTAATCTCATGAGCCAAATATCTGTTATCTCAAAACTGACTGGCGTGAAAACGACCACGGAAGGGACTCAGGTCTCGCTGAATCATTCCTCTATCGTTAAGCTTCACCTGGAGCGCGCCGATATTCAGCATTTTGCCAGAAATAACAACGATCTGGTGCTCACCCTGCATTCTGGTGAAACCATCGTCATCAAGAATTTCTACGTCACGGATGCACAGGGTCTTAGTCAGCTGGTACTGGAAGATGACAACGGCGCATTGTGGTGGATTGAAGACCCCACTGCAGCAGCCGCGCATTATGAATCCATTGCCTCAACGGATTCNTNNTGCGNGGCNGCTGCAGGCGGTGAATCAACCACCGGTGGTGCAATCTGGCCCTGGGTTCTGGGCGGCGTTGCGGCAGCCGGAGGCATAGCGCTGGCTGCCGGTGGCGGTGGCGGTGGCGGTGGCGGTGGCAGTGGACATAGCAACAGCGGAAGTAGCGACCCGGCGGATCCCGCAGACCCTCCGTCCCCGGATAAAACAGCTCCCGTTGCACCTGCTATTTCCGGCGTAACGGACAATGTCGGTACAGTCCAGGGCGCACTCACCAGTGGTCAAAGCACCGATGACTCCCGCCCAACCTTTAGCGGAACAGCAGAGGCCGGATCAACGGTAACGGTTTACGACAACGGGACAGCCATCGGTAGCGTAGCGGCAGGCAGTGACGGCAAATGGAGTTTTACCCCGTCGACAGATTTAAGCGAAGGTACACATAACATCACCACCCAAGCCACCGACGCTGCCGGGAACACTGGCCCGGGNTCTTCTTCATTTGCCGTGGTTGTGGACACCACACCGCCGGACACACCCACGCTCCTGAGCGCAACTGAGCGCAACGGTGCGACGGCGACACAAATTCAGAGCGGTCACTATACCCATACCGGTACACCTGAGATTTCCGGAAAAGGTGAGCCTGGCGATACCATCACCCTCTACGATCAAGGGGTGAAAATTGGCGAAGCCAACGTCGATAGTAACGGAAACTGGCATTTTACCCCCGGTTCCACACTGACCGAAGGTACACACTCCCTGACGATCACGGAAACCGATCCGGCCGGGAACACCAGCGGCATCTCCAGACCACTGGACTTTATTGTTGATAACACGCCCCCGGGCGCACCAACCGATCTCGCCATCACCCCCGACGGCGGCGCGCTGACNGGTAAAGCCGAAGCGGGCAGTACNATCATCGTCAGCAACGGCACCACCATTGTTGGTACGGCGGTGNCGGACGCCCAGGGCAATTTCACGGTACCGCTCAACCCTGCCCAGTTGAATGGTGAAACCCTTTCAGCCACCGCCACCGATGCCGCAAGTAACACCAGCCCGCCCGCCAGTCTGACGGCTCCGGATACCACACCTCCGGCCATTCCGACGGGGNTTGCGGTCAATCACGATGGCGATCATGTTACCGGGAAAGCAGAACCTGGCAGTACCGTCACCGTAAAAAATGAGCAAGGCACCCTCATCGGTACAGGTCAGGCAGATGGCAGCGGTAATTTCGATGTTACCCTCTCACCACCGCAGAAAAACGGTGAAGTGCTGGACGTGACGGCTACCGACGGTGCGAACAATACCAGCCAGCCCGCGCTGGCTATCGCCCCGGACACCACTGCACCAGGCGCACCAACCGATCTTGCCATCACCGCCAACGGCAGCACGCTGACCGGTAAAGCCGAAGCCGGTAGCAGCATCATCATCAGCAACGGCACGACCACTGTTGGCACNGCGGTGACGGACGCTCAGGGCAATTTCACGGTGCAACTTCACCCCGCCCAGCTTAATGGTGAAACCCTTTCAGCGACCGCCACCGATGCCGCAAGCAACACCAGCCCACCCGCCAGCCTGACGGCTCCGGATACCACGCCTCCGGCCATTCCAACAAATGTCGTGGTCAACCACGATGGTGATCATGTCACCGGGAAAGCAGAGCCTGGCAGTACCGTCACCGTGAAGGACGAGCAAGGCTCCATCATTGGCACTGGTCAGGCAGATGGCAGCGGTCATTTCGATGTCACCCTCTCAACGCCACAGAAAAACGGCGAAGTGCTGGACGTGACGGCCACCGACGGCGCGAGCAATACCAGCCAGCCCGCGCTGGCTATCGCCCCGGATACCACCGCACCGGGCGCACCAACCAATCTCGCCATCACCGCCGACGGCGGTACGCTGACCGGTAAAGCCGAAGCCNGTAGCACCATCACCATCAGCAACGGCACCACCGTTGTCGGCACGGCGGTGACGAACGATCAGGGTAATTTCACGGTTACGCTCACCCCATCCCAGCGCAATGGCGAAACCCTTTCCGCCACCGCTACCGATGAGGCCGGGAATACCAGCACGCCAGGAACCCTACTCGCGCCAGACACCACGCCGGCGCAAACACCTGAAATTCTGGGTGTTGTTGATAATGTGGCCGACTTTACCGGCAATATCAGCAACGGNGGCCTGACGAACGACAACCACCCAACGATTTACGGCAAAGGTGAAGCGGGTACTACGCTCAGTCTTTACAGCAACAACACGCTGATAGGCACGGTGGTGATCCAGCCAGATGGCAGCTGGTCATTCCCGGCAAACGCACCACTGTCTGAAGGCGGGAACGTTATTACCGCACAGGCGGTGGATGGGAAAGGTCAGGCAAGTAGCATTTCTGCGGCCTGGAATGTCACTGTCGATACCACCCTCCCCGATACCCCCGTACTGAAAAATGTGCTGGATGATGTTGCAGAAAATACCGGCCCCATCACCAGCGGCCAGGTGACCAACGACAGCACCCCAACCTTTAGCGGTACTGGCGAAGCGGGGGCGACCCTCAACGTCATGGAGGGGGGGAACGTCATTGGTACGGCAAATATCGACGCGAATGGCGTCTGGACATGGACGCCTGCCAGCGGGCTGAGCAACGGCACGCACAACCTGACGTTTGTCGCCGTGGATGCAGCCGGTAACCATAGCAACCCGACCTCTGTCTTCCAGGTGAATCTCTCCACCACCGCACCTGGGGTCCCGACCATTGATTCGGTTACCGATGACGTTGGCAGCACTCAGGGCACGGTGACCAGCGGTAAGCCAACCGATGACAACCGGCCTCTGCTGGAGGGCACAACCACTGCAGGCAATACCATTGCCATTTATGATGGTAATACGCTGCTGGGCAATGCCACCGTCGATCTTTCCGGACACTGGAGCTTCACGCCAGGCATCCCGTTAGCCGATGGCACGCACAACATCACTGCCGTTGCCATTAACGCTGCGGGCAATACCGCCACCTCCGCTCCTTTTGTCGTGGAAGTCGACACCGTTGCCCCAACAGCCCCGTCAACACCGGTAGTCACCGTCAACCCGGACGGTGTGGACGTCATTCTGTCTCCAGGACAACCCACGCGGGATACCACCCCAACGCTTAGCGGCAGCGGTAATGTGGGTGATGTGATCACCATTTATAACGGTAGNACTCCGCTGGGTACCACAACGGTAGATGGCACGGGTCACTGGAGCTGGACGCCTAATCCTCCACTGCCTAACGGCACCTACGACATCAGTCTTACAGCCACGGACAAAGATGGTGCGGGCAACGAAAGCGCCGCGTCGCAGGCTGCAACCATTATCATTGATACCAGTGCGCCAGCCACACCTGCGGCTCCGGTGGTCACCGACAACGTGGATGCCCACACCGGCCCGGTCAGCAACAACGGCTCAACAAACGACGGCCGCCCGGTATTAAGNGGTTCCGGTGAACCCGGTGCGGTGATCACCCTGTATGACAACGTCAATGGCACCAAAAGTGTGCTGGGCAACGTAACGGTCGACCCGACCGGTCACTGGAGTTTCCAGCCATCCACTGCGCTAAGCCAGGGCAACCACACCTTCAGCACCACGGCGAAGGATGAGGCAGGCAACATCAGTACAGAAAGCCCAACCATCACCGTTAATGTGGATACCGTTGCACCAGATCAGCCTTCCGGGCTGAGCATCAACGGACAAGGCACCATCCTCTCAGGGACGGCGGAAGCAGGCTCTACCGTGGAAGTACGTGATGCCAGCAACACGCTGATTGGCACCGGAACTGCGGATGTTAATAACCACTTCACTGTCACGCTCTCTTCACCACAGGCGTCAGGAAATAACCTGAGTATCACCGCCGAAGATAGCGCCGGAAATACCAGTAACGCGACGTCCTGGACGGTGACGGGTACCGTGCAGCCACCGGTGATTGATGCCATTCTCGATGATGTGGGGCTGATTCAGGGGAACGTTAAAGGCGGCATCTCTGACGATCCCCTCCCGACCATCAGCGGCACGGCTCAGGCAGGCAGTACGGTTAACCTCTACCAGGATGGCATACTCCTGACGACCATCACGCTGCTGCCAGGCGAAACCAACTGGAGTTTCCAGCTCATCGTGCCGCTGACTCCGCTGGCGCACAGTTTTACCGCCACCGCCACGCTGGGGGCGAACACCAGTGCCTCCTCCGACCAGGCGAGTGTCACCATCAACCTTTTGACCCCAGGTACGCCGGTGATCGGCGCGGTGACGGATGATGTGGCTCCATATACCGGCCCGCTGACAAACGGCCAGACCACCAACGACAACACGCCAACCCTGAGCGGCACAGCCGGTGCGAATAACACCGTCACCATCTATGATGGACTGACGAAACTTGCCGACGTGGTCGCCGGTGCTGACGGTAAATGGAGCTATACCCCAGGCACACTCTCTGACGGAAGCCATAGCCTGACGATTACCGTCACCGATATCACTAACATCCCCAGCGTACCGTCTGAAGCGTTCGTGGTGGTGGTGGATACCACCCCGCCCGCGAAGCCTGGTATTGATACCGTTACAGACGATGTCCCACTGCTGACCGGAAACGTAGACAAAAATACCGCCACAAACGACACCACACCGACCCTTTCAGGCCACGCCGAAGCGGGCAGTACCGTATCCATTCGCGATAATGGCGTTGAGATAGGGACAGTGACGGCAGGCGCTGGCGGTACCTGGACCTTTACACCGACAAAAGCGCTGAATGACGGCACACATGATTTCACGGTAGTTGCCACCGATAGCGTCGGTAATCAAAGTGTCGTTTCGGATGACTACAGCGTGACCGTTGCCACCACACCACCGGCACAGCCAACGCTGGATACCGTGTATGACGATCTCCCGTCCGGTACGGGGAACCTGACCAACGGCCAGCTCACTAACGACAGCACGCCGACGCTCAACGGTACAGGGGTTAACGGTACCACCATCCATATTCTGGATAATGGCTCACCCGTTGGCACTGCGATTGTCACGAACGGAACCTGGAGCTTTACACCCACAGTACCGCTTGGCGAGGGTGTACATAACCTGCGCGTCTACGCCAGCGATAACGCGGGCAATACTTCAACAACCACGCCAGCCTTTGCCATAACTGTTGATGCAACCCCACCGGCTAACCCGGTGGTTACTGGCGTGCTGGATGATGTTGGCCCGGTAACCGGGCAAATCGGCGCGGGGGGAACCACCAACGACAGCAAACCAACCCTCAGTGGTACGGGCGAAGCAGGCACCACCATCCACATTACCGATGGGGGTACGGAGATAGGCACCGCCGTCGTGACGGCCGGTGGCACCTGGACATTCACCCCGGCCACAGCGCTGTCAGAAGGTACGCATAATCTGGTGATTTCGGCCACCGATCCGGCCGGAAACAGCAGCCTCGTCAACCCGACGCTCACGTTTACCGTTGATACGGTCGCGCCGGTGGCTCCGCTTGTTATCTCCGTTGCCGACGATGTGGGCACGAAGCAAACGCCACTCAGCAGCGGGCAATCCACGGATGACACCACGCCATCCTTTACCGGGTCAACCGAGCCGAACGCGCTGATCAGTGTTTACGATAACGGTACACTGCTTACTCAAATCGCAGCCGATGGCACGGGTGCCTGGACATATACGCCGCCAGCACTGAGCGAAGGTAGCCACGGATTTACCTTTACCGCCACCGATGCAGCAGGCAACGTTGGCCCGGCATCGACACCGTTCACAGTAGTCGTCGATACCACAAAACCGTCCGTGCCGCTTATCACCCAGGCGGTGGACGATGTCGGCACCGTTCAGGGAACGCTGAGCAACGGCCAATCTACTGACGACACCAGTCCGTTGCTGAAAGGCACCAGTGAACCGCTGGCGACAATCAACGTTTATGATGGTCTCACATTGCTGGGAACCACCACCGCCAATGCCAGCGGTAACTGGACGTATCAGGTCTCGTCTAACCTGAGCGAGACAACGCACAGCTTTACCGTGCGGGCGAGTGATGCCGCAGGAAACCTCAGCGATCCCTCCACACCGTTCACGCTGACAATTAGCACCACCCCACCGGCTCCCCCCGTTATCACCGCGGTGGTGGATGATGTTGGGTCAATATCCGGCCCGCTGACCAACGGCCAGGCCACTAACGACAATCTGCCAACGCTGTCAGGAACAGCGGTTGCCGGTTCGTTAGTTCGCATTTATGACGGCACCACGCTCCTCGGTAGCGTGGTTGCTACCAATGGCAGCTGGAGCTTTACCCCTGCAACAGCACTGAGCGACGGCCCTCATGCCCTGAAGGCCACCGCCAGTGACGCAGTGGGCAACCCAAGCGCAGACTCCAGCGTGTTTAACATCGTGGTGGATGCCACCGCGCCGAACACACCCGCTATCACCAGCATTCTTGATAATGTGGGTACCCTGACCGGTCCAGTTACCAGCTCAGTCCCCACCAACGACAACACGCCAGAGCTTCACGGTACGGCTGAAGCCAACGCCGTAGTACGTATCTACGACGGAGCCACACCAATTGGCCAGGTCACTGCCGATGGCAGCGGCAACTGGACGTTCACCACCGGAGCACTCAGTGACGGACAACATAACTTCAGCGTGACCGCGACCGATGCGGTAGGCAATACCAGCGCCGCCTCAACCATCAGCGCCATCGTGGTCGATACCGTCGCCCCGCTCGCCCCGGGCGCACTTGCNGTCGTGAATGTGGGAACCCTTGTGACCGGGACAGCAGAAGCGGGCAGTACCGTCACCATCACCACCAGCGGTGGCACGGTGCTCGGTACAGCGACGGTGGACGGAAGCGGTCATTTCAGCGTGACCCTCTCACCTGCGCAGACCAACGGCGAAACATTGACCGCATATGCAACCGATAAAGCCGGTAACCTGGGGGCTTCCGCCAGCATCACCGCGCCGTTTACCACCCTGCCAAATGCGCCGGTGATTGCCACCGTGAGCGACGATGTCGGCACCCTGAAAGGCACGCTGTCTAACGGGCAAACTACTGACGACACCACGCCAACGCTGGCAGGTACCGCACAGCCCGGTTCCACCGTCACCCTTTACAATAACGGAGTATTAATCGGCACAACCCTTGCCGATGGCAGCGGCAACTGGAGCTTCACCACGCCAGCGATGGGGGAAGGCAGTCACGCCTTTACCGCGACCGCAACCAACGGCTCCGGGACGGGTCCTGTCTCAGCCGCAATGACCGTGATCGTCGACACCACCGCGCCGAATGCCCCTACGGGTCAGTTCAACGCAGATGGCAGCGTGCTCACCGGCCAGGCAGAGGCGGGAAGTACCGTGACGATCCGCCTGCCCGATGGCACAACGTACACCGCAACGGCCAATGCCAGCGGCAGCTACTCGCTGACCTTTGTTAACAAACAGACTGATGGCGGTACGTTGACGCTGACGGCGACCGATACTGCGGGGAATATGTCTCTGCCGGGTCAGGTGCTGGCACCCAATCTGCCGCTCTCTGCCGCGAACAACGTTGATGAACTGAACTTCACCACCACAGCCACCGTCACTGACGCACAATACAGTGATTACGGTGTCCTGCTGGTTGGTGCGGTGGGCAACGTTCTCTCGCTGCTGGGGAACAACAGTGCGCAGGTGACCTTCAACGTCGACAACGGTGCGTCAGCGGATATCACCATCAATGCCTACGGGACAGGGGTGGTGCTCGGTTTGCTCAACAGTATGCAGCTTGTGGTGCAGCACTGGGATGCGACCAACAATGTCTGGACAACCGTGGTGGACACCGGGAACAACAGTACCCTGAACCTGTTAACCATCGGGGCCAGCGGCGTTTCCCTGAACCTGACCGGGCTGGCAGAAGGTCAGTATCGGGTGCTGACCTACAACACCAGCCTGCTGGCAACCGGCTCTTACAGTAGTCTGGATGTCGATGTCAGCCAGACCAGCGCGGGCACTATTGTTGGNGCTAACCTCAACGTCAGTGGAAACGTGATCACCGATGTGGACGCCAGTGCAGGCAGCGATAATGCACCAGCCGGCACGCTGCTCACGCAGGTGACCAATGCTCTGAGTCAGGTGACGGCCATCAACGCAACGGGCAGCACCGTGGTTCACGGGCAGTATGGCGATCTCACCATTAGCGCCGACGGGACTTACACCTACACGCTAACCACCACCAGCGCGACCGCCTACGGTCGTACGGAGAACTTCACCTATACCATTATGCACAACGGCGTAACGGCCAGTGCCCAGCTGGTGATCACGCTGGGCAGCAGTGCGCAAAACACCCACGCCATCGCCGTGGATGACTCTTCGACCTTTACCTTCGATACCAGTGTTCATGCTGTCGACAACGGTACATCGTCGCAGGGTGGCTTTACCGTGGTGGGTATCGGTCTGGGAAATGTGCTGACGCTTGATGTGCTGAGCGACCTCAGCAATCCAATCATCTATAACGTCGATCAGGGTACCACCCGCACCATGACGCTGCAGGCGAGCGTGGGTGGCGTGGCCATTGGCTCAGTGTTCGACCTTTACGTCTACAAATTCAATACCGCGACCCAGACCTACCAGCAATACCGGTATGAAAAAAGCTGGCTGACTGCGCCGCTGCTGGGGGGAGCCTCCGGGAAGCTGACCGTGGATCTCCCGGCGGGTCAGTATCTGTTCCTGCTCAACACGGCATCCGGCATCACCGCCCTGACCGGCTACACCCTGAACGTGCTTGAAGATCACGTTTACGCCGTCTCCAGTACTGGCGGTAGCACTACCGGTAACGTCATGGCCGATGACATTCTGCCGACCAGCGTCACCGCCACCGTCACCGATGTGAACGGCGTACACGTCAACGCCTCCGGTCTGACCACCATTCAGGGGTTGTACGGCACACTGTCGATCGACGCACAGGGGAACTACACCTATACCCTGAACAGCGGCGTCGGGGCGGATAAAATCAGCACGCCGGATACCTTCGTGTATACCCTCACGGATTCAACNGGCCATAAGGACAGCGCCTCGCTCAACATCACCCCAACGCCACACGCGCTGGANGCCATCAACGATGTCAGCAAGGTGATGACGTTCGACACCGCGCAACATACCGTGGCCTGGAGCGATACGTCCGTCGGGAGCACCAACTGGACGACGGCCCTGTTGAAATCCACCAGCGGAACCGGCAGCGGAACCTTTATCGTCGATCAGAACACCGCCCTGCACGACATCGTGCTGCATTTTAATATCTCTTCCCTGCTGCCGCTGGGTGGGCTGGCCGTGAGCTGGTCTATCACCCTGCAGGGTGCATCCACCCCCATCATTTCTGACTCGTTTACCGGAGGCTCTACCACCATCAACCTGAGCAGCCTGGATCTGGATGCCGGTACCTACACCCTGAGCTTCACCGGTACGGCCGGGCCACTGAGCATCGGTGGTATCACGATCACCCCGAGCGTCACGGGTACCTCAGTGTTCCTGAATAACGACGAAACCACCTCAGGCCATTCCGTCATCGGCAACATCTTCGACGGGACAGACTCACAAGGGGCGCTGGATCAGCTGGCGTCGGTGGATACGCGCCTGAGCATCACCGGTTATGACGGCCATGTCAGTACGCTCGACCCGTATACCACCAGCAACGCCACAGCAACCGTTGTGGGNCATTACGGCACCCTCTCTGTTGGCGTCGACGGTAGTTACACCTACACGCTGAACAGCGGTATTTCGCTGGCGACCATGACCAGCAAGGAGGTCTTTAACTACACCCTCACCGCAGCCAACGGACAAACGGACAGCGCTTCGCTGACCATCAACCTGTCGCCGCAGATGATCAGCACCAACCATAACGACACCCTGACGGGAAGCGTCTATGGCGACACGCTGATTTATCACGTGCTCGATACCACTGTGGGAGCCGCTACGGGCGGTAATGGCACGGGAGACCACTGGACGAACTTCTCCGTCTCACAGGGCGATAAGATCGACATCAGCGATCTGCTGGTCGGCTGGAACGGTCAGTCTTCAACGCTCGGTAACTACCTGCACGTCACGACCAGCGGAAGTAATACCGTGATTTCCATCGACCGCGACGGTGCGGGAAGCACCTACGCCAACACAACCCTGGTCACTCTGGATAACGTTCAGACCAGCTATGACGAGCTTGTGAATCAGCACCACAACATTATTACCTGACAACAAAAAATACCCCGGGCGCTCGTCGCCCGGGCATAAAGACAATAAAGCAGTACTCTTTTATTAGGGACAAGACATGAGAAAAAGAATGCCTCGCTGGTGGCTTTCGTGCTGCCTGATCGCCATATCCACCACTGTACATGCTGCAGTGGTGATCAATCCCCAACAACTCAGCGAGGAACAAGAGTTACCCGCTCTGGAAGGACGCGTTGCACTCCCGGCCAGTAAAACTCCCCCGGGCGTACTGATGCTGGACGATGCCGTCACACGCGCCGTGAGCTGGCACCCGGCAATTAGTGAGGCAGTAGGAAAACTCTACGAGCAATCTGAACAGGTCGACGTCGCCAAATCGAAGTATTATCCGCAGGTTAACGCCGGTATGGACAACGGCTATACCCACAATGGCGGGGATTCCGGCTTTACGCCTTCTCTGGTGTTATCCCTCTCGCAAATGCTTTACGACTTCGGCAAAGTGGCAAGCCAGGTTCGCGCCGAGAACGCGGGTGTCGCCCAACAGCAGGCCAACGTGCTGGTCAGCATTGATACCATCGCCCATGATACCGCCACCGCAATGGTGCAGGTTCAGACCTGGCAACAGATGGTCGAAACCGCCAGAGAGCAGCTTGATGCCCTTAACGCCATTGGTAAACTGACGCGACAGCGCAATGACGAAGGGGCCACCTCGCTCTCTGACGTCGTCCAGACCGATGCCCGCATCGAAGGTGCGCGCGCCCAGCTGATGCAGTACCAGGCCAATCTTGACAGTTCACGCGCCACGCTGATGAGCGACCTGGGGTGGAACAGCCTTAGCGCCATCAGCAACGACTTCCCCGACAGCCTGAAGCGCAGCTGTGACATCGCCGAGCCTGACGATCGGCTGGTGCCATCAGTGCTTGCCGCGTGGGCACAGGCCGGTGTCGCGCAGGCGAATCTGGATAACGCCAATGCCCAGATGACGCCGACCATCTCGCTCGAACCCGAAGTGCGCCACTATCTGAATGACAATTATGCGGGACACGGCTCACTGGATCGCACCCAGTACTCTGCCTGGGTCAAGGTACAGATGCCCCTCTACCAGGGCGGCGGGTTGACCGCACGGCGTAACGCAGCCGGACACGCGGTGGAAGCGGCGCAATCTACCATCCAGCGCACGCGCCTTGACGTGCGGCAAAAGCTACTGGAATCCCGTAGCCAGGTGATGAGCCTGTTGAGTACCCTGCAAATTCAGTCCCGCCAGGAGTCGCTCAACATCCGCACGCGCGAGCTGTACCAGCAACAATACCTTGATCTTGGTTCACGTCCGCTGCTTGACGTACTGAACGCCGAGCAGGAGGTGTATCAGGCACGCTTTACCCAACAACAAACCCTCGGGCAACTGCACCAGCTTCAGCTTAACTGCCTGTATAACACGGGCCGCATCCGCCATGCATTCAGCCTCGATAACCGCACCATTCAGTCTGTGGAGATCCAGCCATGAAACACACCGACATTCCGCAGGATGATGTATTGACCGGGCAGGCGCTGGCGCAGTGGGCGCAGGCCTTTGGCTATGTCGCCGACCATTACCGTGTGGCCTGTTCCCCCGGCGCACTAATGGCCAGCGCCCCCTGGCTATGCGGCAAACCAATGGTGCCAGCACTCACTCAGCTGGCGCGGGAAGCAGGGCTGTCGTTCCAGCCCCTGGAAACCACACAAGATAGCCTCAACAGCTGGCGTCTGCCCGTGGTGGTGGAACTCGCTGAAGGCCAGATTGGCGTTATCGAACACTACGATGGTGAAGATACGCTGGAGATCTGTTTTGTCGGCGACACCGCGCAAACCAACCGCCTTTCCCTGACAGCGCTGCTGCCCAACATTCGTCATGTGATCGCCCTGCGCCCGCTGGCAGCCCTGAAGGACAGCCGCGTTGACGCCTACATTTCGAAGTACCGCCCGGACTGGATCTACCGGCTGGTGATGCGCGATTTACGCCCCTACACGTGGGTGATGCTGGCGGCACTGTTTATCAACGTTCTGTCACTCTCCGGGGTGGTTTTTTCCATGCAGGTTTATGACCGGGTGATCCCCGCCCAGTCCTATCCCACCCTCTACGTGCTGACGATTGGCGTACTGATCGCCACGCTGTTTGGCTTCGTGCTGCGCCTTGCCCGCGGGCACATCATGGATCTGCTGGGAAAACGCGCCGACCTGCGCGTTTCCGACCGGGTATTCGGCCACGCCCTTCGGCTACGTAACAGCGCCGTTCCACGCTCAACCGGCAGCTTTATTTCGCAGCTGCGCGAGCTGGAGCAGATCCGCGAGATGGTGACGTCATCGACCATTTCGACCATCGTCGATCTGCCGTTCTTTTTGCTGTTTGTGGTGGTACTGGCGATCATCGCCCCGCAGCTGGCGTGGATCGCCCCCGTCGCTGCCGTGGTTATGGTACTTCCAGGTCTGCTGTTGCAGACAAAACTGGCCACGCTGGCGAAGCAGTCTGCCCATGAGTCCACCCTGCGCAACGCGGTGCTGGTAGAGAGCGTGCAGGGGCTGGAAGACATCAAGCTTATGCAGGCGGAAAACCGCTTCCTGCAACAGTGGAACAGTTACATCCAGATCACCGCCGAATCCGGCCTGCGCACCCGCGAGCTGAGCCAGGCGCTGATCAACTGGGGAATGACCATTCAGAGCCTGGTCTACGCTGGCGTCATTGTGGTCGGCGCACCGATGGTGATTGAAGGTACGTTAACAACCGGTTCCGTGGTCGCCGCGTCGATGCTGGCGTCACGGATGATCGCCCCGATGGCTACCCTGTGTGGCGTACTGGCGCGCTGGCAGCAAGTGAAAGCGGCAAAAGAAGGTCTGGACAGCATTATGCAACTGCCCACCGAGAACCAGCGGGAAGAGACGCCCATTCGCCAGGATGTGCTGCGCGGACATTATCTTTTTGACCAGGCACAGTTTCGCTACCACCCGGAAGATCCGCGTATGGCTTTGCGGATCAACCGACTGGAGATCAACCCCGGAGAGAGTGTGGCCATACTTGGCCGCAACGGGGCGGGGAAATCGACGTTGCTTCAGGCAATGGCGGGCGGTATGGATTTGGCGAGCGGTGAACTACGGCTGGACAACCTGAGCCTGCCGCATCTGGACGTGGCGGATCTGCGACGCAACGTCGGCCTGATGACCCAGAATGCACGGCTGTTCCACGGCACCCTGCGCGAGAACATCACCCTGGGTCTGCCACACGCCAGCGATGAAGAGATCTTCACCGTACTGGAGATGTGCGGCGCGGCAAGTTTTGTGCAGAAACTGCCAAAGGGTCTGGATTACCCGATTATGGAGAACGGCGTGGGGCTTTCCGGCGGCCAGCGACAGTCCATTCTGCTGGCACGCATGCTCCTGCGCGATCCCAATATCGTACTTCTGGATGAACCTACTGCGTCGCTGGACGAACACTCCGAGCGCGAATTTATTCAGCGCCTTGGCGCATGGCTGGGTAACCGCACGCTGGTGGTGGCAACCCACCGCGTTCCGGTACTGGAACTGGTAGAACGCGTCGTTGTGCTGAAAGAAGGCATGCTGGTGATGGACGCTCCAAAAGCGCAGGCGCTCAACAGCAGCCGCATGCAACAACAGGCAAACGGACGGGAGTGGAAAAATGAAAATCAGTCAGCATGATGCCGCCGCGATGGACGATCTGGATAACTCACTTGATTCTGAGAGCGGCTATTCCGGCGCGCGCCGTATTGTGTCGTTAACCCTGCTGCTGTTTATCGTCACTGGCGTCTGGGCGTGGTACGGCATTCTGGATGAGGTTTCGACCGGCACCGGGAAAGTGATCCCCAGCTCGCGCGAACAGGTTTTACAATCGCTGGACGGCGGGATCCTCACCGAACTCAACGTTCACGAGGGTGACCAGGTGCAGGCCGGACAAGTACTGGCGCGGCTTGATCCGACGCGCTCAGAATCAAACGCCGGCGAGAGTGCCGCACGCTACCGCGCGTCGCTGGCTTCCAGCGCGCGTCTGTATGCCGAGGTCAACGATCTCCCGCTGAAATTTCCCCCCTCACTGGCAAAATGGACGGAGCTGACAGCCACCGAAACCCGGCTGTATAACTCGCGACGTGCTCAGCTGGAAGACACGCAACGCGAGCTGCGTGCCGCATTAGATCTCGCCAACAAAGAGCTGGCGATCACCCAGCGCCTGGTTAAAACCGGGGCAGCGAGTCACGTGGAAGCCCTGCGTCTGCAGCGGCAAAAAAGCGATCTGGAACTGAAACTCACCGACGTACGTTCGCAGTATTACGTTCAGGCACGCGAGGCGCTATCCAAAGCCAACGCAGAAGTGGATATGGTCACTGCCGTCCTGAAAGGGCGTGAGGATTCCGTCGCACGCCTGACGGTAAAATCCCCGGTGCGTGGGATCGTCAAAAACATCAAAGTCACCACCATCGGCGGTGTGATCCCACCTAACGGCGTGCTGATGGAGATTGTTCCCGTGGACGATCATCTGCTGATTGAAACCCGTCTGTCGCCGCGTGATATCGCCTTTATCCATCCTAACCAGGAAGCATTGGTCAAGATCACGGCCTATGACTACGCGATTTACGGCGGGCTTCACGGGGTAGTTGAAACCATTTCGCCGGACACCATTCAGGACGAAGCCAAACCAGAGGTGTTCTATTACCGGGTGTTTATCCGAACCAGCCAGGACTATCTGACGAATAAAGCGGGGAGACACTTTTCGATTGTACCGGGGATGATTGCGACAGTGGATATCAAAACCGGAGAGAAAACAGTGCTGGATTATATGATTAAGCCGTTTAACCGGGCAAAAGAAGCACTGAGGGAACGGTAAGCATTGCCGGTTATCCGCACGATGGTGAGAGAGTAGATAATACGACGCCCTCTCCTTTCAGGGGAGAGGGATACCGTTTGTGCAACGCCATACATTTTCCCTGAAGCCATCTCGCAAACTCAACTTATTCTGCCCATCCCCCTTACAAAGCGCTTCAGAGAGGCGTATCACTGCTCTCCATCCACAACATACAGCACCAAAAAAAATGCACTTGCGCACAGTGCGGAAGTGCAATAAAATTCACTCAGCTTCATGGAGCGGAGCTAACAAGCATTATGATTAATCATTTTCGCGATCAATGGCTTGAGGATTTTTTTCTTTATGGGAAATCGAGCAATGTGATCCCTTCTGGCCTTGAAGCTGCTCTGGCGAGAAAGCTGGATATTATCAATGCAGCAACATCTCACCGGGATCTGCGATCGCCACCAGGCAATATGTACGAAACATTGAATCCTCCACTAAAGGGGTTTTCCTCAATTCGCGTTAACAGGCAATACAGGCTGGTATTCAGGTGGGTAGAGGGTAAAGCAGACGATCTCTATCTTTCACCCCATAAATACACGCTATACAAATGAGGCATGACTTATGGCACTCCAACAGGCACTTCGCAAACCCACCACGCCGGGTGATGTGTTGCAGTATGAGTATCTTGAACCGCTCAATCTGAAAATCAGCGATCTCGCGGACATGCTGAATGTGCACCGCAACACCATCAGTGCGCTGGTGAATAATAACCGTAAGCTGACTGCCGATATGGCTATCAGACTGGCTAAAGCCTTTGATACCACCATCGAATTCTGGCTGAACCTGCAGCTGAACGTAGACATCTGGGAAGTGCAGACCAACTCACGGACGCAGGAAGAGTTAGGCCGTATCAAGTGCGTTGCGGAGATCCTGGCAAAGAAAAAGTCTGGCCAGCCGGATGTCGCCTGACCGTTCATCAGGACGGCAGGCTTAGCGGTGTGACAAAAGGGTTGCTGTCATTACTCTGTTTCCTGCGGTTGTGCTGTAAAATAGACACCGACATAGCGGGTAAATTTACCGATAAACACCCCTGCAAAAACTCCGCCGGAGACAATCGCAAATGCGCTCATGGCGGGCTGTTGTAAAGTTTGCGGTGAAATGGCGCTCATCACGCCCAGTACATATTTCACCAGAAACGCCAGCATCATAAACGGCAGTGCCGTGTAATCAGCCTGACGGAAAATACTGCGCGGTGCAGCGGCGCGGTTGATCGCCGTCGGTTTAATCAGGACGTACCCTGTCGCAGCTCCCGCCAGAATACCCGCCATCCACAGAGCGATGGTGGCGACACTAAGCTGGCGGTAAATCACCAGATCGTAAATATCCCAGATCAGAAAAATCGACGGAATGATGGCAAGCTTTTCCAGGGTAACCGTGGCGGGTTTGCGGGCTTTGACACCGCGGGAAATCAGAAAGACAAAAAGCACCCACACCCAGATGGGCGTGTGGCTCACAACACCCGTAATGAATTCAGCCATGTGGTTCACCGCGCTGGTGACGAGAAATCAGGAATTCGATAAGTATTGCGCATAACAGCGTAACTGCCATTATGCGCAGGCCGGTTTACAGTGAGATCTTCAGGCGTCTCACCGCCTCTTTCAGTTGTTCATCCGTTGGCGTGACAAACGACATACGCAACGTCGTGTGATCTGGCTCATTGCAGTAGAAGAATTCACCCGGCACAAAAACCACGCCGTTGCTTAACGTCTTTTCCAGCCAGCGGGTGGTATTAATGCCATTGTTCATTTTGGCCCACAGGAACATCCCGCCCTTTGGCTTATGGAATGACATCACATCACCCAGCTCGGCTTCCAGCTCACGTGCGAATGTCTGGTATTTCTGACGGTAGGCTTCGCGGATCATTTTAATCTGGTCAGCCAGACGGCCGGTTTTCAGATATTCATACGTCATCAGCTGCGACAGTGTGCTGGTGTGCAGATCGGTCGTTTGTTTCAGATTCACCACGGCTCTTTTCAGCCACTCCGGTACAATCACCCAGCCCACCCGGGTTCCCGGTGCGAGAATTTTAGAAAAGGTCGAGGTGTAAACCACATTGTCTTCATTACCGATGGCCCTGGCATGCGCAATTAACGGGCGGAAGACTTCATCGGTGTAATTTATTTCACTGTAGGGATCGTCTTCGATAATGACGAAATCATAACGCTTCGATAATTCCACCAGCTGTTTGCGGCGTTCTTCGGACAGCGTTACCCCGCCCGGGTTGCCAAACGTCGGGACAATATAAACCGCTTTAATCGTTTTATTTGCCACCAGCGTTTCCAGCTCGTCGACAATCATCCCTTCGCCGTCAGTCCCCACAGATTCAAATTTCGCCTGTGCCAGACCAAATACCTGCAATGCGGCCAGATAAGTAGGACGTTCTACAACGACGATATCACCAGGATTAATTAATGCGCGCGCCAGCACATCCAGAGATTGTTGCGAACCGGACGTAACGACCACATCGTCGGCCTTGCATTGAATGCCACGACCCGCACAGATCTGCTGAATACCCTCGCGCAGTCCCGGAACACCCTCCGTCAGACCATACTGAAACGCCTCGCCAAAATGCTGGGATAACACGGCATCTGCAGCAATTTTCAGGCCTTCATGATCGAAAAGTGCCGGATTAGGAATACCGCCTCCCAGCGAAATGACGCCTGCCATTTTGCTATGTTTTAATAATTCACGGATGGCAGATGATTGCAGGCCCTGCGCACTGCTGGCGAGTTTACTCACAGACATTCTCTCGTTACCTTCTCTTTTTTATGATGTGCCTAATCTTAGTAGCACATGTCTGCGATTTTGATAATTACTTTTATGGATCTGCCGGGTCGCGCACCGCCTGCATAATATGCGCGATAAATTCAGTGAGCTTGGGTAACGGTCTGAGATCCTGCCGCCACAACAGATGCACCGGCCTCGGCTCCGGGGTGTTGTTTTCCAGCACCCGCACCAGCCTGCCGCTTGCCAACTCTTCTGCCACCAGCACTTCCGGTTGCAGTAATAATCCCGCCCCGGCTTTTGCCGCCATGCGTAGACCGTAGCCATCGTTACAGCGCAGGATCGCATCCCGCTTCCAGCGTACCTCCCCTTCCACACCCGGCAGCCGCCACTCGTTGCGCGCAGTCCAGACCGTATGTGACAGGCACAGATGATCCACCAGATCGGCAGGCGTTTGCGGCGTGCCGTAGCGTGCTAAATAGTCCGGAGCGGCGCAAATCACCATCCGGTACGGGCAAAGAAATTTCGCCACCAGATCGTCGTTGTGAATGTCACCAATACGAATAGCCAGATCAACACCTTCATCCACCAGATCCACTTTCCGGTTAGTAAGATCCAGCTCCACGCGAACTTCCGGGTAGCGCTGCAAAAACGTGGCGGTGAGTGGCGCAATCACNCATCCGCCAAACGAGGTGGGAGCCGTGACGCGCAAGGTTCCGGCGGGAGTCGCGCGTAGCCGCTCAACCGCATTTTCGGCAATAGCAACCTGCTCCAGTACCCGCTTTGCCTCTTCAAAATAGACACGCCCGNCATCGGTCAGGCTCTGACGACGCGTATTACGCTCCAGCAGGCGCGTACCAAACTGAGACTCCAGCAACGCAATGTACTTCCCCACCATCACCGCCGACATCTCAAGCCGTGACGCCGCGCCGGTAAAACTCCCACTTTCAACCACGGCAATGAACGTCTCCATACTGCGAAGCTTATCCATATTACAAACCCCTGATTAGCAATCATCTAACTTTAGCCCAGTTTATCTGACTTTTGATTTATTAAAGAATGAAGGCTCACAACATAAGGAGTCTGCTATGAAAATCGTAATTATTGGTGCCAGCGGTACGGTGGGTCGTGCAGTAACGGAAGAGCTGGGTCGTCGCCACGAGGTTGTCCGCGTGGGTCGTACTCAGGGCGATCATCAGGTCGATATTACCTCTCAGGAAAGTGTGCAGGCGCTGTTCGAAAAAATCGGTCCGGTGGATGCCATTGTCTCGGCCAGCGGCGGTCTGTTCTTTGGCCCACTCGCCACCATGAAAGACAGCAACTTCAACCAGGGCTTACAGGATAAGCTGCTCGGACAAGTGCGTCTGGCGCTGACCGGACAGCACTATCTGAACGAAGGTGGCTCGATTACCCTGATTAGCGGGATTGTGGCGCACGAACCCATTGCGCAGGGCGTCAATGCCACTACGGTGAACGCCGCGCTGGAAGGGTTTGTCCGTGCTGCGGCTTGTGAACTGCCGCGCGGCATTCGCATCAACCTGATCAGCCCAACGGTACTGACGGAATCCGCCGAAGCGTATGATGGATTCTTCCCCGGCTTTGAAAGTGTTCCTGCCGCCACCGTTGCCCTGGCCTACCGCCGCAGTGTGGAAGGGGTACAAAGCGGACGGGTGTATAAAGTAGGTTATTGAGTCACTTCCGGCGCTGATGATCAGTTTGGCCTTCAGCGCTGGCGTGCCCAGCTGATGGTTTATTCCTTTCTTTACACTTTTGGCACTGGCTAAGTTCGCGTCATTAGTTTAGCATTACCTTAATTAAGAAAATACTAAACTAATATGAACGAACTCGAACAACTTCAGGCCAGCGCAGCACAAGCCGCAGCGCTGTTAAAAGCCATGAGTAACCCGCGCAGGTTATTAATCCTGTGCATGCTGTGCGGTGCTCCCGGTACCAGCGCGGGGGAACTGGCTCGTGCCACGGGGTTAAGCGCCTCCGCCACATCTCAGCATCTCGCACGTATGCGTGAAGAGGGTCTTATCGATAGCACCCGCGAGGCGCAGCGCATTCTTTATTTCATTAAAAACGATGCGGTGAATCAGCTCATCAGCACCCTGAAAACCCTTTATTGTCCATAAGGAGCCGCCATGTCTCTTCCTCTGATTTCTCCACAAAAGGCGAATGCGCTCGTCAATGTCGGCGCAAAACTGATTGATATTCGTGATGCCGACGAATACGCCCGCGAGCATATTCCAGTCGCACAGTCGGTTCCGCTGGAAACCTTGCCTGGCGGGCTGAAGACACAACCTGGTGAAACGGTAATTTTTCACTGCCAGTCTGGCGCACGGACATCAGACAATGCCGCCCGTCTGGCGCAGGCCGCATCCCCTGCTCAGGCCTACGTGGTCGAAGGCGGTATTCAGGGCTGGAAACTGGCCGGGCTGCAGACCATTGAAGACAAATCGCAGCCGCTCCCGCTGATGCGGCAGGTGCAAATTGCCGCCGGGCTGTTGATTCTCTGCGGCGTCGTGCTTGGTTACAGCATTTCCAGCGGCTTTTTCCTGCTCAGTGGTTTTGTGGGTGCCGGGCTGCTGTTTGCCGGTGTAACCGGTTTTTGTGGAATGGCGCGTCTGCTGAAAGTGATGCCGTGGAACCGACGTACCTCGTAAGCAGTACCCCGGCAGAATAGGCTGTACCCAGTGCCAGACGTGGGCTAAGGTGGAGAACACGATAACGATGAGGAGGTACTATGTTTTCTGTCGGTGATTATGTGCAACCGCGTAAAGGCGGCCCGAAACTGAAAATTCTCGAAGTGAACGGCGAGAGTATTGTGGCAGTGCAGGCCAGCAATGAGCAGGGTGAGAAATTCACGCTGAACTCCGCAGATGTTGCCCTGTACACCGAAGACGGTGATTTCGGCGTCTGCTAAATATGCAACCGGGCGGAGTCTTCCGCCCGGCCCACGGATTAAATCAGAAATTCATCCAGTGATTTACCGTTTGCCAGCGCGCTGGCGATTGGTTTCGGCGTGCGGCCCTGACCGGTCCACGTTTTCTCTTCACCGTTCACGTCAATAAAGCGATATTTTGCTTCACGCGCTTTGCGTTTTTTCGCCGGATTGCCCGTCTGAGCCAGTTGAGAACCGAGCAGATCGGAAGGTGAAATACCATCAGCTTTCATCTGTTCCAGCAAAGCATTAATTTTATCCTGCTGTTCAGCGCGTTGTTGCTCGAACTCTTCCTGCTCGCTACGTTTCTCTTCCGCAACGATCCTGACTTTTTCCAGCATTTCTTCAAGAACATCCAGGGATAATTCACGCGCCATTGCACGCAGTGTACGGATATTATTTAGATTCTGTAACGTCAAAGACATATTAATTGAAAACCTTTTTTGTGGTAAGTCGAGAAATCAAAGAACAGAATAATTCATTTCCCCTTCAATATCTACCCATCTAATTTCTCAGCCATTGCTGTAAATAGTTTGAAATATTTAAACTTAATATTGCTCTAATTCTGGATAAAGCATGGGGGGATATAACGCTGCACGATGAGCGAATGCATAAAAATGCAACACAGAAGAATAAAACAGACTGAACAAAATCAGCATTTTTATCTGAAAAATCAAAAAATGAAGAACAATTATCATGAGGCGAATGTTTTTTGTTCAAAACAAGAAACACCATGCTGATAACATGGTTAATCCGGGAGGGAGAATCATGCAAACAGATCACAACAACATGATTTTAAACAACAAAAACAATAAAGAAAAAGAAAATAACGAGGCGATTAAAAATCAATCGATTTTAGAGAGTTTTGTGGACAAAACGGTAATAAATAAAAATTAATCACTAATTGTTAGTTTCAAACCAGAGATATACGCTATACACACCAAACAAAGCAACCTAAAGCACTAAAAGCTTCGGGTAAAACGTTACTATCGTGTTCTTCTCAAGGAGTTCAGACATGTTCTCACCGCAATCTCGCCTGCGCCATGCGGTAGCGGATACCGTCGCGATGGTTGTCTACTGTTCCGTCGTGAACATGCTGATTGAAATATTCCTCTCCGGAATGTCCTTCGAGCAGTCGCTTTCTTCTCGTCTGGTGGCGATCCCGGTAAACATCCTTATTGCATGGCCTTACGGATTATACCGCGATGCGGTGATGCGTTTCGCCCGTCGTATGAGCCCGGCAGGCTGGGTGAAAAATCTGGCAGACGTACTGGCATATGTCACTTTCCAGTCTCCGGTCTACGTGGCGATTTTGCTCACGGTTGGCGCAGACTGGCATCAAATTGCCGCTGCGGTGAGCTCGAACATTGTGATTTCAATGTTGATGGGCGCGGTGTATGGCTATTTTCTCGACTACTGTCGTCGCCTGTTTAAAGTCAGCCAGTACGACCAGGCAAAAGCGTGATCAGGAGCGACTGGCGTATGCCAGTCGCAGACCTATTGTACTTCGCCAAACAGTCCCTTCAGGAACCGTTCCAGCGCCATACGCGAACTGAAACCATGCGGAATACCATAATGTTCATGCGTTTCCCCACCTAAATAGAGGGGGAATTGCTGATAATGATCGCAGGTTTTAATATCCGAGACAGGCTCAGCAAATGACTGGCTTCTGTCTTTCAGCGTCGGATGAATAATGAGAGCCGTACGCCCCATTCTCGCTTCACGGTTAACATAAACATAATTCTCACCACGGCGATATCCATAGGCTTTTGGTGTCACTTCGTCCATGATGAATCCCGCTTTTTCAAGAACGCGCGCCACCTCATCGGGTCGTAAATACATATCTCTTCCTCGTTATTTTTTCCTGCCGGGCAACCTTACCGTATTCAGCATTAGCAGGGCTTTCAGAATATTCCATAAACTGCCGGATAAGTCGTGACTCGCTTCAGATATTAAAATTCTGGGCTAAACTCAATGCGAAGGTAAAATTACGGAGGATCGTATGTTTAACAGACCGAACCGGAATGATATTAACCAAGACAACCAGGATATTCGTAATGATGTCAGCCAATTAGCAGACGCGCTGGAAGAAGTACTGAAATCCTGGGGTTCTGATGCAAAGGACGAAACGGATGCCGTAAAACGTAAGGCTCAGTCTCTGTTGCGTGAAACCCGCGCCAGAATGCATGGCCGTCATCGTGCGACGCAGGCAGCCTGTGACGCGGCGAGTTGTGCAAATACCTTCGTCCGTGAGAGACCGCTCTGTGCCCTGGGCACGGTCGCCGCCGTCGGCATCGTCGTAGGGGCTCTGCTCAGCCTGCGTAAGTAAAGACCTGTCGCGATACGTCTGCCCTGCCCCGCTGTGCTCATCACCGGGGCAATAACACGCCAAACATCCCATATATTGTGTGGTTGAAAATAACAACATCTACATCTAGTATTCCTTTAGCGCAACACACACAACCTGACGCGATGACTCGCGCCGTTTTCTCATTTTAAATGGAAATACGAATCATGAGCATTGTTATTTACACTCGTAGCAATTGTGTTCAGTGCCACGCAACCAAACGCGCAATGGAAAACCGCGGCGTGGCGTTCGAGATGGTGAATATCGATCTGGTCCCGGATGCCGCCGATACCCTGCGCGCGCAAGGTTTCCGCCAGCTCCCGGTCGTCGTCACCGGAGAAACCAGCTGGTCTGGCTTTCGTCCGGATATGATTAATCGCCTGGCCACCCGTGCATGAGCAGGCTGGTCTACTTCTCCAGCAGCTCGGAAAACACGCTCCGCTTTATTGAGCGCGTCGGGCTGCCAGCGATACGTATTCCGCTCAACGAACGCGAGCGGATCCAGGTAGAGGAACCTTACATTCTGGTGGTTCCCAGCTATGGCGGCGGAGGTACGGCAGGCACGGTACCGCGTCAGGTGATCCGCTTTCTGAACGATCCCCACAACCGACAGCTTATTCGCGGCGTTATTGCGGCAGGTAATCGCAATTTCGGCGAGGCATTTGCCCGCGCCGGGGATGTTATCTCTCAAAAATGCGGCGTGCCGTATCTCTATCGTTTTGAACTGATGGGGACACAGCAGGACGTAGAGAACGTGCGTAAAGGAGTAAACGAATTTTGGCAACGACAACCGCAGAACGCGTAATTCAGGCGATACCGGATTACCACGCACTAAACGCGATGCTTAACCTCTACGATCGCGATGGCCGTATCCAGTTTGGCAAAGACCATGATGCGGTGGACGCCTTTTTTGCCGCCCATGTCCGCCCAAACAGCGTGACGTTTGCACACCCAAATGAACGTCTCGACTACCTGGTCAAAGAGGGGTATTACGAAGAGCGGGTACTCGCCCGCTATGACCGTGCNTTTGTGGTGATGCTGTTTGAGAAGGCCCATGCCAGCGGTTTTCGTTTCCAGACGTTCCTGGGTGCATGGAAGTACTACACCAGCTATACCCTGAAAACCTTCGACGGCAAACGCTATCTCGAGAGTTTTGAGGATCGCGTGGTGATGGTGGCGCTCACGCTGGCTCAGGGTGATGAAGCGCTGGCAGAACGTTTAACGGATGAGATCCTGTCAGGTCGTTTCCAGCCCGCCACACCGACCTTCCTCAACTGCGGCAAAGCCCAGCGCGGCGAGCTTGTTTCCTGCTTCCTGCTGCGTATCGAAGACAATATGGAGTCGATTGGCCGCGCGGTGAACTCGGCGCTGCAGCTGTCTAAACGCGGTGGCGGCGTGGCGTTTTTGCTCTCTAACCTGCGCGAAGCGGGTGCGCCAATTAAGCGCATTGAAAACCAGTCCTCCGGCGTCATCCCGGTGATGAAAATGCTGGAAGATGCCTTCTCCTATGCCAACCAGCTTGGCGCACGTCAGGGCGCGGGGGCGGTCTATCTGCATGCGCATCATCCGGACATTCTGCGTTTTCTGGATACCAAACGCGAAAACGCCGACGAAAAAATCCGTATCAAAACCCTGTCACTGGGTGTTGTGATCCCGGATGTCACCTTTACGCTCGCGAAAGAGAATGCGGACATGGCACTCTTCTCGCCGTATGACATTGAACGCATTTACGGCAAAGCCTTTGGCGATGTGGCGATAAGCGAGCTTTACGATGAGCTGGTTGCCGATGACCGCATCCGCAAAACGACCATCAACGCCCGCGACTTCTTCCTGCGGCTGGCGGAAATTCAGTTTGAATCCGGCTATCCCTATATCATGTACGAAGACACGGTAAACCGCGCAAATCCGATTGCCGGGCGCATTAATATGAGCAACCTGTGCTCGGAAATTTTGCAGGTCAACAGCGCGTCCACCTATGATGAAAACCTGGACTATGCGGGCATCGGTAAAGATATCTCCTGCAACCTCGGGTCGCTGAACATTGCCCACACAATGGATTCACCGGATTTTGGTCGCACGGTGGAAACCGCCATTCGCGGGCTGACGGCAGTGTCGGACATGAGCCACATTCGCAGTGTACCGTCCGTTGAAGCAGGTAACGCCGCGTCGCACGCCATTGGTCTGGGGCAGATGAACCTTCATGGCTACCTGGCGCGGGAAGGTATCGCTTACGGTAGCCCCGAAGGGCTGGATTTCACCAACCTCTATTTCTACACCATCACCTGGCATGCGCTGCATACCTCGATGCAGCTGGCACGCGAGCGCAACCAGCGCTTCGCAGGTTTTGAACTGTCGCGCTATGCCAGCGGCGAGTACTTCAGTCAGTATCTCGAAGGCAGCTGGACGCCGAAAACAGAGAAAGTGCGGGCGCTGTTTACCCGCGCGGGGATAACGCTTCCTACGCACGAGATGTGGCAGCAACTGCGTGACGATGTGATGCACCACGGTATCTATAACCAGAATTTGCAGGCGGTGCCGCCGACGGGGTCTATCTCGTACATCAACCACGCCACGTCGAGCATCCACCCGATTGTGTCGAAAATTGAGATCCGTAAGGAAGGCAAAACCGGGCGCGTTTACTACCCTGCCCCGTTTATGACCAACGAGAATCTTGCGCTCTATCAGGACGCCTACGAAATNGGCCCGGAGAAGATCATCGATACCTACGCTGAGGCGACAAAACACGTGGATCAGGGGTTGTCGCTGACGCTCTTTTTCCCGGACACCGCCACCACGCGCGATATCAACAAAGCGCAGATTTATGCCTGGAAGAAGGGCATCAAGACGCTCTACTACATTCGCCTGCGCCAGCTTGCGCTGGAAGGCACTGAAATTGAAGGCTGCGTGTCCTGCGCGCTGTAAGGAGAAAGGATGAAACTGTCACTTGTCAGTGCCGTTAACTGGAACAAAATCCAGGATGATAAAGACCTGGAGGTGTGGAATCGCCTGACCAGCAACTTCTGGCTACCAGAAAAAGTACCGCTCTCCAACGATATTCCGGCCTGGCAAACGCTAAGTCATGCCGAGCAGCAACTGACGATCCGCGTCTTTACCGGCCTGACGCTGCTGGACACCCTTCAGAACAGCGTGGGTGCGCCCGCGCTGATGACCGATGCGCTGACACCGCATGAAGAGGCGGTTATGTCGAACATCTGCTTTATGGAGGCGGTACATGCCCGCTCCTATAGCTCGATTTTCTCCACACTTTGCCAGACCAAAGATGTGGATGCCGCCTACAGCTGGAGTGAAGAAAGCAACGCTTTGCAGCGTAAGGCGAAACTGGTACTGGAGTATTATCAGGCCGACGAGCCGCTGAAGAAGAAAATCGCCAGCGTGTTTCTGGAGTCTTTTCTCTTTTATTCCGGCTTCTGGCTGCCGATGTACTGGTCGAGCCGTGGCAAGCTAACCAACACCGCAGATTTGATTCGTCTCATCATTCGTGATGAAGCGGTTCACGGGTATTACATTGGCTATAAGTACCAGAAAGGGCTGGAGAAAGTTAGCGAGGAAAAGCGTGAGGAGTTGAAAGGTTTTGCGCTCGATTTACTGATGGATCTTTACGACAACGAGCTGAGCTATACCGCAGAGCTGTACACTGGAAGCGGCTGGGAGGAGGATGTGAAAGCATTCCTTTGCTACAACGCCAACAAGGCGCTGATGAACCTCGGCTACGAAGCACTGTTCCCGCCAGAAATGGCGGAAGTAAACCCGGCGATTCTGGCGGCGCTGTCGCCGAATGCCGATGAAAACCACGACTTCTTCTCCGGGTCTGGCTCATCGTATGTGATGGGCAAAGCGGTAGAGACTGAAGATAAGGATTGGGATTTTTAAAAACGCCCTCTCATCCGCCCTCTCCCCAAAGTGGCGAGGGTCAGGGAGAGGGGAAATTAATACTGATTAATTTAATATAAACTTCATTATTTACCCTTAATATGCCCAAACCATCTACACTGTAATGTCCACGTCATATTCACCTGAATCACTCCAGTTCAGGTGAAATTTCCCTGTGCAACAACAAAAAATTCAGAAAAATTCAAACCACGCTCAGCCCTTTACTCATGGGAAATTCAGCCACTTCACCTGCAGAAAAATTCACACCATAAGTAGCCTCAGGGTTGTCTCAGATTCTCAGTATGTTAGGGTAATACCCGCTAACTATTTACCATGGTAATCATATCGACATAAACAAATAACAGGACATTCTCTATTGCATGGCAATTAAATTAGAAGTGAAAAATCTTTATAAAGTATTTGGTGAGCATCCGCAACGTGCTTTCAAATATATCGAAAAAGGACTTTCGAAAGAGCAAATTCTGGAAAAAACCGGGCTATCGCTTGGCGTTAAAGACGCCAGTCTGGCCATTGAAGAAGGCGAGATTTTCGTCATCATGGGGTTATCCGGTTCGGGTAAATCCACTATGGTTCGCCTTCTCAATCGCCTGATTGAACCCACCCGTGGACAGGTGCTGATTGATGGTGTGGATATCGCCAGAATATCAGATGCTGAGCTCCGTGAGGTGCGCAGAAAGAAGATTGCGATGGTGTTCCAGTCATTCGCGCTGATGCCGCATATGACGGTATTAAATAATACCGCCTTTGGCATGGAATTAGCAGGCATTGCGGCCGATGAGCGCCAGGAAAAAGCGCTGGATGCATTGCGTCAGGTAGGTCTGGATAATTATGCTCACGCATACCCGGATGAACTTTCCGGCGGGATGCGTCAGCGCGTGGGATTAGCCCGCGCATTAGCCATTAATCCAGACATTTTATTAATGGATGAAGCGTTCTCGGCGCTTGACCCGTTAATTCGTACCGAGATGCAGGATGAGCTGGTAAAATTACAGTCGAAACATCAACGTACCATTGTCTTTATTTCCCACGATCTCGATGAAGCGATGCGTATTGGCGACCGTATTGCCATTATGCAAAATGGTGAGGTGGTGCAGGTCGGCACGCCGGATGAAATTCTGAATAATCCGGCGAATGATTATGTGCGTACCTTCTTCCGCGGCGTGGATATTAGCCAGGTCTTTAGCGCCAAAGATATTGCCCGCCGTACCCCGAACGGCATTATCCGTAAAACACCAGGTTTCGGTCCGCGCTCCGCACTCAAGCTTTTGCAGGATGAAGACCGCGAATACGGTTATCTGGTTGAACGCGGTAATAAATTTGTAGGCATCGTCTCGATTGATTCCCTGAAAACCGCACTGAGCGAAAATCAGGGAATTGATGCGGCGCTAATCGACGCGCCGCTTGCCGTAGATGCCGAAACGCCGCTCAGCGAGTTGCTCTCTCACGTGGGTCAGGCACCGTGTGCCGTGCCGGTAGTGGGTGCAGAACACCAGTACGTCGGCATCATCTCAAAACGCATGTTGCTGCAGGCTTTAGACCGCGAAGGGGCAAACAATGGCTGATCAATCGAACCCGTGGGGAACCACTGAGGCAGCGGACAGCGCTGCACAATCTGCCGACGCGTGGGGGTCATCGACACCTGCGCCAGCCGATGGCAGTTCGGCAGACTGGCTCAACAGCGCCCCAGCGCCTGCGCCAGAACACTTCAATATTATGGATCCGTTCCACAAAACGCTGATCCCGCTGGATAGCTGGGTCACGGAAGGGATCGACTGGGTGGTCACCCACTTCCGTCCGGTATTTCAGGGGATCCGCGTCCCGGTGGATTACATCCTGAATGGCTTCCAGCAGCTGATGCTGGGGATGCCCGCACCAGTAGCTATCGTGCTGTTCTCGCTGATCGCCTGGCAGTTTGGCAGCGCAGGTATGGGTATCGCTACGCTGATCTCGTTGATTGCCATTGGTGCCATTGGCGCGTGGTCACAGGCGATGATCACCCTGGCGCTGGTCCTGACCGCCCTGCTCTTCTGCGTGGCGATCGGTTTGCCAATGGGGATCTGGCTGGCGCGAAGCCCGCGGGCAGCGAAAATTATTCGTCCGCTGCTGGATGCGATGCAAACCACTCCGGCGTTTGTTTACCTGGTACCAATCGTGATGCTGTTTGGCATCGGTAACGTGCCGGGCGTAGTGGTGACCATTATCTTCGCCCTGCCGCCGATTATTCGTCTGACCATTCTGGGGATTAACCAGGTGCCTGCCGATCTTATCGAGGCATCACGCTCGTTTGGGGCCAGCCCGCGTCAGATGCTGTTTAAAGTCCAGCTCCCGCTGGCCATGCCAACCATTATGGCAGGCGTCAACCAGACGCTGATGCTGGCGCTCTCAATGGTGGTGATCGCCTCGATGATTGCCGTAGGTGGTCTCGGCCAGATGGTACTGCGCGGTATTGGCCGTCTCGATATGGGACTGGCGACCGTGGGCGGCGTAGGCATCGTGATCCTCGCCATTATTCTTGACCGCCTGACCCAGGCTGTCGGTCGTGATTCACGCAGTCGCGGCAACCGTCGCTGGTATACCACCGGCCCTGTCGGATTACTCACCCGTCCATTCACCAAATACTAAGGAACAACGATGCGACAGAACCTGTTTTTTGCCACAGCGTTTGCCACCCTGGTCTCCACCAGCGCCTTTGCCGCTGACCTGCCTGGCAAAGGCATTACCGTGCAGCCGGTGCAGAGCACCATTTCGGAAGAGAGTTTCCAGACCCTGATCGTCAGCCGCGCGCTGGAGAAGCTGGGTTATACGGTCAATACGCCGAGTGAAGTAGATTACAACGTGGGCTATACCTCGATTGCCTCCGGGGATGCGACCTTTACCGCCGTGAACTGGCAGCCACTGCACGACGATATGTATGCCGCCGCCGGTGGTGACAAGAAATTCTACCGCGAAGGGACCTTCGTAACCGGTGCAGCGCAGGGTTATCTGATCGACAAGAAAACTGCCGACCAGTATCACATCACCAATATTGAGCAGCTAAAAGATCCGAAGATCGCCAGACTGTTCGACACCAACGGTGACGGTAAAGCCGACATGATGGGCTGCTCGCCGGGCTGGGGTTGTGAAGCGGTGATTAACCACCAGAACAAAGCCTTCGATCTGGCGAAGACCGTCGACGTAAACCACGGCAACTACTCCGCGATGATGGCCGATACCATTGCCCGCTTTAAAGAGGGTAAACCCGTCATCTATTACACCTGGACTCCGTACTGGGTGAGCGACGTGCTGAAGCCGGGCAAAGACGTGGTGTGGCTGCAGGTACCGTTCTCCTCCCTGCCAGGCGAGCAGAAAGATATCGACACTAAGCTGCCAAACGGCATGAATTACGGCTTCCCGGTAAACACCATGCATATTGTTGCCAACAAAGCCTGGGCAGAGAAAAACCCGGCGGCGGCAAAACTGTTTTCGGTGATGAAATTGCCGCTGGCGGACATCAACGCCCAGAATGCCATGATGCATGACGGAAAATCGTCTGAAGCGGATGTTAAAGGCCACGTCGACGGCTGGATCAAAGCCCACCAGAAACAGTTTGACGGTTGGTTGAAGGAGGCGCTGGACGCGCAGAAGTAATCATTTCACTTCCCTCTCCCACCGGGAGAGGGAAGCTAAACCGCACAAACTATCACTTAACAATCCCCCAACATTCACCATCATTCGTTATTATGGTTCTGGAAAAATAATCACTTAATTCACGATCCCTGAACCTAATGACAAAAACAACTCACGGGCTTAGCCCGGCACTCATCCTTTTAATGTCCGTGGCAACGGGTCTGGCTGTCGCCAGTAACTACTACGCACAACCTCTGCTTGATACCATCGCCCGCGCGTTTAACCTCTCCGCCAGCTCAGCAGGTTTTATTGTCACCGCCGCACAGCTTGGCTACGCCGCAGGGCTGCTGTTCCTGGTACCGCTGGGCGATATGTTTGAACGCCGGATGTTGATTGTCTCCATGACCCTGTTGGCCGCAGGCGGGATGCTGATCACCGCCAGTAGTCAGTCGTTAACGATGATGATTATCGGCACCGCCCTGACGGGGTTGTTCTCTGTCGTGGCACAAATTCTGGTACCGCTCGCCGCCACGCTCGCCTCGCCGGAAAAACGCGGCAAAGTGGTAGGCACCATCATGAGCGGCCTGCTGCTGGGGATTTTACTGGCGCGTACCGTTGCGGGACTGCTGGCAAGCCTGGGTGGCTGGCGCACCGTTTACTGGGTAGCCAGCGTACTGATGGTGGCGATGGCGCTGGCGCTGTGGCGTGGGCTGCCAAAAGTGAAGCCGGAGAATCACCTGAACTACCCGCAGCTTCTCGCCTCGGTTTTCAGCCTCTTCACCCAGGATAAACTGCTACGCACCCGCGCGCTGCTGGGATGTTTCACCTTTGCTAACTTCAGTATTTTATGGACGTCGATGGCATTTCTCCTTGCCTCGCCGCCGTTTAACTATTCCGAAGGGGTGATTGGCCTGTTTGGTCTGGCGGGCGCGGCGGGCGCGCTGGGTGCGCGTCCGGCTGGCGGGCTGGCCGATAAAGGCAAATCCCACCTGACCACCTCCACCGGGCTGGTTTTACTGCTGCTTTCCTGGGCTGCTATCTGGTACGGACATACCTCTGTACTGGCGCTGATCGTCGGTATTCTGGTGCTCGACCTCACCGTGCAGGGTGTGCATATTACCAACCAGACCGTCATTTACCGCGTGAAGCCAGAGGCGCGTAACCGCCTTACTGCCGGGTATATGACCAGCTATTTTATCGGTGGTGCTGCGGGTTCATTAATTTCAGCTTCGGCGTGGCAGCACGCGGGCTGGTCAGGCGTATGTGCAATAGGGGCAATTGTGGCCGCACTGAATCTGCTGGTCTGGTGGCGTGGGTTTCATCGCCAGGAGTCAATCCACTAAGTTTTACACTGCTTTAGGCCTCTTATGGGTATAAAGGGGCCTTTCAGTCTGTTAATGTTAATGTAATCATTTATCCCAGAAATTTTAATGTGGGTGACATATTTACAATCGGCATGAATAGTTCAGAACCCCGTCCTCACATCCTCTCTTCCGGGGGCAAATCCCTCGTCCTTTCTGTGCTCACCGGGTCACGGACTTACCCGGCGCTTTCTGATGGTGTCATAAATTTGGCGGATATAACCGCACAAATAATTCATTTACATTATTTGTCACCATCGTTACTATATCGGCTGTAATTAATGAGGTTATACCCAAATGGATAGTTCGTTTACGCCCATTGAACAAATGCTTAAATTCCGCGCCAGTCGTCATGAGGACTTCCCGTATCAGGAAATCCTGCTGACCCGCCTGTGCATGCACATGCAGGGGAAGTTACTGGATAACCGAAATAAAATGCTGAAAGCTCAAGGGATTAACGAGACGTTGTTTATGGCGTTGATTACGCTGGAGTCTCAGGAAAACCACAGTATCCAGCCATCAGAGCTGAGCTGCGCGCTGGGTTCGTCCCGTACCAATGCCACCCGTATTGCTGATGAGCTGGAAAAACGCGGCTGGATTGAGCGCCGTGAAAGCGACAACGATCGCCGTTGTCTGCATTTGCAACTGACTGAAAAAGGTCACGAATTCCTGCGTGAGGTGTTACCACCTCAGCACAACTGTCTGCACAAACTCTGGTCTGCCCTCAGCACCGCCGAGCGCGACCAGCTTGAGCACATCACTCGCAAGCTGCTTACCCGTCTGGATCAGATGGATGAAGATGGCGCTATTCTTGAAGCGCTGCGCTAACGCGACGACACGCTCGATTATCCAGATTAGAAAAGAAAACTGACAGGCCAGCACGTCACACTGCTGGCCTTTCTGACAACAGGTCGGCTCAGCCGATGTGAAAATAAGAAGATCGTGGAGAACAACAATGAGCGCAAATGCGGAGAACGCAACCCCGCAGCAACCGGCCAACAAGAAAGGCAAACGTAAGAGCGCCCTTCTTCTGCTGACCTTGCTCTTTATTACTATTGCCGTGGCATATGGGATCTACTGGTTTTTAGTATTGCGTCATGCTGAAGAGACGGACGACGCATACGTGGCAGGGAACCAGGTACAAATTATGGCGCAGGTGTCGGGCAGCGTGACGAAAGTCTGGGCTGACAATACCGACTTTGTGCAACAAGGGGATGTGCTGGTTACACTCGACCCGACCGACGCCCAGCAGGCGTTTGAAAAAGCACAGACAGGGCTGGCTTCCAGCGTCCGTCAAACCCGCCAGCTGATGATCAACAGTAAACAGCTTCAGGCCAGCATTGATGTGCAAAAAACCGCGCTGACCCAGGCGCAGAGCGACCTCAATCGTCGTGTTCCTCTCGGCACCGCCAACCTGATTGGCCGCGAAGAGCTGCAACACGCCCGTGATGCCGTTGCCAGCGCACAGGCACAGCTGGATGTGGCGATCCAACAGTACAACGCCAACCAGGCGATGGTACTCGGTACCAGTCTGGAAAACCAACCGGCGGTAAAACAGGCGGCGACTGAAGTGCGCAATGCATGGCTTGCCCTGCAGCGTACCAAAATTGTCAGCCCAATGACCGGATACGTCTCCCGTCGTTCCGCCCAGCCAGGCGCACAGATTAGCCCAACAACACCGCTGATGGCGGTAGTACCGGCAAACAATCTGTGGGTGGATGCCAACTTCAAAGAGACGCAGCTTGCCCATATGCGTATCGGCCAGACGGCGACAGTTATCAGCGACATCTACGGTGATGACGTGAAGTACACCGGTAAAGTAGTGGGTCTGGATATGGGGACCGGCAGCGCCTTCTCCCTGCTGCCCGCGCAGAATGCCACCGGTAACTGGATCAAAGTGGTCCAGCGTCTGCCCGTGCGTATCGAGCTGGATGCAAAACAGCTCGCTGACCACCCGCTGCGTATTGGCCTCTCNACGCTGGTAACGGTTGATACTGCCAACCGCGATGGACAGATCCTGGCAAGCCAGGTACGTAGCAGCCCGGCTTATGAAAGTAACGCCCGTGAAATTAGCCTCGATCCGGTCAACAAACTGATCGATGACATCGTGAAGGCAAACGCTGGTTAATCCGAAGGTGAGCGTTATGCAACAGCAAAAGCCGCAAAAACCGCTGGAAGGCGCGCAACTGGTCATTATGACCATTGCGCTGTCACTGGCGACATTCATGCAGGTGCTGGACTCCACCATCGCAAACGTGGCGATCCCCACTATCGCCGGGAACCTTGGCTCATCACTGAGCCAGGGAACCTGGGTCATTACCTCGTTCGGGGTGGCGAACGCTATCTCCATTCCGATTACCGGCTGGCTGGCAAAGCGCGTCGGTGAGGTGAAGCTGTTCCTCTGGTCAACCATCGCCTTTGTGCTCGCCTCCTGGGCGTGCGGCATGTCCACCAGCCTGACGATGCTGATTTTCTTCCGCGTCATTCAGGGGATTGTGGCCGGGCCATTGATTCCGCTGTCACAGAGTTTACTGCTGAACAACTATCCGCCGGCCAAACGCTCTATCGCGCTGGCGCTGTGGTCAATGACCGTGATTGTTGCGCCGATTTGCGGGCCTATTCTGGGCGGCTATATCAGCGATAACTATCACTGGGGTTGGATCTTCTTCATCAACGTACCGATTGGTGCCATCGTCGTCATGATGACGTTGCAGTCGCTGCGTGGCAGGGAAACGCGAACCGAACAGCGGCGCATTGACAGCGTGGGCCTGGCGTTATTGATCCTCGGCATCGGTAGCCTGCAGGTGATGCTCGACCAGGGTAAAGAGCTGGACTGGTTCAACTCACGGGAGATCATCATCCTGACGATTGTTGCGGTGGTATCGCTCAGTTTCCTGATTGTCTGGGAGCTGACCGATGATAACCCGATAGTCGATCTCTCGCTCTTTAAGTCGCGAAACTTCACCATAGGCTGCCTGTGTATCAGCCTCGCCTACATGCTCTACTTCGGTGCCATTGTTCTGCTACCGCAGTTGCTGCAGGAGGTATATGGCTACACCGCAACCTGGGCGGGTCTTGCCTCTGCACCGGTTGGATTGATTCCGGTTCTGCTGTCGCCGATTATTGGCCGTTTTGCCCATAAGCTCGACATGCGCAGGCTGGTGACGTTCAGCTTTATCATGTACGCCGTGTGCTTCTACTGGCGCGCGTATACGTTCGAACCGGGAATGGACTTTGGCGCATCCGCCTGGCCGCAGTTTATTCAGGGCTTTGCCGTAGCATGTTTCTTTATGCCACTGACGACCATTACGCTTTCCGGTTTGCCACCTGAACGAATGGCGGCAGCGTCCAGCCTGTCGAACTTTACCCGTACGCTGGCAGGCTCCATCGGGACGTCGATCACCACCACCCTGTGGACCAACCGTGAATCGATGCACCATGCCCAGTTGACCGAAGCGGTGAACCCGTTCAACCCGAACTCCCGGGAGATGTATAACCAGCTTCAGGGAATGGGAATGACGGAGCAGCAGGCCTCCGGCTGGATTGCACAGCAGATCACTAACCAGGGGCTGATTATCTCTGCAAATGAGATTTTCTGGATATCGGCAGGGATCTTTATCATTCTGCTCGGCCTGGTGTGGTTTGCCAGACCACCGTTTGGTGCCGGTAGCGGTGGTGGTGGTGCGCACTAACCCACGTTGTCCAAAACGCGACAGCGATTGTCAGTTCCGATAAAGCAGCGCTCCTGAGATCAATTCACGATAGTGAAAAGACAACAGGAGCGCATCATGCTGAACACACCCGCCGACAAATACCAGCCTTTTCCCGCCATTTCTCTGCCCGACCGTCGCTGGCCTGAGCAACGCATTACTCATGCGCCGCGCTGGCTCTCTACCGATTTACGCGACGGTAATCAATCCCTCGCCGAACCGATGGACAGCACGCGCAAGCTGCAGTTCTGGGATCTGTTGCTAAGCTGCGGGTTCAAAGAGATCGAGATCGCCTTCCCTTCCGCTTCGCAAACCGACTTCAACTTTGTTCGCCAGCTGATCGAAGAAAACCGCATCCCGGATGATGTGACCATCCAGGTATTAACGCAGGCACGGGAAGATCTGATCCTTCGCACCTTTGACTCCCTGCGCGGCGCGAAGCAGGCTACTGTTCATCTGTATAACGCGACTGCGCCGCTGTTCCGCCGCCTGGTGTTCGGTATGGAGAAAGCCCGGATCGTCGAGCTGGCAACCCGTTCCACGCACCTTATCCGTAAGCTTTGTGAAGAGAACCCCGACACCCGCTGGCAGTATGAATATTCCCCGGAAACCTTCTGCTTTACCGAGCCGGAGTTTGCGCTGGAGATTTGTGAAGCCGTGGCGGAAATCTGGCAGCCGTGCCATGAGCGCCCGATGGTGATTAACTTACCCGCCACTGTAGAAGTGAATACGCCGAATGTGTATGCCGATCAGATTGAGTATTTCTGTCGCCACTTTAGCCGTCGTCGCGATGTCTGCATTAGCGTTCACCCGCATAACGATCGCGGCACTGGCGTCGCCAGTGCCGAACTGGCGGTAATGGCAGGAGCTGACCGTGTCGAAGGCTGCCTGTTTGGCAATGGAGAGCGCACGGGCAATGTCTGTCTGGTAACGCTGGCAATGAACCTCTACAGCCAGGGGATCAGCCCTGAGCTGGACTTCAGCGATATGAACCGCGTGGTGGAAGTCGTGGAAACCTGCAACCAGTTGCCAGTGCATCCGCGCCATCCGTGGGCAGGACGGCTGGCCTACACCGCCTTCTCGGGCTCACATCAGGATGCGATCAAAAAAGGCTTTGATGCCCGTAGCCCTGGCGAACGCTGGGAGATGCCTTATCTCCCCATCGATCCGCAGGATATTGGGTGTACTTACGAAGCGGTGATCCGCGTGAACAGCCAGTCCGGTAAAAGCGGCAGCGCCTGGCTTATTGAACAGAATCATGGTCTGAAATTGCCTCGTGTCCTGCAGCAGGACTTTAGCCAGTACGTACAGCAGGAAACGGATAAACACGGGAAAGAGATGACGCAGAATGCGCTGTGGCAACTGTTCCGCAGCCGCTATGGACTGGTGGTGACACCGCGCTTTTCCCTGCAATCTTACCTTAGCGACAGCCAGCAGGACGGGCAGTTACGTCTGACGGCAAACATCATCACACAAGGGGAAGTGCGCCAGCTTGATGGCCAGGGAAATGGACTATTATCCGCCGCCGCTAACGGCCTGAGCCGCTGGGTTAACGCCCCGTTTGTGATTAAGGATTATCATGAACATACCCTGGGAGAACGTAGCGACAGCCGCTCTGTGGCGTATATCCGCTGTCTGTTCCAGGACGGCAGTAGCCGCTGGGGAGTCGGCATTGACAGCGACGTGGCACGCGCGTCTCTTCAGGCACTATTGAACGCCATCAGTTAGCTGTCTTTGAAGTAATCGCTGGGTGAAATTCCCATCACCCGGCGAAACATCACCGTAAAGGCGCTGTGGCTGCCGTAACCCAGATCCAGAGCCACACGTAACACAGGCTGGCCCTGTGCCAGCCGCTGTAGCGCTTCCAGTAATCTCGCCCTTCTTACCCACTCGCTGTAGCTTAACCTCGTCTGCGTTTGAAAATGGCGATTCAGGGTTCGCTCACTCATGCCGATCAGGCTGGCGGCCTGCACGCTGCTCCAGCTTTCTCCCGCCGTCTGGCGGATCTGCTTGCAAAGATTTCGCAGCGTTTCACTTTCCGGCTCCGGCAGGTGAAACGGTAGTACCGGCATCACGCGAATTTCATCCAGGATCAATTCATACACCCGCTCATCCCGGCTGCCTGGCGAGTACGACTCCGGAAGCGTAAGAGAGGCGAGGATCAGTTCGCGTAATAGTGGAGAGATCTGCACGATCTGGCAGGTCGCCGGGAGATCGGCACGGGCCAGCGGATCGATAAACAGCGTACGTGCGGCAACATGACCGGTGATGCGCAGGGAATGCCGTGTACCCGCAGGCAGCCAGACGCCGCGACCCGGTGGGACAACCCAACAGCCAGAGGCAGTATCCACCCTCACCACACCACTCAGGCAGTGCAACAGCTGTGCGCAGTCATGTTGATGCCAGGGTTCACTGTCGCCATGAGCATAATCATGCGCAAACGGTACCAGGGGACGATGGACAAAGGAGAAGGTCGAGGTTGTGGTCATGGGGTTAAACAACCCTTACCCTCTCCCGGTGGGAGAGGGCGAAGGCGCACTAGATGTGCAGTTCCTGCAGTTTTTCTTTTGGCAGGGCCAGCTCTTCATTGCTGTTCACACGAACATCACGCTCAATGATGTGGCGCGCGATTTCCTGCGCTTCTTCCAGAGAGTGCATCTGGTAAGTCCCGCACTGGTAAATGTTCAGTTCAGGGATCTGATTCTGCTCTTTCACCTTCAGAACGTCTTCCATTGCTGCTTTCCAGGCTGCTGCAACGCGCGTCTCTTCAGGCTGACCAATCAGACTCATGTAGAAACCCGTGCGGCAGCCCATTGGGGAGATATCAATAATCTCTACGCCGTTGCCGTTCAGGTGGTCACGCATAAAACCGGCAAACAGGTGCTCCAGCGTATGAATGCCTTTTTCAGGCATCACTTCTTTGTTCGGCACGCAGAAACGCAGATCGAATACGGTGATCGTGTCGCCGTGCGGAGTGTGCATGGTCTTCGCCACACGTACAGCAGGTGCTTCCATACGGGTATGGTCGACGGTAAAGCTATCTAATAACGGCATACGTCACCTCCGATAGTGATTTTTTTAAAAAAAACTGAACTCTTCGACAGAATGCGCGTCTGAGTATATGAAAGACGCGCATTTGTTATCATCATCCCTGAATTCAGAGATGTATATTTTGGCCACAGCGATGTGGCCTTTTTCTTTTTGGTTCAAACCTGCTTCGCCAGAAACGCCTCAAACGACTCAGTATCCGCCGCTTCGACCTCTTTCTGACGTATGACAGAAGCGTCTCGTTCTGCCATAAAATCCGCTTCACTCAGGATTTCTAGCGGCTCCTGCATCAGCATTTCCCGGTATTGCGCAGAGAGCGAACGCCCTGTACCGCCGATACCCTGATCAATCATAGAACGCAGAATACGTGCTGAGAATGTCAGTTCAGGGTTATCAAAGCATTCGACCAACTGGTCGCAAACGTTTTGATACTCTTCACCGCCGTATACGCTGTCCATTGTCTGGGCAACACGTTTCAGGTCAAGGAACAGATCTTTACCCACTTTTGGNAGCGGGAACTGCGCCGCTTCACAGCCGATACCCAGCGTCAGACCCGGCTTACGCCCTTCCAGAATCACGCGATTCCAGTTAGTACGGGTGCAGAGCAGTTCATCTGAACTCATTTCAGGCGCATCGGCCAGCACGCACCAGACCATAAACAGATCAAGGAAGCGAACCTGCTGCTCATCAACACCAATCGGTGAGAACGGGTTAATATCCAGCGAGCGCACTTCAATGTATTCAATACCGCCGCGCTGCAGCGCATCAGACGGTGTTTCACCGCTGCGCGTGACACGCTTCGGACGAATGGGCGCGTACAGCTCGTTTTCAATTTGCAGCACGTTGCCGTTGATTTGCAGGCGCTTACCGTCTTTTTCGAGACCGATTTTCTCGTACTCTTCNGACGGCGTTTTAATCGCGCGCTTCAATCCTGCCACATATTCATGCAATTCGTTAAACGTAATACCGAGATTGCTTTGCGATTTATTGGTATAACCAAGATCGCTCAGGCGCAGAGACGTGGCATACGGCAGGTAGTACATCCCGCATTCGGTCTTCTCGAACGGCAGCGTGGTCGGTTTTCCCTGCAGGAATGATGAACAAATCGCAGGTGACGCGCCAAACAAATAAGGAATGACCCAGCCGAAACGGTAGTAGTTACGGATCAGGCGGAAGTAGCCTGCGGAGATCGCTTCTTTATCCGTTTCGCCGCATTTCGCCTGCCAGAACGCCATCGGCAGAGAGAAATTGTAATGCACCCCAGAGATGGTCTGCATCAACGCGCCGTAGCGGTTTTTCAGCCCTTCACGGTAAAGCGTTTTCAGCCGACCGATATTCGACGTGCCATACTGCGCCAGCTCAATCTCCTGCCCCTGCTCGATATAGCACGGCATACTGAGCGGCCACATGCGCTCATCGCCCAGATTACGGGCGGTAAAGCGATGGACGTCGCGCAAGATCGTCAGCATATGATCAATATCGCCATCCACCGGAGTGATGAACTCCAGCAGCGCTTCGGCGAAATCGGTTGTGATCCATTTATGTGTCAGCGCCGAGCCTAACGCCTTCGGGTGACCCGTTGTGGCTAAGCTGCCATCTGCGTTAACGCGCAGCGTTTCACGCTCAAGCCCACGCTGAATACCCTTCAGAGCCTGAGGGTGGTTTTCCAGCCAGGCCAGCGCCTGTGATACGTCCGGGATCAAATTGACCTCCCGCCTGTCAAAGTATTGTTACTCAGCATAATTGTAATGGTTGACGATTGAAGGTCGCTAAATCACTCCACCAATTAGTGCCACCACGTCATACCCTGTAGTGTTACCCATGCCACGAGAACATAGCGCAACGCCTTGCCAAGGCACAAAAAAAAGAGCACCGGTCCCCAGGAGATGCGCATCCATCCCGCCAGCAGACACAGTAAATCACCTATTACAGGCATCCAGCTTAATAACAGCGTGGCAGCGCCATAGAGTTTTAGCCAGCCGACTGCCTTTTCCTGCCAGCGTGATTTTTCACGCAGCGGGAAGAAACGCCCAAGAATAACGTTAGTCAGCCCTCCAAAGCTATTACCCATTGTTGCTATTAAGACGAGCAACCAGGGCTGACTGGCACCAGACAACAGCATCGCTACCAGCACCACTTCCGAATTTCCCGGTAAGAGCGTGGCGCTTAAGAAGCTGCTGGCGAATAATGAGGCAAGTGACAGCGCGTCACTCACAGTAAGCGAACGTCCACCGCATCCATTCCGGCATTACGCGCGGCCTGAATACCAAAATCTGCATCTTCAAAAACAACGCATTTTGCCGCAGGTACACCCATGCGTTCTGCGCAAAGCAGAAAGGTGTCTGGTGCGGGTTTGTGGTTTTTAACATGATCGGCGGCAACCACAGCGGAAAAATAGTGACGCAAGCCAAGATGGTTGAGCAACGCTTCTGCGATTGAGCTTTCGCTGCCCGTGCCAACCGACATCGGCCGACGTCCGTGCCACTCCTTAACAACATCTATTAGCGGCAATGGACGTACGGTATCTAAAAGCATCGCCTTTACCGCGTCAGTTTTTTCACGTGCGAGCAGGTGCGGGTCGAGATCGGCCTGATTCATTTCAATCACGGCCTGTGCAATACGCCAGGTTGGGGATCCGTTGAGGGCAACCATTGCCTGGAGATCGAAACGCATGCCGTAACGTCCAAGGACTTCAGTCCAGGCTTTACGATGCGTGGGTTCAGTATCCAGGATGGTACCATCCATATCGAAGATCAAACCGTCATACTGTGCGTACATCGTGCTCTCGCTAAACGATTAACAAAGCATTACTTTATCGTAAATGGTGGTTTTTGTCGCTGATTGCGAAATGATAACAATGAGAGTGATTAAGAACTGAACACAAGGAGAATGACAAGAAGAGATGGTGCATCCGGGAGGATTACTCGGCTTACGCCTCGCCCTGCGGGCCGTTGCTGAAGCAACGTTATCCTCCCTGGTGCTTGCGATTAACTCGCAGACCTTAAAACAACAGTGTTGCTGTTATCTCGGAGAATATGGTGCATCCGGGAGGATTCGAACCTCCGACCGCTCGGTTCGTAGCCGAGTACTCTATCCAGCTGAGCTACGGATGCATCGGNAAATGCTTTNAGAAANAGTAAATGGTGCATCCGGGAGGATTACTCGGCTGCGCCTCGCCCTTCGGGCCGTTGCTGAAGCAACGTTATCCTCCCTGGTGCTTGCGATTAACTCGCAGACCTTGAAATAACAGTGTTGCTGTTATCTCGGAGAATATGGTGCATCCGGGAGGATTCGAACCTCCGACCGCTCGGTTCGTAGCCGAGTACTCTATCCAGCTGAGCTACGGATGCATCAGGGTACTGCTTTCAGAAGAAGAGAATGGTGCATCCGGGAGGATTACTCGGCTGCGCCTCGCCCTGCGGGCCGTTGCTGAAGCAACGTTATCCTCCCTGGTGCTTGCGATTAACTCGCAGACCTTAAAACAACAGTGTTGCTGTTATCTCGGAGAATATGGTGCATCCGGGAGGATTCGAACCTCCGACCGCTCGGTTCGTAGCCGAGTACTCTATCCAGCTGAGCTACGGATGCATCGGGATTTACTACTGTACTACTCGATATTCATATCACTTCGAAAGCAATATGAAGTAATAGATGGTGCATCCGGGAGGATTCGAACCTCCGACCGCTCGGTTCGTAGCCGAGTACTCTATCCAGCTGAGCTACGGATGCAAAATGGCGGTGAGGCGGGGATTCGAACCCCGGATGCAGCTTTTGACCGCATACTCCCTTAGCAGGGGAGCGCCTTCAGCCTCTCGGCCACCTCACCACACAACGCCTCTTTCGAGTGCTTCGAGTAACTCGTTAAGAGCTTCTCGTCGCTGCGTGGCGCATATATTACTTTCTGGGACTTATAAGTCAAACAATTTTCCACACGCTTTTATCGTTTGCACAAATCGCACGCAATTCGCATGTAAAAGCCGCAAAGAGGGTGTTTTATAAGCGGATTTTGCAGGCATCTTCACAGAAATCTATTGAGGGAATGGCGGCGTTTGGTCGAGATAAGGGTAAGGGAGTGATTAAAAACAGAGCGGTTGAAATCAAACGGTAACTTTAAGCAGGAAAAATTGCGGGAGAGGTTGCGTCTCGCCCGACAGCGAGACGCGATAATATCAGTAACTGGACTGCTGGGATTTTTCAGCCTGGATACGCTGGTAGATCTCTTCACGGTGGACAGATACTTCTTTAGGGGCGTTCACACCAATACGAACCTGGTTACCCTTTACCCCTAAAACTGTCACGGTGACCTCATCCCCAATCATGAGGGTCTCACCAACTCGACGAGTCAGAATCAGCATTCTTTGCTCCTTGAAAGATTAAAAGAGTCGGGTCTCTTGTATCCCGGCATTATCCATCATATAACGCCAAAAAGTAAGCGATGACAAACACGTAAAGTGTAAGCAGTCACGGCATTACATTCTGTTAAACGTAAGTTTAGCCGATATACACAAACTCAACCTGACTTTATCGTTATCGATAGCACAGTGAACAAGACGCCATAACGTTGCCGCTATGGCGTCTGCTTGTGCTTTGTAATTATTACAGTTTCGCGCTTACCCAGCCTTCAACGCTGGCCAATGCCGCAGGAAGTGCCGCCGCATCCGTACCACCAGCTTGCGCCATGTCCGGACGACCGCCCCCCTTGCCGCCCACCTGCTGAGCGACCATACCAATCAGTTCCCCTGCTTTAACGCGGTCGGTCACATCCTTAGAGACGCCCGCAATCAGAGAAACCTTACCTTCTGCCACCGTCGCCAGCACGATAACTGTGGAACCAAGCTGGTTCTTCAGATCGTCGACCATAGTGCGAAGCATTTTAGGCTCAACACCGGCCAGGCAGCTGACCAGCAGTTTGACACCCTTAATCTCTACCGCTTTGCTGGAGAGGCTTGCGCTCTCTTGTACTGCTGCCTGCTCTTTCAACTGCTGCAGCTCTTTTTCCAGCTGACGGGTGCGATCCAGCGCAACACGCACTTTCTCACCCAGATTCTGGCTATCGCCTTTCAGCAACTGTGCGATGTCGTGCAGTTGGTCGCTCTGCGCATGCAGGCTGGCAATAGCACCTTCACCGGTCACCGCTTCAATACGACGAACACCTGCCGCCGTACCTGATTCAGAAACGATGCGGAACAGACCGATATCACCCGTACGGGAAGCGTGAGTACCACCGCACAGTTCGGTGGAGAAGTCGCCCATGCTCAGTACGCGAACACGTTCGTCATATTTCTCACCAAACAGTGCCATCGCACCTTTCTTCTTCGCCGCTTCGAGCTCCATGATATGAGTTTCGATTGGCAGGTTACGACGGATCTGCGCGTTGACCAGATCTTCCACCGCACGGATTTCAGATGGCTTCATCGCTTCGAAATGAGAGAAGTCGAAACGCAGAACCTTATCGTTAACCAGAGAACCTTTCTGTGCAACGTGGGTACCCAGAACATCACGCAGGGCTGCGTGCATCAGGTGCGTTGCGGAGTGGTTCAGACGAATACGTGCACGGCGAACTTCATCAACGTTAGCCTGAACGCCCTCACCCACTTTCAGAGAGCCGGAAACCAGTTTGCCCTGGTGACCAATAGCCTGACCGTATTTCTGGGTGTCAGTAACGTTGAAGCTAAAGCCGTCGCCTTTCAGTTCGCCTTTATCGCCAACCTGGCCGCCAGATTCGGCATAGAACGAGGTTTTGTCCAGAATCACAACCGCATCCTGGCCTGCGCTGATGCTGTCTACGGCTTTACCGTCAACAAACAGAGCGGTCACTTTGCCGGTCAGTTCCAGATTTTCGTAGCCTTTGAATTCAGACGCACTCTCAACGCGGATCATCGCGTTATAGTCTGCGCCAAAACCGCTGGATTCACGCGCACGACGACGCTGCTCTTCCATCGCAGCTTCAAAGCCCGCTTCGTCAACTTTGATGTTGCGCTCACGGCAAACGTCTGCCGTCAGGTCAACCGGGAAGCCGTAGGTATCGTACAGGCGGAAAGCGGTTTCGCCATCCAGCGTGTCGCCCTTGAGCTTAGCCAGCTCGTCATCCAGCAGCGCCAGACCACGCTCCAGAGTACGGGCAAACTGTTCTTCTTCGGTTTTCAGAACCTGTTCAACCTGCGCCTGCTGGCGTTTCAGTTCATCGCCCGCAGCGCCCATCACGCCAACCAGGGGCCCAACGAGTTTATAGAAGAAGGTGTCCTTCGCACCCAGCATGTTGCCATGACGGATAGCACGACGAATGATACGACGCAGCACGTAACCACGGTTTTCATTCGACGGAATAACACCGTCGGCAATCAGGAATGCACAGGAACGGATATGGTCTGCGATAACGCGCAGAGATTTGTTGTTCAGATCGGTTGCGCCCGTCACATCAGCAACGGCTTTGATCAGAGTACTGAACAGGTCAATCTCATAGTTGGAGTTAACGTGCTGCAGAACAGCCGCGATACGCTCCAGACCCATACCGGTATCAACGGACGGCTTCGGCAACGGCTCCATCGTACCGTCAGCCTGACGGTTGAACTGCATGAAGACGATGTTCCAGATCTCAATGTAGCGATCGCCATCTTCTTCAGCACTTCCTGGAGGGCCACCCCAGATGTGGTCACCGTGATCGTAGAAGATCTCGGTACATGGACCACAAGGGCCCGTATCGCCCATCTGCCAGAAGTTGTCAGACGCGTAAGGTGCGCCTTTGTTATCGCCGATGCGGATAATACGTTCGCGCGGGATACCAACTTCTTTTTCCCAGATTTCGAAGGCTTCGTCATCGGTTTCATAGACGGTAACCCACAGACGCTCTTTCGGTAGGTTGAACCAGTTTTCACCGGTCAGCAGTTCCCACGCATACTGGATGGCGTCGTGTTTGAAATAGTCGCCGAAGCTGAAGTTGCCCAGCATTTCGAAGAAGGTATGGTGACGCGCGGTGTAACCGACGTTTTCCAGGTCGTTGTGTTTACCGCCCGCACGCACGCAACGCTGTGAGGTTGTGGCGCGGGAATAATTACGCTTGTCGAGACCAAGGAATACATCCTTGAACTGGTTCATCCCGGCGTTGGTAAACAGTAGAGTCGGGTCGTTGTTCGGTACCAGGGAGCTGCTGGCAACAACCTGGTGTCCCTTACTATGGAAAAAATCGAGAAACGCCTGACGGATCTCAGCGGTGCTCTTGCTCATAATTATCCTGAAATCAAGCTAACGAAATGTCGTAGCAAGCCTGTACTGTTAAACAGTTGAACAGACCAGCTACTGGAAAAAGTGGGAATAAGATAAGTTTTCTTTAGTGGGAAGTAAAATCCCGCATGCGTTCAATCGGTAAAATTGCGCCAGATATCCTGAATATCTTCCATCAGGAAGCCGCGGTAGAGCAAAAAGCGCTGAATTTTGATTTTGTCTGAAAATTCACGCGGCAGCGGTTCACCATATTTACGCATCGCCTGTTCTCTTGCCAGTTCGCACCAGTCGGTATCGCATTCGCGCATCGCTTTTTCAATGGATTCACGGGCTACGCCTTTCTGATTAAGCTCCTGGCGGATGCGCACGGGGCCGTATCCTTTGCGGCCACGGCTGGCGAGAAACCGGGAAGCAAAACGGTCATCATCCAGATAGTGATGCTCGTAGCACCAGGCAATCACGCGGTCGTAATCTTCCGCGGTAGCATCAATCTCTTCCGGCCCATTTTTGCTCATGATGGGGGCGGAAAGTTTCCGCCGCAACTCTTGTTCGCTGTGGTCGCGCACAGCAAGAATACGTACCGTACGATCCAGTAAACGTGCGTACGCAGGACGACGAGTTGTCGGTTCACTCATAAAAAACCTGCTGGTTCAGAAATGCAAAAAGGGCCGCATCAGCAGCCCTTCGTCTTTACACGAAACATTAAAAATCTTCGTGGGTTTCTTCAGCATCCGCGCTATCAACTGCGAAGTCTGGTGTGGCGTCCTGGTTGTTCAACAGAAGCTCACGCACTTTCTTCTCAATTTCTTTCGCCGCAGCCGGGTTCTCTTTCAGCCAGCCAATTGCATTGGCTTTACCCTGACCGATCTTATCACCGTTGTAGCTGTACCATGCGCCCGCTTTTTCAATCAGCTTCTCTTTCACGCCCAGGTCAACCAGCTCGCCGAAGAAGTTGATACCTTCGCCGTAGAGGATCTGGAATTCAGCCTGTTTGAACGGTGCAGCGATTTTGTTCTTCACCACCTTCACGCGAGTTTCGCTACCGACCACGTTCTCACCCTCTTTCACCGCGCCGATACGGCGGATATCCAGACGGACAGAAGCGTAGAATTTCAGTGCGTTACCACCGGTCGTGGTTTCCGGGTTACCGAACATCACACCAATTTTCATACGGATCTGGTTGATGAAGATGAGCAGCGTATTGGACTGCTTCAGGTTACCGGCCAGCTTACGCATCGCCTGGCTCATCATACGCGCCGCGAGGCCCATGTGAGAGTCACCGATTTCACCTTCAATTTCGGCTTTTGGCGTCAGTGCGGCAACGGAGTCAACCACGATAACGTCAACGGCACCGGAGCGTGCCAGCGCATCACAAATTTCCAGCGCCTGTTCACCGGTATCCGGTTGAGAACACAGCAGGTTATCGATATCAACGCCCAGTTTGCGGGCATAGATTGGATCCAGCGCATGCTCGGCATCGATAAACGCACAGGTTTTACCTTCGCGCTGTGCCGCAGCGATAACCTGCAGCGTCAGGGTGGTTTTACCGGAAGATTCCGGTCCGTAGATCTCTACGATACGGCCCATTGGCAAACCGCCAGCACCCAGTGCGATGTCCAGAGAAAGCGAACCGGTGGAGATGGTTTCCACGTCCATTGAACGGTCTTCACCCAGGCGCATGATGGAGCCTTTACCGAATTGCTTTTCGATCTGGCCCAGTGCTGCCGCCAACGCTTTCTGTTTGTTCTCGTCGATAGCCATTATTACTCCTGTCATGCCTGGAGAAGCGACTGCGCTTCACCGTGGATTTCTGTTCTGTTGGTGCAATTATACTGTACAGTCATACAGTATCAAGTGTTTTGTAGAAATTGTTGCCAGAGCGTTTTTAACGCATATTCGGTTGCCTGCCGACGCACGCTTTCGCGATTGCCGCTAAAGCACTCCCGGCGAGTGATCCCTTCACCTTTTGAGGTGGCAAAACCAAACCAGACGGTACCGACGGGCTTCACGTCACTGCCACCGTCCGGCCCTGCGATGCCGCTGATCGAAATGGCATAATCGGCACGCGCCTCTTTCAGCGCCCCAATAGCCATCTCAATCACCACCGGTTCACTGACCGCACCATGCTGTTCAAGCGTCCCTTCACGCACGCCAATCATCTGTGCCTTAGCTTCGTTACTGTAGGTCACAAAGCCGCGTTCAAACCAGGCGGAACTGCCTGCAATATCCGTAATCACTTTGGCAACCCAGCCGCCAGTACAGGACTCTGCGGTGGTGATAGTCGCACCACGTTGCTTAAGCGCCAGCCCTACCACTTCGCTCAGCTGCATCAATTCATGGTCAGTCATTATCGCTCCTGGCTTCGGAAAAACGTGCTGCACAAGATAGCACTTTCTCGTCCGATATGGGGACGAGCTTCGGGTTTTACGAGGGAGCTTCAGAAAAAAGCCGATGCGGGTGCACCGGCTACAGGAAAGATTATTTCATACTGTCCGCAAGGGTATTCACATTGTGGCGAAACGCGTTGATGTAGGTATCTGCCACACCACCTTTTGCCGACAGCGCTTCCGGGTAAAGCTCCCCGCCCGGCTGCGCGCCCGTCGCACTGGCAATCTGTTTCACCAGACGCGGGTCGAGCTGGTTTTCCATAAACCAGGTTTTCACGCCGTCCATTTTAATCTGGTTAATGATCTCCGCGACCTGCGCCGCGCTGGCCTCACTCTCTGATGACAGCCCTTGCGGTGCCATAAAAGTCACACCGTAGGCGCGGCTAAAATACCCGAACGCATCATGGCTGGTCAGCACTTTACGTTTCTCCTGCGGGATTTGGCTAAAGCGCGTTTTAGCCCAGTTATCCAGTTGGGTAAGCTGTTTGATATAGGGCTTACCGGAGGCTTCCAGCGCCACTTTATCTTCAGGATCGGCGTTCACCAGCCCCGAGAGGATATTTTGCGCATACAGCGCCCCGTTCGCCGCGCTATTCCACGCATGTGGGTCGGTCACGGTTTTGCTATCCTCTTCCAGAGTATGAGTTTTCACTCCTGTGGAGGCCACAACGAGCTGGCCCTTAAAGCCAGAGGCTTTTACTAGCCGGTCGAGCCAGCCCTCCAGCCCCAGACCGTTTACCACCACGACGTCAGCCTTACTCAGCGCTGCGCTGTCTTTCGGCGACGGTTCGAAAGTATGCGGGTCACCGTCCGGCCCGACCAGCGTCGTCACCTTCACGTGATCGCCCCCCACCTGCCGGGTGATATCCCCCAGTATGGAAAAGCTGGTCACCACGTTGAGCGTTTTCGCCATCACACTGTGTGACATCATCCCCAGCGCGAGCGCCACTGCTAACCCTGTACGTTTCATCGTTTCCCCTTGCGTTAAAAAAGCGCACGCAGGCTGCCTGCCAGCCTGCTGCGCGTGCCAAATAAAATGGAAATAAAGAACAGCGCGCTGGCCGTCAGGACGATGGACGGTCCGGCGGGTAGACTCATCGCCCAGGAGAGGCTCAGCCCCAGCCACGCGCAGAAAATGCCGCTAATACCTGCCATCAGCAGCAATCCTGGTAGGGTGCGTACCCAGCAGCGGGCCGCCACTGCGGGTAACATCATCAGCCCCACGGCCATCAGCGTGCCAAGTACCTGAAAACCGGCTACCAGGTTGAGCACCAGCAATGCCAGAAACAGGCCGTGTAATAAGCCGGGCACCCCACGAGCGTTCACCTGCAGCCAGGCGGTATCAAACGCTTCGGTCACCAGCCCACGATAGAAAATAGCCAGCATCATCAGTGTGAAGATGCAAACGCCGGTCACAAACAGCGCGGCATCGTTGTCCACGGCGAGAATAGAGCCAAACAGCAGATGCAGCAGATCGACGTTCGAACCGTGCAACGACACCAGCGTGACGCCCAACGCCAGCGATCCCAGATAGAACCCCGCAAAGCTGGCATCCTCTTTAAGCGGCGTACGGCGGCTCACCAGCCCGGCCACCAGCGCAACGGTAATTCCGGCGATAAAGCCACCAATACTCATCGCCAGCAGTGACATTCCGCTCAGCAAATATCCCACGGCGACACCGGGCAAAATGGCGTGAGAGAGTGCATCGCCCATCAGGCTCATCCGGCGCAACTGAAGAAATACACCCAACGCGGTAGTGCTGACCGAGAGCGCCAGGCAGACCACCAGCGCACGACGCATAAAGCCGTAGTCGATAAACGGCTGAAAAAAGAGATGCCAGATCATGCCACCCTCACCCGTTCGGTTTTCCAGAGGGGGGTATCAACATCCAGCCGCAATGTCTGCGGGAAGTGGCGCGACACGCGTTCGCTGTCATGCAACACGGCGAGCAGGGTCTGCCCCTGCTGATACATCTCCAGCATCAGCGCCATCAGCACATTGCAGGTGACTTCATCAACGCCGGTAAACGGTTCATCGAGCATCACCAGCGGAGCCTGCTGCACGAGTACGCGCGCAAATAGCATGCGCTGAAACTGGCCGCCGGACAGTTCATCAATAGTTGATAACGCCATCGACTCCAGCCCCACGCGCTCAAGGGCTTCGGTAATACGCAGCCGCGTGTCGCGACGAAAACCAGAAAAAAGCGAAATCCCCGGCCAACAGCCCATACTCACCACGTCCTGCACGGTCAGTGGAAATTGCGCCTCCAGCGCGTGGCGCTGCGCCAGCCAGCCAATCACCGGGCGTTTACCCTGCCAGCGAAAATCGCCGCTTACAGGGGGAATAAACCCGGCGAGCGTTTTCAGTAATGTGGATTTCCCGCATCCGTTAGCACCGATAATCGCGGTCATGCTTCCGCGTTCAATGACACCCGACAGAGGACGCGTAACAGGCTGGCGGTCATACCCCGCCATCAGTTCGTTCATTACGATCATGGCAAAGCCACCGCCCAGTTCACGGCCAGCCCGGTAAACACAATAAGCACCAGTGCCAACAGAAGCCGGACTGACGCGGATAAAGAGAAAAGGGACGTTGACATCTCGACACCACATTAAATGTTATAACATAACAATAATGAAAGAAAACGAAGATGTAAACGAAGAGGATTGAACAGGAGTGTGGCGAAATGTTTCTGTGGTATTTCCCCCTCCCGTGGGAGAGGGTGAGAGCATCAGTCTGCGCTGTGTCTGCATTATTGCCGGGTGGCGGCGTTGCCTTACCCGGCATACTCAACCGGACTGATTATTGACTAAACGGTGATGCCGCGGGTGCACGCGCCTGCGAAACTGCCAGCCCCAGTTGCCACACCGCCATTGCATAGTGCGTGCTGTGGTTATAGCGGGTGATAGTGTAGAAGTTTGGCAGCCCGTACCAGTACTGATAGCCCGTCCCCACATCCAGACGCAACAGGCTCGCCTGTTGTGCATTACCCAGAGGCTGCGTTGGCGTCAGACCTGCCGCTGTCAGCTGCGAAATGCTGTAGTTAGTTTTAAAACCATTTTCCAGCCCCGGAGCCTGGCCGTTAGCCTGCACTGCCACCTGGCCGCCCGCGACCCAACCGTGTGATTTGAAGTAGTTCGCCACACTACCAATGGCATCCACCGGATCCCACAGGTTGATATGACCATCACCGTTAAAGTCGACGGCAAATTGCTTATAGGATGACGGCATAAACTGACCGTAGCCCATCGCACCGGCAAACGACCCTTTCAGATCCAGCGGATCGTCCTGTTCGTTGCGCGCCATCAGCAGGAAGGTTTCCAGCTCGGACGAGAAATACTCGGCGCGACGCGGGTAGTTAAAGGAGAGTGTTGCCAGCGCATCGAGAATGCGGGTTTTCCCCATCACGCGGCCCCAGCGGGTTTCCACGCCGATGATCCCGACGATGATTTCAGGCGGTACGCCGTAAACCTGCCATGCACGGTTAAGGGCATCTTCATACTGATTCCAGAACACCACGCCATTTTGCACGTTGTCCGGGGTAATAAACTGTTTGCGATAGCGCAGCCACGCACCGTTTGGCCCAGTCGGCGCTTGCGCCGTCGGTGCCTGTCTGTCCATCAGGCGCAGAACGTAGTCCAGACGTTTTGCCTGAGACAAAATTTCATGCAGTTGCTGCCTGTCAAAGCCGTGTTTGCTCACCATGTTATCGATGAACTGCTCGGCCGCCGGGTTATTCGCGAAGTCACCGCCCATCTGCATCATATTATGCTGCGGCTCCAGCAAGAATCCCCCGGAAGGCGTGCCAGCCGTAGGCTGAGCAGCTTCGGTTTTAGGTTTGCTACTACAGGCAGACAGAAGAATAAGCGCAGGTAACAACGCTGCATAACGACGCTTGAACATGGGACATCCATTTAACGAGTTCGATAAGAGCCCAGTATGGTAAAGCATCCCCGACACCTCAAGGAAGCGGTACTCATCTCCCCTGCCAAATCTTTACGCTCCCCAACGCAAATCTGTGTTTTTTTCAACCAAAAACAATTCATCACACTAATTAACTTTCAAAACAATCCATTTTTCTTTCATTGTGAGATCTAACTAACACTTTAAAACCTTTCAAAGTGATTATTATTAGTCGCGGTTATACAAAAACAAAAAACCCCCACAGGAGAGAAGAATGATAGAAACCATCACCCACGGTGCCGAGTGGTTCATCGGGCTGTTTCAGAAAGGCGGAGAGGTGTTCACCAGTATGGTGACCGGGATCCTGCCTCTGCTGATCAGCTTGCTGGTTATCATGAACGCACTTATTAACTTTATCGGCCAGCAACGCATTGAACGCTTCGCCCAGCGCTGCGCCGGGAACCCACTGTCCCGTTATCTGGTTCTACCCTGCATCGGTACGTTCGTTTTCTGCAACCCGATGACCTTAAGTCTCGGTCGCTTTATGCCAGAAAAATACAAGCCGAGTTACTACGCCGCTGCATCCTACAGCTGCCACTCGATGAACGGCCTGTTCCCGCATATCAACCCCGGCGAGCTGTTTGTCTACCTCGGTATTGCCAGCGGTCTGACCACGCTTGGCTTACCACTTGGCCCGCTGGCGGTGAGCTATCTGCTGGTCGGTCTGGTCACCAACTTCTTCCGCGGCTGGGTTACCGACCTCACGACCGCCATTTTCGAGAAAAAAATGGGCATCCAGCTTGAACAAAAAGTCCATCTTTCAGGAGCCACAGCATGAGCCGTATTCGCATTGTTAAAGGAACGGGCGGCTGGGGCGGCCCGCTGGAACTCGACGCCACTGAAGACAAAAAAATTGTCTACATCACTGCAGGCACGCGCCCGGCAATTGTCGACAAACTGCGTGAGTTAACTGGCTGGGAAGCCGTCGACGGTTTTAAAGAGGGTGAACCACCGGAAGCTGAAATCGGCGTTGCGGTCATTGACTGCGGCGGCACCCTGCGCTGCGGCATTTATCCAAAGCGTCGCATCCCGACCATCAATATTCACGCCACCGGTAAATCTGGCCCACTGGCGCAGTACATCCTTGAAGATATTTATGTTTCAGGCGTGAAAGAAGACAACATCCGTCTGGCAGAAGGGTCCCCTGCTTCACAGAAAAAGGAAGCCAAAGCCGCGCCGCGTGATTACGACACCAGCAAAAAAATCACCGAGCAGAGCGACGGCCTGCTGGCGAAAGTTGGGATGGGCATGGGTTCGGCGGTGGCGGTGCTGTTCCAGTCCGGGCGCGACACCATCGACACGGTGCTGAAAACCATTCTGCCGTTTATGGCATTCGTCTCGGCGCTTATCGGCATCATTATGGCATCCGGTCTGGGCGACTGGATTGCCCACGGCCTCGCCCCGCTTGCCAGCCATCCGCTCGGGCTGGTGACGCTGGCACTGATTTGCTCTTTCCCGCTGCTGTCACCGTTCCTCGGCCCGGGCGCGGTGATTGCGCAGGTCATCGGCGTGCTGATTGGTGTGCAAATCGGTCTGGGAAATATTCCTCCACACCTGGCTCTGCCTGCCTTGTTTGCCATTAACGCTCAGGCAGCGTGCGACTTCATTCCCGTTGGGCTATCGCTTGCCGAAGCGCGCCAGGACACCGTGCGCGTTGGCGTACCGTCAGTGCTGGTAAGCCGCTTCCTGACAGGTGCACCAACCGTACTGATTGCCTGGTTTGTCTCCGGCTTTATTTATCAATAAGAGGTTCCTGCGATGACCGTGATTTACCAAACCACCATTACCCGCATCGGGCAGAGCGCAGCCGATGCGCTCAGTGACCAGATGCTGATCACCTTCCGCGAAGGTGCGCCAGCGGATATTGAAGAGTTTTGTTTTATCCATTGCCACGGCGAGCTGAACGGTGAGCTGAAGGCCGGTAGTCAGCTGGAGCTGGGTGAAACGCGTTATGCCGTCACCGCCGTGGGTGACGTGGCTGAGCAAAACCTGCGTGAACTGGGCCACATCACCCTGCGTTTTGATGGCCAGTCACAGGCGGAATACCCCGGTACGGTTCACGTGGATGGCCCGGTTCCACAGGCCGTAACCCCAGGCTGCACGTTAAAATTTGTTGCGTAATTTAAGGAGAAAGATATGAGTCAGGTTGCCGTTGTCATTGGTGGGGGACAAACCTTAGGAGAGTTCATCTGCCGTGGGCTTGCCGCAGAGGGTTACCGCGTAGCGGTAGTGGATATTCAGAGTGAAAAAGCCGCGCGCGTGGCGGACACCATCAACACCGAGTTTGGCGAAGGGATGGCGTACGGGTTTGGAGCCGATGCCACCAGCGAACAGAGTGTGATGGCGCTCGCTCGCGGTGTGGATGAGATTTTTGGCCGCACTGACCTGCTGGTCTACAGTGCCGGGATTGCAAAAGCGGCATTTATCAGCGACTTCGCGCTGGGCGATTTCGACCGCTCGCTGCAGGTCAATCTGGTGGGGTATTTCCTCTGTGCCCGCGAGTTTTCACGCCTGATGATCCGCGACGGAATTCAGGGACGCATCATTCAGATCAACTCCAAATCGGGTAAAGTGGGCAGCAAACACAACTCCGGTTACAGCGCGGCCAAATTTGGCGGCGTGGGCCTGACGCAGTCGCTGGCACTGGATCTGGCCGAATACGGCATTACCGTACACTCGCTGATGCTCGGCAACCTGCTGAAGTCACCGATGTTCCAGTCCCTGCTGCCGCAGTATGCCACCAAACTCGGTATCAACGCCGACGAAGTGGAGCAATATTACATCGACAAAGTGCCGTTGAAGCGCGGCTGCGACTATCAGGACGTGCTGAATATGCTGCTGTTTTACGCCAGCCCGAAAGCGTCTTACTGCACCGGGCAGTCGATTAACGTGACCGGTGGGCAGGTCATGTTCTGATCGAGCAGCCTGATGCCCTCACCCTACCCCTCTCCCGCCGGAGAGGGGAAAAAAACAAGGAGCTGATATGGTCACCGCATTAATCACCGTCGCTGCTATCGCCTGGATCTGCCAGATGGCGTTTGGCGGCTGGCAAATCCACCAGTTCAACCGCGCATTCGAGGCGCTGTGCCAGAAAGGCCGCGTGGGCGTCGGGCGTTCCGGCGGACGCTTCAAACCTCGTGTGGTGATTGCGATTGCGCTGGATGAAGACGACAACGTCTGCGATTCACTCATCATGCGTGGCATGACGGTGTTCGCCAGACCGGCGAAAATCCAGGCAATCAATGGCACATCATTGCAGGAATTGCAGCCTGATGTGATCTTTCCCCATGATCCACTCTGTCAGAATGCACTATCATTAGCGCTTAATCTGAAACATGGATAATTTCGTTGTGAACGCTATAAGCTTGCGAAATTATCATTTCGCAACGTAAGGAATTGAGCGCCTATGAAACCACGTCAGCGGCAGGCGGCCATTCTGGAGCATCTGCAAAAGCAGGGAAAATGCTCGGTAGAAGAACTGGCCCACTACTTTGACACGACCGGCACGACAATACGCAAGGACCTGGTATTGCTCGAAAACTCTGGCGCAGTCATTCGAACCTACGGTGGAGTGGTGCTCAACAAAGACGAAACCGACCCGCCTATCGACCACAAAACGCTGATCAATACGCACCAGAAAGCGCTGATTGCCGAAGCCGCCGTGAAATTTATCCACGATGGCGACTCTATCATCCTTGATGCGGGCAGCACGGTGTTACAGATGATCCCGATGCTCAGCCGCTTTAACAACATCACGGTGATGACCAACAGCCTGCATATCGTCAACGCCCTGTCGGAAAACGACTGCGAGCAAACCATTCTGATGCCTGGCGGTACCTTCCGTAAAAAATCAGCCTCGTTTCACGGTCAACTGGCAGAGAACGCCTTCGACCACTTCAGCTTTGATAAACTCTTTATGGGCACCGACGGCATCGACCTGAATGCGGGCGTGACCACCTTCAACGAGGTGTTCAGCGTCAGCAAGGCCATGTGCAACGCGGCACGGGAAGTGATTCTGATGGCAGATTCTTCGAAGTTTGGCCGTAAAAGCCCCAATATTGTCTGTAGCCTTGAGAGCGTCGATAAGCTGATTACCGATGCAGGTATCGATCCGGCGTTTAAAAAAGCGCTGGAAGAAAAAGGAATCGATGTGATCGTAACCGGAGAAAGAGATGAGTGATTTTCTGTTAAACGCAGGTCGCCAGACGCTGATGCTGGAGCTGCAGGAAGCCAGCCGCCTGCCGGAACGTCTTGGGGAGGATTTTGTTCGCGCAGCAAACACCATCATCCAGTGTGAAGGCAAAGTGATTGTGGCGGGTATCGGTAAATCGGGCCATATCGGTAAGAAAATTGCCGCTACGCTTGCCAGCACCGGTACCCCAGCCTTCTTCGTTCATCCTGCCGAGGCGTTGCATGGCGATCTGGGGATGATTGAAAGCCGTGACGTGATGCTGTTTATCTCCTACTCCGGTTCGGCCAAAGAGCTGGATCTCATCATTCCACGTCTGCAGGAAAAATCCGTCGCCCTGCTGGCGATGACGGGTAAAGCCCGTTCACCGCTGGCACTGGCAGCCAAAGCGGTGCTAGATATTTCCGTTGAGCGTGAAGCATGCCCGATGCACCTCGCCCCAACCTCCAGCACCGTCAATACCCTGATGATGGGCGATGCGCTGGCGATGGCGGTGATGCAGGCGCGCGGTTTCAATGAAGAAGATTTTGCCCGCTCACACCCTGCGGGCGCGCTTGGCGCACGCCTGCTCAATAAAGTGCATCACCTGATGCGTACCGACGATGCTATTCCGCAAGTCAAACTCAACACCAGCGTGATGGATGCAATGCTGGAGCTGAGCCGCACCGGGTTAGGGCTGGTCGCGGTGTGTAATGAGCACGGTCAGGTCAACGGTGTGTTTACCGACGGCGACCTGCGCCGCTGGCTGGTGGGTGGCGGCAAGCTGGAATCGCAGGTTTCTGAAGCGATGACCAAAGGCGGGCTGACGCTGAATGCCGAAAGCCGCGCAATCGAGGCCAAAGAGGTACTGATGAAGCGCAAAATCACCGCCGCCCCGGTAGTGGATGAGAGCGGCAAGCTGTGCGGTGCCATCAACCTGCAGGACTTCTACCAGGCCGGAATTATTTAACCCTTCAGCCCCAGACGCTTCGCCAGCCGGTGCAGGTTGGCGACGTCGGTTTCCAGCGCCCGCGCGCATGCCGCCCAGCTGCGGTTGTTCTGCTCCAGCGCGCGAGTGATCATCTGACGCTGAAACTCCTCTGTCGCGTCGCGCAGGTTTTCATTGGCAATCTCTGGCGCAGCCTGAGTGACGGCCTGAACGCTTTCATCATGCAGCGCAAAATGACGCGCGTGGATCACCACTTCATCGCCTGAACGTGTCGCCCGCGCCAGCACCACCGCGCGGTGGATCGCATGTTCCAGCTCGCGCACGTTACCCGGCCAGCCGTAGCTCAGCAGATGACTGCGCGCACCCGGGCTTAGCACGACCCGGGAAAGCCCCATTTTGAGCCGACACTGCTCGCAGAAATAGCCCGCCAGCAACACCACATCTTCACCACGCTCGCGCAGCGGCGGCACGGAAAGCGGAAACACACTCAGGCGATGGAACAAATCAGCACGAAAATTCCCGGCCAGCACCTCTTCGCGCAGATCCCGGTTAGTCGCCGCCAGCACGCGCACGTCCACCCGTAAGCTGCGGTCATCGCCCACGCGCTGAATATCGCCGTACTGCAACACGCGCAGCAATTTAGCCTGTAACGACAACGACAATTCGCCAATTTCATCGAGGAACAGTGTGCCGTTATCCGCCATTTCAAACTTGCCGCTGCGGTTGCTGATAGCCCCGGTAAATGCCCCTTTAACGTGACCAAACAGCTCGCTCTCCGCCACGCTCTCCGGCAGTGCGGCACAGTTAAGGTACACCAGCGGATTCACCGCACGCGGTGACGCTTCGTGAATCGACTTTGCCACCAGCTCTTTACCAGTGCCAGTTTCCCCGAAGATCAGTACGTTCAAATCGGAGGCGGCCACGATGTCGACCTCTTTTTTGAGCTGGACCATGCCCGGCGACAGGCCAATCATCTCCGTGTGAGCCACCTGCTCAAATGCCGACGGGCTACCAGGAAGAATGTTCTGGCTCTCCAGTTGTTCAATCAGCAGGGCATTATTCAGCGCCCCGGAGGCCAGCGCGGCAATCAGCCGCAGCTCTTCGTCGCTGAAAGTATCAAACTGGTCTGGCGACATCCCGTCGAGGGTCAGCGCGCCAATCAGATTTTGTCCGGCAAACAATGGCAGGCCGATGCAGGCGTGTACCTTCAGGCTCTCCTGCCCGGGGATCAGACCGTCGTAAGGATCGGGTAAATCACTGTCTGCCGGGAAGCGCACCACATCACCCGCACGGGCGATGGTTTCCAGACGCGGATGGCCTTCCAGGGTAAAGCGCCGTCCGAGTACGTCCTGCGCCAGCCCGTCGATGGCCAACGGAATAAATTGCCGCCCTTCGTAGCGGAGTAGTGCCGAAGCGTCACATGCCAGCACGTGACGCAGTGTGGAGATCAGCCGCTGAAAGCGATCCTGATGCCCAATACCGGTTTGCAGTTCAATGGCGATTTTCGCCAGCACGTCTACGGAAAAACTCATCTGCGCCTCACTGTCATTTTGACAACTCATATTGTCATATTGACAGCTTCAGTGATAGTCATAATGACTACCCATTACGGATAACAAAATAAAAAACACATAAAAATCAATACAATAAAAAGTTGGCACGCAACTTGATATAAGCAAAACATCTTATTTAAAAATGCCGTATTAATTGAGGTTGCTATGTCTATTCTGGTTAAAAATAACATTCATTGGGTTGGCCAACGTGACTGGGAAGTACGTGATTTCCACGGAACGGAGTACAAAACGCTGCGCGGCAGCAGCTATAACAGCTATCTCATCCGTGAAGGGAAAAACGTGCTGATTGATACCGTCGATCACAAATTCAGCCGCGAGTTCGTGCAGAACCTGCGTAACGAAATCGACCTGGACGCACTCGACTACATCATCATCAACCACGCGGAAGAAGACCACGCCGGTGCGCTGACCGAGTTGATGTCTTACATTCCGAATACCCCTATTTATTGCACCGCCAACGCTATCGACTCCATTAACGGCCACCACCACCATCCGGAGTGGAATTTCCATACCGTAAAAACCGGCGACTCACTGGATATCGGTAACGGCAAACAGTTGATCTTCGTTGAAACCCCCATGCTGCACTGGCCTGACAGCATGATGACCTACATGACCGGCGACGCGGTGCTGTTCAGTAACGACGCCTTCGGCCAGCACTACTGCGACGAACGTCTGTTCAATGACGAAGTGGATCAGACCGAACTGTTTGAGCAGTGCCAGCGCTACTACGCCAACATCCTGACCCCGTTCAGCCGTCTGGTCACGCCAAAAATCACCGAGATCCTCGGCTTCAACCTGCCGGTAGATATGATTGCCACCTCACACGGCGTGGTGTGGCGTGAAAACCCAACCCAGATTGTGGAGCTGTACCTGAAATGGGCAGCAGATTATCAGGAAGACCGCATCACACTCTTCTACGACACCATGTCCAACAACACCCGCATGATGGCGGACGCCATTGCCCAGGGTATCAACGAAGTTGATCCGAATGTGGCGGTAAAAATCTTTAACGTGGCGCGCAGCGATAAAAACGAGATCCTGACCAACGTCTTCCGCTCTAAAGGCGTGCTGGTAGGCACCTCCACCATGAACAACGTGATGATGCCGAAAATTGCCGGCCTGGTGGAAGAGATGACCGGCCTGCGTTTTCGTAACAAACGCGCCAGCGCCTTTGGCTCACACGGCTGGAGCGGCGGTGCGGTAGACCGTCTGTCTACCCGCCTGCAGGATGCCGGTTTTGAGATGTCCATGAGCCTGAAGGCAAAATGGCGTCCGGATATCGACGCACTGGAACTCTGCCGCCAGCATGGCCGTGACATTGCACGTCAGTGGGCGCTCGCTCCATTACCAGACGTGGCGGTAAAAACCAGCGCACAACAGGAAGCCTGCGCCTGTGCTGCGGCCGCCGCCGCTAACCTCGGCCCGCGCATGCAGTGCAGCGTCTGCCAGTGGATCTACGACCCGGAACTGGGCGAGCCGCTGCAGGATGTTGCCCCAGGAACGCCGTGGAGCGATGTGCCGGACAACTTCCTTTGCCCGGAATGTTCGCTCGGTAAAGACGTCTTTGATGAGCTGGGTACGGAGGCAAAATGAGCAACGGTATCGTCATCATCGGCTCGGGCTTTGCTGCCCGCCAGCTGGTGAAAAATATCCGCAAACAGGATGCTAATGTGCCGCTGACGGTGATCGCCGCCGACAGCATGGATGAGTACAACAAACCTGATTTAAGCCACGTCATTAGCCAGAACCAACGTGCCGACGATCTCACCCGCCAGAGCGCGGGAGAGTTCGCGGAGCAATTTAACCTGAACCTGTTTCCGTACACCTGGGTTACCGATATCGACGCTGCCGCCCATGTGGTGAAAGCGAAAGAGAAAACCTGGCAGTACGACAAGCTGGTTCTGGCTACGGGGGCATCAGCGTTTGTGCCACCGGTTGAAGGGCGTGAGCTGATGATTACGCTCAACAGCCAACAGGAGTATCAGGCCAGTGAAACGTGGCTTCGTGACGCGCAACGGGTGATGATTGTCGGCGGCGGCCTGATTGGCACCGAGCTGGCGATGGATTTCTGTCGTGCGGGTAAATCCGTCACTCTGCTCGACCACGCTGCCAGCATTCTGTCAGCGCTAATGCCCGCAGAAGTAAGCAGTCGCTTACAGCATCGTCTGACCGATATGGGTGTACATCTGCTGCTGAAATCTCAGCTGCAAAGTCTGGCTAAAACAGAGAACGGTATTCGCGTCACGCTCGACCGTAATCGCCATGTTGAGGTGGATGTAGTGGTTGCGGCCACGGGTCTGCGCCCGGAAATCGGTCTGGCGCAACGTGCCGGAGCCGGGACGAACCGTGGCGTGAAGGTGGACAGCTACCTGCAAACCACGCAGCCGGATATTTACGCGCTGGGTGACTGCGCCGAAATCAACGGCCAGGTACTGCCGTTCCTGCAGCCGATTCAATTAAGTGCGATGTATCTGGCGAAAAATCTGCTTGGCGCTTCTGCACCACTGAAATTACCCGCCATGCTGGTGAAGGTGAAAACACCGGAGTTACCGCTGCATCTCGCAGGCGAAACGCAGCGCCAGGATCTGAACTGGCACATCGCTATTGAACCCCAGGGCATGGTGGCCCGGGGATCCGATCATGACGGTCAGGTGCGCGCTTTTGTGGTTAGTGAAGACCGGATGAAGGAGGCTTTCGCACTACTGAAATCATTGCCCGCTTAACCCTCTTACCACGCTTACTTAACCTTAGGATTTTCTTATCCGTAGCCCCGACGTCCCGGGGCTTTTTTTTTGCGTATTTTATTCAACAAAAGAATACAAATCAGATAAATCATCGTCATTAATCCCTTATTCATTACATCCATGAATATTTAAATGCGGAACACCTGAAAAACATCAACCTGTTTTATTCCATGTTCCCGGCTTACTCTGACAGTGAATTAATCAGCCGGAGACATCCCATGGCCACTTTTAGCAAAGAGCTTAACTATCTTTCTGCCTATTTTAAACAGACAAAGAAAGCAGAACATATTTTATTTCGCTGGCTGTATCTCAGCCCGGAAGCCCGTATTGAGCGTCTGCGTGAATTGATGATGCCGATGAGCAATGTTAAGCGGTAACCACCTGATGACCCTACGCTGACGCAGGTCTGTGGATTTTGCAGGCCGGGTAAGCGTAGGGTCATCAGGTAAAAAACAGGAACAAATTATTTAACTCTTCATCGTTTATTTAAAGAATGACTTATTAAAAATATCACAGAAATTAATTTATCCCACATCACACTTTTCTTCTTCACGCTTTTACATTAAAACAAAAACTGTTGTTTTTCGTTGTGAATGATTTCCTCTTTGGGATCCTGTCTCATGAACGCATATCGCAACATTACCCGTTGCCGCTATATCATTACGCCTGGGCCAACCTGACGTTTTTAATATTCCGTTTATATCGCGTGGATTCGTGGCCACATATGGCCTTCCGTACAGCACGGTATTGATACCTTCAGCGTGCTGGACGAGCCCGCGCTGAAGATCCGCGCGCAGATCGAAGCCTGATACATTCCCTCACCCTCCGCCAAAATGGCGAGGGTGAGGGAATAAAACCGGAACACTTTATATATCCCTGCCTTATTTATTCCGCAAAACCACTTACACTCTCATCATGCCCCTTTCACCACCGGTACGTCGTCATGCGCCAGCTTCAGAAAATCCTTCAGTATCAACGGCTTTACCNGCACTACGGTGCGGAGCCAAAGCCCACGACTATTGCTGAAGTTGCTGAGGTCGCGCTGTGCAGTGAACGTCATGTGCGCACGTTGCTGCGCCAGCTCACGCAAAGCGGATGGTTAAGCTGGCACGCGCACCCAGGACGTGGACATCGCGCCATTCTGCATTGCCTGGCGACCACCAGTGAACTCAGCGCGCCGCTGATGCACGCTTGTCTCGAAAAAGGGGATTACCAGAGTGCATTACAGCTGGCCGATGGCGATCCGGCCAGTCTGCATCACATCATCACCCCATTTTTGGGCGGGAAATGGCTTAAGCACCAGCCAACCTTGCGTATTCCGTGGTATCGCCCGCTGACGTCACTTCATCCGGCACTACAGCGCCGCCGCGCCGAACAGCATATTATCTGCGCGGTACACGCAGGGCTGACGCGCTATACACCCGGTCAGCCGCACCCGATACCCGATTTAGCCCATCACTGGAATGCCAGTGAAGACAAACGCCGCTGGCGTTTTTACCTGCGCAGCGGCGCACACTGGCATAACGGGCAAGCCATTAGCGATGAAGATATTCTCAGTGCGCTACAACAGGTACTGGCTGACCCGGCACGTAATGTGGGGTTGAGACACGTTGAGGAGACGTCGCTTGTCGCCCCCTGGTGTCTGGAGATAAACCTGAACACGCCTGATGCCATGCTGGCACACCGTCTTGCGCATCACATTTGTCGTCTTCCGCACCCGCAACAGCCTGATGTCGGTGCCGGGCCGTTTGCCATCGCCCATCACCACTCGCACTACCTGCGCCTTGAGCGCCAGCCCTGGTACTTTGCCGCTCATCCACTGCTGCATGCGATTGAGTTCTGGCGAACCCGCACAGAAGCAGATAAACCGGCGTGGATCACCGTCGGGAAGGGACAAAACGCGCAGGAAGCCATTACCTCGACCAGCGAGGGATTCGCGTGGTTAATGGTGAACGCCACATTGCCCCCACCGCTGGCTGCCTGGCTGCGCCGGGAAATTCTGTCAATTAATCAGCAACATTTTGCCCATCGGGATGATTTAGAAACCAGGACGGCAATACTGCCTGGCCTGACGACACCAGAATATCCGGAAACTTCCGGAGTAAAACTTCCCCCCACCCTTGCGCTGGTTTGCTACCACACCCCAGAACTGTGCGAGCTGGCCAGCATGCTGCAAACGCGTCTGAGAAAGCACGGTTGCGAATTGACAATCAGCAGGAAAGATCGCGAAGAATGGCATACACATAACGCACTGACGCAGGCCGATCTGTTGCTCGGTGACTATCTGGCGGGCGGACTTCCGGGATTTGCGCTGGCAGAGTGGTTTACTGACGAACCGGCCTGGGCCACTGCACTGGGCGAAGACATATGGCAAAAAGAGAAGCAGAAGCTGATGGGATATTGCGGGAGCGAGGAGAGCCTGAGTAACCTCCTGCCCTCCTTTTTTCAATCTCTGCTCGAAAGCGGCGCATGTACGCCGCTGTTCCACTATCGCTATCGCATCAACACGATGGAAAATGTGCAGGACATTGTGCTGACGGCCGGAGGCTGGCTTGATTTCACTCGCGCCTGGTTACCCCCCGCTCAGGAACGCACGACCAGCGCATCGTAGCCACGCCAGCGGTAGTTGATCATGGAGATCAGCCAGCAGGCGATAAACAGCCCCACCACCACAAATCCGGCGTTGCCCAGGTTGTCATTAACCTCGCCAATCAGATCCCAGATGCCACCGGTCAGGGCAAATTTGTCCATCAGCAGACCCAGCGCTTCCAGGCCGCCGATGAACAGGGCCACCACCACAGAGGTACCGGTGATGGTCATGTTGTAGTAGAGCTTGCGCTGCGGTTTGTTGAATGCCCAGCCGTAGGCTCCCACCATCAGCAAATTGTCGAGGGTATCCACCAGCGCCATACCGCTGGCGAAAAGTGCCGGGAAGATCATGATTGACCACACCGACATGCCGTTTGAGGCACTGGCGGCGGAGATCCCAAGCACGCCAATTTCCGTCGCGGTATCAAATCCCAGACCGAACAGGAAACCAACCAGATACATCTGCCAGCTCTTGTTTACCAGGCGAAACGTTGCACCAAACAGCCAGTTCATCACCCCACCAGATGCCGGAAGCGTGATGTCGCCGCACGTTGGATGACCGTTTTTCAGCGCCTGAAAATTACGCCAGACGCCACGTAAAATCACCATATTGACCAGCGCCATCGCCAGCAGAAACGTCGCAGAAACCGCCGTACCAATCAGGCTGCCCGTCTCATGAAACCAGGCCATATTCTTCTGAAACGCCGTGGCCGTAGCGGCAATGGCAATGGAGGCCAGCACCACGATGGTGGAGTGCCCCAGTGAAAACCACGCCCCCACACCGGACGGGCGTTTGCCCTGTTGCATCATCTTACGCGTAACGGTATCAATGGCCGCAATGTGGTCGGCATCCACCGCATGACGCAGTCCGTAGCACCAGGCGAGCAGGCTTGCCGCCATCAGCGCCGTGCTGCCGCTGAAGGTTTGCCAGGCCCATCCCCAGGCCAGAAGATTAGCCATTACCAGAGCCAGCAGCAGGAGCGCCGCACGAGGTTCATTGCGTAAAAGTCGTAACATTTTAAGTCCTTTGTGAACATGACCGGGCGGCGGCAACTACCGCCTGCCCGAAGGAGATAGCCCCATCGCCTGCAGGCAGGTGATGAGGAAAAAGAAGGGTAAAGTCAGAGAGGTAATGACGCAGACGCGCACGCAACAGACGGTTATGTAACACGCCACCGCTAAAACAGACGGCAGTAAGTGATAAGCGCCGGGCATGGAACGCGGCGAAATCAGCCAGTCCTTTTGCCAGCGCATCGTGAAACGCCCATGCGCGTTCGCAGGGCTCAGCCCGCCAGTTCAGCCACTGTTGCCAGAAGAGAGCAAGGTTCTCCACTGACAGCGTAACCGGGTGTTCGACTCCCGCACACTGCGCTGCCAGCGCTTCCAGCCTGCATGCAGCCTCACCTTCATAGCGCTGCTTTTCTGGCACAATGCCCAGCGCACAAGCCACCGCATCGAACAGCCGTCCGCAGGATGAAGCCAGCGGCGTGTTGATACCACGGGACATCGCTGTCGCCAGCAGCGGCCAGTTTTGCATCTGAACGGCTCGCGTTTCCGGGTAGCGCTGCCAGTCCGGCACAAACGCCAGGCAGTGGGCGAATAAATTGCGCCACGGGTGCATTGCTGCCTGATCCCCTCCCGGCAGCGCCACGGCAGGCAACCCACCCAGATGTTCGCAGTTAAGATAGTTAACCCGCAGGCACTCCCCNCCCCATAGCGCACCGTTCTCGCCCATCCCGATGCCGTCCAGCGTCAGGGCGATGACATCACCGCCGTCGAGCGGCCAGCCGTTTTCGGCCAGGCACGCCGCGGCATGGGCGTGGTGATGTAATACCGTTTCAATCGGNAACGCCTGCGCTTCCGCCCACTGGCGGGTGTGGTATCCCGGATGCGCATCGCACACCACACGCTCCGCCTGAAACGCATAGATTTGCTGCATGACCGACAGCGCCGAGCGCCACTGAGCGTCAACGCCCTCATCACTGAGATCGCCAAAATGCTGGCTCAGCACCGCCTGGTTACCCCGCACCAGACAGAAGGTGTTTTTCATCTCAGCCCCGGTACACAACATGGCGGGAATATGGCTGAAACCGGCAGGTAACATGATGGCATCTGGCACAAAACCGCGCGCACGGCGCAGTATTGCACCGTCCCGATCCATCACTGAATCATCCATCCGCTGAAGGATGTCGCGGTTGTGCAGCAGAAAACCGTCGGCAATATCCCCGAGGTCGTCCAGTGCCTGTTGATTATGGATGGCGGGTGGCCTGCCGCTGAGGTTGCCGGAGGTCATCACCAGCGGGCGCTGGCAGTCCATCATCAGCAAATGTTGCAGTGGGTTCGCCGGGAGCATCACCCCCACACAATCCAGGCCCGGCGCGATCGCATCGGGTAATGGAGGCAGCCATGCTTTCGGCGTCAGTACGATCGGAGCCGCAGGAGAGTGCAACAGCACCTGAACCGGCTCCGGCAAAGAACCTGCATGCGGGATCATCACTGCCAGCGGCTTTGCCGGGCGCTGTTTGCGTGCCCGTAGTTTCTCCACCGCCTGCGGGTTTTGCGCGTCGCAGACCAGATGAAAGCCCCCCAGCCCTTTAACCGCAACAATGCCACCGTTTTTTAGCCTCTCAACCGCTGCGCTGAGTGCCTGCTCTCGCGTGGACTGAGCATCACCCGCATGCCACTCCAGCTCCGGCCCGCAGTCCGGGCATGCCACCGGTTGAGCATGAAAGCGCCGATCTGCGGGGTCGAGATACTCCATTTCACACGGCAGGCAGAGCGGAAATGACGCCATTGTCGTGGCCGGACGATCGTACGGCATGGCGCGAATAATGGTAAAACGCGGACCGCAGTGGGTGCAGTTGATAAACGGATAGCGATAGCGGCGCTCGCGAGGATCGCGCATTTCGGCCAGGCACGCCGGACAGGTGGCCGCATCCGGCACAATCTGGGTGTCCATCGCCCCAGCCGCACTGTGACGGATGGTAAATTCCTCCGGCAGCGCCGGCCAGACGAACGGTAGCGTGTCGACATTATCAATACGCGCCAGCGGTGGGCAGTCCTGGTGCAGCCTTGCGATGAAGTCCCCCCCATCACCGACAACGCGCACCAGCACGCCCTCACCGTCATTGCAGACATCCCCCGTCAACTGAAGCTGGTGCGCCAGTTGCCAGACGAAGGGACGAAACCCCACGCCCTGCACCTTGCCGCGCACCCGCAACTGCACACCGTTACTGCTCATAGCGGATCAGAACAGCAGAGATGAGCTGGTGTCGAACGCCGCACGACGACGTTTTTCGGCGCTCATCTGTTCGAGCTTGTCACGATCCACACAAACCAGCGCGTGCGTAGGGCAAACTTCCATACAGGCCGGGCCCGCTTCACGGTGGTAGCAGAGGTCACATTTGTTGGCTTCCGCTTTGTCCGCGCGCACGCTCAGCCCCATACCGCTGTTGCGCACAACCGGGCGAACCACCACTTCCATCGCGCCATACGGACAGGCCACCACGCAGGTTTTGCAGCCGATGCAGCGTTCCTGCATGACGTGGACAAACCCTTTTTCGCGTTTAATCGCCCCGTTCGGGCAGACGTTGGCGCACGGTGCGTCTTCGCACTGACGACAAATCGCTGCGGTTGAGATATTCACGCCCTTAATAACATGAATACGCGGCAGGAAAGAATCCGGGGTCAGGGAGGCACAATCCTGCTCCGTCTGGTGGGATACAACGCACGCAACTTCACAGGTACGGCAACCAATGCACTTACTGGCATCGGCCATCATAAAACGGTTCATCTGCTTCTCCAGCATAACAGTCATGCGCGGAGATATTCATAAACCGTGCCAGTTTTTAACTCATTGATTTATATTGATTTGAAATATAAGGTGCGGCACTGTCATCGTCACTTATGACGATGACAGCTGTCGACGTCAGCGGTGCGGGCCGTCAATGACAGAATCACGCAGAATAAGCTCACCAGAGAACGTTTGCTGATATTTGAACTCACCGCCGTCGAGCATGAAGATCAGGCGGCTGATGGTCTCTTTAATCATTTCTGTTACCGGAATGCGCACGCTGGAGAGTGACGGCACCATGTAGGGCGCAATCGCCACATCGTCGAAGCCGATCACCGACACCGCATCCGGCGTGATAACCCCGCTGTCGTGAAGCTGCTTCATCGCCCCGATGGCCATATCGTCGTTACTCGCCACCAGTGCCGTAAAAGTTTCACCGCGTGATAACAGCTCAGAAACGGCCGCCGCGCCGCTGGCCGGGTTCCATTTCCCCTGCGCAATCAGCTCCGGGCGCAGCGCAATGTGATGCTGCACCAGCGCGTCTTTGTAGCCGGAAAGACGCTCAGCCCCGGTCGGGGAATCCAGCGAGCCGGTGATAAACGCAATCTCCCGATGCCCTTTCGCAATCAACTGCGACACGGCGTCCTGGCAGGATGCTTTATGATCTGACCAGACACAATGGCTGCTGTTTTTACGCAAACGACGATTGAGCACCATAATCGGTTGTTCGCATTTTTCGATAATCTCGTCCATCTCATCCACGCTCAAAAAGCGCGGATAGATAATCACCGCATCGCAGCGCATATCGAGCAAGTACTGGATCGCCTCGCGCTCTTCGTCGGCGCTGTGCTTGCCGTCCGCCAGAATCAGCTGTCGCCCCTTCTCTTCCGTCATCCGCGCGGCGTGAAACAGCAATTCGCTAAAGTAGACGCCGTGGTAGAGGGTGTTAGTGACCACCAGCCCCAGCGTCTGGGTACGTTTGGTGGCCAGGTTTCGCGCCAGCAAATTGGGGCGATAGCCGCTCTCCTCAATCGCCTGAAACACCCGGTCTCTGGTCTCCTGGCTGACGTAGCCATTCCCCGACAGCACCCGGGAAACCGTCGCTTTTGAAACGCCGGCCCGCTTCGCCACTTCCAGCATCGTGGTCATGATGTTATTCCGTTTGAAACTGATGGGCGCAGTGTACTGCACCGCAGAAAAATTGTCGCAGCGGCGATATCACGCTTTCAACACCTCAAAGTGATCATCATCACGAATATAAGAAATGTACAAAATGTGATCTTGTTTCATTCAAAGAAACTCATGATGATTATGTGGAACCGGTTTCCTACATATTCTCACCATGACAACAGGATCACATCCGATGGCCAAAAATTATGCCGCGCTGGCGAACGACGTTGTCAGCGCGCTGGGCGGTAAAGACAACATCGTCGCCGTCACCCACTGTATGACGCGCCTGCGTTTCGTCCTGAAAGACGAAACCCTCACCGATGCCGCTCGCCTGAAAAGCATCAGCGGTGTGCTCGGCGTGGTACGCAACGACAACCAGTGTCAGGTGATCATTGGCAACACCGTTTCTCAGGCTTATCGTGAAGTGATCAGCCTGCTGCCGACGAACCTGCAGCCTGTCGTACCGGAAGGCCCGCAAAAAATGACCCTGCGCCGCATTGGTGCCGGGATCCTTGATGCACTGATCGGCACCATGTCCCCGCTGATCCCGGCGATCATCGGCGGCTCAATGGTCAAGCTGCTGGCGATGATCCTTGAGATGACGGGCGTACTGGCAAAAGGTGCGCCGACGCTCACCATCCTGACCGTTATTGGCGACGGTGCATTCTTCTTCCTGCCGCTGATGGTGGCAGCCTCTGCAGCGGTAAAATTCAAAACCAACATGTCGCTGGCCATTGCCATCGCGGGGGTGCTGGTACACCCGGGCTTTATCGAGCTGATGGCAAAAGCGGCACAGGGCGAGCACGTTGAATTCGCCTTTATTCCGGTAACGGCGGTGAAATACACCTACACCGTGATCCCGGCGCTGGTCATGACCTGGTGCCTGTCGTATATCGAACGCTGGGTCGACCGGATGACTCCGGCAGTCACCAAAAACTTCCTCAAACCGATGCTTATCGTCCTGATTGCCGCCCCACTCGCCATCGTGCTGATTGGGCCACTTGGGATCTGGATCGGTAGCGCCATTTCTGCGCTGGTGTACACCATTCACGGCTATCTGGGCTGGCTCTCCGTGGCAATTATGGGCGCGCTCTGGCCGCTACTGGTGATGACCGGCATGCACCGCGTGTTCACGCCAACCATCATTCAGACCATNGCCGAAACGGGCAAAGAAGGGATGGTCATGCCGTCAGAAATTGGAGCCAACCTGTCNCTCGGCGGTTCATCACTGGCTGTGGCATGGAAAACGAAAAACCCGGAACTGCGCCAGACGGCGCTGGCGGCAGCGGCTTCCGCCATCATGGCGGGTATTTCTGAACCCGCGCTGTACGGCGTAGCGGTGCGTCTGAAACGCCCGCTGATTGCGAGCCTTATCAGCGGTTTCATCTGCGGTGCAGTGGCCGGAATGGCGGGTCTTGCCAGCCACTCGATGGCGGCTCCGGGGCTGTTTACCAGCGTCCAGTTCTTTGATCCGGCTAATCCGATGACCATCGTCTGGGTATTTGGCGTGATGGCGCTGGCGGTGGTGTTGTCGTTTGTTCTGACCCTGATGCTGGGCTTTGAGGATATTCCGGTTGAGGACGAGGCGGAAAAGGCCCGCGCCCTGCACACCGCCCCGGTTCAGGGCAAAGCAGCACAAGTATAAATTGATAGCGAGGTAAAAATGTCTGTTTTTCCACAAGGATTTTTATGGGGCGGCGCACTGGCCGCCAACCAGAGTGAAGGGGCTTACCGTGAAGGCGGTAAAGGGCTGGCCACGGTCGATATGATCCCCCACGGAGCCAACCGACTGGCGGTGAAACTCGGTAAGGAAAAACGTTTTTCGTTGCGTGACGACGAGTTTTACCCAGGCCACGAGGCGATCGATTTTTACCATCGCTATAAAGAAGACATCGCCCTGATGGCGGAGATGGGCTTTACGGTATTCCGCACCTCAATTGCCTGGAGCCGCCTCTACCCGAACGGCGACGAGCCGCTGCCGAACCAGGAAGGCATTGCCTTCTACCGTGTGGTGTTTGAAGAGTGCAAAAAGTACAATATCGAGCCGCTGGTCACCCTGTGCCACTTCGATGTCCCCATGCACCTGGTCACGGAGTACGGCTCCTGGCGTAACCGCAAAATGGTCGATTTCTTCGCCCGCTACGCCCGCACCTGCTTCGTGGAATTTAACGGTCTGGTGAAATACTGGCTGACCTTCAACGAAATCAACATCATGCTGCACAGCCCGTTCTCCGGCGCGGGGCTGGTGTTTGAAGAAGGTGAAAACGAAGATCAGGTGAAATACCAGGCCGCACACCACGAGCTGGTGGCAAGCGCGCTGGCAACCAAAATCGCCCACGAGGTGAATCCGGAAAACCAGGTCGGCTGCATGCTGGCAGGCGGTAATTTCTACCCGTACTCCTGCAAGCCAGAAGACGTGTGGATGGCGCTGGAAAAAGACCGCGAGAACCTGTTCTTTATCGACGTACAGGCCCGTGGTCGCTACCCGGCTTACTCTGCCCGCGTGTTCCGCGAAAAAGGGGTGGAGATAGTTAAAGACCCTGGCGACGACGCGCTGCTCAAGAACACTGTCGATTTTGTCTCGTTCAGCTATTACGCCTCGCGCTGCGCGTCGGCGGACATGAACGCGGGGAATACCAGCGCGGCGAATATCGTGAAGTCACTGCGTAACCCGCATATTCAGGTCAGCGAATGGGGCTGGGGTATCGACCCGCTGGGCCTGCGTATCACCATGAACATGATGTACGACCGTTACCAGAAGCCGCTATTCCTGGTGGAAAATGGCCTCGGTGCAAAAGATGTCATTGATGCTAACGGCGAGATTAACGACGACTATCGCATCAGCTACCTGCGCGAACATATCCGCGCAATGGGAGATGCAATTGAGGACGGTGTACCGCTGATGGGCTACACCACCTGGGGCTGCATTGACCTGGTGTCGGCATCAACAGGCGAGATGAGCAAGCGCTACGGGTTTGTCTACGTCGACCGGGACGATGCCGGGAACGGCACGCTGGACAGGAAACGCAAGAAATCGTTCTGGTGGTATAAAAAGGTGATTGCAAGTAACGGGGGGGATCTGGCGTAGCCTGTTGCCCTCACCCCAGCCTTCTCCAACAGGGAGAGGGAGAAGGATTTTGTAGGCCGGGTAAGGCGAAGCCGCCACCCGGCATTATTCAGAGCCGGGCGAATCCCCCCTCCCCAACCCACGCTCCCAGCCTGGAATACACCACTTCCACCGCCTCTTTCACTGGCGGTGTCATCGGGTAATAAAACCCCACGATGTCCGGCTGAATACCCAAAAACAGCACTTCACCCACGTCGTCCTTGAGCTGATCCACCAGGTAGTTCAGCGGCATGTTGTGGGTCGTCATCATAAACATCTCAGCGATATCGTCCGGATCGATCAGACGAATTTCACCAGGGTTTAGCCCCATATCGGTGGCATCGACAATCAGTAGCCTGTCCGGGTGCCGTTCGCGAATGGCTACCACGTCGTTTTCCGGGGCACTGCCGCCGTCGATAACCACCCAGTTCCCCTGCGGGTTTGTGGCACACATTTCGGCGAGCAGCGGACCTGCTCCGTCGTCGCCCATCATGCTGTTGCCAACACACAGTAAAACGTCAGTCACGTAATCTCCTCACCATCAGGTAGATGGCGCTCTCCTGATGAATATCATGCAGCATGCTGAGCAACGTTTTGCTCCACGCCTGCTGCTCTGGCGTCTGCATACTGAGCGCAGCATCGAACGCGTTAGCGAGCATTGAAATATGGTTGGCGTCGATAACGATCTCACCGTACTTCGGTACCCCCTCCATTTTGCGCCGCGCCGTACTGCCCTCTTCCAGAGTGGCTATCCAGGCCAGATATTCCGGCCACGGACAGCTTAATGCCGTCTCCAGGCAGTCAATCACCCCGAGGTGATGCCCAATCGCCAGGCTGTAATAGACCACCTGCTGCGCCGCATCCGGCGTGGCATCGTTCTCATCAATAAACTTACGGCTCAACTGACTGAACACCACCGTTTCACTCATCGGATACGCGCCTCATTAACCACCTGATCCAGGTTCGCCACTATTTCATTGAGACGCGGGTCGTTTTCCGCTTCCAGCCAGCGCGCCACCTGGTGTTCGCCCTGGCTTAGCAGACGCAGATAGTCATCAGCAATCTGACGGCCATAGCGATACCCCGCCAGTTTGCGTGCCATGCGGTCAACCTTCACGCGCAGCGGCTGCACCATATCCGGGTGCAGAATCGCGGCAGGCTGGTTGTCGAGCTCGCCCGGTTCACGGGCGTGGATTTTCTGCTCCAGCAGGCCCAGCGCCATTGCAAAACCGTACAGCGTCGCGGCAGGCGTTGGCGGGCAACCCGGGATATAGACATCCACCGGCACGATTTTGTCGGTGCCACCCCACACGCAGTAGAGGTCGTGGAAAATGCCACCGCTGTTACCGCAGGCTCCATAAGAGATACAGATTTTTGGATCGGGCGCGGACTGCCACGCGCGCAGCGCAGGCGAGCGCATAGCGCGGGTGACAGCACCGGTAAACAGCAAAATGTCCGCATGACGCGGCGATGGCACCACTTTGATGCCAAAGCGTTCAGCATCAAACAACGGTGACAGTGTGGCGAAAATCTCGATCTCACACCCGTTGCATCCGCCACAGTCCACGCGATAGACGTAGGCCGAGCGTTTGATTTTTTTCAACAGCGACGCCTTCATACTGGCGATGGATTCGTCCACCGTCATCGGCACCGGAATGCCGTTGTCATCGCGTGGGCCCAGTAGGTTTTCCATCAGCTGGCCTCTCTCATATGGCGGGTTATATCAATACGGTCAGACGGCAGCAGGCACTTCTGACGTTTGCACTCCGGGCAGGTTTCAAAGCTTTCGCGATGGTGTTCCGCGCGGACATCACCGTTGTGTTTTAGCAGTGCAATGGCGTAGTCGATCTCTTTTTGCACGGCAAACGGACGTTTGCAGACGCGGCAGTTGCACAGGTCAAAGCGTGACTGCTGCAGGAAATCCTCTTTCTTCCACACCGCCAGCTCGTACTCCTGCGAAAGGCGGATCGCCACCGTCGGGCAAACCTCCTCGCAGCGGCCACAGAAGATGCAACGCCCGAGGTTGAACTGCCAGGCCAGCTCACCGGTTTTCAGGTCAGTTTCCACCGTCAGGGCGTTCGACGGGCAGGCATTGACACAGGCCGCGCAGCCGATGCACTGCTGGGGGTTGTGCTCCGGTTTGCCACGAAAGTTTTTATCGACCGGCATCGGCTCCAGTGGATAGTTGCTGGTCTGGGTGCCGGTTTTGATCACTTTTTTGATAAAGGTAAACATGACGAGTCCTTATTTCAGCGGCGAGTTTTTACGCTCGATGCTGTAGCGCTCAAGCTCTTTGTACGGCACCACCTGACTTTTCTTCTTACGCACGTCCACCACCGTCATACGGTCGGTGCAGGAGTAGCACGGATCAAGGCTGCCAATGATCAGCGGCGCATCAGACACCGTGTTGCCGCGCAGCATGTAGCGCAGGGTTGGCCAGTTGGCGTAGGTGGCCGCACGGCAGCGCCAGCGGTAGAGCTTCTGGTTGTCGCCGGTCATGCTCCAGTGAATGTCGTCTCCGCGTGGCGCTTCGGCAAAACCGAGGGCAAAGCGGTTTGGAATGTAGGTGAAGCCTTCCACCATCAGCGGGCCGCCCGGCAGGTTATCCAGCCCGAAGTCGATCATATTCAGCGCGGTGAAGACTTCGTTGATACGCACTTTCAGGCGGGAGATCACGTCACAACCCTGCTCGCTGTGTACCGTCATCGGCAGCAAGCCATAGCCGACAAACGGGTGGTCGGCGCGGGTGTCGCGGGCGTGGCCGCTGGCGCGCACCATCGGGCCGACGTTGCTGAAGTCGCGGGCAATCTCAGGATCGAGGCGGCCAATACCGACGGTACGCTGCTCAATGTTTGGCGTGCTGAGCAGCATATCGACCAGCTCCTGCACGTCGCGACGCATCTGCTGCGCAAGCTGACGGGTCTTGATCATGTCGTCTTTCAGCAGATCGCGGCGGATCCCGCCAATCAGGTTCAGACCGTAGGTTTTACGCGCCCCGGTGAGGATTTCCGCCATTTTCATCGATGCTTCACGCACGCGGAAGAACTGCATAAAACCGGAGTCAAAGCCGACGAAGTGGCAGGCCAGCCCGAGGTTGAGCAGATGCGAGTGCAGACGTTCAACTTCCAGCAGAATGGCGCGGATCATCTGTGCTCGCTCCGGCACCACGATCCCCATTCCGTTTTCCACCGAGGTGGTGTAGGCCGTGCTGTGGGCAAAGCCGCAAATACCGCACACGCGGTCGGAGAGGAACGTCACTTCGTTATAACCCATGCGGGTTTCTGCCAGTTTTTCCATGCCACGATGGACGTAGAACAAGCGGTAGTCGGCGTCGATAATGTTCTCGCCATCAACAAACAGGCGGAAGTGACCCGGTTCATCGGAAGTGACGTGCAGCGGGCCGATTGGCACCACATTGTTCTTTTTACTTCCCAGCTCGTTGATGAACTCGTAGGTTTCACTGTCGGTGGTCGGTGCCGGACGCTGGCGGTAGTCCATGCTGTCTTTACGCAGCGGATAAAGTTCGTCCGGCCAGTCATCCGGCAGCACCAGACGGCGCTCATCCGGCAGGCCGACCGGCACCAGGCCGTACATATCACGCACTTCACGTTCGCCCCAGACGGCAGCCGGTACGCGCGGCGTTACGGATGGATACTCCGGTTTATTCGGGTCAACTTCGATACGCACGGTGAGCCAGCACTTCTCGCCCTGCTCCATCGACATCACGTAGTAGACCGCATAGTTCCCGCACAGCTGACGCTCGTCGTTACCAAACAGCACCGACAGCCATCCACCCTGCTGGTAGTAAAGAAACTCCACCACTTCCGGCAGGTAGTTCACCTTCACGGTGATGGTTACCTGGTCTTTGGTTTGCCAGCCTTCGTCCAGCACCACGCCCGGGAAAGCCTGATGCAACGCGGCGAGATACTGCTGACCTTTCTTTTCTTCAGACATAAAAACTCTCTTCAATCACGCCACCAGAAAGGAGACGAACGCTAAAAATGCAAAACCAAAACCAGCCCAGGTGATGCGCGATGTTGCGACAAAACGCAGGCGTGCCATGCTGTTTTCAAACAGCGCAATCACCAGTACGCCAACCAGCAGCTTGAGTGCGGCAACGATAGCGGCCAGTACCAGACCACCAACGGAAAAGTGCGTCATCTGCCCCCACGGGAAGAAGACACCCGCAAACATCTGCAACACCACCAGCTGTTTGAGGCTGATCCCCCACTTGAGCACCGCAAAACCGTAGCCGCTGTATTCGGTCAGCGGCCCTTCCTGTAGCTCCTGCTCCGCTTCGGCGAGGTCAAACGGCAATTTGCCCATCTCAATAAAGGTGGCAAACGCACAGGCACACAAGGCCAGAACCAGCGGAATGGAGCGGGCCACAGGCCAGTGGTAGACGGTGTCGGTGATAAAGCTGATATGGGTTGACCCCGCCACCTGCGCGGCGACCCACAGCCCCAGCAGCAGGATCGGCTCAACCAGCACACCCAACATCGCCTCGCGGCTGGCACCGATGCCGGTAAACGGGCTACCGGTGTCCAGGCCTGCAATCGCAAAGAAGAAACGGGCGATGGCGAAGAGGTAGATAAGCGTGATCAGATCGCCCAGCACCGGCAGTGGAGAACCGACCGTCACCACCGGCAGCGCGGTGGCGATGGTCAGCATCACGCCCACCATCACAAACGGCGTCAGGCGGAAGACCCAGCCTGCGGCATCCGGTGCAACGCTCTGACGCGTGAACAATTTGAAGAGATCGCGGTACTCCTGCAGCACGCCAGGCCCACGACGGTTGTGCATCTGGGCGCGCGCCACGCGGCTCACCCCGGAAAACAATGGCGCAACGGCGAATAACACCAGCGCCTGAAGTAATGCCAGTAACAGACTCATGTCAGGCTCCTCGCGAAATCACAATCACCACCAGCACCGCCAGCTCAATAACGGCCAGGCGGCGGAACAATGCAGGTGCAGCGGCACTCTGCCAGCCCGGAACCCAACCTACCGGGTTCAGCCAGTGGCGCAGTTTCAGCACGGTGGAGAAGTTCTCTTTTACTGGCATGGCAAAACCGTGCGCCGTGATGACCATAGATTGTTCATGCTCATAGCCGCAGGCCCATGCAGTACCGCGCGAGCGGGAAGCGAGTCGGTCACGTTTGAAGAACAGCATCAGGACAAACGGCAGCAGCGGTGCGGCAATCAGCAGCAGCGCAATCATCGGCTGGGAAACGGTGGTATGTGCCGTGGTCAACGGCAGTGGAACCGCATTCCCCAGCAATGGCAGTAGCCAAGGTGCAGCGATCCCCCCCGCAATGCAGCACAGCGCCAGCGCGACCACGCTTGTCGCCATCAGTACCGGCGCACAGCAGGCGTTTTCAGCTTCACGCGTGCGCGGCGCACCGAGGAAAGTCACGCCGTAGACTTTTGCCATACACATCACCGCCAGCGCCCCGGTAATCGCCAGGCCCGCTGCCAGCAGTGGCCCTGACAGGCGCGCAATAAATACGTCGCTCTGGCCGAGCGCGAAGAAGGACTGGTAAATCACCCACTCACCGGCAAAGCCGTTCAGCGGCGGCAGTGCGGCCATCGCCATCAACCCCACCAGCATCGCAAGTGAAATCACAGGCATTTTTTTGCCGATACCGCCGAGCTTTTCGATATCACGGTGACCCGTGCGGAACCAGACGCTGCCAGCACCGAGGAACAGCGTGCTTTTAAACAGGCTGTGGTTGACGAGATGATACAAGCCGCCGATAAACCCGGCAGCAACCAGCGCCGGTTGATTGAGCGCCAGCCCGGTCACTCCCGCGCCAAGACCCAGCAGGATAATGCCGATATTTTCCAGGGTGTGATACGCCAGCAGACGCTGGATATTGTGTTCCATCAGCGCGTACAGACCGCCGACAAACGCCGTGACCATGCCAGCGACCAGCAGCACCACGCCCCACCACAGCGGCGGTTGCCCCCCCGTCAGCGACAGCGCCAGAATGCCGAATAGCCCCACCTTCATGACAACCGTCGAGAAGAGTGCGGCCGCCGGCGCAGAGGCATTCGCATGCGCCTGCGACACCCAGCCGTGCAGCGGAATGATCCCGGCCAGCAAGCCAAAACCCACCACGCCCGTCAGCCAGATATCCGCCCCAAACGGCAGCACCTGCGTGCGTTCATTCAGCAGGGAAAAATCCAGCGTGCCGTAACGGCTCCACACCAGCCAGCAGGTGAGCGCCAGCAGCAGCGTGCCGAGGCGACCCAGCGCAAACCACAGTTTGCCGGACGTGCTACAGCCGGTCAGGAACACGCCGCACAGCGCCATGATTTCTGCCATTACCACCAGCGCGCCGAGGTTACTGGCGGTTACGGTACAGACCGCCGTCGCCATCAGCAGGTTAACCAGCAGACCGTTTGCTTTGGTATTGTGATGGCGGTGCCAGTCGATATTGAACAGGCTGATAAACACGCCGCAGAGGCCAAACGTTACCAGCCAGATAGCATTCAGCGGTGTAAGCTGAATGCTGTGGTGGATAAGCGGCATCACCGCTTCTGCGGATTGCCCGCCAGACAACATCACTCCACCGGCAGCCAGTGTCATCAGGCTGCCAACTACCCCGCCAATGCCCGCAATCCAGCCGCTCAGGGTTTTATGAAAAGAGAAGACCAGCGCCAGAATAGCGGTGGCAGCAAAGTACGCCACCGCGCTGTTAATCATCGTCATCGCGTTCATTTCGCCCCCTCGTTAAGCGCCTGAAGCAGAGAAAGATCGCCAAAATCAGTATCGATGGTCAGCTCGCGTTTACGCTTGCTGGTGCGGGCGATATCGCGAATATTGACCAGAATCAGCGCCTTAGTTGGGCAGGTGCGTACGCAGGCCGGGCCTTGCTCATCAAAACTGCACAGGTCACATTTCACCGCCACCGCACGCACGCCAGGTACCCAGTCCAGCAGCGTGCTCACGCGCGCCGGAGCCGGTGGCGCAGGTGGCGCTTTCGGCGAATTCGTATTGGCCGGAATATGCAGCGGACGGCTACCGGAAAATTCAATGGCTCCGAACGGGCAGGCAATGCCGCACAGCTTGCAGCTCACGCACAGGCTTTCGTTCAGTTGTACAGCGCCATCAACACGGGTGATGGCATTAACAGGGCAGACAGCCGCGCACGGCGCATCCTCACAGTGATGGCAGAGCTGCGGGGCAGACTCTTTTTCATTACGCATAACGTGCAGGCGCGGCATGGACTGTAGCCCGTGCTGGCGGTGGGTTTCCGAACACGCCGCCTCACAGGTTCGACAGCCAATACAGACCGTCGAGTCAGCTATTACAAAACGGTTCACCGGGTCATCCTCTGGTGATAGTCATTTTTGACGAAAAACTGTCTTATCGACACTTATCGACACTTATCGACACTCACAGGTCAGGCCACATTCGCCGATGTTTTTGTATCCATCAGCTGCTTCAGGTTGACCGGGAGATCGTGTTCAACGGCGGTGTACAGACCGTTATAAACTGGCGCGATTTTTTCCAGATAATGCTCCAGCACCTGCTGACGATCGCGGTTGCTGACATGACCATCCACCATGCCATCAGCCATCAGCTGCGCCTTCGCAATACACTCTCTGTCACCCTCTTTCGTCTCGACGTAGTACTCGATGGTGTGGCTGTTAAAGGTGTCTGCCAGCGTGACGTAAATCGTAAAGTGGCCGAAGAGGACAAAGCGCATATCACCCTGTGCTGCACAGCTCATGGCGTGGTGAAGACGGGCTTTCGACAGGGTGATGCCCTGAATCAGAGAGTTGCAGTAAAGGTGCCACTGCTCCTGTAACTGCTGATGGCGCTGCGCGATGTAATCCGCTTTTTCGCTGATTTCCCAAATAGTCATAAAAGGTATCCGGTTAGTGGAGATTGCGGCTATTAAGCAGATTCCGTGCCAGTTTTTAATACATTGATTTTTAATGAATTTAAGTAACCATCCGCTGTCACTTCAGCGGTGTCGACGTGTCATTTCGACAGCGTTGACATCGTCACGCCTTAACAAAAATCAAGCTGGCACTGTTATTGCATTACCGGGGCAATTCATTAAGGAGGCGTCATGCACGAAATCACCCTCTGCCAGCGAGCGCTGGAGCTCATCGAACAGCAGGCAGTGCAGCACAACGCAAAACGCGTGACCGGTGTCTGGCTGAAAATCGGGGCATTTTCCTGTGTCGAAACCAGCGCCCTCACCTTCTGTTTTGAGCTGGTGTGTCGCGACACACTGGCGGAAGGCTGTGAACTTCACATTGAAGAACAGCAGGCAGAGTGCTGGTGCGAGCAGTGCCAGCAGTACGTCACCCTGTTGTCATCAAAAGTCCGGAGCTGCCCGCAGTGCCAGAGCACCGGGCTGCGCATCGTGGCGGATGACGGCATGCAGATCCAACGCCTCGAAATCGAGAGGGAGTAAATTATGTGTAGTACCTGCGGTTGTGCTGAAGGCAACCTGTATATAGAAGGGGATGAACACCGTCCTCACTCTGCGTTTCGCTCCGCGCCCTTTTCCCCTGCGGCTCGTCCCGCATCGGTGATAACCGGTATCACCTTTGCCCCTCAACAATCCGGTGCGGGCGATTTGCATTATGGCCACGGCGAAGCGGGCACGCATGCACCGGGCATCAGCCAGCGTCAGATGCTGGAAGTCGAAATCAACGTACTCGACAAAAATAACCAGCTCGCGGCCCGTAACCGCGCCCGCTTTGCCACGCGTAAGCAGCTGGTACTGAACCTGGTGTCCAGCCCCGGCTCCGGCAAAACCACGCTACTCACGGAAACGCTCAAACGCCTGAACGGAAGTGTCTCCTGTGCGGTGATTGAAGGCGATCAGCAAACCGTAAACGACGCCGCGCGCATTCGCGAAACCGGCACGCCGGCCATTCAGGTTAACACCGGTAAAGGTTGCCACCTGGATGCGCAGATGATTGCCGATGCCGCGCCGCGTCTGCCGCTGACAGATAACGGCATCCTGTTTATTGAGAACGTGGGCAACCTGGTTTGTCCGGCAAGCTTCGATCTCGGTGAACGGCATAAAGTGGCGGTGCTCTCCGTAACCGAAGGGGAGGACAAGCCGCTGAAGTACCCGCACATGTTCGCCGCCGCCTCGCTGATGCTGCTGAACAAAGTGGATTTGCTGCCGTACCTGAACTTCGACGTGGACAAATGCCTGGCGTACGCCCGCGAAGTGAACCCGGATATTACGATCCTGCTGGTGTCCGCCACGCGCGGTGACGGCATGGACGCCTGGCTGAACTGGCTGGAGAGTGAACGATGTGCATAGGCGTCCCGGGACAAATTCACTCCATTGACGGAAATCAGGCCAAAGTTGAGGTTTGTGGCATTTTGCGCGACGTCGACCTGACGCTGGTGGGCAGCACCGATGAAACCGGTGAATCACGCCTTGGTCAGTGGGTACTGGTACACGTGGGGTTTGCCATGAGCGTGATAAATGAAGCGGAAGCCCGCGACACGCTGGATGCCCTGCAAAACATGTTTGACGTTGAGCCTGACGTCGGCGCACTGCTGTACGGCGAGGAGCAATAACCCATGCGTTACGTTGATGAATATCGCGCCCCCGAGCAGGTAATGCAGCTTATCGGGCATCTGAAAACGAGAGCTGCACTGCTGAACTACAGCGCTGAAAAGCCGTTACGGATTATGGAGGTGTGTGGCGGGCACACGCATGCGATCTTTAAATTTGGCCTCGACCAGCTTCTGCCGGAAAACATCGAGTTTATCCACGGCCCCGGCTGTCCGGTCTGCGTTCTGCCAATGGGACGCATCGACAGCTGTATCGAAATTGCCAGCCAGCCTGACGTCATTTTCTGCACGTTTGGCGATGCGATGCGCGTGCCTGGAAAAAATGGCTCACTGCTACAGGCTAAAGCCCGTGGTGCGGATATCCGGATCGTTTACTCGCCGATGGATGCCCTGACGCTGGCAACCGATAACCCTGAGCGTAAAGTCGTCTTTTTCGGGCTGGGTTTTGAGACCACGATGCCCGCCACGGCAATCACACTGCAGCAGGCTAAAACCCGCAACGTCGATAACTTTTTCTTTTTCTGCCAGCACATTACGCTCATCCCGACGTTACGCAGCCTGCTGGAAGAGCCGGGAAACGGCATTGACGCATTTCTGGCACCGGGCCACGTCAGCATGGTTATCGGGACAGAAGCCTACGGTTTTATCGCTGAGCAGTACAATCGCCCGTTAGTGGTCGCTGGTTTCGAGCCACTTGATCTACTGCAAGGCGTAACCATGCTGGTTGAGCAGAAAATAACAGCCCTGAGTGCAGTGGAAAACCAGTACCGCCGCGTGGTGCCCGATGCCGGTAATGAACGAGCCCAGCGTGCCATTGCGGAAGTGTTTAGCGTTGAAGGCGACAGCGAATGGCGTGGGCTGGGGCTGATTGCCGAATCAGGCGTGCGCCTGACGCCTGCGTATCACGCATTCGATGCCGAAGCACATTTCCGCCCGCGGCCACAACAGGTTTGCGACGATCCCCGCGCCCGCTGCGGCGAGGTGCTTACCGGAAAATGCAAACCCCATCAATGCCCGTTATTTGGCAACACCTGTAACCCGCACACCGCCTTTGGCGCGCTGATGGTCTCCTCCGAAGGGGCATGTGCCGCGTGGTATCAGTATCGCAATCAGGAGTGTGAAGCATGAATACGGTTGAAATGGCGCACGGCAGCGGCGGCCAGGCGATGCAACAGCTGATTAACCGGCTATTTATGGAAGCCTTTAACAACCCCTGGCTGGCCGAGCAGGAAGACCAGGCACGTATTGCCCTCTCGACCCTCACCGCGCAGGGTGACAGGCTGGCATTTTCCACTGACAGCTACGTGATCGACCCGCTGTTCTTTCCTGGAGGCGATATCGGCAAGCTGGCTGTCTGCGGTACCGCGAACGATGTTGCCGTCAGCGGTGCAATCCCGCGCTACCTCTCCTGCGGGTTTATCCTCGAAGAGGGGTTGCCGATGGAAACGCTCACTACCGTAGTCAACAGCATGGCGCATACTGCACGCGAGGCGGGTATCGCCATCGTCACCGGCGATACCAAAGTGGTACAGCGCGGTGCGGCAGATAAACTGTTCATCAATACTGCCGGAATGGGGGCTATCCCTGCGGAGATCCACTGGGGTGCTCAGCAGCTTGCCGTGGGCGATGTGTTGTTAGTCAGCGGCACGCTGGGTTGCCACGGCGCAACCATACTGAACCTGCGCGAAGGTCTGGGGCTGGATGGCGAGTTACGCAGCGACTGCGCCGTACTCACNCCNCTTATCCAGACGNTNNGNNCCATTCCGGGCGTGAANGCNCTGCGCGATGCCACACGCGGTGGTGTCAATGCGGTGGTGCACGAATTCGCCGCAAGCTGCGGCTGCGGAATTGAACTGACTGAACGCGGTCTGCCCGTCAAACCCGCCGTTCGTGGGCTTTGCGAGCTGCTGGGTCTCGATCCGCTAAACTTTGCGAACGAAGGTAAGCTGGTGATTGGCGTTGAACGCGCAGCGGCCGATGCGGTGCTGGAACAGCTGCGGGCACATCCCTTAGGGAAAGAGGCCGCGATCGTTGGCGAAGTGGTTGAGCGCAAAGGGGTGCGCCTGGCCGGACTTTATGGTGTGAAGCGTACGCTGGATCTCCCGCACGCGGAACCCCTACCCCGAATTTGCTAGAACCGCGGCAAAAGCGGTCAGCACTGAATTTATCTATATTTGCCCGTTTCTACTGGAAAGCACTATGCCGTATACACCGATGAGCAATCTTGGACAGCAAGGCCTGTTTGACATCACGCGCACACTTTTGCAGCAGCCCGACCTCGGCTCGCTGAGCGATGCCCTGACGCGGCTGGTCAGACAATCTGCGCTGGCGGACAGCGCCGCCATTGTGCTCTGGCATAGCGGGAGCCATCGCGCGAGCTATTACTCCACACGAGATAGCGGCAAAATCTTTGAATATGAAGATGAAACTTTCCTGGCACATGGCCCTGTCCGGCGCATTCTTTCCCGCCCGGAAGCCCTGCACTGCAACTTTGATGAATTCCGACAAGCCTGGCCGATGCTGGCAGAGAGCCATTTATATCCGCCATTCGGGCACTACTGCCTGCTGCCGCTGGCCGTGGAAGGCCATATTTTCGGTGGCTGCGAGTTTATTCGCAATACCGACCAGTCGTGGAGCGAGGCGGAATATGAGCGTCTGCACACCTTTACCCAGATAGTGGCCGTCGTTGCAGAGCAGATCCAAAGCCGCGTCAGTAACAATGTGGACTACGACCTGCTGAGCCGCGAGCGTGACAACTTCCGCATTCTGGTGGCGATCACTAACGCCGTGCTGTCACGGCTCGACATGGATGAACTGGTCAGCGAAGTCTCGAAAGAGATCCACCACTATTTCAAAATCGATGCCATCAGCATTGCGCTCCGGGGCCATCGTAAGGGCAAACTGAATATTTACTCCACGCACTATCTTGATGAGGCAAACCCGGCTCACGAGCAGAGCGAAGTGGATGAAGCAGGCACCCTTTCTGAACGGGTGTTCAAAAGCAAAGAGATCCTGCTGCTCAATCTCAATGAACAGGATGCACAGGCCCCCTACGAGCGGATGCTGTTTAACATCTGGGGCAATAACATCCAGACGCTGTGTCTGCTCCCCCTGATGTCCGGCAACACCATGCTGGGCGTCCTGAAGCTGGCGCAGTGTGAGGAAGGCGTTTTTACTACCGCCAACCTGAAGCTGCTGCGCCAGATCGCCGAGCGTATTTCCATCGCGCTGGATAACGCGCTGGCCTATCAGGAAATCCACCGTCTGAAAGAACGGCTGGTGGATGAAAACCTGGCGCTGACCGAGCAGCTCAACAACGTTGACAGCGAGTTTGGTGAGATTATCGGGCGTAGCGAAGCGATGTACAGCGTACTCAAGCAGGTTGAGATGGTGGCACAAAGCGACAGTACGGTGCTTATCCTGGGTGAAACGGGCACGGGTAAAGAGCTGATTGCCCGCGCGATCCACAATTTAAGTAACCGCAACAGCCGTCGCATGGTGAAGATGAACTGCGCCGCCATGCCTGCAGGTTTGCTGGAAAGCGATCTCTTCGGCCATGAACGCGGTGCCTTTACCGGTGCCAGTAGCCAGCGTCTGGGCCGTTTTGAGCTGGCGGATAAAAGCTCGCTGTTTCTGGATGAAGTGGGCGATATGCCGCTGGAGCTGCAGCCAAAACTGCTTCGCGTCCTGCAGGAGCAGGAGTTTGAACGCCTCGGCAGCAACAAACTGATTCAGACAGACGTGCGATTGATTGCCGCCACCAACCGCGACCTGAAAAAAATGGTCGCCGACCGCGAGTTTCGAAGCGATCTCTATTATCGCCTGAACGTCTTCCCGATTTGCCTGCCGCCGCTGCGCGAACGCCCGGAAGATATCCCCCTGCTGGTCAAAGCCTTTACGGCTAAAATTGCGCGCCGGATGGGGCGAAACATCGACAGCATTCCCGCCGAGACGTTGCGTACCCTCTCGTTGATGGAGTGGCCCGGCAACGTGCGCGAACTGGAAAACGTCATTGAACGCGCGGTACTGCTGACGCGCGGCAGCGTATTGCAACTGTCGCTGCCGGAAGTCTCTCTGCCGGAAACCTCCGTGATAGCAACCGACGTGGCACAGGACGGTGAAAACGAATGCCAGCTGATTATGCGCGTGCTGAAAGAGACGAACGGTGTGGTTGCCGGACCAAAAGGCGCGGCACAGCGGCTGGGGCTGAAACGCACCACGCTGTTGTCTCGCATGAAGCGTCTGGGAATTGATAAAGAGAGCCTGGTTTAACGTCTGATACAGGGCGGCAGCATCCGCACCGCCCTTCGCTCCCCCCGTGTTATCTCCGTGAAGTGGCCTTCATTGACACAAAATCTTTTCCTCTGTATAAAATCCCGCCTTAATAATGAGTTTCATTTACATTAAAAATAATTTTAATGACGGGGAGCGTTTAATGAAAAAAATCATCTGCGCGTTAAGCCTGGCGTTTGCGTCAGCCAGTTCTGCTCTGGCAACCACGTACCCTCTGACGATTGAAAACTGCGGGTATAAAGAGACATTTACTAAAGCCCCTGAGCGGGTGGTTGCTCTCGGTCAGAATACCGTCGAGATTTTGCTGCTGTTAGGCCTGCAAAATAACATTACCGCCAGTGCGTTTTGGCCGACCAAAGTTCTGCCGCAGCTGGCTGAACAAAATGCAAAAATCAAAACGCTGACGGTAGAAATCCCCACCCTTGAATCAATCCTTGCGCAAAACCCTGATTTTGTTCCTGCACAACTCCCCCTCTTACTGGGGCCAGAAAGCAAGGTGGCAAAACGTGAAGATTTGGCCACCGTCGGCGTAAACAGCTATTTATCTCCGGGGATGTGTGCGACCAAAAAAGCCGCAGGTGATATGTACGGCAGCCGTCAAAAGCTGTGGAATATGACCTTGCTCTATAAAGAGATTGAAGATTTCGCGGCAATCTTTAACGTGCAATCTCGTGGCGAAGCACTGATTGCCGATTTCAAAAAACGTGAGAATGACCTGCGTAAAACGTTCAGTAAGAATAAAAAGGATCTCTCTTTTGTCTTCTGGTTCTCCAGTTCTTCCCCTTCTGCTGATGCTTACGTAGGCGGAAAAAACAGCGCCTCTGGGTTTATCGCCAACGTTCTCGGTGGACATAACGCCATCACCTCCGAAACCGAATGGCCGACGGTGGGCTGGGAAAGCATTATCGCCGCGAACCCCGATGTGATCGTGGTCTCCAGCCTGGATCGTAACCGTTGGGCGCTTGATAATGCTGAAGAAAAAATCAAATTCCTGAAAAGTGATCCTGCCGTCAGCCAGCTGGATGCAGTGAAAAAAGGTCATATTGTGGTGATGGATGGTCAGGCGATGAACCCGACAATCCGCACGATTTACGGGGCTGAACAAGTGGGTGAACAGCTCAGAAAACTGGGGCTGAACTGATGACGACGGCCGTTATTCAGGCGCGACAGGGACTGCTCCTGACCACCTCGTGTTTGCTCGCAACAGTACTGTTGTTCGTGGTCATTGCCCTGAGTGTCAGCGTCGGCGAACTTTCGATCCCGCTGCAAAACGTCTTTTACACCGTCAGCAATAAAATCGGCCTGACCGATGTTCCCCTCAACCGCATCTACGAGAGCGTGATTTGGGACTTCCGCCTGAGCCGCGCCCTGGTGGCGGCATGCTGTGGTGCTGGTCTGGCCATCTGCGGAGCAGTGCTGCAAAGCCTGTTGAAGAACGCACTGGCTGAGCCCTACGTGCTCGGCGTTTCTGCGGGAGCATCAACAGGTGCGGTTTCTGTGGTCGTATTGGGTATTGGTACCGGTGCGGTTTCTCTCTCCGCGGGCGCATTTGCCGGGGCATTTGCCGCCTTTGTTTTTGTCGCCTTCCTGACCAACGGCGCTCGCGGCGGCAATGAACGCACCATTCTGGCGGGCGTTGCCGCGTCGCAGCTCTTCAACGCGATCACCGCTTACACCATCAGTACCTCTGCCAGTGCTCAGCAGGCACGTGATGTGATGTTCTGGCTACTGGGGAGTTTCAGCGGTGTAAGATGGCCTGAGTTTCAACTGATTCTGGTGGTGGTACCGATTGGGCTTGCCGTTTGCCTCTACTATTCCCGCGCACTGGATGCCTTTACCTTTGGTGATGATGCCGCCGCCTCTCTGGGTATTGCCGTGCCCTGGGTACGCCTGATCCTCTTTACCACCACTGCACTCATCACCGCGACTATCGTCAGCATGGCTGGCTCTATCGGCTTTGTGGGGCTGGTTGTGCCGCACGTCATGCGCTTCTTCTTCGGCCCGCTGCACCGCACGTTGCTGATTGCCAGTGCACTGGCCGGGGCGGTCCTGATGGTGTTGGCGGATATCGCCTCTCGCTTACTGATTGCACCGCAAAGCCTTCCCGTTGGCGTGGTGACGGCTCTGGTTGGCGTACCTTTCTTTGCCGTGATTATCTACCGCTCAAGGAATAAGTGATGAGTATCTCCGCTGAAAATATTACCTGGAAGGTCGGTAAAAAGGTCATCGTCAATAATGTCTCGCTGAACGTTTCCCGGGGAGAAACAGTCGGGCTACTTGGTCCCAATGGCTGTGGTAAGTCCTCTCTTTTGCGCATTCTGGCAGGCCTGCGTCGCCCGGATACCGGTAGCGTGACGCTGGATGGGCAAAACATTGCCCGCATCGCCAAAAAACAGCTGGCACGCCGGGTGGCATTCGTTGAACAGCACAGCATGACTGATGCCAACATGCGGGTTCGTGATGTGGTAAAACTTGGTCGTATACCGCATCACTCTCCTTTCTCGAACTGGAGCACGCATGATGACGAGGCCGTCACCGCGGCTCTGCAGAGGGTGGATATGCAGGGAAAAAGTGACCAGGGCTGGCTGAGCCTGTCCGGAGGGGAGCGTCAGCGCGTGCATATTGCCCGCGCACTGGCGCAGACACCCACCGAAATCCTGCTGGATGAACCGACTAACCACCTGGACATTCATCACCAGATACAATTAATGCACCTGATCAGCGAGTTACCGGTGACCAGCATTGTGGCTCTCCACGACCTCAACCACGCCTCGATGTTCTGTGATTCGTTGATTGTGATGCAGAAAGGGCAAATTGTCGCCACAGGCACGCCGCAGGAGATCTTATCCGAGGAATTGCTTTGGGATGTGTTCAGGGTGAAAACCAAAATTGAGATCTCCCCGTACCACGGCAAAAAGCACATTCATTTTATCGTTTAGGGTCAGGCTGCATGTCTCTGTTCTCCCTGCGTTCTGCTACAACGCTCTGGCCGCCCGTTTTATTGGGTAGCCAGTTCGTATTTAATATTGGTTTTTACGCAGTCGTTCCCTTCCTGGCGATATTTTTACGCGACGATATGTTGCTCTCTGGCGGGCTTATCGGGCTGGTGCTGGGGTTACGCACGTTCTCCCAACAGGGTATGTTTATCGTTGGTGGAGCGCTCTCTGACAAATATGGCGCAAAGATCGTTATCCTCTGCGGCTGCATTATTCGCGTGGCGGGTTATCTCCTGCTGGCATGCGGACAATCCCTGTTTCCCATCATTCTGGGAGCGTGCCTGACGGGGATCGGGGGGGCACTGTTCTCTCCCTCCATTGAAGCCCTGCTGGCAAAAACGGGGACACAAAGCGAAGCAAAGGGAAAACGGAGCCGGGCGGAGTGGTTTGCTCTTTTTGCCGTGTGCGGTGAACTTGGAGCGGTCCTGGGCCCGGTTGCCGGCGCGCTGCTGACAGGGCTGGGCTTCCGTCAGGTGGCGCTGGCAGGTGCTGGAGTGTTTGTCATTGCGCTCGTTGTGCTGTACTTCTGCCTTCCTGCCACACCCCACAGCAAACAGGTACTAAAGGTGCTTCCCTGGTGGACGACCTTCCGCCAGCCGCGCTTTGTCGCCTTTATCATTGCCTATAGCTCGTGGCTTTTGAGCTATAACCAGCTCTATCTGGCGTTGCCGGTAGAGATCCAGCGTTCAGGTGGCAGCGAGCAAGATCTCGGTCCTCTCTTTATGCTGGCTTCAGTACTGATTATCGCTTTTCAGCTTCCGCTGGCGCGCTTCGCCCGACGCGTGGGTGCCATCAGGATCTTACCGGTGGGTTTTTTGCTGCTCGCCGCCGCCTTTGCGAGCGTCTCCCTGTTCGCCGCAACAGAGCCGCCGGAAGGCTGGTTACGGTTGTTGCCTTCGGTGTGCCTTGTGACCCTGTTAACGCTGGGCCAAATGCTGCTCGTACCGTCAGCAAAAGACCTGATCCCACACTTTGCCGAAGCGTCAACGCTGGGGGCACACTATGGTGCACTCTCTACCGCCGGGGGCTGCGCAGTGCTGGCGGGGAATCTGTTCTTCGGCCCGCTACTGGATCATGCGCTGGTTCCCTCAACGCAGGCAATTTACCCCTGGCTGCTGCTGGCGTTATTTCCTTTTTGTAGCGCACTTGCGTTACCCGTGATTTGCCGTTCAATACGACCTTCCCGGACGTAACGGACTACTTTTTCTGACGATATTTTTCCGGCAATTCCGGTACCGGACGGCGATCGTCAATCAGATGGCGAATCGTCAGAATGGGGTGACGCCACAGCATGCGTGGCCCTGCCCAGCGCATAACCTGCTTCATTTCCTCACGTCTGGCGGGCTGGTAGCAGTGTACCGGACACTGTTTACAGGCTGGTTTTTCCTCACCAAAGACGCATTTATCCAGACGCTTATCCGCATAGGCATTAAGTGCCTGATAGTACCCTTCTTCCTGTGAAGCCTGTGGGCACCGTTTTTCATACAGGGCGATCATTTTGGCGATCGTCTCTTTTTCTCGTGCGATGCGTTTATCAGACATGACGGGTCACCGAATAATAAAGTGCATTTATAATACCATTTACCCCTTGCGGTTTCAGTCGTTGCATTTCGTTTTCTGAAGACGCCTTCCAGTTTTAACCCCGCCCCTCATGACTTTTACTGGTATTTTATACAGGTATCAGAAACACACTTTGCCCGTATCTACCGGAGACCGTATGCAACAGATCGCTATCGCCAAACCCTATCGTCATTTAAAAGTCGGCTATTTCAGAAAACGTCACGAGGACCGCAAGACTAAAATCCCGACACATTACAGCGTGCATGCTGCTTTAAGCTTAAAAGGGGACTGGCTTGAACAAGCCGGATTTACCACAAATTCGCAGGTTCGGGTGGGTGTTGAGCATGGAAAAATCATCATCGAGTTAATGCCGGAAGGCGTCTCGTAAAGTCGTGACATTTTTCTGCGCCACACCTTTTTTTCATGCGACAATAGAGGGAACTAACGGCCACTGAGCCGCTCAAAGCGTAATATTATCAAAGAAATGGATATCATAACTCCATGACCACAATCGACAATTTCGACGCACATACGCCGATGATGCAGCAGTATCTGAAGCTGAAAGCACAACACCCGGAAATCTTGCTGTTTTACCGTATGGGCGATTTTTACGAGCTCTTTTATGACGATGCCAGACGCGCGTCGCAGTTGCTCGATATCTCCCTGACCAAACGTGGCGCATCGGCAGGTGAGCCTATCCCGATGGCGGGTATCCCCCATCACGCGGTAGAAAACTACCTGGCAAAGCTGGTGAACCAGGGCGAATCCGTGGCGATCTGCGAGCAGATTGGCGATCCAGCCACCTCAAAAGGCCCGGTTGAACGCAAAGTTGTGCGCATTGTCACGCCAGGCACCATCAGTGACGAAGCCCTGCTGCAGGAGCGCCAGGATAACCTGCTGGCAGCGCTGTGGCAGGATAGTAAAGGATTTGGCTACGCCACGCTGGATATCAGCTCCGGACGTTTTCGCCTGAGCGAACCGGCTGACCGCGAAACCATGGCGGCCGAATTGCAACGCACAAACCCGGCAGAGCTGCTCTATGCCGAAGATTTCGCCGAAATGGCACTCATTGAAGGCCGCCGTGGCCTGCGTCGCCGCCCGCTATGGGAATTCGAAATTGATACCGCGCGCCAGCAGTTGAACCTGCAGTTTGGCACGCGCGATCTGATTGGCTTTGGCGTGGAAAATGCCCCACGCGGGCTGTGTGCAGCTGGCTGCCTGCTACAGTATGTGAAAGATACCCAACGCACGGCGCTGCCGCATATCCGCTCAATCACAATGGAACGTCAGCAGGACAGCATCATCATGGATGCTGCGACGCGCCGTAACCTGGAGATCACCCAGAATCTGGCAGGTGGTGTGGAAAATACCCTCGCCTCGGTGCTCGATAACACGGTTACCCCAATGGGCAGCCGCATGCTTAAGCGTTGGCTGCATATGCCGATTCGCGATACCGATACACTGACCAGCCGCCAGCAGACCATTGCCGCTTTGCAGGATCGCTATACTGAGCTGCAGCCCGTGCTGCGCCAGGTCGGCGATCTGGAACGTATTCTTGCTCGTCTGGCACTGCGTACGGCTCGCCCACGCGATCTCGCGCGTATGCGTCATGCCTTCCAGCAGCTACCGGAACTGCGTGCCCAGCTTGGTGACGTAGCCAGCGCGCCAGTACAGAAGCTGCGCGAAACAATGGGAGAGTTTACCGGGCTTCGCGAATTGCTGGAGCGCGCCATCATTGATGCGCCTCCGGTTCTGGTTCGTGATGGCGGCGTAATTGCACCAGGCTACAACGAAGAGCTGGATGAATGGCGCGCGCTGGCAGACGGTGCAACAGACTACCTTGATAAGCTGGAAATCCGCGAGCGTGAACGTCTGGGGCTGGACACCCTGAAGGTAGGTTATAACGCGATACACGGTTACTACATTCAGATCAGCCGTGGACAAAGCCATCTGGCACCTATCCACTATGTTCGTCGACAAACGCTGAAAAATGCCGAGCGCTATATCATTCCTGAGCTGAAAGAGTATGAGGACAAAGTTCTCACCTCGAAAGGCAAAGCCCTGGCGCTGGAAAAACAGCTATATGACGAGCTGTTCGACATGCTGATGCCGCACCTTGCCGACCTGCAATTAAGTGCTGGCGCGCTGGCAGAACTGGATGTGCTGGTAAACCTGGCAGAACGAGCCGATACGCTTAACTACACCTGCCCGACCTTTACCGACAAACCCGGCATTCGCATTACCGAAGGACGTCACCCGGTGGTGGAACAGGTGTTGAACGAGCCATTCATCGCCAACCCACTGAGCCTGTCACCGCAGCGGAGAATGCTGATCATTACCGGCCCGAACATGGGCGGTAAAAGTACTTATATGCGCCAGACTGCGCTGATTGCGCTTCTGGCCCATATCGGCAGCTACGTTCCGGCGCAAAAAGTAGAGATTGGCCCGATTGACCGCATATTTACCCGTGTGGGTGCCGCGGACGATCTGGCAAGCGGGCGCTCAACCTTTATGGTGGAGATGACCGAAACGGCCAACATCCTGCATAACGCAACGGAACACAGCCTGGTGTTGATGGATGAAGTAGGACGAGGCACCTCAACCTATGACGGCCTGTCACTGGCGTGGGCGTGTGCTGAAAACCTGGCGAACAAAATCAAGGCGATGACGCTGTTTGCGACCCACTACTTTGAACTGACTCAGCTGCCAGAAAAAATGGAAGGCGTGGCAAACGTCCACCTCGATGCGCTGGAGCACGGCGATACCATCGCCTTTATGCACACCGTGCAGGATGGCGCAGCCAGCAAGAGCTATGGACTGGCTGTTGCGGCGCTGGCTGGTGTGCCGAAAGAGGTCATCAAACGTGCACGTCAGAAACTGCGTGAGCTGGAAAGTTTGTCACCCAATGCCGCAGCCACACAGATTGACGGTACACAGATGTCATTGCTGGCTCCTGCAGAAGAAACCTCTCCCGCAGTCGAAGCGCTGGAGAATCTCGACCCGGATTCACTGACACCGCGTCAGGCGCTGGAGTGGATTTACCGGCTGAAGAGTTTGGTTTAGTCCTTTGTCGTCTGTGCCCGGTGGCGCTCACGCTTACCGGGCTTTTTTCAGCGCTTCAGCAATCAGGTTGATGAGGTATTTTCAGGACGCCTTAACAAAGTAAAGCAGGTGCGAGTTTTCGGCACTTATCAAAAAGATGCGCCCCGATTAATTAACCCTCATGCGCATAAAATCGATAAATGTCCGCACTTTCGCAGGCACATGCTGGGCATCAGGATACACCGCGTAGATACCCTGCCGTGCAAAACGGTATCCCGGTAAAACCGATACCAGTTTTCCCGCATCAAGAGCATTTCGAACCAGCCACTCCGGAAGTAGCGCCACACCGCTTCCTGCCAGAGCAAAGGCCATCAGCGCCTGAGCACTGTCCGCAAACAAACGCGGTGCTTTTTTTATCTCCAGGGTGGCTGACGCCCCCCGTGCATCTTTCACCTGCCAGTGCAGCGGCGAGGCCAGGCGCTCGTGAATAATCCAGTCTGCTTCAGCCAGCTGTTCCAGCGATTCAACCGGATGGTCAAGCAGCCAACGAGGCGTCGCAACGGGCAGGATGGAAAAGTGGGTAATCAATGCGGCGTGATAACGTGAATCTGCGAGGGTTCCCAGTCTGATGGCGACATCAAAGCGTTCAGAGATAAGGTCGGCATGCAGAGACGACGAGACATGACGTATGCGCAGGCTCGGGTGTAGCTGGCTGAACCCGGCCAGCAAAGGTATCACGATCTGCGAACCGTACTCGGGCGTGGTGGTGATCCGCAATTCCCCCGTAAGCCCGGCATGGTTTGCGCGGACATCATCCCGCAATCGCTCTGCATCCTTTAAAAGCGCCACGCTACGTTGATGAAAAATCGCCCCTGCCTCGGTTAACCTCAGGCGACGGGTAGATCGCAGCAACAACGTTACGCCCAGCTCATCTTCAAGCTGGCGAATATTGAAACTGACGACAGCTTTTGTCAGCCCCATCGCATCTGCTGCGGCGGTGAAACTGCCTGTGTCCGCTACCGCAACAAACATCGCCGTACGCTGTAAATTAATCATTATCAGCCTTGAGAACTGTCAAAATAATTTTGACAGAATATCTCAGTTTGTCGTATTTATCAGCACATTAAGGAACGCTACGATCCGCCTCCTCACCGGAGGATCTACCATGACGTATCGCAGCAAAGTCGCAGTTGTCTATCTGCTGGGCTTTTTTCTTGATCTGATTAATATGTTTATCGCCAGCGTCGCTTTTCCGGCAATGGCTCACGCCTTTAACACCACGCCTTCAGCACTTTCCTGGGTCAGTAACGGGTACATTGCCGGTCTGACACTGGTGATCCCCTTCAGCACCGTGCTGACGCGCCGCATCGGGCCAAAGCGCGTTATCCTGCTTTCACTTTTTCTGTTCAGCGCAGCCTCTGCTGCAGCGGGCCTGTCATCCTCGCTGGAGAGCCTGATTGTCTGGCGAGTGCTGCAGGGGATTGGGGGTGGTTTGCTGATCCCGGTTGGACAGGCACTGACATGGCAACAATTTAAGCCCCACGAGCGCGCCAGACTCTCTTCAGCGGTCATGCTGGTTGCGTTGCTTGCCCCCGCTTGCTCACCCGCTATTGGGGGACTGCTGGTTCAGGCATTAAGCTGGCGCTGGATATTTTTCGCCACGCTCCCGGTTGCCATCGTGACCTTTGCTTTGGCCTGCCTGTGGCTTAAACACGAAATGCCACCGATGAAAGCAACCAGGCTGCTAAACCTGCCTTTGCTGACGGACCCGTTTTTACGTTTTTCCATGCTGGTCTATTTATGTGTCCCCGGCATGTTTATCGGGGTGAACGTCACGGGCATGTTTTATCTTCAGAGCGAGGCCAATATGACACCAGCCGCAACGGGGATGCTTATGTTGCCGTGGTCTGTGGCATCGTTTATAGCCATCACGGCGACAGGACGCTATTTTAACCGTATCGGACCCCGGCCGCTGATTGTCCTCGGTTGCCTTTTGCAGGCAACGGGCATTCTGCTTTTGATTAACGCCAGTTCGGCAATGCTGTTACCTGCCGTTGCGTTTACCTTGATGGGCGCAGGCGGAAGCCTTTGCAGCAGTACGGCTCAGAGTAGCGCTTTTTTGACGACGCACCAGGAAGATATGCCGGATGCCAGCGCGCTGTGGAATCTTAATCGACAGTTAAGCTTTTTTGCAGGAGCCCTGTTGCTGGCGCAGGCGCTGAACCTGGCGCTGGCCTGGCTGACGCCGCTCGCCGCGTGGCACGGGATGTTTATTTTTGCTGCAGGCATCACCTTACTGCCTGTACTGTATGTTTTTCGTCTTAACAATACGCAGGTGCTAACCCAGCTGCGACAGGAGAATTCATGACGCCTTTCGAACACGAAATTATCGACCTCCACATTGCGCTTGAAAACTGGTTAGGCAAAGGCGAAGGCGATCCCAGCGCCCTGCTCACCCGTTTCCGGCCAGATTTTCTGATGATCCCACCGGGTGGGGCACATTTCGACTATCAAGCCCTTGCCAGTTTCCTGGACAGTCAGCGCGGAAGCCGTCCCGGTCTGAAGATCGTCATTGATGAATTAACGACGCTACAAACCTGGAACAACGGCGCAGTGCTTCACTATCGGGAGACGCAAACCCGCCCGGAGCAGCCACTCAACGTGCGCTGGTCAACCGCGGTGCTCAATCAGGAAGGCGATCGGATAACGTGGCGTTTGCTGCACGAAACCGCGCAGCCGTAACACAAAAGAAAAAGGCTCGTCTCACGACGAGCCTTTTTTGACGAATGGTTGCTTACTCGCGGAACAGCGCTTCGATATTCAGCCCTTGCCCCTGCAGGATTTCACGCAGGCGACGCAGACCTTCAACCTGAATCTGGCGGACACGTTCACGGGTCAGGCCAATCTCACGGCCGACGTCTTCCAGTGTCGCAGCTTCATACCCCAGTAAACCGAAACGACGTGCCAGCACTTCACGCTGTTTGGCGTTCAGTTCGAACAGCCATTTGACGATGCTCTGTTTCATGTCATCGTCCTGCGTGGTGTCTTCCGGGCCGTTGTCTTTTTCATCGGCCAGGATGTCCAGCAGCGCTTTTTCGGAGTCGCCACCCAACGGGGTGTCAACTGAGGTAATGCGCTCGTTGAGACGCAGCATACGGCTTACGTCATCAACCGGTTTATCGAGTTGTTCGGCAATCTCTTCCGCACTTGGCTCGTGGTCCAGCTTATGGGACAACTCGCGCGCGGTACGCAGATAGACATTCAACTCTTTGACGATGTGGATTGGCAGGCGGATCGTACGGGTCTGGTTCATAATTGCCCGTTCGATAGTCTGACGAATCCACCAGGTAGCGTAAGTGGAGAAGCGGAACCCACGTTCCGGGTCAAACTTCTCTACTGCGCGGATGAGACCTAAGTTGCCCTCTTCAATCAGATCCAGCAGAGCCAGACCACGATTACCGTAACGACGGGCAATTTTCACGACCAGACGCAAGTTACTTTCAATCATGCGACGGCGCGAGGCAACATCACCACGCAAAGCACGACGTGCGAAATAGACTTCTTCTTCGGCCGTTAACAGTGGGGAGTAACCAATCTCCCCAAGGTAAAGCTGAGTCGCGTCCAGTACACGCTGTGTGGCTCCCTGCGATAACAGCTCTTCTTCAGCCAAATCGTTATCACTGGGTTCCTCTTCTACTAAGGCTTTTTCGTCAAAAGCCTCTGCTCCGTTCTCATCAAATTCCGCATCTTCATTTAAATCATGAACTTTCAGCGTATTCTGACTCATAAGGTGGCTCCTACCCGTGATCCCTGAACAAGACACCCAGGTTGGCATGCCCCGTCAAATTATCGCTGCGGTAGATACTGCAGCGGGTTTACGGATTTCCCCTTGTAACGAATTTCAAAATGCAAGCGTGTAGAACTGGTACCGGTGCTACCCATAGTAGCGATTTTTTGCCCCGCCTTAACTTCTTGTTGTTCCCGGACCAGCATTGTGTCGTTATGGGCGTAGGCACTCAGGTAATCATCGTTATGTTTGATGATAATAAGATTACCGTAACCGCGCAGCGCGTTACCGGCATACACAACGCGCCCATCTGCGGTCGCGATGATAGCCTGTCCCTTACTTCCTGCGATATCGATCCCTTTGTTCCCACCTTCGGTAGAAGAGAAGTTCTCGATAACCTTGCCGTCAGTTGGCCAGCGCCATGCAGAGATAGGCGAACTGGTAGATGAACTGCTGGCAGTCGGTTCGATAGAGCTAACCACAGGTGCCGTAGTCGGTGCTGTGACAGCAGTCGCAGTCCCTTTATTATTCGGCAACATTTTGTTAGCACTCTGATCACCTGAATCTTCAGAATACGTAATTACAGGTTGCGAAGCAACCACCGTGGTGGTTTTTTGTGCAGATTTAACGCTGTTATTTTGCGCCGTGACATCTGCCGCTGAAACGGTATTGCCCGGCGTGAGCGGTGTGCCCGTGGCGTTGCCGACCTGGAGCGTCTGACCGACTTCCAGTCCATACGGAGCCTGGACATTATTACGCTGAGCCAGGTCGCGGAAATCGTTCCCGGTGATCCACGCAATGTAGAACAGCGTGTCACCACGCTTGACGGTGTACGTACTGCCGCCGGTATAGCTCCCTTTTGGAATGTTCCCATACTGACGGTTATAAACTATGCGCCCATTTTGGGTCTGCACAGGCTGTTGCACTGGCTGAATCTGTGTTGGCTGCGATACCGGTTGCTTAACCGGTTGAATCTGCTGCGTCTGCTGTGTCGTGGAACCCATTTTTGGCGGAGGGGTGATCAACATTCCGCTGGACGTGTTACCCGATCCGCTGTTTCCGCCTACGGAACTCACAGACGCAGGTGCGTTACCAGAATTTGAACAACCTGCCAGCCATAGCGAAACCAGTGATAATGCCGCAACACGGCTGATGGTGAATTTAGGGCTTCCCGCGCTCATTTATCCCCCAGGAATGTGTTAACTACCAGTGACTTAAAAATAACCGTGATGGCTCGAACCTTTCGCGCCACACCATACGCTGAATTTGCCTTAATAACCCTGGATAATTCCGAGTCTCAGGCCAGCTCACCCTTAACGAGTGGGACGAAGCGCACGGCTTCCACGGTATCGATAATAAATTCGCCGCCGCGTCGACGAACGCGCTTCAAAAGCTGCTGCTCGTCCCCCACGGGCAGAACCAGAATGCCCCCTTCATCAAGCTGGGACAACAGTGCCGCAGGGATCTCAGGCGGAGCGGCCGTCACGATGATGGCATCGAATGGGGCTCGTGCCTGCCAACCCAGCCATCCATCACCGTGCCGTGTCGAAACATTATGTAAATCCAGTTGTTTCAGGCGACGACGCGCCTGCCACTGTAAACCTTTAATTCGCTCGACCGAGCAAACATGGTGAACCAGATGCGCCAGGATCGCCGTTTGATACCCCGACCCGGTGCCAATCTCCAGCACGCGGGACTCCGGCGTTAATTCCAGAAGTTCCGTCATGCGTGCCACCATGTAGGGCTGTGAAATCGTCTGGCCCTGCCCGATAGGCAACGCCACGTTTTCCCATGCTTTGTGTTCAAACGCCTCGTCAACAAACTTCTCGCGGGGAACCTGGGCAAGCGCATCCAGCACATGCTCGTCAGTGATCCCCTGAGCGCGTAATTGTTCCAGAAGAGTTTGTACACGTTTGCTTACCATTGCGTGTTCACTCCAACGCGATCCAGCCAACCCGACACGACATCATGCGCGCTATAGGCGGTTAAATCTACGTGCAACGGCGTAACGGAAACGTATCCTTCATCTACGGCGGCAAAATCCGTATCCGGCCCGGCATCGCATTTTTCACCCGGTGGGCCAATCCAGTAGAGCGTATTGCCACGCGGATCCTGCTGCGGGATCACCTGGTCAGCCGGATGACGACTGCCACAGCGCGTCACACGAATGCCTTTGATTTCATTCAGCGGTAGATCGGGAACATTGATGTTAAGAATGCGGCCGGTACGCAGCGGTTCACGGCTCAGCGCCCGAAGAATCGAACAGGTGACTGCCGCCGCTGTGTCGTAATGCTTATGACCGTTAAGCGATACCGCCAGCGCCGGGAACCCCAGATGACGCCCTTCCATCGCGGCCGCCACGGTACCCGAGTAGATAACGTCATCGCCGAGGTTTGGCCCGGCATTGATACCGGACACAACAATATCCGGACGCGGGCGCATCAGTGTATTCACGCCCAGGAACACACAGTCGGTCGGTGTGCCCATCTGCACGGAAATATCACCATTATCAAAGGTAAAGGTGCGAAGCGACGACTCCAGCGTCAATGAGTTAGACGCCCCACTGCGGTTACGATCGGGAGCCACTACCTGCACTTCTGCAAATTCGCGAAGATGTTTCGCCAGCGTCTGAATACCTGGCGCATGGATCCCGTCATCGTTACTCAGCAATATTCGCATAATCACCCGACGTGTTGATAAGTTCCCTGACAACACTGGTGGCAAAGCTACCTGCCGGCAGCCAGAAGCGTAACTCAACGGTCACGTCATCCCACCAGTTCCAGCTCAACTGTTGCGGGTAGAGCAGCATCGCACGGCGTGCCGCTTCGACTTTTTCCCGCACCAGCAATGATTGTAATTCTTGTGCATCTGCCACGGCTGACTGCTCAGCGGCCAGCGCAGCGCCCTGAGGGCCCCACTCGCCCGTACCGGGCAGCGCTGCGGTAATCATCAGCGCTTTGGCGTCCACGCGAGCCTGTACGTCAGCCATCTCTTCAGCCGTCGCCACAAACCAGCTTCCGCGTCCCGCTAATTGTAGCGCATCGCCGACAACAACTTGATTCGCGTCTGGTTTTTTCAGTCGTTCGCTCACAATCTGATTAAACAACGCACTGCGGGCCGCCGACAACCAAAAACTGCGTTTATTCCTGTCACGAACCGGTGCATCGCTTTGCGCCCAGCGCAGTGCGCCCTGCAGGTTACTGCCGCCGATCCCAAAGCGCTGTGCGCCAAAGTAGTTCGGCACGCCCTGCTCGCTGATGGCGTTCAGGCGTTTTTCGACATCATCACGATTAGTGACTTCGCGCAGCACCAGTGTAAAGTCGTTACCTTTCAACGCCCCCAGACGCAGTTTGCGCTTATGGCGGGCATACTCCAGCACCTTACAGCCTTCGAGCTCAAATTGGCTTAAATCAGGCATCGCATTGCCCGGCACGCGCGCGCAAAGCCACTGTTCAGTGACCGCGTGTTTGTCTTTCTGCCCGGCGAAACTCACTTCGCGGGCGTGAATTTTCAGGAATTTCGCCAGCGCGTCGGCTACAAACCGGGTGTTGCAGCCGTTTTTCAGAATGCGTACCAGAATGTGCTCGCCTTCGCCGTCCGGCTCAAAACCTAAATCTTCCACTACGACGAAATCTTCAGGACTGGCTTTCAGCAGGCCGTTCCCCTGCGGTTTACCATGCAGGTACGTCAGGTCATCGAAATCGGTCATTTGGCCGCCTTCAGCAGCAGCGCCACGGCTTCACAGGCAATGCCTTCGCCACGGCCAGTAAACCCAAGTTTCTCAGTGGTGGTCGCTTTGACGTTGACGTCATCCATGTGGCAACCCAGATCTTCGGCAATAAACACGCGCATCTGTGGAATATGGGGCAGCATTTTGGGAGCCTGGGCGATGATCGTCACGTCAACGTTGCCCAGGGTGTAACCTTTAGCCTGAATACGACGCCAGGCTTCGCGCAGCAGCGCACGGCTGTCAGCCCCTTTAAACGCCGGGTCGGTGTCCGGGAACAGCTTGCCGATATCACCCAGCGCGGCAGCTCCGAGCAGCGCGTCGGTTAAGGCATGCAGCGCCACGTCGCCATCAGAATGCGCCAGCAGACCTTTTTCATAAGGAATGCGTACGCCGCCAATGATAATTGGGCCTTCTCCGCCAAAGGCGTGTACATCAAAACCGTGTCCAATTCGCATTATGCCTTCTCCTGATGGGTCGAACGGGTAAGATAGAATTCCGCAAGCTGTAAATCTTCCGGGCGCGTCACTTTTATATTATCAGTGCGCCCTTCAACAAGCTCAGGATGAAAACCGCAATACTCCAGCGCCGAGGCTTCGTCCGTAATGGTCGCACCTTCTTTAAGCGCACGCGTTAAGCAGTTGTGGAGTAACTCGCGGGGGAAAAATTGTGGCGTCAGCGCGTGCCATAAATCGACGCGCTCAACGGTATGAGCAATGGCCAGTTTGCCCGGTTCGGCACGCTTCATGGTGTCGCGCACGGGTGCAGCCAGAATGCCGCCCACCTTGCTGGTTTCGCTAATTGCCAACAGGCGCGCCAGGTCATCCTGGTGCAGGCACGGACGTGCGGCATCGTGCACCAGAACCCACTGCGCATCTTTGGCAGCCTGAATGCCCGCCAGCACGGAGTCGGCGCGCTCGGCACCACCATCAACAACCGTTATCTGAGGATGATTTGCCAGCGGCAGTTGCGCGAAACGGGCATCACCCGGGCTGATTGCGATGACCACGCGCGTCACCCGTGGATGCGCCAGCAGCGCCGCCACGGAGTGCTCAAGGATCGTTTTATCACCAATAGAAAGGTATTGCTTGGGACATTCTGTCTGCATGCGCCGGCCAAAACCCGCAGCCGGCACCACGGCGCATACGTCCGAAAAAGTTACTGCCATGTCGTAATCCTGGGCCTGATTATCGATTATTCTGTGCTGAGCCCTGATTGCGTTTAGACGCATCCGGAACCAGACGATAAAAGGTTTCGCCCGGCTTAGTCATACTGAGTTCATTACGTGCGCGTTCCTCAATCGCCTCTTGCCCGCCATTGAGGTCATCAATTTCAGCAAAGAGTTGATCGTTTCGCGCCTTAAGTTTGGCGTTTGTTGCCTGCTGAGCCGTGACGTCATCGCTCACCCGGCTATAGTCGTGCAGCCCGTTCTTACCGAACCACAGCGAATATTGCAGCCAGACCAGCAAAGCCAGCAACAGCAGCGTTAGTTTACCCATCCTGCCCCCTGAAAAACGGCATCATCATCCCAAAACGCCCCCAGGACTCTACGCCGGGGTAACAGAGATGCCGCAACATCGCGGGCAAATGTACCACATTTTTTCCGCAGAATCGCCCTGCACAATATTGTCACACAGTTGGTTACGGTTTGAATTATGGCTGAACTTAGCCCATGAGCCACAAAAATAACAGCCCAAACATCAGAACCACCGTCACAATCGTGACCACGGTACTGTACAGGAGTTTGCCATTGAGTAGCGAATGCAGCGCAATGCCAACGACAACCGCCACGGGCATCAGCGCCAGGAAAAAAGGCCAGGTGTAGAGGAAGAAAAACAGCGTGTTACCGCCGTAGATCAGAAAAGGGATACCCAGCGCCAGTAACCACGAGGCGAAGCCGACGATGGCCCCAGGAAATGACCAGGTCGTCTCGTCGTCGGTCGATAACGGCTCCGACCCGGTGGTGATAATGTAGTTTTCGCTGTTGCGCATAGCTAATCCTGTGACCATGACTCACCGCTCGGGAAAACTGCCCCCGAACGATACCGCCTCAGGATCTGATAATATCGTCCCGTTTGAGCAGATCTAATAATTGGCTTACTAAATTTGTTACCAATTGTTGACCTTCCAGGTGAATTTCAGGCGATTCAGGCGCTTCATATACCGCATCAATACCGGTGAAGTTCCGCAGCTCGCCCGCGCGGGCTTTCTTATAAAGCCCTTTGGGATCGCGCGCTTCGCAAACCGCCAGCGGGGTATCAACAAACACCTCGATAAAGCGATCCTGACCTACGCGCTCGCGCACCATCTGGCGCTCGGCGCGATGAGGTGAGATAAACGCGGTCAGCACTACCAGCCCGGCATCCGCCATCAGGCTGGCAACCTCCCCCACCCGACGGATATTTTCTTTGCGGTCTTCGTCGCTAAACCCTAAATCACTGCACAGGCCGTGGCGCACGTTGTCACCATCCAGCAGGTAAGTACTCACCCCTTGCTGGTGTAACGCCTCTTCCAGCGCGCCCGCTACCGTGGATTTACCGGAACCAGACAGCCCGGTAAACCACAGCACAACCCCACGGTGACCGTGGAGTTGCTCGCGCGCTGCGACGGTAACCGGATGAGGATGCCAGACGACGTTCTCATCATGATCGGCCATTATTTGCCTCCCAGCAGATCGCGTGCGCCCCAGTGCGGGAAGTGCTTACGCACCAGCGCGTTCAGCTCCAGCTCAAAGGCGCTGAATTCGGATGGCACGGCGGCCTGGCCGTTGGGCTCGCGCACCATACCGGCCCCGACGGTGACGTTAGAAATCCTGTCGATAAAGATCAGCCCACCGGTGACCGGGTTATGCTGGTATTTATCCAGCACCAGCGGTTCATCAAAGGTCAGATCCACCAGCCCAATCCCGTTCAGCGGCAGTCCGGTGACTTCGCGCTGGGTCAGATTGTTGATGTCCACCTGGAACTGAATGCCGTCCACGCGGGCACGGGTTTTCTTACCCGCAATTTTAATGTCGTAGCTTTGGCCAGCGGCCAGCGGCTGTTCAGCCATCCACACCACATCAACGGCAGCGCCCTGCACCGCCGCCAGCGTTTCGTGAGCATCTACCAGCAGGTCACCCCGGCTGATATCAATCTCATCTTTCAGCACCAGCGTCACCGCTTCACTTGCACCGGCTTCCGACAGATCGCCATCAAAGGTCACGATGCGGGCAATGGCCGATTCCACACCCGACGGCAGCACTTTCACACGCTGGCCAACCTTCACGCTACCGGAAGCAAGCGTGCCGGAGAAGCCGCGGAAATCAAGGTTCGGACGGTTAACGTACTGCACCGGGAAGCGCATAGGCTGAGTGTCAACCACGCGCTGAATCTCTACGGTTTCCAGCACTTCCAGCAGCGTCGGGCCACTGTACCACGGCATGTTTTCGCTCTGGGACGCGACATTATCGCCTTCCAGTGCAGAGAGCGGCACAAAGCGAATATCCAGATTACCCGGCAGTTGTTCGGCAAAGGTCAGGTAGCTCTGACGGATCTCCCCGAACTTCTCTTCGCTGAAGTTCACCAGATCCATTTTGTTCACCGCCACCACCAGGTGTTTGATCCCCAACAGCGTGGAGATAAAGCTATGGCGACGGGTTTGATCCAGCACGCCTTTACGGGCGTCGATCAGCAGGATCGCCAGCTCACAGGTGGACGCACCGGTCGCCATGTTACGGGTGTACTGCTCATGCCCCGGGGTGTCGGCAATAATAAATTTGCGCTTCTCTGTGGAGAAATAGCGGTAGGCCACATCAATGGTGATGCCCTGCTCGCGTTCCGCCTGCAGACCATCAACCAGCAGCGCCAGGTCGAGTTTTTCACCCTGGGTGCCGTGACGCTTGCTGTCATTGTGCAGGGACGAGAGCTGATCTTCATAAATCTGGCGCGTGTCGTGCAGCAGACGGCCAATCAGGGTACTTTTCCCGTCATCGACGCTGCCACAGGTCAGAAAACGCAGCAGGCTTTTGTGCTGCTGTGCGTGCAGGTAAGCTTCTACGCCGCCTTCATCAGCAATTTGTTGGGCAATTGTGGTGTTCATGGCGGCTCCTTAGAAATAACCCTGACGTTTCTTCAGCTCCATCGAGCCTGCCTGGTCGCGGTCAATCACGCGGCCCTGTCGCTCACTGGTGGTCGACACCAGCATCTCCTCGATGATCTCCGGCAGCGTCTGCGCGTGAGATTCCACCGCGCCGGTCAGCGGCCAGCAGCCGAGAGTACGGAAACGCACCATCTGTTTTTTGATCACTTCACCCGGCTGCAGGTCAATGCGATCGTCGTCGATCATCATCAGCATGCCATCGCGTTCCAGAACCGGACGTTCTGCCGCCAGATACAGTGGAACGATTTCAATATTTTCCAGATAGATATACTGCCAGATATCCAGCTCGGTCCAGTTAGAAAGCGGGAAGACGCGAATGCTTTCGCCTTTGTTAATCTGGCCGTTGTAGTTGTGCCACAGCTCCGGACGCTGATTTTTCGGGTCCCAGCGGTGGAAACGGTCGCGGAAGGAGTAAATACGCTCTTTGGCACGGGATTTCTCTTCATCACGGCGTGCACCGCCAAAGGCGGCATCAAAACCGTATTTATTCAGCGCCTGCTTCAAGCCTTCGGTTTTCATGATATCGGTATGTTTGGCGCTGCCGTGTACAAACGGGTTAATGCCCATCGCCACCCCTTCCGGGTTTTTATGCACCAGCAGCTCACAACCGTAGGCTTTCGCAGTACGGTCGCGGAATTCATACATCTCGCGGAATTTCCAGCCGGTATCAACGTGCAGCAGCGGGAACGGCAGCGTGCCCGGATAAAACGCTTTACGCGCCAGGTGCAGCATCACGCTGGAATCTTTGCCGATGGAGTACATCATCACCGGGTTAGAGAACTCAGCTGCCACTTCGCGGATAATATGGATACTTTCCGCTTCGAGTTGCCGCAGGTGAGTAAGTCGTTTTTGGTCCATAACCGTTCCTTAAGCCAGAATCACCGCAGAAGAACGGAAGTTCTCTGCGTCTGTTGTATGTTGAACGTGCTGTGCAACTAACAACCGGGAATAGTGGGACTATAGGGGGCGGCTTAGATCGAATGAAATTACGAATTGGAATGAGTAGTTACTCAATGGAATAACGACACAGAAATACAAATATCAAAAAGTGCTTAACATGCGAAATATCGGGCATTTAAGAGCATTTCAAATTGTGTATACGGGATCACAGTTTCATACTAAGCAGGTTAAAAATTTGCTCTGTTTTTAAGGACTCACTATGTTATCCGCAACGCGCCACCGTATGGCTGCCCTGGCGCTCGGCGTTTGCTTTATCCTTCCGGCTCAGGCAAAAAATCAACCGTATGGTGAAATCGCCAATATGCAGGCGCGGCACATTGCAACGGTCTTTCCTGGTCGCATGACCGGCACGCCAGCAGAGATGCTCTCTGCAGACTATATTCGCCAGCAGTTTGCGGATATGGGTTACCAAAGTGATATCCGGTCGTTCCACAGCCGCTACATCTATACCTCACGCAACAAAACGAAAAACTGGCATAACGTGACCGGCAGCACCGTCATTGCTGCACACGAGGGCCACGCCGCCCAGCAGATTATTATTATGGCGCATCTCGATACCTACGCGCCGATGAGCGATGCCGATATCGATAATAACCTCGGCGGGCTGACGCTGCAGGGAATGGATGATAACGCGGCCGGTCTGGGCGTCATGCTCGAACTGGCCGAGCGCATGAAGAATGTCCCGACAAAATACGGAATTCGCTTTGTCGCGACCAGCGGTGAAGAAGAAGGAAAACTCGGCGCTGAGAATATCCTTAAGCGCATGAGTGCAGAAGAGAAGAAAAATACGCTGCTGGTGATTAACCTCGATAACCTGATCGTGGGCGATAAACTCTATTTCAACAGCGGACAAAGTACCCCTGGCACCGTGCGTAAACTCACGCGAGACCGGGCGCTGGCCATTGCCCGTAATCAGGGTGTGTATGCTACCAGCAATCCTGGCGGCAACCCGGCGCATCCAAAAGGAACCGCCTGTTGTTCCGACGGTGAAGTATTCGACAAAGCGGGTATTCCGGTACTGTACGTTGAGGCCACTAACTGGACGCTGGGCAAGAAAGATGGCTATCAACAGCGTGCCAAATCGAAAGCCTTCCCGGACGGGACAAGCTGGCATGACATCAGACTGGATAATCAGCAGCACATTGATAGCGCGCTACCGCAAAGAATTGAACACCGCAGTCGCGATGTGGTGAAAGTGATGTTGCCGCTGGTGAAAGAACTGGCGAAAGCAAATAAGGCTTAGTGCTGCCTGATGCCCTCACCCCGACCCTCTCCCACAGGGCTGAGGGTTCCCCACAAATTACAGGTTGGCACAGAATACTCCCTCTCCCTTTGAGGGAGAGGGCTGGGGTGAGGGGGAACATAAAGCAGTAGTGAAGTGGTCTACTTAATTTGGACACGACCTGAGGTTCTTTGTCTTTCCATCTCGGCAGGTGTTAACCCTCCGTTGTTTTTATGCGGCCTTACCCGGTTGTAATACCCACTCAGGTACTGAACCACATCCTTCACTGCTTCACTTCTGTTTCGGTAGCCTTCACGTAACAACCATTCCGTTTTAAGACTCCGGAACAGCCTCTCTGCAACGGCATTGTCCCAGCAGTTTCCTTTGCGACTCATGCTGAGTCTGATGCCGTACAGCTTCGCTATGTCCCTGTATGACATGCTGGCATACTGAGAACCCTGGTCAGAGTGGAACATTAATCCTTTTGGACGGCCCCGGTTTTCCCAGGCCATTGTAAGGGCATTCTGCGCCAGCTGGCTGTCAGCCACAGACGAGAACGCCCAACCCACCACTTTTCGCGCGTATAAATCCAGTACCACTGCCAGATACAGCCAGCCCGCTTGTGTTCTGATAAAAGTGATATCTCCACACCACACATTATCCGGTGCATTTACCGTAAAATTGCGACTGAGATGATTTTCCGCCAGATTAGACTGCCGGTTACACAGGCGATAGCGGTGTTTTCCGGGCTGCCTGCTCACCAGACCGGCTTCTTTCATCAGTCGCCCGGCCTTGTAACGCCCAACGTTTTCTCCTTCGCGGCGAAGCAGTAAAGACAACGTTCTTGCTCCGGCTGAGCCCCGCCCAAGACGGTGTAGCTCGGCCACCCTTCGCTGTAGGGCAATTCGCGTCGTATCCGGTTGTTTCTGGCGTTTGCGATGGTAGTAAACCAGACTCCGGCAAACGCCGAGGACCGCACAGAGCTCTTTTACGCTGTATTCCTGGCTCAGGGCGGCGACAAGTTTCAGGGCTTGCTGGCGTCCGACATCAGCAAAGCTGTAGCCTTTTTTAATATCTCCTTGTCCCTCTCAAGCCGCTGAACCCGTTCTTCAAGCTGACGAATGTACTGCTGCTCTGGCGTGAGCGGAGGAGCCGGAGAGGGGATGCCCTGACCGGATAAAACCAGGCCACCACGTTCAATTTCAAGCTGTCTGACCCAGCGTCTCATGGCCGTGACACCGACATCAGAGGCTTCGCAGGCCTGGCGGAATGAGTAGCCATGGTCAAGGACCAGCTCAGCGCACTCGCGTTTAAACTCTGGGGTAAATCGGCGTGAATTCATTTTTTGCACCTCATCAGTTATTTAATTTATAACCTCTGAACGTGTCTAAAACTATTAAACCACTTCAATAGGATCACCCCGCCCCTCTCCCATGTACGGTCCGGGGACATGGGATCACCCTTCGTGCAACCCGCACTCGCGCTTCAGCCCAAAGAATCGCGTCTCTTCTTCCGCCATTCCCGGCTCCCATTTACGCGTGGTGTGGGTATCGCCGACTGACAGATAGCCCTGATCCCACAGCGGATGGTACTTCAGCCCGTGTTTTTGCAGGTACTGGTAAACCGTACGGTTATCCCAGTCAATAATCGGCAGCACTTTGAACACACCGCGCTGAACAGCCAGCACCGGCAATGTCGCCCGGCTACCGGACTGCTCGCGGCGCAGGCCCGCAAACCAGGTCTGCGCGTTGAGCTCTTTCAGCGCACGGTTCATCGGCTCGACTTTGTTGATCTCATTGTATTTCTCAATGCCCTCAACACCCTGCTCCCACAGCTTGCCGTAACGCGCCTCCTGCCAGGCCGCGCTCTGCTCTGCACGGTAGACTTTCAGGTTCAGTTTGAGCGTGTCCGTCAGCTCATCAATAAACTGGTAGGTTTCCGGGAACAGGTAGCCGGTATCGGTGAGGATCACCGGAATGTCCGGTCGAATTTGATTCACCAGATGCAGGCTGACCGCCGCCTGGATACCAAAACTCGACGAGAGAACATAGTCACCCGGCAGGTTTTCCAGCGCCCACGCCACTCGCCCTTCGGCGTCCAGTTTTTCCAGCTCTGCGTTGGTTTCCGCCAGTGCCAGAATACGTTCAACTTTTGGCAGTTCGTTAAGGGCGTTTAGATCGAGTACGGACATAATTACCTCTCGTGGTTACTCCCAGAAATCCCGTGCGGGATCGAGCACCGGGCGAATGATGCCCGCACGCACCGTAAAGTCACCGAAGCCTTCACCCGCTTCGCGCTCTTTCGCCCAGCGCCCGACAAGCTCGTCAATGGAATCGAGAATTTCCGGTTCCGTAATATTTTCGCGATACATACGCGGAATGCGTGTACCCATCCGGTTGCCGCCGAGATGCACGTTGTAGCGGCCCGGTGCTTTACCGACCAGCCCAAGTTCGGCCAGCATCGCGCGGCCACAACCGTTCGGACAACCGGTCACACGCATCACAATGTGCTCTTCAGGAATACCGTGCTTTTCCAGAATCGCTTCCACTTTATCGGTGAACGACGGCAGGAAGCGTTCGGCTTCCGCCATCGCCAGCGGACAGGTCGGGAATGACACGCAGGCCATCGAGTTTTCACGCTGCGGTTTGACCGCATTCATCAACCCGTGATCGCGTGCCAGCTTCTCGATCTTCGCCTTCTGGCTATCCGGCACACCGGCAATGATCAGGTTCTGGTTGGCGGTAATGCGGAACTCACCTTTGTGGATCTTAGCAATTTCCAGCAGACCGGTTTTCAGCGGACGACCTGGATAATCCAGAATACGACCGTTTTCGATAAACAGCGTCAGGTGCCATTTATTGTCGATACCTTTTACCCAGCCGATGCGATCGCCACGACCGGTGAATTCGTACGGACGGATCGGCTCAAACTTAATACCCGCGCGACGCTCTACTTCCTCTTTGAACGTCTCGACGCCTACGCGCTCCAGGGTGTATTTGGTTTTCGCGTTTTTACGATCGGTACGGTTACCCCAGTCACGCTGAGTGGTGACTACCGCTTCCGCCACGGCCAGCGTGTGCTCCAGCGGCAGGAAGCCGAACTCGCTCGCGGTGCGGGCATAGGTCTTCTTGTTACCGTGTTCAATGGACAAACCGCCGCCCACCAGCAGATTAAAGCCCACCAGCTTGCCGTTTTCGGCAATCGCCACAAAGTTCATGTCGTTGGCGTGCAGATCGATATCGTTCTGCGGCGGGATCACCACCGTGGTTTTGAACTTACGCGGCAGGTAGGTCTGGCCGAGGATCGGTTCTTCGTCGGTGGTGGCGACTTTTTCCTGATCGAGCCAGATCTCCGCATAAGCGCGGGTACGTGGCAACAGATGCTCAGAAATTTTCTTCGCCCACTCATACGCTTCTGCATGCAGTTCGGACTCAAACGGGTTCGAGGTGCACAGCACGTTACGGTTCATATCGTTGGCGGTCGCCAGCGCGTCCAGGCCAACAGAGTGCAGCATCTGGTGTACCGGCTTCACGTTCTTCTTCAGAATACCGTGGAACTGGAAGGTCTGACGGTTGGTCAGACGAATGCTGCCGTAAATAGTATTGTCATGGGCAAATTTGTCGATCGCCTGCCACTGTTTGGTGGTGATAACCCCACCCGGCAGACGACAGCGCAGCAGCATCGCATGACGCGGCTCCAGCTTTTGTTCAGCACGCTCGGCGCGGATGTCACGGTCGTCCTGCTGGTACATACCGTGGAAACGGATCAACAGGAAGTTATCGCCTTTGAAACCGCCGGTCAGACCGTCATTTAAATCTTCGGCAATGGTGCCGCGCAGGTAGTTACTCTCAACCTTCATGCGCTCGGCATCAGACAGTTTGCCTTCGACCACCAGTGGGCCAGGATGTTTTTCACTCATTAGTAGACATCTCGCTGATAACGGCGCTCAACGCGCAGCTCACTTAAAAATTCATCCGCCGTTTCGGCATCCATACCGCCGAATTCGGCAATCACGTCCAGTAACGTCTGCTCAACGTCTTTCGCCATGCGATTGGCGTCGCCGCAGACATAAATATGGGCACCGTCATTGATCCAGCGCCACAGCTCTGCACCCTGTTCGCGCAGTTTGTCTTGTACGTAGACTTTTTCTTTTTGGTCGCGAGACCAGGCCAGATCGATGCGCGAAAGTACGCCTTCTTTGACGTAGCGCTGCCATTCAACCTGGTAGAGGAAATCGTCGGTAAAGTGCGGGTTGCCGAAGAACAGCCAGTTTTTGCCCGGCGCTTCATTTGCTGCGCGCTGCTGCATAAATGAACGGAACGGTGCAATACCGGTGCCCGGGCCAATCATAATGACCGGCGTCTCCGGGTTTGCTGGCAGACGGAAGTTATCGTTGTGCTCGATAAAGATCCGGACTTCGCCCTCTTCTTCTACACGGTCAGCCAGGAAGCCTGATGCTCCCCCCGTACGCGCACGGCCTTCGATGTCATAACGCACCACGCCCACGGTGACATGCACTTCGCTCTCCACTTCAGCCTGCGAAGAGGCGATGGAGTACAGGCGCGGCGTCAGTGGACGCAGCAGGCTAATCAGCACATCGGCATCCAGTTGAGCAGGAGAGAAACGCACCATATCGACAATCGGGGTAGTTGCCGCGTAATGCTGCAATTTCGCCTTGTCGCCAACCAGCGGCAGCAGTGATTCGCTGCGCGTTAAGGTGGCATAGTTCTCAACGATATTGATGGTGTTTACCGTCAGCTCGAAATGCCACTGCAGCGCTTCGCTGAGCGGCAGTGTTTTACCTTCCACGGTGACAGGTTCGTTACCTTTCAACCACAGCAATTCAACCAGCTCTTTCACCAGCGCAGGATCATTCTGATACCAGATCCCCAGCGCATCACCGGGTTGATAACGCAGACCCGAGTCACCAAGATCGATTTCGATATGACGCACATCTTTTTCAGAGTCACGGCCAGTAATTTTCTGGTTAACGGAAAGCGTCGCCGTCAGCGGCGTCTCTTTGGTGTATGGCGTGGAGTGAATATCATTGACGGCCCCCGTCGCCGTGAGTGCTGCCTGCGCCGATGTCTCTTTCGGAACACGGGCTTTCAGCACCTCAACAATACGCGAGCGCCATTCAGCTGCCGCAGTCTGGTATTCCACATCGGCGTCGACTCTGTCCAGCAGGCGCTCTGCGCCCAGTTCCGCCAGTTTGCTGTCAAAATCTTTACCTGACTGGCAGAAGAATTCATAGGAGGTATCGCCCAGGCCGAACACGGCAAAGGCAGTGCCCGCCAGTTTTGGCGCTTTTTTCGAGAACAGGAACTTATGCAATGCCACCGCTTCTTCAGCAGGCTCACCCTCACCCTGCGTTGAAGCCACAACCACCAGCAGTTTTTCTGACGCGATTTGTTTGAATTTATAATCCCCGGCGTTCACCAGGTTCACGTGCAGTTTGGCTGCGAGCAGATCATCACGTAGCGCTTCGGCAACACGGCGGGCATTGCCCGTCTGCGAGGCGGAGATAAGCGTAATGGCCGGGGTCTCAACGGCAGTCGCAGGAGCAGCAACAACGGCTCCTGCCTGTTGGTTAAGCATTCCCCAGAAATAGCCGGACACCCAGGCAAGCTGAGTGGGTGAAAAATCAGTGGTGGCAGCCTGAAGGCGCGCCAGTTGCTCCGGGTTCAGGGGAAGCAAGTTTGAAGGTGGGGCCTGTGTTGTCATGCGTCGTTATGTTCCAGTAGCAAAGCGGAATTTATGCAAAAAGACCAAACTAGGGATAAGGTTAACGGCGGGGATAATAACAATTAAAGAAGGGATGGAAATAATAAATAACCAAATGGACTAACCTGTTTTAGTTATCGTTCTTAACGATAAAACCGATTATTTAACAGATTGAAATTAAAAGATAAAAAACAGGAAAAGTGTCTGACAGGCAGGGTTCACACCTTAAAGCCGTTTTAGTTAATGATAAAAATTGTGCTTTCCGGTACTATGCGGCGGTTTTTTCCGCATTACTGAGAGCGATGATGTCCACCACACTGTTTAAAGATTTCACCTTCGAAGCCGCCCACCGCCTTCCGCATGTCCCTGAAGGGCATAAATGTGGCCGCCTGCACGGGCACTCGTTTATGGTGCGTCTTGAGATCACCGGTGAAGTCGATCCGCATACGGGTTGGATCATGGACTTTGCCGAACTGAAGGCCGCCTTCAAACCAACCTACGATCGTCTGGATCACTACTATCTGAATGACATCCCGGGCCTTGAAAACCCGACCAGCGAAGTGCTGGCAAAATGGGTCTGGGATCAGATGAAACCGCTGGTACCACTGCTGAGCGCGGTGATGATCAAAGAAACCTGTACGGCAGGCTGCGTATATCGCGGAGAGTAAAAAAAGCCCGGTCAGACCTAATGCCGATCCGGTGGGCGGTGTAAAAAGGGTTCATGTTCATCATGGACCCTTTTTAAATGGAACTTTCACAAGCTCCCGGCATTATCAATGTCACCTCCCCTGAGCACGCCCGTAGCCTTTCTGACCTCATTCCCCCTGAATTCATTCAGAAGGCGCTAACGCTGACGGATACTGTCACGCTTCGCAAACGCAAACTTCCTCTTGAATCCATGATCTGGCTTGTCGTTGGCATGTCCATTTTCTGCAATCGCCCCATGACTGAGATTGTGAATCTGATGGATATCACTGACAGGACCGGTGAGCCTTTTACCGCCCGCAGCTCAGTCATTCAGCTCCGGAAAACAGCGAAGCCTTCAGCAGACCTGCCGGACGGAATGGTATCGGTGGCTATCCGCATCCGGATGGTCTGCCTGATGGAGCTGAGCAGCCATCTGATCAATGCCAGCGTCTTTGACAGCGAGAACGTCAGCGAAATGCGACTGGCAGCGCAGCTGGCAGAGAGAACACCGGATGAGAGTATCACTTTGTTCGATAAAGGATTTTACTCACCGGGACTGCTTCATCACTGGCAAACGTGCGGAGAAAAACGGCACTGGCTGCTACCGCTGAAAAAACACACCCAATATGAAGTCGTGCATAAACTGGAGCGCGGCGATGAGTTTGTTGAACTGACAACCAGCCCACAGGCCCGAAAACAGTGGCCTGCACTCCCCGAGCGGTTCACAGCCAGACTGCTGACCCGAACGATTAATGGTAAAGAAAGGCGGGTCCTGACATCCCTGACATCTCTGACATCCCTGACAGACCAGAATCGTTATCCTGGCAATGATATCAGCGTGTTATATCGTCACAGATGGGAAATTGAACTGGGTTATCGGGAAGCGAAGCAAGGGATGCTGGACAATCGCTGGACGTTACGCAGCAAACTGCCAGAACGGGTGCGACAGGAGTTATGGGGTGTGCTGCTGACTTACAACCTGGTGAGATACCAGATGGTAAGGATGGCGTTCGAACGGAAAGGAGATTATCTGCCTTATCAACTGAGCTTTAGCGGCTCAATAAGTGAAATCACCCGGCTGCTGATAACGTTGCCATGGGCTTCACCGGGTAAGATGCCGGGCGAGTTAAGAACGTTGTATGAGAAAGCAAAATGGCTGGTATTACCCGGAAGAAGAGAGCGAAGTTACCCTAGGGAGTTAAGAGAAAAATCCCAGAAATACCCGACGAGAAAAACTGCTGGTCATCTTAAGTGACCAGCATTACGGTCAGACCGGGCTTTTTTATGCAATGTTCAAATACTTGTGCGTCTGCATCGACAACCGCCAGTTGCGGGCGATACATGTTTCAATGCACAGACGCGTGGCATCGTCTTTCTGACTGATCGGCTGCAGGGCAATGACCCGCTGCTTTTCATCGATGAGCGTTGCCAGCAGTTCATCCAGCGCTTCAATATCACGCACGCGACCAACCGGATGTTTGATCTCATCGGCACGTTCCAGCGCCTGAGACAGCACCTCATATCCACCGCGCATACTTACTTTTGGCGATACCGTCACCCAGGTGGCATGTGAGCAGCGCACTTCATGGGTACCGCTGGTTTCAATCTGGCAGCTATAGCCGTTCTTTTCGAGCAACTCAGTCAGCGGCGTCAGGTCGTGGATGCAGGGTTCACCGCCGGTGATCACCACATGGCGGGCCGTCCAGCCCTGGCGACCAATGATAGCCAGCAGATCTTCCGAACTTCCCGCGCCCCACTTATCGCTCTCTTTGGTTTTGGCCAGAATGCTAAACAGCGACACTTCCCGATCTGCGAGTTTATCCCACGTATGTTTGGTATCACACCAGGCACAGCCAACCGGGCATCCCTGCAAGCGGATAAAGATAGCGGGAACGCCGGTAAAGTAACCCTCGCCTTGCAGGGTCTGGAACATCTCGTTAATCGGGTACTGCATAGTCATCTCAGTTAAGGGGATAAACGATAAGTATCGCAGATCCCCGCCTGAGGATCATGCTCCATCGGTGCTTTGAGGAAAAATTGATGTGAAAAAGCGGTAAACCGATTATTTCATTTTTGTCTGCTATTTTTATTTTCCGGTTTAACTGTGCCGCCTGAGGCTCTTTTATTTATTCATCACATGAATTCATAATGTAACAAATTATTTTAGTTTTTACAGTTAGACGTAACTAACCCCATAATATAAAAATCTTTTAAAACAGTTAATTAGTTATTTAAAGTTTAAATAATGAATTTTTTACCCCCTGTTGTTGTCAAAAAAGCTACGGCCAATTTCATTACCTTAAAATAAGCTTAAGATGTCACTCGACAGGGCTTTTTTTTATTTAAATGCCGTTTACTTTTACCCGCCTACAATCCGCCTCATCTATCATAATGAGACGGTATCCATGAAGACGTTATTGATTACAGGCGTGACCGGATTTCTGGGCGGTGCAGCACTTGAAAAAATCCTTAATAGCAACGAACCCGTAAGGTTACTCCTGCTCGCGCGTGCCAGCGACCAACAAAAAGGGCTGGAGCGCGTGAAAGAGAACATGCGTAAATTCAACGTCCATGAGGATAAACTGGCCTCGCTGAAAGTGGAGGATATCCTCATCGGCGATCTCAGCCAGCCTGAGAGTTTCCTGGACGATCCTCGTCTGGAACAGGTGACGCATGTTCTTAACTGCGCAGCCGTTGCGTCATTTGGTAATAACCCGCTGATCTGGAAAGTTAACGTTGAGGGCACGCTGGCGTTGGCTCGCCGCATGGAGCAAGTGGCCACATTAGAGCGTTTCCTGCACGTGGGTACCGCCATGTCCTGTACGCCGGAGCAGGATTCACTGGTAGCCGAAAGCGCGGAATTCAGAGAGAGCGCCGAGCACCTGGTGGAATATACGTACTCGAAATCCACTATTGAGCAGATGATGCGTCAGCATTGCCCAAATCTGCCACTGCTTATTGCCCGTCCATCCATCGTCGTCGGCCATACCCGTCACGGCTGTGCGCCTTCAAGCAGCATTTTCTGGGTCTTCAGCATGGGACTGATGCTGCAAAAATTTATGTGTTCGATGGAAGACAAGATCGATGTTGTGCCGGTGGACTACTGCGCCGATGCACTGTTAATGCTCCTCTACAGCAATGCTCGTCCAGGGGAAGTTGTGCATATTTCTGCCGGGGAAGAGAACAGCGTTCGTTTTGCGGATATTGATAACGCAATGGCGCTGGCACTGGAGAAAGCGCCTGTCGGTGATAAGTACGCTCAGGTGAGCTACGAAACGCTGGTCAGAATGCGTCGCGAGCTGAAGGATATTTTTGGCCCGTGCAATGAGCGTCTGATGTTGAAAGCGATGCGTTTATACGGTGCCTTTGCCACGCTGAACGTGCGCTTCAGCAATGATAAGCTGCTGAGCATGGGGATGCCAAAACCCCCTCGCTTTACGGACTACATTGCCCGCTGCGTTCAGACCACCCGAGGGCTGACTATTCCGGAGCAAATGGAAGTCGATTTTAAATAGCCAAAAAAAATGCCAGTCATTCGACTGGCATTTTCATTTCAAGGGATTAAAGGCTATTACTGGCCTTTGATCTCTTTACGACCGTTGTATGGTGCTTTTTCGCCCAGAGCTTCTTCGATACGAATCAGCTGGTTGTATTTAGCAACACGGTCAGAACGGCTCATAGAACCTGTTTTGATCTGGCCTGCAGCGGTACCAACAGCCAGGTCAGCGATGGTAGCATCTTCAGTTTCGCCAGAACGGTGAGAGATAACTGCAGTGTAGCCAGCGTCTTTCGCCATTTTGATCGCAGCCAGAGTTTCGGTCAGAGAACCGATCTGGTTGAATTTGATCAGGATGGAGTTAACGATGCCTTTATCGATACCTTCTTTCAGGATCTTGGTGTTGGTTACGAACAGATCGTCACCAACCAGCTGGATTTTGTCGCCCAGTACTTTAGTCTGGTATGCGAAACCAGCCCAGTCAGACTCGTCCAGACCGTCTTCGATAGAAACGATTGGGTACTGTTTGGTCAGGTCTTCCAGGAAGTGAGTGAACTCTTCAGAGGTGAACGCTTTGTTGCCTTCGCCAGCCAGAACGTATTTACCGTCTTTGTAGAATTCAGATGCTGCACAGTCCATTGCCAGGGTGATGTCTTTGCCCAGCTCATAGCCAGCTGCTTTAACCGCTTCAGCGATTACAGCCAGTGCTTCGGCGTTAGAACCCAGGTTTGGCGCATAGCCACCTTCGTCACCAACAGCAGTGTTCATACCTTTAGCTTTCAGAACTTTAGCCAGGTTGTGGAACACTTCAGAACCCATACGTACCGCTTCTTTCAGGGATTTCGCGCCAACTGGCTGAATCATGAATTCCTGAATATCAACGTTGTTATCTGCGTGCTCACCACCGTTGATGATGTTCATCATTGGTACTGGCATGGAGTATTTGCCTGGGGTGCCGTTCAGTTCAGCGATGTGCTCGAACAGAGGCATACCTTTCGCAGCAGCTGCCGCTTTGGCGTTCGCCAGAGAAACGGCCAGGATGGCGTTCGCACCGAAGTTAGATTTGTTTTCAGTACCGTCCAGATCGATCATGATCTTGTCGATGCCAGCCTGGTCTTTGGCGTCTTTGCCAAGGATTGCCTGAGCAATAGGACCGTTTACAGCGCCAACAGCTTTCAGTACGCCTTTGCCCATGAAACGGGATTTGTCGCCATCGCGCAGTTCCAGCGCTTCGCGGGAACCAGTAGAAGCACCTGATGGAGCAGCTGCCATACCGACGAAACCACCTTCCAGGTGAACTTCAGCTTCAACGGTCGGGTTACCACGGGAGTCGATGATTTCACGACCGATGACTTTAACGATTTTGGACATTAGATTTTCCTCAGTACAAGTTAAACTAAAACTCCAGACAAACAACGCGTACCAAAGGTACGCGTTGCCGTTCTAACTTTTTTTACTTCGCCTGACGCTTCTGGTAATCGCTGGCGGCCTTCACAAAGCCTGCAAACAGCGGATGTCCATCACGCGGCGTAGAAGTAAATTCCGGGTGGAATTGGCAGGCAACGAACCACGGATGGTTAGGCACCTCAATGATCTCGACTAACTGATCATCCCCGGAACGGCCCGCAACACGCAGACCCGCAGCTTCAATTTGTTTCAACAACATGTTGTTGACTTCGTAGCGGTGACGATGGCGCTCAGTAATGGTTGGCTCGCCATACAGCTTGCGAACCACGCTATCGTCGGACAACTGGCAGGCCTGTGCGCCAAGACGCATTGTGCCACCCAGATCGCTCTTCTCTGTACGGACTTCAACGTTACCGTCTTCGTCACGCCATTCAGTGATAAGCGCCACGACAGGGTACTTACAGTCTGGCACAAATTCCGTAGAGTTCGCGTTTTCCATTCCTGCTACGTTGCGCGCAAATTCGATCAGCGCAACCTGCATACCCAGGCAGATGCCGAGGTATGGAATATTGTTTTCACGCGCATAGCGTGCAGTGGCGATCTTGCCTTCCACACCACGGTAGCCAAAGCCACCAGGGATCAGAATCGCATCCAGACCTTTCAGAATTTCTACGCCACGCGTTTCAACATCCTGCGAATCAATCAGCTTGATGTTAACGGAGACGCGGTTCTTCAGACCGCCGTGTTTCAGCGCTTCGATAACGGACTTATAGGCATCCGGCAGCTCAATGTACTTGCCGACCATACCGATAGTCACTTCACCTGCCGGATTAGCTTCTTCGTAAATAACCTGTTCCCATTCAGACAGGTTAGCTTCCGGACAGTTCAGGCTGAATCGTTTACAAATATAATCGTCCAGACCCTGTGATTTCAACAGGCCCGGGATTTTATAAATGGAATCGACATCTTTCATTGAAATAACGGCTTTTTCAGGCACGTTACAGAACAATGCAATTTTCGCACGTTCGTTCGCCGGAACAGCGCGATCGGAACGGCAAACCAGGATGTCAGGCTGAATACCGATGGAGAGCAGTTCTTTCACAGAGTGCTGAGTCGGCTTGGTTTTCACTTCACCAGCCGCCGCCAGGTAAGGCACCAGCGTCAGGTGCATGAACAGCGCATGTTCACGACCAATATCGACCGCCAGCTGGCGAATCGCTTCCAGGAACGGCAGGGATTCGATATCACCTACAGTACCGCCGATTTCAACCAGCACAACGTCATGGCCTTCGCCACCCGCAATAATGCGTTCTTTGATTGCGTTAGTGATGTGCGGGATAACCTGAACGGTAGCACCCAGATAGTCACCACGGCGCTCTTTACGCAGAACGTCGGAGTAGATACGGCCAGTCGTGAAGTTATTACGACGGGTCATTTTGGTACGGATGAAACGCTCGTAGTGGCCAAGATCCAGATCGGTTTCAGCGCCGTCTTCAGTAACGAACACTTCCCCGTGTTGGATTGGGCTCATGGTGCCAGGATCGACGTTGATGTACGGATCCAGTTTCATCATGGTCACATTGAGGCCACGGGCTTCAAGAATGGCTGCGAGGGAGGCTGCGGCAATGCCTTTACCCAGAGAGGATACGACCCCGCCGGTCACAAAAATATAGTTCGTTGTCATGCTGAACCTGAGAAGTTAGGGTGAAACGATGGAATAACCAGGACGGGAAAGTAGTATACCCGAACACGGCGAGCGCCACAAACTTTCATTCTCCGTCTCCTTTCCAGGCGATGACAAACATAAGGAGTGAGAAAATAGCCCGTTTTGGGTAAATGTTTTTGACGCAAATCAAGCGCTTGTCATTTAAAAAATCACACAAATTGCGCTTGATCGCAAAATTCCGTTAGAGATCAGATTCCTGGCGTTTTACTTCCTGCCAGACTTCTTCCATCTCTTCGAGGTCAATTCCGGTCATTTCCAGGCCGCGCGAAGCCACAATTCGCTCAACTTCGCGAAAACGACGTTCAAACTTAATGCTGGCTTTTTGCAGCGCGGTTTCCGCTTTTACTCCCAGATGGCGGGAAAGATTGACCGTGGCAAACAGCAGGTCACCCATCTCCTCTTCCAGCTTTGCTTCATCCACGACGGCCTGCTGCGCTTCGTGCATCACTTCGTCTATCTCTTCATGCACTTTTTCCAGTACCGGGCCAAGAGATGTCCAGTCAAACCCCACGGTGGAGCAGCGTTTCTGCATTTTTTGCGCACGCATCAGTGCAGGCAGGCTCAGCGGGATGTCGTCCAGCGCAGAGTGCTGGGATTTTTCAGCACGCTCGGCGCTTTTAATCTGCTCCCAGCGGGCCAGCACTTCGGCGCTGTTGTCTGCAGTAGCATCACCAAAGATATGCGGATGGCGGCGTTCCAGTTTGGAACTGATGGCCGCGCAGATGTCGTCAAAATCAAAACGTCCCTCTTCCTGTGCCATCTGCGCATAGAATACGACCTGGAAAAGCAGGTCACCCAGCTCGCCGCGCAGGTCGTCAAAATCCTCGCGTGAAATGGCGTCCAGCACTTCATAGGTCTCTTCGAGGGTGTATGGGGCGATGGTGGCAAAAGTCTGCTCTTTGTCCCACGGACAGCCGTTTTCCGGGTCGCGCAGGCGTTGCATGATGCCGAGCAGGCGGTCGATTTGAGTCATAATTCTGTCCTGATGAAAAAAAGAAATGCCGGGTGGCGGCTGCGCCTGACCCGGCCTGTCGAAGAGGGCGATTAACCGCCGTGCAGGCGACGTGCGTCAATCACATCCGGCACCTGGTTCAGTTTGCCAAGCACGCGGCCCAGCACCTGCAGGTTATAGATTTCGATGGTCATATCGATGGTGGCAAGCTGTTCGCGGGTATCGCTGCGGCTGGCAACGCCCAGCACGTTAACTTTCTCGTTGGCAAGAATGGTCGTGATATCGCGCAGCAAGCCGCTACGGTCGTTAGCGGTAACGCGCACCACCAGCGAGTAACCGGAGGAGTAGCTTTCTCCCCAGACCGCTTCCACGATACGCTCCGGCGCATGCGACTGCAGCTCAGCAAGCTGATCACAGTCAGAACGGTGAATTGAGATCCCACGCCCCTGCGTGATAAAGCCGACGATATCGTCTCCCGGAATCGGCTGGCAGCAGCGGGCAATGTGGTGCATCAGATTGCCCACGCCTTCCACAACCACGCGACCGTTGTCTTTGCTGCGCTGCTGCGGTGCATAGTTTTTTTGCTGAAGCTGTTTCAGCGCGGCCGCATCCTGTTCTGCCGCACTTGGCTTGTTAAACTGCGCCTGCAGGAAATTCACCATCTGATTCAGACGGATATCACCGCCACCAATGGCCGCTAACAGCTCATCAAGCTCATTGAAGTTGTAACGCGGCAGCAGATGTTTTTCGGCTTCTTTGAGGCTAATCCCGATATGTTCCAGCTCGTCGTCCAGGATCTGGCGACCGGCAAGGATATTCTTGTCACGATCCTGCTTGCGGAACCAGGCATGAATTTTGGAGCGCCCGCGGCTGGTGGTGACATAACCCAGGTTCGGGTTCAGCCAGTCCCGGCTTGGGTTTGGCTGTTTCTGGGTGATGATTTCAATCTGGTCGCCCATCTGCAGCTGATAGGTGAACGGCACAATTCGCCCGCCAATCTTCGCGCCAATGCAGCGGTGCCCCACATCACTGTGAATGTGGTAGGCAAAGTCGAGCGGTGTTGAACCAGCAGGCAGGTCGACAACATCGCCTTTCGGCGTAAAGACGTATACCCGGTCATCGAAGACCTGGCTACGCACTTCGTCGAGCATCTCGCCAGAATCGGCCATCTCTTCCTGCCACGCAATCAGCTTACGCAGCCAGGCGATACGATCTTCATGACCAGATCGTGCCCCGCCAGAGGTACCCTCTTTGTATTTCCAGTGCGCGGCCACGCCCAGCTCGGCGTCTTCGTGCATCTGTTTGGTGCGGATCTGAATTTCAACCGTTTTGCCGCCAGGGCCGAGCACAACGGTATGAATAGACTGGTAGCCGTTAGGTTTCGGGTTCGCGACATAGTCATCGAACTCATCCGGCAGGTGGCGGAAGTGAGTATGCACTATCCCCAGCGCGGCGTAGCAGTCCTGCAGACGTTCCGCCACGATGCGCACCGCACGCACGTCGAACAGCTCGTCGAAGGCGAGATGTTTCTTCTGCATTTTGCGCCAGATACTGTAGATGTGTTTTGGTCGACCATAGACTTCGGCGCGCACATTCTCTTCTTTCATCGCCAGACGCAGTCCGCCGACAAACTCATCGATATAGTGTTCGCGGTCAATACGGCGTTCATGCAGCAGTTTAGCAATGCGCTTATATTCTGCCGGGTGCAGGTAGCGGAAACAGTAATCTTCCAGCTCCCATTTCAGCTGCCCGATCCCTAAGCGGTTCGCCAGTGGCGCATAGATGTTTGTACACTCTTTGGCAGCCAGTACGCGCTCGTCTTCAGGTGCATCCTTCACTTCACGCAGGTGCGCAATTCGCTCGGCAAGCTTGATAACCACGCAGCGGAAGTCATCCACCATTGCCAGCAGCATGCGGCGAACGTTATCGACCTGTTCTGAAGAGACGGAATCAGTGTGCGCAGCCTTAAGCTGGCGGATGGCTGCCATATCGCGCACGCCGTGGATCAACGCGACGACAGATTTACCGACGCTTTCTCGCAGTACATCTTCAGTGACCACATCAGCATCGGCTAATGGGAACAGAAGCGCGGCCTGCAGCGTTTCGATATCCATGTTCAGCATGGATAAAATTTCGACCATCTCCACGCCGCGCCACAACAGCAAATCAGCGTCCGGATGCCCCTGTGTGGTGCGTAGACAATAGGCCCAGGTTTCGGTTAAGCGTTCACACGACTGCTGGCTGGAAATCCCCAGACTTGCGATCCATTTTTGTGGGTCAAACTCCCCAGCTTTATTGAGATGTGCACTTCTTACCGCAACCATTGTCCTCTCCTTTAGGGACCTGGGCCTGTCGAAGTCGACAAGCCAAACTAATTATACCCGTCATACTTCAAGCTGCATGTGCGTTGGCTGCACTCACTCACCCCAGTCACTTACTTATGTAAGCTCCTGGTGATTCATTCGTTTGCCGCGTTACTCGGCCTGCGGCCTCGCCCCTTCGGGGCCAGCGCAAGCGCTGTTCAAAACGCCAGAGCGTTTTGTCCTGCAACTCGAATTATTTAGTGTATCTATATGCTCAAACAACACCATTGATTCCAGATGCCCAGTGTGCGGGAACATGTCCAGCATTGCCAGACGCTGAATCTGGTAACCCGCGCTGATTAATGCCTCACTATCCCGCGCAAGCGTTGCCGGGTTACAGGAAACATAGACCACACGCTTCGGCGCGAGTTTAATAATATGTTGCATCACGCCAGGTGCGCCTGCCCGGGCCGGGTCGAGCAGAATTTTGTCGAAGCCCTGCGTTGCCCACGGCTGCTGAGTGACATCTTCCTCAAGATTTTGGTGAAAAAATGTCACATTTTGCAAACCGTTCTGTCGGGCATTTTCTTGCCCTTTGGCAACCAGCGCCTCAACACCTTCTACCCCCACCACACTTGCCGCTTTCTGAGCCAATGGCAGCGTGAAATTCCCCATACCGCAGAACAGATCGAGCACCCGGTCACTCTTTTGTACATCCAGCCATGACAACGCCTGTTCAATCATCTTCTGATTCACGCCATCATTTACCTGGATGAAATCCCGCGGGCTGAACGTTAAGCGTAGCCCGTTTGACGCATACCAGGGCGCATCTCCTGTAACCTGTTCTAGTATCTCGCTTTGTGGGGCGAGGAAAAGCGCCAGCTCGTGGGAATGCGAAAAGCGTTCCAGTTTTTCACGGTCTTTTTTCGACAGTGGCGCGGTATGGCGCAGCACCATCAGCGGGCCATTGTTTGCCTGAACCAGTTCAACGTGTCCGAGGTGACGAACCCCATCCAGCTCAGACAGACAGGTGCGCACTTCCGGGAGCAATGCCTCAAGATGGGGCACCAAAATGGGGCATTGCCTGATATCGACGATATCGCTGGAGCTGGCCTTGCGAAACCCCATCTCCAGCCGCCCGGTTTTTGGCTGATAGCTGAGGCTCAGACGGGCGCGACGACGGTAACCCCAGGGCTGGTCGGCGATAATCTCGTTAACCTCATGCTTAAGCAGGCGCGCCAGTGCGCTACTTTTACTTTTTTGCTGTAAACCTACGCTGGCATGCTGTTGCTGACAGCCGCCACAGACGCCAAAATGCGGGCAGCGCGGCACCACGCGTTCAGGGCTATCACTCAGTCGGCGCTTCACCTGGCCACGCGCGTACTGGCGCTTATCTTCCGTCAGCGTAATTTCTGCTCGTTCTGCTGGCAGCAAACCTGTTATAAACAATGCTTTACCATTATGACGCGCAACCCCCTGACCAAAGGGATCGAGGTCTGTGGCTTCAACAGTTATGATCTGACGCGTCGTCACGCGTCGCTTTGCAGAGTAGAATTGCGCCATCGCTGAGATTGTTCTCAAATAAATTTAGTGACCCTAATTGTCCCATAACGGAACGCCATGACCAACTACAGCCTGCGTGCACGCATGATGATTTTGATCCTCGCCCCCACCGTACTTATCGGTTTGCTGCTGAGTATCTTCTTTGTGGTGCATCGCTATAACGATTTGCAGCGACAACTGGAAGATGCCGGAGCCAGCATTATTGAACCGCTGGCCGTCTCCAGTGAGTACGGGATGAACCTGCAAAACCGCGAATCTATTGGTCAGTTAATCAGTGTGTTGCATCGTCGACACTCGGAGATCGTGCGCGCCATTTCCGTTTACGATGAGCATAACCGCCTGTTCGTAACCTCGAATTTTCATCTCGACCCTGCGGAACTGAAAATCCCGGACGGTACGCCGTTCCCGCGCAATCTCAGCGTAATGCGGCATGGCGATATCATGATCCTGCGCACGCCTATTATCTCGGAAAGTTACTCCCCTGATGAGTCTGCCCAGTCCGACGCCAAATCCACCAATAATATGCTGGGATATGTGGCGCTGGAGCTGGATCTCAAGTCTGTACGGCTGCAGCAGTACAAAGAGATTTTTATCTCCGGCGTGATGATGCTGTTCTGTATCGGTATTGCGCTAATCTTTGGCTGGCGACTGATGCGCGACGTCACGGGGCCAATCCGTAATATGGTCAACACCGTTGACCGCATCCGGCGGGGCCAGCTCGACAGTCGTGTGGAAGGATTTATGCTGGGCGAACTGGATATGCTGAAAAACGGCATTAACTCGATGGCGATGTCGCTGGCGGCATACCACGAGGAGATGCAGCATAACGTCGACCAGGCCACCTCCGATCTGCGTGAAACGCTGGAGCAGATGGAGATTCAGAACGTCGAGCTGGATCTGGCGAAAAAACGCGCCCAGGAAGCAGCGCGCATTAAATCTGAATTCCTGGCAAATATGTCGCACGAGCTGCGCACGCCGCTAAATGGCGTGATCGGCTTTACCCGCCTGACGCTGAAAAGCGAGCTTAACCCAACCCAGCGCGATCACCTGCACACCATTGAACGCTCGGCCAATAACCTGCTGGCTATCATCAACGACGTGCTGGACTTCTCCAAGCTGGAAGCCGGTAAGCTGCTTCTGGAGAGCATTCCCTTCCCGCTGCGCAGTACGCTCGATGAAGTGGTGACGCTGCTCGCCCACTCATCACACGACAAAGGGCTGGAGCTGACGCTCAATATCAAGAACGACGTGCCGGATAACGTCATTGGTGACCCGCTGCGTCTGCAACAGGTCATCACCAATCTGGTGGGTAACGCCATCAAGTTTACTGAAAGCGGCAACATCGACATTCTGGTCGAAAAACGGGCGCTCAGTAATAACAAGGTACAGATTGAAGTTCAGATCCGCGATACGGGTATCGGTATTCCGGAGCGCGACCAGTCGCGTCTGTTCCAGGCGTTCCGTCAGGCAGATGCGAGCATTTCCCGCCGCCACGGCGGTACGGGTCTGGGGCTGGTGATCACGCAAAAACTGGTGAAAGAGATGGGCGGAGATATCTCTTTCCACAGTCAGCCAAACCGTGGGTCAACCTTCTGGTTCCATATTAGCCTGGACCTCAATCCGAACGTATTGACAGATATCCCGGTGACGGATTGCCTGAAAGGAATGCGTCTGGCCTATGTTGAGCCTAACGCAGCGGCGGCACAGTGTACGCTGGATATTTTAAGCACCACGCCGCTGGAGGTTGTCTACAGCCCAACGTTCTCTGCACTGGCCGTCGAGCATTACGATATTTTGCTGATGGGGGTCCCGGTCACCTTTACCGGCGAACTCACGATGCAACAGGAGCGCCTGGCGAAAGCTGCATCAATGACCGATTACCTGCTGCTTGCCCTGCCGTGTCATGCCCAAATCAACGCGGAAGAGTTGAAAAATGACGGAGCGGCCGCCTGCCTGCTTAAGCCACTCACCGCCACACGCTTGCTGCCAGCACTCACGGAGTATTGTCGCCTGAGCCAGCATGCCGTGCCGCTGATTGACGATGAACAAAAGCTGCCGATGAGCGTCATGGCGGTGGATGATAATCCGGCCAACCTGAAGCTGATAGGTGTACTGCTTGAGGATCAGGTTCAGCACGTTGAACTGTGTGCCAGCGGTGCTCAGGCGGTCGAACAGGCTAAACAGATGCAGTTCGACTTAATTCTGATGGATATTCAGATGCCAGGTATGGACGGTATTCGCGCCTGTGAGCTGATACACCAGCTCCCGCACCAGCAGCAAACCCCGGTCATTGCCGTGACAGCACATGCGATGGCCGGTCAGAAAGAGAAACTTCTGAGCGCCGGAATGAATGATTATCTGGCAAAACCGATTGACGAAGAAAAGCTGCACAACCTGTTGCTGCGCTATAAACCGGGACATATCAGCGGGACGTATACCGTTTCTGCCGAACCGGTTGAGATCAACATCAACCATAATGCCACTTTTGACTGGCAGCTTGCGCTACGCCAGGCGGCCGGGAAGGCCGATTTAGCCCGTGAAATGCTGCAAATGCTGGTCGCGTTCCTGCCGGAAATTCGGAATAAGATTGAAGAACAACTGGTGGGAGAGAACCCGGAGGATCTGCTGGAGGCCATCCACAAGCTGCACGGCAGCTGCGGCTACAGCGGGGTACCACGGCTGAAAAATCTCTGCCAGTTGCTGGAGCAACAGCTACGAGCTGGCATGCCAGAATCGGAGCTTGAACCGGAGTTTCTGGAACTGCTGGATGAGATGGATAATGTGACGCGGGAAGCGATGAAGTTATTGGGAAACTAGAACCATTGCCGGGCGGCGACGTCGCCTGACCCGGCATTCAGCGTTTCAACCCCTGTCCCACTTTCAGCACCGCCGCAATATTCCTCGCCGCCAGCTGCACATTCTCGCTGGCATTATCCAGCGCATCTTCCAGCGAACAAATGGTATAAAGCACGCTAAACACCGCGTCGATACCGTGTTCATGCACCACGCCGACATCCGCCGTCAGACTACCCGCAATACCAATAACCGGTTTGTTGTAGCGTTTGGCGACTCTCGCCACGCCGACAGGCACTTTGCCGTGGATAGTCTGGCTGTCAATACGCCCTTCACCCGTGATAACCAGATCCGCATCGGCGACCTGCTCCGCCAGGTGCAACGCATCCGTGACAATGTCGATGCCCTGGCGCAACTGAGCGCCACAAAAGGCGTACAGTGCCGCCCCCATTCCGCCAGCCGCCCCGCCACCGGCGAGGTTTGTCACATCAATACTCAGATCCCGGGCAATAACCCGCGCGTAGTGGGCAAGCGCGTTGTCCAGGGTGACGACCATCTCCGGCGTGGCCCCCTTCTGTGGCCCAAACACCGTTGACGCGCCCTCTTCGCCGATGAGCGGATTGGTCACATCACAGGCCACCTCAATCCGGCAATCAGCCAGACGGTTGTCCATCTCGCTCAGATCGATATGCGTCAGCCGTGACAATTCGCCGCCACCTGGCCCAATGCGTTGCGCTTTGGCATCAAGCAGTTTTGCCCCCAGCGCCTGCACCATACCCGCACCACCGTCATTGGTTGCACTGCCACCAATGCCGATAATGATATGTTTCACACCAACATCCAGTGCATGACAAATAAGCTCGCCGGTTCCCCATGAGGTGGTTTTCAATGGGTTACGTTGCGAAGGCGCGACCAGCGCCAGGCCGCTCGCCGCCGCCATCTCAATAAATGCGCGCTGCCCGTCGCCGGATAACCCATAAAACCCGTCCACGCGCTCACCCAGCGGGCCGGTCACCGGAACATGAACTATTCGCCCCTGAGTTGCCGCGACCATCGCCTCTACCGTACCTTCGCCACCATCAGCAACCGGCAGTTTGACGTAGTGCGCCGAAGGAAAAATCTCGCGAAAACCGCGTTCTATCGCCGTCGCAACCTCAGGAGCACTCAAACTTTCCTTATATGAGTCCGGCGCGATCACAATTTTCATAGGTCACCCTTACGCATACTCACTGCATTAAGCATATATCTGCACTGCCCTTTTGGTCATGGAGGGGAAAAGTATATGTCGGAGGGAGTGATGTTCTCACCGTGCAGGAACACAACATTGCGGTGATGATGAGAGGTTGTTTAGGGCATAAGCCCAACGCGCAGGAAGAGACTTCATGGAATTGGGGTTCGTTGCCGGGTGGCGGCGACACCTGACCCGGCCAACGGTTCATGCGGGGCGTTATTTCAGCAAGGTCGCCCAGTGCTCAACCCACGGATTCGATTCACTTTCTGGCTCCGGATGTTCACCGGCATCAATCAGCAACATGTCGCCAACGCGCTGGGCACTCTGTTCCTGCAAAAGCGCGTCAAACTGCTTACCGCCGCCACAAAAATTGGCATAGGAGCTGTCACCGAGGGCGATAATGCCGTAGTGAACGTCCGGCTGATAACCGAGCTGGTCTTTAATCCCCTGGAAAAGCGGTACGATGCTGTCAGGTAAGTCGCCCTGGCCTGTTGTGGAGGTCACAACCAGAATGTATTTGTCTTTGTACTTTTCCCAGTCAGCAAGCTCCGGGTCTTCATAGACCGTGGCTTTATGGCCCTGGTTCGCAAGGATGGCTTCCGCCTCCTCAGCAACCAGCAGCGAGTTGCCGTACATCGTGCCGACAAAAATACCAACTTCAGCCATGTTATGTTCCCTTAATTATTGCGCTTGCTGTTCATCCTGAACGCTGCCCGGTACAAACTCAACCCTTTCATTTTCGGGGAGTTGCCCCAGCCAGCCAAACTGTGACAGTGCCTGCATCCAGATGTCGTCCAGCCCTGCCCGAATGGTCAGGGGTTCGCCGGTAAACGGGTGTGTCAGGCTCAGTTCGCTTGCATGCAGCATCAGACGATCGCAGCCAAAATGCTCTGCCGCGCTACGGTTCTGGCGCAGATCGCCGTGCTTGCTGTCGCCAATAATCGGATGGCGAAGATGTTTCAGGTGACGGCGGAGCTGATGTTTGCGCCCGGTTTTGGGCAAAAGCTCAACCAGACTATAGCGGGTGGTGGGGAATTTACTGGTAGCCACCGGCATTTCTGTTGTTGCCATGCCGCGATAATCCGTCACGGCGGGCTGCGGGCCTTTGTCATCACGGGCAAATTTATCGGCAATTTTGTCCAGCTCTTCCACCAGCGGATAATCAAGCCGGGCAGTCTCCGTCAGCCAGCCGCGCACAATCGCGTGGTAGCGTTTCTGGATCTGATGCTGTTCAAACTGCTGCGCCAACAGGCGGCCCGCTTCGCTGGAAAGCCCCATCAACAGTACGCCGGATGTCGGTCTGTCCAGCCGGTGTGCGGTAAAAACATGCTGACCAATCTGGTCACGCACGGTTTGCATCACCACCACTTTCTCGTCGCGATCCAGCCAGCTACGGTGTACCAGCCAGCCTGACGGTTTATTCACCGCCACCAGCCACTCATCCTGATAGAGGATCTCAAGCATCATGCATCATCACCGGCAAACAGTGCATCCAGCCTTTCTAACTCAGGCAGCATCACGTCGCGCGCAGGATGCGTCGCCTCAAGTGCCATTTCATAATAGGGCGAAACAGCAAACGTCTGCGGCAGCGGGTGGCCACCTTCGAGCAGCGCGTGCATGCGCGGAATTAACACCCACTGGAGCCACTCAAACGGTGCCAGCGTATCCAGGCAAAACGGCTGGGTGCTTGCGAACGCTTCTGGCTGCGGCGCGGTCTCCTGCCACAGCTGATGTTGGCGCAATAGTGCTTCGATGGCGTGCAACCGGGCACGAACGCTATCGTGTTGCGTCATAGTAACCTCAACTGAAAAACTGAACTGCGCGCAGCATAGCATTGCAGGACGCAGAAATAAAAAAAGGGAGCACTGTAAAAACAGTGCTCCCGGTTCGTTCCGCAGCATTCCAGCTACAATTTGTGCTCCCTGCTCATCCGTGACAACTTTTCCTGAGGCCCGAAGGCATGGTCATCCGTAAACCTTTTGCATCCTGCTCACATCATCCTGATGTGCTGTTTCATCCTGAAACGTCCTGGCCGTCCTGACCCACCGACCATCCTGACCGGCTCTCGTTCTCCTTCCTGGAGGTGTCCATTACGCATCCTGCGCTATCCTCTTTGCTTCATCCTGAAGCCTTCCTGCAGCGTCATCCTGACGAGTCCTTTGTGAGAAACGCCATCATCCTGATGTTCGTTTCTCGTGTCGGCATCCTGTCGACAGAGATAGAATCCGCTATTCCGCTTCGTCTTACAACCCACCCTGTAAGCGTGGTAAGCCACAAGAAACCTCTCCAGACGCCTCAAAAAACAATTAATTCATTGAAAAATATGACAATAGCTTTCTTAATTCTCTGAGACAATACTGAAGAATGCGGCAATCTCTCACAAACCTTGTAAGAGATCTCTCACACGCACAGTAGCATCATGGATTACAGAAGAGGCTCAAGCCGGGTGAGGAAATCCGCAAGTGAAGGAGCAAGAGTGTCGCGGTTGCGGGTACCGATAGTCTCTTTGATCACTTCACCAGACAGGTTGCAGACGGAGATAACATCCAGTTCACTGTCCAGCGTGGCAATAAAGAGAGTCGGAGAAAGCTTAAGGCGTTTTTGCGTGACCAGATGGCCAATCAGGTTTTCCTGAACGCGCTGCAGATCGTCTTCGCTCCAGGTCTGCAGCAAGGTCAGCGATATGTCGGCAAAGCGTGCGGCCATATCCCCTGCAAATTGCGTGGTGTAAAACGCATGAATCGCTGGTTGTACCACAATGTCCATTGCGCGTTCAACCGCATTTACATTTTGCTCGCCCGTGAAGGGTTTTGGTTGCCAGATAACGCGGTCGTCCAGAGAAGAGATAATGCACGGTGATGGTACACCATATAAGTCAGCACTTTGCGGCCACGTCCCCTGCTTTTCTTGCCATACATCACAGTAGCGGGTCGTGAAGGTAGTCAGGGCATTTGCAGTTTCGATATCCACCGATTTCTCTCTTCTTGTAAGACAGGATAAACTCAGCCCATAAGTGTACCTGTAAAGTGGCTATGAAACATGTCTTACGAAAATCATCAGGCGTTAACGGGCTTAACGCTGGGTAAATCGACCGATTACCGCGACACCTACGATGCAAGCCTGTTGCAGGGCGTACCGCGCAGCCTGAACCGCGATCCTCTGGGTCTGCACGCCGACGCGCTGCCGTTTGTCGGCGGCGATATCTGGACGTTATACGAACTGTCCTGGCTTAACGATCGCGGCCTGCCGCAGGTCGCTGTGGGTCACGTTGAGCTGGATTACGCCAGTCTTAACCTGGTGGAATCTAAAAGCTTTAAGCTGTACCTCAACAGCTTTAACCAGACAAAATTCCGCAGTTGGGAAGATGTCCAGCACACGCTGGAGCGGGATTTAAGCACCTGCGCGCAGGGTAAGGTGACCGTCTCACTGTATCGCCTGCATGAGCTGGAAGGGCAACCTATTGCCCACTTCAACGGTGCATGCATCGACGATCAGGACATAGAGGTGGCTAACTATGAATTCAGCGCCGATTACCTCGAAAATGCAGCGAGCGGAAAAGTGGTCGAAGAGACGCTGGTCAGCCATCTGTTGAAGTCCAACTGCCTGATCACCCATCAGCCGGACTGGGGCTCAGTGCAGATTCAGTATCGCGGCCCGAAAATTGACCGGGAAAAGCTGCTGCGCTACCTGGTGTCGTTCCGCCATCACAACGAATTCCACGAACAGTGCGTGGAGCGCATCTTTAATGACATTCAGCGTTTCTGCCACCCGGAAAAACTGAGCGTCTATGCGCGCTACACCCGCCGTGGCGGTCTGGATATCAACCCGTGGCGCACCAATACCGATTTTGTGCCTGCTACCGGACGTCTGGTGCGTCAGTAACATTTTTTTTGAAAATATGCGCGGTTCATTCCGCGCTTTAGGTTGTGAAACGTCATAAGCCAGGGCTATTGTAATCAACAGGGAAAGACGAAAATTGTCCCGTAAGGAGCTCACTTGATTACACATATTAGCCCGCTTGGCTCAATGGATATGTTGTCGCAGCTGGAAGTGGATATGCTTAAACGCACCGCCAGCAGCGATCTTTATCAACTGTTTCGTAACTGTTCACTTGCCGTACTGAACTCCGGTAGTCTGACGGACAACAGTAAAGAACTGCTGTCCCGCTTCGAAAGTTTTGACATCAACGTGCTGCGCCGCGAGCGCGGTGTGAAACTTGAGGTCATCAACCCGCCGGAAGAGGCCTTTGTCGACGGGCGCATTATTCGTTCCCTGCAGGCCAACCTGTTTGCCGTGCTGCGTGACATCCTGTTTGTTAACGGGCAGATCCACAACGCCGACCGCTTCCAGCATCTCGATCTGGAAAGCTCAGTTCATATCACCAACCTGGTGTTCTCTATTTTACGTAATGCCCGCGCTCTGCACGTCGGCGAAGCGCCGAATACGGTTGTCTGCTGGGGTGGTCACTCCATTAATGAAACAGAATACCTCTATGCCCGTCGGGTGGGGACTCAGCTTGGTCTGCGCGAACTGAACATCTGTACCGGCTGCGGCCCGGGGGCGATGGAAGCGCCAATGAAAGGTGCAGCGGTGGGACACGCGCAGCAACGCTATAAAGAGGGACGTTTTATCGGTATGACCGAACCGTCCATTATTGCAGCTGAACCACCTAACCCACTGGTTAATGAGCTGATTATCATGCCGGATATCGAAAAACGCCTTGAGGCGTTTGTCCGTATCGCCCACGGCATCATCATCTTCCCTGGTGGTGTGGGTACAGCGGAAGAGCTGCTTTATCTGCTGGGGATCCTGATGAACCCGGCCAACAAAGATCAGGTTCTGCCGCTGATCCTGACCGGGCCGAAAGAGAGTGCCGACTACTTCCGCGTACTGGACGAGTTTATCGTGCATACACTGGGTGAAGCTGCGCGTCGTCACTATCGCATTATCATTGACGATGCGGCAGAAGTAGCACGCCAGATGAAAAAAGCGATGCCACTGGTGAAAGAGAATCGTCGTGACACCGGCGATGCCTACAGCTTTAACTGGTCAATCCGCATTGCGCCGGATCTGCAGATCCCGTTCGAACCTTCGCACGAGAATATGGCCAACCTGAAGCTCTATCCGGATCAACCCGTAGAGGTTCTGGCAGCCGATCTGCGCCGCGCCTTCTCAGGTATCGTGGCAGGTAATGTGAAAGAGATGGGTATCCGCGCTATCGAGGAGTTTGGCCCATACAAAATTCACGGCGATCGCGAGATGATGCGCCGCATGGATGACATGCTGCAGGGCTTTGTGGCCCAGCACCGCATGAAGCTACCGGGTTCAGCCTATATTCCTTGCTACGAAATCTGCACCTGACTATCAGCACAAAACCCTTTCAAGCCGGATCGCTATCCGGCTTTTTTATTTCCTTTATAACTCCCTGACAACTGATGCATATCTCTTATGTCATTTACAAAACCAGCCAATACGCAAACGATTACCTCATTTTTCAAACCGGAAATTATCAGCCTTAATCAAAATTATCTGCCAGAAAATCCTAAAATCCCATTTCTTTACAGCGTAAGACGCCTATCTCACTGGCCAGCCTTTCAGGTCACATGTTGTTAATGGTAGCCTTCGCGCCCGTAAATTCTCTTTGATGTTTTTTTAATAGATAAATGGTCTAAAGATGCCCACATCAAAAGTGGATTATTGCATTTGGGATCGTGATCACTGATACACTCATAACTAAAATGTATCTTTCCGCCCGCCAATAGTTACGGGCAAAAATTATTAAAAAACCGTCACTGAACGAATTTCATATTACCGTCAGGCCCTTTTTCATCGGATTAGACTAGAAACCTGACAATTTGCTTCCTCCAGGAGATACAGATGGAAACCACTCAAACCAGCACCGTTGCTTCGATTGAATCCCGAAGTGGTTGGCGCAAAACGGATACCATGTGGATGCTTGGCCTTTACGGCACAGCAATCGGCGCTGGTGTACTATTCCTTCCTATTAACGCAGGTGTCGGCGGTTTGGTTCCGCTGATCATCATGGCAATCATCGCCTTCCCGATGACCTTCTTTGCACACCGCGGTCTGACCCGCTTCGTGCTGTCCGGTAAAAACCCGGGTGAAGACATCACCGAAGTTGTTGAAGAACACTTTGGCGTAGGCGCAGGTAAACTGATTACCCTGCTCTACTTCTTTGCAATTTACCCAATCCTGTTGGTGTATAGCGTGGCAATCACCAACACCGTAGAGAGCTTCATGCTGCACCAGTTGCACATGACGCCACCTCCGCGTGCCATTCTGTCTCTGATCCTGATCGTCGGTATGATGACCATCGTACGCTTCGGTGAGCAGATGATTGTTAAAGCGATGAGCATTCTGGTGTTCCCGTTTGTGGCAGCCTTGATGGTGCTGGCGTGCTACCTGATCCCGCAGTGGAACGGTGCAGCACTGGAAACCCTGTCCCTGAGCAGCGCATCCGCAACCGGTAACGGCCTGCTGTTGACCCTGTGGCTGGCAATCCCTGTGATGGTGTTCTCCTTCAACCACTCCCCGATCATCTCCTCCTTCGCGGTTGCGAAGCGTGAAGAGTACGGCAATGGCGCAGAGAAGAAATGTTCCAGCATCCTGGCACGTGCACACATCATGATGGTGCTGACCGTGATGTTCTTCGTCTTCAGCTGCGTACTGAGCCTCTCCCCGACAGATCTGGTTGCGGCGAAAGAGCAGAACATCTCTATTCTGTCTTACCTGGCAAACCACTTTAACGCTCCGTTGATTGCGTGGATGGCACCTATCATCGCGATTATCGCTATCACCAAATCCTTCCTGGGCCACTACCTGGGCGCACGTGAAGGTTTCAACGGTATGGTGATTAAATCTCTGCGCGGTAAAGGCAAGAGCATTGAAATCAACAAACTGAACAAAATCACTGCACTGTTCATGCTGGTCACCACCTGGGCGGTAGCCACCCTGAACCCAAGCATCCTGGGTATGATTGAAACCCTGGGTGGCCCGGTTATCGCGATGATTCTGTTCCTGATGCCGATGTACGCGATTCAGAAAGTGCCTGCGATGCGTAAATACAGCGGCCATATCAGCAACGTATTCGTTGTGATTATGGGTCTGATTGCCATCTCCGCCATTTTCTTCTCGCTCTTCAGCTAATACCTCCTGCGCCGCCCCTGGGCGGCGCACTCCTCCTCTCTGACTGATAGCAATGGACGCATCATGATTAGCGTATTCGATATCTTCAAAATCGGTATTGGTCCTTCCAGCTCTCACACCGTCGGACCAATGAAAGCAGGTAAACAATTCACGGATGACTTGATTGCACGCGGCATGTTGCACGACGTTACCCGCGTAGTTGTCGATGTATACGGTTCTCTCTCCCTGACCGGTAAAGGTCACCATACGGATATCGCCATTATCATGGGCCTGGCAGGAAACCTGCCGGATACCGTTGATATTGATACGATTCCGGGATTCATCCAGGACGTCAATACGCATGGTCGTTTGCTGCTGGCAAACGGTGAGCATGAAGTTGAGTTCCCGGTTGATCAGTGCATGAATTTCCATGCCGACAACCTGTCGCTGCACGAAAACGGCATGCGCATTACCGCGCTGGCAGGCGACAAGGCGATTTACAGCCAGACTTACTACTCCATCGGCGGCGGTTTTATCGTCGACGAAGACCACTTTGGTCAGACGAACAATTCCTCCGTTGAGGTACCGTATCCGTATAAAAACGCGGCGGATTTACAGCGTCACTGTCAGGAGACAGGTCTGTCTCTCTCTGGCCTGATGATGAAAAACGAACTGGCATTGCACAGCAAAGAAGAGCTTGAACAGCACTTTGCCAACGTCTGGGAAGTGATGCGCAGCGGTATTGAACGCGGCATCACCACCGAGGGTGTTCTGCCGGGTAAACTTCGCGTACCACGCCGTGCGGCGGCACTGCGCCGCATGTTGGTCAGCACCGACAAAACGACGACTGACCCGATGGCCGTAGTGGACTGGATCAACATGTTCGCGCTGGCCGTTAACGAAGAGAACGCTGCGGGTGGCCGCGTGGTGACAGCACCAACCAACGGTGCCTGCGGCATTGTTCCGGCTGTGCTGGCGTACTACGACAAGTTTATTCGTGAAGTAAATGCGAACTCTCTGGCACGTTACATGCTGGTCGCCAGTGCGATTGGTTCACTGTACAAAATGAACGCATCCATTTCCGGGGCGGAAGTGGGCTGTCAGGGTGAAGTGGGCGTGGCCTGTTCAATGGCTGCGGCAGGTCTGGCAGAACTGCTGGGGGCAAGCCCGGCTCAGGTGTGCATTGCAGCGGAAATCGGCATGGAACACAACCTGGGGTTGACCTGTGACCCGGTTGCAGGACAGGTGCAGGTGCCTTGCATCGAGCGTAACGCTATCGCCTCGGTGAAGGCGGTAAACGCGGCACGTATGGCGCTGCGCCGTACCAGTGAACCGCGCGTCTGCCTCGATAAAGTTATCGAAACCATGTACGAAACCGGTAAAGATATGAACGCCAAATACCGCGAAACCTCTCGCGGTGGCCTGGCGATGAAGATCGTCACCTGCGATTAAGCCTCTCAGGAAGCCTCGTTTTGCGAGGCTTCTTCCTGTTTTCCCCGCCGCGCATAGTTTCATACTGCTGACAGTGTTACCCTTCCTGCATTAACAGAAGGGAGATTATCTGTGGCCGTTCATTTGCTTATCGTCGATGCCCTCAACCTGATTCGCCGAATTCATGCGGTGCAAGGTACGCCGTGTAAGGATACCTGCCTGCACGCACTGGAGCTGCTTATCCGCCATAGCGAACCGACCCATGTCGTCGCGGTGTTCGACGACGAAGCACGCAATACAGGCTGGCGTCACCAGCGCCTGCCCGACTACAAAGCCGGACGCGCGCCCATGCCAGACGATCTGCATGCTGAAATGCCCGCCATCCGCGCCGCCTTTGAACAGCACGGTGTCCCCTGCTGGGGTGCTCAAGGCAATGAGGCCGACGATCTGGCAGCTACGCTTGCCGTAAAGGTGGCGAGCGCCGGGCATCAGGCCACAATTGTGTCGACCGATAAAGGCTACTGCCAGCTACTTTCACCCACTATCCGCATTCGCGACTACTTTCAAAAACGCTGGCTGGACGCACCGTTTATTGCCAGTGAGTTTGGCGTCTCGCCTGAACAACTTCCCGATTACTGGGGGCTTGCGGGGATAAGCAGCTCCAAGGTTCCGGGGGTGGCGGGTATTGGGCCGAAGAGTGCCGCACAGCTTCTGACGGATTTTCAGAGCCTGGAAGGAATTTATGCCCGGCTGGATGACGTACCAGAAAAGTGGCGCAAAAAGCTGGAGGCACATAAAGAAATGGCGTTTATCTGCCGGGATGTGGCGACACTACAGACGGATTTACAGTTAGACGGGAATTTGCAGCAACTGAGGTTAGAGCGTTAGTTGCCCCTCACCCTCTCCCCATAGGGGAGAGGGAATTGCCCGGTGTTGTCTTTTCTCCCTCACCCTTTTGGGAAGAGGGCCGGGGTAAGGGGAACTACCGTTCGTCGCGACGCCCACCGACAGCAGCCCACCAGCGACGAATATGCACCGTCACCTCTTCGCGGTCGTGATAAAGCTGACGTGCCTGAATTTCCACGTTAATACCGTGTTCATCCATCTGTGCCTGAATGTAGGCCAGGTTCTGAGAGACTTCCTCATAACGCTTTTTCATCGGCAGCTTAAGGTTGAAGATAGTCTCACGACACCAGCCATTCACCAGCCAGGAGGCCATCAGTGCAGCCACTTTCGCTGGTTTCTCAACCATATCGCACACCATCCAGGAGATATTGTTGCGGTTTGGACGATAGCGGAACCCATCTTCACGCAGCCAGGTCACTTGTCCGGTATCCATCAGGCTTTGTGCCATCGGGCCGTTATCGACAGACGAAACCCACATGTTGCGTTTCACCAGCTGATACGTCCAGCCGCCAGGACACGCACCGAGATCGACCGCGTACATGCCGTTTGCCAGGCGTTCGTCCCACTCATCAGCCGGGATAAAGACGTGAAATGCCTCTTCCAGCTTCAGCGTTGAACGGCTCGGTGCATCTGCCGGGAAGCGCAAACGCGGGATGCCCATAAAGAACGGGGAGTTGTTGGTCGTGTATGAGTAGCCCGTGTAGCAACAGCCAGGTGCAATAAAGAAGATATGCACAACAGGACGTTTTGGCGTCTCGTAATTCGTCAGCACGCCCGCATCACGCAGCGCTGCACGCAGTGGTACGGTGAACTTACGGCAGAACTTCATCAGTTCTTTGCTTTCGTTGGTGTCAGCCACTTCAACGCGCAGATCGCCCCCTTTCTCCACCACGCCCTGCAGCATCCCGACAATCGGCGTGATGCGGTCTTCAGGCGGAAGATCTTTGAGCAGTTCACCTGCAACAAACATCTGGCGGGCGAAGATCAATGAGCTGAACGGCAGTTCACGCACCAGCTTATCCGCGTCGTCAGGCTGGTAGCATTCGAACACCACATAGCCCGCATTTTCTTTGACGCGTGCAAAACCGAAGACTTCGCGCTTCGCCGCTTTATCCGTAATTTCCGCGGCGCACTCTTTCTCAAACCCCGGGCGACAATATAAAACAACCTTATTCATGAACAACGCCCTTGCGTTTCAGACGGATAGCTCCGATAAACATTAATACCCAACCTGCCAGGAAGCTGACGCCACCAACAGGTGTAACAAACGCCCACAGGCGCAAATGCGAGAGCGCAAGGCAGTACAGGCTACCGCTAAACAGCACGGTACCCAGCGCCAGAAATACGCTGCTCCAGTAAAACCAGATGCTGATACGGCGCTGCATCGCTACCGCCAGCCCAAAGATAGCCAGCGTATGGAACGCCTGATATTCAAGGCCGGTCTGGATCCAGCCCATCTCTACCACCCCTAAAGATTTACTTAACACATGCGCGCCAAAGGCACCCAGTGCGACAAAAATAAAGCCACTCACCGCGGCAAAAATCAGCATGAATCGGCTGGTCATGGTTCAGTCCTAAAGTGATACGTGCTCAGCACACAAAAGTTATTGATCATACCTGAAGCGGAATTTTTCTTGCTCGTTCGCCGCTCTGGACAGTATCCACTGCCGGAAGGCGGCTATTTTACCCAGTTCTGCCTGACTGTCATGACAAACCAGATAAAACGCATTCTTGCTGACCAGAACATCATTAAAAGGGCAAACCAGGCGGCCTGCCTCAATTTCGGACTGTGCCATTACGTTGTTCGCCAACGCAACGCCCTGCCCGTGAATGGCAGCCTGTAACACCATCGCACTGTGGCTAAAAATGGGGCCCTGCTGCACGTTTATATGATTAAGACCTAATTGGCGGGTATAAGTTTGCCAGTCACGGCGAGAAGCATCATGTAAAAGCGTATGCTGCGCCAAATCAGCGGGCGTCTTCAGCGCCTTGTCCCCCGTCAGAAGCAGCGGTGAACAAACCGGCAACAGATATTCTGCGTATAATTTCTCGACGCGCAAGCCCGGCCAGTTACCGCGACCATAAAAAATGGCGACATCCACGTCATCTGCCAGTTTATCTTCCTGGCGATCCACCGCCTGAATTCGGACGTCGATTCCCGGATAAGCTGAGTTAAAGCTTGAAAGTCTTGGCACCAGCCATTGAATGGCAAAACTTGGCAATAGGCTTACCGTGAGTGCGCCTTTTGCACTGCGCGCCTGCAGCTTACGCGTGGCTTCGGTGAGCTGGGAAAAAATCTCTTTAATATCCTGAAAATAGCTCTGGCCTTCTTCAGTCAGGAGTAATGAACGGTTGCGGCGACGGAACAGCTTAAGGCCCAGAAAATCCTCCAGGGACTTGATTTGGTGACTTACTGCGGCCTGTGTCACAAAAAGCTCATCTGCTGCGCGGGTGAAGCTCAGGTGGCGTGCTGCTGCATCAAAAACACGTAATGCATTAAGGGGTGGCAATCGCTTCGACATGGTTATCTGGCTTAGATGTTAACGAGATTTAACACATAGGAAACAACGTTTAACCTATTAGTTTTTTTAATCTGAGCCATTATAATTTGTCCGTTGAGGAACTACCAGCAAATACCTATAGTGGCGGCACTTCCTGAGCCGGAACGAAAAGCTTTTTTTAGAATGCGTGTTCTGAAGGGCTTTTGGCTTACGGTTGTGATGTTGTGTTGTTGTGTTTGCAATTGGTCTGCGATTCAGACCACGGTAGCAACGCTACCAATTTTTCACTTCCTGTACATTTACCCTGTCTGTCCATAGTGATTAATGTAGCACCGCCAATTTGCGGTGCTTTTTTTTGTCCATTTTTTCCCCTCTCCAGCGTGTTTCACCTAACCACCTTGCCCTGCTTCCAAATTTGCGCGACGATCTACGGATCGAAATGAGGAATTCCATGAACGCTTTCAGTCCCGCACACTTTCGCGCACAGTTCCCGGCGCTGGCCGATGCCGGTATATACCTTGATAGCGCAGCAACGGCGCTCAAGCCGCTGGCCGTTATCGACGCCACTACGCAGTTTTACAGCCTGAGTGCAGGTAATGTGCATCGCAGTCAGTTTGCTGAGGCCCAGCGCTTAACTGCACGCTATGAAGCCGCGCGCGACCAGGTCGCACGCCTGATTAATGCCGAAAGCGGGAAAAATATCGTCTGGACGCGAGGTACAACCGAGGCCATCAATATGGTGGCGCAGTGCTATGCGCGCCCGCGGCTGCAACCGGGGGACGAGATCATCGTCAGCGAGGCAGAACATCACGCGAACCTGGTGCCGTGGCTGATGGTTGCGGAGCAAACAGGCGCACGCATTGTAAAGCTCCCGCTGGGGTCAGATTTTCTGCCCGACGTGGCGCGTTTACCTGAGCTGATTACGTCCCGCAGTCGGATATTGGCCCTGGGGCAAATGTCCAACGTCACCGGAGGCTGTCCGGATCTGGCACTGGCTATCGAAATCGCCCACGCCAGCGGTATGGTGGTCATGGTCGACGGTGCACAAGGAATTGTGCATTTTCCGGCCGATGTTAACGTGCTGGATATTGATTTCTACGCCTTCTCAGGCCACAAGCTGTACGGGCCAACCGGTATCGGGGCGTTGTATGGCAAGCCTGAACTGCTGGCGCAAATGACGCCGTGGCTCGGTGGCGGCAAGATGATTACCGAGGTAACCTTCGACGGCTTCAGAACGCAGGACGTGCCTTATCGTCTGGAAGCCGGTACGCCAAACGTGGCAGGCGTCATTGGCCTAAGCGCTGCACTGGAGTGGCTGGCTGAAACGGACGTCGTTCAGGCCGAAAGCTGGAGCCGGGGACTGGCGACGCTGGCAGAAGAAGCGCTAAAAAAACGTCCAGGTTTCCGTTCATTCCGCGTGCAGGATTCCAGCCTGCTGGCCTTTGATTTTGCGGGCGTTCATCATAGCGACATGGTAACGCTGCTGGCCGGATATGGCATTGCCCTGCGCGCCGGGCAGCACTGCGCACAGCCGCTGCTGGCGGCACTTGGCGTCAGCGGTACGCTGCGCGCCTCCTTTGCGCCATACAATACACAAAGCGATGTAGACGCGCTGGTTGCGGCCGTTGACCGCGCCCTTGAATTACTGGTGGATTAATGACTAGCTCTGCTTTAGCCGGACACCCGTTTGGCTCCGTCATCACAGAAGAGACGTTAAAACAGACCTTCGCCCCGCTCACACAGTGGGAAGACAAGTACCGTCAGCTGATCCTGCTGGGTAAACAGCTGCCCGCCCTGTCTGAGGAGCTTAAAGCGCAGGCAAAAGAGATAGCAGGCTGTGAGAACCGTGTCTGGTTGGGGTTTAGCGTATCTGGCGAGAAATTGCATTTCTTCGGCGACAGCGAAGGTCGTATCGTGCGTGGCCTGCTGGCAGTGCTCTTAACTGCCGTGGAAGGTAAAAGCGCGGCAGAACTGCAGGCGCGTTCGCCGCTGGCGCTGTTCGATGAACTGGGGCTTCGCACGCAGCTGAGCGCCTCGCGCAGCCAGGGGCTGACCGCGCTCAGCGAAGCGGTGCTGGATGCCGCACGTCAGGCTCAGGCCTGACGTTCCGCCTTCGCCATCATCTTCTTCAGGGCGTGGGAAACCGCGACAAAACCGAAGGACGCGGTCACCATCGTGGCCGCACCAAAGCCTGAGGCGCAGTCCATTCGTTTTGGTCCTTCTGCCGTGCTTTTCATAGCACACGCCGAACCATCCGCCTGTGGGTAGACCAGCGCCTCGGTGGAGAACACACAGTCTACGCCCAGCTTGCCTTTGCTATTCTTCACAACGTTAAAGTCGCTTTTTAAGCGCTCGCGCAGCCTGGCTGCCAGGGGATCCTGGATGGTTTTTGCCAGGTCGGCCACCTGGATCTGCGTCGGATCGATTTGCCCACCCGCACCGCCGGTGGTGATCAGCGGAACTTTGTAGCGACGGCAGTACGCGATCAGCGCCGCTTTTGGACGCACACTGTCGATGGCATCAATCACGTAGCTGTAGCCTTTGCTCATGTACTCCGCAACATTATCCGCCGTTACAAAGTCATCAATCACCGTCACGCGGCATTCCGGGTTGATCAAACGAATACGCTCCGCCATCACCTCAGATTTTGCCAGCCCAACGTTATCACGCAGAGCGTGGATTTGACGGTTAGTATTGGTCACGCAGACATCATCCATATCAATCAACGTGATCGCACCAATACCGGTTCTCGCCAGCGCTTCTGCAGCCCAGGAACCAACGCCGCCAATACCCACAACGCAGACATGCGCATCCGCAAACAGCTGCAGGGCTTTTTCACCATATAAACGAGCCGTGCCGCCAAAACGCTGACGCCATGCGTCGCTGATTACCACAGACATAAGACCTCAGATGTAAAAAGGGTGAGGTTCTCCCTCACCCCTGCTCAATAATCTCTATACGGCTCAGAATACCATAATCAGCCGCTGAATACGTTGCCACCGCCAGCGGTTGTCTTCAGCACCCATACACGTCCGTAATGGTTATACCAGCCTGCACGGTGACCAGCATCCGGGCCAATACCCTGATAAATATCGAAGTGCTGGCCTTTGATTGCGCCGCCCACATCCAGTGCCACCATCAGGCGTAACTCGTACTGGCCGTTGAATTTGCCGTTATGATCCAGCAACGGAACTTCCGCAAGTAACGTAGTGCCCGCCGGAATAATCGAACGATCCGACGCCACCGACGCACGGCCAATCAGCGGTACGGCACTTGCCCCTTTTACCGGCGCAAAGTTCTGTGGTTTGAAGAAGACAAACGACGGGTTTTGCTCCAGCAGCTCTCGCACCTCGGCTTCACTGTGTTTTTCACCCCATTCGCGGATCGCCTGCATCGACATATCTTCTTTCTTCACTTCACCTCTGTCGATAAGCACCTTACCAATACTGCGGTAGGCATGACCGTTTTTACCGGAATAGCTGAAGAAGTTAAGCGGTGTACCGTCACCAAAATCGATGTAGCCACTGCCCTGAACATCCATGATGAAGTTATCCATCAGCGAGTTGCTGTAGGCCAGAACGTAATTTTCGCTAAGCGCCCCCGAGTAGATATCGGCACGAGACGGCAGGCGGCCGCGTTTTGGCGGCATACGGTAAATCGGGTACTGGAACTCACCCTGACGGGAGTGTCGTGCCTGAATCACGGGGGTGTAATAGCCGGTAAACTGGACGTTGCCATAGTTATCAGCCCCTTCCATCTGCCAGGCATCAATACCAAACTGGCGCATATTACGCGTATCGCCCCCCGCGCGCAGCCACTCCTGTACCGCGCTGTAAACATTATTCTGCGAGCCATACAGACGCGGTGACGCATTGCGGATCTGGTAGACCTGCTCGGAGAAATCTCCGGCGTTGATCGGCGCGCCGACGGCATCAGGTTGGTTAACTAAAGAGAAAGGCTGGGATAACTTCCCGTCTTTATACTGTTGACCGCGATCGGTCGGTTTGGAAGAACAGGCCGCCAGAATGGCTACCATTGCGCCCGTCATCAGATACTTCGCCCAACATCCTTTCATTATATCTCGTCTTTAAGTTGCCCATTTCCGCGTGATGAAGATAACAAACCCCCCGTTCTAAAGGAATGGAATCACATGCCCTTTGGCAAATTTTGCGCAAAAAATAGTCCACACGTATCGATGTCGTTCAATTTACATACAAAGTTAATGAATTATGTAAAAAAGGGGTTGCATCACAAACCTAACCGAGTATAGTGCGCATCCACGGACGCGGGGTGGAGCAGCCTGGTAGCTCGTCGGGCTCATAACCCGAAGGTCGTCGGTTCAAATCCGGCCCCCGCAACCAATTAAAATTTGATGAAGTACAAGCAGTACGGTGACGCGGGGTGGAGCAGCCTGGTAGCTCGTCGGGCTCATAACCCGAAGGTCGTCGGTTCAAATCCGGCCCCCGCAACCAATCAAATTTGAAGAAGAAGTTTCTGCAAAAGCAGAAAGACGGACGCGGGGTGGAGCAGCCTGGTAGCTCGTCGGGCTCATAACCCGAAGGTCGTCGGTTCAAATCCGGCCCCCGCAACCAACACTTCTTAAAACAATAAACACCCTCAAGGGTGTTTTTTTGTATCTGCAGTTTGTGGATCTGCCGGGCATCCCACCCGGCCAGGAAACTACCCGCGTCGCGCCAGCGTTGCCCCATCTGAGAAATACGCCCGTATCCCTGCCAGTATTGACTCTGCCACTTCCTGCTGGAATGTCGCGGTCTTGAGCTTACGCTCCTCTTCCACGTTACTGATAAATGCAGTCTCGACCAGAATGGACGGAATATCCGGGGCTTTGAGCACCGCAAACCCGGCCTGCTCGACGCTGTTTTTGTGCAGCTTATTAATATTGCCAAGCTTACCCAGTACCGCCTTACCAAACTTCAGGCTGTCGTTGATGGTCAGCGACTGCACCATATCAAACATGGTGTGATCAACATAGCGGTCACCACTTTTGCCCACGCCACCTATCAAATCCGAGGCGTTCTGCGTATCCGCCAGGTATCTCGCTGCGGTACTGGTCGCCCCTTTTGTGGAGAGCGCAAACACCGAGGAGCCGCTTGGCTGACGGCTGGTAAACGCATCTGCGTGGATAGAGACGAACAGATCCGCACGCTGCTTTTGTGCTTTCGCCACGCGAACCTTCAGCGGAATAAAGATATCTTCATTGCGCGTCATATAGGCCCGCATGTTGCCTTCTTTCTCAATTAACGCCTTCAGACGACGCGCAATTTGCAGTACTACGTCTTTTTCCCGGGTACGATATTTGCCGATCGCTCCGGAGTCTTCCCCTCCGTGTCCAGGATCAAGCATGATCACGATGGGGCGATCGCGCCCTGCTTTGCCCGGCTTCGGGCCGCTTTGTGCTGGCGGAACCTGACTCTCAAGATCGCCTTTGTTGTAGTCTTCCAGCAATGCGAGGAGCGGATCCTGAATATCCGTTGCATTCGCCGGGTAGAGATCCATCACCAGCCGCTCTTTAAACGCCGCGACAGGCGCAAGTGCAAACAGCTGCGGTTTCACATTCTGCTTCAGCTCAAACACCATCCGCACCGTTTGCGGATCAAACTGCCCAACGCGCGCTGATTTGATAAACGGATCATCACCACGGATCTGCGCCGCCATCCCTTTCAGGACGGAATTCAGGTTTACGCCTTCGAGATCCACCACGATCCGTTCCGGATTGCTGAGCGCAAACTGCTTATATTTCAGCACCCGATTAGATTCTACCGTTACGCGCGTATAGGTTGACGACGGCCAGACGCGCACCGCCACCACCTGACTTGTGGCAGCAAGACCTACCTGGCTGACGCTAAGCAACCACATCGCCCCTGCCCCTTTTAACAGGCGGCGACGGCTTATTGCTGAATTGGATCCCGACATGCTTCTCCCGAGCAAGAAATCTTATAAATACACAAAACGCCCAAATTGACCGAAAACTTTAACGAATGGCGCATAAACTGTCATCTATAAAAGGGTAAACATTCATACGTTAACGCACGCTTTACTTATAAATTTCTGTGCTTCGCCGAAAATTTAGACTTGCACACACGAACACAATCGAATAAAAATACACAAATTACGAATAAACATTCACTAAGGGTTGTCTCATGGTAAAGGAACGTAGAACCGAGCTGGTTCAGGGATTTCGCCATTCTGTTCCCTATATCAATGCCCATCGGGGAAAAACGTTTGTCATCATGCTCGGTGGCGAAGCGATAGAACATGAAAACTTTTCCAGCATTGTCAATGACATCGGCCTGCTGCACAGCCTCGGCATCCGGTTGGTTGTGGTGTATGGTGCTCGCCCGCAAATTGATGCCAACCTGGCGGCCCATCACCATGAGCCGATTTACCATAAGCATACCCGCGTCACGGATACCAAAACCCTTGAGCTGGTGAAACAGGCTGCGGGTCTGCTGCAGCTGGATATTACTGCCCGCCTGTCGATGAGCCTGAACAATACACCGCTGCAGGGCGCACATATTAACGTTGTAAGCGGCAACTTCATCATCGCTCAGCCACTCGGTGTGGATGATGGTGTGGACTATTGCCACAGCGGTCGCATTCGTCGTATCGATGAAGAGGCGATCCACCGTCAGCTGGACAGCGGAGCCATTGTCCTGATGGGGCCAGTGGCCGTTTCCGTAACGGGTGAAAGCTTCAACCTCACGTCAGAAGAGATCGCCACCCAGCTGGCTATCAAGCTAAAGGCCGAAAAAATGATTGGCTTCTGCTCTTCGCAAGGGGTCGTGAACGACGAAGGGGTGATTGTGCCGGAACTCTTCCCCAATGAAGCCCAGGCCCGCGTGGAAGAACTGGAGACAGAAGGTGATTATCACTCAGGTACCGTCCGTTTTTTGCGTGGCGCAGTAAAAGCCTGTCGCAGCGGCGTGCGTCGTAGCCACCTGATTAGCTATCAGGAAGATGGCGCTCTGTTACAGGAACTGTTCTCCCGTGATGGTATTGGTACGCAGATCGTCATGGAGAGTGCCGAACAGATCCGCCGTGCCACCATCAACGATATCGGTGGCATTCTGGAGCTGATCCGCCCGCTGGAACAGCAAGGTATTCTGGTTCGCCGCTCCCGTGAACAGCTGGAAATGGAGATCGACAAATTTACCATCATCCAGCGCGATAACCTGACTATTGCCTGTGCTGCGCTCTACCCATTCCCGGAAGAGAAGATTGGTGAAATGGCCTGCGTTGCCGTACACCCTGACTACCGCAGCTCTTCACGCGGTGAAATGCTGCTGGAGCGAGTCGCAGCCCAGGCGCGCCAGATTGGCCTGAGTAAGCTGTTCGTGCTGACCACTCGCAGTATTCACTGGTTCCAGGAGCGCGGCTTCACGCCGGTGGATATTGATTCACTGCCGGAAAGTAAGAAAGAGATGTACAACTACCAGCGCCGCTCCAAAGTGCTGATGGCGGACCTGGGATAATACGACGCCCTCACCGTCCGGTGAGGGTCTACCCTTAAACCGCTTCGAATATCGCGCTTAAGCCGCTTCGGCGCTCCGTCCGGGTGGCAATCGCCTGTACCAGCACGCGTTCATCGGTATACAACGATAACCGCTGGCGTGCGCGGGTTATGGCGGTATAAATCAGCTCACGCGTGATCACCGGCGAGAGCTGGGTCGGCAGGATCAGCGCCGCGTGGTTGAATTCAGAGCCCTGAGATTTGTGTACCGTCATCGCCCATGCTGTTTCATGCTCAGGCAGGCGGCTTGGCTGAACGGATTTCACGCTGCCATCCGGCATCAGGAACCAGGCGCGCAGCCCCTGTCCACGGTCAAGCGCAATCCCGATATCCCCGTTAAACAACCCCAGCGCACTGTCGTTGCGGGAAATCATTACTGGCCGCCCTTCATACCAGCGAGAGTGTGGCACCCGGGTGATTTTACGTTTCTGCGTAAGCAGCTGCTCCAGCCTGTCGTTCAGGCCGCTTACGCCAAACGGTCCTTCCCTTAGCGCGCACAGAAGCTGGTATTCACCAAATGCGGCAATAACCTGCTCAGGTGTATTGTGCTTTTGGACACACGTCAGGAAATGCTGATACCCCTGCAGGGCATCATCCAGCATCGCCTGATACTCTTCCCCGGTTTGCAGCGATTTTTTCTCGATATCGGTGAAGGTGCCGTCAAACACCGCGCGCGTGGCATGGCGATCGCCACGGTTTACCGCCGCCGCCAGTTGACCAATCCCGGAGTCACTCCCGAAGCGGTAGCTTTTTTGTAGCAGGCACAGGCTGTCACGCAGCGCGCCAGCCTGCGGGCTGCGCTCGCCTTCCAGCACGCATCCTGTTAACCGCGATAACTCTTTTGCCCGCTCAGCGGTATAACCCTGGCTTGCGTAAGTGCAGATATCCCCCAGCACCGCACCGGCCTCTACGGAGGCAAGCTGGTCGCGGTCGCCGAGGAAAATGACACGAGCGTGAGGTGGCAGGGCGTCAATCAATCGCGACATCATTGTCAGGTCGATCATTGAGGCTTCATCCACCACCAGCACATCCAGATGCAGCGGGTTTCCGGCATGGTAACGCAGGCGCTGGCTACCGGGCTGCGCGCCGAGCAACCGATGTAACGTGCTGGCTTCACCAGGGAAAAGCGCCAGCTGAGCCTCAGTGAGAGGCAGTTTTTGCAGCGCACCACCTAATGACTCCGTCAGACGAGCTGCGGCTTTTCCGGTCGGTGCGGCCAGACGAATACGACACTTTTGCTCACCAGATAGCTGAATCAGCGCGGCGAGCAGTTTTGCCACAGTGGTCGTTTTACCCGTCCCCGGGCCGCCAGAAATCACCGAGATCCGCCGCGTTAATGCCACGGCGGCCGCCACTTTCTGCCAGTCAGTGGCTTCCTGCGAAGTAAACAGAGTATCCAGCGTTTGCCGGAGATGCGCTTCATCACAAGGAAGTGGAGCATTGCTCTCGCTGAAGAAGCGGGCAACCGTCAGTTCATATTGCCACATCCGGTTAAGGTATAAACGCTCATCAATCAGGACGAGCGGCGTCTGGGTATCTCCCCTGCTCACGGCAGGTGAACTCAGTAATACCGCCTGCCAGTCCAGCGTATTACCGAGCAGGGCGAAGCAGGATTGCAGCACCGGAGGCGTTTTTTCATCAATGTCCAGACGCGAAAGCGGCAGGCAAACGTGCCCCTCACCCGCGTCTTTACTGAGGATTGCGGCTGCGAGCATCACGGCAGGCTGCGCGCCTGCAACCATCATGGCGAACTGCGCGTCAAGAGGACGCAGTAATCGTTGCTCTACTGCTTCCAGCAATAATTCCGGCATCGTCATGCCACCACCTCCGTGTTTGCCGAAAATACGCTATCCATCTTTTCAATCAATGCCACATCCGGACGCGTACGAAAAATACCCGAACCCGGATCAGCAGCATCTACCCCGCGCAGGAACAGGTAGATCACCCCACCAAAATGCGCTTCGTAGCGGTAATCGGCAATGCGATGGCGCAGGTAGCGATGCAGCGCCAGGGTGTATAACTGGTATTGCAGGTCGTAACGATGCATTTGCATGGCTGATGCCATCGCCTGTTGGGTATAGGCCTCGCTGTTTTCACCAAGCCAGTTCGATTTGTAATCCAGCAGGTAGTAACGCCCTTCGTGGCGGAACACCAGGTCGATAAACCCTTTCAGCATTCCCTGAACCTGGCGGAAATTGAGCGGCGGGCAACCCGCTGACAACGGATCGTGTTCGCGGATCAGCTCATCAAGCACATCGGCCTTAAGAGGACTGGCTATAGGAAGATAAAACTCCATCTCAACCTGCTTATTTTTGGCCGTCAGTTGGTTCAGAGAGAAGCCCTGCTCCGTGAGCGGTGCCTGCAAAATAGCCTTTACCCAGTCGGTAAGAACCGGTTGCCATTGCGCATCATAACCGCCACTTTGCAGCATCTTCAGCACCCACTCCTCAGAGAGAGGCTGGGTGAAATCCAGTTCTTCAAACAGGCTGTGCAAAAATGTTCCCGGCGACGCACCGCGCGGAAATTGATGGGGTGTCAGTGCCGGTTCATCAGGCACGCTACCGGTACCTGCGGCATCCACATCCAGTTTTGGCATCAGATCCTGCGCGATGCTCTGTCCGTGCTGTTGTAAACCGGAGTAGCTGGTGACGCGCCAGTCATCAGCAATGGTTCGCACAATCTGCCGGGCGCTGAGCTCAGATCCACACTGCTCTGGCATCTGCCAGCGGCTATTATCTGGCGACGATGGAATTTGCAGGGCAATATGGTCGCCACAAAGCGATTCAATGCACAAACGCAGCCCTGCGGCATCTTTTGGCTCGCCGAGCTGGATAAGCCGCCCCAACGCACTCAAATGAAAATCGCTCTCCCCTGCTTTCTCGCCACGACGGCGGAACAACGGCGCAATACCCAGGCTGCAGTGCCAGACGGAGCGGGTCAACGCCACATAGAGCAGGCGTAAATCTTCTGCCAGGCGTTCGGCTTCTGCCAGTTCGACGCTGGAGTCGGCTTGACTGAGATCGAGCACCGCTTCAAACGAATCACGATCGTGGTAAAACGCCTGATCCTGTACGCGATAATTGGCGATGAACGGCAACCAGACCAGCGGATATTCCAGCCCTTTCGATTTGTGAATTGTGACGATTTGCACCAGGTGTTTATCGCTCTCCAGGCGCATCTGCTGGCTGGACGCGTTGCTGTTTGGATCGGCGATTTGCTGCGACAGCCAGCGCACCAGAGCGTGTTCACTCTCCAGCTGCGTACTCGCTTCCTGCAACAGTTCGCTGATATGCAAAATATCGGTAAGACGACGTTCACCACCTGCCGTCGCGAGCATATTTTCCGCGATGTGCCGCTGCGCTATCAGCTCGCGTAGCATCGCCATTACGCCACGTTTTTGCCAGCACTCCCTGTAGTGGACAAACTCTTCCACCACGGCATCCCAGGCGGTTTCATTGCTATTGAGCGCATCAATGTCACGCGCGTTCAACCCCAGCACAGAGCTGGCCAGCGCGCTACGAAGTGTACTTTCACGCTCAGGAGCCAGCACGGCCTGGAGCAGCCACAGCATCTCCTGGGCCTCCAGCGTTTCAAAGACGCTATCCCGGTTTGAGAGATAAACAGATGGGATGTTCAGCAACGTCAGTGCATTGCGGATCAGCGCTGCCTCCTGGCGGCTACGCACCAGCACCGTGATATCCGATGCTTTCACAGGAGTCGGGTCATCCCCTTTCCACAAAACCGCATCGCCACGTGCGCCAGCACTGAGCCAGTCGCGGATTTGCGCGGCACAGTGCTGCGCCATCGCATTTTGATAGTCAGCAACACCGAAACCTTCGCCATCCAGCAACCAGAAGTTCATCGCAGGCTGCANGACTCCATTGAATTCAAAGCGCAGGGCGGTATTTTTCGCGGCGGATTTCACGGGCTGAAAAGGAATCTCCCGGAACATAAATGCCACATCCATACGGCTGAATAACGCATTGACGCTCTCAACCATACCCGGGGATGAGCGCCAGTTAGTGTCCAGCGTGTAGTGGGCATCAACTTCACTGCGGGCTTTCATATAGGTGAAAATATCGGCACCACGGAAGGCATAGATGGCCTGCTTAGGATCGCCAATCAGCAACAGTGCGGTGTCGGGCTGTTGCCGCCAGATACGGCGGAAAATACGGTACTGTTGGGGATCGGTGTCCTGAAATTCGTCAATCATCGCCACCGGGAAACGGGCACGGATAGCGGCGGCAAGCGCTTCGCCATTTTCACTGCACAGCGCCGTATCCAGACGGCTCAGCATATCGTCAAAGCCCAGTTCTCCCCGGCGACCTTTTTCACGCGCTACAGCCTCGCGGATCTCCGTCATGGCGCGAGTGATCATCAGGTCGTTGAGGGTTAATGGCGCTGACAACAAGGCCTCGATGGCAACAAACAGAGGATGCTCCGGGACAACGCCATCGGTTTTGGTACGCTCAAGAAGAAAACGCTGAGAGAATTTTTCCAGTGCATCCGGGAGCTGATAGCCGCGCGTCTCCTCCTGCGCCCAGGCGCTGATCTTGTCGATCCATTTGCCCTGGTTACCGCGGTTAAATTTGCGCCTGTCGATCCCGGAATTTTCGATGATCGCCTCAACCTCGTCGGCTGACTCATTCCATTTTTGCTTTAAGGCGGCAATTTGCGCGACGATCTTCTCATGGCGTGAGGCCAGCGTTTCATCCGCTGGTGGCGGGGATTTAATAACCGGTGCTTCCCCCTGCAGATAACGGTCAATGGCGCGTAAAAGATCTTCCGGGCCTTTCCACAACGCGTGAACCGCTTCGGCAATATCGCGAGGCAATGGATAGCAATGACGACGCCAGAAATCTGCGCAGGCCTGATAGCGAAGCTCAGACTCATCTTCAATGAGCTGTTGTTCGAACAGCATGCCGGATTCAAACGCATTCAGGCTCAGCATGCGCTGACAAAAGCCGTGGATAGTGAAGACCGACGCTTCGTCCATTTGCCGCTCAGCCAGTAGCAGCCAGTGGGCTGCCTGTTGCTTATCGGCAATCTCTTCCAGAAGGCTCGCGTAAAGAGGGTTATCCGTACTCTGGCGCAGACAGGCGATGCGCAGCTCATGAATATTGGTACGAATACGGCCGCGTAGCTCGGCGGTGGCGGCCTCGGTAAAGGTCACCACCAGCAGCTCTTCCACGCTTAACGGGCGCGGAAACGCTGCATTACCGCCGAGCCCTAACAGCAGACGCAGATAGAGCGCGGCAATGGTGAAGGTTTTTCCTGTTCCCGCTGAGGCTTCAATCAATCGTTCACCCTGCAGAGGTAAACGTAAGGGATCAAGGGACTCAGCGGTATCGGTCATTCTTTCTTACTCCAGGGCATAGATTGCTGCAAGGCACTGACGCTCTTCCAGATCTTCCAGCCTTTCGGGTTAACGTATTCCGTTTTCCCACTCTGGCTACCGGAAACCTGAGACAGTATGGCCATTCCCTGCGGTTTAACCACCGCCTGATGGAAGAAATCGGCAACCTTCTGAGGCGTCAGCTGTTTTATCTCGGCCACTACTTTATCACGCGAATCAAAATTCAGATTACCGCGATCAAAATCTTTGCTCAACTGGGACGCTTCTTCACCCAGCGTCTGTGGCGGCTGCATCACCTGTGCGATAACGGCCTGCTGGATCTGAGCAAACTCTTCTGGCTTCATGGCACGCAGTTTTTCCTCCGCTTTCGGGAAGAAAGCCTGGTAACGCTGCCAGAGATAAGCAGGCTGCTTATCGCTACTTTGCAACAGGAAACCAAGCCCCCACTGACGACCCACGTTTATAGAGAATGCAAAGACCGCGTAGCCAAGCTGCTCTTCCGTGCGCAGCTGGTTGTAGAACCACGGTTGAACAATTTGTCCCAGCACAGCGCTCTGGGCTGAACTGGCAAATTCACCATAACCTTTAGGCACAAACACCGCCGCCAGTGCCGAATCCGTGCTGTTTCCCGCTTTTTCAAAAATCACATTCTGTTTTTTCTCAACCAGCACGTCCTGGTTGCGGCACCACTCTTTACCTTTTGAACCCAGCTGCGCACGCACGTTCTGCGCCAGCGTTTTGGCCTGTTCCTCACTCATGTTCCCGACAATCAGGAACTCAGGACGGGTATTGATTTTCAGCGAGTCACGGTAATCCAGCACATCTTTTAACGAGATGGATGGCAGAAGCGCGCGGCGTTCTTCGCGCTGGAAATACGGAATTTGGGACAGCATCTGTACCGGCATTATCGCCTGATCGTAAGCTTTACCCTTCTCCGCAGAGTCCATCATCTGCGCATACCATGACTTGGCCTGCTCAAGCTGCTCTTCTGTCGGCGTATAGCTAAAATAGCCTTTCAACAACGCCTGGAAGAGCTGCGGCAAACGCTGGGTATAACCGTTTGCATTGACCATCAGACCGTTGTTCGCGTTGGTCGAGAAACTAATTCCCCCCACGGAGGCCTGATTGCTGAGCTGATCGAGCGCGATACCCGCCAGATAGTCATTAAGTGCAAACATCACCTGATTTTTGGCACTGTCCATCGCTTTTGGATTACGCAGAACGACGCTGACATCAGCCTTTGGCTCACTCGCAAAATAACGGCTTGGGGTGTAGACCACACGCAGCGTCGGCTCATCAATGATAAGTTCCGGGTGCGGATAGTCTTTCGTCGTTTTGATCAGCGAGAAATCATCCGGGATGTAGGGGTTCAGTTCCGGCAACTTCAGCGCGATCTCTCCGGCTTTTTTCTGCCAGTCCGCGAAGGTTTGTGGGCTGATTTTATCAACCTGATAAGGGGCATCCACGAAATAAGCCGTTTTGTTATGCGGCTCGTTCGGACTGATGTACCAGATACGGGCGTTCTGTGGAGTCATCATTGCCAGACGCGCTTTCACCGCCTCGGCGTCATACTGATCGGCAATATTAACTGCGTCCAGCGTGTGTTCCACCGGCACACGGATCATGGTATCCGCCAGCCATTCCACGTAGTCCATATCACGCGTGATAGACGGGTAACGGAAATCGAGATCCAGCACATGTGCCAGCTCGTCAAAATAACGTTTATCGACACCTTTATCGCGCAGCAAAGAGAGGTAGCTGAAGATCGCCGCGACCACGTCATCACGGTGCGCCAGCCCTTTATCCGTCAGGGTTGCGGAAATCGCCAGCACACCACTGTTGCCGTTCACGACAGGATCGGAGTCAGCACGAATTCCTTCCACCAGCCCCTGTTTTTGCAGCCAGTCAGAAAGTGTACCCGGGCTCCGGTTACCAATAAGGTAAGTCACCAGCTCATCGGTTTTACTGCGAAATTTCGCCGTGTTGTTATCAATGCGGAATTCAACGCGCAACACTTTACGCGGCAATGCCGGAACGTAGTGGATAACGATCCCTTTTTGCGCGTCAGTCACCACCGGCACGTTAATCTGCGGCTGGTCTATGTTTTTATTCGGTACCCGGCCAAATGTCTGCGCCGCCATGCTGGCCAGCTCAGGCAACGGTTTGTTGCTGTAAATAACCGCTTTCATCAGGTTGGCGGAATAGTATTTGTCGCGGAATGCGTGCAGAGCATCAAGCACCGGGCTGTTTGGTTTATCGCTCAGGGTATCGAGGTTACCACCGGAAAAACGTGAGCCTGGGTGTGCCGGGTTGATGGTTTCAGCGCTGACCTGCGCCATGCGCATACCGTCTCGCGTGCGGGCCAGGGTCAGCTCGGCATTGACGGCATTGCGTTCACGGTCAGCATATTTTTTATCCAGCAGTGGCGCAGCAATAGAATCCGCCAGACGGTCAACCGCACCTTCCAGCGCATCATTTTCAACTTCGAGGTAAAACGCCGTGCGATATGGTGCCGTACTGGCGTTGTGGCTACCGCCATGCATTTTCAGAAATTCGGACAGGCTATCCGGCTGTGGGTATTTTTTTGACCCCATCAGCGTCATATGTTCGAGATAGTGCGCCAGCCCAGGATGGGTTTCCGGATCTTCCAGGGACCCAATCGGCACAACTAACGCCGAGAGCGATTTTACCGCCTGCGGATCGGAAACCAACAGCACAGTCATCCCGTTATCAAGGCGAATAGCCTGATACTGACGGGTATCTTTTTCGCTCTTACGGATAGTTTCCTGGACGGGTTGCCAACCGGAGTCTGCCTGAGTGATGGGAGCCCAAAGGGCGACAAACAAAACAAACGCTTTCAACAAGGTGCTGCCTGGCATTACGACCTCTTTATCACGGCTACATCATTAACAAACTGCGTGCTGGACGCGCCAGCATCTCTTTCTTTGGGTACATCAGTCCGTGATAAGAAGTGCATAATAAATGAACACCCCATACTGTGCAATTTTTATACAGCACTCAGGACTGATTAAATTTAAACAACGGTAACAGGTAACGTTGTGCCTCTTCTGTGATGGCTCTGAAGGATCCCGGCTCAAGCGTTCGCCATAAACGTTGATACCAGACATCTTCCCCCTCACCACGTACCATCATGTTGCCTTCATAGGCCTGCACAAATTTACTCCGTGCTTTTTGCAGCGAAGCGTCATCCGTTAACATGGCATCATTCTGCACGTCATAACAGTTTTTTATCCACGCGCCACCACTTTCCGGCAGCAACAGCAGAGGTTTGTTCATCCCCTGACGGTAACCTTCTATATACAGTGACAAATAGCGTAACGCCTGCTCAGGCTCCATCGGCGGGAAACGCCATTCGCCCTCTTTACGCACAAAAATCCGGCTTTCACCTTTATGGCCGCCAGCGCTGTAGACAAGATGTTCGAGCCAGAGTTGCAAACCTTGTGAAACGCTGAGCATAGAGGGCCGCCAGCGCAAAAGCCCATCCGGCTGAACCTGACTCAGCCAGCCCGTTAGCTGCACACCGTTACAGTCGAGATCGATTTCAATGCTTTTTCCAGGCTGTCGGCATTCAATCACGCGGTCAGCAAGCGCCTTCATCTCCTGCCACTGTACATCCCAGGCAATTTCCCCGAACGCGCCGTAAGGCAGCTGCCCCGCTGCCCGATAGCGACGAAACAGNCTGTCGGCATCCTCCTGTTCAACCAGTGCATTCAGCAGCTGGAGGTTTAACTGATAACGCTCCAGCCCTTCAAGGGTGAAGGGTTCTGCATCAGGAATTTCGCTCTCTTCAGAACGGAAGCTGACCTGTAATCGTTGCTGGAAGAAGGCACGTACCGGGTGTGCCCAAAAACGCTGCAGTTGCTCAAAGGTCAGCATTTCAATGACGAGAGGTTCAAGCTCCTGAATAAAATCGCTATGCGCCCTCCCCTCATTCTTCGCCGCCGGGAGCCACTCGCTGGCATAGCTCTGATATTCACTGGCTACATAGTTCGCCGGATCAAACGGCATACGAGTATGACAACAGGTGATGTGCGCTTTCACCCGCTGCTCACTTTCATCACAGTTACGCTGTTCATCGCCCGGTAAATAGTGGCTCTGCCCAATATAGTCCACCAGCTCCTGTACCAGAACAGACGGAAAACGTTCGCTGTTGTCCTGAATCGAACGGCCAATATAGCTGATATACAGCTTGCTCTGAGCGGAAATGAGCGCCTCAAGGAAGAGATAGCGGTCATCATCACGACGGCTACGGTCACCTCGTTTTGGTGTTGGACTCATCAGGTCAAAGCCCAGCGGAGGTAATGCTCGCGGATAAACACCGTCATTCATACCGAGCAAACACACCACTTTGAACGGAATAGAACGCATGGGCATCAGGGTGCAAATATTGACAGGCCCGGCAAGGAAACGCTGGCTGATACGCTCCTGGTCGAGACGTTGGGTCAGCTCGTCGCGCAGCAGTGACAAAGGCACGGTCCCGGTATAGTACGAACTGACACCTTCATCAACAATCGCCTGCCACTGCTTTTCAATAAGCGCCATCGCCGCTTCGGTTTCACTGTCCGGCAGGAAGAAATCATTGAGCAAATCCCTACAAACCGGGAGCCACTCCTCAAGCTGACGAGGCTGCATCAGCTCACGCCGCCAACGGTTTAGCTGCATCAGCAACGACGCCAGATGGCCGACCAGATCAGCGATTAACCCGCTGGACTCATCGTATGGCAGTACTTCATTCCACTCTCCCTGGCTGCTTTCCATCGCATAGCCCAGCAGCATTCGCGTCAAACCAAAGTGCCAGGTGTGCTGACCCGTTGGCGGAAGCTCAAACTCCTGCACGTTATCGTCATCTATCCCCCAGCGTACACCAGACTCATTCACCCACTGGCGAAGGTAGCGTAACCCCTCTTCGTTGATGTTGAAGCGTGCGGCCAGCACAGGCACATCCAGCAGAGCCAGCACATCTTCAGAGATAAACCGGCTGTCCGGCAGTGACAGCAGGCTGACAAATGCCTGCAGTACCGGGTGAGACTGACGCGCACGACGGTCAGAAATGGCGTAAGGCAGATATCGCTCGCCTGTCGCACTGCCAAAAACAGCCTGAATAAAGGGGCTGTAGCTATCGATGTCTGCCACCATGACCACAATGTCACGCGGCGTCAGCTCAGGANCGTCCTGCAACATGGCCAGCAGTTGGTCGTGCAGGATCTCAACNTCACGCTGCGGGCTATGGCAAACATGCACAGTGATACTGCGATCGTCAGGATCCAGCTTCCGCTTACCGTCACTGTGTTCAAATTCTTTGACCGTCACGCCCATGACCGCACGGTTTTCCAGATCCAGAATGTCCAACTGAATATTGTGCAGCAGGCTGTCCGGGGGGATCTCAACAAACGCGTCCACATCACCTTCGCCTGACGAGGTAATGTCAGAGAGCATATGAATATAGTCGCGCCCCAGTTTGCCCCACGAGGCAAGCAGCGGGTTCGGCAGGTTCTGAATGCCGTTTTCATCGAAAAGCTGCGCGGCGGTCGCACTGTCTTTAAACAGCGGGACGGAACGTTCTTCAAAGAGCCGTCGACGCTGCCGGGTCACCAGCCGCGAAAACCAGCGCTGATCCTGAATATCACCCCAGTAGTGGCGGCAGGGATTGGTAAAGAGAATATGGATATCAATATGTTTACCCAGCGCTTTTAGCGCGTCCAGATAGACCGGAGGTAAAGCCGAAATACCACAGATAAACACGCGTGACGGGAGATTGTCAGGCCGCTCAGATGCGTTTTCCAGTATTGAGATAAACCGTTGATACAGGTTGGCACGGTGCCACTTTGGCTGGCCGAGCGTCTCCGTATATTCCACCAGCGCTTTCCACAACGGTGCCTGCCAGATTTGCGCGTCTGGTAATCCTTCCACCAGCGCCCCCGTTTCCCAGCTTGTCAGCCATTCCGGGCGGTACACTAAATACTGGTCATAGAGATCAGCGGTACGCGATGCCAGCTGGAACAGCTTGCGCTTATCGGTATCGTCATTGAGATAGTGGCGCAACATGGTGAATTCATCGCGTGTCAGTATACCTGGCAGCAGAGCCATCAGCTTCCAGCTCATACTTTGCTTGTTGAACGCACTCTGCTCAGGAATGTCCGGCAGTACACGGACGAACATCTCCCAGATAAAGCTTGCTGGCAGCGGAAAATCAATGTTCGCCGCAATGCCAAATTTCCGGGAAAGCGACATCTGCAGCCACTGTGCCATACCGGTGCTCTGCACCAGCACCATTTCTGGCTCAAAAGGATCGTCAAGCCGCTCGCGCTCAACGATAAATTCCATCAGCGCTTCCAGCACATCCAGACGATTTGAGTGGTAGACCCTTAACATAGACGCTCCCGACTACTGGCTGACCGGGCAATGCAGACGCGTCATCTCACCGCGTCGTCCCAGAGGAGAAATAAGTGTAACTGTGATGCTGACACATCCGGACTGTATTGTCTGCACCCGGTTTATCTGCCAGCCGCCTGGCAGAACAGTGGTACCCAACTGTGTCTGGTTCCAGGCGTGGTGCCAGAGCTGGCGATATTGATTAAACATGGTGAACCGGGCTGCCAGCGCCCGGTGATAACCAGACAGTGCCGTCACAATCGTCACCAGCAGCATCATCGCCAGCAATACTTCTACCATGCTAAATCCCTTTTCTTTGTTCAGGGTAACTGACATAGCGCCTTTTCCTTGAGCGGGCAAAAATCACTCCAGCCGTGAACTGCAAAACGTATACGTCCTTCAGCAACCTCCCCTCCACGCCACAACAGCAGGCCATTGCTTCCGGCAATAAGCAAAACTCGCGCCTCGCTCAGCAAACGCAGGCAGACACGCCACGTCTGTACCTGCTTGCACTGGACCTCTGGCTGTAACGCCCAGCGTTGAACGCGCCCCCACTCCAGCGCTGACTGCACAGAAGCCTGCTGTTGAATCGAGCGGCTTTCGCCGCCAACCAGCGCGCTAAAGGATGTCAGTTGCTGATTAAAGCCGGAGAGGATCAACGTGCCAGGCACCAGCAAAAGCAGAACCAGCGCCAGTGACGACATCCCACGCTGACGGTTCATAAGTTAAACCCCGTAACGCTATAGTTAACCTGGTAAGGTACACCCTGCTTACCTGTGCGGATGGCGGCCAGTTCAATATTCAGCTGCGGCGCAAAACCGGAGTGTTCAACGCGACTCACCGCAAACTGCTGGATCACAACGCTGCCAGGATCCGTCAATTTTTCCCATCCTTTCCCCTCGCAAGAGGTTGCCCCACGCAAAGTTTCCAGCGCTCCGGATCCCAGACGAAACCCCGTACTCTCGGGTTCCGACGAAGAGGTATCCCAGTGACCGTTGCTGTTTGCATCCCACTGCACAATCACGCAACTTCCCTGCTCTCCAATCACCAGAGCTTGCCCCTCACAGCTTCCCGCACAATATCCCGCACGCTGGAGCTGTTTGCCGATGGAAAAAAGGCGTTGCCAGACCTCCTCTTCAAGATCCCGCTGGCCTGATTGCAGTAATGTAGCCCGCTGTAATCCGGGTAAAAAGCGCGATGCACTTAACAACAAAAGGCTACTGATTGCAGTGGCAATCAGGACTTCTGTAAGCGAGAAACCGTGTTGGTTCATCGACATAAACGTTCTCCTGCACTACTGCACATCCTGATACGCCCCCCATTTGAGACGGTAATCAACCATTCCCCCGCCCGGCTTTGTACCCGTACTCGTCCCGCCCAGGCCGTATCCCTTAACCCATAAAATCCTAATGAGGGTGTTATCTCGCTTACCGTGATATCAGGCCAGAGCATTCTGAACACAAAAGGGCTACTTTTCTCGCAACCCTGCACGACAGAACTCATTAAACAGATACGTTCCCCATCCTGTTGAAGTGTGATCAGGTGATCGCGGTTATGCCGGTTTGCATCGTTGCGCAGGAATACCAGGTAATCACGTACCTGTCCGGCTGTTTGCCACAGCCGCTGCTGCCGTTGCCAGCGGTCCCAGCCATACAGCCCTGAGGCACTAAGAATAACGACCAGCGAGATGGCGACCAGGGTTTCGATAAGCGTAAAGCCGTTCTCTTTTTTCATGCCGGAAGTGTGGCGAAGGACGGGAAACGTGACGAGTTGTAAATCAGGGCTTTACGAGCCGTTATCCAGAGAATGTTATCGGTTGCAGGACGTTGCATTATTTCTGGATGCAGCCCCGAAAAACAAAGCAGAGGCGAAAAAAAACCGGCGCTAAAAAGCACCGGTTGTGTGAGTATTTGCCGTATCAGATAGCAACTGGCGCTTTGATGCCAGGATGCGGGTCGTATCCTTCAATTTCAAAATCATCAAAGCGGTAATCGAAGATCGATTCCGGCTTACGTTTGATAACCAGCTTCGGCAGTGCGCGCGGTTCGCGGGTCAGCTGAAGATGCGTCTGTTCCATGTGGTTGCTGTACAGGTGAGTATCGCCACCCGTCCAGACAAAATCACCCACTTCCAGGTCACACTGCTGTGCCATCATATGAACCAGCAACGCATAGCTGGCAATGTTAAACGGCAAGCCGAGGAACACGTCGCAGGAGCGCTGATAGAGCTGGCAAGAGAGTTTGCCGTCAGCCACATAAAACTGGAAGAACGCATGGCACGGTGCCAGCGCCATTTTATCCAGTTCACCCACGTTCCAGGCAGAAACGATAATACGGCGCGAGTCCGGGTCGTTTTTCAGCTGGTTCATCACGGTGGTGATCTGGTCAATATGGCGGCCATCAGGCGTTGGCCATGCACGCCATTGCTTACCGTAAACCGGGCCCAGGTTACCGTTTTCATCTGCCCATTCGTCCCAGATAGAGACATTGTTTTCATGCAGATAAGCAACGTTGGTATCGCCTTGCAGGAACCAGAGCAGTTCATGAATGATCGAGCGCAGGTGGCAGCGCTTTGTCGTCACCAGTGGGAAGCCTTCTTGCAGATTGAAGCGCATCTGGTGGCCAAAAATGGAGAGCGTGCCGGTGCCGGTACGGTCATTTTTCGGCGTGCCCTCATCGAGCACTTTTTTCATCAATTCAAGATACTGTTTCATGGTTCCTCAGGAAAGTTGTTGCTGTGAGCGACGACGATACGCCCAAATCATCATAATGACACCCGCTACGATCATCGGAATGGAGAGGATCTGCCCCATACTGATGTACTGAACCCACTCGCCAGTAAACTGCGCATCCGGCTGGCGGAAGAACTCGACGATGATACGGAACGCACCGTAGCCAATCAGGAACAGGCCGGAGACAGCCCCCATTGGACGCGGTTTGCGGATAAACAGATTCAGGATGATAAACAGCACCACGCCTTCCAGTACCAGCTCATAAAGCTGGGACATATGGCGCGGCAGAACGCCGTAGGTATCGAAGATGGATTGCCACTCAGGGTGAGATGGTAACAGTGCCATGTCCTCTGCGCGGGAGCCAGGGAACAGCATAGTGAAGGAAACGCTCGGATCGACACGCCCCCACAGTTCGCCATTAATGAAGTTGCCCAGACGACCCGCACCAAGACCAAATGGGATCAGCGGAGCAATAAAATCAGAGACCTGGAAGAAGTTGCGTTTGGTACGTTTGGCAAAAATCACCATGACCAGGATCACGCCAATCAGGCCGCCGTGGAAGGACATACCGCCATCCCAGACGCGGAACAGATAGAGCGGATCGCTCAGGAACACCGGGAAGTTATAGAACAAAACGTACCCAATACGGCCACCGAGGAATACGCCGAGGAAGCCCGCATACAGCAGGTTTTCTACTTCGTTTTTCGTCCAGCCGCTACCCGGACGACCAGCGCGACGGCCAGCCAGCCACATAGCAAAAATGAAACCCACCAGGTACATCAGGCCGTACCAGTGAAGCGCTACAGGTCCAACAGAAAAAATGACCGGATCGAATTCCGGAAAATGCAGATAACCACTGTTCATCTGTCACCACAAGATGTTGTTATTCCGCTGAAAGTGGACAGCGGTAGACATGCGCTTCTGTTGTTAGCAGAAGCTCCAAAGTTGCGAATCATAGCATAAGGCAGGCGCTGAGGATGCGCCTGAGATGTAAAAGATGTGTATAGAGGATGGTGCTGCGTGTTGCCTCTCCCACAGCGAGAGGGAGACGGACAGACTAACGACCGCCACGGATCAAACCACCCATGCCGCGTCGCTCCATAAAAGCAGCGACCTGGTGGCGAACCTCAGTAGCCAGCTGGGCTTCAAGACTGCGCTCCGCCAGCTCGCGGGCATCGTCAAATTCGATATGACGTAACAGGTATTTCACTCGCGCAACAGAACGGCCGTTCATGGATAAATGGCGGAACCCCAGACCAATCAGGATCGCAACGCACATTGAATCTCCGGCCATTTCACCGCACAGGCGCAGGTCGAGACCGCACTGTTCCGCTTCACGAGCGATCATCGCTAATGCCCGAAGCATCGCCGGGTGCAGGCTGTCATAGATACTGGCAACGCGTGTGTTGTTACGATCAACGGCCAGCATATACTGCGTCAGGTCGTTAGTCCCGACAGAGATAAAATCGACNCGGCTCGCCAGCTGCGGCAACATAAAGACCATTGAAGGCACTTCGAGCATGACGCCGATCCGTGGTTTAGGGATCGCATAGCCAATCATCTCTTCAACTTCGCGCCCTGCACGTTCGATCAACCGCCGAGCCTCATCGATCTCATCAATACTGGTGACCATCGGCAGCAGGATGCTCAGATTGCCCGTCGCCGCATTCGCGCGCATCATGGCACGCACCTGAACCAGGAAGATCTCCGGTTGATCGAGCGTAATGCGGATCCCACGCCAGCCCAGGCACGGGTTTTCTTCGCTGATAGGCATGTACGGCAGCTGTTTATCGGCTCCGACATCCAGAGTACGCAGCGTGACAGGTTTGTCGTTAAACATCTGCAGCATCCCCTGATACTGCGCAACCTGCTCTTCTTCTGACGGGAAGCCGCTTTGCAGCATGAACGGGATTTCTGTGCGATATAAACCGATACCGTCGATGCGGCTACCGAGTTTTTCTTCGTGCTCGGGGCTTAAACCGGCGTTAAGCATAACTTTGATCCGCTCGCCGCTTTTGAGCTGCGCGGGCAGGTTGACGTCATCTTCCGCCAGCTTACTTAATTCATTTTCTTCACTGATCAGGCGCTGGTATTCCTGGAGCAGAGCCGGCTCAGGATCGACCAACAGCTCACCGCGATACCCGTCCACCACCAGGGTGCGTCGGTGCAGCACCGACGGCTGGATATCAGCGCCCATCACGGTAGGAATACCGAGAGCACGTACCATAATGGCCGCATGGGAGTTGGCTGCGCCATCACGCACCACTACGCCCGCCAGCCGATCCTGCGGTAGCTCAGCCAGCGTTGTCGCCGAGAGTTCATCGGCAACCAGGATAAACCGTTTTGGCCAGGCATTCGCCCCCTGAATGGTATCATCGAGGTGGAACAGCAGACGCTGCCCCAGGGTGCGTAAATCCCCGGCACGCTCTTTCAGGTAACCATCGGTCAGTGCGGCAAATTGCTCAGCAAACTTTTCGATGACCTTTTTAACGGCCCATTCCGCTACGAAGCCTTTATCAACTTCAGCAAAAAGCTCACGGCGCAGACGCGCGTCGGAAAGCAGGTGCGAGTAGAGGTCAAAAATGGCCGCCGTCTCTTTTTGCGCTCCCGCCGCAAAACGCTTGCTGTAACGACGAAACTCGTTCGCCGCCTCTTCCAGCGCGGTAGTAAGGCGCTCGCGCTCAAGCGCTTCATCAAGCGTGGAGGCTTCGTAAACCTGCTCCATCAATGGCAGCGTGGCATCCATCCAGCCTTCGGCAATCGCCACGCCCGGAGACGCCGGAAGTGCACGAATGCGCGTATGACGATACTGACCAAAGAGTGCAGCCAACTGAGACTGGGAGAGGATCGCGGCCATCTGCGTGGCCAGCGTCACGAGGAAAGACTCTTCGCTTTCGTCGTACTGACGCAGTTCTCGCTGCTGAACAACGAGAACACCCAGCAACTGACGACGCTGAATGATCGGCACGCCCAGGAATGCGCGGAAACGCTCTTCTTTTACGGAAGGGATGTATTTAAAGCTGGGGTGTTTTTGCGCGTCCGCAAGGTTGATGGGCTCTGCAAGCCGCCCCACCAGACCCACGATACCTTCATCAAACGCGAGCGTAACGGTACGGCCCCGAGGTTTTTTCAAACCACGGGTCGCCATCAGATAATAACAGCGCCGGTCATGGTCGGCCAGATACACCGAACAGACTTCGGTCTCCATCGCAAGACAGATGTCAGTGACCAGAATATTCAACGCCTCGTTCAAACGAGGCGCACTGGCCACCTTCTCGACTATTTCTCGCAAGCGGGTGAGCATGATTTGCGTAGCTTAACCTCTTTTACGTCGCCAGGCAGGTGCGCTTTGCGGCTTAGGTGGGATCTCCTGAAGCTGCATAACAACACTTGCGAACTCTTTCATCACCCTACGGTAAACATCGCGCTTAAATGACACGACCTGACGAACAGGATACCAATAGCTCACCCAACGCCAGCCATCAAACTCCGGCGTACTGCTGGTTTGCATATTGATATCTGAATCGTTGCCCACCAACTGCAATAGAAACCACTTTTGTTTCTGGCCGATACAAACCGGCTTTGTGTCCCAACGCACCAAACGTTTCGGTAACTTGTAACGCAACCAGTTGCGGGTCGAAGCCAGAATGCGAACATCTTTTCGGCTTAAACCGACCTCTTCAAACAGCTCCCGGTACATCGCTTGTTCTGGGGACTCTCCCGGGTTGATCCCGCCTTGCGGGAACTGCCAGGAGTGCTGACCATATCGTCGGGCCCACATGACCTGGCCCTGACGATTACAAATTACTATTCCTACGTTCGGGCGGTAGCCATCGTCATCAATCACCGGACTACCCCAAACTAAACCTTATATATAAACGATTGTTTCACACTACAGAGAGGCGGTAAACCACTCTCTTACAGGCCTGCAACCTAATAACATTTGAATAACTCACAAATATACGCTGAGTTATAAACAGATGAGTTGCCGTAAGGGCAATTTTATTCACCTTTTCTGTGGATATAGTTGTGAAGAAGTATGGAATTACCGATGAACAACCTGAATCCCCGTTCAGAACGCCACGTATCCCCATAAAAATAATATTATTATTTTCATAACGTTAACCTTAACTCCATCGCCATAAAACGTAATAACGTGATGATCATCACATCAGCGATCGTCATACTGATGAAAGATCGAACAGCGTCGGTTTTATCCACAGATTGTGCCAATAAGTTAGGCACAAATTGTCTGAAAATTCGATTTTCATCGCACGTCAAGGCTGTAAATTGAAACAGTAGTACGGGTTATTCCCAGTTATCCCACTTTTCTGTGGATAACATGGTGTAAGATCCTGTTTATTGTCAGTGACCAGATTTGGACAACCTGTTTTCTGGCTGTACAGGAAGAATTTTCGTCATCCAAAACAACCTATAAATCATGCACATGGCATATTCGTACAGAAAAAGTTAAACTCTATCCACAGGGGATAATTTCTTAGTTCATTTTTTAATCAAAAGGTTACCTTCATGCACCCGCTTGCACCCTTACTTTCTCCCCCTTCCAGCGAAACTCAACTGCTGGACCAGGCACAGCGTCTCGCTGGCTTTTCGCTCGGCGACCTGGCGGCACTGGCAGGTTTGCCGATCCCTAACGATCTGAAGCGGGATAAAGGCTGGATCGGCATGTTGCTGGAGCTGTGGCTGGGTGCAAGTGCGGGGAGTAAGCCAGAGCAAGATTTTGCCGCTCTGGGTGTCGAGCTGAAAACCATTCCTGTCGACAGCCAGGGGAAACCGCTGGAAACCACCTTTGTTTGTGTCGCACCGTTAACCGGCAATACCGGCGTAACGTGGGAAACCAGCCACGTTCGCCATAAGCTGAAGCGAGTGCTATGGGTACCGGTAGAAGGTGAACGCCAGATCCCACTGGCTGAACGTCGCGTGGGCACACCGCTGCTCTGGAGCCCGGATGAGAGCGAAGAGAGACAGCTATGCCAGGACTGGGAAGAGCTGATGGATATGATCGTGCTGGGTCATGTAGAGCGCATCACCGCCCGACACGGTGAAGTGTTACAGCTGCGTCCGAAAGCGGCCAACAGTAAAGCGCTCACCGAGGCGATAGGCGCACAGGGAGAACCGATACTGACCTTGCCACGCGGCTTTTATCTTAAAAAGAATTTCACCGGTGCGCTGCTCGCACGCCATTTTTTACTAAAAACATAGTTTTTAACGAAGTTTGAGAGCTATTAAACACAATTAGCTGGTTTTTAAGATTTTACTGCTTCCTCCTGTCGGAATATCGGGTTATTACTACACTATGATGTGATACAAGCCAGGTGAGGACGATAACGATGAAAAAATGGGCAGTGTTAATTTCAGCAGTCGGTTTAGCGTTTGCAGTATCGGGCTGTAGCAGCGATTACGTTATGGCGACGAAGGATGGCAGGATGATCCTGACCGACGGCAAACCCGAAGTCGACGATGATACCGGACTGGTGAGCTACCGCGACCAGGAAGGCAATAAAATGCAAATCAACCGTGACGAAGTTTCGCAAATTATCGAGCGATAAACAGATAAAGGTCAGTGGCTTGCTGGCCTTTTTGATTTTTTCCTTCCCCTTTTGCTTCCCCTCTGCCATGTTTATATTCCTTTGTCGGGAGGTTCCTGACGCGGTCTGTACACAAAATCATTCAAGTTGCATCAGGACAGCAAGTCAGCTTGATGGATGACGTATCTACATGTCTATTGAAGGAAGTCGACTATGCTTTATCACCGTATCCCCCACAGCGCTCTGGAGATAAGTCAACTGGGGTTGGGCACGATGACATTTGGTGAACAAAACAGCGAAGCCGATGCCCATGCACAACTCGATTATGCCGTCAGCCAGGGGATTAACCTGATTGATGTTGCAGAGATGTATCCCGTACCTCCACGCCCGGAGACGCAGGGGTTAACCGAAACCTACGTGGGTAACTGGCTGGCAAAACGCGGTAACCGCGAAAAGCTGATTGTGGCCTCGAAAGTCAGCGGCCCCGCGCGCAACAACGATGCCGGGATCCGTCCAAATCAGATCCTCGATCGCAAGAATATCCGCGCCGCGCTGGATGCCAGCCTGAAGCGCCTGCAAACCGATTATCTCGATCTCTACCAGGTTCACTGGCCGCAGCGTCCAACCAACTGCTTCGGTAAGCTCGGCTACAGCTGGAATGAGAGCGCACCGGTCGTGACCCTGCTGGAAACACTGGAAGCGCTGACGGAGTGCCAGCGTGCGGGTAAGATCCGCTACATTGGTGTCTCTAACGAAACGGCCTTTGGCGTGATGCGTTATCTGCACCTGGCAGATAAGCACGATCTGCCGCGCATCGCCACTATCCAGAACCCCTATAGTCTGCTGAACCGCAGCTACGAAGTGGGTCTGGCCGAAGTGACACAGTATGAAGAAGTGCCGTTGCTCGCTTACTCATGCCTGGGCTTTGGTACACTCACGGGGAAATACCTGAACGGCGCGAAACCTGCCGGTGCGCGTAACACCCTCTTCAGCCGCTTCACCCGATACAGCGGTGAGCAGACCCAGAAAGCCGTTGCAGCCTACGTTGATATCGCGAAGCGTCACGGTCTTGATCCCGCACAGATGGCACTGGCCTTCGTGCGCCGTCAGCCGTTTGTTGCCAGCACCCTGCTGGGTGCGACAACAATGGAACAGTTGAAAACCAACATCGAGAGTTTCCATCTGAACCTGAGCGAAGAGGTGTTAGCGGAGATTGAAGCGGTGCATCAGGTTTATACCTATCCGGCCCCGTAATAAACGCAAAACGGCAACTCTGTTGCCGTTTTTGCTGGGGGTTCCCCACAAATTAATGTGGGCAGCGCATCATTCCCTCGCCCCTTTGGGGAGAGGGTTAGGGTGAGGGCATCAGGCCGCACATATCAACGGCGACGCTGCCAGACCCACAATCCGGCAATCGCCAGCGCAAACAGCGCCCCGAACCCGACGCCAATGCCTACCACTGGCACACCCACTTTCACTGCCAGAGAATAAAGCCCCAGCATCAACAGCATGGCCATGTTTTCGCCGAGGTTCTGCACAGCAATGGCATTACCCGCCCCGACGGTCTGCTTTCCACGCTCCTGTAACAGCGCATTCAGCGGCACCACGAAGAAACCGCCCAGGATACCAATCAGGATCAACAGTGCGTACGTGGGCAGTAGTGCGTGTTGCAGCGAGAAAAGAAGTACCACCACTCCAATAAGGATCCCCGCCGGCATGCAGCGGGCAACGGTATCCAGCGTCACCAGCCTTGCCGCCGCTACCGCACCAACGACGATCCCAATAGCCACCATCGCATTAAGATAGGTCGGTGTGGCATTGTCGGTGATGCCCAGCGCCACCGGTACCCACAGTACCAGCAGGAAGCGCAGCGTGACACCCGCCCCCCAGAACATACTGGTGCCCATCAGCGAGAAACGCGTTTCACCGTTACGCCACAATACACGGCAGGCGTTGAAAAAGCTGCCGGTCATCGGCGTAAAACGCCAGGACTGACCAGGACGTGCTACCGGTAGTTTCGGGATAAACAGGTTGGCAATGACCGCCCCGCCATACACCACCGCACAAACGCCCAGCGCCACCAGCACGTGCCAGTCAGCCAGCACGCCCCCCGCGACAGAGCCGAGCAGGATCGCCGCGATAGTGGAAGACTCCATCAGACCGTTCGCTTTCACCAGCTTATCACCGGTCGTCAGCTCCCCCAGGATGCCATACTTCGCCGGGGAGTAAGCCGCAGCGCCAACGCCCACCAGCGTGTAGCCGATAAACGGGTTGAAGCCAAAACAGATACTGGCCGCGCCCAGCAGCTTCAGGCTGTTAGCAAACATCATCACCCGGCCTTTCGGGAAGCTGTCCGCCACCTGCCCCACAAACGGCGCAAAAATAATGTAAGCACCCACAAACACCATCTGGAGGATCGGCTGGCTCCAGTCGGGGTAAAACTCGGCTTTCAACAGCGCCAGGGTAGCAAACAGCAGGGCGTTGTCACCAAAAGCAGAGAGAAACTGGGCGGCAATCACCGCCATCATGCCCTTTGACCAGAGTGAAGTGTTAGTGTGTACTGACTCACGCATTTTGCTGTTCCGCCTGTTCAACCATGCCTTTCAGGGTCACAAAGTCGGGCTTACCGCTACCCAACACCGGAAGCTGTTTGAGGTAGCGAATATCACGCGGCACCGCCAGCTCAGGGATGCCGTGCTCGCGCGCATATTGCAGCAACTTGTCACGTTTAAGCTCGCTGTCGGTGGTGAAAAGCACCAGTGCCTCACCTTTGCTGGCATCGCTCTTCACAACCGTCGCATGCAGTTTGTCGGCGGATACCGCCGTCGCCAGCAGTTCAACCATCTCCAGAGAAACCATTTCACCGGCAATTTTGGCGAAGCGTTTTGCCCGCCCCTGGATTTGCACGAAGCCCTGCTCGTCGAAGCGAACAATATCGCCCGTGTCATACCAGCCTGTCTCAATTTCCCCGTTAACGTTTTCTGCCGTCGGCGCTTCCAGCACGCCCGGGTTTTCCACCCGCAGATAACCGTTCATCACGTTTGGCCCTTTCAACTGCAGACGCCCACCATCCTCAATGCCCGGTACCGCCAGCAGGCGCGCGTCCATCCCCGGCAGAATGCGGCCAACCGTGCCCGGTTTCGCCGCCATCGGCACGTTAATGGATACCACGGGTGCGCACTCTGTGACGCCATAACCTTCCAGAATACGCAGGCCAAACTTGTCCTGCCAAATCTGACGCGTGCTGTCCTGCAGTTTTTCCGCTCCGGCCACCACATACCGCACGCGGTAGAAGTCATACGGATTAGCAAAACGAGCATAGTTACCGAGGAAGGTTGACGTCCCGAACAACACGGTGCAGTTACGGTCATACACCAGCTCCGGCACAATGCGATAATGCAGCGGGCTTGGATACAGGAACACTTCTGCGCCAGTCAGGAGCGGAGTAAAGAGACCGACCGTCAGGCCAAAGGAGTGGAACAACGGCAGCGCCGACATAAAACGGTCATTCGCCGTAAAGTCAGCAATGGTTTTGATCTGCTCTACGTTTGCCAGAATGCTCTTATGGCTGTGAACAACCCCTTTTGGGTTGCCTTCAGAGCCGGAGGTAAAGAGGATAATCGCGTCATCTTCCGGCTGCTGTTTAACCTGTGCCAGACGAGGCATCATCAGATGAGCAAAAATCCACAGCTTGTCACCCGTCGTAACGTCCGCTTTCAGATCTTCAAGGAAGACCCAGCGAACCTGGGTCAGTTGCTCCGGCAAGTGCCACAGCTTGCCTTTGTCCAGGAACTGGCGGGAGGTGAAGACAGTGTTGATTTGTGCCGCAGTGATGGCGCTGGTCAGCCCTTTAACACCTGCCGTGTAGTTCATCATCGCCGGAATACGGCCACGAGAAACCGCGCCGAAAATCACTGCCGCGCTGATCCCCGCATTAGGCAGCATCAGGCCAATCTTTTCGCCCTTCTTGCTGTATTTCTCAAGAATACGGCCCACAAACAGTGTCTTGGTCAGCAGCTTGCGATAGGTATCTGGCGTAAAGTTGATGTCTTCAATACAGTTTTTCTTCGCGCCATAGCGATATTGTGCCGACAGCAGAGATTCATACAGCGTTTCACGCGGGCGAACGGCCATACGCGCTTCCATCATAATCTGATGCAGCATTTCACCGGCGATTTTACGGCGATCGCGCGCACGCGGCGCTTCAGGCATCGGCAGTGACGTTGGCGGCAGAATATGCAGGGTAATTTTCGGGAACAGGCGCTGTTTCACCAGCCCTTTCAGGCGACCGAAATGGCTAAGCTCCGCACCTTCAATACGCAGTGGCACGACGGTTGCCTTTGACTTCGCCGCGACAAACCCCGCGCCGTCGTAGATTTTCATCAGCGAACCGCTTACCGAAATACGCCCTTCCGGGAAAATCACCACCGGACGCCCCTGCTCAACCAGGCGCACAAGATGTTTGATCATCATCGGTTTTGTCGGGTCGAGCGGCACAAAATCAATCAACGGTGCCAGCCAGCGCATAAACCACCGCTGGCTGATTGAGGTATAGACCGCAAACACCGGGCGCACGGGCAGAAACAGCGCCAGTAAAATGCCGTCGATAAAAGAAACATGGTTAGGTGTGATGAGTATGCGTTCGCCGCGAAGCGTCTGAGCATCGCCAGTGACACGGATACGAAAGAGAATACGGAAAAGTATACGGAAGAACCCAAAAAGCATCTCAACTCCCTTTGCCAACCAGTGTGAAGGGCTACGTTAAATGGTGGCAGATTACACGAGAAGTGCAGCAGGAGCGATAGCTAAAACAGGACGAAAAAAAACCTGCGCATCCGCGCAGGTTGGTGCAAGAGATGAGTACGAGATGCGTACTAAGAATTCTCACCAATCAATACCTCTGGGATCTCGACTCTATCAATCCCGTCGTCATTCTCGCTATCAGACAATCGCAACAGCCTGAGGCAAAGTGTAACTAAAGGTTCGGATTGACATTATTTTGACATGGTTACCCGTGTAACGCTTACACTGCCGGGGGTGTTCTGCGTCACGTTTGTCGATTGTGAAAACCCACTCCCCTTGAATGCACATTACTTTTCCGCAACACTAGCGAGTGTGTAAACGCTTACCCCTACTAAGAAGGTATTAAATGGCGACAATTAAGGATGTAGCTCGTCTGGCTGGTGTTTCCGTTGCGACTGTTTCACGCGTGATAAACGACTCCCCAAAAGCCAGTGACGCATCACGCCAGGCAGTACAGAACGCGATGGAAACCCTGAACTACCACCCCAATGCTAACGCCCGTGCGCTTGCTCAGCAGTCGACAGACACCATCGGGCTGGTAGTGGGCGATGTCTCTGACCCTTTTTTCGGCGCAATGGTTAAGGCCGTTGAACAGGTTTCTTATCAGACAGGCAATTTTTTGCTGATCGGCAATGGCTACCATAATGAACAAAAAGAACGTCAGGCCATTGAGCAGTTGATCCGCCACCGCTGCGCTGCGCTGGTTGTCCACGCCAAAATGCTCCCCGATGACGAACTGATTCATCTGATGAAACAAATCCCCGGTATGGTATTAATCAACCGTATTATTCCCGGGTTTGAGAAACGCTGCGTGGCACTCGACGACCACTACGGTGCCTGGCTTGCCACCCGCCATCTGATTCAACAAGGCCATACCCGTATCGGCTATCTCTGCTCTAACCATTCTATTTCCGACGCGGAAGACCGTCTGCGGGGCTACTACGATGCCCTGCGTGAAAACGGTCTGCCATGCAATGACCGCCTGGTCGCGTATGGTGAACCAGACGAAAGCGGTGGNGAACAGGCAATGACGGAGCTGCTGGGGCGCGGGCGGAATTTTACCGCAGTTGCCAGCTATAACGACTCGATGGCCGCTGGCGCAATGGGGGTGTTAAATGACAACGGGATTGAGGTTCCGGCGGAAATTTCCCTTATTGGCTTCGATGATGTGCTGGTTTCACGCTACGTACGCCCTCGCCTGACCACCGTCCGCTACCCGATTGTCACGATGGCAACGCAGGCTGCGGAGCTGGCGCTGGCACTGGCGGAAAAACGCCAGCCGCCGGATATTACGCATCTGTTCAGTCCAACCTTAGTACGCCGTCACTCCGTGGTACAACCCGCTGAGACATCTAACGAATAGCGATAAAGGTGTACCATTTTATCCGGGTATTCCAGCCCATCGCCGATGTACTGCCAGCCGTAACGTTCGTAGAAGTCACGGCTGGCAGACCAAAGGTGTAGCTCGGTATACCCGATACGCGCGGCACAGGCGATGACATGCTGCTGAAGTTGCCCCGCCAGCCCTTTTCCTCGCGCCGTTTCATCCACATACAGTGCCGCCAGCCAGGGATAAAGATCCTGACGGGTAATGAGATCNCAGCGCCAGANCCCCACGGTACCGAGAAGCTGTTCGCCCTCAACGGCAATAAAGGTCAGTGGTAATGCGCCCGGCGTCTGACTGTGCTCAACAATACTCTGGAAAAATTCCCGGGGCAGCCCGTCACCAAAGGCGTGCCAGATCCAGTCGATAACCTGTTCCGCATACTGTGGTGCGGCGTACAACGGCAGAATATTCACTTCATTTTTCCCCGAAAACCAGGTGCTGGTTTGAAAAGGTGGCCTCAGAGAGGCGCGATTCTGTGACGACGAACCCAACGCCGCCAGAGAGATTACAGGCGATGAGTTATAGCATTTTGGCATGCCACATTCCGTCATTTATTCCCGGCTGACGGATCGTTACCGAAAAGCGTGATCGTGATGGGGATTTTGCCCTTCCCGCATCGCTTATGCGCCGGATGGTCTGTGTTAAACTGCAGACCATTACGTGGAAGCAGGAATTTCTAATGGCAACAATGCTGGATGTCTCACTACGGGCGGGCGTGTCTAAAGCCACGGTATCGCGCGTACTGAACGGCACAGGTCAGGTTAAAGAGAGTACGCGTCAGCAGGTGTTCGCGGCGATGGAAGAGCTGGGCTACCGCCCGAACTTTCTCGCGCAGTCGCTTGCCAACCAGACCAGCAACAGCATTGGTCTGGTGGTCTCCACCTTCGACGGTTTTTACTTTGGTCGCCTGCTGCAGCAGGCTTCGCGGCAGACCGAGACGCACGGAAAGCAGTTGATCGTCACCGACGGTCACGACGCCCCCGAGCAGGAAGAACAGGCGGTGCAGATGCTGGCCGATCGCAAGTGCGATGCCATCGTGCTCTACACGCGGTACATGAGCGAAAAGACGATCATGAAGCTGATGAATTCCGTGCAGACGCCGCTGGTGGTCATTAACCGCGAAGTCAGCCAGGCAGCCGATCGCTGCGTCTTCTTCGAACAGCAGGATGCGGCCTTTAAAGCCGTGGATTATCTGATAAACCAGGGCCACCGTGAGATCGCCTGTATCACCGTTCCTATTCACACGCCAACCGGGAAAGCGCGTCTGATGGGCTACCGTAAAGCGCTGGAGAAGCACGGCATTCGTCTGGACGAGCGGCTGATCAAATATGGCGATGCGGGTATGACCCAGGGGTATGAGCTGAGCAAGGAGCTTATTGCCGAAAATGTTCCGTTTAGCGCCCTGTTTGCCTGTAACGATGATATGGCGCTGGGTGCGTCCAAAGCCTTACACCAGGCCGGGCGGCGGATCCCACAGGATATTTCGCTGTTTGGTTTCGACGATGCGCCTTGCGCCAAATGGCTGGAGCCCGCGCTCTCGTCGGTTTATCTGCCCATCGACAATATGATTGTCACGGCCATCGATCAGGCTATCCGGCTGGCAAAAAACCAGCCGGTTGAAGCGATCCCACCGTTTACCGGCACGCTGGTATTACGCGACTCGGTCACAACGGGGCCGTATTTTAATCAGACGAGTTCCAGCGCCAGCAACTCCTGAATGGTCTGGCGACGACGGATCAGTCGCGCCACACCGTTATCAAACAGCACTTCCGGCAGCAGCGGGCGGCTATTGTAGTTAGACGACATAGACGCCCCGTAAGCTCCTGTATCGTGCAGCACCAGGTAATCACCCGTCTTCACTTCTGGCAGCGCGCGGGTTTCCACTTTGCCCCCTTCCTGCTGGGTAAACACGTCACCAGATTCACACAGCGGGCCAGCGACGACCGTCTCAACGCGCGGCGCGTGGGTTAAATCACGGCCATCGGCAGCCAGCGCTGTAATGTGGTGATAGCTGCCGTACATGGACGGACGCATCAGATCATTGAAGCCTGCGTCAATCAGAACGAAATGGCGCGATCCCATCTCTTTCACGCTGCGTACCTGCGCCACCAGCACACCGGCCTCTGCCACCAGGAAACGGCCCGGTTCAATCTCCAGCTTCACTGCATGACCCAGATGGGCGGCAATTTTATCGCGCGCGGTGCTCCACAATCCGTAGTAGTGATCGGTATCGATCGCCTCTTCACCTTCGCGGTAAGGAATAGAAAGACCACCACCGGCAGAGATCGCCTCCAGATCCTGACCAAAGTCGACAACCTGGCGTACCATCGCGCCACATACCTGCTCAAGGTGACCGTAATCCACACCGGAGCCAATGTGCATATGAATACCCACCAGCGTCAGGTTGTAACGCTGCAACACCTCAAGGGCGGCTGGCAGATCGCTGTACCAGATCCCGTGCTTGCTGTTTTCGCCACCGGTATTGGTTTTTTGACTATGGCCGTGACCAAAACCCGGGTTGACACGCAGCCAGACGCGATGGCCAGGCGAAACCTGTCCGAGCTGTTCCAGCATATCCACAGAACCCGCGTTAACCGGGATCTGCAGCTCATGTACGCGCGCAAGCGTTGCATCGTCGATCAGGTCGGCGGTAAAGACAATCGCATCGCTGTCGGTCTTCGGATCAAACCCGGCCGCCAGCGCACGCTCGATTTCTCCCAGCGAAACGGAGTCAACCTTCACACCCTGCTCGCGCATCAGGCGCAGAATATGAATATTGGAACATGCCTTCTGAGCAAAACGCACCACGTCAAACTGATGTAGCGCGGCAATCTTCTCGCGCACGATCTGCGCGTCATAGACCCACACCGGGCAGCCAAATTCGGCAGGCAGACGCAGCAGGTTGTCGGCGTTCAAATCGGTATCGGTCTGGTTAAGCGGGCGTGGCATGGTCTTCTCCGGGTCGTCACAATTTTTACTGATTACGCCACAGCACAAAGAGAATAAAAAATATCGTTTTATCGTGAGTCTATGCAAAAATGATATGGATAGCCCTCAACCCTCAGGTGCGCCATGCCAGCCGTCAACTTACGCCATATCGAGATTTTTCACGCCGTGATGACTACCGGCAATCTCACCGAGGCCGCACAGATGCTGCACACTTCGCAGCCGACAGTCAGCCGCGAGCTGGCGCGTTTCGAAAAGGTGCTGGGGCTGAAGCTGTTTGAACGCACGCGCGGCAGGCTGCACCCGACGGTACAAGGGTTGCGTTTGTTCGAGGAAGTTCAGCGATCCTGGTACGGGCTGGATCGGATCGTCAGCGCGGCAGAAAGCCTGCGCGAGTTTCGCCAGGGCGAGCTGTCCATTGTCTGCCTGCCCGTCTTTTCGCAGTCGTTTTTGCCGATGCTGATACAGCCTTTTCTGACCCGTTATCCTGAGGTAAACCTCACCATCGTGCCGCAGGAGTCACCGCTGCTTGAAGAGTGGCTCTCCGCTCAGCGCCACGATCTGGGTCTGACCGAGACCCTCGCCACACCAGCGGGAACACAGCGTGCAGAACTGCTCGCGTTAGATGAGGTCTGCGTACTGCCTGCCGGGCATCCACTTGCCCGCAAACGCGTTTTGACACCGGCTGATTTCCACGGTGAAAACTACATTAGCCTCTCCCAGACCGACAGCTACCGACAGCTGCTGGACACGCTCTTTGCCGAGCATCAGGTGAAACGGCGGATGGTGGTAGAAACGCACAGTGCCGCCTCAATTTGCGCAATGGTGCGCGCCGGGGTTGGGGTCGCGGTGGTCAATCCGCTCACGGCGCTGGATTACGCGGGTAGCGGAATTGTGGTTCGCCGTTTTAGCGTTTCAGTACCTTTTACCGTGAGCCTGATCCGCCCGCTGCATCGCCCGGCTTCCGCGCTGGTGGACGCGTTCAGTGAGCATCTGCAAGGGGGAGTATCTGCGCTGACCGGACAGCTGGAGAAGGTGCTTGAAAAGACGCCCGACTAAACGGCGGGCATCATAAGACTCAGTTAAAACGTTTTGCGACCGCAGCCACACGCGCACCGAATTTCACTGCAGTATCCAGATCGCCTGACGCAATGGCACCTGCGTCTGCATCTGACGGAGACTGTACCAGCAGTCCAACAGAACCGCCCAGGTTATTGATATCCTGGCGGGTTGCCGCCTGAGTGTTCGACGGTGGCAGACCCAGGCTCACCCAAATCCCGCCGTGCTGAGAAGCCAGCGTTTGCAGGTATTGCAGCGAGACTTGCTTATCACCATTCAGGCTTGCGCTGTTGCTGAAGCCAGCAAAGACTTTGTCCTGCCAGCTACGTACGAACCAGGCTTTAGAGGTCGCATCAGCAAACTTTTTAAACTGCCACGGTACGCTCCCCATGTAGGTTGGCGCGCCAAAAATGATTGCCTTCGCATCATTCAGTTTTTGCCAGTCGCTTTCCTGAATATCGCCATTGCTGTCAATCGCGATCAGTTCAGCCTGCGCACCCTCTGCGACCGTTTCAGCAACGCGTTTGGTGTGGCCGTAGCCAGAATAATAGATAACTACAACGCTCATCGTATCTCTCCTGATGCAATATTACTTTGTTAATCAAACGATTAAATATGTCCGGACATTACTCTGCGAGTCAGTTGCCATTTTCGGTTCCCTGGTATCAAATAGAAACCTTAAGTCGTTTTATACACGCAAACAAACGCGGGTGTAAGAAGGCACCTTTACCTCACCTGGTTACCTTGAGGGAACCACCATGACTGATACTGCAATACTGAAAAAGGAGATGCCTCCTTATAACGTGTTCGATGAACGCTGCCCGACACGCGATGTGCTGGCGCGTATTGCCGATAAGTGGGCGCTGTTGATCCTTGCGCGTCTCCAGAACGGGCCGATGCGCTTTAATCAGCTGCAACGCGATATTCAGCGGATCACCAAGAAGGTGCTGACCCAGTCTCTGCGCAAGCTGGAACGTGACGGGCTGGTTGCGCGGGAGGTTTTCGCGACGGTGCCGGTGACGGTGGAATACAGCCTGACGCCGCTTGGGCAGGCCTTAACCGAAACGGTCACCGTACTGGCGCACTGGGTGGAAAGTAATATGGATGCGATTGTCGCGGCGCAATCAGCTTACGACGCCGCCAACGCGCAGGCCTGAGCCGGGACATACCCGGCGCAAGCCCGCTCAGGAGAGCATAAATTCGACGGCGTCGGCAGCATGAATAGCAGCGGTATCAAATACCGGAATCGGGCTTTGCTCAGCCGGTACGAGCAAACCAATTTCCGTACAGCCGAAAATGACCCCTTCTGCACCCTGTTGTGCGAGTTTCTCAATCACGCGGACATAACAGGCACGGGAAGATCCGCTGAAAGTGCCCAGACAAAGTTCGTCAAAAATAATCTGATTAATGCGTTCTCTGTCGGCTTCTTCCGGGATCAGGCTTTCGATACCAAACTGGCTGCTCAACCGCCCACGATAGAAATCCTGCTCCATCGTGTAGCGCGTACCCAACAACGCCACGCGTGATATCCCTGATGCGCTTATCGCGCGTCCCGTCGCATCGGCAATATGCAGGAACGGCAGCGAGCAGCGGTTTTCTATCTGTGACGCCACTTTATGCATGGTGTTAGTGCAGAGCAGAATGCCTTCGGCTCCGGCACGTTCCAGCCCAAGCGCCGCCTGCGCCAGGATCTCCCCGGCTTTTTCCCACTCGCCACTCGACTGGCAGGCTTCAATTTCGTGGAAATCCACGCTGTGCAGCAACAGGCTGGCGGAGTGCAGGCCGCCAAGACGCTGCTTCACCCCTTCATTAATCAGGCGGTAATAAGGGATTGTTGATTCCCAGCTCATCCCACCTAACAGGCCGATCGTTTTCATCATCCCTCCTTATGCGTTTATCCCAGTGAAGCAAACTTGCGATCGCGTTTCCAGCTCTTTGTCCCGTCACCGCTTTTGCAACCCGCCTGATTTATCCGGCTGGCGCTTCCCCGGATAAAAAAAGGCGCTGTATTCAGCGCCCTTTTTTCATCACCACAGAATTATTCTGCCACTGGCTCCAGAAGTGCATCGCGTGAGCGCATGGCGTCACGTAACAGCACGCTGCCACAGGCAAAAAAACCGCCCAGAATCCCCGCCAGCAGCACAATTAAGGCCTTACCCGGGCCATCTTTCTTCACCGGCATGGAAGGAGAGAGCTGGTATTTAAACGGCTCAAGCGTGATGTCTTTAAAGGAGAGCTTTTGCAGCTGAGTCAGATAGTATTCACGGTTCTGGAAGTCTGCATTTAGTTCAGAGATATCCTTCAGATTTTTTTCAATCTGCAGTTTTTGCGCAATACCGTCAGCACCGAGCGCAACAGAGTAATCCGGGTCGTCTTTGACTGCCTGGCCATTGCTGTAGACCGGCTTCTTGATACCCGCCGCGTTGGCCACTTCCAGCGAGTAGTTAAGACGCTGCAGGTTAGTATTATGAATATTCGTCAGGCGCACACGATCCAGTTCCAGCTGCTGCTGTACCTCTTTCGTTTTCAACACGATCTGATTACGAATGTTCTGCATCGTCTCCTGCTCTACCATGCGGGAGATATAGTCAATGTAGCCGTCGAGAACCGTCTGAGCATCACCCGCCGTCGGTGCGGAGAAACTCAGCGTCCAGGAGACATAAGGTGCTTTATCAGCATCTTTTGCCTGGACGTTATCCGTTGCTGTCATTTTTTCTGCGATGTTCACCACCGCACGGTGCAGCTCCAGCGGATCAATATCAGTGCCTTTTAACTGAGACATCACGTACGGTGAGTTCTTCATGTACTCTTCCAGCAGCGACTGCGACTGAAACCTTTTGATGAACAGATTAAACACATCCGGGCGTGAAATTTTTGCGTCTACACCGAGCACCTGTAGCTCAACCATCATCTGGCGCAGCGGGTTCCACTGGGTCTGTTCTGCCGGGGTGATCACGGCTTTACTGGTCCATTTTTGCGGCATCAGAAACGTGATGACCAGACCTACCAGCGCGAAGGTAAAGGCAATGGCGATAATACGTTTTTTTGCCGCCAGCAGGACGTGCAACAATCCCAGAAGATCTATCTCTTTAGTACTGGCTGCCGGGGTGGCATAGTGGGGAAAATCGAGGTCCGTGTTTTTTTTGAAATCCATAGCTGACATAACTGTTCTACTTTTGAGGGTGCAGTAAATTTCTGCCTGACTGGTTCGTGGAGTCAGAATAATACAAGATAATAAGAATTATCTGAATGCCGGATAAGTCTAACTATGTGCCACCTATCAGAATTTGTAGTAAATCCCTTGATGGCATGTCGTCAGGATAACGGAAAAATAACGTCATTAAATAAAGTTAAATGAAGTAACACTGACGTTCAGCGGAGAATAAACGGGCACGGCATCTGCCGCAGAGATAAAAAAAACCCGGCGAGCGCTGCTTCGCCGGGCAATAAAATTACACGCCGATATTCCTCAACCTTTCCCCTGCCATCAGCTTACGTTCGATATGTTCCAGCGTGACGCCTTTGGTTTCCGGGATCAGCCAGAACGTAATTCCGATAAACGCCACGTTCAGCACCGTGTAGAGCCAGAAGGTACCCGCCGCGCCAATTGCATCCAGCAGCGTCAGGAACGTCGCACCTATGATCATGTTCGACACCCAGTTAGTGGTGGTGGAACACGTGATGCCGAAGTCACGGCATTTCAGCGGCTGAATTTCAGAGCACAGGATCCACACCACCGGCGCGGCGCTCATTGCATAACCGGCAATACACATCATGGTCATACCAACGGAGAGCCAGGAAAGCCCGCTGGATGCAGTGCCATTATCAAACTGCATCAGGCAGTAGCCGAGGATCAGCGTGCCGATCGCCATCACGCTGAAACCAATTTTCAGTGCCGGTTTACGCCCGGCCTTATCGACGGTGAACACCGCAATAAAAGTCGCGAACATAAAGGTCAGCCCCACCACCAGCGTGGCGATCATCTGCTGTTCCGTGGTCGTAAAACCGGCCATTTTGAAAATACGCGGCGCGTAGTACATGATGATGTTCATCCCGGTAAACTGCTGCATCGCCTGCAGCAACATACCGAGAAACACCGCACGGCGTACATTGCGGTTGATCTTAAACAGCGCCCAGCCACCCTGTTTCAGCTTCAGGCTTTCGCGGATTTCATTCAGCTCTTCACGTGCTTTTTCAGAGGTATCACGCAGCATACGCAGCACCTCCTCTGCCTCCACGTGACGGCCCTTTTGCGCCAGCCAGCGCGGGCTGTTCGGCAAGAAAACCACTAACACAATCAGCAACAGTGCAGGCAGCGCCAGCACACCCAGCATCGCACGCCAGTTACCGCTGTAGCTGAAGTAGGTGTCGGACAAAAATGCCAGCACAATACCAAGCGTCACCATCAGCTGATACATACTGATCATCTTGCCGCGCACGTTCTCACTCGCCATTTCAGAGAGATACAGAGGAGCGGTATAGGAGGCAATCCCCACCGCCACGCCGAGCAACACGCGGGAAAGCAACAATATTTCAATACTTGCCGCAAACGCGGAGCCAACAGAGCCAGCCACAAACAGGATCGCCCCTACCATCAGGCTGTATTTACGCCCCAGACGGAACGAGAGCCAGCCGTTAAACAGCGCCCCAATAGCCGCACCGAGCATCATACTGCTCACCACCCACTCCTGCAGGCGACTGCTCAGCGTAAAGTGGTCGGTAATAAACGGCAGCGCCCCGGCAATGACGCCGATATCCAGACCGAACAGTAAACCGGCCACGGCTGCCGCAATAGAGACAAATTGATTCATGCGGCGGGTATCACGCAGTACGCCGGGCATGAGGGTAGAGTCATTTATAGAGGTCATAGTTTCCTGCCTGAACAGCGAAATTTGTCCACTGAAATTACGAGATAGCGAGAAAAAGTGTCAGGCCGTAATTCGTGAAAACATGGATTATTTGACTGCCATGTAGCGTTCTGTGATGGACATTACAATTTCAACTAATGATGAATATTCACCTGTTTTTATTAACATGTTTATTTTTAAGCATTAAATTTGTGATTTATGTCATCTATGATTTTTTGATATGGATTTTTCATCTTTACAGATATGGACTATGACGATTTTTGAGCAAAAAAAACCTCCACGCGGAGGCAGAGGTTCTGTCTGAAAACGGAATTAGCGTGCCAGCCATCCACCGTCAACCGCCACGGTGTAGCCGTTGATATAGTCAGATGCCGGAGATGCCAGGAACACAACCGGCCCCATCAGATCGCCCGGTAAACCCCAGCGACCAGCCGGAATACGGTCGAGGATTTCCGCGTTACGCTGCTCATCAGCCCGCAGCTGCCGGGTGTTGTTGGTTGCCATGTAGCCCGGAGCAATCGCGTTGACGTTAATGTTGTGCTTCGCCCACTCATTCGCCAGCAAACGGGTCACGCCCATGACGGCGCTTTTTGACGCGGTGTAAGACGGTACACGGATCCCGCCCTGGAAGGAGAGCATGGAAGCAATGTTAATGATCTTGCCNCCTGTCCCCTGAGCGATGAAGTGCTTCGCTGCCGCCTGAGACAAAAAGAACACGCTCTTGATGTTCAGGTTCATCACGTCGTCCCAGTCGCGTTCGCTGAAGTCGATCGCATCTTCACGACGAATTAAACCGGCGTTGTTCACCAGAATGTCGATATGACCGAATTCCGCGACAGCACGTTCCAGCAGTGCCGGGATCGCGTCGATGTTACGCAGGTCGGCGGTCAGGCTCAGGAAACGGCGACCCAGCGCGATCACGCGCCCGATGGTTTCAGTTGGCTCAACAATGTTGATACCCACGATATCGCAACCCGCTTCCGCCAGACCTAATGCCATCCCCTGACCCAGGCCGGTATCACAACCGGAAACCACCGCCACTTTACCGTGCAGAGAAAATGCATCGAGAATCATGTTGGCTCCTTACTCTTTCAGCACCAGTCGATCGTAACCAAAAGAAAAATTAACGAAACAGCGTTCCATTTTGTTGGTAAACACATAGTATCCACAGCAAAATATGTTTTCAACTCAATTTAAAACAATGTTTCATTTTTGCATTTAAACATGCTGAAAATAGCATTTTGATCACGGTTATTAAGGAGGATGCTGTTGGTTTTTGGGCATGCTTTTGCCGGGTGATGCTCACGCTGACCCGGCATGAAGAGTGATGTTGCGAGGAATTAACGCTCGATGGCTAACGCGACGCCTTGTCCGCCACCGATACACAGCGTCGCCAGCCCCTTGCGGGCGTTACGCTTTTTCATTTCGTGAACCAATGATACCAGGATCCGGCAGCCAGACGCGCCGATAGGGTGACCCAGTGCGATCGCACCACCGTTAACATTCACCCGCAGCGGATCCCACTCCAGCATTTTGCCAACCGAAATCGCCTGAGCGGCAAAGGCTTCGTTGACTTCCAGCAGATCCACATCCTCAAGCTGCCAGCCTGCGCGCTCCAGACAGCGGCGGGTAGCATAAACGGGTGCGATCCCCATTAACGCAGGATCAACGCCCACGCTGGCAAACGCTTTAATGCGCGCCAGCACAGGAAGATCCAGTTCCAGGGCTTTACTTTCGCTCATCATCATCACGGCCGCTGCACCGTCATTAATGGAAGAGGCATTGCCCGCCGTAACCGAACCGAGCGTTTCAAATGCCGGGTTAAGCCTTGCCAGCCCTTCGGCACTGGCGTCGGTGCGCGGCTGCTCGTCGGTATCTACCGTAACGGCTTCGCCATTCTGACGCAGGGTGCAGACAGGGACAATCTCATCGCGAAAACGCCCGGAATCAATCGCGGCACGGGCTTTTTGCTGTGAACTCAGCGCCCAGGCGTCCTGGAGTTCACGGCTGATGCCGTACTCACGCGCCAGGTTTTCTGCCGTCACGCCCATATGGTAGTCATTGAATGCATCCCACAGGCCGTCATGTACCAGGCTGTCGAGTAGCTGGCTGTTTCCCAGCTGTGCGCCGGTACGGCTGTCGGTCAATACGTGCGGTGCGCGGCTCATGTTCTCCTGCCCGCCCGCAATCACGACATCTGCCTCGCCACACTGAATGGCCTGCGTGGCAAGATGCAGCGCTTTTAAACCAGAGCCACAGACGTCGTTGATGGTAATCGCGGATACGGTATTGGGCAGACCGCCTTTCAGCGCCGCCTGTCGGGCAGGGTTTTGCCCGGCTCCGGCAGTCAGAACCTGGCCCAGGATCACCTCATCAATTTCATGTGCTGCGATCCCACTGCGTTCCACCAGCGCTTTAACCACCACGCTACCCAGATCAACAGCCGAGTGGCGCGCAAGCGACCCCTGAAAACAGCCGATAGCTGTACGCAGCGCACCCACTATAACGACATCTTTCATCACGACCTCTGTGTTAAATGACATGACGATAGTAGAGTATTGTTATCGATAGTTGACGCAATTGTTTATAAAAAGTGAGTTTAGTCACAGGATTAGCGTGCATCCTGCAAATACTGGCGCAACCAGCTTCCGGCGACGCCTGGCGGGGATCGCTTGTTCCACAGCAGATCGATGGCAATGGTTCTCGGCCAGCCGGGAACATTCAGTTGCACCAGTGATTTCGCGGCGGCAAATTCATCCACCAGCGCACACGGCAACGCGCACCAGCCAAATCCCTGCACCGCCATACTCAGGAGTAACAGGTAATTCGGTGCTGACCAGACAGGCCCTCGCGCCAGCGAGGGTTCACGCTCCAGGTAGGTATTCAGCCGCAGTTCACGCCAGCCGTGCAGCTCACCGGCCTGAGTTTCGTGTTGTTCTGCCAGGGGATGAGTGGTAGAGACATAAATGGCCATCCGGGTCTGCATCGGAAGCCGTGTGACCCCAATCCCGGTAGGGTAGCTGTCTCGTGCTTCCGTCAGCCCAATCTGCGCCCTTTCCTTCTGCAGCAGATCGATAACGTCCTCTTCCTCGCCAATCAGGCATTCGAATTCCGTATGTGGAAAACGTCGATCGAACTGGTTCATGAGATCTTCCAGCACGTCCGGGTTGAGCGTATCGGAAAGCACAAACGTCAGGCGAGCCTCCGTTTGTGCCGTGAGCGACACCGCCAGCTCATCAAGCCGCGCACTGGCGGCAAGGATCGACTGTACATAGCCCAGCACCTGTTCACCCTGAGCGGTTAAGACTGGCTGGCGCGCCGAGCGGTCAAACAGCTCAAACCCCAGGTCAGCTTCCAGGTTCGCAATTGAGGTACTGATAGTGGACTGGCTTTTTCGCAGGCGGCGCGCGGCGGCGGAAAAAGAGCCAGCAGAAACCGTTTCGACAAACGCAGTGAGGGCTTCGGGAGAATAGCGCATGATGTATCTATTTTATCGATGGATACTATCTTTTATATATCATCTTTAACGATAAAAATAGGCCACAACACCGCCCATACTGGCGAATTAATGAGGTCACTATGCAGCATCAGGATGCACTCCAACGTAAATTGCCAGAGCGGATCTTTCATGCCGTCTGTTTCGAAGGCATTGCCACGGCGATCCTTGCCCCAACGGCAGCGTGGTTAATGCAACGTTCCGTTGTCGAAATGGGAGGGTTGACCATTATTCTGGCAACCACGGCGATGCTCTGGAACATTATCTATAACTTCGGTTTTGACCGTTTCTGGCCAGTACAGCGGGTAAAACGTACGGCAAAAGTTCGCGCATTGCATGCGCTGGGGTTTGAGTGCGGGTTTATTGTGATCGGTGTGTCCATTGTTGCCGCCGTTCTGGGCGTCACGTTGCTTCAGGCATTCACACTGGAAATAGGTTTCTTCCTGTTCTTCCTGCCGTACACCATGTTCTATAACTGGGCCTACGACACCCTGCGCGAGAAATTTCTCAAGCGTCGCCAGCAACGACGCGCCCTCGCAGGCTAATCCCTCTCTGGCCGGACGCCCGCTCCGGCCAGACACCTTCGAAGCAACTGCGCTCTCAGCTCATAATTATGGTAAATTGCACTCCTTTGTGTTGGTTTTCTGGTTGATGCGTTGCTCTAATGTCTAAAATTTGGTCAAAAGAAGAGACTCTCTGGAGTTTCGCCCTCTATGGTACAGCCGTGGGCGCGGGAACGCTGTTCTTGCCCATTCAGCTTGGCTCCGCAGGCGCGATTGTCCTGCTTATCACTGCCCTTGTGGCCTACCCATTAACCTACTGGCCACACAGAGCGCTGGCACAATTTATCCTGTCGTCGAAAACAAAAGGGAATGAAGGGATCACCGGAGCCGTTTCCCATTACTACGGCAAGAAAATCGGCAATCTGATCACGACACTCTATTTCATCGCCTTCTTTGTGGTGGTGTTGATTTACGCCGTGGCAATAACCAACTCGCTAACCGAGCAACTGGCAAAACGGATGACGGTGGATACCCCCGTGCGGGTGCTGGTCAGCTTTGGCGTGGTGCTGGTTCTGAACCTGATCTTCCTGATGGGACGACATATCACGATAAAAGTGATGGGGTTCCTGGTATTTCCGCTGATCGCCTATTTCCTGTTTGTTTCGCTGTACCTGACGGGAAGCTGGCAACCCTCGCTGCTCACCAGCCAGATGGCGTTCAACCAACATACGCTGCATCAGGTATGGATTTCGATCCCGGTGATGGTTTTCGCTTTTAGCCATACCCCGATTATCTCGACGTTCGTCGTCGACCGTCGCGAGAAGTACGGCGAAGATGCCATCAGCAAATGCAAGAAAATCATGAAGGTGGCATACCTGATCATCTGTCTGAGCGTGCTGTTCTTTGTATTTAGCTGCCTGCTGTCTATTCCGCCGTCATACATCGTGGCAGCAAAAGAGGAAGGCGTGACGATCCTGTCGGCGCTGTCTATGATGCCCTCTTCTCCAGCCTGGCTGGGCATTTCCGGGGTGATTGTGGCGATTATTGCGATGTCAAAATCATTCCTCGGCACCTATTTTGGGGTGATTGAAGGGGCAACGGAGATAGTGAAATCGTCGCTACATCAGGTGGGTGTGAAGAAGAGCCGCGCCTTTAACCGCGCCGTGTCGATTCTTGGCGTATCGGTGATCACCTTTACGGTGTGTTGCATCAACCCGAATGCCATCTCAATGATTTACGCCATCAGCGGCCCGCTTATCGCCTTGATCCTGTTTATCATGCCGACGTTGTCGACATACCTGATCCCGTCCCTGAGACAGTATCGCTCCATCGGCAACCTGCTGACGCTGATCGTTGGCGTATTGTGCGTGTCGGTGATGTTTGTGGGTTAATCGTCATTGTGCCCGGCGTCATGCCGGGCGCGTGCTTTACGCACGAATATCGTCATATTCCCGGGTGTTATCAAACTCATGCTTAGCAAACGGGCACAGCGGGATGATTTTACGGTTCTCACCGCGCATTTTTTCCACCACTTTCGCCACCAGTTGCTTACCGACTCCCTGCCCCTTCAGGCTCGGGTCAACATCGGTATGTTCGATGATACTCAGGTGCTCACCGGTCGGTACGAAGACAATCTCCGCGACCTGATTTCCTTCTGCATCGTTCACATAAAACTTGTTATGGCCTTCCAGAATATTCATGGTTCCTCGCTTATTTTTGACGGTACTTCAGCGCACCACTCGGGCAGGTATCAATCACGCGGATGACGGTTGCCACATCCACTTCATCAGGCACAATCCACGGTTTACGCTTCAGGTTGAACAACGCCGCGCTGCCGCGTACGCAGTTTCCTGAATGTTTGCAGATCCCGGTATTAAAATAGACGTCGATTTTCTCCCCGGTATAGGCCCGGTATCCTGCTTCCAGTAAATCTTTATCCATAACATTGCCTCTGTCGTTATTATCGTGCTGAATGAAGCATAGCCTTACGGGATCCCGATGGCTATAACACCGAAAACGAAAAGCCAGCTCACAACTCTGCTTTTGTCCGATTACGCCTGACATGGCTGCATGTTAGGCTCCATAAACGTTGTCCTTTTCTATGGCTTTTGCAGATTGTAATGAAACGCAGATTCTCTTTTCAGGTGAAGCTCTTTTTAGCGCTGGTGTGCTTTTCCTGCCTGCTATTGGCTTTGCTGGGAACCATCCTGTTTCATTTTATTGACCGGCAGTTGCACCACGATCTGGGTCAGCGCGCCCGCGTGCAGGCCAGTGAAATAGCGTTAATGCCAGGTCTTGCTGAAAAAGTCACAGCCAGAGATATACCCGGTATTGCCCGTTTAATTCAGCCGCTGCGTGCTGAAAGTGATGCCAGTTATATTGTCATTGGCGATACCCAGGAGCAGCATCTGTATCACTCAGAATCGCCGGAACGCCTGAATTTACCCATGATTGGTGGGGATAATGCCGAGGGAAGGTGCGAACAAGTCCCTGATATGAGATCATGTTTGTCATCTGGAGCCATGGAACAGGGTTCATCATGAGTCATCAACTTACCTTCGCCGACAGTGAATTCAGCAGTAAGCGCCGTCAGACCAGAAAAGAGATTTTCTTGTCCCGCATGGAGCAGATTCTGCCATGGCAAAACATGGTGGAAGTCATCGAGCCGTTTTACCCCAAGGCTGGTAATGGCCGGCGACCTTATCCGCTGGAAACCATGCTACGCATTCACTGCATGCAGCATTGGTACAACCTGAGCGATGGCGCGATGGAAGATGCTCTGTACGAAATCGCCTCCATGCGTCTGTTTGCCCGGTTATCCCTGGATAGCGCCTTGCCGGATCGCACCACCATCATGAATTTCCGCCACCTGCTGGAGCAGCATCAACTGGCCCGCCAATTGTTCAAGACCATCAATCGCTGGCTGGCCGAAGCAGGCGTCATGATGACTCAAGGCACCTTGGTCGATGCCACCATCATTGAGGCACCCAGCTCGACCAAGAACAAAGAGCAGCAACGCGATCCGGAGATGCATCAGACCAAGAAAGGCAATCAGTGGCACTTTGGCATGAAGGCCCACATTGGTGTCGATGCCAAGAGTGGCCTGACCCACAGCCTGGTCACCACCGCGGCCAACGAGCATGACCTCAATCAGCTGGGTAATCTGCTGCATGGAGAGGAGCAATTTGTCTCAGCCGATGCCGGCTACCAAGGGGCGCCACAGCGCGAGGAGCTGGCCGAGGTGGATGTGGACTGGCTGATCGCCGAGCGCCCCGGCAAGGTAAGAACCTTGAAACAGCATCCACGCAAGAACAAAACGGCCCATCAACATCGAATACATGAAAGCCAGCATCCGGGCCAAGGTGGAGCACCCATTTCGCATCATCAAGCGACAGTTCGGCTTCGTGAAAGCCAGATACAAGGGGTTGCTGAAAAACGATAACCAACTGGCGATGTTATTCACGCTGGCCAACCTGTTTCGGGCGGACCAAATGATACGTCAGTGGGAGAGATCTCACTAAAAACTGGGGATAACGCCTTAAATGGCGAAGAAACGGTCTAAATAGGCTGATTCAAGGCATTTACGGGAGAAAAAATCGGCTCAAACATGAAGAAATGAAATGACTGAGTCAGCCGAGAAGAATTTCCCCGCTTATTCGCACCTTCCCAAGAACTTGCCGGGCTACTTAATCAGTATGGCTATGAACTCCAGACTGTTTACGGTTACTCAGAGCAGCAAGCGGCACAAGCGATACAGTCCCTGACGAAGGGCGGAGCTTTTGTGGCATCGGCATCTGATGCCAAAGCCTATAATGAGGCGCTGAGCTATCTGAAAATGTACGGTGTTCAGTCAGGTCAAGCCGCAGTGGGTACAGATGCTTTGATGGTCCTTCCTGGAGCCCCTGGTACTCTGGTGCGTGGATTTGTAGCTGCGGGAGGTGCATACCAGACAGGTACGGGGATAGGTCAGATTGCTGATGGTAACTATAGTGACGGAGCTCTGAATGTTGGTCTCGGAACGGCTGCTATATTTGGTGGCGCAGCAGGGAACAGCGTTATCACCAAAACTGAAACAGGTATTGTTTCTCCAAATAAAGGTGCTGGCTGGACAGAGAATTCTCAGTCTATTGATAAAAATGCCCATTCTTCTATTCCCAAAGTTACTGCTGAATTGACAGATCCTCAGACAGGAAAAGTCTTTACGGATACGAATCAGGGGAACAGAGCTGATTTCTTCTTGGGGGATGCCAGCAAACCAACGCTTATCAATGATGTAGTGCAGGCAAAAGTAATTAACCAACCGGATAAAAATTTCCCAAATGGAAATATGGCTACCGCTCATGCTGAAGTTGGTACTATCCAACAAGCCTACGAGCAGGGTATGACAACGGGTCGTAGCATGGAAATGAAAGTATCTGGTAAGCCAGTTTGCGGTTACTGTCTCAGCGATATAAAAAGTATGGCTGAAAAATCTGGCTTGAAATCGCTTACTATTTTTGAAGAGAAAAGCGGAGATACTTTGTATTGGGAAAAAGGGATGAAAAAACTCACCAGGAAAGAAACTTATGAAAGATGAGTTTGAAGTCGATTTCTATCTGTACGCCAGAAACTTTTTTTCACGGGTTCGTGGCCCCAAGTGGAATGATGTAGAAGAATTCCTGATGAAATTGAGGGGGGATACAGGTGGTGTAAGACTCCGCATTGTCCCCGAACCTGATATTGGGCCGATGAATTTAGAAGTATCTACAGATGATGGCTTCTATCTCTTGACGTTACTAGAGTGCTCGGAATCTGATTTAACGGTTCGTTCCTATTGGGATAAATCGAAATCTGGTATGGAGAAAAAAATACAGATTTATGGGGATTACTGGCCTGAGCGACAACTGACAAAAGATTTTGATCTTGTTGTCAGGGTCTTTAAAGAGTTCTTCGATATTGGCAACGTATCAACGGAACTTCTTAATTGATGTATAAATCCCAGACTACAGCATCACTTGTGGTGCTGTAGTTGTTGAGAATAATACGTTTGCGGTGCCTGTTCCCGGTGTTCCGGTAACGGCAATAAAATCGTGGCAGATGTCGGTCACGACCTGCTGATGCGCAGTCAGCAGAACAACAACGACTACGACAGCAGGCAGACCAGCGTTGCTGCGGGTGGCAGCTTCACTTTCGGCACCATGTCCGGTTCAGGCTATATCAACGCCAGCCAGGACAAGATGAAGAGCCGCTTTGATTCCGTTGCCGAACAAACCGGGCTGTATGCCGGGGACGGCGGCTTCGATATCACCGTGGGTCATCACACCCAGCTTGACGGTGCGGTTATCGCCTCCACCGCCACACCGGACAAAAACAGCCTCGATACCGGGACGCTGGGCTTCAGCGACATCCACAACGAAGCCGACTTTAAAACCTCGCACTCCGGTATCAGCCTGAGCGGCGGCGGTAGCTTCGGGGATAAATTCAAGGGCAACCTGCCGGGNGGNATGATNTCNGNNGCTGGCAACANNGGNCATGCNGAAGGTACNACNCAGGCNGCNGTNGCAGAACGGCACCCTCACCCTCCGCGACAAGGTAAACCAGAAGCAGGANGTGGCCGATTTGAGCCGCGACACCGAACATGCCAACGACAGCATCAGCCCGATCTTCGACAAGGAGAAAGAGCAGAACCGCCTGAAAGCAGTCGGGATGATCAGCGATATTGGCAGCCAGGTGGCGGATATTGCCAGGACTCAGGGTGACCTGAACGGGCTGAAAGCGGCCCAGAAAGCATCCGGCACNACACTNCCNGCAAANGCGACAGANAAAGAACGCCAGAACTATCTTGCGGAATTGCGTGACACGCAGGCATACAAAGAGGTGATGGTGACGTACGGAACCGGCAGCAACATGCAGCGTGGTATCCAGGCGGCCACGGCAGCGCTGCAGGGACTGGCGGGCGGCAATATCGGGGGCGCGCTGGCGGGCGCTTCAGCACCGGAACTGGCGAACATCATCGGCCACCATGCAGGCATCGATGACAACACNGCGGCAAAAGCGATTGCCCATGCCATCCTCGGCGGCGTAACCGCAGCCCTTCAGGGCAACAGTGCCGCNGCGGGCGCAGTGGGGGCGGCATCCGGCGAACTGGTAGCGACAGCGATTGCCAGACAGCTCTATCCGGACACAGACCCGTCGAAGCTGACGGAAGACCAGAAGCAAACCGTGAGTACGCTGGCGACTGTTTCAGCGGGCATGGCTGGCGGGATTGCCGGGGGAAATACGGCGGGTGCTGCGGCCGGGGCCAGTGCCGGGAAGAATGCGGTTGAGAATAATTATCTCAGCGCTGACCAGACCACCTCATGGCTTGAGAAATATAAATCGGCATCAACGGATGAAGAGCGTAAGAAACTGGTGGATGTTGTGAGCAAAGCGGATGCGGCTCAACAGCAAAAAGCGCTGAACACACAGATCAGTAAGGATTATCTTGTTAAACAACAGGATGACCTTATCCAGCTAATGCAATCACCGGGTTGTGATGCAGATTGTAAGCAACTGGCACAGTACAGCATTAATCAGCTGTCGCCAGTGATTGATAACTATGACGAGATGCAGCGATCAAACAACATACCTAAAGCAGCTATCGCAACGATTTCTCTTTCAATACCGATTCTTGGTCGTGCCGTTGCTCCTGCTGTTGCGGACTTGATTGGCAGTTCAACATTAGCAACAAGAGGTGTTTCAGCGGCTACAAGTGGAATCGCAAACGCCACGTCTCAGGCGTACAATATCCATAATGATCCAAGTGAGGTATTTAGCCCGAATAGTCTTATCACAGCAATGATAACTGGAGCAGCTACAACTGGTATGAAATATGTTGGAACTACAGTAGTGAGCACCGCAGGAGCAGGGATAAGTAGTCTTATTGATGGTAAGAGTCCAACTGTGCCTATGATCGGGGCTGCAGGTGGGGCTACGTTAGGTTATTTGTTTGGGTTGGGTGTTCAGAAGGTTGATAATAAGGTATGGAATCCTTGGAGTAATGGATTTAAAGATTATCAAAATTCGAGAATGCCATCAATAATAGAGCCACCTAAAGTAAACCAATTACCAGTAATAGCAGGTGGCTATCTATCTGAGAGAGCGGGAAAAGCAGGCGAAGATTATGCCAAGGGGAAACTGAAATGAAAAAAATACTTTTTTACTTTCTTCCTTTTTTACTTATGGGTTTCGTCACCATTTTAGCCGGATGTGTTTTAGTTTCAGTGTTTAGCAGATTGCCTGTTTTACTGATAGAAGGACATTGGCCTTCTTATTCGATTACTAATTTCCTTGATGACTTTAACTTTAGTTTTTTCAATGGGGTTGTTTTTGGTACGCTCATGTTTTTTGTGAATTTATTCTTGAAAATGAAAAAATACAAATCATAGGGCTTGGTTGTTGTTGAGAATAACTATCTGAGCCAGAAACAACAGGTTCAGAAGGGGCTTTGTTGAATAAATCAAACTTTTGCTGAGTTGAAGGATCCGATTACGCATTCCCTGACAACGCAAGCAGTCCCGTGGCAAAGCAGAAGATCAGAATCACCAACTGGCACACCTATAACAAAGCGCGTATCAACCGTGGCTCCATGACTTTCTGGCTGGACGATGAAACAATTAAGGCGTGGTATGACACCGCCCGCCTTCAGCACGCGGAAGACCTCAGCGCTATTCTGACCTTGCCATCACTACCGTTCTGGTGATTAAACGTGTATTCCGGCTGACCCTGCGGGCTGCACAGGGCTTCATTGATTCCATTTTTACCCTGATGGGCGTTCCGCTGCGTTGGCCAGATGAGTATGCGGACCGCAACCGTGCTGTTACTAATCAGCGGCTGAGCGGAAGCAATGCACGGTGGAAATGGACAACGGAATATTACCGTCGCGCTATAGCGGAAACGACCATGTATCACAGCTGTTCGGAGGTTCACTGACATTACGTGACTACGATGGTCAGGTTGCAGAGGCTCTGGCCATGGTACGTGCACTGAACAAAATGACGAAGGCAGGTATGCCAGAAAGCGTGCGTGATGCCTGATAATCCGACCCGCAACAAGGACGTTCGCACGGAATCTTATTTATTCAACAAAGCCTCACCGATGTAGTGCCCACATTTTGTTGCGAAAATTAGGACAACATAACCTCCCGCGTTACACTATCAGGCATAGTATAGCTACCGTTGCTCCCATTCATTTTCAGAGAATAGCCATGAACGCTAAGACGTGGGTTTTAGTATTTATTATTTTTGCGGGTTCGTTGAATACTGCTATGGCGGATAGTTGCCGAGCCAATATTTTTGATGGGCAGGACTGTCGCTATGACGATGGCACAACATCCAGCAGTCGGGCCAATATTTTCGGCGGACAGGATATCACTTACAGCGACGGAAGGAAGGCAACCAGCAGAGCGAATATCTTTGGTGGACAGGATACGAATTACAGCGATGGCAAAAAATCCAGCAGTAGAGCCAATATTTTTGGCGGTCAGGATACCCATTACAACGACGGCACCCAGTCTAGCAGTCGGGCCAATATTTTTAATGGTCAGGATACTCACTACAGCAACGGTAAGCCCTCAACCAGTCGCGCGAATATTTTCGGCGGGCAAGATACGCAAAACTATTAACGCCAGTAAAGGATTGTCAATGGAATCAGCATGGTCTGCTCGCCCAATGCCTGCGGAAGATTAAAAATGGTCGAAATACAATAACTTCAAGCTATGAGCAAAGCAGACGGGAAGCTCTTTCGCGAAACAAAGATACCGCGCCAGTTGCACCGAAATTGTATCGTTTTTTGTTCCTGGGCGAATGGGAAAATAAAGTTAGGGGAATTCTGGAGCGGGCGAAGGGAAATCACCCCCGCTCCAAAGATCTCGTAATCCCATGGATTTATTAGCAAAAACTTGACGCATTGTAGGAGGGTTTTGTAGGACAAACTACAACATTCCAAAGCAACTTTATGGGGGTGAAGTAAACGCCACTGCATTCAGATTTTGAAACCAGTTAAGCACCGGAAAAATTTGCTCGAAATAACCATTTAACTCAATGTTATTTATATGAATTAAGCCATTCAGAGCCAAAGTGAAACGCCACCGTAACGCCTACGTAACGCACCCGCATTTTGCTGTTTCATTCACACTTATAGAAACAAAGGGCTGATGAAACGGGAAGCTATCTACATCGCACCAATACTGTTCATCCATACAGATATAAAATTCTTAACCTTACAGTTTCGCTACTTTCGCAGTTTGCCCCACCGCACCGCTGATACGATACCCCAATTGCCGCTAGGATTAGGCCTACGCCATTTTGCCGTCTTCATGCTACGGAGATAATCAAGCGCTTCGGAAAACGTGCCAAAACGCTTCTGAGCGGCTTTATCACCAACGTCAAACGAACCATCGCGGATTCATGCCTAGCCATGCTTCAGTTGAACAGATTGAAGCATGGCTTTATGTAGTAACTATTTAACGTTGCCACCCAAACACTGATATTGCTTTGTCACGCTTCCATTCATAAGCTGTCCATACATGTTACGCTGCCCTTCAGTGCGAGCATGTGGAGTTAGCTCTTCCGCACTTTCGTATCCCCACTTGCTACACACACGAGTAGCAATACCAACAGCGTCACCCCATCGTGCTTTACTGCCATCATCCATCAGAGGTAGATTCTCAGAGTTAACATAGCCAATGGTAACTACACCACCAGCACGATCGGCGTTAACAACCTCAACGGGCTTACCACTTGAACTTGCGCACCCAGATAAAGCAATTGCTGTAACAACAACCAAAAGAGCTTTTTTCATTTTAATATTTCCATAAGAGTGATTTTAGCTTAACTAGCCGGTGTAACTTTTTAGTCACTTAGCTTTTAAAGCTTGAGGATATACCAGTCATATTTCAAGCCGCAGGTGCGTTGACTTCACTCACTCACACCGTCGCTTACTTTAACTTTAGTAAGCTCTTCGGGATGAGCTCCCCTGCCGCCTTCCTGCAACTCGAATTATCTAGGGTATGGTTTATCAAGACATGGCAGCGAAAAAAACTCAAGAAGCTAAAGTGTTAGTGTATCAAACTTGCCAAGCGAGTATTTAACCAGACTACTTAATCAAAGATAGCGGCAATCGTTGCCCTGGATACACCATATTCCCGCGCTAACGCACTGACACTCACACCGTTATTCTTTTTCGCTACAATCGCCCTACGGGTTTCTGCCGCGATTTTCGACGGTCTGCCCAACTTCTTGCCTTCGGCTTTTGCTCGCGAAAGTCCCGCCTGAGTGCGTTCAATTAGCAAGTCACGCTCCATCTCCGCAACTGCTGCCAGCATCGACAACAGAAGCTTACCGACAGCGGAGGTGAGATCAGTCGTGCCAAGCTGGTGGACAATAACCTTGATATTTCGGTCAGCCAACGCCCTTACCGTTTGCAAAACATCAATCGCATCACGCCCCAGACGATCAAGCTTCGCTACCACCAACGTTTCACCTTCGCGGATTTTACCCAGCAATTCAGAGAATGCTTTACGTTGCATTGCAGGAACCTTCCCGCTAACAACATCGGCAAACCAGTAATCAATTTGCCACCCAGCCTGCCCTAACTCCAGCCGTTGGTTCTCAGTATCCTGCTGCGATGTCGAAACACGTCCGTAGCCAAAAGTCGCCATAGTCATCACCTCATCCGGCCCCTGCCAGAAAACGGTGATGAAAATAGGACGGCCTGCCAGAAAAGCCAAGGCTAATTTTCCAACAGTCGGGAAGCCACCTCAAAAGAGATGCCAGAAAACGGTCGTTTGTTGGCGCGTGTAAGCCTACATACCTACTACGATGATGTTAATTAGCTCATTATCTTCACTAGGTTTGTGATTCGCAAAGCGCAAAGTCATACGACCTCTATTCATTTCAATCACATCAGGAGTCGATCCACCGATAAATTGCACGTTCAGGGCCATAATAGGAAAAGCTATTGGGAAATTAACTGGTATATCACGAAAGCGGTTTACATCTGACAGCGTCATTTTAAGCTTTTGAATTAAAATGCCATTAGAATATAAAGCGTATCCTATATCCCCCTCAGCGTTAAAATGAGAAGAGGCGACTTGGCGCAAAAGCGCCCGATGATCAGTTGCGACTTTGCTTGGATTTTCGATCAGATCTTTTTGCTCCTCCACCATATCAACTTTAAGCCCGAACCCCTCGAAAGACTTAAGCCGTTGAACAATCAACTTTCTGAACATAAGAACGACAATAAAAAAAACAACAGGCCAACTTATGGCGCTGATAAAAGTTAGTAAATCCATGAAGTTAAGCTTCCTAAGCGCAAAGGAAATATTTTAATTATTCAATCATACCTTACCCAAAGGATCTAAAACGAGAAAAGTGATAACAAATAGAAACTTACCTCAAGTGCTTTCAAAATATGAACGCACTTATCTGATATCTATAGCTTTTCTTGAAATTCAGCATGTGCTATTGTGGCGGTGACACCCACCACATACGGTAAACCGGTCCGGGTTGGTGGAGCTTTACCGCGCATCTGCGGATAACGTTAGGACGGGAACTCTGCAAAACGTTGATTGTGGTAGGTAGGGCGCGAAAGCGTTTGATGCAGCCAAGCAGAGGGTGAAAGTAGCTATCGGCGGATTCTTGAGTAGCTACGTTTGCGCATAATGCATCTTTCAAGAAAGGTCGTCACACCACGAGGAAGACTTGATCTTCATCTGGCGGGGGAACCGAGCAAACCTACAGGCTATCTTCTCAGATGGCCTTAGGGTTGATATGTCCGGCTTCCCCCCCGAGGAAGGGTTAAACATATAAAAACAAGTTGTGTTTTAACATCTTTAAAAATTGTAGTTTTCTATGCTTTAAACCTTTCCCTTCAAAAGTAAACATGTCTCTTCTATCTCACCTTCGAGACAAACAAATCCGAACCGAACGCTGTTAACGTGCAAAGTGCTCGCGGCGTAAATGCAGCCGGATAAGTTGGGCGCGGGAAAGTCGATCTCCTAGGTTTGGAAGCGCTCCTCTCAGGCATTGCGTTCAAAAACTTCGGCGGCGACAAAATCATCCTTATACTTGCACGCTGAACGTTGTTGAAAAATTCTCTCCTGCATAGTTCAATAAACCAATTAGGATTTTTCTCACCATCTTTCTCAAGGAAGTTTATGTCCGCATCCAATCATTACCAAGTCAAACCGGATGGTTATGTGCGCTTCGAACAACGCGGAGAGCCTATGGAGGGTGAGTTTTTCAGCTATGAATCGTTTGGTGACGATATTGATCCAAAATGGGGTTACATCCGACCATTCAATAGAGTAATTAGGCAGCAATTAATCGATAATTTACAGGCTACCCACGGCATTGATCTCCAGACATTCACCTCTCAAGGTGACCTGATCACCTGTGATGCTTTTGTGACCCATAAAGATTTACAAGCAAAACACCAAGTTGTCCTTGACTCTTTTGAGTTCATTGATGAATCCGAGCTTACAACCGAAAGAGAACTCATTGGTAACTGCCGGGTCGATTTACTACGTCGCCAATACGTTGTCGGTATCCAACTTAAACAACCCAAAGAGTCTTTGGACAACCTCAACGCAGAGTTCCTCAAATGGGTAACACCTTTCTACGTCCCGCTACGTTATGAGCGGAAATGGTCAACCAAGCATCGCGAAGGGTTATTACGTTTTGGCGCGCTCGTTACTGTCGCTGTTATGGCCTATATCCACTACGGCTGACAGTAGAAAAGCGAGACCTTCGCCGCGGTCTTGAGAAACCAACTTCATTTCGCGCCATATTTGTATATTGCAATTAATAAAAATGCGCTAAGGACAAATCGAATGAACAAAGTAATGATGAAAACTGTTTTAGCAAGTTTGGTTGTATCCAGTATTACAGTGTTGACAGGTTGTGTTACCTCACCAGACATGGAAGCAGCTAAACAACCACTGGGTAGTATAGTCAGTGTTGTTAACGTTCCCGGGGTTAAAAAGGATGCACTTTACAGCAGTTCCAAAATTTGGGTTGCAAAGGCATTCACTGATTCTAACAGCGTGATCCAATATGCCGATAAAGAAGAAGGCTCGATTGTCGGTAAGGGTAATGTCAAATACCCATGTGACGGTTTTAATGATTGCTTGGCTAATGAAGATGTTCGATATAAATTCACTATGAAAATCGACACAAAGGATGATAAAGCTCGCATCACCTTTGATGATATCCACATTTATCGTCCGGCTCATGTAACCAGCGGGATTGCGTTCCCTGCCATAGATTCGCCAAATATGACCGTTGGAGGGCAAGCAAAAGCTAAAAAAGCGTTGAATGATATTGTTGAACAATACAAACGTGAGATCGTGACTGAAAGTAGCTCTGCTGCAAAAGACTGGTAACAGCCATCAGCTCAAAAACTTGCCGGTGAAGTTTTTGAGCTTTTATAGCCGGGATTATGTATGGCCGCATAATATAGTTATGACAGGTTATCACGGGGCATTTTGATTCCATTCGAATGCAACCTGTTTCAATTTACTTCTCCAGCTTCTCTATGAGAGCGCCGCGAGTTCTGCACCATGATTTCGACTTCCTTCTTTAAAAAACTCGCCAGAGAGCCTTACATCGCGTTTGAACCGCATATCGCGGCTTCTGCTTACGGATGATTGTCTGATTAGTGGTAGCTTCATGGCCCAGTCCGGTTTACTTTATTGCTATCAACCAAGAGCCGTCCAAGGACGACACGGAGATAACGCTTGAGAACCGTCGAGATACTGCAATACACCTTGCGCAAAGGCAGCGGTGCCACTTTTCATGCCATCATGCAGGAAATCAGCGTTCCCCTACACCAGCGCCACGGGATCGATGTCGTGTCGTTTGGTAACTCGCTGCATGACCCGGATTGCTACTACCTCATCCGCGCCTTTGACAGTGCTGAAAGCATGGCTGCGGTTCTCGATGCTTTTTACGCAAACGTAGATTGGCGCAACGGCCCGCGCCAAGACATCATTGGCAGTATAGAGACCAGCATTAAAACAGTGATTAGCCTACCTTCAGAAAGCGTGGAAGGGCTGCGGGTGCAATCGTAAGTCAACGTCACCGAACTCGTTTTAAGCGCTTCCAAATTCTGCACTATAAATCCACGGCCCTCGATAAAAAACGCGCCTCAGTGCTTCCTGGCGCGTTTGGCACATCTTACGATTTATGCCTGTGCCGTGCGTCGATGACCGCCTTGATACCCGCTTGCGAATCAAACTGCGTAATATCAGGCAAACTGTAGTGAAGCTGCGAAATCACGCCAAATTGCTCGCCCACATCAGCATCCTTACGATAGGTTGTCATCGCAGTGGTGCTGCCGCGAACATGTCCTACAAGCTGCGCAATCGTGCGCTCGTTGATCTCAAACTCGTCTACGGCATTGATAAAAGTATGCCGCAGCGAATGGAACGTTTTCTTACCATCGCGGGGAAAGCCAAGAATTTTGCCAAAGTAGTTTTCGTTAAACCATTTTGAGGCGGCGGCGCGATATCCTTTGATTTTGTTGTGCTTTAACTCAGGGAAAAGACGATCATACCCGGCTGCTTTCAGCGCATCCACATACTCCAGCAGCCCTAGTTCGATAAGTCGCGGATGAATTGGAACCTGACGGATTGCATTCACCGTCTTTAATGATTTATCGCCGCCAGCCAGCGCCTCTTCATCCATCACCTTATCCGGCGCATCAAGGTTAAAATCAATGTAGGCAACCCCGTTTTTATCTTCACGAATATCCGTCAGATAAAGCTGGCAAAGCTCATTAATTCGCCCGCCCACATATAATGCCAGCAGAGGTAACCAGTAGTGAAACGGGCGGAAGCTCGTATAACGTCCGTATTGATTGGGCGTTCCCGAGCCTTTCTTAAACCAGTCAGCCGAGAAAATTTGCACTAATTCATCATTGGTGAAGAGGTCGCGGCGATCCTGCTCACGCACCATCACGCGTCGCTGAGCCAGCACATTCTCAGCAGGGTTATCAAAAAGATAACGTTCGCTCTTAGCCCATTTGAGCATTGATCCTAGTGATTCAATATGCCTGCCAATCGCATCTCGGCTCATGACCGGCTGGCCATCAGCCAACGCCGTTTCAATCAGCTTATGCGTATCTGAAATCTTGTATTTTCGCCGCATCAAATACAGATTGCCGGGCATATTCTGCATTCTGTTGACGTAGTCCTTCACGACATCACGATCCAGTCCACTCAAGGACATATCGCCCATGATCTCCGTGAAGTGTTCAATTCTGGAACGAATTTTCCCTTCACTCGCCAACTTGATATCGCCCGTATTTTTATAGACCAAAAACGCTTCCAGCAATGCTGAAACTGTCATACTCGCATACAACGGATTGCAATACGGATTCATGGTAGCGGCCGCAGGAAGCGCTGTTGATGGCACTGTAGAAGCTTTTGGTAGGGTGGTTGATGTCGGTTCCGATTTCGCAATCGCTCTATCCCAGGCGCTCCGTAGTTTTTCAGCCTGCACGTTGTTGATGAACAAAGAACTTGCGTCCAGCGTCACTCCAGGTAAATCCAACAGCCAGAGAGAAAGCGGATTGCCGTTGTTAGCTCTGAATGCCGTAACCTCAACCTCTCGCCACTTCAGCAATTCAACAAGGGCAAACTGCGGCTGGTAAAGCTGCATATAGCCGTTCACCGCAGCCTCAGCACCGTCATACGCAATGTTATTCAAAACGAACCCATGCGTATCAGGATCACGCTCAAGCGTGCTGAAATCATCAATCAGAAAGCCACGCTGGTTCGACACAAGGGCATACAGCGGCACATTGGCTGTCAGAAGATGCTGGACGACGGTCTCAACCCCAACCCTAAATGAATCGCAAAACAACGCCAGGCTGATTTTGCCAGCGCCAGTCAACAATGGGGCATTGCCCCTGATCTTCTCTTTATCCACTTGCCTGAACTCTTCCAGAGACGCATACCACTTCTCCAGCAAACGCACGGCAATAGCTCTGGCATTTGCAAGGTGGGTTGTGCGGGTAGATGCATGAATTTCACGCTGCCCTATCAGGGCGCGATAACGAACCGGAACGGTGATCCGCAAAACATAGATGCCGCTTGGTCGTCGATAGAGATTATCACGCTGCGCCATCGGCTGTATGACCCCTTTGTAGGAGGATCACGAGCGCCGTCACGTATGAATCAGAAAAAGGCTGAGGAATGAATACGTTAGGGGAATTCTGGAGCGGGCGAAGGGAATCGAACCCTCGTATAGAGCTTGGGAAGCTCTCGTTCTACCATTGAACTACGCCCGCTTTGAGGTGCGTAAAGCATTATAGACCTTACGCGTCTTCAGACAAGCCTCTGCATAACTAAGTGGCGATTAAATAATCACTTAGCACTTCGGTTTACTGCCGGGCGCAGGAAGATAACGCTGTGGATCGATGGCCGTCGCCTTATAGCGAATCTGGAAGTGCAGCTTCACCGAGTCTGTACCGGTACTCCCCATTGTCGCAATCTTCTGCCCTGCCTTCACGTTCTGCCCATTATTGACCAGCATCGTATCGTTGTGGGCATAAGCAGTGATGTAATCTTCACCATGTTTAATCATGATCAGATTACCGTACCCGCGCAGCTGGTTACCAACGTAGACCACCTTTCCCGCGCCGGATGCGTAGACCGGCGTGCTGCGCGCTGCCGCGATATCAATACCTTTGTTACCACCTTCAGACAATGAGTATGGCACCACCACTTTGCCACTGGCAGGCCAGATCCAGCAGCGCTGCCCGACCGGTGGCCAGGAGGACTGCGGTACCGCATAGGATGGCGTGACTTTGGCGGTCTTACCTTTTGAGGTGGTCGATTTTTTGGCTGAAGAGGAAGAGCTACCGTTAACCCTGAGCTGTTGCCCCACTTCGAGGGTGTACGGTGCCGGGATATTGTTCATCCGCGCAATATCTTTCACGCTGGTGCCCGTCATACGCGAAATACGGTACAGCGTATCACCACGCTTCACGGTATACACCGCTCCGGAATAGCTGCCCATATCCGAAGATTTACTTCCCGAGCATCCCGCCAGAAGTAGCGCCAGCGTCAGGCAGAAAACGGCAGTGATGGGGTTTCGAGTCAGGCTTCCTGCAAACAAAACAGATCCTCGGTCAGCGTGAATGGCGCACTATGATAGCAGCCGAAACTGATATGGGTCATTCCCTTTTCCGCTCTGCGGGTCAAAGTGTTCGTATTAAGAATGCAGTATAATAATGCCGCTGATGGTAGTGCGGGTCTGAATAAGTGCCGCACTACCCGGCGGTCCTTGTACTGGAGCAAGAATGAGTATTCAAGAACACGTTATTTTGGTAGATGACCAGGGACTGGTGCTTGGCACTCAGGAAAAATACGCCGCACACACCTCGCATACCCCGCTGCATCTGGCTTTCTCCTCCTGGCTGTTTAATGCCAAAGGTGAATGTCTGATCACCCGCCGCGCATTAAGCAAGAAAGCCTGGCCGGGCGTCTGGACAAACTCCGTCTGTGGTCACCCGCAGTCCGGCGAAGAAACAACACAGGCGGTTATCCGTCGCTGCCGCTTTGAAGTGGGCGCAGAAATCACAGATATCACCCCCGTCGCACCGGAGTTTCGTTATCGGGAATCTGATCCATCCGGGATCGTTGAAAACGAGATTTGCCCGGTATTCGCAGCCCGCATCACGAACAATGTGACAATAAATCGCGATGAGGTGATGGAATATCAGTGGGTTGAGCTGGAAGCGTTGTTCCGCGCGCTGGATGCCACTCCGTGGGCCTTTAGCCCGTGGATGGTCATGGAAGCCACAACCGCCCGCGAGACGCTCAGAGCCTTCGCGGCGCAATAAAAAAGCCCCTTTCGGGGCTTTTTTGACATCTTAACGACTTATTTCACCGGACGCATCGCCGGGAACAGGATCACATCACGAATGGTATGGCTGTTGGTGAACAGCATAACCATACGGTCGATACCAATACCCAGACCTGCTGTTGGCGGCAGACCGTGCTCCAGCGCGGTCACGTAGTCTTCGTCGAAGAACATCGCTTCGTCGTCCCCTGCCGCTTTCGCATCAACCTGGTCCTGGAAACGCTGCGCCTGATCTTCTGCATCGTTCAGCTCGCTAAAGCCGTTGCCGATTTCGCGGCCACCGATGAAGAATTCAAAGCGATCGGTAATTTCCGGGTTCACGTCATTACGACGCGCCAGCGGAGAGACTTCAGCCGGGTATTCGGTGATGAAGGTTGGCTGAATCAGGTGTGCTTCTGCCACTTCTTCGAAGATCTCGGTCACGATACGGCCCAGACCCCAGCTCTTCTCAACTTTGATACCAATGCTTTCGGCGATCGCTTTCGCAGAACCGAAGTTATCCAGGTCAGCCATGTCGGTTTCTGGACGGTATTTCTTGATCGCTTCGCGCATGGTCAGTTTGACGAACGGCTTACCGAAATCGAAGACCTCTTCACCGTAAGGCACTTCAGTGGTACCCAGAACGTCCTGCGCCAGGGTACGGAACAGGGATTCGGTCAGCTCGATCAGATCTTTGTAATCTGCATACGCCATATAGAGTTCCATCATGGTGAACTCTGGGTTATGGCGAACGGAGATGCCTTCGTTACGGAAGTTACGGTTGATTTCAAATACGCGGTCGAAACCACCCACAACCAGACGCTTCAGGTACAGTTCCGGCGCGATACGCAGGTACATGTCCAGGTCCAGGGCGTTGTGATGGGTGATAAACGGACGCGCAGACGCGCCGCCAGGGATCACCTGCATCATCGGGGTTTCTACTTCCATAAAATCGCGGTTAACCATGAACTGACGGATACCCGCCATAATCTGGGAGCGAATTTTGAAGGTCTTGCGGGATTCATCGTTAGAGATGAGATCCAGGTAACGCTGACGGTAGCGTGCTTCCTGATCCTGCAGACCGTGGAATTTGTCCGGCAGCGGGCGCAGCGCTTTGGTCAGCAAACGCAGCTCGGTGCAGTGGATAGACAGTTCACCGGTCTTGGTTTTGAACAGCTTACCTTTCGCACCCAGGATATCGCCCAGGTCCCATTTCTTGAACTGCTCGTTGTAGACGCCTTCCGGCAGGTCGTCACGGGACACGTACAGCTGAATACGGCCACCCACGTCCTGCAGCGTGACGAAAGAGGCTTTACCCATGATACGACGGGTCATCATACGGCCAGCCACGGACACTTCAACGTTCAGTGCTTCCAGCTCTTCGTTCTCTTTACTGCCGAAATCTGCGTGCAATTGGTCTGAGGTGTGGTCACGACGAAAATCGTTCGGGAACGGCACGCCCTGCTCACGCAGTGCAGCCAGCTTCTCGCGGCGGGTTTTCAGTTCGTTGTTAAGATCAACTACTACGTCAGCGCCCTGTGCTTGTTGTTCAGACATTTTGGTTCCTCATAACCCTGCTTTCAAACTTGCTTCGATAAATTGGTCCAGGCTGCCGTCCAGCACCGCCTGCGTATTACGGGTTTCAACCCCGGTACGCAGGTCTTTGATGCGGGAGTCATCGAGGACGTAAGAACGGATCTGGCTGCCCCAGCCAATGTCAGACTTGTTATCTTCCATCGCCTGTTTCTCAGCATTTTTCTTCTGCATTTCGAGCTCATAAAGCTTCGCTTTCATCTGCTTCATGGCCTGGTCTTTGTTCTTATGCTGGGAACGGTCGTTCTGGCATTGCGTTACCAGCCCGGTTGGAATGTGGGTAATACGCACCGCAGATTCCGTACGGTTAACGTGCTGACCACCCGCACCAGATGCGCGATAAACGTCAATACGCAGATCGGCCGGGTTGATGTCGATATCGATATCGTCTTCCACTTCCGGGTAGACAAACGCGGAGCTGAAGGAGGTATGGCGACGACCACCGGAGTCGAACGGGCTCTTACGCACCAGGCGGTGAACGCCAGTTTCAGTACGCAACCAGCCATAGGCGTAATCGCCGATAATCTTGATGGTGACGGATTTCAGACCCGCGACTTCACCTTCAGACTCTTCGATGATTTCGGTTTTGAAGCCGCGCGCTTCTGCCCAACGCAGATACATACGCGTCAGCATGCTTGCCCAGTCCTGCGCTTCAGTACCGCCAGAACCGGCCTGGATATCCAGATAGCAGTCAGCGCTGTCATACTCGCCAGAGAACATGCGACGGAATTCAAGCTGTGCCAGCTTCTCTTCCAGACCGTCGAGTTCTGCCACGGCTTCGTTAAAGGTTTCTTCGTCGTCGGCTTCTACAGCCAGCTCCAGCAGACCGGAAACATCTTCCAGCCCCTGAGACATTTGGTCGAGGGTATCAACGATAGCTTCGAGAGAGGAACGCTCTTTACCCAGCGCCTGAGCGCGTTCAGGTTCGTTCCAGACGTCCGGCTGTTCCAGCTCGGCATTTACTTCTTCAAGGCGCTCTTTCTTGGCATCGTAGTCAAAGATACCCCCTAAGAACGTCAGAGCGCTCCGTGAGGTCCTGAATACGGTTTTTTACCGGATTAATTTCAAACATGGTCTGTTTTCTTTTATGGACTTGTCAAAATGCGGTGATAAGAGCGGGATTGTACCGAATCCACGCCCTTTTTTGTAGCTTTACTGACGCTAAATTGGCCAGATATTGTCGATGATGATCTGAAGGGAGCGGTTACCGCGAAACTCGTTAATATCAAGCTTGTAGGCCAGTTCCACCTCGCGCACGCCGTTGTCCGGCCAGATGGCGGTATCGATGTTAAAAGCAATGCCATCCAGCAGTGGGCCTCCGCCAACCGGTTCAACCATCACTTTCAAATGGCGTTCGCCCACAATGCGCTGTTGCAACAGACGGAAACGGCCATCGAACAACGGTTCAGGGAACATCTGCCCCCATGGGCCTGCATCGCGCAGCATCTGTGCCACGTCCATCGTCATTTCTGCCGCTGACAGTGCGCCGTCGGAAACCACTTCGCCCTGCAGCAGAGCCGGGTCAATCCAGTCGGTCACCAGCTCACCGAACAGGCGCTGGAACTCATCAAACTTCGCTTCCTCCAGCGACAAACCGGCTGCCATCGCGTGGCCGCCGAACTTGATCATCAGGCCAGGATAAAGCGTATCCAGACGCTCCAGCGCATCACGCATGTGCAGCCCCTGAATTGAGCGACCAGAACCTTTCAGCGTGCCGTCGCCCGCCGGGGCAAAAGCAATCACCGGGCGGTGGAAACGCTCTTTAATGCGCGACGCCAGAATGCCCACCACACCCTGATGCCACTCGGGATGATACATTGCCAGGCCGCCCGGCAGCGTATCACCGCTGCGCTCCAGCTTTTCGCACAGGGTCAGCGCTTCAGCCTGCATTCCCTGCTCAATCTCTTTGCGGGTTTGATTCAGCGCATCCAGTTCGTTAGCCAGCACGCGCGCTTCACCAATGTTGTCGCACAGCAGCAACGCAACGCCAACGGACATATCGTCCAGCCTTCCGGCAGCGTTCAGACGCGGCCCGAGGGCAAAGCCTAAATCACTTGCCGCCAGCCTGAGCGGGTCACGGTTGGAAATCTCCAGCAGCGCTTTAATTCCCGGACGGCACTTGCCCGCCCGAATACGGCTTAAGCCCTGCCAGGTCAAAATGCGGTTGTTGGTATCCAGCGGCACCACGTCTGCCACGGTACCAAGCGCCACCAAATCGAGGTACTCGGCCAGGTTCGGCACGGCGATCCCACGGGATTCAAACCAGCCCTTATCACGCAGCAGCGTGCGTAGCGCCAGCATCAGATAAAACGCTACCCCTACTCCCGCCAGCGATTTCGACGGGAAATCGCAGTCGCGCAGGTTCGGGTTAATAATGGCTTCGGCGGCAGGGAGAGTCTCTCCCGGCAGGTGATGATCGGTCACGAGCACCGGGATCCCCAACTGGTGCGAACGCTCAACGCCCGCATGAGAGGAAATACCGTTATCCACGGTCATGATCATCTGTGCACCGCGCGCGTGTGCCTGCTCGACCACTTCCGGGCTAAGACCGTAGCCATCTTCAAACCGGTTTGGCACCAGATAGGTGACGTTATCGCAACCCAGTGCGCGCAGGCTGAGCACACTCAGCGCAGTGCTGGTTGCACCATCGGCATCGAAATCCCCCACCACCACAATCCGCGTCCCATCACGGAACGCGTTGTAGAGCATTTCAGTGGCTTTTTCGACACCGTTAAGCTGCTGCCAGGGCAGCATCCCTTTGACGCCACGTTCAAGATCTTCCGCCGTACGCACACCACGGCTCGCGTAGAGCCGCTTTAACAGCGGAGAAAGATCGGCGGGTAAATCAGCCGTTTCAACCGCTTCACGGCGGCGCAGTTTTATCGGGGCTTTCACGCGGATTATTTACCACCAAACTGTTTCTGGTGCGCGTCGAGGAACTCTTTCATCTCTTTTGGTCCCTGATAACCCGGTACAACATAGCCATTGCTCAGCACAATCGCGGGTGTACCGTTCACACCAAACTGCACGCCCAGCGCATAATGGTTGGCAATATTGATATCACAGGAAGCTGGCTGTACGCCTTTGCCGTTCATCGCGTCATCAAAGGCTTTGTTACGGTCTTTCGCACACCAGATAGCTTTCATATCCTGCTCAGGCTGGCTCTGTACGCCCGCTCGCGGGAAGGCCAGGTAACGCACTGTGATCCCCAGCGCGTTGTAGTCTTTCATCTCTTCATGCAGCTTGTGGCAATAGCCGCAGGTGATGTCGGTGAAGACGGTAATGACGTGTTTTTCCTGCGCCGCTTTATAGACGATCATCTCTTTATCGAGCGCGTTCAGTTTTTTCATCAGCAGCTGATTAGTCACGTTCACGGGCTGCGCGCCGCTCACATCGTACATTGGCCCCTGAATAATGTGCTTCCCGTCTTCGGTCACGTACAGCACGCCGTTGTCAGTTAATACGGTTTTCATACCTGCAACTGGCGCAGCCTGAACATCGCTGCTGGTGACACCCAGTTTCGTCAGAGACTGTTTAATGGCGGCGTCATCCGCATGGGCAAAACCGGTAAATGAAGCTGCCAGCAGGGTGAACAGCGCAAAAGACTTTTTCATAGTTGATCCTGTTACAATTCGTCGGCACTCACGCACGTGGGTGGTGCTGTTGGTGTAGCTGCCGCAGGCGTTCCGTCGCGACATGGGTGTAAATCTGCGTCGTTGAAAGATCGCTGTGTCCCAGCAACATCTGTACCACGCGTAAATCAGCGCCGTGGTTTAACAGATGCGTCGCAAACGCATGACGCAGAACGTGCGGTGACAGTTTTTCACTGTCGATGCCAGCCAGTGTGGCGTAATGCTTGATGCGATGCCAGAACGTTTGCCGCGTCATCTGCTGCGCACGCTGGCTGGGGAACAAGACATCAATCGAAACGCCATTAAGCAGCCACGGACGACCGTGCTCCAGATACGTTTCCAGCCAGTAGACCGCCTCTTCGCCCAGCGGTACCAGCCGTTCCTTGTTCCCTTTACCTATCACGCGAACCACGCCCTGACGCAGGCTGATGTCGCTCATCGTTAGCCCTACTAACTCAGAAACACGCAGGCCGGTAGCATACAATAGTTCAAGCATGGCTTTATCGCGTAACTCCAGCGGCAGGTCAACTGCAGGCGACTGTAATAATCTCTCAACTTGTGCTTCGCTGAGATCTTTCGGCAACCGCTGGGGGAGTTTAGGTGAGGCCAGAAGTGCGCTGGGGTCGTCCGCGCGAACTTTCTCACGGTAAAGGTGCTGAAACAGCCGACGCATAGCGCTTAGCAGGCGTGCGGAGCTGGTTGCTTTGTAGCCCCCGTCCATACGCTCGCCGAGTAATGTCTGCAGATCGTCATGTTGTACGCTCTCAAGCGACAGTTCCCTGTGTGCCAGCCATTCCACCAGCATGGTGAGATCGCGCCGGTAGGCACTGAGCGTATTCTCGGCCAGGTTTTTCTCCAGCCAAAGCGCATCGAGAAACTGTTCGATGAGTGCGAGATCCTTTTCCACAGCGGCCCCTTTAATTCAGCAATACGGGCATTATGCCTGATTGTTACCGGTTTCTGGTACACTACGCGCAAAGTCAACGCAAGAATTGAGATAGTTACGCGATGAATATTGGTCTGTTCTATGGTTCCAGCACCTGCTACACCGAAATGGCGGCAGAAAAAATTCGCGACATCATTGGCCCGGAACTGGTGACGTTGCATAACCTGAAAGATGACGCACTCACGCTGATGGAACAGTACGACGTGCTGATCCTCGGTATCCCAACCTGGGACTTCGGCGAAATACAAGAAGACTGGGAAGCCATCTGGGAACAGCTCGATACGCTCAACCTCGACGGCAAAATCATTGCCATGTACGGCATGGGCGATCAGTTGGGTTACGGTGAGTGGTTCCTGGATGCGCTCGGCATGCTGCACGACAAACTGGCACCGAAAGGCGTTACGTTTATCGGCTACTGGCCAACCGAAGGGTACGAGTTCACCAGCAAAAAGCCGATTATCGCAGACGGCCAGCTGTTTGTCGGGCTCGCGCTGGATGAAACCAACCAGTACGATCTTAGCGACGAACGCCTGCAAAACTGGTGCGAACAGATTCTGGGTGAGATGGCAGAAAAGTTTAGCTGACGTGCATTTATTCCTGCGTCGGCTGCTGCAATATCATCCGGCGCAGATCTCGCCACTCTGCAGTGTCCATGCTGTCTGCTGACAACCACAGATGTTGGCGACGCCCGCCATCTACCTTGCGCAACCGTAGCATCATGCCGGAATTGAGCATCCAGGGCATACCAATAATATCCCAGTCTTTACCCTGCCAGCGCAGGCGAGAGTCCATCAGTAATTTGATTTCACCCTGACAGGCGTTAATTCGGCGTTGGCTGCGCACGCTGTCAAAAACCACAAATGACAGCAACAGCAGCCACAAAGGTGTATAGCTAAGCGGCCATGGCATCAGTAAAATAAATGCCGCAACCAGGCCGTGGAGTAATAACGACATCCACTGTGAGCGCCACGAGACGCGAAGATCAGATTGCCACAGGACCACGTTCCCGATTCCGTGTTTGAATTAATTCCACCATCCGTTGCAACCCGGTGTCGGCGGGTTGACCGTGATTCATCAGCCAGTTGAATAAATCAGGATCGTCAGACTCAAGCAGGCGTACAAACAGACGCTTATCGTCATCGCTCAGGCTGTCATACTCATACTCGAAGAAAGGCATGATAGAAATATCAAGTTCACGCATACCACGTCGACACGCCCAGTGAATACGGGCCTTGTTGTTAATATCCATGTTCTGTTTCCTGCATTACGTTTGGCACAGTTGGCACCCCGTCCAGTGTTCTTTATTTCTCTGCGGGGACACAAACTAGTGTAACGTGTTTTCGACCGTTTCTTTACTGGAATATTACGAACCTGAAGCAGGATTCCAGAAAAAAACCCTACCAGGATAGTGGATTACTCTGTTTTGCGTGGCGCTACGCATATCTGCGTTATGGCACGAATGGCCTGCTGAAAGCGCTTGCAATGATTACAGTCTCTTTTACCATTAGGCATTATCAAAGCGTTAAGCAATTCAGGATATCACTATGGCTTTTATTCCATTCTCTCCTCGCCAGCCCGCCGCCTCTGCGCGTTTGCCGCTGACGCTTATTTCTCTTGATGACTGGGCGCTGGCGACACTCACCGGTGCCGACAGCGAAAAGTATCTGCAGGGCCAGGTGACCGCTGACGTCAGCCTGATGAACGAACACCAGCATCTGCTGGCCGCGCACTGTGATCCAAAAGGCAAAATGTGGAGCAACCTGCGTCTGTTCCGTCGTCAGGACGGGTTTGCCTTTATTGAGCGCCGCAGCCTGCGCGATGCCCAACTGACCGAACTGAAAAAATACGCAGTCTTTTCCAAAGTCACTATTGCACCGGACGATGAGCATGTCCTGCTCGGTGTGGCAGGCTTCCAGGCACGCGCGGCGCTGAAAAATCTGTTCAGCGAGCTGCCGGATGCGGAAAAACAGCTGGTCAGCGAGGGCGCAACATCCATCCTGTGGTTTGAACACCCGGCGGAGCGTTTCCTGCTGGTGACGGATGCCGCCACTGCCGAACGCGTCACCGAGGCGCTTCGCGGTGAAGCACAGTTCAACAACAGCCAGCAGTGGCTGGCGCTGAACATTGAAGCAGGATTGCCGGTGATTGACGCGGCGAACAGCGCGCAGTTTATTCCGCAAGCAACCAACCTGCAGGCGCTGGGAGGCATCAGCTTTAAGAAAGGCTGCTATACCGGTCAGGAGATGGTGGCGCGTGCGAAATTCCGCGGAGCAAACAAGCGTGCATTATGGACGCTGGCGGGCCACGCCAGTCGCGTCCCGGAAGCGGGCGAAGATTTAGAGCTGAAGATGGGTGACAACTGGCGTCGTACCGGCACCGTTTTAGCCGCCGTGCAGTTGGATGATGGCCGTCTTCTGGTTCAGGCCGTGATGAATAACGATATGGAAGCCGACAGCGTGTTCCGCGTGCGTGACGATGCCAATACCCTGAGCATCGAGCCACTGCCATATTCACTGGAAGAGTGATGCGGTATCGCCCGGTGGTGAGATAAAAACAAAACGGTAACCAAAAGGTTACCGTTTTTTATTTTTGCACCCTCTTCCCGTGGGAAAGGGTATCAGGCCGCATTAAACTACACCTGCCCTACGTACAAATAAATCGCCAGGAAGTGGCACACGCTGCCGCCCAGCACAAAGCCGTGCCAGATGGCGTGGTTGTACGGAATACGCTTGCAGACGTAGAAAATTACGCCCAGCGAATAAACCACCCCCCCCACCGCCAGAAGCGTCACGCCCCCTACCGCCAGCTTAATTGCCAGCTGATAAACCACAATCAGCGACAACCAACCCATCGTCAGATAGGTCACCAGCGACAGCACCTTAAACCGGTGTGCAATAGTTAACTTAAACAGGATCCCCAGCAGGGCCAGGCTCCAGATTACAATCATCAGGCCACGCGACAGCGGCGAGTTTAACCCCACCAGCAGGAAAGGCGTGTAAGTGCCTGCAATAAGAAGATAGATAGCGCAGTGGTCGAATTTCTTGAGCCAGATCTTAGCCCGTTGATGCGGAATAGCATGGTACAGCGTCGACGCCAGAAACAGCAGGATCATACTCCCGCCATACAGGCTGTAACTGGTGATCGCCATCGCGCTGGCGTTGGTATCCACAGCCTGTACCAGTAGTAACACTAAACCGACAATCCCAAAAACCAGGCCAATGCCGTGGCTAATGCTGTTGGCTATTTCCTCAGCCAGCGAATATCCCTGTGCGATTAATGGCTTGCTCACCATAAGTAACTCCGGGAAAACTAAAGATGATTATTCATCGCCTGACTATGCTAACTGAGAATGATTCCAGTGAACACCTGTTAGCTAAAATAAAGTTAAAAGTAACATTTCCAATTTACAATCATATGATTACATTTTCATTTCAGCTAACACATGTTCCACATTACATTAAACGCATTTAAAATCAATCACATAAAACTGAGTCTGATCTGGATAGATTTCAACTATCACACTCCTGAGTGTCTCAAGGGGCATGTTCTCCTGCTGAGCGTGTTTTTCCGTGAGTGTATCCAGCGTGACGGTGGAGACTGCCCTCACTTCAATGGTGCAAAAATAACCGTCATCCTCATAACGCCCGACGCGCAAAACATCACCTTTTTTGAAATGTGATTCGCTTGCGTCCCGAATGGTAATAGTTTTACGCCCGGCCAGAATGTCATCCTGAAAACGCTGAAAAAAAGTGATGTCGTTTGACTGCATGTTATTATTCCCTGAAGAAAAGTCTGATGAGTGAGTGTAGCCATTGTGAGCATGTTCTCCCATTCCGCCGTTGCCAGTCTCAATAACCTGGAGATGATGGTCTACAACTATGTCATTAAAAATCGTGACAAAGTGACGTACATGACCATCCGCGAGCTGGCGGATGCGGCTGGCGTCTCAACCACCACGATCTTACGCTTTTGCCGCAAGCTCAACTGTGAAGGTTACTCTGAATTCCGCGTACGCTTTAAACTCTATTTAGAGCAGAACGAACCCCAGCAGGCGAATTTCGGTGCCAGTGAAATTATCAGCTTCTTTAAAAGTGTTAACAATGAAGAGTTCGATGCGTTACTGGATGACGCGGTAGATATTATTTTATCATCTGAACGAATTATATTTGTCGGCGCAGGTACGTCTGGTTCACTGGCAAAATATGGCGCACGCTTCTTTTCAAATATTGGTAAATTCAGCAATCATATCGATGACCCGTATTTCCCGGTCACTAATGATATGGCTAAAAATGCGCTGGCGATTGTACTGTCTGTCTCCGGTGAAACGGAAGAGATCCTGCGTTTCGCCAGCCAGTTCAGCCTGCACCACTGTAAGGTGCTCTCCATTACCAGCCACGAACACTCCCGTCTGGCAAAACTGGCGGACTTTAACCTCTCCTGGCATGTTCCACAAATGCGTATTGCGGGTGTTTACGATATTACCACCCAGATCCCCGTCATCTATATTCTGGAGTCGCTGGGGCGTAAGCTGGCGAAGAAATTAACGGAATAAAACACCCTGTTTTTTCGATGTAACAAATCACATTTCCCGTAAATTGTTATATCGTGACATTTAATTTCGCTTTGCTAGACTCGATACCAATAAGCCATTTATTGGGAATAGCAATAATGAAAAAACTCACCTTACCAAAAGACTTTTTATGGGGTGGCGCGGTTGCTGCTCACCAGGTTGAAGGCGGCTGGAACAAAGGCGGCAAAGGGCCGAGCATTTGTGACGTGTTGACCGGTGGAGCCCACGGCGTACCACGCGAAATCACGCAGGAAGTGGTGCCGGGTAAATACTATCCGAACCATGAAGCCATCGACTTCCACGGCCATTACAAAGAAGACATTAAGCTGTTTGCTGAGATGGGCTTCAAATGTTTTCGCACCTCTATCGCCTGGACCCGCATCTTCCCGAAAGGCGATGAAACCCAGCCAAATGAAGAAGGGCTGAAGTTCTACGACGACATGTTCGATGAACTGCTGAAGTACAACATCGAGCCAGTGATCACCCTCTCCCACTTCGAAATGCCGCTGCACCTGGTGCAGGAATACGGCGGCTGGACCAACCGCAAAGTGGTTGATTTCTTTGTACACTTCTCAGAGGTGGTCTTCGAGCGCTACAAGAGCAAGGTCAAATACTGGATGACCTTCAACGAAATCAACAACCAGCGTAACTGGCGTGCGCCACTGTTTGGCTACTGCTGCTCCGGCGTGGTTTATACCGGGCATGACAACCCGGAAGAGACCATGTATCAGGTGCTACACCACCAGTTCGTGGCCAGCGCACTGGCGGTGAAAGCGGCACGCCGTATTAACCCGGACATGAAAGTCGGCTGCATGCTGGCGATGGTTGCGCTATACCCATTCTCCTGCAAACCAGAAGACGTAATGTTCGCTCAGGAATCCATGCGCGAGCGCTATGTGTTTACCGACGTTCAGCTGCGGGGTTACTACCCAACGTATGTGCTGAACGAGTGGGAACGCCGTGGTTTCTCCATCAAAATGGAGGCCGGTGACGAGCAAATCCTGCGCGAAGGCACCTGCGATTATTTAGGCTTCAGCTACTACATGACCAACGCGGTAAAAGCGGAAGGCGGTACCGGCGATGCCATTTCTGGCTTTGAAGGCAGCGTACCAAACCCACACGTGAAAGCATCCGACTGGGGCTGGCAGATTGACCCGGTGGGTCTGCGTTATTCTCTGTGTGAGCTATACGAACGTTATCAGAAGCCGCTGTTCATCGTGGAAAACGGTTTTGGCGCTTACGATAAAGTGGAAGCCGACGGCAGTATCAATGATGACTACCGCATCGACTACCTGCGCGCCCACGTGGAAGAGATGATGAAAGCAGTCACCTATGACGGCGTGGATCTGATGGGTTACACACCGTGGGGCTGTATCGACTGCGTCTCTTTCACTACCGGCCAGTACAGCAAGCGCTACGGTTTTATCTACGTGAACAAACACGACGACGGCACCGGTGACATGTCCCGTTCCCGTAAGAAGAGCTTCGAGTGGTATAAAGGTGTGATTGCCAGCAACGGCGAGACGCTGTGATTTTTTGCCCGGTGGCGCTGTGCTTACCGGGCGTTTACTTCCCGCCCGCTAACTCAAGAAAACTCCCCGTCACATATGAGGCTTTCTCACTCAGTAGCCAGGCAATCGCCTGGGCCACCTCTTCCGGCTGGCCACCGCGCTGCATCGGCAATATTGATTTAACCCTATCGACACGACCCGGTTCACCACCAGACGCATGCATATCGGTATAGATAAAGCCAGGACGCACGCCATTTACCCGAATACCCTGTGCCGCGACTTCCAGAGAAAGTCCGGTGGTCAACGTATCCACAGCCCCTTTCGATGCCGCGTAATCAACGTATTCACCAGGTGAGCCAAGGCGTGCCGCTGCAGATGAAACATTCACAATCGCCCCACCCTTACCCCCGTGTTTAAACGACATCCGTTTAACCGCTTCACGACAGCAGAGGAAATACCCCGTCACGTTGGTGGACAACACACGATTGATCCGCTCGGCTGACAGGCTTTCAATGGTGGATTGTTCGAACAAAATCCCGGCGTTATTCACCAGCGCGGTGAGTGGCTCACCTTCGCGGTCAATGCTGTCGAACATCGCCAGTACCTGCGCTTCATCGCTGATATCCGCGCGCACGGCAAACGCTTTACCACCTGCGTCAACGATCTGATTAATCACGTCCGTTGCCGCCTTAATGTTGTGGTGATAGTTCACCGCCACAGTGTAACCTTCCCGGGCCAGTTGCAGTGCGGTAGCTTTACCAATACCGCGGCTGGCACCCGTCACAAGAGCAATTGCCATCGTATTCTCCCAATAAAAAAGCCGGGTGGCGCTAACGCCTACCCGGCCTACATTACTACAGCGGAATATTTACTGGTATTCGCTCATTGGTACACAGGAGCAGAACAAGTTACGGTCACCGTAAACGTCATCAAGACGCTTCACCGTCGGCCAGTATTTGTTTGCCACACCGGCCGGGAAGACAGCCAGTTCACGGGAGTAACCGTGAGTCCACTCTGCCACCAGCTCGTTCTGCGTGTGTGGCGCATTGACCAGTGGGTTATCTTCCAGCGTCCACTCGCCGTCCTGCACGCGATCGATCTCCATACGAATGGCCAGCATCGCGTCGATAAAGCGGTCCAGCTCGGCTTTACTCTCAGATTCCGTTGGCTCCACCATCAACGTACCCGCGACCGGGAATGACATGGTTGGTGCGTGGAAACCGTAGTCGATCAGGCGCTTGGCAATATCCAGTTCACTGATACCAGTTTGCTCTTTCAGCGGACGAATATCGAGGATGCACTCGTGCGCCACGCGACCATCGCGGCCAGTATAGAGCACCGGGAAGGCAGACTTCAGGCGGGTAGCAATGTAGTTGGCGTTCAGGATCGCCACCTGGCTTGCCTGCTTCAGCCCTTCCGCACCCATCATGCGGATATACATCCAGCTGATTGGCAGGATAGAAGCACTACCAAACGGTGCCGCAGAAACCGCACCCTGACGGGTCAGCATCCCTTCAATCTGCACCACGCTGTGACCCGGAACAAACGGTGCCAGGTGTGCTTTCACGCCGATTGGCCCCATACCCGGGCCGCCACCGCCGTGCGGAATGCAGAAGGTTTTGTGCAGGTTCAGGTGCGAAACGTCCGCGCCAATAAAGCCCGGAGAGGTGATCCCCACCTGAGCATTCATGTTTGCGCCATCAAGATACACCTGGCCGCCGAACTGATGCACCACTTCACACACTTCACGGATCGTCTCTTCGTACACACCGTGGGTGGACGGGTAGGTCACCATGATGCAGGAGAGCTTATCGCCCGCCTGTTCGGCTTTGGCACGCAGATCGGCCAGATCGATGTTTCCGTTCTTATCGCAGGCAACCACCACCACTTCCATCCCCGCCATCTGTGCAGAGGCCGGGTTGGTGCCGTGCGCGGAGCTTGGGATCAGGCAGATATCACGATGCCCTTCATTGCGGCTTTCGTGATAATGGCGGATCGCCAGCAGGCCCGCGTATTCACCCTGCGCGCCGGAGTTTGGCTGCATGCAGAGCGCGTCATAGCCGGTCAGTTTCACCAGCCAGTCGGAGAGCTGGTTAATCATCAGGTGATAACCTTCCGCCTGCTCAGCCGGGCAGAACGGGTGCAGTTCAGAAAACTCAGGCCAGGTGATTGGGATCATCTCTGCCGCGGCGTTCAGCTTCATGGTGCAGGAGCCCAGCGGGATCATCGCCTGGTTCAGCGCCAAATCTTTACGTTCCAGAGAGTGCATATAACGCATCATCTCGGTTTCGCTGTGATAGCGGTTGAAGACCGGGTGCGTCAGAATCGCGTCGTCACGCAGCATGCTTACCTGAATGGAGCGGCTGTCGAGCGCGACTTCTTTGTCGAGCGTATCAATGCCCAGGCCATGTGAATCGCCCAGTAACACGTTAAACAGGTGCAGGATGTCTTCACGGGTGGTGCTTTCATCCAGCGTAATGCCCACTGCATTGTGGATATCGCTACGCAGGTTGATTTCTGCCGCATCGGCGCGAGCCAGAACAGCCGCTTTATCAGCCACTTCCACACACAGGGTATCGAAGTAGTGCGCGTGACGCAGCTTAAGACCTTTCTGTTGCAGACCGCAGGCCAGAATATCGGTCAGGCGGTGAATGCGGCTGGCAATGCGTTTCAGGCCGACCGGGCCGTGGAATACGGCATACAGGCTGGCGATGTTCGCCAGCAGCACCTGTGAGGTACAGATGTTGGAGTTCGCTTTCTCGCGGCGGATATGCTGCTCACGAGTCTGCATCGCCATGCGCAGCGCGGTGTTACCGGCGGCATCTTTTGAGACACCGATAATACGGCCTGGCATAGAGCGTTTGAATTCATCTTTTGCAGCGAAAAACGCAGCGTGTGGGCCGCCGTAACCCATTGGCACGCCGAAGCGTTGTGCAGAGCCGAAGACGATATCCGCACCCTGTTTGCCAGGTGCGGTCAGCAGTACCAGCGCCATAAAATCAGCGGCTACGCTCACAACCACTTTGCGGGATTTAAGTTCGGTAATCAGTGCGCTGTAGTCGTGTACTTCACCGGTAGTGCCCACCTGCTGCAGCAGCACACCAAAGACATCCTGGTGATCCAGCACTTTATCGGCATCATCAACAATCACCTCAAAACCGAAGGTTTCTGCACGGGTGCGAACCACATCCAGCGTCTGCGGGTGTACATCTGCCGCCACGAAGAAACGGTTAGCATTTTTCAGCTTGCTCACGCGCTTCGCCATTGCCATCGCTTCGGCCGCAGCAGTCGCTTCATCTAACAGGGAGGCGGAAGCAATGTCCATGCTGGTCAGATCCAGCGTCACCTGCTGGAAGTTCAGCAGCGCTTCCAGACGGCCCTGAGATACTTCCGGCTGATATGGGGTATACGCGGTGTACCAGCCTGGGTTTTCCAGCATATTGCGCAGGATCACCGGCGGTAACTGCACGTTGGTGTAACCCATGCCAATGTAAGACTTATAGCGCTTGTTGAGGCTGGCAATCGCCTTCAGCTCCGCGAGTGCGGCGAATTCAGTGGTCGCGTCACCAACCTGAGGTGGCGTTGCAAGCTGGATGTCTTTTGGCACGATCTGGCCAATCAGTGCATTGAGTGAATCCGCGCCAACTGTATTCAGCATCTCCTGCTGTTGCTGAGCATCCGGCCCAATGTGACGTTCAATGAAAGCGCCACGGTTTTCAAGCTGGCTTAAAGTCTGTGTCATGAGCGATGGTTCCTGAAACGTGCAGTGAATGTGTTTTCTCCCTCTCCCTTAGGGGGAGGGCTGGGGTGAGGGTGTCGTCTGTTCCCCTCACCCTACCCTCTCCCCAAAGGGGAGAGGGATAATGGCTTACTCGTCTTCTAACAGGGCCTCGTACGCGGTTGCATCCAGTAATGCGGCAACCTGCGATTCGTCGCTGGCTTTGATCTTGAAGATCCAGCCACCTTCATATGGCTCGCTGTTCACCAGCTCCGGGGAGTCGCTCAGCGCGTCATTCACGGCAACAACTTCACCGCTAATCGGGGCATAGATGTCAGAGGCCGCTTTTACGGACTCCGCCACAGCACAGTCATCACCGGCGCTTACGGTTGTGCCCACTTCAGGCAGGTCAACAAACACCATGTCGCCCAGCAGCTCTTGCGCATGCTCGGTGATCCCTACGGTGTAAGTGCCGTCCGCCTCTTTGCGCAGCCACTCGTGTTCTTTGCTGTATTTCAGTTCTGCTGGCACATTGCTCATTGAAGTTCTCCTGATAAAAATGATTAGGCGACCGGCTTACCGGCGCGAACAAAAATAGGTTTGGTCACGTTGACCGGCATTTCACGATTGCGGATTTGCACCACTGCCGTTTCGCCAATACCTGCCGGAACACGTGCCAGTGCAATACTGTAACCCAGCGTCGGGGAGAAGGTACCGCTGGTGATCACGCCTTCGAGGTGGTTACCGTCGGTATCCGTAAAACGCACCGGCAGCTCACCGCGCAGCACGCCTTTCTCGGTCATCACCAGGCCAACCAGCTGTTCCGTACCTTTTTCACGCTGCATTTCCAGCGCTTCACGACCAATAAATTTACGGTCAACAGGTTCCCACGCGATGGTCCAGCCCATGTTGGCCGCCAGCGGAGAAACGCTTTCATCCATCTCCTGACCGTAGAGGTTCATGCCTGCTTCCAGACGCAGCGTATCGCGTGCGCCCAGACCGGCTGGCTTAACGCCCGCTTCCACCAGCGCACGCCAGAAATCAGCCGCCTTCTCATTCGGCATGGCAATTTCATATCCCGCTTCACCGGTATAACCCGTGGTCGCGATAAACAGATCGCCTGCCTGTACGCCAAAGAACGGCTTCATCCCGGCAGTGGCTTTACGCTGTTCATCGCTGAACAGAGAGGCCGCTTTCGCCTGCGCGTTCGGCCCCTGTACGGCGATCAACGACAGATCGTCACGGACAGTGATATCGACAGAGAACGGTTCGGCGTGTTGGGAAATCCAGGAGAGGTCTTTTTCGCGGGTGGCGGAGTTTACAACGAGGCGGAAGAAATCTTCAGTGAAGTAATAGACGATAAGGTCATCAATCACGCCAGCGGAGGCATTTAGCATGCCGGTGTAGAGCGCTTTACCTGGCACTTTCAGCTTTGCGACGTCGTTTGCCAGCAGATAACGCAGAAACTCCCGGGTGCGGCTACCGCGCAGATCGACAATGGTCATGTGGGACACGTCGAACATACCGGCATCGGTGCGCACCGCGTGGTGCTCATCAATTTGTGAGCCGTAGTGCAGCGGCATCATCCAGCCGTGGAAGTCCACCATGCGTGCGCCGCATAACACGTGTTGTTCGTACAAAGGAGTCTGTTGAGCCATCTTTTCCTCGTTGAATAAGCAGGGCTATCTTGCATTTCGCACGCATAAAAACTGCCGCGAAACCCGGCGTCGACCTCGCTTGTGAGCATCGACGCAAACGTTCTCTTTTACCTGAACTTACCACCGAAACCGGCGATTAACCATAAGGTAAAACAGGTCATCACATTAGCTTATGACCAAAAAACGCTGAAAAGCCTACAGAGTTATTCACTGTGAAAATGCGATTAAACCCGCATAAAATTAACATTGCTCTAACAGGATTTAGCACATGGTGATATTTCATGCGGAAAAACGGACAAAATTTCCGTATCAGAAAAATAGCCAGATTAGATAATCTAATGCGAAAAATGACGTAAAATTAGAATATTTCAAACGAGCGAATTTCCCCGGCACAGAGGCCGGGAAAATAAAGTGTGATGGGGGTCAATATTAGCGTTTAACGTAACCAGTCAGGAAGATCGTTAAGACCCATCGCCTGACGAAGGAGTTGAGGTTTGACGCCAGGGAGGGTGTCGGCGAGTTTCAGACCGATATCGCGCAGCAGTTTTTTCGCCGGGTTAGCCCCGGCAAACAGCTCGCGGAAACCCTGCATGCCCGCCAGCATCATCGCCGCACTGTGCTTACGGCTACGCTCGTAGCGACGCAGATAGAGATGCTGACCAATGTCTTTGCCTTCACGATGCAGACGACGCAGCTCTTCAACCAGTTCAGCCGCATCCATAAAGCCGAGATTAACACCCTGTCCGGCCAGCGGATGAATGGTATGCGCCGCATCCCCCACCAGCGCCAGACGGTGCGCCGCGAACTGACGCGCGTAACGACCGGTTAGCGGAAATACCTGGCGCTCGCTCTCAAGCGAACACAGACCCAGACGATTATCAAACGCCATGCACAGCGCCTGGTTAAATGCCTCCGGTGTGGCTTCCTGCATGAGCTGCGCTTTTTCAGGCACTAAAGACCAGACAATGGAGCACAGATGCGGATCGCTCAACGGCAGGAACGCCAGAATACCGTCGTTGTGGAAAATCTGACGTGCGACACCGCCGTGCGGTTCTTCAGTGCGGATCGTCGCCACCAGCGCATGGTGGCGGTAATCCCAGAAAGTCAGCGGAATGTCTGCCTTGTTACGCAGCCAGGAGTTAGCGCCATCAGCACCCACCACCAGACGCGCGGTCAACATGTCGCCACTTTGCAGGGTGATAAACGCCTCGTTTTCACCCCACGCCACCTGCTGGATTTGCGCGGGTGCCATCAGCGTAACATCGCTGCAGGACTGTGCTTTTTGCCACAATGCATGGTGGATCACGGCATTTTCGATGATATGGCCCAGATGGCTATAGCCCATGCTTTCGTCATCAAACGCAATATGACCAAAACTGTCTTTGTCCCACACTTCCATACCGTGATAGCAGCTGGCACGCTGCGCGACGATACCTGACCAGACGCCAATGCGCGTCAGGAGCTTTTCGCTGGCAGCATTGATTGCCGACACACGGAGTTCCGGCGGCGCATCAGGTGCTACGGGCTGCGGCTGCTTTTGTTCCAGCACGGCCACACGCAGGCCGCTTCCCTGTAACCCACAGGCCAGCGCCAGTCCTACCATTCCGCCGCCAACAATGGCGACATCAACATTTTGCACGGTGATAACTCCTTAACGCGCGACCCAACCAAGAGTCCGCTGCGCCAGCACGTCACGTGCCGGAATGAATAATTCCATCGCCATCAGCCCAAGGTTGCGACCCGCAACCAACGGAGCCCAGCGATTGGCAAACAGATGCACCAGACCATCGGTGACACCGATAGTCGCCTCTTTATCAGCCTGGCGTCGTTTCTGGTAATGGCTTAGCACCGAATACGCACCACAATCTTTTTGCTCGTCCCACGCCTGAGAAAGCGTTTCCGCCAGGCTCATGACATCGCGCAGCCCAAGATTAAACCCCTGCCCCGCAATGGGGTGTAGCGTCTGCGCGGCGTTGCCCACCAGCGCCACGCGATGAGAGATGGACTGAGATGCCGTCGTCAGTGACAGCGGGTAAACCGTCCGTTTTCCCGCATGGGTAATTCGCCCCAGCCGCCAGCCGAAGGCTTTTTGCAGCTCGGTACAAAAACGTTCGTCGGACCAGGAGAGCACGTCGTCCGCCTTCTCCTGTGGATGGCACCACACCAGCGAGCAACGCCCGTTCGACATCGGTAACATCGCCAGCGGGCCATACTGCGTAAACCGCTCAAATGCCCGGCCATTGTGTGGGCCTGCCGTTGAGACATTCGCAATGACCGCCACCTGACCATAAGACTGTTGCCGCCACTCCACGCCACACTGAGTACCCAGTGCAGAGCGCGAACCATCCGCCGCGACCAGAAGCTGGCCGTCAAGAGTTGTGCCATTTTCCAGCGTGACGCGAACCGCATCTTCACTGCGACTAAAGCTGGCAACACGCGCCGGACAGTGCAACGTCACGCCCGGGGCATCCTGTAACAACCGGAACAGACGTAACCCAACATCGTGCAATTCAACTACATGACCCAGGGCATCAATACGGTAATCATGCGCGTCCAGGGTCACAAAACCAGCATGGCCGCGATCGCTAACATGAACAGTGTTAATCGCCGTCGCACAGTCTGCAATCGCCTGCCAGATGCCAATACGCGAGAGCTGCTGACATGTTCCCTGCGCCAGCGCAATGGCGCGGGCATCAAAACCGGGGTGATCTGATGCCTGTGCTGCAACGGCCTCCACCAGATGCACCGGAAGTTGCCCTTGTGTCAGATGCGAGATTGCCAGCGCCAGAGTGGCCCCGGTCATACCACCGCCAACGATGATCACGCTCATACGCGTGCCGCTGCCATCAGCGCCTCAATGTCGTCAGCTTTTTTCACGACGCCCGCGGTCAGGTTTTCGTTACCGGTTTCAGTGATGACGATGTCGTCTTCAATACGAATGCCAATCCCGCGGTATGCTTCTGGCACGTCAGCATCCGGTGCGATGTACAGCCCCGGTTCGACGGTCAGAACCATACCCGGCTCCAGCACACGTGAGCGTTCAGGGCCATAAGCCCCCACATCATGCACATCCAGCCCCAGCCAGTGGCTCAGGCCGTGCATAAAGTACGGGCGATGGGCATTCTCCGTAATCAGGGTATCCACATCGCCTTTCAGAATGCCAAGTTTAACCAGACCGGTAATCATGATGCGCACGACTTCACCGGTGACTTCCTGAATGGAGATCCCCGGACGATACAGGGTCAGCGCCGTTTCCAGGGATTCGAGCACAATGTCATAGACCGCGCGCTGAGCCGGGGAGAATTTACCGTTCACCGGGAACGTACGGGTAATGTCACCCGCGTAGCCCTGATATTCACAACCCGCATCAATCAGTACCAGATCGCCGTCGCGCAGTTCACTTTCGTTTTCGGTGTAATGCAGGATACAGCCATTTTCCCCACCGCCCACAATGGTGTTATAGGAAGGAAAACGCGCGCCGTGGCGATTAAATTCATGCTGAATTTCGCCTTCAAGTTGATATTCGAAGATACCGGGACGGCATTTTTCCATCGCACGGGTATGCGCCAGTGCGCTGATTTCACCCGCGCGACGCATCGTGTTAAGTTCTTCTTCGGACTTGAACAGACGCATTTCGTGTACCACCGGACGCCAGTCCGTCAGCGTAGCGGGGGCAGACAGGTTCTGACGCGAGCCTTTACGCAGCTTATCCAGCGCGGTAAAGACAATCTCATCAGCATACGCATATTCGCCCTGCGCGTGATAAAGCACATCAAGGCCGTTGAGCAGTTGATAGAGCTGCTGATTGATTTCGCTAAACGCCAGCGCACGGTCAACACCCAGCTTCGCCGGTGCGGCCTCTTGCCCCAGACGGCGGCCAAACCAGATTTCGGCAGCCAGATCGCGTACGCGGTTGAAAATCACGCTGTGGTTGTGGGTGTCATTGCTCTTGATCAGTACCAGTACCGCTTCCGGCTCGTTAAACCCGGTGAAATACCAGAAATCGCTGCTCTGACGATAGGGGTATTCACTGTCGGCACTGCGCGTCACCTCAGGGGCGGCAAAAATCAGCGCGGCGCTTCCCGGCTGCATTTTAGCCAGCAGCGCCTGACGACGGCGAGAATACTCTTGATTCGAGATAACCATGACACCCTCCTGTGCGTTGTTTTTCTTAATGTAAGGTTGGCTTGCGTACTTCCGGCGCGGTTGGCTGCGAGCGCGTAAAGTTGTCGTGGCACAGCAGCGCGGCAACGCGGACGTACTCGATGATCTCTTCGAGGGACATTTCCAGCTCTTCCTGATCTTCATCTTCGTCGTAGCCGAGCTGCGCAATGTTACGCAGATCGTCGATTGCTTCACCCGCTTCGCCGGTCACTTTATCGAGCTTAGGCTGAGTCACGCCCAGCCCCAGCAGGTAGTGGTTTACCCAACCTGCGAGCGCATCGGCGCGATCGAACACGCTGACGTCGTCCCCTTCAGGCAGATAAAGCTGAAAAAGGAAGCCATCATCTTCCAGCGAATCGCTGATTGCCGCGTGCATTTTACGCAGCGCTTCCGCCAGTTCGTGACCAAACGCCAGCCCCTCGTTCGTCAGGTCGTGGATCAGCGGCTGCCAGGAGCTGTCGCTGTTTCCGCCGCACAGCATGCCACTGATCAGACCGTGCATTTCGGCAGGGGTTAAACCCACTCCCTGCTGGTTCAGTAACTGGTTTAAATCGTTGTAACCAGGCATTTCGTTCTGTATAGACATACGCATTCGTCATCAAAGGGAGGAATATTCATGATATGCTACCACTTTGGACCCTGGTGATACCAGAAAAGGGCTTGTATCTTCACATCAGGGTAGCTATAGTGTCGCCCCTTCGCAGCCCCCGGGGCAGTAAGCGAAGGCAGCGCAGTCAATCAGCAGGAAGGTGGCATGTCTGCACAACCCGTCGATCTCCAGATTTTTGGCCGTTCACTGCGAGTGAATTGTCCACCTGAACAAAGGGATGCTTTGAATCAGGCTGCGGACGATTTGAATCAGCGGTTGCAAGATCTTAAAGAACGCACTAGAGTCACAAATACTGAGCAGCTGGTCTTTATTGCCGCGTTGAACATCAGCTATGAGCTGACTCAGGAAAAGGCGAAAACCCGCGACTACGCGGCAAGCATGGAGCAGCGCATTAAGATGCTTCAGCAGACCATTGAACAGGCATTGCTTGATCAAGGTCGCAATCCCGAAAGACCGGGACCCAAGTTTGAATAACACTTTGCAGTTGACTATGGTAGAGTAACTGTGAAGACAAAATTTCTCTGAGATGTTCGCAAGCGGGCCAGTCCCCTGAGCCGATATTTCATACCACAAGAATGTGGCGCTCCGTGGTTGGTGAGCATGCTCGGTTCGTCCGAGAAGCCTTAAAACTATGACGACACATTCACCTTGAACCAAGGGTTCAAGGGTTACAGCCTGCGGCGGCATCTCGGAGATTCCCTCTTTCTTCTTCTACCAACTACCATGACTCTACTTTCTGAAGTTTCTGCCTCACGCCAGGACATCCGTCAGTTAATCCGTAAACGTCGTCGCGCGTTAACCCCCGAACAGCAAGTGCATTTTGCGCAGCATGCCGCCGCCCGAATGATGGCGTATCCGCCTGTAGTGATGGCGCACACGGTCGCCCTGTTTCTCTCGTTTGATGGCGAGCTGGATACTCAGCCGCTCATCGAACAGCTCTGGCGCGCCGGGAAGAAAGTTTACCTGCCAGTGTTACATCCGTTTAGCGAAGGAAACCTGTTGTTTCTGCACTACCATCCGCACAGCGAGCTGGTGGTGAATCGACTGAAAATCACCGAACCCAAACTCGACGTCCGGGACGTACTGCCGCTTGCCGCGCTGGATGTGTTGATCACGCCGCTCGTGGCGTTTGACCAGCAAGGTCAGCGCTTAGGAATGGGGGGCGGTTTTTACGACAGAACGCTGCAAAACTGGCGGCAGCACAGGCTACAACCGGTAGGATACGCGCATGACTGTCAGGGCGTAGAAGCGCTGCCGGTGGAGAAATGGGATATTCCACTGCCTGCGGTGGTGACGCCATCGAAACTGTGGGAGTGGAGATAAAAGCAAAAACGGTAACAGCCGTTACCGTTTGTAGTGCTTGCCCCCTCACCGACAGGGGAGAGGGCATCAGGCGGCAATCATCTCAATAAAGCAGACGCGCGCGAATCGTCCCCGGAAGCGCCTTCATACTCAGCAGCGCTTTCTCGGCAACGTCGTCATCCGCTTCAATATCAATAACCACGTAACCCATCTGAGAGTTCGTTTGCAGGTACTGCGCGGCAATGTTCACGCCCTGCTCAGCAAAGATTTTGTTGATGGCGGTCAGCACGCCCGGGCGGTTTTCGTGAATATGCAACAGACGACGACCACCGTGCAACGGCAGAGACACTTCCGGGAAGTTCACCGCAGAAAGCGTAGAACCGTTGTCGGAATATTTGCTCAGTTTACCCGCAACTTCCAGACCGATGTTCTCCTGCGCTTCCTGCGTTGAACCACCGATGTGTGGCGTCAGGATCACGTTGTCAAACTCGCACAGCGGAGAGTTAAACGGATCGCTGTTGGTTGCCGGCTCAGTCGGGAATACGTCAATGGCCGCACCTGCCAGATGTTTACGCTTCAGCGCATCACACAGCGCCGGGATGTCAACAACCGTACCGCGTGCCGCGTTGATCAGCAGTGAACCCGGCTTCATCAGCGCCAGCTCTCCCGCTCCCATCATGTTTTTGGTGGACGCATTTTCCGGAACGTGCAGGCTGACAACGTCACTCATGTTCAGCAGGTCGGACAAATGTTGAACCTGAGTCGCGTTACCCAGCGGTAGCTTGCTTTCAATGTCGTAGAAGAAAACATGCATCCCCAGCGATTCAGCCAGAATACCCAGCTGTGTACCAATGTGGCCGTAACCGATGATACCCAGTTTTTTGCCACGCGCTTCAAAGGAACCTGAAGCCAGTTTGTTCCACACACCGCGGTGCGCTTTGGCGTTCGCCTCGGGAATACCGCGCAGCAGCAGCAGCAGTTCGCCAATCACTAACTCCGCCACGGAACGGGTGTTGGAGAACGGGGCGTTAAAGACAGGAATACCGCGTTTTGCCGCTGCACTCAGGTCTACCTGGTTGGTGCCGATGCAGAAACAGCCAATAGCAACCAACTTTTCCGCCGCAGCAATAACATCTTCAGTCAGGTGAGTACGGGATCGCAGGCCAATGAAGTGGGCATCACGGATGGACGCTTTCAGCTCTTCTGTGTCCAGCGCGCCTTTGTGAAATTCGATGTTGGTGTAACCTGCCGCACGAAGGTTATCGAGTGCTTTCTGATGCACGCCTTCTACAAGCAGGAATTTAATCTTGTCTTTCTCCAGTGATACCTTTGCCATTTACCCGACCCTGTTTTTGTCTGAACTGATGTTGTGCTGGATTTAAATCCGCTGTAGTCAACATATCAAAAAAAACTATTGCAGCAATATGAACGTTTGCGTCGGCTCCCTGAAGAAAAGTCATACAGAGCAAAATGACAGAGGAAAATGCTACGGAATTTTACGAATACGGCAGGATCGGCAAAAGAGGCACAAAAACGTGACACAAGTCACCGAATTTAGCTTTTCAAAAATTTTTTAGCGGGGGGAGTCTCCCCCCGTCAGATCATTTTACGATGGTTTTCACGCCGTCAGCCGTGCCGATCAGCGCCACATCCGCGCCACGGTTGGCAAATAGCCCTACGGTCACTACGCCCGGAATGCCGTTGATGGCATTTTCCAGCGCGATAGCGTCCAGAATTTCCAGACCGTGAACGTCGAGGATCACGTTACCATTGTCGGTCACAACACCCTGGCGGTATTCCGGACGACCACCCAGTTTCACCAGTTCACGTGCGACGGCACTACGTGCCATTGGGATCACTTCGACCGGCAGCGGGAAGTTACCCAGAATATCCACCTGCTTGGACGCATCGGCAATACAGATAAATTTGTCTGCAACGGAGGCGATGATCTTTTCACGCGTCAGCGCTGCGCCACCGCCCTTGATCATCTGCATATGGCCGTTGATTTCATCCGCACCATCAACGTAAATCCCCAGACGGTCCACTTCGTTCAGGTCGAAAACGGTAATGCCGAGGCTTTTCAGCTTTTCCGTGGACGCATCAGAGCTGGAAACCGCGCCCTCGATTTGCCCCTTCATCGTGCCCAGCGCATCGATAAAGTGTGCCGCCGTCGATCCGGTGCCAACACCGACAATGGTACCGGGTTGCACGTACTGGAGAGCGGCCCATCCTACTGCTTTTTTCAGTTCATCCTGCGTCATGATCGTTTGCCTGTGGTATGAAAACTTAGGGCGCATTATAGAACACGTCAGGTGGAATTCGTCTGCCACAAAAGGAAAATTGTGTCATAGTGCAGAATAAGCAAAATTCAGGAGCCAGCTATAGCAATGAAACGTCCGGACTACAGAACACTACAGGCACTTGATGCTGTTATTCGTGAACGCGGTTTTGAGCGCGCAGCGCAGAAGTTGTGCATTACTCAGTCCGCCGTGTCACAGCGTATCAAGCAGCTTGAAAACATGTTCGGGCAACCACTGCTGGTGCGTACCGTGCCACCACGTCCCACAGAGCAAGGACAAAAACTGCTTGCCCTGCTGCGTCAGGTTGAACTGCTGGAAGACGAGTGGCTGGGTGATGAACAGACAGGTTCCACGCCGCTGTTGCTGTCGCTGGCGGTGAACGCCGACAGTCTGGCAACCTGGCTGCTGCCCGCGCTTGCGCCGGTGCTTGCCGACTCCCCTATCCGCCTGAATCTGCAGGTTGAAGATGAAACGCGTACCCAGGAGCGCCTGCGTCGTGGTGAAGTGGTCGGGGCGGTGAGTATCCAGCCTCAGGCACTGCCAAGTTGCCTGGTGGATCAGCTGGGCGCGCTGGATTATCTGTTTGTCGGTTCAAAAGCCTTTGCTGAGCGTTATTTCCCGAATGGCGTTACCCGCGCCGCGCTGCTTAAGGCCCCAGCCGTCGCATTCGACCATCTGGATGATATGCATCAGGCTTTCCTGCAGCAAAACTTCGACCTGCCGCCAGGCAGCGTACCGTGTCATATCGTGAACTCATCCGAAGCCTTTGTGCAGCTTGCCCGTCAGGGAACCACCTGCTGCATGATCCCGCATCTGCAGATTGAAAAAGAGTTGAAAAGCGGTGAGCTGATTGACCTGACGCCGGGATTATATCAGCGCCGGATGCTCTACTGGCACCGTTTTGCACCGGAAAGCCGTATGATGCGCAACGTCACCGACGCACTGCTGGCTTACGGGCATAAGGTGTTGAGACAGGATTAAAAAATAAGCCGGGTGAAGGCAACGCCTTACCCGGCCTACAGGTTACTGAGCGGGTTTCTGCTCTGCTGCAGCAGGCTCCAGCTGGAACACGACATCAACCTGATCGTCAAACTGGATCGTCGGCTGCTCATAGGTTTCCTGAGCGGAAACTGGCGCAGCATCGGCCTTCATCATACGAACCATCGGGCCTGGCTGATAATTGGAGACGTGATAGCGCACGCTATACACCGGGCCAAGCTTACTGTTAAAGCCGGAAGCCAGTTGTTGCGCCTGATGGACTGCATCATTAATCGCCGCTTTACGTGCTTCGTCTTTGTATTTCTCCGGTTGCGCAACGCCCAGTGAAACGGAACGAATTTCGTTCAGCCCCGCCTTCAGCGCGCCATCCAGCAGCGAATTCAGCTTATCAAGCTGGCGCACAGTCACTTCGACGGTACGCACGGCACGGTAACCTTTCAGGATACTTTTGCCGTTCTGGTAGTCATAATCCGGCTGGGTACGCAGGTTGGCAGAATTGATATCTTTTTTAACGACACCATTCTGTTCCAGGAAAGAGAGATATTGCGCAACACGATCGTCAGCCTGCTTCTTGGCTGAAGCAGCATCTTTTGCAGACACATTCACTTCAATTGCCAGGGTCGCGACATCCGGTACCGCATCCACGCTCGCCGTGCCTGAAGTGACAATGTGCGGACCGGCAGGCAACTCATTCGCCTGTACCGACACCGCACCTAAACTCACTAATGCCGCCAGGGCCATCACTTTAAACTTCACTGTCATTCCTCCATGTTGCGAAGAGTGCCCCATAAACAGAGCACATGCCAGCAAGCTTAGCGGGTCTTGCTCAGTTGTCCATAAGACAACACTTAGTTGAGTAATCCCTGAACGTGATGAACGCCCTCTTTCGCCAGTTGAAAAGCGATAAACCACATCACTATTCCCACCAGCGTATTGATGATGCGTTGTGCTTTGGCGGTGCGCAAACGCGGTGCCAGCCACGCCGCCAGCATGGCAAGACCAAAGAACCAAAGGAATGACGCGCTAACCGTACCCAGCGCGAACCAGCGCTTCGGTTCAACATCCAGTTGTCCACCCAGGCTACCCAGCACCACAAAGGTATCAAGATAGACATGCGGATTAAGCCAGGTAACCGCCAGCATGGTGACGATAATCTTCCAGCGCCCCTGCTTCATTACTTCAGCACTTGCCAGTTCAAGATTACTGCTCAGCGCCGTTTTCAATGCGCCAAAGCCGTACCACAACAGGAATGCCACCCCGCCCCAGGTGACCAGCGTCAGTAGCCACGGAGACTGCATCAGTAAAGCACTGCCGCCAAATATCCCGGCGCAAATCAGAAGCAAATCACTGACCGCGCACAGTAGCGCAATCATCAGGTGATACTGGCGGCGAATACCCTGGTTCATCACAAACGCATTCTGCGGGCCGAGGGGCAGGATCATGGCCGCGCCTAACGCAAGACCTTGAAAATAATAAGATAACATGACGAAATTCTCACAGAGTTGTCCTGGGAGCTGACTATACTGCGAGAGTGACATTAGAGGAAATTGATAATATTAATCGGGGATTAGTCACGCTAATAAAAAAGCCCGGTGGCGTTAACGCTTACCGGGCCTACGGCGAAAGAGGATTACTCGGTCTCTTTCACCTTTTTGACGTTCACATCCATCTGTGGATACGGGAAGCTGATGCCGTTAGCATCGAACTCACGTTTGATGCGTTCCAGCACGTCCCAGTAAACGTTTTGCAGATCGCTGCTTTTGCTCCAGATACGCACCACAAAGTTAATGGATGACGCGCCCAGTTCGTTCAGACGGACGATCTGCTCTTTATCTTTCAGAATGCGATCGTCAGAAGCGATGATACCCGCGATAAGCGATTTTACCTGATCGATGTCGGAGTCGTATGCCACGCTGATAATCAGCTCATTACGGCGCGCTGGCTCGCGGGAAAAATTGATAATGTTACCCGCGATAATTTTCCCGTTCGGCACTACCACAATACGGCCATCGACGGTACGCAAGGTCGTTGAGAAAATCTGCACCTGCAGTACAGTTCCGGCAATGCCCCCCAGATCAACATACTCACCTGAGCGGAACGGACGGAAGGTGACCAGCAGCACACCTGCCGCCAGGTTCGAGAGCGAACCCTGCAGCGCCAGACCAATAGCCAGACCAGCTGCACCGAGCACCGCAATCACCGATGCGGTCTGTACACCTACACGGCCCAGTGCGGCAATCAAGGTAAAGGCGACGATGCCATAGCGCACCAGCGCAGAAAGGAAGTCCGCAACCGTGGCATCGATATGACGTGCCAGCATCACCCGGTTAACGGTATTCGATATGATTCGCGCCGCGATCATCCCGATAATGATGATGGCAATAGCCGCAACGATGTTTACGGCATAACTCAGCAATAATTCCTGGTTGCGCTCAAGCCAGGTACCGGCGTTATTGATGCTGTCAACGACATCAAACTGTTCCATTTACTCTTCCTTTTGATAAACCCAAACACAAAAATCCATCCCCCGTGGAAACAGGCAGATCCGTAAAGGGTAAACAAAAAGCGCAGATATTGCCAAACAGATCACAAAACGGTGATGGGCAGGCTGTTGAAAAGCCCAAAAAAAAGGCCCGCATTTGCGGGCCTCCGATGCTGTTAGCAGCTCAAATTACAGAACGTCGATCGCGTTCAGTTCTTTGAATGCCTGCTCCAGACGCGTCACCATAGAGGTCTGTGCTGCACGCAGCCATACGCGTGGATCGTAGTATTTCTTGTTCGGCTGGTCTTCGCCTTTCGGGTTGCCCAGCTGACCCTGCAGGTAAGCTTCGTTGGTTTTGTAGTATTGCAGGATACCGTCCCAGGTTGCCCATTGGGTGTCGGTATCGATGTTCATTTTCACTACGCCGTAGCTCACGGAGTCTTTGATTTCCTGAGCAGAAGAACCGGAACCGCCGTGGAAGACGAAGTTCAGGCTGTTGTGCGGCAGGTTGTGTTTCTTAGAAACATATTCCTGAGAATCACGCAGGATGGTTGGGGTCAGAACAACGTTACCTGGTTTGTAAACGCCGTGTACGTTACCGAAGGACGCTGCAATGGTGAAGCGTGGGCTGATTTTGCTCAGCTCGGTGAACGCGTAATCAACGTCTTCTGGCTGGGTGTACAGTGCAGAAGCGTCCATGTGGCTGTTGTCCACGCCGTCTTCTTCACCACCGGTGCAACCCAGTTCGATTTCCAGGGTCATGTCCATTTTGGACATACGCGCCAGGTATTTGGAGCAGATTTCGATGTTTTCGTGCAGAGACTCTTCAGACAGGTCGATCATGTGAGAAGAGAACAGTGGCTTACCGGTAGCCGCGAAGTGTTTTTCACCTGCGTCCAGCAGACCGTCGATCCACGGCAGCAGTTTCTTCGCGCAGTGGTCAGTGTGCAGAATGACAGGAACACCGTAGTGTTCAGCCATCTGGTGTACATGGTGCGCACCAGAGATAGCACCCAGGATTGCAGCACCCTGAGGAACGTCAGTTTTCACGCCTTTACCTGCGATGAACGCAGCGCCGCCGTTAGAGAACTGTACGATAACCGGCGCTTTAACTTTTGCAGCGGTTTCCAGTACGGCGTTAATGGAGTCAGTACCCACGCAGTTAACTGCTGGCAGAGCAAAGTTGTTTTCTTTAGCTACCTGGAACACTTTCTGTACGTCATCACCAGTGATCACGCCAGGTTTTACGAAATCAAAAATTTTAGACATGTTGCTTAGTCCTGTATCTTCGGCCGTTAGAAAAGGTGCGAGCTCTTAAAAGCGCGCTGAAAATTGGGCAGGTTTCCCTGCCCTTGAATGGCTTACTTCTTAGCGCGCTCTTCGAGCATTGCTACTGCTGGCAGCACTTTGCCTTCCACGAATTCGAGGAATGCGCCACCACCAGTGGAGATGTAGGAAATCTTGTCAGCGATACCGAACAGGTCGATAGCTGCCAGAGTGTCGCCGCCACCTGCGATAGAGAACGCTTCGCTGTCTGCGATAGCGTTAGCAACGATTTCAGTACCTTTGCGGAAGTTCGGGAATTCGAACACGCCAACAGGGCCGTTCCACAGGATAGTTTTTGCGTTTTTCAGGATTTCAGCCAGTTTCTGTGCAGAAACGTCGCCCAGGTCCAGGATCTGCTCTTCATCTTTGATGTCGTTTACAGATTTCAGGGTCGCGGTCGCCGTTTCGGAGAACTCAGTTGCTACGCGAACGTCAGTTGGAACCGGGATATCGCAGGTCGTCAGCAGACGTTTAGCTTCGTCAACCAGGTCTGCTTCGTACAGAGATTTACCCACGTTGTGGCCTTGAGCAGCAACGAAGGTGTTCGCAATACCACCGCCAACGATCAGCTGGTCAGCGATTTTGGACAGGGAATCCAGAACAGTCAGTTTGGTAGACACTTTAGAACCGCCAACGATAGCAACCATTGGACGAGCAGGTTCTTTCAGTGCTTTACCCAGCGCTTCCAGTTCGTCAGCCAGCAGAGGACCAGCACACGCTACGTCTGCGAATTTACCGATACCGTGGGTAGATGCCTGCGCACGGTGAGCAGTACCGAATGCATCCATTACGAATACGTCGCACAGTGCAGCATATTTTTTGGACAGCGCTTCGTCGTCTTTCTTTTCGCCTTTGTTAAAGCGAACGTTTTCCAGAACAACCAGTTCACCGGCAGCAACTTCAACGCCGTCCAGGTAATCTTTAACCAGACGAACCGGGTTGGACAGTTTGTCTTTCAGGTAATTAACAACTGGCAGCAGAGAGAACTCTTCGTTGTACTCGCCTTCAGTTGGACGACCCAGGTGGGAGGTTACCATCACTTTTGCACCCTGCTTCAGGGCCAGCTCGATGGTTGGCAGAGATGCACGAATACGCGCGTCGCTGGTCACTTTGCCATCTTTAACCGGTACGTTCAGGTCGGCACGGATGAAAACGCGTTTACCTGCCAGATCCAGATCGGTCATCTTAATTACAGACATGGTGAATCCTCTCGTTGATTCTTAAAGTTTTGCAGACGCACGATGCGTCTTACCTGAAACCTTGAGCGGCCATTGCTAACGTGGTGTCGAGCATTCGGTTAGCAAAGCCCCATTCGTTATCGCACCAGACCAGCGTCTTGATAAGGTGTGAACCACTGACGCGCGTTTGTGTACCATCAACGATGGCACTGTGCGGGTCGTGGTTAAAATCTACTGAGACCAACGGTAATTCCGTATAGTCAACTATACCATGAAATGTACCCTGTGCCGCTTTTTGCAGCAACAGGTTGACTTCACAGGCTTTTACCGGTTTTTTCACCGTGACGCTGAGGTCAATTGCCGTAACGTTGATAGTCGGTACACGTACAGCAATCGCTTCAAAACGGTCGTTAAACTGCGGGAAAATACGGGTGATCCCTGCAGCAAGCTTTGTATCAACCGGAATGATTGACTGACTCGCCGCACGCGTGCGGCGTAGATCCGGATGATAGGCATCGATCACCTGCTGATCGTGCATGGCTGAGTGGATCGTGGTCACGGTGCCGGATTCAATGCCATACGCATCGTCTAACAGTTTAATGACCGGAATAATGCAGTTGGTGGTGCAGGAAGCATTGGAAACAATGCGATGTTCGGCTTTCAGCTCATGCTGGTTCACGCCAAAGACGACGGTGGCGTCGAGGTCGTTACTGCCGGGATGGGAGAACAGGACTTTTTTCGCACCTGCCGCCAGATGCGCTTCACCGTGTTCGCGGCTGCCGTACACACCGGTACAGTCAAGCACCACATCCACCCCCAGTTCACGCCACGGCAACCCGGCAATGCTTCTCTCGTGCAGCACGCGAATAGCATCATCACCGACAAACAGCTGATCCCCTTCCTGGCGAACATCCCAGGCAAAGCGCCCGTGGCTGGTGTCATATTTCAACAAATGCGCCATGCCCTCAGCATCAGCCAGTTCATTGATTGCCACCACGGTCATTTCCGCACGACGCCCGGATTCATATAAAGCACGAACCACGTTACGCCCGATGCGACCGAAGCCATTAATCGCTACGCGTACGGTCATAGATCTCCTGCAAAGCTATCCCTGAATTTGAGGTGGCTGAAAGAGTAATCCAGCTACGCCCGAAGGGGAATCCTTGCCTGTCACAAACTGCGACTGATTGGTCAATTGTCGAACATTTAATCGACTGAAACGCTTCAGCTAGAATAAGCGAATCAGGGAATAAAAGGAATGTCTGTCCAGAGCAATAAGACAGCTATATGACTTGCGTCACATTTTCAATGGAATAATTTACAGCGGCGTTACAAGGATCAGGAATAGCAGATACAAAAAAACCGGGTGGCGTGGTGAAAGCAAAACGGTAACCCCAGGGTTACCGTTTTTAGTGTTGGAACCCTCTCCCGTGGGAGAGGGTCGGGGTGAGGGCACCAGCCCGCACCCAACTAGCAATTACAGCAGTTCTTTCGCTTTCGCGACAACGTTCTCAACGGTGAAGCCGAACTCTTCGAACAGCAGTTCTGCCGGAGCAGATTCACCGAAGGTGGTCATACCGACGATAGCGCCGTTCAGACCTACGTATTTGAACCAGTAGTCTGCAATACCTGCTTCCACTGCAACGCGTGCAGAGACAGCTTTCGGCAGTACGGATTCACGGTATGCTGCATCCTGCTTGTCGAATGCATCGGTAGACGGCATGGAAACCACGCGCGCTTTAACGCCTTCGGCAGACAGTTTGTCCCATGCCGCAACAGCCAGCTCAACCTCAGAACCGGTTGCAATGAAGATAAGCTCAGGCTGACCCGCGCAATCTTTCAGTACGTAACCACCGCGAGCGATGTTCGCCAGCTGCTCTGCAGTACGCTCCTGCTGTGCCAGGTTCTGACGGGAGAGGATCAGCGCGGTCGGGCCGTCCTGACGCTCAACACCGTATTTCCACGCTACCGCGGATTCAACCTGGTCACATGGACGCCATGTGCTCATGTTCGGGGTCACGCGCAGAGATGCGACCTGCTCTACCGGCTGGTGAGTTGGGCCATCTTCACCCAGACCGATAGAGTCGTGGGTGTAGACCATCACCTGACGCTGTTTCATCAGCGCAGCCATACGCACGGCGTTACGTGCATACTCGACGAACATCAGGAAGGTAGAGGTGTACGGCAGGAAACCACCGTGCAGGGAGATACCGTTCGCGATAGCAGTCATACCGAATTCACGTACACCGTAATGGATGTAGTTACCGGCGGTATCTTCGTTGATCGCTTTAGAACCAGACCACAGGGTCAGGTTGGATGGTGCGAGGTCCGCAGAGCCACCCAGGAATTCTGGAAGCAGTGGACCGAACGCTTCGATAGCGTTCTGAGATGCTTTACGGCTGGCAATTTTAGATGGGTTCGCCTGCAGTTTAGCGATGAATTCGTTCGCTTTCGCGTCGAAATCAGATGGCATATCACCTTTCATACGACGGGTGAATTCAGCTGCTTCCTGTGGGAAGGCTTTCGCATAGGCAGCGAACTTCTCGTTCCAGGCCGCTTCTTTAACCTGACCTGCTTCTTTTGCATCCCACTGCGCGTAGATGTCAGATGGGATTTCGAACGCAGGGTGTTTCCAGCCCAGTGCTTCACGAGTCAGTGCAATTTCCGCGTCACCCAGTGGTGCACCGTGGGAATCGTGCGTACCCGCTTTGTTCGGAGAACCGAAGCCGATGATGGTTTTGCACATCAGCAGGGACGGTTTGTCCGTCACGGCGCGTGCTTCTTCTACTGCGCGTTTAATCGAGTCAGCATCGTGGCCATCAACACCACGCACAACGTGCCAGCCGTAGGCTTCGAAACGTTTAGCGGTGTCATCAGTGAACCAGCCTTCAACATGACCGTCGATGGAGATACCGTTATCGTCATAGAACGCAACCAGTTTACCCAGCTTCAGGGTACCTGCCAGGGAGCACACTTCGTGAGAAATGCCTTCCATCATGCAGCCGTCGCCCATGAACGCGTAAGTGAAGTGGTCAACAATATCGTGGCCAGGACGGTTGAACTGCGCCGCCATGGTCTTCTCGGCAATCGCCATACCCACTGCGTTAGCAATACCCTGACCCAGTGGGCCGGTGGTCGTTTCTACGCCAGCGGTGTAACCCACTTCCGGGTGACCTGGAGTTTTGGAGTGCAGCTGACGGAAGTTTTTCAGCTCTTCAATTGGCAGATCATAGCCAGTGAGGTGCAACAGGCTGTAGATCAGCATAGAGCCGTGGCCGTTAGACAGGACGAAACGGTCGCGGTCAGCCCATGCCGGGTTCTGCGGGTTGTGGTTCAGGAAATCACGCCACAAGACTTCGGCAATATCAGCCATACCCATAGGGGCTCCCGGGTGGCCGGATTTGGCTTTCTGTACTGCGTCCATGCTCAGCGCACGAATAGCATTAGCAAGCTCTTTACGTGAGGACATTTTAACTCCAGATCGGACTGTTAAAGGCCATGCCCTTGACGACAGCGCGTTTTGGGCTACGCCGGAAAAAAGTGCCAACAATGTAACCCAAGCAGCAAGGCATGTACATGGAGCATTCTTTTGCAGCTTAAGAAATCTCTGGATCATGCTCGCATGTTGCGCAATCTGCTCGCCCGGCCCTGTTGATATTCCTTATACTTAGCCAGCCCCCGGCTTCGCTGGCGGTATACTTTTAAGATTTTATTCAGATTAACGAGTACGGAAGCAACATCATGAAAATGCGTGCAATAGTGCTGGCCCTGGGTACAACGCTCCTGCTGAGCGGCTGTCAGAATATGGACTCTAACGGTCTGATGACCTCAGGCGCAGAAGCTTTTCAGGCGTATTCCCTGAGCGACGCACAGGTTAAAGCGCTGAGCGACCAGTCCTGTAAAGATATGGATGGAAAAGCCACCATTGCCCCGGACAATAGTACCTACACGCAGCGTCTGAATAAGATTGCGTCCGCTCTGGGCGATAACATCAACGGACAGCCGGTAAACTATAAGGTCTACATGGCGAAGGATGTGAACGCCTTCGCGATGGCAAACGGCTGCATCCGTGTGTATAGCGGGCTGATGGACATGATGAACGACAACGAAGTCGAAGCGGTGATCGGCCATGAAATGGGCCACGTTGCACTGGGCCACGTGAAGAAAGGAATGCAGGTTGCGCTGGGCACTAACGCGATCCGCGCGGCGGCAGCCTCTGCTGGTGGGATCGTAGGCAGCCTTTCCCAGTCTCAGCTTGGCGACGTCGGTGAAAAACTGGTCAACTCCCAGTTCTCCCAACGCCAGGAATCTGAAGCGGATGACTACTCTTACGATTTGTTGCGCAAACGCGGGATTAACCCATCAGGTTTAGCCACCAGCTTCGAGAAACTGGCAAAGCAGGAAGCAGGACGCCAAAGCTCCATGTTTGACGACCACCCAGCCTCAGAAGAGCGTGCGCAACATATTCGCGATCGCATGGCCGCTGACGGAATCAAATAATGTAAAAGGAGGCATATTTGCCTCCTTTTTTATAGACGAAAGTCGGGTGGCGGCTTCGCCCTACCCGGCTGACAACTTACTCGCCTTTTTTCGCGGCCTGGAGGTAAAGCATTTCCAGCCCCAGAGTAGCCGCTGCCAGCGCCGTGATCTCTGACTGATCATAAGCCGGAGCCACTTCCACCACATCCATACCAACGATGTTCAGATCTTTCAGACCACGAACCAGTTTGATGGCGCGATCGGACGTCAGGCCGCCGATCACAGGAGTTCCGGTACCCGGTGCAAACGCCGGATCCAGGCAGTCAATGTCGAAGGTCAGGTACACAGGCATATCACCGACGATCTGCTTAACCTGAGCCAGAATATCGTCCACGCCGCGATCGTTCACCTGGCCTGCATCCAGTACGGTAAAACCGTTGTCTTTGTCGAATTCTGTACGGATACCAATCTGTACTGAATGGTTTGGATCGATCAGGCCTTCGTTCGGTGCGGTAAAGAACATCGTACCGTGGTCAAATTCACAGCCGTTCGCGTAAGTGTCGGTATGCGCATCAAAGTGTACCAACGCCATTTTACCGAAGTGTTTGGCGTGGGCGCGCAACAGCGGCAGAGTGACAAAGTGGTCACCACCGAAAGAGAGCATACGCTTACCTGCTGCCAGCAGTTTCTCGGCATGGGCCTGCAGTTTTTCGCTCATGTCACGCGCATCACCAAACGCGTAAACCAGGTCACCACAGTCCACTACGTTCAGACGTTCACGCATGTCGAAGTTCCACGGGAAGCGGTTATGCTCCCAGGCCAGGTTAGTCGACACCTGGCGGATCGCTGCCGGGCCATGACGGCCACCGGCACGGCCGGAGGTTGCCATGTCAAACGGAACACCAGTGATCACCCAGTCAGCATTGCTGTCGTATGGCTGGAAGTTCATCGGGAGACGTAAAAAACCAAACGCGTTAGATACCAGAGAGTTATCGTACTGATGACCTAAAGTGCTCATGTCCTGACCTCTTTTAAAGTCGATACATTAAAAACAGATGAAAAAAAATCCCCTCCGCGTCGTTAAACCCGACGAGGAAGGGATTGATTCGTAAATCGCTAATTGGGACGAATTATCGCCGTTAATTCATACGGGTTCAAGTGAGTATAGGGGATTGTGCGGTCTTTGCCCCTCACCCTAACCCTCTCCCCAGAGGGGAGAGGGAAAAGGAATTACTCATCTTCCAGGTAGGTGTAACCGTACAGACCCGCTTCAAACTCTTCCAGGAACTGCTGCTGCAGGGCATCGTCCAGACCGGTGTTTTTCACCTGGTCGCGGAACTGGGTCAGAAGAGTTTTCGGATCCAGCTGCACGTATTCCAGCATGTCTGCCACGGTGTCCCCTTCGTCGGACAACTCCACTTCCACGCTGCCGTCAGGGAAGACAAACACATCAACCGCTTCGGTATCCCCGAACAGGTTGTGCATGTTACCGAGGATCTCNTGGTACGCGCCGACCATAAAGAAGCCCAACATTGGCGGGTTCTCCGGGTCATATTCCGGCATTGGCATGGTCGTTGCGATGCCGTCACCATCAACGTAGTGGTCGATAGCACCGTCGGAGTCACAGGTGATGTCCAGCAACACCGCACGACGTTCCGGAGCATGGTTCAACCCTTCCAGCGGCAGTACCGGGAACAGCTGGTCGATACCCCAGGCATCCGGCATCGACTGGAACAGCGAGAAGTTGACGTAAATCTTATCCGCCATACGTTCCTGCAGCTCGTCGATAATCGGACGGTGTGCCCGGTTGCTCGGGTCGAGCTGCTTCTGCACTTCATGGCACATGTTCAGATAAAGCTGCTCTGCCCACGCGCGCTCCTGCAGGCTGAAGGTGCCTGAGGAATAACCGACGTGAATGTCATGCAGATCCATCTGGCTGTCATGCAGCCATTCGCGCAGAGAACGACGCGTACCCGGCTCGTGCATCTCCTGCCAGGTTTCCCACATGCTTTGCAGCGCGCGCGGGGCATCGTCTGCCGGAGGTGTGGCTGCGGTATTTTCGCTACGCTCAACGCCGATGATGTTAGAAACCAGCACGGTATGGTGCGCGGTCACCGCGCGACCGGATTCAGTGATCACCGTTGGGTGCGGCAGGCCGTTTTCTTCACAGGCATCACCAATCGCCCAGATGATGTTATTGGCATACTCGTTCAGGCCGTAGTTGACGGAGCAGTCAGACTGCGAGCGCGTGCCTTCATAGTCCACGCCCAGGCCACCGCCCACGTCGAAGCACTGAATGTTGACACCCAGCTTGTGCAGCTCAACGTAGAAACGGGCCGACTCACGCACGCCAGTAGCGATATCGCGAATATTGGCCATCTGTGAACCGAGGTGGAAGTGCAGCAACTGAATGCTGTCCAGACGACCACGCTCACGCAGAATTTCTACCAGTTGCAGCACCTGGTTTGCCGCGAGGCCGAATTTAGATTTTTCGCCACCGGAGGACTGCCATTTACCGGAACCCTGCGACGCCAGACGCGCACGCACACCGAGGCGCGGTACCACGTTCAGACGCTCGGCCTCTTCCAGCACGATAGCAATCTCGGTCATCTTCTCGATAACCAGATAGACCTTGTGTCCCATCTTCTCGCCAATCAGCGCCAGACGAATGTATTCACGGTCTTTATAACCGTTACAGACGATCACTGACCGGGTCATGCCCGCGTGCGCCAGAACGGCCATCAGTTCCGCTTTCGAACCTGCTTCCAGGCCCAGCGGTTCGCCGGAGTGGATCAGGGATTCAATCACNCGGCGATGCTGGTTCACCTTGATGGGGTAAACCAGGAAATAGTCGCCTTTATAACCGTAAGATTCACGTGCGCGTTTGAACGCGGCGTTAATCGAACGCAGGCGGTGTTGCAGGATCTGCGGGAAGCAGAACAGTGCAGGTAAACGCTGGCCCTGCGCTTCGCGTGCTTTCACCAGTCTGGCGAGATCCACGCGCGCTTCAGGAACGTCTGGATCCGGGCAAACACTGATATGGCCCAGTTCGTTGACGTCGTAGTAGTTATTGCCCCACCAGGCAATATTGTAAGTGCGCAGCATCTTGCTGGCTTCCTGGGAGTTCATCGCAACCTCCTGCATAGAACGTAGTACACCCTGTTCGCCTGCTGACGAAGGCGAAACCGAAGACATGTCGTCAGACATAGCGAACCTCAACTCTTTGTATTAAGTGTAAAACAGTTGACTACTATCGCAGCGTTACACGGCGATAACAACCCATAAACGGCCCTGTCTCCCAGCAGAGTATGCTGAAATTCAGACCGTGCGACCGGTTTCTTATTCATATCATTGTAAAACACGTATCCGAACTCTGTATGACAAGGTTCGGCGAAACCACGAGAAAACTCTTGTATTAACAAGAGCGCCCTTGTTCAGTTTTCACAAGGCGTGACCAGCCCTGGGATCCTGAGAAGCGCCGAGATGGGTATAACATCGGCAGGTTTGCAGACTAGATTTGCGGGTTGCGGGAATCAAATACGCGCCAGAACGGCTGCGCTGAATTAGCGGAAAACGATGGTTCATTATCTCGTATCACCTCCACGGCCGCTCCTGCTGAAACGGACCACAAGCCAAAGCTAATAGTTCACTGCTTAACCCGGCTGGAAGTGGCGACACGATGAGTTCATCGAGCGCTTTTTTATATGAGCCGCGCGCCGCGTTTTATACCGAGAAGGTAGCCAAAATGCAAAAGATAAATGCGCGCGTTGCCAGCGCCGTCAGGAAAAATTTCCACCAGAGAATTCAACGCAGTGAGAGGTTAGTCAAAAAAAACTGGAAATAGGGCGAAGAAGTGACCTAAAATAGCCATCCAGATGTTAATCCATCCATACCGATTAACACTCAGACTGCCAGTGTCAAAAAGCAACCGGCCTTGGTAGAATACTCTCCTTTGGCTATTCCACACAGCAGTTCGAGCTAACCAAATTCTCCTTAGGTGAAATAAAACATGGCAAAACACCTGTTTACGTCCGAGTCCGTATCAGAAGGACATCCTGATAAAATTGCTGACCAAATCTCCGATGCGGTGCTGGATGCGATCCTGACCCAGGATCCAAAAGCGCGCGTAGCGTGTGAAACCTATGTCAAAACCGGCATGGTTCTGGTTGGCGGTGAAATCACCACCAGCGCATGGGTTGATATCGAAGAGATCACCCGTAACACGGTTCGTGAGATCGGTTATGTACATTCTGATATGGGCTTTGATGCCAACTCTTGCGCCGTACTGAGCGCAATTGGCAAACAGTCTCCGGACATCAACCAGGGCGTTGACCGTGCCGATCCACTGGAACAGGGTGCGGGCGACCAGGGCCTGATGTTCGGCTATGCAACCAATGAAACCGACGTGCTGATGCCAGCACCTGTCACCTACGCGCACCGTCTGATGCAGCGTCAGGCCGAAGTACGTAAAAATGGCACCCTGCCGTGGCTGCGTCCGGATGCCAAAAGCCAGGTGACCTTCCAGTACGACGAAGGCAAAATCGCCGGCATTGATGCCGTGGTTCTGTCCACTCAGCATTCTGAAGAGATTGATCAGAAATCCCTGCAGGAAGCCGTGATGGAAGAGATCATCAAACCGGTTCTGCCAGCAGAGTGGCTGAGTGCGTCCACCAAATACTTCATCAACCCAACCGGACGCTTTGTTATCGGCGGGCCAATGGGTGACTGCGGTCTGACCGGTCGTAAAATCATCGTTGATACCTACGGCGGCATGGCACGTCACGGTGGTGGTGCATTCTCCGGTAAAGATCCGTCTAAAGTTGACCGTTCTGCTGCGTATGCTGCACGCTATGTTGCGAAAAACATCGTTGCTGCGGGTCTGGCTGACCGTTGTGAGATCCAGGTTTCTTACGCCATCGGCGTGGCTGAACCGACTTCCATCATGGTTGAAACTTTCGGTACTGAAAAAGTGCCTTCCGAGCAGCTGACTCTGCTGGTGCGTGAGTTCTTCGACCTGCGCCCATATGGCCTGATTCAGATGCTGGATCTGCTGCACCCAATCTACAAAGAAACCGCTGCATACGGTCACTTTGGTCGTGAACATTTCCCGTGGGAAAAAACCGACAAAGCCGCTCAGTTGCGTGAAGCTGCCGGTCTGAAATAACCGACTGCCATCTGCATTTGAAAAGGCCAGCCTTAGCGCTGGCCTTTTGCATTTTTGCGCGCAGCGCTGCTTCGCTTGCGCAAACCTGCGGGTTCTGCCGTTTTGTAGGCCTGGTCAGGTGTAGCCGCCACCCGGCAAAATGCATGACCTCAATTGAAACCGATTACACCATAATAAATAAGCATCTACTTCATCTCCTCCCCCTTCAGCAACGCCATCTCACCCATCGTTACATTTAATTTGAGTTAAGCCTGAAATAAGCTCAAGAGGGATGCGCGTAAGCTTTTTTATCTCTATATTTTCAATATATTAATTTAATTTACATCAACACACTAATGTAACCGATTACACTAATGTGATTTGCATCTCATATTTTTACGGTTCACTCACCTACCCTTTGCATTGATAAAACTGATAACCCAACTGGAGGGCATAATGCCTGACAATAAAAAACAGGGGCGTACGTCCAACAAGGCGATGACATTCTTCGTCTGCTTCCTCGCCGCCCTGGCTGGATTACTCTTTGGTCTGGATATCGGCGTGATTGCCGGTGCATTACCTTTCATCGCCGATGAGTTTCAGATAAGCGCACACACTCAGGAATGGGTGGTGAGCTCCATGATGTTCGGTGCGGCGGTCGGTGCTATCGGCAGTGGCTGGCTCTCCTTCAAACTGGGCCGCAAAAAGAGCCTGATGATTGGTGCCATTCTGTTCGTTGCCGGTTCACTGTTCTCTGCTGCGGCACCCAACGTTGAAGTACTGCTGGTGTCTCGCGTATTACTCGGTCTGGCCGTCGGTGTTGCGTCTTATACCGCTCCGCTTTACCTCTCCGAAATCGCGCCGGAGAAAATCCGCGGCAGTATGATTTCGATGTATCAACTGATGATCACTATCGGGATCCTGGGGGCTTATCTTTCCGATACCGCTTTCAGCTACAGCGGCGCATGGCGCTGGATGCTCGGCGTCATCATCATCCCTGCTATTCTGCTGTTGATTGGCGTGTTCTTCCTGCCAGACAGTCCGCGCTGGTTTGCCGCGAAGCGTCGCTTCGTGGATGCCGAACGCGTGCTGCTGCGCCTGCGTGATACCCGTGCAGAAGCAAAAAACGAGCTGGAAGAGATCCGCGAAAGTCTGAAGGTCAAACAGTCTGGCTGGGCACTGTTCAAAGAGAACAGCAACTTCCGCCGTGCGGTGTTCCTGGGCGTGTTGCTGCAGGTGATGCAGCAGTTCACCGGGATGAACGTCATCATGTACTACGCACCAAAAATCTTTGAACTGGCCGGTTACACCAACACCACAGAGCAGATGTGGGGCACCGTCATTGTGGGACTGACCAACGTACTGGCGACCTTTATCGCCATCGGGCTGGTAGACCGCTGGGGCCGTAAACCGACACTCACGCTGGGCTTCCTGGTCATGGCCGTTGGTATGGGCGTACTCGGCACCATGATGCATGTAGGCATTCACTCACCAGGCGCACAGTACTTTGCCGTGGCCATGCTGCTGATCTTTATCGTTGGTTTTGCGATGAGCGCCGGCCCACTGATTTGGGTGTTGTGCTCTGAGATCCAGCCGCTGAAAGGGCGTGATTTCGGTATCACCTGCTCTACCGCAACCAACTGGATTGCCAACATGATTGTCGGCGCAACATTCCTGACCATGCTCAACAGCCTGGGTAATGCCAACACTTTCTGGGTTTACTCCGGTCTGAACCTGTTCTTTATTATTCTGACCGTCTGGCTGGTTCCAGAAACCAAACACGTGTCGCTGGAACACATTGAACGTAACCTGATGAAAGGTCGTCCGCTGCGCGAGATTGGCGCACACGACTAATCCTCTGACGGGAGGTGCCCCTTGCACCTCCCCGCTTCGCGTTTTATGCTCTGCCCTTATGAAAGCTCCCCGTCTCCCTATCGCCATTCAACAAGCCGTTATGCGCAGCCTGCGGGAAAAACTCGCCCAGGCAAACCTGAAGCTTGGCCGAACTTATCCAGAACCTAAACTGGTCTATCAGCAGCGCGGCACAGCTGCCGGTACGGCCTGGCTGGAATCCTATGAAATCCGCCTGAACCCGGTATTGATGCTGGAAAACCAACAGGCGTTTATCGACGAGGTTGTTCCACACGAACTGGCACATCTGTTGGTATGGAAACACTTTGGCCGCGTGGCACCGCACGGTAAAGAGTGGAAGTGGATGATGGAGGCGGTGCTCGGCGTTCCGGCGAGCAGAACCCATCAGTTCGAGCTGGAATCGGTGCGCCGCAATACCTTCCCCTACCGCTGCCAGTGCCAGCAACATCAGCTGACCGTTCGCCGTCATAACCGGGTGGTGCGCGGCGAGGCGACCTACCGCTGTGTTAAATGCGGAGAACCGCTGGTTGCGGAATAATCAACTGAACTATCAAGAACTTTCCTGACCAGACTGATTGCATACGGGAACAACATTCGTTACGTTGCGGGCTCGTTTTGACACGGAGTGTAAGATGTCCCGTAATTTCTCTTTCGCGGTCGCCTTTCTGACGACGGCATTCTCCGGCCATGCTCTGGCCGACGGTATCAACAGTTTCTCTCAGGCCAAAACCGCAGGCGTTAAGGTTAACGCTGACGTGCCGGGCGATTTCTACTGCGGCTGTAAAATTAACTGGCAGGGCAAAAAAGGGGTCGTTGATCTCGAGTCCTGCGGTTATAAAGTTCGCAAAAATGAGAACCGCGCCAGCCGAATCGAATGGGAACACGTGGTTCCGGCATGGCAGTTTGGTCACCAGCGTCAGTGCTGGCAGGACGGTGGCCGTAAAAACTGTGCCAAAGATCCAGTATACCGCCAGATGGAAAGCGATATGCACAACCTGCAACCGGCGGTTGGCGAAGTAAATGGCGATCGCGGCAATTTTATGTACAGTCAGTGGAACGGGGGCGAAGGACAGTATGGTCAGTGTGCCATGAAGGTGGATTTCAAAGAGAAAGTCGCCGAACCGCCAGCCCGCGCACGGGGCAGCATTGCCCGCACCTATTTCTATATGCGCGACCGTTACGAGCTCACTATTTCCCGCCAGCAAACGCAGCTATTTAATGCCTGGGACAGGCAGTATCCGGTGACGGAGTGGGAATGCCAGCGCGACGAACGCATCGCCAAAGTACAGGGGAATCATAACCCTTATGTCCAGCGGGCTTGCCAGGCGCAAAAGAGCTAACCTACACTAGCGGCAATTCGCTTACATCGTATTACACACGGAATTTCTGACTATGCGCATTCCTCGCATCTACCACCCTGAACTGATTACCGCAGGCCGCGAAATCGCCCTGTCTGATGAAGCCGCTAACCATGTAGGCCGCGTTCTGCGTATGGGTGCAGGCCAGGCGATTCAGCTGTTTGATGGCTCCAATCAGGTTTTCGACGCTGAAATTACGCGTGCCGATAAAAAAAGCGTGCACGTGAACATACTGCGTGGCGAAGTCGATGATCGTGAATCCCCCCTTCACATTCATCTGGGCCAGGTGATGTCGCGCGGTGAGAAGATGGAATTCACGATTCAGAAATCCATTGAACTGGGTGTAAGCCTCATTACGCCACTTTTTTCTGAACGTTGTGGCGTTAAACTGGATGCGGAACGTCTGAACAAAAAGATCCAGCAGTGGCAGAAAATTGCCATTGCGGCCTGTGAGCAGAGCGGCCGCAACCGTATTCCGGAGATCCGCCCGGCGATGGATCTGGAGGACTGGTGTGCTGAAGAGGAACCCGGGCTGAAGCTCAATCTTCACCCGCGCGCCAGTGCCAGCATCAATACGCTACCGTTGCCCGTTGAACGTGTACGCCTGCTGATTGGCCCGGAAGGTGGTCTGTCAGCTGACGAAATTGCCATGACGGCACGTTATGCGTTTACTGATATTCTGTTGGGACCTCGCGTTCTGCGCACTGAGACAACGGCACTCACCGCCATTACCGCGCTACAGGTACGGTTTGGCGATCTGGGTTGAAGCAAAGCCTGACCCATTAACGGAGAAGAACATGATCAAGCTCGGCATCGTGATGGATCCCATCGCAAACATTAACATCAAGAAAGATTCCAGCTTCGCTATGCTGCTGGAAGCGCAGCGTCGCGGCTATGAACTTCACTATATGGAGATGAACGATCTCTACCTGATCAACGGTGAAGCCCGCGCACGCACTCGCATCGTTAACGTCGAGCAGAACTACGACAAATGGTATGAATTTGGTACCGAGCAGGATATCGCGCTTGCCGACCTCAATGTTGTCCTGATGCGTAAAGATCCGCCGTTCGACACCGAATACATCTACTGCACCTATATCCTTGAACGTGCAGAAGAGAAAGGAACGTTGATCGTTAACAAACCGCAAAGCCTGCGCGACTGTAACGAGAAGCTCTACACCGCATGGTTCTCTGACCTGACGCCTGAAACGCTGGTGACTCGCAACAAGGCACAGCTGAAAGCATTCTGGCAGAAGCACGGCGATATCATTATGAAACCGCTGGACGGTATGGGCGGCGCGTCTATTTTCCGCGTGAAAGAGAGCGATCCGAACATCGGGGTGATTGCCGAAACGCTGACCGGGCTGGGTACACGTTATTGCATGGCACAAAACTATCTGCCAGCCATTAAAGACGGTGACAAACGCGTTCTGGTCGTGGATGGCGAGCCGGTACCTTATTGTCTGGCGCGTATCCCTCAGGGTGGCGAAACCCGTGGTAACCTGGCGGCCGGTGGCCGTGGCGAACCGCGTCCATTAACCGAAAGCGACTGGGAAATTGCCCGCCGCGTGGGCCCTACCCTGAAAGCCAAAGGCTTGATCTTTGTCGGCCTGGATATCATCGGCGATCGTCTGACTGAAGTGAACGTCACCAGTCCAACCTGTATTCGTGAAATCGAAGCGGAGTTCCCGGTCTCGATCACCGGAATGCTGATGGACGCCATCGAAAAACGTTTACAGAATTAACTTCCCAATGAGTGACAGCGTTATCGTTTCTACAGCATACTGGACGCTGTCGCTTTTTAAACCAGGAAACAGAACCTCTGACAATGAATTTACAGCATCACTTTCTTATTGCCATGCCTGCTCTCCAGGATCCCATTTTCCGTCGCTCCGTAGTTTATATCTGTGAATACAATGAAGACGGCGCGATGGGTATTATCATCAACAAGCCTCTGGAAAACCTGCAGGTTGAAGGGATTCTGGAAAAGCTGAAAATCGAAGCTGAAGAGCGTTTACCGGAAATCCGTCTTGATAAACCGGTGATGCTGGGCGGGCCACTCGCAGAGGATCGTGGTTTTATCCTGCATACGCCTCCGGCGTTCTCTTCCAGTATTCGTATCTCTGATAACACCGTTATCACGACGTCTCGCGACGTACTCGAAACACTGGGCACCGCGAATCAACCTTCTGAAGTGCTGGTTGCCCTGGGCTATTCCTCATGGGAAAAAGGCCAGCTCGAACAAGAGATCCTGGATAATGCCTGGCTCACGGCCCCTGCCGATATGAACATCCTGTTTAAAACGCCTATCGCCGAACGCTGGCGCGAGGCAGCGAAACTGATTGGCATTGATATTCTGACCATGCCTGGCGTAGCGGGGCACGCATAATGAGCGGAACACTGCTTGCCTTTGATTTTGGCACGAAGAGTATCGGCGTCGCCGTTGGTCAACGCATCACCGGCACCGCCCGCCCACTCACGGCACTAAAAGCCAACGACGGCACACCAGACTGGACGCTGATAGAGCGCCTGCTCAAAGAGTGGCAGCCGGACGACGTAATCGTTGGATTACCGCTGAATATGGATGGCACCGAACAGCCGCTCACCGCCCGTGCGCGAAAGTTTGCCAATAAAATCCACGGCCGCTTTGGCGTGTCAGTTAAACTGCACGACGAACGACTGAGCACTGTAGAAGCACGCGCAGGCCTGTTTGAACACGGTGGTTTCAGAGCGCTTAATAAAGGCAGCATTGACTCGGCCTCCGCCGTTATTATCCTCGAAAGCTATTTCGAACAGGGTTACTGACCCTCTTCAGACGGATACCGGACGGTAGCCCATTGGCGGCTACCCGACTTCGGCGTCATAACAACCGCCCCTGCGCCCGCCGCTCGGCCAGGCTCTGCTCAAAATTCTGCATACCTGCCTGTTGACCGGTTTGAATGATGCCGGGCAATTGCCACGTTTTCCCTTCGCGGATGAGATTTGCCGCCGCCGATGTGTTCACCAGCAACTCATAAAGTGCCACACGCCCGCCCTGCACATCCTGACGGAGTTTTTGCGCCAGTACAGCCCGCAGGCTGCCTGCCAGCTGATTGCGTACTGGCTCTTTCTCCCGGGCCGGGAAGGTATCCACCAGCCGCTCGATGGCCTGCGATGCACCACGCGTATGCAGCGTTGCCAGCACCAGATGTCCGGTCTCTGCCGCCGTCAGCGCCAGACGGATCGTTTCGCTGTCACGCAATTCACCCAACAGGATCACATCCGGATCTTCACGTAATGCACTGCGTAGTGCTTCGGCAAATGACGGACTGTGTTGACCTATCTCCCGTTGATGGATCAGACAGCGCTCGCTTTGGTAGATAAGCTCCACCGGATCTTCGAGTGTCAGAATGTGCCCGTCAGTATGATGATTGAGAAAATCCACCATCGCTGCGAGGGTGGTAGATTTTCCGCTTCCGGTCGCGCCCGTCACCAGAATCAACCCATTGTCATTGGACAACAGTTCCGGGATCGCTCTCGGCGCGCCCAGTGAGGCAAGTTGTGGACAGGCAAGCGGCAGCAACCGCAGCGTTAGCGAGATACCTTTCATGTGGGTAAATGCGCTCCCGCGCAGACGCTGATTTCCCGCAAGCGTGACGGCAAAATCCACCTGTCCGTTCGCCCACCACACCCCCTGCAGCTCATCGCTAAGCCAGGTTTTTAATAAGGCTTCAACGTCAGGAGAAGAAAATGGTGCAGGTTCAAGGTAACCTAACCTGCGCCAGCGCGGTGGCGAATCACTGCACAGGTGTAGATCGGAGACATTATGCTTTACACTAAGGGCCACGATTTCTTCCAATACCATACAACTCTCCTCGGAAAATGAACGACATTGCGCATAACCTGGCACAGGTCCGGGACAAAATCTCAGCCGCTGCAACACGTTGCGGCCGTGCTTCAGAAGAAATTACGTTACTTGCAGTCAGCAAAACTAAGCCTGCGAGCGCCATCGCAGAAGCCATTGCCGCTGGCCATCGTGCGTTTGGTGAAAACTACGTGCAGGAAGGCGTGGATAAAATTCGCCACTTCCAGGAGCAGGGAAATACCGGTCTGCAATGGCACTTTATTGGCCCATTGCAGTCGAACAAAAGCCGTCTGGTAGCAGAGCACTTCGACTGGTGCCATACCATTGACCGTCTGCGTATTGCCACACGGCTGAACGAACAGCGTCCAGCGGAATTACCTGCTCTAAACGTGCTGATTCAGGTCAACATCAGTGACGAAAACAGCAAGTCCGGTATTGCGCTGAGCGAACTGGATGCGCTGGCGGCAGACGTGGCGGCGCTGCCACGTTTAACCCTGCGTGGTTTAATGGCAATTCCGGCACCTGAGTCAAGTTATGAAAGGCAGTTTGCCGTGGCACAGCAAATGGCTGTAGCATTTGAGGCGCTTAAAGCGCGCTATGCGACGGTAGACACACTGTCTCTGGGCATGTCGGATGATATGGAAGCCGCAATCGCGGCAGGCAGCACGATGGTGCGCATCGGCACGGCAATTTTCGGTGCGCGCGACTACACCAAATAATAAGGAAACCTGAGGAACGCCATGAAGACGTTGACATTCCTGCTCTCAACGGTCCTTGAGCTGTATACGATGGCGCTTTTGCTGCGCGTCTGGATGCAGTGGGCTCGTTGTGATTTTTACAATCCGTTCTCACAGTTTGTCGTGAAAATCACGCAACCTGTTGTAGGACCACTGCGTCGCATTATTCCGGCAATGGGTCCTGTTGATAGCTCGTCTCTGTTGGTGGCGTTTATTCTGAGCGTTATCAAAGCGATCGTGCTGTTTATGGTCATCACCTTCCAGCCGATTATCTGGATCGCCGCCGTCCTGATTCTGGTTAAAACCGTCGGGTCGCTGATTTTCTGGGTGCTGCTGGTCATGGCGCTGATGAGCTGGGTTAGCCAGGGTCGTAGCCCGGTGGAATACGCGCTGATCCAGTTAGCTGAACCACTGCTGCGCCCGATTCGTAGCCTGCTCCCGTCAATGGGCGGTATCGACTTCTCGCCGATGATCCTCGTACTGCTGCTGTACGTCGTCAATATGGGGATCGCTGAGCTGTTACAGTCCACTGGCGATATGTTACTGCCGGGGCTGTGGATGGCGTTATGAGTGCAGTAAGCACCTGCGCCGACGGGCTGGTTTTACGGCTGTATATTCAGCCGAAAGCCAGCCGCGACAGTATTGTTGGATTGCATGGCGACGAATTAAAAGTCGCCATCACTGCCCCACCGGTTGATGGCCAGGCGAATGCACATCTGACCAAATATCTGGCAAAACAGTTTCGCGTCGCCAAAAGCCAGGTCATCATTGAAAAAGGTGAACTTGGGCGGCATAAACAGGTAAAAATCCTCAACCCGCAATCCATCCCGACGGAAGTCGCGGCTCTGACAGAACAGGACTAAACCCATGCAGAAAGTTGTTCTCGCGACCGGTAACGCCGGTAAAGTGCGCGAGCTGGCCTCGTTATTAAATGATTTTGGGCTGGATGTGGTTGCCCAGACCGATCTTGGCGTGGATCCCGCCGAAGAGACAGGGCTGACGTTTATCGAAAACGCGATCCTGAAAGCGCGCCATGCCGCGCAGATCACGGGTCTGCCCGCGATAGCCGATGACTCCGGCCTGGCCGTGGATTTTCTTGGTGGTGCGCCGGGGATCTACTCCGCACGCTATTCCGGCGTAGACGCCACCGACCAGCAGAATCTGGAAAAGCTGCTTGTCGCGTTGGAAGATGCCCCCGACGACCAGCGCACCGCACAGTTCCACTGCGTGCTGGTCTATCTGCGTCATGCAGAAGACCCAACGCCAGTCGTCTGCCACGGTAGCTGGCCGGGTGTGATTGCCCGTGAGGCAGCAGGCAACGGCGGCTTTGGCTACGACCCTATTTTCTTTGTCCCGTCTGAGGGCAAAACTGCTGCGGAACTCACCCGCGAAGAGAAAAGCGCGATTTCCCACCGTGGACGTGCGCTGAAACTGTTACTGGAAGCATTACGTAATGGCTAATTTGCCACCTCTGAGTCTTTATATTCACATCCCGTGGTGCGTGCAGAAATGCCCGTACTGCGATTTCAACTCGCACGCGCTGAAAGGTGAAGTGCCGCACGATGATTACGTTGCGCATCTGCTGGCCGACCTGGATGTTGATGTACCTTACGCACAGGGACGTGAAGTTAAGACCATTTTTATTGGTGGCGGTACGCCGAGCCTGCTCTCAGGCCCGGCGATGCAAACGCTGCTGGATGGCGTGCGGGCGCGCCTTACTCTTGCAGCAGATGCAGAAATTACAATGGAAGCCAACCCTGGCACCGTTGAGGCTGACCGTTTCGTCGAGTATCAGCGTGCGGGGGTGAACCGTATCTCCATCGGCGTGCAAAGCTTTAGCGAGCCGAAGTTAAAACGTCTGGGCCGTATTCACGGCCCGGAAGAGGCAAAGCGCGCNGCGNANCTGGCNACNGGGNTNGGNCTGCGTAGCTTTAACCTCGATTTGATGCACGGCCTGCCGGATCAGTCACTGGAAGAGGCGCTGGACGACCTGCGCCAGGCGATTGAGCTAAACCCGCCGCATCTCTCCTGGTACCAACTGACCATTGAGCCTAACACGCTGTTTGGTTCTCGCCCTCCGGTACTGCCGGACGACGACGCGCTGTGGGATATTTTTGAGCAAGGTCACCAGCTGTTGACCGCCGCAGGCTATCTGCAGTACGAAACGTCCGCCTATGCAAAGCCGGGGTACCAGTGTCAGCACAACCTGAACTACTGGCGCTTTGGTGATTATCTGGGAATTGGCTGCGGCGCACACGGCAAAGTAACGTTCCCGGACGGGCGCATTCTGCGCACCGCCAGAACTCGCCACCCGCGTGGGTACATGGAAGGCCGCTACCTTGAACGTCAGCATGATGTCGAGGAGGTGGATAAGCCGTTTGAGTTCTTTATGAACCGTTTTCGTTTGCTTGAAGCCGCACCGCGTGCGGAGTTCTCGCGGTATACCGGGCTGCCGGAGTCAGTGATTCGCCCACAGATTGACGACGCGCTGGCGAAGGGATATCTCACCGAGTGTGATGAATACTGGCAGATCACCGAGCACGGCAAACTGTTCTTAAACTCCCTTCTTGAGCTGTTCCTCGCCGAAGATCTCTGAAGGCGGCTTCAGGATTTTGCATCCCGTTCTGCCGGCTGAGGGAAAGGCTGGCAGAGTGTGGGGATGGACAAATCAAAACAACTCCGCAAAGAAATGACACCCGAAGAATTACGTCTGTGGTATTTGCTCAGAGGTCGCCGCTTCTTTGGATATAAGTTTCGCCGCCAGATGCCAGTTGGGGCGTATATCGTGGATTTTGCCTGTTTTAAGGCGAAGCTAATCATTGAGCTGGACGGTGGACAACATCAGGACAAACAGGCCTATGATTCCCATCGTTCTGAATTTCTGAAAGTGAATGGCTGGGAAGTTATGCGGTTCTGGAATAATGAATTCAGGACCAATGAAGAGAACGTGCTGATGGCTATTTTGCAACGACTGCGATGCCTGATGCCCTCACCCTAACCCTCTCCCACGGGAGGGGAGGCTGACTCCCTCTCCCGTGGGAGAGGGTCCCAGCGAGCGGAGATCTTACTTAAGCGTCCCCACCAGTGCCTTACGGCTGTCTTCCAGCGTCACCACGCGTTTACACACGTCTTTACCGAACTGCTGGAAATCATCTTCCTGATTCTTCCACTCGTTCTGAATCGAGGTCTGCAGCCCGCCCAGGCTACCTAATATCCCCTGCAGTGGGTTACCGCCGCCTTTCAGCACGGCTTTAGCCCCCATCTCGTTGATGCTGTCCTGCAGGATGCCGCCCATCGCCTGGTTCACCAGCTGTTGGCCGTCGGCCCGCACCTGATCGATAGCCTTGTAATGGAACGTCAGGCCGTCGGTGCGATGCTCAATAATACGGTTCATCTGCTCTTTCAGCTGTTTATCCAGCTTAGTCAGGCGGGTACGCATATTGCTGCTCTCACCCACCTCTTTGGTGATGATCTTGTCCAGCGCCACACGCCCCTTCTCGACGCGGGTTAGCGCACCTTCATCAATCCACGGCAGCGAGGCACGCAAATCGGCCTGGTAATCCTTCGCTTGTTCACGCTGCGCGGCAGTCAGGTTTTGCGGTTTACCGTTAAACGTGACGTTACCCTCTGGCGTAATCACCAGATTGCCGTTCTCGCCTTTGACCTGCACAGTTTGCGGGTTTAACACCACATCGTCACGCGGGGTGACACTACATTGATAGTCCGCATGGGCGGTGAATCCGGTTGCCATTAGTGCAACAGCCAGCAACGTTTTGCGCATCATAAACATTCCCTCAGACAAAATGGGCCAGCTAATGCTGGCCCATGACTTCTTTATTAGTCCCACCAAACATCAAAAAGTTCGCTGATGCGGACATCTTCCAGTTTGTGGTCTTCAAGCCATTTGCGCACAAGAGCCTGATGTTCTTCGGTGCATTTACCGACTTCCTGCGTGCAGATCAGACCTTCCCACGCCAGATATCCACTGCCGTCAAAGGCCAGTTTGTTTGGCTCGATAACGTCGTTGATGAACGCATCAACCTCCTGGTCGATCTGTTCTACACTGGTACCTTCCGGAAAACGCCATGCAACGGAGAAACCCACTTCCTGGAATTCTTCAATATGCATTTTTTTACGCAGACGACGGCTACGATTCTTTGCCATTATTTCACCCTCTCGAACATTAAGTCCCATACACCGTGGCCAAGACGATGACCACGCTGTTCAAATTTCGTTAACGGACGTGAATCCGGACGCGGTACATAGTCGTTGCTTGCAGACTGGTTTTTATAACCATCCAGAGACGACATCACTTCCAGCATATGTTCCGCATAAGGTTCCCAGTCGGTCGCCATGTGGAAGACACCGCCCAGTTTTAACTTACTTTTCAGCAACTCTGCAAATGGAGCCTGAACGATACGGCGTTTATTATGACGTGCTTTATGCCACGGGTCAGGGAAAAAGAGCTGAACCATGTTCAAAGAATTGTCAGGAATCATTTTGTGCAGCACTTCTACCGCGTCGTGACACATCACGCGCAGGTTCTCAACGCCCTCTTCATGGGCCGTTGCCAGGCAGGCACCTACGCCTGGTGAGTGTACTTCAATGCCGAGAAAATTTTGTTCCGGGCGGGCTTTCGCCATCGTGACCAGTGACGACCCCATACCAAAGCCGATCTCCAGCGTAACAGGCGCATCGCGGCCAAACAGCTCGGTGAAGTCAACAGGCTGTTCAGTAAACTCAACGCCCATCACCGGCCAGTAGTTATCCAGCGCGTGTTGCTGCCCTTTTGTCAGGCGGCCCTGACGGCGGACGAAGCTGCGAATACGGCGCAGCGGGCGACCGTTTTCATCAAATTCCGGTGAAATGACGTCGTTTTTCATAAAAGAGTTGTCTGCTTGTGAGAATGTTCGGGAAACGGGCATTATCCAAAGTTAAGGCTTCTATGCAAGCATGGGAAAGATCCGGTTTACAGCAGATTGACGCTGTGCTGCAATCTGCGTCCCTGATTATACGAATCGATGACCATGCAAGCCTCTCAATTTTCAACCCAGGTGCTGGACTGGTACGACAAATACGGGCGTAAAACCCTGCCCTGGCAAATTGAAAAAACGCCTTACAAAGTATGGCTCTCTGAAGTGATGTTGCAACAAACACAGGTTGCCACGGTCATTCCTTACTTTGAGCGTTTTATGGCGCGCTTCCCGACGGTGACCGATCTGGCTAATGCACCGCTGGACGAAGTATTACACCTGTGGACGGGCCTGGGTTATTACGCCCGCGCGCGTAATCTGCACAAAGCGGCACAGCACGTTGCCACCCGCCACAACGGCACATTCCCGGAAACCTTCGACGAAGTGGCGGATTTACCCGGCGTCGGGCGCTCAACCGCAGGCGCTATCCTCTCTCTGTCGTTAGGCAAGCATTACCCGATCCTCGACGGCAACGTGAAGCGCGTGCTTGCCCGTTGCTATGCAGTTGACGGCTGGCCCGGGAAAAAAGAGGTTGAAAAGCGCCTGTGGGAAATCAGTGAAGACGTTACGCCCGCCAAAGGTGTTGATCGTTTTAATCAGGCAATGATGGATCTCGGTGCGATGGTGTGTACGCGCTCAAAACCGAAATGCGAACTTTGCCCGGTGAATAATCTCTGCGTGGCGTATGCCAACCACTCGTGGACGCAGTACCCAGGCAAAAAGCCGAAGCAGACGCTGCCAGAGCGCACCGGATATATGCTGCTGATGCAGCACGGCGATGAGGTTTTCCTGGCTCAGCGCCCACCAAGCGGTCTGTGGGGTGGGCTATACTGCTTCCCACAGTTTGAAGATGAAACCACGCTTCGGGAATGGCTTAAACAGCGCGGAATTGCTGCCGATAACCTTACGCAACAGACGGCGTTTCGTCATACTTTCAGCCATTTCCATCTGGATATTGTGCCAATGTGGCTTCCCGTGTCCTCATTCACCTCCTGCATGGATGAAGGAACCGCTCTCTGGTATAACTTAGCGCAACCGCCATCAGTCGGGCTGGCAGCTCCAGTGGAGCGCCTGTTACAGCAATTACGTGCCGGTGCAATGGTTTAGCATCGGCCTGAAAAAGAGGAATGAGTATGGCCAGAACTATTTTTTGTACTTACCTGCAGCGCGATGCTGAAGGCCAGGACTTCCAGCTCTACCCAGGTGACCTGGGTAAGCGTATCTATAACGAGATCTCCAAAGAAGCCTGGGCGCAGTGGCAGCACAAGCAAACCATGCTGATTAACGAGAAAAAACTCAGCATGATGAACCCGGAACACCGCAAACTGCTGGAGCAGGAGATGGTGAATTTCCTGTTCGAAGGCAAAGACGTACACATCGAAGGCTATACGCCACCGGAAAAATAACAGCGTGCGGGGGCAACTCCGCCGTTAAAGCAAACACAACACGCACTCCCGGAATGATGAAAAAATTTTTAGCGCTCGCGCTTGTTGCACCGCTGCTTGTGTCTTGTTCTTCAAAAAAAGGCGATGAGTACAACGAAGCCTGGGTCAAGGACACCAACGGTTTTGACATTTTGATGGGGCAGTTTGCCCATAACATCGAAAATATTTGGGGATTTAACGAAGTTCTTATTGCTGGCCCTAAGGACTACGTTAAGTACACCGACGCCTATCAGACCCGTAGCCACATCAACTTTGATGACGGTACGATCACCGTTGAAACCATCGCAGGTACCGAACCTGCTGCACGCTTACGTCAGGCGATCGTGAAAACCCTGCTGATGGGTGACGATCCGGGTTCTATTGATCTCTATTCCGATGCCGACGACATCACTATCTCCAAAGAGCCGTTCCTGTACGGTCAGGTGGTCGATCAGACCGGCCAGGCGATCCGCTGGGAAGGTCGCGCCACTAAATTTGCCGACTACCTGCTGCAAACCCGGTTGAAGAGCCGCAGCAACGGGTTGCGCATTATCTACAGCGTCACCATCAACCTGGTGCCAAACCACCTCGACAAACGTGCGCATAAGTACGTGGGCATGGTGCGTCAGGCTTCGCGTAAATATGGCGTAGATGAGTCACTGATCCTGGCGATTATGCAGACCGAATCCTCCTTTAACCCTTACGCGGTGAGCCGTTCTGACGCGCTGGGGCTGATGCAGGTTGTCCAGCACAGCGCCGGGAAAGACGTGTTCCGCGCGCAGGGTAAATCCGGTACGCCGAGCCGAAACTATCTGTTCGACCCGCAGAGTAATATTGATACCGGCACTGCGTATCTGGCGATGCTGAATAACGTCTATCTGAGCGGAATTGATAACCCAACGTCGCGCCGCTATGCCGTTATCACTGCGTACAACGGTGGGGCTGGCAGCGTGCTGCGCGTCTTCTCAAATGACAAAGTGCAGGCAGCCAGTATCATCAACAGCATGGCACCAGGGGATGTGTACTCAACCCTGACGACCCGCCACCCATCTGCAGAATCCCGTCGTTATCTTTACAAGGTAAATACGGCACAGAAAGGGTATCGCCGNCGTTAGCCCCTGCCCCTGCCTTCTCCCCAAAGGTTGAGGGATCCCCACAAATTACAGGTTGGCACAGAATACCCCCTCTCCCTTGAGGGAGAGGGCTGGGGTGAGGGGGAACATAAAGCAGTAGTGGTTATTCCGTTCACTTTATGTTGATTGCTACTCTGTAACGACNATACAGGTGAACGTGCCAGGGCGGTTCACCGCCACCGCCCTGGCAACCCGGGCTCCCGGCAGGAAAATCGCCGCTGCGCGGTACCCTCAGCTTATTCCTTCAGGCTTCGGGTCGGGCATTAGCCTGCATCCCTGCAGGCAATGCCCTCTCGGCGCATCCCTGCGCCTCGCCCCGGCCTTACGGAAACGCTTCGGCGATTTTCAGCCGGACCATGGAGTCGCTATAAGTCTTATATTTCAATGAAATAGTTTAATTGCTTAAGAAGAACAAAATTACTGGGGAACCCTCAGCCCCAAAGGAGAAGGTTAGGGGAGTAGACCTCACAGACCCTTCCCATACGAAAATGTTATTTGCATCACAATCTAAACTGCAAATTAATGTGGATTGCATTTTTTTGCGGGAGGTAACAAAACATAACATCGTCTGCTGATAGAATTGCATCAAATAACAACCCTGAATGTTCCTATAACAACATATCTCCCGCTCACTTGTGAGGAAAGTAACATGAACCTTAAGCTGCAGCTTAAAATATTGTCGTTTCTGCAGTTCTGCCTGTGGGGTAGCTGGCTGACTACTCTCGGTTCCTATATGTTTGTGACGCTCAAGTTCGATGGTGCGTCTATTGGTGCCGTATACAGCTCGCTCGGTATTGCGGCTGTCTTTATGCCAACGCTGCTGGGTATCGTGGCGGATAAATGGCTCAGCGCAAAATGGCTGTACATGCTTTGCCATCTGGTGGGGGCGGGGACGCTGTTTATGGCGGCCCAGGTGACCACGCCTGGGGCGATGTTTATGGTGATCCTGTTTAACTCACTGGCCTATATGCCAACGCTTGGCCTGGTCAACACCATCTCTTACTACCGCCTGAAATCAGCCGGTATGGAGATCATCACCGACTTCCCACCAATCCGTATCTGGGGCACCATCGGCTTTATCATGGCCATGTGGGGCGTGAGCTTCGCAGGCTTCGAACTGAGCCATATGCAGCTTTACATCGGGGCGACACTCTCTGTCGTACTGGCGCTGTTCACCCTGACGCTGCCGCATATTCCTGTTTCTAACCAGCAAAAAAACCAGAGCTGGAGCACCATGCTCGGCCTGGATGCGTTCGCACTGTTTAAAAACAAACGCATGGCGATCTTCTTCATCTTCTCCATGCTGCTGGGTGCAGAGCTGCAGATCACTAACATGTTCGGCAACACCTTCCTGCACAGCTTCGATAACAACCCACTGTTCTCCGGTAGCTTTATCGTTGAGCACGCGTCGGTGATGATGTCCATCTCTCAGATCTCTGAGACACTGTTCATCCTGACCATCCCGTTCTTCCTGAGCCGCTACGGCATCAAGAACGTCATGCTGATCAGTATCGCGGCGTGGATGCTGCGCTTCGGCTTGTTCGCCTACGGTGATCCAAGCGCGTTCGGCACCGTGCTGCTGGTTCTGTCGATGATTGTTTACGGCTGCGCCTTCGACTTCTTCAACATCTCCGGTTCGGTGTTTGTGGAAAAAGAAGTGAAGCCTGAAATCCGCGCCAGTGCGCAGGGTATGTTCCTGATGATGACCAACGGCTTCGGCTGTATTCTGGGCGGCGTAGTGAGCGGTAAAGTGGTCGAGATATACACCACCAACGGCATCACCAACTGGCATCCCGTGTGGCTCATCTTCGCCGCTTACTCGCTGGTACTGTTCTTCGCGTTCATCGCGCTGTTCAAGTACAAGCACGTTCGCGAAACGCATGGTACACAGCCAATCGCGCATTAATCCCTGATGCCTTTTCGCCCGGTAGCGCTGCGCTTACCGGGCCGACATAAGCGGATGTTGTTGTGCCGGGTAGCGCTAACGCTTACCCGGCCTACATTTCGAAATGACCCATCCTACCGACAATAAATCCGCACTGCCTCCGGGGCTTAAGTTACGTTCAGTCAACGCGGTATCCATCTTAAGTAACGCATCACGATCCCAACCGCTGGCCAACATTTCCCGCGCATACCCCTGTACGTAACGCAGCCCTTCCATACCGCCGCGCGACACCAGATTGCTGTCCTGATTCACCGCCATCAGGCGTAACAGCAGACCGTGAAGCGAATGTCCACTCCACTGCTCCAGCACCTTACGCACGGTGCTAAAACCACTTTCTGCCTCGCCGCGCGCGCCGGTTAAACCATACTGCTGATACTGCCGCTCGCCCGCGGTTGCCTGCCCGCTGCGCCCGGCCAGTTCACGCGCCACCATCCCACGACAGATGTTACTTACGTCACAACAGAGGCTATCTGCGGACACATTGTTCACACGCCCGGAGGCGAAACAGAGCAAACCGAGGGCAAAAATCCCCCCTTTATGGGTGTTCACCCCGTTCGTCGCGGCATACATTGCCTGCTCGCAGGCAATGCCCATTGGGCGGATGAGGCGCAGTTGCTCAGCCACCGGTTTACCCGCATGTTCTGACCCCAGCTCGGCAAAGCGGGAAAACCACGGTGTAACCGCCCTGATGCTGCGAACAAACAGGGTGTGATCCATATCGCGATGCGCGCCGTTGTTAAGCTTATCCACCAGCCCCGGTTTTGGCGTCAGTTCCAGTTCATGCCATAACGCCTCTTCGGCAAGCCCGGGGACATCCGCCGGACGCGGTTTAGTCGCGAGCAAACCAGTCATCAATCATCTTCTCCACCCGGGCCACCACCTGCTCAACGGGATGATTTCGCGAACGGGAACAGGCGTGAGCAGGTTTGTCACAAATCAGGCAGCGACGCAGATGCGAACCCAGAGACTGACGCCCCACATGACCATTTTCAGGGCAGATCACGTCCAGATCCCACAACCGGCCAAGCGGATGCGTCTGCTCCAGCGCCGCACAGTGCGCTTTCATTTCCGCAGCCTGATGCGCTACACACCACAGCGCTTCTGGCCCGGTGGGCAGCCACAGCACCTGCCTGTCCAGCACCTGCCAGCGGTTTTCCCACAGCAGTTGATCGCACATCTGTAATGCCACGCCCATCGTGTTGCGATAGCGCAGGCTGTCCTTAATTTCCCCTGGCGTCACCAGGGTGAGAGAAATCACTGGTTGTTGATAGTGCGTAAGCCAGTCAGTCTGGCGTGCTGCGCGGCGCTCTTTCGCCGCTAGCAGTTCATCCAGGCTGACACCCGCCCGCACGGGTGTCGCTATAGTCATCGTTACTCCTTCACCTGTCGCACGGTGTCTATCACGCTGCCGTCACGGTAGCGGATAACACCAACGATTTTGTCGGTAAATTCAATGGGTTTTGGTACACCAGTCAGTGAAATTGCACGCTCAAAGAGCGCGTAGATATCCACAATGCGGAGGCCCGCAGCAAGCAGGCGCTCGCGGATCTCCGGACGTGCCGGGTTGACCGCGATGCCGTGATCGGTCACCAGCACATCGATGCTCTCCCCCGGCGTCAGGCGTGTGGTCACGCGTTTCACCACCGTGGGAATGCGGCTACGCAACAGCGGCGCAACCACAATGGTCAGATTGGCAGCTGCTGCCACATCACAGTGACCGCCGGATGCACCGCGCATCACGCCATCAGATCCAGTGATGACGTTGACATTGAAATCGACGTCGATTTCCAGGGCGCTGAGGATCACCACATCGAGCTGGTCGCAGCATGCCGCCTTGCTGCCAGGGTTGGCGTAGACGTTAGTAGAGATCTCCACATGGTTCGGGTTACGCGCCAGTGAGGCTGCCGCCTGGCCGTCAAAGCACTGGGTATCGAGCAGTTTTTCGATCAGCCCTTTTTCGTGCAGATCCACCAGACTGCCGGTGATCCCCCCAAGCGCAAATCGCGCCTTCACGCCGCTGCGCTCCATCTTCTCTTCCATAAAGCGGGTACAGGCGGTGGACGCTGCACCGGAGCCGGTCTGCATAGAGAAGCCAGGTTTGAAATAACCTGAGTGTTCAATCACGTCTGCCGCATAGCGGGCAATCATCAGCTCGCGCGGGTTACTGGTCACGCGTGCCGCGCCAACGCTGATTTTCGCCGGATCGCCGACGCTTTCCACCTGCACGATGTAATCCACCTGATCCTGCACCAGGCTGGCAGGCATATTCGGGAACGGCACCAGCGCTTCGGTCAGCAGCACCACCTTACGGGCAAAGTGAGCATCCACCATCGCGTAGCCCAGCGAGCCACAGCTTGATTTGCCGTGCGTGCCGTTGGCATTGCCAAACTCGTCACTGCACGGTACACCGAGAAACGCCACGTCGATATTCAGCTCACCGTCCTGCAACAGCTTAACGCGCCCACCGTGGGAGTGAATTTGCACTGGCTCGTCCATCAGCCCGTGAGAGATGGCATCCGCCAGCCTGCCGCGCATGCCCGAGGTGTAAATCCGGGTGATAACGCCGCTCTCAATATGTTCGATCAGCGCGTCGTTGCAGGTCATCAGTGAGCTGGAGGCCAGCGTCAGGTTTTTGAAACCCATCTTCGCCAACAGCGCCACAACGTTATTGATCACCCGGTCGCCTTCGCGAAACGCATGGTGAAACGAAATGGTCATCCCGTCCTGCAGGCCGCTACGTAACACGGCCTCTTCAACGGACTCGCACAGCTTGCGGGTATGTTTTTCGTCAGGGCTATTCAGCCACGGCGTTGCGCTATGGGCGGTATCAAACGGTTTTAAATCCCGCAGATGGGGAAAATTCACATGGAGAAGTTCTGTCTGGTTCATTGTGTAATCCTTAACGACGCACGCCGGAAGCTGCCGCGCGTTCCAGCACCATCTGCGCGTGGTTAATAATCGGGGCGTCGACCATTTTGCCGTTGAGCGACACGACGCCCAGGCCGTTACGTTCGCCCTCTTCTGCCGCTTCAATCACCCGTTTCGCGTGATCCACTTCCTGCTGGGTTGGCGCATAGGCGTTATGCAGCAGATCAATCTGACGCGGGTTAATCAGCGATTTGCCGTTAAAGCCCATCTTGCGGATCAAGTCGACCTCGCGCAGGAACCCGGCCTCATCGTTAACGTCTGACCACACCACGTCGAAGGCATCAATGCCTGCGGCGCGGGCGGCGTGCAGCACCGCACAGCGGGCATAGAACAGTTCGGTGCCATCACCACGCTCGGTCTGCATGTCCATTACGTAGTCAAAAGCCGCCAGCGCGATGCCGATTAAACGCGGGGAGCTGCGGGCAATCGCCACGGCGTTGATCACGCCAATCGCCGATTCAATCGCTGCCATTACGCGGGTTGAGCCTGGCTCGCGTCCGCATTCACGCTCGATGCGTTCCAGATGGCCTTCCAGCTCATAGATGTCATCCGGCGTGTCGGTTTTCGGCAGACGGATCACATCCACACCGGCCCGCACGGCAGCTTCCAGATCCAGCAAGCCAAACGGCGTGCTCAGCGGGTTAATGCGCACCACGGTTTCGATATCCTGATACATCGGGTGCTGCAGCGCGTGGAACACCAGCATGCGCGCGGTATCTTTCTCACGCAGGGCAACCGCATCTTCAAGGTCGAACATGATGGAGTCAGGACGGTAGATAAACGCCGTTGAGAGCATGGCGGCATTCGCGCCCGGCAGGAACAACATACTGCGGCGGAGTTTGCTCATTTCAGCGCCCCCCAGTTAATGGCCTGTTCATCAGCGGCACGCAGAAGCGCGCTTTGCAGGCGGGCGCGGATCACACAGTCCAGCGCACCTTTGTCTTCAATAATGATTAATCCCTGGTGCACGTTCATGGCGCGCAATGTGTCATTCACGACCTGGCGGATTTGCTCGCCAAACTGCTTAATCACTTCACTGTGGATGACAATCTCCAGCTCGTCGTGAGCGGGGGCGATTTTCACCATCAGGTCGCTGGACTCCTGCGTACCGGCCAGCGCCTCCCTTACAATTTTCATGATAAATTCCTGATAGTTATGCGACTTCTGCACTCGCGCGGTAATGCGTTTCGAGATGCGCGAAGGTGGAGTCCGGGACAATCTCCCGGATCCGGGAAAACTGCTGTGTCTTGAGTAAACGGCGCACTTCCGATGCCGAAATAGCGTTACCGGTGGCCTTAATGCGCGGCATTTCCACCACCTCAATATGTGAGGTAAGCAGGGCGTGCAGCGTCTGGTTGTACTGGCGGGTGATGTCGCAAAATGGCTCCGAGCCGATAAAGCGATGGGTGATCCCCAGCGCCGGGGCGATGTAATCGCGGAAGATCAGCACGTCGATCTCACTCCACGCCTGCTGCACTTTGCCGCTCTCCTTCAGGAAATAGGCCGGAAACGTGGCGCGGGAAATGATGTACTGCGATCCTTCATGTACGGTCACGTTCGCCAGATGCGCCACACCCGCGCGCACCATCTCCAGGCGTGCGCTGAACGGGAAGAACGAGGCGTCTTCACGCACCACAAACAGGTGCAGCGCATCGCACTGTTGTGCCGCCTGCTCCACCAGATGCCGGTGGCCGAGGGTGAACGGGTTGGCGTTCATCACAATCGCGCCAATCTTCTCCCCACGCTTGCGCATCGTGCTGAGTGAGCGGCAGTAACGTTCAATTCCCTGCGGGGTGTTCTCCATTAACACCGCGTTATCACCGCTCTGGGCGATTGGCCAGAAACCGCTGCGACCAAAACGTACCTTGTTGCAAGGCCGGGTGCAGAGGAAGAGGTGAAAATGGCCGCGCTCCAGCGCCGCATTCTCCACCTCTGCCAGCAAACGTGCGCTCAGGTTTTCTCCGCGCAGTTGCTCGTTTACCGCCACACATTTGATGACGTTGGCGGCAAGCCCGGCACAACCCACCAGCTGTGTGCCAGCCCAGGCTTCGACAAACAGCGTGATGTCGTTATCCAGGCCAAGACCGCTGTCTGCCAGCAGGTAACGGATCTGGCTTAAGCGTTCCGGGTGTTTCGCCACAAGGGTGTGACGAAAATCAATGGGTTGTGATTGCATGCTGCCGCCTTACTCAGTGTGCTGCCGCAAGCCCGGCGGCTGGCGCTTCCATGATCACATTGCTCAGATGACCGATATGCTCGATCTCCACCTCAATACGATCGCCCTCTTTCATAAACAGTGGCGGGTTACGTTTTTTACCCACACCGCCAGGGGATCCGGTGATGATCACATCCCCCGGGCTGAGGCGCGTAAAGGTGCTGATGTATTCGATCAGCTCCGCCACCTTGTGGATCATGCTGCTGGTGTTGTCTTCCTGTACCATGCGGCCATTCAGCCAGGTGCGGATAGCCAGCTGGTGCGGGTCCGGGATCTCATCTGCCGTCGCCATCCACGGGCCAAACGCCCCGGTCTGACGCCAGTTTTTCCCGGCCGTGAACCAGGTGTGCTGCCAGTCGCGGGCGGAACCATCCATGTAGCAGCTGTAGCCCGCCACGTGATGCAACGCATCGTCGCGGCTGATGTTCTCCCCGCCTTTGCCGATGATCACCGCCAGCTCGCCCTCATAGTCGAACTCGCTGGAATGACGCGGCTTAAGCACCGGTTCGTTGTGGCCGGTCTGCGAATCCGGAAAGCGGACAAACAGCGTCGGTGCCGGGTTGTGCTGGTCAAACTCCTTGCGCTTGTCGGCGTAATTCATGCCCACGCAGAGGATTTTTTCCGGCTGCTCAATCACCGGTAAGAAGGTGATGGCGCTCATTGGCACATCTACTGCATCGTTCAGATAACGGGTGGCCTGCACCAGCCCGTTGCCCTGCAACAGCGCTTTCAGGTCGCTGTAGCGGTCGCCCAGACGGCGACCTAAATCAATCACGCCGTCGGCCTGCACGATGCCATAGCTGCGTTTACCCTGGTATAAAAAGCTTGCGAGTTTCATTGTTCTTTCCTGAAAACTTAAACGAGGAAGTTGCCCAGTATCAGCAGTGAGACGGAGACGTTAATCGCGCCGCCAATACGGGTAGCTATCTGGGCGAAGGGCATCAGGCTCATGCGGTTGCCTGCGGTCAGGATCGCCACGTCGCCGGTACCGCCCTGGCCGCTCTGGCAGCAGGAAACGATGGCGACATCAATCGGGTGCATACCAATCTTTTTACCCACGAAGAACCCGGTTGCCACCAGTGCGGAAACGGTGCTGACGATAACCAGCAGGTTGCTGACGGTGAATGCAGCGACCAGTTCGTGCCACGGGGTGATCGCCACGCCGACGGCGAAGAGGATTGGGTAGGTCACAGAGGTCTGGAAGAATTTGTAGACCACCTGAGAACCTTCAAGCAGACGCGGAGAAGCACCGTTGCACAGCTTCACCAGCACCGCCATAAACAGCATGCCAACCGGTGCAGGCAGGCCAATCAGCTTGTGGCCGAGCATACCCAGCATGTAGAGCAGTACCGCCAGCAGTGCGCCAGAGGCGATAGTAGTAACGTCCGCTTTACCGGAAAACGCAGGTTGAGAGACGGTGGCATCGGCATTAGCGCGGTTTGGCATCAGCTGGCCTTCACCGGTCAGGTGCGGATAACGTTTACCGAGCTGGTTCAGACAGCCGGAGATAATGATCGCCGTCAGACCACCCAGCATCACCATCGGCAACACGCGACCGAGCGCCACACCCTGGTCCATATGCAACAATGTGGCATAACCGATGGAGAGCGGGATCGCCCCTTCGCCCACGCCGCCGGCCATAATTGGCAGAATAATAAAGAAGAAGATCTGGAACGGTTCAAGACCCAGCGCCAGGCCCACGCCCATCCCGACAATCATGCCGACGATTTCACCACACAGCATCGGGAAGAAGATGCGCAGGAAGCCCTGGATCAGCACGGTGCGGTTCATACTCATAATGCTGCCGACAATAATGCAGCAGATGTAGAGATAAAGAATGTTGGTGGATTTGTAGAATTTGGTGGTAGATTCAACCACCACGTCCGGCAGCAGGCCATAATAGACCAGCGCGGAGGGAATAAAGGTGGCGCAAATCGCCGCCGCGCCGAGCTTGCCGACAATCGGCAGACGTTTACCGAATTCACCGCAGGCAAAACCGAAAAATGCCAGCGTCGCTACCATCACCACGATGTCGCTCGGCAGCTTTCCGCCCAGGCAATCAATGGCAATCAGCGCGCCTGCCAGCACGAACAGCGGCAGTGGAATAATCCCAATTTTCCAGGTATCCATAATATGCCACCAGCGCTCTTTGAGTGATGGCCGTTGAATATCAATCGGGTCGTGGGTAACAGAGAATGAATCGTCAGTTGTGCTCATAATAAGCCCCTTAGTTATTTTGTGCGTTCAGCTTAGAGTCACAAAGGCTTACTTTATGTGAGGAATGACATATTAAAAGCGAAGTTTTAATGGCCACTATGGTTTTAATGGTTTCTTTTATTTAATGTGATTTACGCCTTATTTATTGCCGTGGTTTTTATGGTTTCTTTTCTTAACCGAACAAACAAATAACATTTCTGAACTGAGCCTGTTCCTTTCAGATAAATCTTTTACAGACCATGCTGTGCAAGGGATCACAAGTTTTCGGCAAAGCAGACGTCAGTACAAAAAAAGATGATATATTGGCGTCCTTCCTTGATACCTCGCGTGATAGTGATGAAAGTATCGTTTCAGATCAAACTGTTTGTTTCGCTGGTCGCCTTTTTCTCAGTGCTGTTTGCATTACTGGGCGGATATTATTATGTCGATGTCGGCAGGCAGCTTTATCAGGAGATGAGCACACGCGCAAAAATACAGGCGGAAGAAATTGCAATTATTCCGACTTTACGTAATGAAGTCGAACAAAAAGATATCAAAGCAATCCATTCCTTTATGCAAAAAATAGCGGCCCACAGCGACGCCAGTTTTATTGTGATTGGCGATAATCAGGGGCTGCATCTGTTTCATTCCGTGTTTGCTGACAAAGTGGGTACAACGCTGGTCGGTGGGGACAACGAAGAGGTCTTACACGGCAAAAGCACCACCACCATCCGCAAAGGGGGCCTGGGTATTTCGCTGCGCAGCAAAGCGCCCATCTTTAACGATGCCGGGCAGGTGGTGGGGATTGTCTCGGTGGGGTATCTCACCAGCTATCTTGACACCATCACCGTCAATAAAGTGGTCAACATTCTGATTGCCGCCGTGCTGCTGCTGTTCGCCCTGTTCATCTTCTCGTGGTTTTTCACCCGCAGTATTAAAAAGCAGATCTTCTCTCTGGAGCCACGTGAAATCGGCCTGCTGGTGCGCCAGCAAAAGGCGATGATGGAGTCTATTTATGAAGGGGTGATTGCCATTGATGATGAACTGCGCATTGAGGTCATCAACCAGGCTGCCAGAAAATTACTGGGGTTAAGCCAGCCAGCGCGGGAGCTGCGAGGGCAACTGATTAGCCAGGTTATCGACCCCGTCCCGTTTTTCAATACACCGGCTATGCTGGCGAAAGATACCCATGATGAGATTTGCCGGTTTAACGATCTCACGGTCATTGCCAGCCGTGTGCGGATTATGCTGGAAGATTCACTTCAGGGCTGGGTCATCACCTTCCGCGACCGCAATGAAATCGACACTCTCAGCACACAGCTCAGCCAGGTTAAACGCTACGTCGACAACCTGCGCATTATGCGCCATGAACAGCTCAACCGTATGACGACCCTGTCCGGTCTGCTGCATATGGGGCGTTATGAAGAGGCAATAGGTTACATTCAGGCGCAATCGGAACACGCACAGGAGCTGCTGGACTTTATCTCATCGCGCTTTAGCTCCCCGACGCTGTGCGGCCTGCTGTTGGGCAAAGCGGCGCGTGCCCGCGAAAAAGGGGTTGAGCTGAATTTCGACCCGGCCTGCCGGATGGATAAACCCTTCCAGCCTCTGCTCGAATCGGAACTGATTTCAATTATTGGCAACCTGCTGGATAACGCCATCGAAGCGACGCAGCGCGCACCGCTTCCGCACGAGCCGGTCAATGTGCTAATAAAACTGAACGAACAGGAACTCATCATTGAAGTGGCCGACCAGGGCGTTGGCATCAAACCGGAGATCCGTGAAAGGATATTTGAGCGCGGCATCACCACCAAAACACGCGGCGATCATGGCATTGGCCTGTATCTGATCGAAAGCTATGTCACGCAGGCTGGCGGAGCAATAGAAATTGCCGATAACACGCCCCGCGGTGCCATTTTCTCACTGTTTATTCCCGCGACGGGAACCGCGCGACGTCCCGCACAGGAACTGGAAGATACCGATTATGCAACATGAACTTATCGACGTACTGATCGTTGAAGACGAGAACGAACTGGCGCAACTTCACGCGGAGCTTATCAGTAAACATCCCAGACTACGGCTGGTGGGGGTGGCCTCATCGCTGGCTGACGCACAGGCACAGCTTGAAAGCAAACAACCGCAGCTCATGCTGCTGGACAACTACCTGCCGGATGGCAAGGGGATCACCCTGATCAGTAACCCGATGCTGGCCCGCGCCAACTGTTCGGTGATTTTCATCACTGCCGCCAGCGACATGGATACCTGCAGCCAGGCCATTCGCAACGGCGCATTTGATTACATTCTGAAGCCAGTCTCCTGGAAGCGGCTCAGCCAGTCGCTTGAACGCTTTGTGCAGTTCGCCGAACAGCAACGCGTCTGGAAGATTGTCGACCAGCAGAACGTGGATTCGCTGTATCAACTGCAGGCGAAAAACTACCGCCAGGATAACGGCAGCAAAGGCATTGAGGAAAACACGCTGGCGCGGGTGCAGATGCTGTTTAATGACAACGCGACGCACTGCTTCTCGGTGGATGAAGTGGTGAGCGAAACAGGCTTAAGTAAAACCACTACCCGACGCTATCTGGAGCACTGCGTAGAGGTGGGGTTTCTGAGCGTGGAGATGCTGTACGGGAAGATTGGGCATCCGCGGAGGATGTATAAGCGTAGTGTGGTTTGATGAAACGTTCCCTCTCCCTGTGGGAGAGGGTTAGGGTGAGGGCAACAGCCCGCGCTATCTTAAAACATACCCATACAATCGCTTAATCCCGTCCGCATCCTTCTCGCTGTAAACCCCCTGCAACTCTGGCGAGAAGCCCGGCAGCAGGTTGATACCCTCCTCCAGCGCAAGGAAGTAACGTTGCACCGCCCCACCCCAGATTTCACCCGGAACCACGCACAGCACTCCAGGCGGATACGGCAGCGCGCCCTCAGCGGCAATGCGACCTTCCGCGTCGCGTATGCGCACTAATTCCACGTTCCCGCGAATATACTCCTGGTTCGCATCCTGCGGGTTCATTACCACAGCTGGCAGGCTCTCCTGGCGGAACATCGCCTTCTGCAGATCTTTAACGTTAAAGCTGACGTAAAGATCGTACATCTCCTGGCACAGCTGACGGAGGGTGTAATCGCGGTAGCGCACCGGATATTTCTGGTAGATGGTCGGCAGCACGTCTGCAAGCGGCGTGTCGTCTTCAATATGCTGTTCAAACTGACCCAGCATCGCCACCAGTTGCGCCAGCTTCTCGTGGCTTTCGGCTGGTGTCAGCAGGAACAGGATCGAGTTGAGATCGCACTTCTCCGGCACGATGCCATTTTCACGCAGGTAGTGCGCGAGAATGGTCGCCGGTATACCAAACTCAGTGTAGTTACCGGTTTGTGCATCAATACCCGGCGTGGTCAGCAGCAATTTGCACGGATCGACAAAATACTGCTCGTGGGCATAGCCCTCAAAACCGTGCCATTTTGCGCCCGGCTCAAAGCTGAAGAAACGAAGTTCGCTGGCGATGGCGTGCGTTGGGTGATCCTGCCACGGCCTCCCCGCCACCACCGGTGGAATAAACGGTTTGATCATATGGCAGTTGGCAATGATCGCCTTGCGCGCCTCTATGCCCAGCTCCACGCACTCCGCCCACAGCCTGCGTCCGCTTTCCCCTTCGTGGATTTTGGCGTTCACATCCAGCGCCGCGAACAGCGGATANAACGGGCTGGTCGAGGCATGCAGCATAAATGCATTGTTGAGCCGCTTGTGCGGGCAGAAGCGCGCCTGACCACGAATGTGGTTATCCTTTTTATGGATCTGCGAGGTTTGCGAGANCCCGGCCTGTTGCTTATGCACCGACTGGGTCACGAAAATGCCCGGATCGTTCCCGGTCAGTTCCAGCAACAGCGGGGACGTTTCCGCCATCATCGGGATAAATTGTTCGTAGCCCACCCACGCAGAATCAAACAGAATGTAGTCGCAAAGATGGCCGATCTTGTCGATCACCTGACGNGCGTTGTAGATCGTGCCATCGTAGGTGCCAAGCTGGATAACCGCCAGGCGGAACGGGCGAGCCTCATCGGCTTTTTCCGGTGCAACGTCGCGGATCAGGCTCCTGAGATACGCATCATCAAAACAGTGCGCATCAATTCCACCAATAAAACCAAACGGGTTGCGCGCCGCTTCAAGGTAGACCGGCGTTGCCCCCGCCTGGATTAACGCCCCGTGGTGGTTGGACTTATGGTTGTTACGGTCGAACAACACCAGATCGCCACGGGTCAGCAGCGCGTTGGTGACGACCTTATTGGCAGCGGAAGTGCCGTTCAGCACGAAGTAGGTTTTATCTGCGTTAAACACTTTTGCAGCGAATTTTTGCGCATGCTTGGCTGAGCCTTCGTGGATCAGCAGATCCCCCAGCTTCACATCGGCGTTGCACATATCGGCGCGAAAAACATTCTCACCAAAGAAATCAAAGAACTGCCGCCCCGCAGGGTGTTTTTTGAAAAATGCGCCGTGCTGGTGCCCCGGGCAGGCAAAGGTGCTATTGCCCATCGCCACATACTGACTCAGGGTGTCAAAAAATGGCGGTAACAGGTTCTCTTCGTAACGGCTGGCGGCAGACTCCAGTTCCAGGAACTCTTGTGCTTTACCGGTAATGGTGCCGGTGACGCCTTCAGGAATATCCATCGGCTCTTGCGAGAATATAAACACCGGTAACTGAAAGCCTGTACGTTTCAGCAACGCAAGGATACCGCTACAGCTTTCAGCGACCGTAATGACGACAGCCGCCACATCGGTAAAATCGGTATTGTCCAGCGTCACCTTTTCCCGGTGCGTGGACACAGCAGAGACCAGCTCGCGGCTGACGGCGATTTTCATGGTTTTCATAAGCGCAGTTACCCTCACCGAACGGTGAGACAGGAGTAGATTACGTTGATACGGGTGAGCATTCGCGCAGCGACAGACATCATCATCATTGGCGGCTCCGTACACTGAAAGGAGAAAATTCGCGCAATCATGTCATCTTTTATTTTAGGGTGCAAGAAGGAATCAGTATGCACTAAACCACCCCAGACTTAGCACCAGCCTGAAGCGAAACTTAATAATAATGCATTCTCAGTGAGTAAATAACAGGGTGTTTCTTTGGCTATTAATGACTGGACTGCAGTCTGATGCTGGTAACAGAGCTGAAATCTACGGGATTAAGCGGTTTGCCGTGGTCACCATACCGCTGTCTGCACTCTGGACGCACTTTTCGCTTAAGATTACGGCGAACTGGTGAGAGAGTGTGCAGTCTGTAACGAAAACAACAAATTTCGTTGACGGCGGTGGGTGAATCGGGTTTAATGCGCCCCGTTGCCCGGATAGCTCAGTCGGTAGAGCAGGGGATTGAAAATCCCCGTGTCCTTGGTTCGATTCCGAGTCCGGGCACCACTATTTAGAGAAACCAGCCTACGGGCTGGTTTTTTGCTTTTGGGCTAGTTCAGCAACTCAATACTCCCCTCTTCCGTTCTTAGCCAACGCGGTGCCTTCAGCGTGTCTGCGGTGAGGAATATAATCACCTTCCGTACCTGCAAGACGGTTATCATTATTAATGATGTACTCACTACTCAGGTAACATAACCGGGTAATAATATTTTCAGTATCAACCTTTATTGTCTGAATAATGTTATTCATTTTCATGCTGACTCGCAGGAATATGAGCTGTGACTGAAAATAGACTGATAGTGTGATATGTCCGTAAAGTGCGAAGCGGCAGAGACCACTGAATTTAACTGCATGTATAGTGAGGTTATTGATAATATCAACCGTTTCATTTATTGTAACCCAAACAGGCATTGATGAATTTCTGGCGTCACGAAGGATGGAATACATAATTACATTCTCCATTAGCCGGGAAAATATCGTAAAAGATGATTGCTATAATAACCAACAATTTTTCTGATGTTCTTTATTTCTTAACTCAATTATATATAAATATTTTTTGAGACGTCGTTATATAAATTATGAATAAAGATCATTACAGCATTATACGCAAAAGCACTCTCAATATTAACATGTTTTCATCACTCTTATTTTAATAATGACGAACCGGATTCAGAAATTATATTTTTGATTATTTTAACAGGAGAGTCCTTTATTGTGCGCATCATTAATTTTACAGTGCAATAAATTTTATAGCCATTAATTGTCATTTCATATCGACATGGGAATTATTTTACATCTACTTTGTGAATGATATTTCACCATGTATTCACGCAGCCTATTAATATTTATCTTATGCTATCCATAAATAACGGTATAATAAGCCACTGCTTTCCGTATTAAATAAAAATGATATATCAATGAGGATTGTTATTTATGAATACCAGGTCAGGGTTATTACTATTTCTTGTTTCAGGCTCCTTTCTGTTAACCGGGTGTACCAGGACATTCTCCATTGATGCCCAGAAAACAAAAGCAGGTGCAGTTTCTCACCAGGAGCAAATCTCTTCCACATCGCAGCTAACCGATCAGGATGTTTTTGGCAATGAGCTGACGCTGGAAATCACCGAGGAAGATATTCATAATGCCGTCGAGGAGGCTCAGGGGCAATTTACTATCCCTCTGAACTCTGCCGTTGTGCTTGTAAAATCCGGCTCTCACGCACCTGATGTCATCATGCAACAGGAAATGCAGCGCTACTATAGGGTATCCACATTCTCCGGTATTCCAGTTGTGAAGAAAAAACGCCCTGTTCAGCCTGTCACACCGGTAAAGGAAGCGCAGGTTGACGCGACCACGACTGACGATTTTTCAGCAGACAAGAACAGTGTGATTAATGCAAACTATATGCAGGTGATGAGATATATTGCAGCAAAAGGCAGACAGAAAGCCATCGTGGTTTACTGGGATGAACTGGAATCGGGAAAATATAAATCTGTGACAAAAGAGGTAGTCTGGAAAAAATACGCCGGAGAAACATTGTCAGGATCATCACTACGTTATTTGATCCGGTTTGCGCTGGTGGATGTCGCCACTGGGGAATGGGCCACATATTCCCCTGCCAATATTGAATCAGTGGCTGTTCCGTTGATCGTGCAAACTGATGCAAAAGCGAAAACTGATGCGAAAACCAGTGAGAAAATGGATATTACAGAACAGCAGATTGTCAGCCTGGAACAAAAAACCTGCCAAATGGTGGTACGGGACCTGGCAAACCGGTACAGCAATAAAATCTGATAAATGCCCGTATTCAGGAATATCTGCCGCCGATGATCTGCGGCGGCAGCCAGTGGTACGAAAATTTCTGATCTTCTGAGCCATCTCCTTTTCCCGGTCAAAAAGCATTCCAGTGACCACACCACAGATGAGCATCAACATGCCGCCCGTCGGTTACACTGGTTATTTCATCATAGGTTTTGATGATATCGTCAACTTTTCTTCTCAGTAGAGAAGATACATATTTAAACTTCCTGAACAGATTAATTTGAACAGGGTGAATGATAATGACTTTATCCAATACATCCCATCCCTTACTCCTGCATTAATATCCTCACAGGAGAACATTCACTTTTCAGGAAGGGGAGAAAGAGTGCCATCCTCAGGGTCATTAATATCTGACTCCATTTTATGTGTTTTTTTATCGACAGATACACTGAATAACCTGGGCTGTGTTTGTGGGTCACCAGGACAATTTCCACCATGTTTTTCCACAACATTAACTACATCTATGCCAGGTTCATTATCTGGAATATAAAGATAATCAGTACATTCCGGAGAGACCAGGAGTTTTCTTTGCTCCAGTGTTTTTTTGACCAGTTGAACAATCGGAGGTAGTTCAGTTGAGAATGCGTTCACCGTGAAAGTCGCACAACCAAATAACGTTATATAAACTAATTTTTTCATTTTTAGTCCAGCAAGCTAAAATAATTTAAAGGATTAATATAACACATGGATGTAGAAACGCCCATAGTATCGTAATCTTTTATACCGGTAGTCCTAATGATATTAATTATATGCTTCTCATAATCAGGATTTGTTGCATATCCAGCTTTAGCTACTTCATGTATAAATTTCTCAGGGTCATTCGGGTAAGAAAATGCTGTGGCGTAACGTTTATTAACGCTAAGAAATCGACCATAATCATCTGCTGATTGTTCCAACGAATCATAAGATCGAAAACTGTCCTTAATCTTTACCGATTGACCATCATAATTTTCATGTGTCGTAAACGTTATGGAGTTACCTTCAGGAGACTTTCCTTTTACACCAAAATATGCATTCCCTTTTGCTTTAAGCCCCCACCCCGATTCCAGGGCCCCCTGGGCAATAGTCACGGCTATCGGTACTCCCCAGTTACGTTTAACATTAATAGCTGCTGGTAACGCCCTGTTAATCCATTCAGACTTAATTGCAGGTAAGGGTAATGATGCACGTTGTGCTAATTGTTTAATCTGATTACTATCCGGTACTAACGCAGTCTGTTTCTGGTGTGGTGAAGTTTTATTATGGGCCGCACCGTTAGCCTGATTTAATCTTCTGAAGGTTGGGCCATATCGATTAACTACTGCGTCAGCGTGAGAAAGATGAACAAATTTTTCCTGAAAGTACACTAATCTGGCAAAAGTTTTAGGTCCCCATAAGCCGTCTTCTTTCAGGGATTCAATATTGTCGTCACGAATAGATCTATTCAGTAACATCTGAATTTTCCTGACATCAGCAATGCTATTTGGCTGATTAACCCCGACAGCCCTACTAATTCTCAATCTCATACGCTCTCCTTCGCATTTTCAATATTCATTGATGCTAAAAAAGTCGTTCTTCCCACAGGCTGTACGCACTGGTACCTGCAGTACAGTGTTCCTGGGTAATACTTTCATAGGTTAGTGAGACTGACTCTTCCGGTTGCCCCTGACTGTTGGTGATAGTGTGTGGCACATTGTGTGCAATACTGGCGATACGGGCGTTAATCAGCTTCACTTTATAATACAGTTCATTAATGCCAAAGCGGTTGGTACGGTAATACTCAAAGTCGCAGGTCAAACATTCATTTTCGCTAATGGCTTTAGTCAGTAACGGGGAAGATTTATCCACTGGCTTCTCGATCATCAGCATCTGATGATTAACGTTCTGTGCACGGGTCAGCCCATGGGACAGACCCAGCACAATAATCTGATCCATATGTGCAATCTGAGCTTTGTTGCCAATGGAAGCCATGGAAGAACAGCCAGCGGAGATCAGCCCCTGAAGATCGCCGTTCAGTGTCAAATAAACCGGATTTGCCATGATAAACTCCTTTGATTTCGTCGTTATTTTCCAGATTTGTTTTCAGTTGCCGTTTCCGGCATCCCATCGTTTTTTAGCAACAACCAGCGGCTTAATACACTGTCCAGCCGCTCATTAATCTGTTTTTCCAGCACATCAGTGTTTTCCCCCTGCACCCGCGCGTCCTGGTACTGCGTCAGCAAGGATTCCAGTGGTGTTTCCTGTCCCAGTCCTCGCTCGGCCTGCCAGATGACATTCTTGATATAGGAAAGCGTCAATCCCTCTTTTTCCCGCTGCATCACCAGATCCGCAAAGGCATGTAAATCCTGGCGAGTCTGGAGCCATCCCCGCATCTGCGGGCTGTTCTGCGCGCGGGTTTTCAGCGTCGCATTCCACTGCGCCGTCGCCTGCTGCTGTTGCAGGCTCTCCGGCCAGCGGCTGTCCGCCGTTCGCATCATCTGTATGCCCGTTTCCAGCAACTGTAACGGCGGGGCATCGGGAAGCTGTTGCAGCCGTTGTCCGTAACTGTTCAGATCCGGAGAGGCCAGCCAGACGGTGGCGGCACCCTGCGCGGTATCCCGGACCTGCGCCAGTTGCTGCTGCACCGGGTACACCTGCCACCACCAGAGCGCGGCAGCAACGACAGCCGTACAGGCAACACCCGCCACAAAACCTTTGACTCTGTTGCCTGACACAGCTCCCGGTACGCTGTTCGCCATCGCGCAGTGGTGAACCTCCACCTTCATGTCCGGCAGATCCGGAAGAGGAGGCGAGATATCCGCCGTGGCGGGGGCGCTTTCCGGGGCATAGACCAGTGTTCTGACCGTGGTCTGCGCCGGCATGTCCGCGTTGCTCCTGGATTGCGGCTCCAGTCGTTTACGCGTGTTCTGCACAAAATACAGCAGGTTTTCCACGCGCGGCGCCCGTTTCAGTTCCACCTGCTGGAGTTTGTCGCAGATAAGCTGTAACGCCCGTTCGGTGCGGTACAGCAGCGGCAGGTCATTTTCCGCAAAGGAGATTTGCTGGCGCAGAATATTGCCGGTGCGGGTGTTGAACCAGTCCAGCATTTCGGTACGGGCATGATTATCCTGCGGCCAGAATTTATCCCATTCATGACTAATCATCGCCGCCAGCAGTTCTGTTCCCTCGCAAAATCCTGTCAGCCCCTGCGTGTGGGTACGCGCCAGGGTGTAGTACGTCGCGGTGTGCAAATCCACGCCACTGGCTTTGAAGATGGTCAGCGCCAGTGACTCCACCAGTCTCCAGTTAAGCTGAGGTTGCGACGGGTGGCTGGCCTTGTTAATTTCTTCACGAATGGCGCTGAACTCCGGCAGGCCGCGCGGGTCGCTGCCGGTCACAATCGTCTGCGTGAGTGCGTCGTTGCTCATCTGTGCCTCCTCAGTACAGCGTGTCCGGCAGACGGAACTGACTGAACAGTCCACCGCTGAACGGGTTGTCTTCGCTGTCGGTATGCACCCGGTAGACCATTGCACCGCCGTCCACGTTAAAGCGCACGCTGAAGGTACCGTCCTGCACACCGGTAAGCTGCCCTGAGCCGAACAGCCGGAACTGCGCCCACGGCCCGCTGAAGCCGATACTGCGAGGAGCGTTACCGCCGGTGCCGATAAGTGTCAGCTTACTTTCATTACCTTCACGCATGTTGTTCGGCCACACCAGATGAGCGGTGTAGTTGCGTCCCTGGCTATAGTCAACGAGCTGGCCGTCCAGGTTCAGCACGCTGCGCCGTTTGTTGCCGGAAAGCGATACTGTTTCCACCGCAAACTGCGTGCCCAGGCCGTTCTGTTTGCTGAAGAAGATGTCGCGAATTTTCTGCGCGGTATCCAGTTGTTCACGAATATCCTCGCGGATAATCACGCTGTTATCCCCGTCGTCCAGACTCAGGTCGTTCTCCATAAACAGCTTCAGGTTCTGCTGGTAAAAAGTGTCCAGCACGCCGTCCGGTTTGAAGAAACGCTCAAACGCATCCAGCGACGCATCCAGCGATGCGCGCGGGTTAAACGGATAGTTATTTGCCAGCTGTTCGTTGAACGGTTTCACCACGTTGTCGCGCCAGTCCACTTCCATATAGTGGACGGCTTCCACCATCACCACATGCCAGGCCTGGTCTGCCAGCTTACCCACCCAGCGGTTAAGCGGCGCGGGCAGGGTTTTCGCCATCTGGCGGGTGGCGAAGATCGGATCGCTGCTGTTCTGATCCAGCCGCAGCTGTACCGCTTTCAGCGCCGATTTTCCCGGTACTGGCGCGTTCTGTATCGCCAGCAGGTAACGGTGCAACTCGGTCAGTTGCCGGTAGACTGCCTGGACAGTGCTCTCCTTGTCCTTCTGTACCTCCAGCGTGCTGTTTTCCGGAGCGAACTCATGCCCCAGCCGCGTCAGAAGCTGGTAATCAGGCGCACTCCGGGCGTATTCGCGCTCCTTATCATCCAGTTTTTCTGACAGTATGATGGCGTGCGTGTTGTCGCGCAGGGCGGTTAATGCCCGCTGGAGCGGCTGGTCGCCGCTGATAATTTGCTCCAGTGCGCTGGTCAGTTGTGCAATGGACTCATAGTCGCGTACATTGAGGTTATCCATTCCGGCGCGCCAGGTGGCGGTGTAGTCGCTGAGATACTGTTCGGTAAGCTGGCGCTGGATTTCAGCCCGATCGGCGTCGCTGTAATGCACGCTGTGGGTCAGGTTGAGCACCCAGGAGTCCAGCGCAGTCAGCTCAACCAGTTCGTCACGCTGCTTCACAAAATAACTTTGCAGGCCGTAACGGGTGAGAAACTGCGGCACAATGAGCCTGTTGTCATCGGCGGAGGTAAACGCCTGGTCAAAGGTGGCACCCACCTGGTCACGCAGGTTCAGATCGGCAGGCAGGACGCCCAGCGCCCGCATCTTCAGGCTCTGGTACACGCGCTGGTAAACCGGCAGTTTGCTGAGTTCATGCTGTGCGTCAGTGACGGGTTTACCATACGGCGTCCAGCGGCTGATGGCATCATCATCGCCCTTCTCCCGCTGTGCGTGCCAGTCGGTATGCTTCAGGGCATAGTCCAGATGTGCCATCAACTGTGCCTGGATATCACGCTGGCCGTGGAACTGTTCGCTCCAGCGTTTCGCCATATAATGTTTCACCACCTCATCGTTGCGCCCGCTCTTGTCCTCCAGCATCCGGATCACGCGCAGTACGGCCAGCTTTTGCTCGCTGCCCGGCGGTGCCGCTGCCAGATCCTTCATCAGACCATTTGAGAGCGCCGGGAGGTAGCGCTGTTCCAGCAGTTGCAGATAGGTCTGTTCAACATACGGGCCGATATTTCTGCCCTGGTACAGACCGAGGTCAGCCAGACGGCTGCGATCACCCCAGTCACCGTAGGCCAGTGTGGCGTCCCGTACCGGATTCAGCAGGGGAAGTTGCAGGTTGCCATAGTCATCCACTCCCTGTGGCGGGGGAACGGCCATAAACGTTCTGGCCTGTTCCAGCACCCTGACACCAGCGTTCCAGTTGGTGTTGTAATAATGGTGCCAGCCACTGGCAGCCAGGACAATCAGCACCGCGCTGATGGCTGCGAATGCCATCAACCTGCGACGGGCGTTGCCAAGCCAGACGCTGTTTTCCCCGGACAGATTAGGTTCAGCAAGCAGCGCCTGCGGGAACAGGCTGCGGGTGAAGTAGGGCACCGTATCCACCAGCGGCCAGGCAGTCAGTGGGCTGCAGCCCAGCCGGTACTGGCGGGCGGCGGACTGCATAAAAATATCATCCATCTGGCCGCGTTGCAGGGATGAGGTGAGATACACGCCGCGCAACATCACATCCATGTTTTCACCGTCCAGCAGGCTGCCGAGCAGCGAAGCCAGCGCGTCATAACCGCCCTGCATCTGGCGGACAAAGCTGAACAGGGCGCTGCGGTTGTGATTTTGCGCGAGCATCAGATCCGGCAGGGCGTTGTTGAGCTGCTCCCCCCAGGTCTGCCAGAAGGCATTCAGCTCTGCGCGCCAGTCATCATTCTCATGGGCGCGGCGGGTGAAGGTAACGCCGAGGATGGTATCGCGGCCCTGTCTGTCCAGCGACTGAAACAGGGCGGCAAAACCGGTCAGCAGATCCAGCCTGGTCAGTACCACATAGACGGGAAGCTGGCAGTGGAGGTGCTGGCGTATATCCTGTAAACGACCGCGCAGGATCTGCACCAGTTGCTCCTGGCGACGTTTGTCGGCGGTCAGCAGGTCAGGCAGATCCAGCGTCAGGATCAGGCCGTTGAGCGGCTGGCGTGCGCGTTTTTGTACCAGCCAGTCAAGCCAGTGCTCCCACAGACGGCGGTGCAGCGTATCGGCATCCGGCTGCCCACAGAGTACGCCTGCGATATCAAAGATAACGGCCTGTTGCCCGACGTGCGGCGTGATATACAGGCGCTGTTCCGTTCCCCGTACCGCTTCCGGCGTATAGATAATGTCGGACGGGAATCCTTCGCGCAGCAGCACGGTTTTGCCGCTGCCGGCAGGGCCGACAGCCATATACCAGGGCAGTTGCCACAGATAACGGCGGCTGTCGAGGTGGCGTTGCAGGCGCAACAGCCAGCGGTCGAGGTAACGCTGCTGGGCATTCAGTTCGATACTGAGCGGATCAAGCGTCTCTTCGCGCTGCTGCTTTTGTTGTTTCTCAAGCTGTTGCAGGCGCTTCATGACCCTGACGGTAAGCCAGGCCAGGGCTATCAGCCCCCACGCGGCGGTTGCCAGCCAGCGGTTCGCCAGCGGCTTCAGCCAGTACTCATCGTATAATGTCCACGTCGGACCTTTCCACCAGATCCACACCAGCAGAAAAATCCACGCCAGTACCAGCAGCCAGAAGGCGGAAACCTTAAAGCGGGGCATCGCCGGTCGGAGAGCAGATCTCAGCCCACTGAAAAGTCGGGGTGTCGGTAATCTCACAAAAACTCCTGTTGTTTTTTACTGTTCTGCCGTGAATTTGTGTTCCAGTTGCTCGAGCAGGGATGGCTCCCAGTCTGTCAACCTCATCTGCAGCCCCAGCCGGAACAGCATCCGGTATTGCTGCTGCGCCAGTTTTTCCATGCCCGCCTCTTCCATCAACTGTGCGCCGAGGTACTGGCGGTGAAACTGGTCGCGGGGAGAGCCTTCGGGCAGGGCTTCCAGATGCTGAAGCGCGGCCTCCAGCCCCTGCTCCGTAAAGCACGCGCGAACGGCCTGGCGCTCTTCGCTGGCCTGTATCGCAGGCGCAGCCTGGCTGCGGTTGTTCCGGGTGGCGGCCAGCCACTGCTTCGTCGGCTCGCTGATAAACGGCGTATGATCGTTAAACAACAGGGTCGCAAGCCGGGGCAGCCGTGTCAGAAAACGGGAGACTTCATCACGGATAGCCTCCGCCGCATCGTGATAGCCCAGACGTTGCGCGGTCTGCGCTGACAGGTAATGGCCGTCCAGCCAGTAGGGAGCCAGCAGCAGGCTTTTTTCCACCTGTTGCCAGAGCGCCATATCGGCGCTGGCGAGCCGCGCTGTATAATCGTTCACCATGTCAGCGGAAACAGCCGCCAGCGGCGTGCGTCCGTCGCTTTCCGCCTGCGGTACGCTGGTGATGCTCTGCCACAGCGCGTGGCGACGCAAACGGTAACCCAACGGAGAGTCCGGTTGCCGCTCGCAGAGGATGGTGGTCACTTTCAGCAGCGTGTCGCGCCAGGCTTTATCATCGTGACTGTCGATGTCCACGACCGGGGCAGCGACGGGTGCTGCGGTTACGCCTGCTGGCGTGGCGGCAACGGCAGATGATGCGGCTGCGGGCGCGATGGCGGGCGCACTGTCACGGAAGGTACGCTGATACAATGTGCTGATATCATCAGCGGTCTGCGCCAGTTCCGGCGCATTATGCTGCTGCCAGCACTGCGCCAGTTTAGCCAGTTCCCCCAGCAGCAGGTCGCGCTGCGCCGTCCCAGCGCTTTGTGCAAAACCGTCAACGCCCGCTTCAAAACGTTTTACCACCTGGAGCGCGAAGCGTTTCTTATGCGTGGCGTTTTGCGGCGCGGCTACCGTCCAGTAGTGCTCCACGTACAACGCCAGCAGGCGCAGTGCCAGTAGTAGGTCGCCCGCGTGTTGCAGGGTACGCAGCAGGTGTGCCAGCAGGCGAAAATCCTTGCTTTCTGAGGCCAGAAGCATCAGCCCCCGACGCTGGATTTCCGGAATATCGAGCTGGCTGTGGGCAAGCGAGCCGAGTTTGACGATTTCACCGTCAATATATTCCCAGTCCGGATTGTCATCGCTCAGCGCACAGGCCCGTTTTTCCTCCGGCAAATTTTCCAGCAGATGCGCAAGCCATACATCAGGGTTACGTAAGTCCATTGTCATTGTTATTCTCCCGCCCAGTGACAGGCATCGCGCAGCGGGGCGATAGTTTTTGCCAACCCATCAATGTTAAAGGTCAGTTTTCCGACTGCGCTGTCGGTGCCGGTATCAACGGTCAGCGTTTTTGCGCCGAACAGTTGCTTAATTTCATCAATGCCTGAGAGCCCCCGGCTAGCTTCCAGTAGATAGCCGTTTTCGCGAATAAACCAGTGCGAGTGAAGCTGGCGGTTGTCGGCACTCAGCACCACATCAAGATCGTTTTCCGTCCGGGCGTGGGTCAGCGCCACCTGCATCCGGGTGATATTGTCCACGCAACTGAACATCAGTACCGGGCGCGGCGGTATGTTGCCGATAGCAGGTGTGGTAATAATCACCGTCGGGCGCTCGCCGGGGCTTTCGGTTATCATCAGCGTGGTGGAGTTGTCCGCGCGCTGCTTTTCCTGCGCAAATGCCCGCGTCCATGCCTCGCCCTGATAGCGCGCTTTTGCCAGCGCGCGGGTAAAGTCTTCCGGTTGCTCAGGCGCAAGAATGCGGTCGTAGCAGTCCAACCGCTCCAGCGCCGCAGGTTCTTTCCGGCAGGCGCTCATGGCATTCAGCGTTGCCTGTGCACTGTCGGCAGTCTGTGAACCCGGCGCGGTGGCAGCCGCTGCCAGGGCGACGCCAGGGACGATCAACTCTGGTGAACTGGCCGACTGCACAACACCAGTGGTCAGTACGGCCAGCAGGGCAATGTACCGGAAAGCGTGCGAGTGACTCACAGGGCGGCATCCTCCGGTTCCGGTACGTCATTGCTGGCGGTCATCTCTTCTTCAATGTCGGCGGTAAATGCGCCGTCCGTCACGCCGAGGTTTATCCTTGTGATCACCGCGTTTGCCGCCATTTTCTGCAACAGCAATAGCGACAGCGGCGGCAGCATCTCGCCGTCAATAACGGATTCCAGCATTCGTGCGCCGTTCTCAGCGCGGGTGACGCGCTGCATGATTTCGTCGGTGACAACCGATGCGATGACCACCTCCGCGTTAAAGCGGGTGCGCAGCACATTGTCCAGTCGTGCCAGCTTGCCGGTGATAATAGTGGCAAGAGTCTCACGGGACAGCGGCAGGTACGGCACCACCTCCATACGCGCCAGCAATGCGGGTTTGAAGAAGTCGGCCAGTACCGGATACAGTGCATCGTGCAGGGTTTCCGGATTGTCGGCATATTCAACAATCACCTGATAACCGAGATTGGAGGTGAGGAAAAAGACGATGTTTTTACAATCAATCAGACGACCTTCACCATCCGCCATCTCGCCCTTGTCGAATGCCTGGTAGAACAGGTTGAGCACATCCGGATGGGCTTTTTCCACTTCATCGAGCAGCACCACCGAATACGGTTTCTGGCGGATGGCTTCGGTCAGCACGCCGCCCTCGCCGTAGCCGACATAGCCCGGTGGGGAACCGATCAGTCGCGAAACGGTATGCTTCTCCTGAAACTCCGACATATTGATGGTGGTGAGATACTGACGCCCGCCGTAGAGCAGCTCCGCCAGTTGTAACACGGTTTCGGTTTTACCCACGCCGCTCGGACCGGCCAGCAGGAATGCGCCCAACGGACGGCCCGGACGGCGCAGGTCAGCACGTGCGGTAAGCAGGTGCTTGTGCAGATGCCTGATGGCTAAATCCTGGCCCTTGATGCTGTCACCCAGCCACTGCGGCAGGTCGGTGATGACCGACATTTCATTCTGCGACAGGCGATTAAGCGGCACGCCGGTCCATTCAGCAATCACGGCTGCAATCTGTTTTTTATCAACGTGTGGGGAGACCAGCAACTGCGCGTCGTGCAGGGCATCCAGTTCAGCGGTCAGCTGTGACAGGCGTTCAGCCGGGGAAATTGGGGTGTCTGTCTCATCTGCCGCCAGGTCGTCATTGTCAGCCATATCCGCTTTCTCTGGCACGATTTCTTTGCTGCTGGCTACATCTGCCTCTTCCAGTAACCCTTTGCGCAGCGCAATAATCTCCTGTACCAGCGTCTGCTGCTGACGCCAAGCTTCTTCCAGCGCCAGAAGCTCCGTCTGTGCGGTTTCATACTGCGCGTGGACTTCCTCCAGCCGCGCGGTATCTGTGCGCAGGCCGATACGGATTTCACGCTCAAGCTGGCGGATTTCCGCCTCACACTGATGGCTCAGGGTGGTCAGTGCAGAGATTTGTTTCGGCGGTGAGGAGAGATTTATCGCCACGCGGGCGCAGGCGGTGTCCAGCACGTCGATGGCCTTGTCCGGTAACTGCCGTCCGGAGAGGTAGCGCTCGCTTAATGTCGCCGCCGCCTGTAATGCGTCGTCATCAATCAGTACGCCGTGGGACTGTTCATAGACCGCGGACAGACCACGCAGGATAATTGTCGCTTCGGCAGCGCTGGGTTCGCTCACTTTCACTAACTGAAAACGGCGCGACAGGGCCGCGTCTTTTTCGAAGTATTTTTTGTACTCGCTCCAGGTGGTGGCGGCGATTGTCTTCAGTTCGCCACGCGCCAGTGCTGGTTTGAGCAGGTTGGAGATATCCAGCCCGCCCTGGGCATTACCCGTGCCAATCAGCGTGTGGGCTTCGTCAATAAACAGAATGACCGGTTTGGGGGACTGAATGACTTCGGCCATCAGCCCCTTGAAGCGTTTTTCAAACTCGCCCTTGACCGAGGCTCCCGCCTGCAATGCGCCTAAATCCAGGGTCATAATATCGGTATCGCGCAGCTTGTCCGGCACCAGGCCTGCGATAATACGCAGCGCAAGCCCCTCAATTAAGGCACTTTTGCCAACGCCAGCCTCCCCCACCACCACCGGATTGTTTTTACGGCGACGGCAGAGAATATCAATCATCAGGTCGATTTCATTGTCGCGGCACAGTACCGGATCGAGCCTCCCCTTACGGGCATCTTCGGTCATGTTTTTGGTGTAACGACCCAACAGGGTTTCATCACTGGCAACGGTGGCGTGCTGGCCGGGTTGCCCGTCAGTAAGCACCACGGACTCCGCAGACTCCTTTGTCCATCCAGTAAAATCCTGCTGTAGCTGGTCGCGATTGATATTCGTAAGCAGCCGGGCGGCAGCAGGCGGCACATAGCGCAGCGGCGAGTGCAACAGGGCGAGCAACAGGGTGCCGCCGCGCAGTTCGGTCTGCTGCATCTGTGCAGAAGCCAGCAGCCAGGACTCTTTCAGCCACTCAACCAGCATTGGTGAAAAAGACGGGTAGCTGTCAACTGAGCGGCTGGTGGCATAATTTTCCACCGTCAGTGTCTGACGTAAGTCTTCCACGCTAGTGTCGGCTCTTTCCGCAATCACCCGCAGGTCACTGCGCGTTATCGCCAGCATCTGAATCAGAACATGAGCAACTGTGATTTCCGCGGCCTGCTGGCTCATACATTCCGACGCCGCCATCTCCAGCGCCTGTTTTGAGAACGGATTAAGCCGTTTTACCAGCGTGGCTAAATCAATCTGGATCATAGGTGTCCTTACCTGGCAAGCAGCCGGTTCAACTGATGGAGAATGTCCTGCGTCTGACCGTCCAGGCGCAGCAGGTGAAACAGATAAATCAGCGCCAGCACGACAACACTGCCCAGCAGGACATGCTTAACGGACAGCCGTTTAATGAGCTGATAACGCCCGCCCTGCGTTTTTTTATCCTGGTGCAGCAGTGGGAATGGCGCGTCGCCGCGCAGCTTATGCAAAACGTGGTACAGGCGACGGTAAATTTGTTCAAACTCGCCCTGATCCTGCGCCGCCACTTTGTATCGCCCGCGAAAACCCAGCGAAAAGCAGATGTACAAAAACTCCAGCAGATGCTGATACCGCGCAGGCTCGCGCATCAGGCGCTCAAGCAGAATAAATACTTTTTCACCGCCCCAGGCTTCATTGTGGAAATGCACCAGCAGCGATTGTTTGATCCACTCGTTCTTGTTCGACCAGCCGTTACCCAGCGCCGCCTCGTCAATAAAGGTACAGAGGATATAGCGAAACGAGACGATCACCCCCGGTTCGTAGCCCTGCTCCTGGAGCAACTGCTCCACCGCCTGTACGTCCGTCACCACCTGGGTAAACAAGTTTTCCGGCATGGCGTTGCTGTGCATACCGGCCACACGCATAACCATACCCAGCAGCGGCGTGGCCGCGTCGATCATCGGATTGAGGCTGTGGCCGCGAAGCGGCAACCGGTACTGTCGGCAAGTACTTTCCCTGTCATGCCCGGACACAGCTGCATTGTCCTGAAGGGAATCCTCCTTCGGCCAGTCGCTTCCGCCAGGTGGAAAAACGGTCTGCTCACTCATAACATCAGCCTCTTATCGCCCACAGCTGCATATCCAGATCCGGGAATGTGCCGGAAATATGCAGCCCCAGCGCACCGGTCTTCACCACGTCGTTCCAGGCCGCCGCGCCTTTTTCCAGTTCGAAATACACGTATCCGTCGTGATACGGCAACTGACGAGGGGCGGCAGTGAGTGGACGCAGCGGGACGCCAGGCACCTGGACGCTGACCACATTGCGGATCTTGTCGGTGGCGGCGACTTTCGCCTGCTGGGTAAACTGGAGAATAATCTGGTTGTTGGGCATCCTGGCGCGGACGGCCAGCACAAAGGAGCCGGACTGTATCAGTGCCGGATCGTTGATGGTGGCGATATACACGCCATCTGCAAATATCAGCGGCAGGTTCTGCGCCCGCGGCATTAGAACGGTATTGAGTGCCCGACGCAGTTCCGGGATCACTGTTTTAAATGACTGCGTGAGGTCACGGTGGTTGTAAACCTCCACTTCACAGGGCAGACGATTGTTTTCGGTAAAGGTCATCAGCTCGCCCAGTAGGCGAACCAGATCCAGATAAAAGGTCTCCGGGTGCAGGGTATGCAGATGCGAGCGGTGAGTGAAGTGCATCTGGTTGCGGTTGAGCATCTGCAACATCATGAACTCCGCCACGTCAGCAATACCGCTCTGCTCCGGGGAACCAATGCGCTTTGCCAGCTCGCTGGCCCGGCTCCGGATAAGCCCCTGCACATCCCCGGCAAACCCGCTCAGCACGTTGCTGACCCGGATAGCCTGGCAGGTCGGGATAAAACTGTCATCCAGCACCAGCGCGCCAGTGGCCTGCGTGTTGCGAATACGGCACAGCGGCAACGTCACCATCGCGCTGAGATCCTCCGCGCCACTGACGATCCTGGGCACCAGACTGGCGACGTCGATCTGCTGAACATCGCCCTCATCGGAGTGCAGATCGCGGGCATCCACGCGGGTCAGGCTGTAACGCTCTGTTCCCTGTCCAGCGCTCTGGCGTCCGCTGATTTCGCAGGTGATATCGCTCAGTACCGGCAGGGTGAGGTAAACATCCTGGCTTCCCGGTTTTGAGAAATCGACCGGCTGAAAAGGCACGGGAAGATTATCCTGCTCAGGGATACTGAACACCGTGCCGTCAGGCATACAGCCTGACGCGCTGGCGATCATGATTTTCCCCTGGGCCAGCAGCTCCATATTCAGCACCAGCGAGGTGAATCCCCAGGCAAAATCACCCAGGGCGTCCATACGCTGGTTCAGATGGTACTCGTGATTGCGCTGCTGTTGCTGAAAGTGCTGCGGTAGGGCAAACAACCCCTCCTGCCAGATCACCCTGTTTTTCATGGTCGCCATCGTCAGTTGTCCTCTTTTTTCATTTCGATGCTGCTCTGCCGCACATGTATCAGCAGGCGGTAGCTGTGGCCTGTTCCTTCCACTGGCGCAATCTGTCGCCATTCGCTGGTCTGGTCGTCGGAGAAGTACGCCACCACGCCAATAAACTGCGTTTTTTCATCCAGCTTCACCGGCGGCAGCGTTTTGATAGTGTCGGGCAGCAGGCTGAAATCCTGGTGGTCGATATAGTTTTTCCCCAGCACATCCGGCAACGGCGTGCTGGCTATCTGGTCATAATCGGCGGCCTGGAGTTTTGAGTCGTCGGTCAGGTAAATCAGCTGTACGTCCACCGGCGCAGCTTCGCCGTCTGCGTTCAGGTTGGTGTCCGGCTCGGTCAGCAACGTGACGGTCACCTCCGAGGGCTGCGATTTCAAATCACCCACCTGAATATTCGGGTTACTGATCACCTGGCCGATTTTTTTTGCCGTTTCGCAGCCGGTTAACGCAATACTTATCAGAACGCAGGCCAGTAACGCCTTTCCGTTCATGCCTGTGGCTCCCGCTGTTTTTCACGCAGTGCCCGGTCATAGACCTGAGCGTAGACTTCGTTAAACAGCATCTCAAAACCCTGCTGGCGACTGGAGGCCAGCTCATCGTAGTAGTCGCAGTACATTTGCCAGGCACCGGCATCATCCAGCGGCTTGCGCAGTTCATGGCTGCGGCGGTACTGGACAAACCGTCGCATCAGGCTCTGTGGCGAAAAGGCATCCAGCAGGACGTGCAGCGATTCCACAATCGCTGCACGGTTGGCCTCTTCGTGATGGCGGATATTGCGCAGGCACTCACCCACTGCCGCAGGGGCGGCGAGATGCACCGGACTTTTACCCTCTGCGAACATCACGTCCAGCGCAGTGGCATAGTCCATATTCAGGCGCAACGGGTTGTCCTCCAGCGGGCGCAGGTGCTTGTCTGACAGGCTGCTCTGGCTCTGTTGCAGCTCAAGCAGTCCTTTAATGGCCGCTTGTAGCGTCCGTCCGGCCTCTTCCAGAAAATCATCGGCGTCCTGCGAGTTGCGCACGGCAAGCGAACTGCCCAGCCCGCGCAACAACGGAGTGGCGGCGAGATGGCGCTGCGCCATCCCCTCCGGGGAAACACCGCTGTCACTATTATTGTCCTGCGGTCTGGCATACAGCGGCGGCAGATCCATAAACGGCGTATTGATGGCATTATCTTTTACAGGATCAGACGCTGGCGCTGAAAAGCCGGATACTGCCCCGCCGGAAAGCATGTCGCCCGCCGTGGTGAGGCTTTCGGCCCGCAGCGCCTGCAACGGATCGGTGGAAAAACCATTCACCACCGTGTCGGCAAGCTGGTGACGTCGGGGCATTCCTGGATAAGCAGGCTGCCCGTCGGTGGTCAGCAGCGCATCAGCCAGACGGTCACGGTTGGTCACGATAGTTTCCGGCGCAGCCATCTGTTCGCTGTAGCTGACCAGTTTACCCTCATGGATAAACGCCTTCAGCGACAGCGTGCTGAGTCCTATCTCGTCCCCCTGGCGCAGACGCACCAGCCCGGCGTCCACTGAGACCGGGGCCAGGTTTATCATCAGCCCCGGCACCAGGCTGCGCAGGCAGAATACGCCGTCATGCAGGACAATCTGGCAGGCGCGACCGGCAACCGATCCGGCCCGGTCCTGCACCGACCAGCGGCACTCCGGGGCGTGACCAATATCCCCGCCTTCGGCGGAAAAGAGACATTTTGCGGCGCGCCCGCTTTCCAGTTCATTGCCGTTCATCACCTGCAACGTCAGTGATAATGCGGGAGACTGTGGTTGTTCCTCAGCCATATGCGGCTCCATAAAATTAGTCCCTGATGTGGAGAATGATGGACGGTGGCATTTTCGGCTTACCGATAAACGCCGTTCGTTTGATGCAGGCGCTGGCGCGGTCGCCCAGCCGCATTCCCTGCGCCTGATCCGGTGCCAGATCCAGTTGTAAATCCCAGGCCAACTGGTCACGCAACAGGAAAGAGATAAACATTTTCAGCGCGTCATGGTTGTTGCCATCCGGTAAAAATGAGAGATACCGTGACATGGACAGATTGCCGATCCGCAGCAGGAATTTACCGCTGCGATCAGGTACTCTGACACCGAGGGTAAAATTGACGCCGATAACTGAGCGTCCGGGAACATATCCGGCAGTTTTCTTCTTCGGATGGCGCACGCCCAGCCGGTTCTGCTGTGACGGATCGACCGGCACTTTACGCAGCAGCCAGTTCTCAATGGTGACATCCGGCAGATCAAAACAGTGAGAGACCAGGTTGCATACCACGTCCGGCGAGCGGCCCGGCGTTGCCAGTATGCCCGCGTAGGCCAGCATCCTGCTGTGGTTGATGGCGAGTTTATCGCGCACGCTTTTATTGCCCAGCCCGACCAGCGCGTACATTCGTTGCGAAAAAACGTCCGTACCACCATTGCGAAAACAAATGTAATAGCGGTATTTACGCCAGGCGTGATATGCAAACTGCGTCCAGCGGTGGCTGAATAGATCGAGAAATGCCGCCAGACCTTCTTCATTCTGCGCGGACTCCCGCGCCATACGATCCAGGTAATAGCCGGGCAGCGGCGACTGGCTGCCAGAGAAACCTAAAAATTTGGTGGTCAGCGTGAACTGGCCTGCATCGTTACGGGTCAGCGACGTCAGTTCGCTGCCCGGAAAGGCAATGCTGGGGTCGGATTTAAACAACGCCACTTCCTGTGCAGGCTCGGTGCGCAGGGACGACTCCTGATCCGGTTCGCCGTACCGGCGGTACAGCGCATCCATCAGGACATAAAAATTCATCCCGCGTACATCTGCCGTGAAGGCGTCATGCGCCCCTACATCAGGGCATGCTGGCCGGTGTGCTGCCATTCCCAGGCCTCCTGACTTTCCGTATTGATGATTTTGAGACAGTGAAAGGAATTAATACTGGCGTACAGGGCAAAGAAGTGCGACAGCACGGTGCCCAGCAGGTAGATTTCACCTTCGCAGACAAAGGGTGCGGGGTTTATCCACAGCGTGGTGGCAAGCCCCCGAACCGGTACACCTTTAAACAGGCGGTCAACCGGACGGGTATCGAGTTTTTCAATGGCGTCCAGCTTCTGGCTGGAAAGTCGCGCCTGCTGCGGATGATGAATGCCCGGCAGATCAAAGGTGCGCATCACCTGAATCAGCGCCTCGCGGTCAAGCAGGGAAAGATAGTTCAGGTTCATGCAGGAAATCAGCGACCAGTGCATGCCGCCGTCAGTAACCGGCCAGAGCGGGCGCGTCGGGCGTGTGACATTACTGAAGGAAGCCACTGCCGGATTTTTATCGACCGCAACGCTGATATCCCCGCTATGTAACAAAACAGGCAGCATCCGGTTGGTGCAGAGCAATGAAGCTGTGATAACTTCATTGTTCAATTGTGAAAGATCGGGTTGCCTGGCATCAGCATGGACGAAAGCAATGGAATGCTCCAGACCCCGGTGAAACAGCGAGGTTTTTGTCCTGTGATGCCAGTAAACCACTTCGCGCTGTTGGCTATATTCGATCTGGTGCTGAAAGCTCTCAAATTCGGGCCACAACCGAACCCGCTCTGACGGACCAGGTGTATCTTTGGATGCCGCGACCTTACTGGAAACGGATTTCACCTGAAAGATATCATAATAATCCGGATATCTGTGGCTGACGCTCAGTAGATACTGTGGTGTGCTGCCGTCCGGACTAACCGGCTCGGCATAATGCCGGAACAAATTCACTGCGGGGGTACAGTAAATACGCAGTGAATCCTGCCGTAGTTTACTGTCCACCGGCAACGGCTGGTTAAAATACAGGCGCAGCGTAAAGGCACGTACCGGAAAATCTTCCGGCAATGGCGTCACGTCGCGTAGATGAAAGAAGAAAAAGCTCTCCGGGTAGCAAAAATACTCCTGAAGAACGCGATAGCCGTTGTGAACATTTTTCGGCCAGGGCAGAAGCGCATCTTCGCGCTCAAACCCGGCTGCGTCCAGCCATAAATCCGGCAAAGGCAGTAACCTGTCTCCAGCAACCAGTTCAGCATCCATCAGCCGTTCGCTGAACCACAGGTAGAGCTGGTGGCGGGTATAGTCATCCTCGTTGCCCAGCCAGAAGGTAAGCTTATTCAGATCCAGCGACCGGGCTGAAATGTTGCCTTCGGTAAAAAAATCAATCTCAATAATGCCTTGTTTCAGGGTACTGGTATCACGAACATCGCGAATATGAAGGGGCTGTAACCAGGTGTCACGCGCCAGTGTAAAATGACATACCGGAGGGACTTCAGCATTATCGTCAGTCAGAACCTTTTTCCGGCCAGCAGACTCCACCCTGACGACACCAGAACTGATGAGTTCATCACGGTAAACTTTAGCAGGCGCAGAAAGTTGCGCCGCCGCTGGTTTATATTCAATGATGGTCATGGCAGGCACCGGGCGTAGGTAATTCGCCCACAGCATATTGATGAGCCCGTGAGAAAACTCAGGAAATTCATCCTCCAGCTTTTGTCGCAGTCCACCGGAAAGAAAGGCAAAACTTTCCATCAGGCGCTCCACATCCGGATCGCCTTCCTTTTCAGCCAGAAAGCGGGCCAGATGCGGTTTTTCCCGCGCCAGAAGCTTGCCGAGCTGACGCAAATAGTCCAGTTCTTCCCGGTAATAGCTCTCTTGAAACGGCATAGCTACTCCTCCACCGACCAGTGCTGATGGTTATCCAGCAGAATGTTGAATTCCAGAATGTCCCTGCTGCCGTGAAAATCCATATACGCCACAATATGAAAACGCAGTTCAAGGGGTACATAGTCGACCTGCACACCAGAGGTAACAGCAATATCGGTAATTCGCGGTTCATAACGCAGGATACATGCCTGGATAATCCGGGCTATCGCCACCCTGAGGTTTTGGGCCGCCAGAGATTCATCATTGAAATCCGGAATACCCAGCTCCGGTGAACCGTGGCAGCTACCGGTGCGGGTATTGAGCACATCACGCAGGTTATTCTGGATGGAGCGTAGTAACGCTTCTTTCGGCTTCCTGCGCACAGGCGGCTTCGCCGCCTCCCGGATACGCTCAAACAGACTCCCCCCGGACTCCCGCTCCGTTATCATGGTACTTATTCCCTGTCCAGACGCCCGACCAGAGACAGTTCAAACGACGCCCCCATATACTTAAAATGGGGACGGATGCTCAGGCTGACCTGGTACCAGCCGGGTTCGCCTTCCACATCAGAGACTTCAATCTTCGCCTGGCGCAGAGGTTTGCGGCTGCGTACATCAGACGGCGGATTTTCCTGGTCCGCCACATACTGGCGTATCCAGGTGTTCAGCTCACGCTCCAGGTCGCTCCGTTCTTTCCATGAACCAAGTTGCTCACGTTGCAGCACCTTAATGTAATGAGCTAACCTGTTGATAATAAACAAATAAGTAAGTTGAGTTCCCAGCTTATAGTTGGTTTCAGCCTCTTTCCCCTCCGGAGTATTAGGGAAAATTTTGGGTTTTTGCACAGAGTTGGCAGAGAAAAATGCAGCATTATCAGAACCTTTTCGCATCGTCAGGGTAATAAATCCCTGCTCCGCAAGTTCATATTCCCGCCTGTCAGTAATGAGGATTTCGGTCGGAACTTTGGCCTGAAGCTGCCCCATAGTCTCATACAGATGCACGGGTAAATCTTTTACCGCACCACCACTTTGTGGGCCGACGATATTTGGGCACCATCTTGTTGACATGAAACTTTCGGTCATATTGGCAGCCAGAAGAAACGCTGTGTTGCCCCACAGATAATGCTCATGACTCCTGCTTACATCTTCATGATAATTAAAGTTTTTAATCGGATTTTCATCCGATGAGTAAGGATGGCGGAGCAAAAAACGCGGCGCTGTCAGACCGAGATTTCTGGCATCTTCTGACTCGCGCAGTGAACGCCATTTTGTATAGGCCGGACCTTCAAAAATGGCGGCAACATCTTTAATGCCGGGGAGTTCGGTAAACGAATCTAGTCCAAAAAATTCCGGAGAAACGGAAGACAGGAACGGACAGTGGGACATTGAGCTGACAGCACTGATGTATTTCAACAGCTTCATATCTGCGGCTGTGTTATTAAAACTGTAATTGCCAATCACGGCAGCGAATGGTTCTCCGCCAAACTGGCCAAAACCGCTAGAATAGACGTGACGGTAGAACCCGGACTGAGTAATTTCCGGTGCAAATTCAAAATCATCCAGCAACTCTTCTTTTGTGGCGGACAGGATATGAATTTTAATATTTTCACGCGGATCGGCATGGTCAACCAGCAGTTTCAGTGAACGCAGGAACGACTCCAGTTCCTGGAATTCCGGGGCGTGAAGGATGAGATCCATCTGGTGGCCCATTCGCGCATCAATATCGGCAATCATTGCGTTGACTGCCAGAATATCAATGGGCTCCGCCTCATCGTCACGCTGCAACAGCGCGCTGATAAAGGCTGTCACCCCCTGGCGGGCGATATCGTAACTTTCTGACTCCGGTTTAAAACGGGTCTGCGCCATGATTTCATCAAGCAGACCAGGCACTGCGACCGGCGCGACGGAAGCAGACACTTCCGGTAAGATGGTTTCTGACATACTGAAGTCCTTGTACAAAAGATTATTTCCGGCCAGCAAGGCCCAGTTCCGCGATCAACTGCTCGCGGCTTTCTTCGTTATCCAGCAACGCCTTAATCTGGGCGCGGAAAGCAGGCAGGTTGCCCATCGGGCCTTTCAGCGCAACCAGCGTTTCACGTAGTTCCAGTAGCTTTTTGAGTTCCGGAATCTGGGTGGCGATGTTGTCCGGCGTAAGATCAGCCAGGGACTTCACTTTCAGGTTGACGCTCATGCGTGCATCAGGCGTTTCACTGAGTGCAGAAGGAACTGTGAACTCGCGTCCGACACCCGCCTGTTCCAGTACGGCGTTAAAATTGTTACGACTGATGGCAACTGGCTGGCGCTCATCCAGTGGTGTGTCATCCCGCCCTCCAGTCAGATCACCCGTCACCAACAGGTTAAGCGGCAGTTCGACTTCCGCCGTCTGATTTCCCGTTTTGGGCTGAAATTTGATGTTTACTCGCTCTTTAGGGGCAATACTGCCACTACCGTCATTTTTTCTGCTGCTCATGAAAATAATCCGTCAGTTTTCAGGTTAGCGTTTATGCCATGAATGCGGCACAGTTCGTGCAGCAAAAAACACCAATAATGTCGCGTCAGTGGCGGTAATAAATAGAATAAGGCACAGCATTTAATCCGGCACTCTACTCGCGAAAATTTATTTTAAAAGCGCTTTTTTCATTCAAGGAAGAGGGGTATCCTTGTTTTTAGTTAAAGTTAACTGCTTAAGTCGACATCATGATAAATAATAAAAACAGTAACATTCCGCATTGTTTTATCATATAACTAATTGATTTAAATGATTTTTATTAATTCACCATATATTTAATGAATGAATTTCTTTGCATATATACAAAATGTCAATTTATTGATTTAGCTAACAACCAAACCGGCAAGTAGATTATAAAAATGAGAGCCGGATTTTACGAATACAATATTTATTCATGATTCAAAAGCGCCCATAAAGATTAAGAACAAACACTGATGAATGGAATATATGAACATCCAGATACGGACATGCACTCAAATACACGCGTAATAATTTTCGTGTTACCTGCCCACATAAATGTAAATTCATTTACTTGCGGTGGATACGAAAAAGGCGGTTCCAGGAGTGAACCACAAAACGTTACCAGCCGCAGGCTAGCGGCAGGTAACGGTAACAGTCGTTAAGACTACCCGAAGGAGTTAATAAAATGCCAACACCATGTTACATATCAATTACAGGCCAGACCCAGGGCAACATCACTGCCGGTGCATTCACCGCAGATTCTGTCGGCAACATCTACGTGCAGGGTCACGAAGACGAAATGCTGGTGCAGGAATTTTTGCATAACGTGACCGTCCCTACTGACCCGCAGTCCGGCCAGCCAAGCGGCCAGCGCGCCCACAAGCCGTTCATCTTCACCGTGGCGCTGAACAAGGCCGTCCCGCTGATGTACAACGCGCTGGCGTCCGGTGAAATGCTGCCGAAGGTGGAAATGCACTGGTGGCGTACCTCTGTTGAAGGCAAACAGGAGCACTACTTCACCACCCGTCTGACCGATGCGACCATTGTGGATATGAACCTGCACATGCCGCACTGCCAGGACCCGACACAGCGTGAATTCACGCAGCTGCTCGCGGTAAAACTGGCCTACCGTAAAGTTGAGTGGGAACACGTCAAGTCAGGCACCTCTGGTGCTGACGACTGGCGTGCGCCGCTGGAAGCATAAATGCGGGTTACATGAACTGACAGCATCCTGCCCTCACGGGCAGGGTGCTGTTTTTTGTACGCCGGAAATAAAAAGTCAGTGTCAGTAAGGAGTTACGTTTTTACGGGAGATGGCGGACGCCGGAAACTTCGGCGGTAGCGTGCCTGAACACATCTGAACGCAAAGCGTAACACTGTACTGCCACAGTTGCTGTCCGGCGACGGTCTCTTTTTCCTGTGAACCAGGGAGGTNAAATATGTCATTAAAAGGTCTGCGTTTCACGCTGAATATAGACGGGCTGGATGAAACGTCCACTGCCGTGGTGGGGTTCACGCTTCAGCAGTGCCATTCCTCGCCTTTTACCCTGGAAGTGGATATCGCCAGCGACCTGCCGGACCTGGCGGCAACGGACTTTCTGGAAAAGAACGCGCTGCTGACTGTCTGGCAGGGGATGGAGGCGCAACGCTACGTCAACGGTATCATCAACGAAGTGACGCTGGGGGAAAATAATCACTGGCAGATGCGCTATCACCTCACAATAGTCCCTCCCCTGTGGCGTTGCGGTCTGCGCCAGAACTTCCGTATTTTCCAGCAGCAGGATATCCAGACCATCTCCTCTGCCCTGCTTAATGAAAATGGCGTTACGGAGTGGACGCCCGTGTTTTATGAATCTCACCCGGCACGCGAGTTCTGCGTTCAGTACGGGGAGAGTGACCTCGCATTCCTGACCCGTCTGTGGTCAGAGGAAGGCATCTTCTACTTTGACTGGCACGCGCCACAGGGGCCGGAGCAAACACTGGTGCTGTGTGATGATGTGGCCGGGGTATCGACATTAGGTGAGATGCCGTTCAACCCGAACACGAATACAGAAGTCTCCACAATGTGCATCAGTAGCTTTCGCTACCGGGCCCGGACCGGGCCTTCTTCGGTGGAAACCCAGGACTACACCTTCAAAACGCCGGGCTGGCCGGGTTACTACAACCGTGCCGCAGAGAACCTGAACGGCCAGCTTACCCGGTATGAAATTTTCGATTACCCGGGGCGATTCAAGGACGAAGCGCACGGAGAGGCCTTTGCGCGTTACCAGATGGAGGGCTGGCGACATGATACAGAAACGGCAACCTGCATCAGTAACTCCCCTGAATTGTGCCCGGGAAAACGCTTCCGGCTTACGGGACACCCGTCGGAGACGCTGAACCGGGAATGGCAGGTGGTAAGCAGTACCCTCACCGGCAACCAGCCGCAGGCGCTGCACGGCAGTCCGGGCGAAGGCACCACGCTGGAAAACCACTTTGACGTCATCCCTGCCGACAGAACATGCCGCGTTCCTCCCCAGGCAAAACCCTCCGTGGACGGTCCCCAGAGTGCCATCGTCACCGGCCCGGCGGGAGAAGAAATCTTTTGTGATGAACATGGCCGGGTGCGGATACGTTTTCACTGGGACCGTTACTGTCCGGGGAATGAGGACAGTTCTTGCTGGGTACGCGTGTCGCAGGCCTGGGCGGGAACGGGGTTCGGGAATCTTGCCATCCCCCGCGTGGGCCAGGAGGTTATCGTGGACTTCCTGAATGGCGACCCGGACCAGCCCGTCATCATGGGACGGACGTACCACCAGGATAACCGCTCGCCGGGGAGCCTGCCGGGGACGAAGACGCAGATGACCATTCGTTCGAAGACGTATAAAGGAGGCGGTTTTAACGAACTGAAATTCGATGACGCCACAAACAACGAGCAGGTGTATATCCACGCGCAGAAGAACATGGACACGGAGGTGCTGCATAATTATACGGAGACAGTGAACAATAATCAGACAATAACTGTCATTAATGATCGGACAGTAAATGTCTCTGAGGGAAATCAAAAGACTGAAATCAAAAAAGGAAACCAGGATATTACCCTTTATGAAGGAAAGCAGACAACAAAGGTGAAGAAAACTATCAGTGTGAATTCTGAAGAAAAAATAGAGTTTATCTGTGGAGATTCAAGCATTACATTGCTGAAAAATGGTGAAATTACGCTTAAAGGAAAAATAATTAAAAATTCAGCGGACGATGAATATCATGTTAACACCAAGAAACTATCGGCAGATGGTAGTGAGGAGCAGGTGTTAACAGGTGGAATGCTGAAATTAAATCCATAAATCAGGAGCTGTTGCAGAAGAGAGCATGATATGGGAAAGAATGCAGCAAGGCAGACAGCAGATAAAGCAGGACACGAAGGCCCGATAACGACGGGGAGTCCTAATGTTACAACCGGAGGACTCCCGGCTGCGCGAATGGGGGATTCATTTACTTGTAAGGAACATGGGACGGGGGTAATTAGCGGAGGTTCGAAAACAGTTACTATCAATGGAGTACCTGCGGCCAGACAAGGGGATAAGGTTATCTGTGGTAAAATGGCATTACCACCAACAAAAAGTCCCAGACCACCTGAATATCACTACGCTACATTAGCTAAAAATACGAACGAAGATGGCTCAGTCAAGGTGAAAAATCCAGAAGAATTTCAGATGAGCGTGTTACTGGCTTCATCAAAACTATCAGATTCGGATGGAGATGGGAATTTTGATACCGCAAATAGTAAATTAGTTGTGATGGATTATCAATTAAAACATTCAACTGATGATGGTGTCGATATAAGTGGCGGAGCCACTATTGGTAAAGCTGAGCTTAGTGCAACGACTATTTCTAATGGAGATATTGGAACTACTTCATTTGATGCTAAAGCTACAGGAATATCCGGAAATATAGCTACCAGCTCAGGAAAAGAAAACTCTGGAGATTATGCAACTGTAAAGGCGGAGGGAACAGTTGGTGTAGCAGAAGCAAAAGCGGAAAGCTCAATAATACATAATGAGAAGGAACAACAGTATGGGTTTAGCGGAGAAATTGGGGCTGAAGCCGCTGTGGCTAAAGGGGAATTATCAGGCTCGTCTGAGATGAAATATTTTAGAATAAAAGGGGCCCTGGCTGGTTCGGCTGGTTCCGTAGGAATTGGAGGGGGTGCGAGTGGTCTGCTTGATTTGGATAACTGGATGGTTAAAGGAAAAATCATAGGTGAAATTGCTGCTATTCTTGGGCTCAGGGGTGATTTAGAGATTCAGATAGGCCCATTTTTTGATTCTCCAGGTAGTACAGGAAATGTTGGGCAAGGAATGATTCTGACAGGAATAGGAACAGTAATTATTGGTGGGTAACCAAAATAAAAATCTATTCTCTACAGCAATAGCATTTAGAGTTTCATATTTAATAGGTAATTAATGATGAGTGTATACAGAAATAGAAAATTCAGAATAATGCTTGGTGTTGCTTTATGTTTTTTATTTATTAAAGTAGCTCTATATATAGGGAGGACATACTGGGGTACAATGATATTTCTAACTGGTACGTATTTGTTTTTTTTCTATACTTTTTTTAGTATTATTGATAGTGGAATTGAAAAGGCTGGAGTTTTCCACGAAAAACATAACAATGAAAATATTAAAAAACAACCATTAAGTTTTTTCATGAAGAATAGAAAAGATATAGCCAAATTATATAAACTACCATTTAATTTATTATTCATATATTGTGCAATAAAATATACAGTTAGTACTTTTTTCTAGTTTACACTACACTACAATGATCACTGCGTATTTGCAAGCTACGCGTCAAACACTCCGTTAAGGACAGATGTGAGGTGCTTATAAAACATTATATATGTTAGATGTCCGATAGTATTTTCCTTTGCGTTAGGAGTCGAGGGCTATGAAAAATATAACAATGATGTTTTTTCCAGAAAAAAATGCATATGAATTTGATTATCATAAGGGAAATCTTTGGCGTTGTCGTTATACTTCGGCAGACGCAAAAAGTTTGCATTACAAAATGCTACTTCCGTTAACTGTCAAACCTATTAGCATAAAACCTAAACTTGTTGAGGGAGTTGGTAATCTTTATACTATTGGCTCTTATCAAACAATATCTGAGGCTCAATCTCCGTTTATGGAGGTGGATGTGGTTTATGAGCATATAGAGAATGATATTGACGCCAGCGACTGGCTTGATAAGGTATTGTCTTTTCTTGGTGAAGAAGTTATTCATCGCAGAGACTATTATAGTGTCAGTGGTAAATATTCTGATGTATTAACAAGTAATGGGTTTGATGAGGATAAAGTAATATCCAGAATTAGAGTGTTTAAAAATTATGATTTTGAACATAAAGGCGCTTATTTGATCATGGTAAAGGTCAGTTGTCCGTATAAAGATTATGAGTCATTGGCTGAATATTTTCTTGATTGCGTCAAATCTTTCACCTTTATTAATGATTCTAAATGGCATCTGGCAGAAGAACTCAAAAGCATAAATTTAGATATACCAACAAGTTATTCATTTTTTTATCCAATTTTATGGCAATATGCAGAGCGATATAATAATGAAAAGATGAGTTTTTTTTCTTTATCTCTAAAAGATGCAGGGGGAATACCTGGCCGTATTTATGGTTACTTTTTATGCCATAATGCGGAAATTAATAAAGAAACGATCTGCGACTTGATTACTAAGGGAGTCAAAGAACCAAAACATTCAGGAATAGATAAAATCCTTCTGAATGAAGTGAGTGATGTTTTTAATAAACAAATTTCTGAACTGTGGTCGGGTACGTTTAGTGTAAGTGATACGCAGAAGCATAATGGTGAGCTGGTTGTGTTCGCAGGACGGCTTGGGAATGCTTGGTTTTATTTTATTGGGGCATCAGCAAACAGAACGTCAAGCTTTATGTCATGGGCAGCGGTAAAACGAGCCATGGATATAATTATCAATTCTTTAAATAATTACGATTTATCCTATGAAGATGATTTCTACGAACATAAATAACAAAGAAATCGCATGATGAGCGTAGGAATTCATAAATATAATATCCATTCATGATTCATAACGTCCGTTAAAATAGATTAAGAATACGCACCTATGAATGACATATGGATATCCGAACATGTACTTAAATACACACCTGATGAGTTTCGTGTTACCTGCCCGCGTAAATTTATTTACCTGTGGTGGTAGTGGTGGTAGTGGTGGTAGTGGTGGTAGTGGTGGCGTCAGCCATAATACGTTGCCGGATGTGTGTAAAACACTGGGTGAAGGCGTTCCGGTTCCCTATGAGAATGAAGCGTACTCCAGTGACCTGGTAAAAGGTACTGTCAGCGTGTTTGCTGACGGCGGCAATATGATCGCTAATGTTGGTTCACAGTTTGCGCGAAGTGTGTTTGATGAACCGGGGAGTATGGGGGGGATAAAATCCAGAACAAATAAAGCCGAAGCAGAGTGGATCAGTCATTCATTTGACGTTTTTTTTGAGAAAAGACCAGCCTGTCGCTTGACAGATAAAATGTTCATGAACCACCGGAACACTGCATGTTTGGGAGGAGAATTACAAGATTTTCTCGATAATAATCGATATAGAAGGTTTTAAGAATAAGATATGTGAATGGGCAAAAGAATGTTATCTCGAATATTTCGGTGGTGGCTTGGGACCAAAATCAAGCGGAGCTAAATATGCTCATTATCAGGACTGTCTAAACGATAAAATCAAGAATGATGCTTATGAATATGATCCGGAAAAGAAAAAAAACTATCCGTCAGGGGACACGGCAAAAGAGCTTTCATTTAAACCGGTTGACGGAAAATCGACTCCTATATATCCTCGCGGAAATAAACTTGGAAAATGGAGCGAATGGGGTGTAGAGACAATTGGAGATTCAGACATGAATCTAGACCTAGGTACGGCATCGGGTCGACGGCGTATGGATCTTGTGGTGAAAGTTCTTGGCAAAATTAAATATCTTTTTGATATCAAATTCCCGGAGGACGGTTTTGTTGAAGGACAAGAAAAGGCATATAATCGTATTGCAGATGACATTGGTGCGGATTTTAAGCCATTTTATCTGGAAGACGAGTGTCAAGACTGGCCAGAAGAGTGCCCAAACGAAACGAAAAAAGAGTTATCTGCAGAAGAAATTCAGGAAGCATTGAACAAAGATAGAGAGCGGCAATTACAAATAGCCAAAAATAGTCAGGAAATCGACTGGGGTATGATTGGATTAATATTAGCCTCTATCGTTGCTACTGCGTCCCCATTTGATGGTCCAGCAGGAGACGTGGCAGGATGGAGTGCTGTAGCAACTAGGGCAGCAGAAAGAAGTGTTTTCTTTTTCCCTGCGGCATATTAGTCATGTTTGAAAATAAAATATGGTTAGCATTCAGTAATATTATCATGCAGTACATTCTCACAACAATATAAACATGAGAAAGTTAGCCCACCAATATATAGAGAAATGGTGAAATATGAAAAAAATTCAAAATATGCTGAATGATGAGCAGATAAGAGAGCTGGGACAACTTGATGATATCGCTATTAAAGGGATTAACGCAATAGCTGCGAGAATCAGTCTGGGATTAGAAATATACATCCCACCACGCGATACGCACATTCTCTACCCTCAGCTTGAAACTTTATTTGAAGACTACTATGCTCGTTTTTCATCCAACCTTAATTATTACGGACTACCTCCTACTGGTAAAATATTAAAAATCACATCAAAATTCTTAGCCACAATGCGTAACAAACTAGAAGATTTTGATTACAATGCACATTATAATCCTTATGTGTTTTTTGATGATCGTTTTAATGGAAGGCTTTTCAACGCGTCACCGTGGAATGGACTATTTTGGGGACAACCACCCAAAGAGAATGAATTATCTCCTGTATGGGCAACAATGGCATTAAGAAAAAACACTAATAGCCTTCATATCGATACACTTCTGGATATGACCTTTCAGTGGTGTAATCAGGTACAGCCTGCGCACGGGAATGCAGGACTTTATTTTTGCCCTACAATTGGCAGAGCCGGAGCCAATTATTACTATGCTTTAATGCAACGCCACCCAGGAATTGACTATTTGAATCGAATCGATTTTGTTAATGCAACGCGCAATAAATTCAACCGAATTAAAGGTATTAACTGGATTACTATCCTGAATGATGAGATTGTGGAAGAGTTGGGCGGCCTGGAATATTGTAAGAAACAAGTGGAGCCTGAATGTCACATTGAACAATGGAAAGGTGGAATTATTATCATTGCAGGCCCTATCCCCCAAAGCGGAGACACTTATAGCAATTTTATTCCTGAACGTTACAAAAAAGTTGCCGCACTAACGCGTCCCGTTCGACTGAATGATTACGGAGGCCGTAAATTTCTGAAACTGGAAGAACCTTTTGATAACGAGACAGAGTTGAATAAATGGATCAAACGTTTTGATTAACGGGGGGGGGGGAGATTTTCATATGTGGCAGGTTAAAAACCGGACACCTTACGCCGTAAAACATAGCTGGATACGGGGTAGATGTGGAGAGGAAATATGGACTGTGGCGCTTAAGGCCACATTTGATGTTCTACCTGATGGAACAACGCAGTTGTCTTCCCCTCAATTGCCAGTAAATGCAGGACCAGTACTTAACAGTGGCAGCGAAACATTATTATATGATGCTGACCTCGGGCCAGTAAAAAATGCTACCGATATTATTCTGAATGGTTGTGCTGTATCACCGGACAGTAGCAAGGTTACATTTGTTCCTGTGGGGCTACGGGTAGGGAAAATGATTCGTCTTGCCAGAGTGTATGGTGACAGAATATGGGACGGCAAACGGTACGGCGAACCTGAACCATTTAACCTGATGCCGTTGGTTTACAGCAAAATGAGCCAGGGAGACTTTTTACCGTCTACCCGTGATAATTTTAATCCAGCGGGGATATCTGTTGATACGCAACCCCAAGCAGGTAAATCAAAACTACCTAATATTGAATTTTATGGTGACGATCAAACCCCCGGTTTCGGCGCGTTACACCGGCACTGGCCGGGACGCCTGCAATTTGCAGGAACCTATGATGAAAAGTGGCAGCAGGAGCAGGCTCCGCTATTGCCGGATGACCTGGATGACCGCTACTGGCAGTGCGCACCACCACCACTGTATGCCGGAAATCGACTGAAAGGTGGCGAAGTCGTCTGCCTGGGTAATCTGGCACCTCCCGGCTACGGGCATAACGGATTACTGATATTTGCCTTACCGCGTATTGTTCCTTCCTTCAGAACTCAGTTTTATGACGGAAGCGTGCGTTATCATCAGGGCAAATTGCATTCCGTCATTATCGAATCTGATTTTCCCCGCGTCAGCCTGGTCTGGCACAGTGCATTACCCTGTCATCATCTGGTGAATCAGCTTGAATCCACAACCGTGTCGGAGAAAAAGCGTTTATTTATCAGAAGTACCAGACTTCCGGTAAGCTTTCCTGAATGGGAGCAACTCTTATGACAGCAATAATCTCTGCGGCATGTCTGTTTCCTTCCGGGCCGACACTGCCACTGGCAGATATTGCCAGCCGTCTTCAGTTCTCTCTGGTACGTAAACATCCTTTATTTGTGGATCGCTGTGGTGCCAGTATAAGAGCGAGTTATTTTCCTGAAATTGTGTATGTACAGCCAGAAGAACGTTTCCGACAACTGACCCGACAGGTACTGGATGAATTACTTGAGCGCCAGCCAGAACTAAAAATATTAGCATCATCCAGGATATGGGTACTGCTCCCTTCGTTGAGCCGATCGGGAATGACCCCCAGTGTTATCTCAGCAGTGGAAGAAACCATTCAGGGAAATATCGGGCAAAATACCTGCGACATTCAGATACTACATGGTGGGCCAGCTGAGTTGGCGGCAGTGCTGGAAACCCTTGTCGCCGATAAAAGACAAAAAGACAGGGTCGATATTCTTCTTGCTGTTGATTCCTGGCTACCTGCCCCCTCCCTGATGTGGCTGGATGAGCAGAATCTGTTGCATAACGCGCTTCGTCAATTCCGGGGAGATATGCACCCGAATCCTTATGGCAGGATACCTTCGGAAGGCGCGGCGGCAGTGGTACTGACCTCAGGAGTACCAGATAGCGCCTGGTGTGTTATCCGTGGGGCCGGAGGCGCAGATGAGGATGTTCTGTATTCAGATGAGGGCGTTTGTCTGGGAAAAGGGTTAATTCGAGCAGCGCAGAAGGCTGTGAGTGTTGCCGGAAATCCTCTCCTGGAAAGTATAATCAGTGATGTGAATGGCGAACCTTATCGGGCAGATGAACTGGGATTTACACTACTGAAACTGAGCAACTATTTTACCGAGGATTATACACGGGAAACCCCTACGCTGGCGAGTGGCGACCTGGGGTGTTCTGGTTTGTTAACACATCTGGCACTAGTTGCATGGCAAATGCGTTCGTCTGTACGAACTGGAAATGTGATGGTTTTATCAAGCTCCGATGATAAACGGCGTGGCGCAGTAGTGCTTTCGGCTGTCCAGGGAAGATAGTCTCGTTATAATGATTAATATCAATTGGTTAACGAAGTGCCATAAAGGTAGCGATGGTGTAAGTCATAATACACCACCGGATGTCTGTAAAACGCCGTGTGAGGCTTTTTGGTAAGACTCATCTTGATTTCTTGAAACGGTATGGCGATGTTCCAGCATATCAAATTTAAGTTTGAATGATGTTCAATGTGAAGGAGGATGGGGCTTCACCTGCATAATGCAGCATGGATATTTTAGCGTCGCTGTTTGTAAAAAACACCAACAAAACCAATAATAAACCGCCCCCCCACCCTGCCTTTTCCATCGCCCGGTATTTTTCATCCTTCAAATCCGCTCTCAGGAAAGAAAGCACCACCGTGCATTAATCAACAGAAACGGGTCAATAAAACTGTTTCAGTGTTTCAAGCAGGGCATGTGCCGCTTTAGACAGCTGCGTATGCCCAGGGTGGATAACACCGATGCACTTTTCAATCGACGGGTTCTCCAGCGGAATACAGACCGCACCCAGCGACGTCATCTGCGACGCGCACAGAGCCGGGACGGCGCTGCCGCCAAGCCCACTGGCAACCATTCGACCAACCGTCACCAGCTGGTGACTTTCCAGCGCGACATCCAGCCTGCGACCGCTGCGGGCCAGTTCCTCTTCCATCATCAGACGTACCGCCGAGGGACGCTGCAGAGTAATGAAATCCAGCGTCAGCAACTCCTCCCAGGACAGGCTTTTTCGGGCAGCCAGAACCGACTCTTTCGGCACGATCGCCACAAAACGATCGAGACCCAGCGGGGTAAACAGCAGGTTGTGGGTCGGCGCTGGCTCAAAGGCGATCCCCATCTCCACCCGTCCCTCCCGCACCATCTCGATCACCTGCTCGTTGATGACATCGTGCACGGTGACGTTGATCCCGGTATAGCGATCGCGAAAGGTTTTCAGAACCTCGGGCAGCACGTTAGCCGCAAATGACGGCATCGCCGCAACCGAGATTTTGCCACGCTGTAGCGTAAAACACTGGTGCATGGCCTCTTCGACATTATCCCAGTCGGCAAGCAGCTGCCGCGCCATCGGTAAAAACGTCTCCCCCTCCTGCGTCAGAGCAACTTTACGTGTGCTCCGCTGTAACAGCGGACCTCCCAGCGCATCCTCCAGCCCTTTAATCGTCAGGCTCAATGCTGGCTGGGAAAGATTCAACCGTTCGCTGGCATGCGCGAAATTCAGAGTGTGAGCTACCGCTAAAAACGCGCGTAACTGTTTGACACTCATTCTCATTTTTCACCTTGTTAACTAATTGAAAAAAATTTAGTTAACAACAAATTAATAAAAAAACCAAATGAATGGGTCACAAATTCAAAATTAACAAATGAGTCACCGCCCCTAATGATACCGACACAGATAACGGGAGAGATAACTATGGCGGGACTGGATAAGCGCGTCGGTAGCTATGCGCAGGCGCTGGATGGGCTGACGGACGGGATGACCTTGCTGGCGGGCGGCTTCGGCCTGTGCGGTATTCCTGAAAATCTGATCGCGGAAGTCAGACGCCGTCAGGTGCAGGGTCTGACTGCAGTTTCAAACAATTGTGGTGTGGATGGTTTCGGTCTCGGGATCCTGCTCGAAACACGCCAGGTGCGCAAGGTCGTGGCGTCGTACGTGGGCGAGAATGCGTTATTTGAGCAACAGGTGCTGAGCGGTGAGCTGGAGATTGAGCTGACACCTCAGGGGACACTGGCAGAAAAGGTGCGCGCAGGCGGAGCCGGTATTCCGGCATTTTACACGGCAACCGGATATGGCACTCCCGTCGCGGCTGGCAAAGAAGCGCGCCAGTTTGCAGGTAAGCACTACATCCTGGAAGAGGCCATCACCGGAGATTTCGCGCTCATCAAGGGCTGGAAAGCGGACTGGTACGGCAACGTTATCTACCGACATACCGCGCAAAACTTTAACCCCCTGATGGCAACCGCAGGCCGGATAACGGTTGTGGAGGTGGAGGAAATTGTCCCGCCGGGCGAATTGCCCCCGTCTGCCATTCATACCCCGGGGATTTACGTCGACAGGATTATTGTCGGCCAGTTTGAAAAACGCATTGAACAGCGCACGCTGCGCGCAGAGGGAGTCTGACTATGTTAACCCGTGAACAGATGGCTATGCGCGTTGCCAGAGAACTGCACGACGGCTACTACGTCAATCTGGGGATCGGCATCCCTACGCTTGTGGCGAACTATATCCCGGCAGGGATGGACGTGATGCTTCAGTCCGAAAATGGCCTGCTGGGGATGGGAGCGTTTCCTGATGAGCAGAGCCTCGATGCCGACATGATCAACGCCGGGAAGCAGACCGTGACCGCACGAACAGGTGCCGCCATTTTCGACTCGGCCCAGTCGTTTGCCATGATCCGCGGTGGCCATGTGGATTTAACCGTACTGGGGGCGTTTGAGGTGGATATCGAAGGCAATATCGCCTCGTGGATGATCCCCGGGAAAATGGTGAAAGGCATGGGTGGCGCGATGGATTTGGTCGCCGGGGCGCAGAACATCATTGTGGTGATGACCCACGCGTCGAAAAACGGCGAATCAAAATTGCTGCAGCGCTGCACCCTGCCCCTTACGGGCGTGGGCTGTATCCGCCGGGTCTTAACCGATCTGGCTCTGCTGGAGATAGAAAACGGGGCGTTCATTCTCCGGGAGTATGCACCGAGCGTCAGCATTGACGATATCGTCCGCAAAACGGCCGGGAAAATCATCGTTGCGGACGATGTTCGCGAAATGTGCTTCATGGAGAACGCCCTATGAAAGAGGTCATGATTGTCGGGGCAACGCGAACCCCTATTGGCAGTTTTCGCGGTGCACTCTCCCCCCTTTCAGCGGTTGAGTTGGGCGCTGTCGCGGTACGTCGCCTGCTTGAAGAGAGCCAGCTTCCCGCAGGTGAAATTGACGAACTCATATTTGGTCAGGTGCTGACGGCAGGCTGTGGGCAAAACCCGGCGCGACAGACAGCAATCACATCCGGTTTACCTGCCAGCGTCCCGGCGGCCACGGTGAATCTGGTTTGCGGCGCGGGGTTAAAAGCCGTGCAACTGGCGGCACAAGCGATCCGCTGCGGTGATGCCAGCGTTGTTATCGCAGGTGGTCAGGAAAGCATGAGTAATGCCCCCTACCTGCTGGACGGCGCACGGGCCGGGCTGCGCTTTGGTCATGCAGGCCTGCAGGACAGCATGATTGTCGATGGCCTGTGGGATGCATTTAACGATTATCACATGGGGATCACTGCCGAAAACGTCGCCCGGCAGTATGGCATTTCACGCGAGGAGCAGGATGCTTTCGCCGTTTTGTCACAGCAAAAAGCGGCGGCGGCTATCGAATCAGATCGGTTTGCGGCTGAAATTTCCCCCGTCACGGTGACGCAGGGTAAAAAACCGCCATTGATTATCGACCGTGATGAACAGCCCCGACCCGGAACAACCCCCGATCAACTCTCCCGACTGCGTCCGGCTTTTCGTCAGGACACCGGCACGGTGACAGCGGGCAATGCTTCAACCCTGAATGATGGTGCGGCGGCAGTGTTGTTGATGAGCGGTGAAAAAGCGCGGGAAAGTGGCTTACCGGTGCTGGGCCGGATCGTGAGCTATGCGGTCACGGGCGTCGATCCGGCAGTCATGGGCATTGGCCCCGTCAGCGCCTGTCAGACGGCGCTGGCGCGAGCGGGTTGGTCACTGGAAGAAGTGGAATTAATTGAAGCCAATGAAGCCTTTGCCGCGCAGTCGCTGGCAGTCGGCAAAGCGCTCGGCTGGGAAAGCAGCAAAGTGAACGTTAACGGCGGCGCAATCGCGCTGGGGCATCCCATCGGTGCGTCCGGCTGTCGGATCCTCGTGACGCTACTGTATGAAATGCAGCGTCGTAACGTCAAAAAAGGGCTCGTCACCCTGTGCGTAGGCGGCGGACAAGGGATCGCGTTGACCATCGCGCGCTAAACCTGCCCGGACATCTCGTTTGTACCCGAATATAACAATGATAGTGAGGAGTCGTAATGAGTGTGTTGATTGCCCTGGCGGCGCTGGCATTGCTGATGCTGGCAGCCTATCGCGGATACAGCGTTATTTTGTTTGCCCCCATCGCAGCACTGGGGGCAGTGCTACTCACCGACCCGGGTGCCGTTGGCCCGACATTTACCGGCCTGTTCATGGAAAAAATGGTCGGCTTCGTTAAGCTCTACTTCCCGGTGTTCTTGCTGGGTGCGGTCTTTGGCAAGCTGATTGAACTCTCCGGCTTTTCCCGTTCGATTGTCGCTGCGGCCATTCAGATACTGGGACGTCGCCACGCGATCCCGGTGATCGTGGTCGTGTGCGCGCTGCTCACCTATGGCGGTGTGTCGCTGTTCGTCGTTGCCTTTGCGGTTTACCCTTTCGCCGCAGAGTTGTTCCGCCAGAGTGGCATACCGAAACGACTGATCCCCGCCACCGTCGCGCTGGGCGCTTTCTCGTTTACGATGGACGCCCTGCCTGGCACACCGCAGATCCAGAATATTATTCCCACCAGCTTTTTCGGCACCAACGCCTGGGCCGCTCCGTGGCTTGGCGTTATCGGCTCGCTGTTTATTATCTGCTTTGGTCTGCTATGGCTGGAGCGCCAGCGTCGTAAGGCACTCAATAACAATGAGGGCTATGGTTCAGATCTGAAAAACGAACCTGAAACACCCGATAATATTAACCTTCCCCACCCACTTATTGCGATTGCCCCACTGCTGGTCGTCGGGATACTGAACCTGCTGTTTACCCGTTGGATCCCCGGCTGGTACGGCACGAGCCATGAACTGACGCTGCCGGGTCTGGCGAAGCCGATTGTGACCGAAGTCAGCAAAATCACCGCCATCTGGGCGGTGGAGGCCGCGCTGCTCTCCGGCATCCTGCTGGTGCTGATCTTCGGCTTTCGTAATATTCACGGACGCCTGGCCGAAGGCAGTCGGACGGCGGTCAGTGGCGCGATTCTGGCGGCCATGAATACGGCGTCTGAATATGGTTTCGGGGCCGTTATTGCCGCGCTGCCTGGTTTTCTGGTTCTGTCCAAAGGGCTGGCCGCGATCCCAAACCCGCTGTTAAACGAAGCGATCAGTGTAACCGTCCTCGCCGGGATCACCGGTTCCGCCTCCGGGGGGATGAGTATTGCGCTCGCGGCAATGTCTGACGCCTTTATTGCCGCCGCGCACGCCGCCAATATACCTCTTGAGGTGCTACACCGCGTGGCTTCGATGGCCAGCGGCGGTATGGATACACTGCCCCATAATGGTGCCGTGATTACGCTGCTCGCAATTACAGGTCTTAGCCATCGCCAGGCCTATGGCGGTATTTTTGCCATTACGATCATTAAAAGTCTGGCGGTGCTTTTTGTCATTGCCGTGTTCTATCTGACCGGCATTGTGTAAGGAGAATAAAATGAATTTGAACGGTAAAACGGCGCTTGTGACGGGTTCCACCAGCGGGATTGGTCTGGGGATCGCCCGCGTGCTGGCAAAGGCGGGCGCACAACTCATACTCAATGGCTTTGGTGACAGTGAGCATGCAAGAGCTGAAATAGCAACGTCAGGGGTCACACCAGGCTATCACGATGCGGATTTACGGGACGTGTTACAAATCGAGGCCATGATGCGCTATGCCGACGCTCACTTTGGCGGCGTGGATATTCTGATTAATAACGCCGGGATACAGCACGTCGCCCCTGTCGATGCCTTCCCGGTGGACAAATGGAATGACATTATTGCCATTAACCTCTCGTCCGTGTTTCACACCAGCCGGCTCGCGCTGCCCAGCATGCGCGAAAAAAACTGGGGGCGAATTATCAATATCGCCTCCGTTCACGGACTGGTCGCGTCAAAAGAGAAATCTGCCTACGTTGCCGCCAAGCATGGCGTGATTGGATTCACCAAATCCCTCGCGCTGGAAACCGCCCGCACCGGCATTACCTGCAATGCTATCTGCCCTGGCTGGGTTTTAACACCGCTGGTGCAACAGCAAATTGACCGCCGTATCGCGGACGGCGTAGCTCCGGAAAACGCACGCGAGCAGTTGCTGGCGGAAAAACAGCCCTCAGGTGAGTTTGTTACGCCTGAACAGCTGGGTGAACTGGCGCTGTTTTTATGCAGCGAGAATGCCATTCACGTGCGCGGTGCAGCCTGGAATATGGATGGCGGCTGGGTCGCTCAGTAAAACATGCCCACCTGGCGGTTAGCAGGTGGAGCTGGTTTTATCGGATGCCAGATTCTTCGACACCGGAACGTACTCACCAATGGGGCGTTGCATTGCCCCAATAATGTCTTGATAGGATGTTGATTTTACCGTGAAAAATCATAGGCAGGAGTAAGTGCATATTTTGAAAGATGCTCAATCGCTGGCACACAAACGGCATCTCCCATTGCGAAATATCCCTTGTTAGCATTATCTGGTAACACAAAGCTATCACGTACCCCCTGTAGACGAGCATATTCTCTGGGAGTAAGCAATCGCCCGTTCCATCCGCCGTTCCCGGCTCGTATCAATATCTGTTTGCTGGAGCCCCCTCGGGGAGTTCTTAAACATCCAGCGATACCGTCAGTTCGCAGTTCAGCCATAGAGGCTCCTGCTCTCATTCTTCTGAATACAGTACCGTATGAGAAGAATTTGTTATCCATCATTGCCTGTAACTTTGTCTGATGAGCAGGGCTCATCTGAGCAAACAAATGATGTTTACGATCATCTGACCACCATAAGGAAGAATCATCCGGGATATCATGTTCAATGATATCACCCAGTGTTGTTGTCCTTGGCTCAGGAAGAGGAATATCAAATAATCCCCAATGTAAATCTTCATGAGAAGCGATGATCTTTTTCAGTCTGGCTGAGCGGAGCTTTGGCTGTTCATCAAACTTCTGCCACCAGGAATTGAAAAGGCCCCCAGCATTTTTTACATGCATAAATTTCGTTGCAATAGTGTCTATTACTGCAATCAAAAAAACACGAGGCCGACTCTGCGGAGTGAAAAGAACAGCGTCCAGTTCAATGATATCAACGACGAACCCAAGCTCTGACAATGCCTTGACTGTCTCAACAACATCTTTCCCGCCATGCGACGTCAAGAAGCCTGATACATTCTCTAGCATGACCATTTTGGGTAAATCGTTCGCAAGCTTTTTTTGCTCAAGAATCTTTAAAACAGCGTGAAGCGTTCCTGACTCTTCCCCTGCAAGCCCGGCTCTGGCTCCAGCCACGGATAAGTCGGTACAAGGGAATGAAACCGTATAAAGGAAAACGTCTTCTGGAAGAAGTTTTTCAGGTTCAGCCGCTACCTTCCAGATGTCTTCCAGATGGAAATGATCATCACCATAGTTTTCCACATAAGTGCTCATTTTATCGGCAGAAATATCGTTGGCCCATACACATTGCCAACCAGAGCCCTCAAGCCCTTCCCGCACTAATCCCACCCCAGCAAAAAACTCCGCAAATCTCATTTTTCAGCTAGCCACCAATCTGTTGAATTCGTCTAAAAGACTATCATTTCTACTGTATATTTCACCAGATCTAACTTCAAGGATTGTACGTCCATGCTCTTGCACGAAGCCATATGATATCGATTTTCTGAAACGTTGACGTCTGGAAGCACTACCTACAGTTCGGTCATAGTTCGCCCGATAATCTGGCAGCCAGGCGTCAAAAAAGGGTTCTTTAAGTGCGCTACCAGGAATAGCTTTGACGACAAGATCGCGATAATCGGTTGAATAGGAGCAAAAGAGATGATTGACTTCGCAATCCTCCAAAAGCTTGGCTTCACCCGTATTCAGGTGATACTGATATTCGTAAGCGCTCCTCAACGCGGACGACTTTACTTCCCAGCCCTGAAGGTCAGCTCCCGTAACACCATTACCACGTCGCCCTGTAAGAATTGAACCAAACAACTCCCATAAAACCGAGGGAACATGCCCTGCAACTTTTAGGTTATGTGACCTCAACAGATTGATTTTTTCTTCGTCATAGATATGACGAGAATAGAAAACAAAGGCATTATCCAACGTATTACTCATCGCATTCTCCCAGATTAGCCAGGAGACTTTCTGGTGAAACTTCCAGCGCAGCAGCCAGTTTGCATATGTTCAGAAGGCTGATGTTTCTCTGTCCGCGCTCAACAGAACTAACATATGTCCGATCAAGTTGAGCTCGCTCAGCCACCTGTTCCTGGCTTAACTGTAGCTCAATCCTTAACCTGTACATTTTCTTACCAAAGGCTTTTAAAATTAGCTCTTCTGACATTTACGTCTCCCATTTAACAGAGAGACATGATCAATATCCTGATGACTATGAGTCCACGGACTATAAGTCACATCACGCATAAATTATGGCGGAGGAAGGTCACTTTCCCATAAAAAAATCCGCAAGGGCCGCTTGCGGATCTCGGTTTAAAAACCGTGACGGTTATTCATCCTTCACCACTATCAGCGGTTCAATATCACTCTCTTTCTTCACCACCAGCGTATCATCCCCGCGCAGGCAGGTGCCGCCGTAGTTACCGCCAACGGTAAAGGTACAGACCTGAATGTACTTACCGTCAACGTTCGGCAGGCACCACAGCTGCTGGTAGATGTTTTTGCGATCGACAAACTTGCCGCTGGATTTATCCAGCAGTTCATCCTGTGAGCTGATCAAATCAATATTGCTGCCGCAGCGTCCGGCAATCGGTTTGACGGCATAACCGGTCTGCTTCAGCAGGTCGTTAACGTCAAAATCAGTATCGAGCAGATAACGGTGGTTCGGGAAGAGTTGCCACAACACCGGCAAAATCGCCTTGTTGCCCGGGATCACCGTCCACAGCGGTTCGAATACCAGCACTTCCGGGCGCAGCAACACATCAATCAGACGAACGTCACCTTCGGGGTGTCCGGTGCGGATCGGTACGGCAGCGTACTCCGTTTCACTTACCTCGCGGATCTGCTCGATCGCCGTCTCCCACGCCCAGGTTTTCCACACGCAGTTGACGTGGCGACCTTCATCATCGATCAACTGCCCGGCTGTATCCCAGCTTAGCGCGCTAAGCCCATGCAGAATTTTGGTTTCAAATCCGGCCTGCATCAGTGAACGCTGAATGAAGAGCGCGTGATAATCCTCTTCAACATCGTTGTCCTGCATGATGTGCACAAACGGACGCGCATGGCTGTGTTTCCACGCACCGGTAAGTTCTTCCAGCAAACCTTCCGCCGGGTTGTGCCCGGTACCGCGATAGCCGTGTTTCACCCACTCCTCAAGGATCAACCCACCCTCCGTATGGCAGGACGCGGAATCAGCGTTGTACTCATAGACCTTAATACCGCGCTCATCCATACAGAAATCCATACGACCGGTGATCATATGGTGGCGACGCCATTGCCAGGAGAGGCGCAGGCGAGGCCAGAGGATTTTGGGGATGTCGAAAAGTGCCAGTAAGTTATCGTCTTTCAGCACCTTATCGGTCGCGTGCAGGTACATCAGGTGCAGTTCGTTGGTCGCTTTGATCAGCTCCTGCTCAGCGCTTTCCGTAATGGTGAAATACTGGCACGGGTCTTTATTGATAACATGACCGTTCGCGCGCACGTAAGCCTGCTGCAGTGCATCAGCTTCGTTGAGCCATTTCCCGTCGAACTGGCGTCTGTTTTTGAGCCGCGCACCGCTAATTTTCAGCAATTCACCGTCGATTTCCGGCTGCGGAATGCTGTGCTCAACGTCATCGGTCTGAAGCATCCAGCCAAGAATTTCGGTGTCGTTAAAGGTGTCATGGATTGTGTAACAGCCGTTCTCAACGCTCAGTTTCAGCTCACGCGTCCACTGCTGCCCCAGCGGGAGCGGTGAGTGAATAACGTTTTGCTCCGCAATACGTACTTTATCGCCCAACAGCTGGGTGATCACCGCCACGTGGCCGGTTTCGTGGAACTCGCCGCCCTTTTGCCAGATAAGCAGTGCCCCGGCGCGCGGTGCGCGTTTTGAGCCATTGGCAAATGCCTGTAACGGCAGGATGTTATCGTTCACCACTTCACGCAAAAAGCGCAGCGAGAAGATTTCCCACGCCATGCCGACGTCGGTAAAGACAAAACCATAGTTGAGGAACAGGAAACGGCGCGCAAACTCAACACACTGCCATTTATGGCCCATGTATTCGTTGCCGATATAGCTTCGGAAATCTGCATCTTCCGGGTAGCTACGCGGATCAAGGCTGCCGTAATCTGAAGAGTAAATCGCCACGCCACCCGGCGCATAGCCTAACAACGTCCCGAACGGTGCGTCACTGCTTAACTTTCCTTTACGCATGTATCCAACCTAAAAAGGCAGGCGGCAATTTTTTGAAAGGTTGTTGTCGTCTGCACGTTGCAATTAACCAGACAGAGGTGGCGTTATCATACACCGCACCCTTCCATTACGCTCGCATCGTTAAACGGTTCATCTATCTCCTGCTACACTGCCTCAACACATCACTAAAAAGGCAGGCCAACATGTCAGACAACACTTACCAGCCACCGAAAGTGTGGGAGTGGAAAAAGAACAACGGCGGCGCGTTCGCCAATATCAACCGTCCAGTCTCCGGCGCGACACACGAGAAAGTCCTGCCAGTCGGCACGCACCCGCTGCAGCTCTATTCACTGGGTACACCGAACGGCCAGAAAGTGACCATCATGCTTGAAGAGCTCCTGGCGCTGGGCGTGACGGGAGCGGAGTACGATGCATGGTTGATCCGCATCGGCGAGGGCGATCAGTTCTCCAGCGGTTTTGTGGACGTGAACCCGAACTCGAAAATACCGGCACTGCGTGACCACTCCACAACCCCGCCAACGCGCGTGTTTGAATCCGGCAGTATTCTGCTTTACCTGGCAGAAAAATTTGGTCATTTCCTGCCAAAAGATCCGGCTGGCCGTACAGAAACCCTGAACTGGCTGTTCTGGTTGCAGGGCGCTGCGCCTTTCCTCGGCGGCGGATTCGGCCACTTCTATAACTATGCGCCGGTGAAGATTGAGTACGCAATTGACCGCTTTACGATGGAAGCCAAACGCCTGTTCGATGTGCTGGATAAGCAACTGGCACGCAGTCGTTACGTGGCAGGTGAGGAATATACCATCGCCGATATGGCTATCTGGCCGTGGTTTGGCTGCGTGGCGCTTGGCAGTGTCTATAACGCCGCCGAGTTTCTGGATGCAGAGAAGTACACCAACGTACAGCGCTGGGCCAAAGACGTAGCGCACCGCCCTGCGGTGAAGCGCGGGCGCATCGTTAACCGCACCAACGGTGAGCTAAGCGAGCAGCTACATGAACGCCATGCGGCGAGCGACTTCGATACCCATACCGAAGACAAACGTCAGGCGTAATCCCCCACCGGGCGGTTCTCCGCCCGGTTAACCACCGAACGTCGCAGAATGCTTCTGCGGCATAGCGATGGACGTTGAGGGCATGTTTGGCCTAATGGTCAGAACAGTAATGCTGGCAGTATCCTGAAGGCTTATCTCGACCTGAGTGAAGCCGGATATAACCCTTACAGCAGTTACAAAGGAACTGTCATGAAATTGATTAAAACTACGCTGATCATCAGCACATTAATTTTTTCTGCCTCAGGCATGGCGATTGATAAAACCGCAGGTGGCGCAATTGCAGGTGCGGCCATTGGCGCGGCAGTGGGCAAAGACGTGAAATCCACCGTTGGCGGTGCCGTCGTGGGTGCCGGTACTGGCGCAATGTTCAAGAGCGGCGACAAAGGTAAAGCGGCGCGTAAAGGTGGTGCCGTGGGTGCTGCCGTGGGTGCGGGTGCGGCAGCAATTACCGGTAAAAGCGTGCTGAAAGGCGCAGCTGTCGGAGCAGGTTCCGGTGCGCTGATTGGCGAAGCAACGCACTAATACATAGTGCCGGGCGGCACCGCGTTCGCCCGGCCTGTAAGCCGTATTTCACCTTCCCTCTATATTCCGCCCTTTCAGAACAGAAAATTAATGGTGATCGTCATACTGATGTTCAATCACCATACCTTCCGCCACGCTGGCAACATGACGCGCACGTGGGTGATAAACCGGTGCAGGTGCGACATAGGTGGTCTGCGACGGTGCAGGCGCAACGCTCACCGCCTGTGGAACCGTGGTGGATGACGGCACAATCACCACTTTATAACCGCTCGGAACATCCACGGTAACGCTCTGAGCCAGCGCAGAATTTGCCATAGCCAACCCAGCCAGGGCAGCAAGTAAAATAAAGAGACTTTTCATAAAATGTATTATTCCTGGGATAACTAAGAAATATCAGCATGCCAAAGAAATCTTAAGCCCAGATTAATATTCATTATTTGTAATTTGCAGAAAATGCCAAATTTATTGTTACATTATAATAAGGAAATAATCATTCAGACCGGATAAGGCACAATACAAAATTTCCTGTGTAAATCGGGCAATACAGTATAATTCTCAGTACAGGTTATTCAGTGCAAACGTCGGCCAATATTGGATCTCCCTGCCGATATTTCCCTTAACGCAAATTAGCCTATTTTTTCAACACAATATTTACAAGCTCGGGTAAACTGGCAAAAATCATTCTTTTTTCCGAAGAATCCTTACATGTCAGAACAGGCGCTAAAACAACAGATCCAGAATCTGAAAAAGCATAACGCCCGGCTTGTCAGGCTGGCGCGTGACGCCCGCAGTAAACTCAATGCCGCGCTTGACGGCACAGGTCTGTGTTTGTGGCAGCTCGATGTGCCGACGGGAAAACTGATTATTTATAACCGTCGCTGGGGATCAATGCTCGGCTATCAGCCAAAAGAGCTGAGCGCACAGTTTGAGGTCTGGCGCGAACATCTCCACCAGGACGATAAACAGCAGGTACTGGAAGCGTTCTATGACCACCTGCAGGGGAAAACCCCTTTCTACGAAGCGCTGCACCGCATGCAGAATAAAAACGGCACTATCACCTGGGTGCTGGATCGCGGGCGCGTCAGCGAATGGGACGCGCACGGCAACCCGCTTAAAGTCACTGGCACACACATCGACATGACTAAAGAGAAGCAGTACGAGGAACAGCTCGCGCAGCTTGCCAACCACGATCCGCTCACCGGCCTTGCCAACCGCCATGCCTTAGTCAAACATTTCGCAACGCTCAAAGAACACGGCCCGCTCTGCGTCGCGTTTATCGACCTGGATGATTTTAAAGCGGTTAATGATGCGTTCGGCCACCGCAGCGGCGATGAGCTGCTCATTCAGCTCAGCCAGCGCCTGCGCGCAGGCTGCCCGGAAGGGACGATTGTAGGACGCCTGGGCGGAGATGAATTTGTCTTACTGCTCCCCTTTCCCCTCGCCAGTTTGCTGATCAACAGCACGGCGCATAACTGCCTGCGCGCAGCACTGCAACTCTTCGAGCTGGATAACGGTCAGGCACAGGTCGGGGCATCAATTGGGATCGACGAAGTGCAGCCGCAGGATGATTTTGTGAACGCACTGCGGCGTGCGGATCAGTCGATGTACCAGATTAAACACACCGGTAAAAACGGTGTGGCGATTGGGACAACGCTGATTTCGGTTTCCCGCACGGGAACGGACAGGTGAAAAAAGGCCGCACAAGGCGGCCTTACGGGGAACAGAAAATCAGAAGGAAACCCAGTCGTCCGGGGTGCTTGTACGGGTATCGGCTGCGCGCGCAGGCGTTTTAAGCGGTGCGGCAGTGACCACGTTCTGGGGTTCCTGAGCCGAGAGGCGGAATTTTTGCACGGAGCGTTGCAGTTCTTCCGTCTGGCGTTCCAGCGCAGAAGCCGCAGCGGAAACTTGCTCCACCAGCGAGGCGTTTTGCTGGGTGACACCGTCCATCTGGCTGATGGCCACGCCGACCTGCGAAATGCCTTTGCTTTGCTCTTCCGACGCAGATGCAATCTGCTTCATGATAGTGGTGACTTCGGTCACAGCACGCAGAATGGCCTCCATCGTGGTACCCGTGTCGTTCACCAGCTTCGCCCCCTGCTCGACGCGGGAAACGGAATCAGCAATCAGCCCTTCGATCTCTTTTGCCGCGTTTGCACTGCGGCTTGCCAGGTTACGCACCTCGCCTGCCACTACGGCGAAACCACGCCCCTGTTCACCCGCTCGCGCTGCTTCTACCGCGGCGTTGAGGGCCAGAATATTGGTCTGGAAGGCGATGCTGTTAATCACGTTGGTAATTTCAGCAATTTTCCTGGAGCTATCGGAAATACCGCTCATGGTGGTCACCACATCATCCACCAGCGAGCCGCCACGGCTGGCCGTCGTGGAGGCGACATCCGCCAGCTGGCTGGCCTGACGCGCACTTTCCGCATTCAGCTTCACCGTGGCCGTCAGTTGCTCCATGCTGGCGGCGGTCTCTTCCAGCGCGGCGGCCTGCTCTTCGGTACGGGAAGAGAGATCGTTGTTACCGCTGGAGATCTCTGTCGCACCGCGCCAGATATTTTCACTGCCGGAACGGATGGTGCTGACCGCTTCACGCAGGCTGTCCTGCATGGCGCTGAGCAGAGGAACCAATTGTCCCACGCAGTTGCGGCCAAACGATTCAATCGGATGGCTGAGATCGCCCTGTGCAATCTGGCTGAACTGATGGCGGATGCGATTCAGCGGTTTCACCAGCATCGCAACCAGGTAGCGGTCGGTGAAGAGCAGGATCAACAGGCCGATGATGGTGGCGGTGATGATAACCGTGCGGGTCACGTTGGTCAGGCTGTCCACCACCACGCGGGTGCTGTCGAGTCTGTCACCTGCGGCTTTGTTAAAGCTCTCTGCTGCTGCTCCGAATGCACGGCTCAGCGGCGGCGTGACGTTATTGGCCTGCTGACGATAGCCATCCAGCGACGCCTGCTGTGCCTGCTGCATCTGCGGTGTAATGCCCTGATCGAGCAACGCCTGCCAGGTACTGATCACCTGCGCGGAAACCTGTTCATCCATCGGGCCTGGTGAGATAGCCTTCATCTCTTCAAGCTTTTTACTCATGTTGTTCAGCGCCTGCTGAGCAGAAGCCAGGTCTGGCGTACCGCCAGCGGCTTTGGTTTCCATCGCACGGCTCAGGCGTGTGACGAAACGGAAGTACTGATCGTTACCCTGGCTGAGCACCGTCATCTGCTGAACCAACTGACGATCAACCTCATTGCCATCGGAAACCCGGGACAGAGACCAGGAGCTATACAGGCCGACGCCCGCCCACATTAAACAAAAGATCCCCAGTATCGTCAGCATGACGAAGCGGATCGTGAAATTACGAAGCATCTGCATAAGAACATTCCTTGCCGTGAGGGTTAATTCGCCCAGAGGCGAGTCTTACCCTCGTTATCGGCAGGAAGCGAAGAAAATATAACCTTTTGTGATAATTTTTGGCTTTGCGGAAAATCGTGGCAGCCAGGCACGCCATCGCTTATCGCCATGAAATGTGATTTGATAAGAACAGAATGAAAACGCTGTTTCGAAAATTCATCGACAAGAAAGGAGACATCATGTCCTGGCACCCTTACACCGGCCGCTATGAGAATATGCAATACCGCCACTGTGGAAAAAGTGGCCTGCGCCTGCCTGCGCTGTCGCTTGGTTTGTGGCATAGCTTTGGTCACGTCCAGCCTCTCGACGCCCAGCGTGCGCTGCTGCGTAAGGCCTTCGATCTCGGCATTACCCATTTCGACCTCGCCAATAACTACGGCCCACCGGCAGGTAGCGCAGAAGAGAATTTTGGCCGTCTGCTGCGGGAAGATTTTGCCGCATATCGCGACGAGCTGATTATCTCCACCAAAGCGGGCTACGATATGTGGCCAGGGCCGTACGGTTCAGGTGGTTCACGCAAATACCTGCTCGCCAGTCTCGACCAGAGCCTGAAGCGCATGGGCGTGGAGTATGTTGATATTTTCTATTCCCACCGCGTGGATGAAAACACGCCGATGGAAGAGACTGCCGCTGCGCTGGCGCACACCGTGCAGAGCGGAAAAGCGCTGTATGTGGGTATTTCCTCCTACTCCACGGAACGCACGCAAACAATGGCCGAACTGCTGCGGGAGTGGAAGATTCCGCTGCTTATCCACCAGCCGTCCTACAACCTGCTAAACCGCTGGGTAGACAAAACCGGACTGCTGGATGCACTGGAAGCAAACGGTACGGGCTGCATTGCGTTTACCCCACTGGCTCAGGGATTGCTTACCGGAAAATATCTGAACGGTATTCCTGAAGGTTCGCGTATGCAGCGCGAAGGTAAGAAGGTACGCGGCCTGACGGAAAAAATGTTGACTGAAGCTAACCTCACTAGCCTGCGTCTGCTGAATGAGATGGCGCATGCCCGTGGGCAGACAATGGCGCAGATGGCGCTGAGCTGGCTGTTGAAAGATGAGCGCGTGACGTCAGTGCTGATTGGTGCGAGTCGGCCGGAACAGCTGGAAGAGAATGTTCAGGCGCTGGATAACCTGCGCTTTACCGAAGATGAGCTGGAACGGATTGATCGGCATGTTGCGGATGGCGAATTGAATTTGTGGCAGGCGTCGTCGGATAAATAAGGTGCGGCCTTTCACCCTCTCCCCTGTGGGGAGAGGAATAAGGTGTGTGTATTTACTTCTTACTGATCTTATCCAGATACCCCATCGCAAACGCCGACAGCACAAATGTCAGATGGATAATCACATACCACATCAGCTTATTATCCGGGACATTCTTCGCATCCATAAACACGCGCAACAAGTGGATAGAAGAGATTGCCACAATCGAAGCCGCCACTTTATTTTTCAGTGACGAAGCATCCATTTTACCCAGCCAGCTGAGCTTCTCTTTGTGCTCAGAGATATCGAGCTGGGAGACGAAGTTCTCATAGCCAGAGAACATCACCATTACCAGTAATCCCCCCACCAGCGTCATGTCCACCAGCGACAACAGCACCAGGATCAAATCCGCTTCGGCAATGGAAAAGATGTCAGGCAAGACGTGAAAAATTTCCTGGAAGAACTTAATGCACAGTGCGACCAGTGCCAGGGAAAGGCCAAAATAGACGGGAGCCAATAGCCAGCGTGAGGCGTACATTGCATTTTCAAAAAAGCGTTCCATAGTGTCCTGTCTGCAAACGAAACCAGCGCGCAGTATATCTCAACGACGCTCACTGTTTGCAACAACTAACCAACAAAACACCTACACATCGTCAGGGTTTACCTCTGGACGTGCGTACTCCGGCCAGACCAGCACCACCAGCTCCGGGTAGGCTTCCAGACTGAACTCACGAAAACATTGACGCAGGTTTAATACGTCTAAATCAGAATACGAAACTTTCTCACCATTCAGACAGCGCTTCTTGATATTGTCATAATATTTATAGACAGCAGAATTCAGGTCGCTGCAGCGGCGTTGCGCCTCAAACAGGCCCGGCGTGTCATTAATTTCCGACATCTTCATTCGCTTTATTGTCGCGTGCAGAAAATCGATATATTCATGGTTCACCCGCCAGTACCAAACCGGCGTCACCGAGTTCATCAAAACGGAGAAATGGTCTTCACCTTCCTCTTTTGTCATCAGTTCAGGTTGCGGGGGCTCACTGGCGTCTTTCGACACTTTTGTTTTATTGAACTCTTGCATCAATAAAAGAACGCCAGCGGTCAATAATAGTAATGTAATGACCGTAAAAAAAATACTGTTCATGGGTAGGCTCCATTTTTTTTGATTTTAAAATTGCCTCATGTTATTGTCAACGAATCTCACGCCTTTACCAACCCCACCCCGTTGAAATTAAAGGAAATTAAAAAATGCTTCCCGACAATCTCGTTCCGGCTAAGTACCGCATTGCGCCTGTGGAACAGCAACCGACGGAAGCAGAAAAAGAGGTTAATTTCACTAAGGGAAAAAGAAAGCTCTCTGATTTTGAGCCCGACATATTAATTGGTGTCTCCCGTACCGGGAAATCCCGTAATATGTTGCTGGAAGAACATGATCGCCATATAAAAGACCGTTTATTTCGCGCTGTAAAAATTGAAGCCTTTGTACACCTGCTGGATGACCTGCAGGCCGAAGGTGAAATAGATGCCCAGAAACTAAGTCAAATAATGGCTGAAAAAACCAAAGAAATAAATGAAGCGGGCAATGAAATTTGGCTTAATCTAATTACTCGCGAAAAAAACAGCCCCATTTTTTATGACCTCGGGGAAGATTAACGTGAAAGAAGTTAACGATAACAACGTATATTTGACTTTAGATGACAAAAAAAGTGATGAGTTTATCTTAGAGCAAAATCTCGATGCGTTGAGAAACACAAAAAACGCCGAGATGACGCGTATTACGCAAGACCTGATATCCATTCCTGCGACGCTGGTACGCCTGAAGTGGCAGAACCGCCGTGAAATTTATTCTTTACAGGTTAAGGAAGAGATTTACGGTGCAGTGATTAATGCCATTATCGAACAACGTCCGGAGCTGAAGGAGAAGCTCCTGGGGCGGCTGGAGGCCAATTATCAGTATCTGCTCGCCAGAGAAACCGCCACCCTGCGCCTGACGCGCAAACTGTCCGACGGCGAGTATCGCACGTCAAATGTCACCTGTGTCGCGCTCAATGAAGATGCGCATGCCGGGGAAGAAACAAAAAACTAATTCAGTACGTGCAAAAAAAAGCTGACTTTCGCCAGCTCTTCATTTTATTTCGCGGCCGCTCTCTCTTCACCGACCAGACCAATCTTCAGATACCCCGCCTGATGCAGCGTGTCCATTACCTTCATCATGGTTTCGTAATCGACGGTTTTATCCGCGCGGAAGAAAACGGTGGTGTCTTTCTTACCACCGGTAAGCTGCTCCAGTGCCGGAATGACCGATTCATCCGTCACCGGGTCGTTACCCAGGAACATGGATTTATCCGCTTTCACCGACAGATAGACAGGCTTTTCCGGGCGCGGCTGCGGCTGGCTGGAGGAGGCGGGAAGATTCACCTTCACATCCACCGTCGCCAGCGGCGCAGCAACCATGAAGATAATCAACAGAACCAGCATGACGTCGATAAACGGCGTCACGTTGATTTCATGCATTTCACCGTTATCGTCCAGATCTTCATTAAGACGCATTGCCATAGTGGATTAACCTGCGCGCAGTTTGGACGCAGCGTGTACCGGTTTAGCAGCGCTGGCATTCAGGTCAAGATCACGGCTTTGCAGCAGCAAAACCTGCGCGGCGACGTCACCGAGAGTCGCCTTGTAGCTACCAATCATACGCGCGAAGATGTTATAGATAACCACTGCCGGAATTGCCGCAACCAGACCGATAGCCGTCGCCAGTAGCGCTTCGGCGATACCCGGTGCCACCACGGCCAGGTTTGTCGTTTGAGTCTGCGCAATGCCGATAAAGCTGTTCATGATGCCCCAGACCGTACCAAACAAGCCGATAAACGGAGAAATCGCACCGATAGTTGCCAGATAACCATTACCACGGCCCATGTGACGACCCACGGCTGCAACGCGACGTTCCAGACGGAAACCAGTACGATCTTTAATACCTTCGTTATCTTCACTGCCTGCGGAAAGTTCCAGCTCGTTCTGCGCTTCGTTAACTAACAGAGTGGTCAGGCTTTTCGGGTGGAAGGATGAGGTTATATCAGAAGCCTGATCCAGAGAGCGGGCTTCGGCCAGCTGCTGTTGCTCGCGCTTGAGGCGACGCTTCTGCGCGAGAAGCTCGGCACTCTTGCTGAAGAAAATAGCCCAGGTGACAACGGACGCCAGAATCAGGCCGATCATCACAATCTTAACCACGATGTCAGCATGCTGATACATGCCCCAGACGGAGAGATCCGCCTGCATCAAATTATTACCCACTCTGTATCTCCAGGACGCAAATCACAAAATCTGAGCGTAATGATATCAAAACACCATCGAATTGATAGTGGTTCTCATTAGTATTTACATGCTGCCGCCATTTACGCTCACTTTCATTGCGCTTACGCAGTAAAAATTGCTTATGCGTATTATTCATAAAATTTTCTGCTTATTCGATAAGCATCCGGGTGCACAATGTTACAATCGTGGTAGTCTGGACGTCCAGACGTATAAAAACAGGGTTAGCGAACATGACAAAGAAGCATCTTGATACCACGCTGGTACAGGCCGGGCGCAGTAAAAAATACACACTGGGATCGGTCAACAGCGTGATTCAACGCGCCTCCTCGCTGGTGTTTGATACCGTTGAGGACAAGAAAATTGCCACGCGTAACCGCGCCAGCGGTGGGCTGTTTTATGGCCGTCGTGGCACGCTAACCCATTTTTCATTGCAGGAAGCCATGTGCGAGCTGGAAGGTGGCGCGGGCTGCGCCTTGTTCCCGTGCGGTGCAGCAGCGGTGGCCAATACCATTCTGGCGTTTGTCGAACAGGGTGACCATATCCTGATGACCAACACCGCCTATGAGCCAAGCCAGGATTTCTGTACCAAAATCCTCAGCAAGCTCGGCGTGACGACCAGCTGGTTTGATCCGCTGATTGGTGAGGGTATCGCAGAACTTATTCAGCCAAACACACGCATCGTATTCCTGGAATCCCCGGGTTCTATCACGATGGAAGTGCATGACGTTCCTGCCATCGTGAAAGCCGTGCGCAGCAAGGCACCGGAAGCGATCATCATGATCGACAACACCTGGGCGGCGGGCGTGCTGTTTAAAGCGCTGGAATTCGACATTGATATCTCTATTCAGGCGGCAACGAAATACCTGATTGGTCACTCCGACGGCATGATTGGCACGGCAGTGTCCAACGCCCGCTGCTGGGATCAACTGCGCGAAAATGCCTATCTGATGGGTCAGATGGTCGATGCCGATACCGCCTACATGACCAGCCGCGGTATTCGTACTTTGGGTGTGCGTTTGCGTCAGCACCATGAAAGCAGCCTGAAGGTGGCCGAGTGGCTGGCACAGCATCCTCAGGTTGAACGGGTCAACCATCCGGCGCTCCCGGGCAGCAAAGGCCATGAATTCTGGCAACGTGACTTTACAGGTAGCAGCGGGCTGTTCTCATTTGTTCTTAAAAAAAGGCTGAATAATGACGAGCTGGCCCAGTATCTGGATAATTTTACCCTCTTCAGCATGGCCTACTCGTGGGGCGGGTTTGAATCCCTGATCTTGCCTAACCAGCCAGAACAGATCGCAGCCCTGCGTCCGGGTGGCGAAGTGGATTTCAGTGGAACACTGATCCGTCTGCATATTGGTTTAGAAAATGTGGACGATTTAATTGCGGATTTGTCGGCAGGATTTGAGCGTATCGTGTAAAGTGCTGGCTGAAAATGTACTCCTGGACGCTTTTGTGGACACTGCAAGCAGAAAAGTCTGCATGAGTTGCGCCCACGATCAAACCCAGCGAGTATAATTGGGAGTACAATCACGTCATATCTGCTGTCCCACAGGAAAGTCCATGGCTGTTATTCAAGATATTATCGCAGCGCTCTGGCAACACGATTTTGCCGCGCTGGCAGACCCTCACGTCATAGGTATCGTCTATTTCGTGATGTTTGCGACCCTGTTCCTGGAAAATGGATTGCTGCCAGCCTCGTTTTTACCCGGCGATAGCCTGCTTTTGCTCGCCGGAGCGTTAATCGGCAAAGGTGTCATGGACTTCACGTCGACGATGGTGATCCTTACCTCTGCAGCCAGTCTGGGCTGCTGGCTGAGCTATTTGCAGGGCCGNTGGCTCGGAAACACGCGCGTCGTGAAAAGCTGGCTGGCGCAGTTGCCACATAAATATCATCAACGTGCGACCTGCATGTTTGACCGGCATGGCCTGCTGGCACTGCTGGTCGGGCGTTTTCTGGCATTTGTTCGCACCCTGCTGCCAACAATGGCGGGCATCTCCGGCCTGTCTAATCGCCGCTTCCAGTTCTTCAACTGGCTGAGCGCCCTGCTGTGGGTTGGCGTCGTGACCTCACTCGGCTTCGCGCTGAATATGATCCCGTTTGTGAAACATCATGAAGACCAGGTCATGACCTTCCTGATGATTCTGCCGATGTTCCTGCTGGTTGCAGGGCTGGTCGGAACGCTGATTGTGGTGATTAAGAAGAAATACTGCAGCGCCTGATGTAAAAAAGCCGGGGGGTGCTGCACTTACCCGGCCTACACTCTCCCCTTAAGCCCCCTGTATGGTTCTGATGCGCGTGGCATCTTCCCCCGGCGTAACGCCGAAGTAGCGCTTAAACTCCCGACTAAACTGCGACGCACTTTCATAGCCCACCCGCATTGCCGCGGCACTGGCCTTCATGCCATCGTGGATCATCAGCATGCGTGCCTTATGCAGCCGGTAGGTTTTGAGATATTGCAGCGGCGAGGTGCTGGTCACTGATTTAAAATTATGGTGAAACGCCGAAACGCTCATGTTGGCCTCTGCCGCCAGCTGGTCAACGCTCAGGTTTTCCGTGTACTGGCTTTCAATGCGCTTGAGGACGCGGCTGATCAGGCTGAAATGCGTCTGGCGGCTCACCAGCGCCAGTAACGCACCCCCCCCCGGCCCCAGCAGTACATGGTAGAGAATTTCGCGAACGATCTGCTTGCCAAGAATGCGGGCATCCAGCGGCCTGTCCATCACGTCCAGCAGACGCTCAATGGCGCAGAGGATCTCTTCCGATAACGTTGCCGAGTTAATCCCGCTCGCCGCCATCGATGGCTGGAAAAGCTCATCTTCGCCAATCTCCATCAGCAGTTCCTGCAGCTGGAGAATATCAACATTAACGCGAATACCCGCCAGTGGAACCGCCTCTGTCGCGAAAGTTTCACATTCAAAGGGTAAAGGTACTGTCAGCAGCAGGTATTCGTTGGTGTCATAACGGAATACACGCTCATTGATATAGCCAATTTTATGGCCCGAAAAGAGAAAAACGATGCCCGGCTGGTACATCACCGGCGTGCGTGTCCCGGGCTTCGTCCCGTAGAGCAGGCGAATATCTGGCAGCAGATTATCTGGCATCTTTTCTTTATCTATCAGCCTCTTAATCTGAGAAGTTAGCTGAAGACAGATCGCTTCACGGTTCATGTTGAGTTACTCCGGGTACGGTTTCCGACCCTGACAGTGTGCGCAGTTTTCCCCATTTTCTCCAGTGCTCTGTAGAAATGGGCAAGACATCGGCAGGAATGTGCATTGAGAGGATAGCCCCGGCCAGCCACAATGTGCAGCATCAGGTAGCCATCTCGCCACCACGGTTTTTCACCCACTATAGGGAACGAACAATGAACAACTTTATTCTCCACACCCCAACCCGCATCCTGTTTGGTAAAGGCGCTATCGCCGACCTGCGTGCGCAGATCCCGGCTGACGCCCGCGTGCTGATCACCTACGGTGGCGGCAGCGTGAAAAAAACCGGTGTGCTGGATCAGGTGTACAGTGCCCTGCAAGGTCTGGACGTCCGTGAGTTCGGTGGTATTGAGCCGAACCCGTCTTATGAAACGCTGATGAACGCAGTAAAAATCGCCCGCGAAGAGAAAATCACCTTCCTGCTGGCAGTTGGTGGCGGTTCTGTTCTGGACGGGACGAAATTCATCGCCGCTGCGGCACATTATGCCGACGGTATCGACCCGTGGCATATCCTCGAAACCCGCGGCAGCGACATCAAAAGCGCAATCCCGATGGGCTCTGTTCTGACCCTGCCAGCCACTGGCTCAGAATCCAACAAAGGTGCGGTTATCTCCCGTAAAACCACGGGTGACAAACAGGCCTTCATGAACGAACACGTTCAGCCAGTGTTCGCTATTCTGGATCCGGTTTACACCTATACCCTGCCTGCACGCCAGGTGGCTAACGGTGTGGTCGACGCCTTTGTTCACACCGTTGAGCAGTACGTGACCTGGCCGGTAAATGCCAAAATTCAGGATCGCTTCGCAGAAGGTATTCTGCTGACGCTGGTCGAAGAAGGCCCGAAAGCGCTGAAAGAGCCAGAAAACTATGACGTGCGTGCCAACGTAATGTGGGCGGCAACTCAGGCCCTTAACGGCCTGATCGGTTCAGGTGTGCCACAGGACTGGGCAACCCATATGCTGGGCCATGAACTGACGGCCATGCACGGTCTGGATCACGCCCAGACGCTGGCGGTGGTTCTGCCTGCATTGTGGAATGAAAAACGTGACACCAAACGCGCCAAACTGCTGCAGTACGCTGAGCGTGTGTGGAATATCACCGAAGGTTCTGACGATGCGCGCATTGATGCTGCTATCGAAGCAACCCGTAACTTCTTTGAAGCGCTGGGCGTCCCAACGCGCCTCTCCGGTTATGGCCTGGATGGCAGTTCCATCCCTGCTCTGCTGGCAAAACTCGAAGAACACGGCATGACTCATCTGGGCGAGCACGGCGACATTACGCTGGACGTGAGCCGTCGCATCTACGAAGCGGCACGCTAAGCGTTTTTGTCATCCCGCCTTTCGTTTTTTGACATTTCGTCCAGACTTAATGCACATACACCATCGGGGGTTCGCCCCCCGATGGATGGCAAATGAAGGAGGAATAATGGCAAACCAAACCGTAATCAGGCTTCAGGATGGCAACGTAATGCCCCAACTGGGGCTCGGCGTATGGAAAGCCGGTAACGACGAGGTCGTCTCCGCCATTCATAAAGCACTGGAAGTCGGCTATCGGTCAATTGATACCGCCGCCGCGTACAAAAATGAGGACGGCGTGGGTAAAGCACTGGCCAGTGCTGGCATGCCCCGCGATGACCTTTTCATTACCACCAAACTGTGGAATGACGATCAGAAACGCCCCCGCGAAGCCTTGCAGGAGAGCCTGGATAAGCTTCAGCTCGATTTCATCGATCTCTACCTCATACATTGGCCGGTTCCGGCCATCGATCATTATGTGGAAGCCTGGGAAGGGATGATTGAGCTACAGCGGCTTGGGCTGGTGAAAAGCATCGGCGTCTGCAATTTCCAGATCCACCACCTGCAACGTCTGATTGACGAAACAGGTGTTGCGCCGGTTATCAACCAGATAGAGCTACACCCGCTGATGCAGCAGCGTCAGTTGCATGCCTGGAATGCGACCCACAAGATCCAGACCGAATCCTGGAGCCCTCTTGCACAGGGTGGCGAAGGCGTTTTCGATCAGAAAATTATTCGCGAGCTGGCGGATAAGTACGGCAAAAGTCCGGCGCAGATTGTCATTCGCTGGCATCTGGACAACGGCCTGGTGGTGATCCCGAAATCGGTCACGCCCGCGCGCATCGCCGAGAACTTCGACGTCTGGGATTTCCGCCTGGACAAAGACGAGCTGGGCGAAATTGCGAAGCTGGATCAGGGTAAGCGGCTAGGACCCGATCCGGATCAGTTTGGTGGGTAAATAGAAAACCCCGGCTTGCCGGGGTTTTTCTTTTACGCTTTACGCTTCACTGGCTTCTTCGCACTGGAATTGCCGTTCGAACGCTGATGCACAATCGGCGTGTGCTTGGTCAGCGCCGGACGCGTATTGCGGTTCTGACGGCGCGCTTCGCGCATTTCGTCCAGCGTCGGAGCTGGCACCAGACAGTCGCGACGCGAACCAATCAGGTGTTTTTTACCCATCTCTTCCAGTGCCTGGCGGATCATCGGCCAGTTAGCCGGATCGTGGTAACGCAGCAGCGCTTTATGCAGACGACGCTGCTTATCCCCTTTCGGCACCACCACGTCTTCACTCTTGTAACCAATCTTACTCAGCGGGTTCTTGCCGGTGTAATACATGGTCGTCGAGTTTGCCAGCGGTGACGGATAGAAGTTCTGCACCTGATCCAGACGGAAGCGACGCTGTTTCAGCCACAGCGCCAGGTTCACCATATCTTCATCACGCGTACCCGGGTGCGCAGAGATGAAGTACGGGATCAGATACTGCTCTTTACCCGCCTGCTTCGAGTAGGTATCGAACAGCTCTTTAAAGCGATCGTAACTCCCCATGCCCGGCTTCATCATTTTGGACAGTGGGCCTTCCTCGGTGTGCTCCGGGGCAATCTTCAGATAACCACCGACGTGGTGCGTTGCCAGCTCTTTGATGTAGCGCGGATCTTCCACGGCAATATCGTAACGCACGCCAGAGGCAATCAGGATCTTCTTGATGCCCTTCAGGTCACGTGCGCGGCGATAGAGGTTGATCGTTGGCTCGTGGTTGGTGTCCATATGCTCACAAATGCTCGGATAGACACAGGAGAGACGACGACAGGTTTGCTCCGCACGCGGCGACTTACAGCGCAGCATGTACATGTTGGCGGTTGGACCGCCCAGATCGGAGATCACGCCGGTAAAGCCAGGGACCGTGTCGCGAATCGCTTCGATCTCGTTGACGATAGAATCTTCAGAGCGGCTCTGAATAATACGGCCTTCGTGCTCGGTAATAGAGCAGAACGAGCAACCGCCGAAGCAGCCGCGCATAATATTGATAGAGAAGCGGATCATCTCATAGGCCGGAATACGGCTTTTACCGTATGCCGGATGGGGTACACGCTTATACGGCAGCGCAAAGACGCTGTCCATCTCTTCGGTTGAGAGTGGGATCGCCGGCGGGTTAACCCAGATATAACGTTCACCGTGTTTTTGCATCAGCGCGCGTGCGCATCCCGGGTTGGTTTCGTGATGCAGAATACGGGAGGCATGAGCGTAAAGTACCTTGTCGCTTTTGACCTTCTCGAAGGACGGCAGCAGCACATAGGTTTTTTCCCACGGTTTAGGACGCGGAGGCTGAACGACAATAGTTTTCGCTTCGGTTTTCTTCGGCTCAACCGGTTTGTTATCTGCACACGGCAGATCTTCGCCGTATGGATGCGGGATCGGGTCAATTTTGCCCGGCATATCAATGATGCGGGAATCCACCCCGCTCCAGCCCGGCAGTGCCTCTTTGACCATAATCGCGGTGTTACGCACGTCGCGGATGTTGCCTACAGGCTCACCCTGCGCCAGACGGTGCGCAACTTCCACCAGCGGACGTTCGCCGTTGCCAAAGATCAGCATGTCGGCTTTGGAATCTACCAGCACCGAACGGCGCACGGTGTCAGACCAGTAATCATAGTGTGCGGTACGGCGCAGGCTCGCCTCAATGCCCCCGAGAATGACGGGCACATCTTTCCAGGCTTCTTTACAGCGCTGAGTGTAGACCAGCGTGGCACGGTCAGGACGTTTACCCGCCACGTTATCGGCGGTGTAGGCGTCGTCATGGCGCAGCTTACGGTCAGCGGTGTAACGGTTGATCATCGAGTCCATGTTGCCAGCGGTGACACCGAAGAACAGGTTTGGCTTACCCAGACGCATAAAGTCGTCTTTGCTGTTCCAGTCAGGCTGAGAAATGATCCCGACACGGAAGCCCTGTGCTTCGAGCATACGGCCACAAATCGCCATGCCAAAGCTTGGGTGGTCAACGTAGGCATCGCCCGTGACCAGAATGATATCGCAGCTATCCCAGCCCAGTAGGTCCATCTCTTCACGGGACATCGGCAGGAACGGAGCCGGCCCAAAACAAGCAGCCCAGTACTGGGGCCAGGAGAAGAGGTCACGATCCGGCTGGATCAGGGAAATTGCGCTCATAATGCTTCCGAAGAAAAAATAAACAAAAGGAGCGGGATTATACGCTGTTACTCCGCCATAAATGAAGAAAAGGATGCACACATAAAACATAAAATCATGGAAGTTGTTAAAATACCGCGCATTGGCAATTTTGGATCATAATATCCACTATATTCTTCCGGTAACCAGCCACCGGAATGTGTTCTGGCACGGAGTTTATTTGTGAAGTTCAATGACTCGTTAAATGTTTCCCAACTGCGGGTGGTGCTCCATCTTTGCGGTTTTTTGGTGCTTCTCTACAGCCTTTCCATGCTGCCTCCAATGGTCATCGCCCTGATAAACAAAGAGCGTAACTTTTTCACGTTTTTAAGCACCTTTTTAACGTTCTTCACTCTCGGCGGCATCGCATGGCGGGCCACACGACACGCCGGAATACAGCTGCGCACCCGCGATGGCTTTGTGATTATTGTTCTGTTCTGGCTCCTGTTTTCATTTATCAGCGCCATGCCAATGTGGCTGGATGATGGGCTGCATCTCTCGTTTGCCGACGCTCTTTTTGAAGGGGTTTCAGGTATCACCACCACGGGCGCAACGGTGATTGGTGACGTCAGTGCCCTGCCGAAATCGTATCTTTACTACCGCGCGCAGCTTAATTTTATTGGTGGCTTAGGGGTTATCGTTCTGGCCGTGGCGGTACTGCCCTTACTGGGGATCGGTGGCATGAAACTGTATCAGTCAGAAATGCCAGGCCCGTTTAAAGAGGAGCGACTCACACCGAGGCTTGCCGATACCGCCCGTACGCTGTGGGTCACCTATCTCATTCTTGGCATTGCCTGTACGCTGGCCTACTGGCTGGCAGGCATGCCCTTCTTCGATGCGCTCTGTCACGGGCTTTCAACCGTCTCTCTGGGCGGTTTTTCGACCCGCAGCGAGAGCATCGGTTTTTATGACAGCAATGCGATTGAAGTTGTCGCTGGCCTGTTTTCACTGCTCTCCGCATTCAACTTTACCCTGTGGTATGTCGTGATTACCAGGCGCACATTCAAACCGATTCGCCGCAGCCCTGAGGTTAAATTCTTTCTGGCTGCCGCTACGGTTATCATCGCGATCACGGCCTGGCAGGTCTGGCATGCGGGGATGTACAACGCCACCGATAGCCAGGTTCACGCCTTCTTTCTGGCCAGCTCAATGATGACGGATAACGGCCTGTCCACGGCCGATTATGCAAAATGGCCCGCTCACACCATCTTCCTGTTGTTGAGTGCCAGCTTTTTTGGCGGCTGCGTTGGTTCAACCTGCGGCGGGATCAAAGCCCTGCGCTTCCTCATCATGTTCAAACAGAGTGTTCAGGAGCTGAACCAGCTGGCACATCCCAGAGCATTGTTGAGCATCAAAGTGGGCAAAAGCGTGGTGAATGAACGCGTTCTGCGCTCGGTGTGGAGCTTCTTCTTTCTCTACGTGATGATCACGGGTCTTTTCGTCTGGATGCTGAACCTGATGGGGTACGATCTGTTTACCTCATTTGCAACCGTGGCGGCCTGCATCAACAATATGGGGCTGGGATTCGGGGAAACGGCATCGACGTTCGGCACGCTAAAAGAAGAGGCCAAGTTGCTTATGTGCGCGGCAATGATTCTGGGTCGACTGGAAATTTACCCGGTACTGATCCTTTGCTCACGTTTCTTCTGGCGGGCATAAGCCATTCCCGGCAAGCCGGGAATGTCACAGGTTACGGCGCGGGGTTCACCAGCATTTGTCCTACGGACCCCCTGTCCATCATCTCCAGCGTCTGGCTGTGGAACAGGAACGGGAAGTGCGGCCACGAAGGCTGGCCATAGTAGACGAGCAGCTCGACCTGTCCATCCACCCAGACGGTATCTTTCCAGCCACGGTCTTCCGGGAAGGGCATCGCACCGTTAACGTTGCGAATAAGGAAGCTTACCCCTTCAATGTGGAACGACTGCGGCATGTCCGAGCGTACCGTCCAGCGCTCCCAGGTTCCCTGCTGTGCGGTGATATCAATGCGCTTGACGTCCCACAACGCACCGTTAATGCCCGGATCATCACCCAGGTGGATCTCACGGCTACGTACCGGCGAACCGCTCATGATCTCCTGCGGCAGCAAGCGCATTGGCAGGCTATCGGTCACCAGCGGCAACAGGCCCGTTGGTCGCAGGGTCAGCACCAGCGTGGAGACCAGAATGCTCGACGGCTCAAAGAAACCACGAATACGGTCAACGATGCTCGCCGCTTCACCGCAGGTGATCGACACTTCATCCCCGTTGGTCATATCAATGAGAATTTCACGGCGTTCACCTGGCGCGAGCGCAAGCTGTTTGACGGAAACCGGCGCAGGTAAAAAGCCCTGATCACCTGCAACCACGTGCAGTGCCCGGCCATCGCTCATCTGCAGCTGATAGCGACGCGAGTTAGAGGCGTTAAGCAGACGCAGGCGCACCCAGCCGCGCGAGACGTCGACATACGGGCTTTGCGCGCCGTTAACCAGCAGCGTGTCGCCGACAAAGCCACCGCTGCCCGGCTCACTGTATTCCGGCGTACCGAAGTTATCCAGACGTTTGTCCTGGATAATGACCGGGAAGTCATCCACACCATAGTGGTTCGGGAGCGGCAGGGATTTGCTGACGTCGTCTTCCACCAGCCACATCCCGGCCAGGCCGTTGTAAACCTGCTGAGCGGTGCGGTTAGGCGTGTTGGCGTGGTACCACAGGGTGGACGCGCCCTGACGAATAGGCAGCACGGGGGCCCAGTCGGCGTTTGGCGACATCATGCGAGCAGCACCACCAATCAACGGCCCTGGTACCTGCAACCCGCTGATGGTCATGGCGACATTTTCGGACGTACGGTTACTGTAGATCAGCTTAACGTCATCGCCATTCCACACGCGAATGGTTGGCCCAAGATAGCGCCCGTTAATCCCCCAGACAGACGCTCGCGTTCCCTGAGTAAATGACCAGTGGCCGCGCTGTAGCGTCAGGAAAAGCGGCTGCCCGCGACGGGATTCAATTAACGGCGGAATGGGCAGCGGCTGTTGCTGCCCGGCGGCGTTGGCTGTCAGCGGTATTGCGCCTGCACAAAGGGCGATCCCCGAAGCCTGAATAAACTGACGCCGACTGAGTGACATATAAGCTCCATCTGAAACGACTAACAACGCGGGAATTCGTTTTCCCTTTTAACGCCGGTTTATACCTTACCGGCGGCTTCTCTCTCTGCGACTTCTTTGTCGAGCAATGCAATATGTTGAGCCATCAGTTCACGGCAGTGTGCTGCCAGCTCGCGTACCTGATCTTTACCGTATTTACTGGTATCCACCGGCGGCAGCATTTCGACAATCACCAGCCCGTTATTCAGGCGGTTAAGATTAATCTTATTAGAAGTATTAGAAACACACACTGGAATAATTGGAACGCCTGCCGCAATTGCTGCATGAAACGCACCCGTTTTGAATGGCAGCAAGCCACGGCCACGGCTACGCGTTCCTTCCGGGAACATCCAGATAGAAATTTTGCGCTTTTTAAAGTGATTCACCACTTCCGCAATGGTGCTGTGTGCTTTTGCACGGTTGTTGCGGTCGATAAGCAGGTTACCGGTAAGCCAGTACAGCTGGCCAAAAAACGGGATCCACAGCAGGCTCTTTTTCCCCACGGTCACCGTCGGTGGCAGAACGATGTTTGCGGCTGTCACCATATCGTAGTTGTTCTGATGGTTAGCGATATAGATGGCGTTACCAAACTGCTCTGCGCCTTCAGGAATACGTTTTTCAACCTTCAGGCCAAATAACGGTGCAAGACGGCCAAACATGTGGCCAAAAGTGGCGACATGCTTCGGATTACGCGGGCTGAACAGGCAATAAATGCAGCCGAAAACACAGACCAGAATGCAATAGATAACGGTAAGAATAAGACGAACAATGTATAGCATAGCGACCTCTGAAGCCCCAACAGCTGACAATTATACTTCACCTGTGGCCAGGTAAGGACTTTATTACGAGCGCGTATTGTTAATCGCAACGCATGAATTAACAACGTTTTTGCGGGAAATTTTACTGAAATACCCCCTCCGGGAAAGAGGGGGTCAGAGCCAGATTACTCTTCGCTGTCGCCCGCGTGGCTTCGCGCAGGAGAGTCAATCTCCACGCGGTCGATGCGCTGCAGGCCGCGCATCAGTGAGCCACGGCGACCGCGTTCACCCACCACTTTCTGCAACTCTTCCGGACGAAGTTTGATTTTACGCTTGCCCACGTGGATGGTCAGCGTACTCTGCGGCGGCAGAATAAAGAGGTGCGCCAGGCCATCTTCGCCTTTTGCCGCTTCCGCCGACGGGATATTGATGATCTTGTTGCCCTTCCCTTTCGACAGTTCTGGCAGGTCGCTGACCGGGAACATCAGCATTCGCCCGGCGGTGGTGATCGCCAGCAGCATGTCGCTCTCGTTCTCAATCACCAGCGGCGTCATGACGTGCGCGTTATCCGGCAGGCTAATCAGCGCCTTACCGGCACGGTTGCGCGACACGAGATCGTTAAAGGTACAGATAAAGCCATAACCCGCGTCGGAGGCCAGCAGCAGTTTCTGCTCATCGGCTTCCATCAGCATATGGTCAACCGTCGCCCCCGGCGGCAGCGTCAGCTTGCCGGTCAGCGGTTCCCCCTGTCCACGCGCGGAAGGCAGCGTGATGGGGTCAATGGCGTAGCTGCGGCCCGTGGAATCGATAAATGCCACCGGCTGGTTGCTTTTCCCTTTCACTGCCGCTTTGAAGCTGTCGCCCGCTTTGTAGCTCAGCCCAGGCGCGTCGATATCATGCCCTTTGGCACTGCGCACCCAGCCGCTCTGGGACAGCACAATCGTCACCGGCTCTGACGGCTGCATGTCGTGCTCGTTCATCGCCTTCGCTTCTTCGCGCTCGTGCAGCGGAGAACGACGGTCATCGCCAAAGGCATCGGCATCGGCCTGCAGCTCTTTCTTCAGCAGGTTGTTCATCTTGCGTTCGGACGCCAGGATCGCCTGCAACTGATCGCGCTCTTTTTCCAGGTCGTTCTGCTCACCGCGGATCTTCATCTCTTCCAGTTTGGCGAGATGGCGCAGTTTCAGCTCGAGGATCGCTTCGGCCTGGGTTTCACTAATGCCAAAACGCGACATCAGCGCGGGTTTCGGTTCGTCCTCGGTACGGATGATCTCGATCACTTCATCAATATTGAGGAACGCCACCAGCAAACCTTCAAGGATATGCAGGCGCTTAAGCACTTTTTCCAGACGATGGTTCAGACGACGGCGCACCGTATCGCGGCGGAAAGTCAGCCACTCGGAGAGGATCTCCAGCAAGTTTTTCACCGCCGGGCGACCGTCCAGACCAATCATGTTCAGGTTGATGCGGTAGCTTTTTTCCAGATCGGTCGTCGCGAACAGGTGGTTCATCACCTGCTCCATGTCGACGCGGTTGGAGCGCGGCACGATCACCAGACGGGTCGGGTTCTCGTGGTCAGATTCATCGCGCAGGTCGTCCACCATCGGCAGCTTTTTATTGCGCATCTGAGCCGCGATTTGCTCCAGCACTTTCGCACCAGAAACCTGATGCGGCAGCGCGGTGATCACCACCGCACCGTCCTCTTTGGTCCACACCGCGCGCATACGCACGGAGCCACGACCGTTCTGGTAGATTTTGCGGATTTCCGCGCGCGAAGTGATGATTTCGGCTTCGGTTGGGTAGTCCGGCCCCTGAACGATATCCAGCAGCTCATCCAGCGAGGTTTTCGGCTGTTCAATCAGGGTGATGGCGGCTTTCGCCACTTCACGCAGGTTGTGCGGCGGGATGTCCGTCGCCATACCAACCGCAATACCGGTGGTCCCGTTCAGCAGGATGTTCGGCAGACGCGCAGGCAGCATTTTCGGCTCCTGCATCGTACCGTCGAAGTTTGGCACCCAGTCGACGGTTCCCTGACCCAGCTCACCCAGCAGCACTTCAGCATATTTAGACAGACGGGATTCGGTATAACGCATCGCCGCGAAGGATTTCGGATCGTCCGGCGCACCCCAGTTCCCCTGCCCGTCGACCAGCGGGTAACGGTAAGAGAACGGCTGAGCCATCAGTACCATCGCTTCGTAGCAAGCGCTATCACCGTGCGGATGGTATTTACCCAGTACGTCACCGACGGTACGGGCGGATTTCTTGAACTTGGCGCTGGCGCTCAGCCCCAGCTCAGACATCGCATAGACGATGCGACGCTGGACGGGCTTCAGGCCATCACCGATAAACGGCAACGCCCTGTCCATGATGACGTACATGGAGTAGTTCAGGTAGGCGTTTTCCGTGAATTCATGTAGCGCGAGGCGCTCTGCCATATCGCTCATTACGTGTGATTCCTCAACTCAGAAACCGATGGGTTTCAGGCAATATTGCCGCAGATACTACCCTATCTGCCGTGTTGAGTCACAAAGAAAAAGGGCCGCTTAAGCGGCCCTTTCTGGTGCATAGCAGATACGCATTACCGATATTTAATTTATTAGCGTTTCTTTTTACGTTTAAATAATCAGCAGCGTTTACTGCTTAATGTGATAAATAGCAGGTTAATTATTTGGCCTTATCGTTACGCTTTTCCATGATGAAAAACCTCATTCAGGGAAAATAGATGAGCCATCTTATTTATTTAACGCTTGAGGGTGAGATTCAGGGAAAAATTTCTGCTGGCTGTGGTTCGCAAGCCTCCATCGGCAACCGCTATCAACTGGGGCGTGAAGACGAAATTCAGGTCTTCAGCCTGACGCAGGTGGAAAGCGGCTCGCCGGGTGGCATTCACCACCATGGGCTGAATTTTTGCAAACTCCTGGATAAAAGCTCTCCGTTACTTTGCAATGCCATTAATAATAATGAACGCCTGAAGATGACGTTTGATATTTACCGAACAAATAGATATGGGCGACTGGAGAAATATTATCTTATCGAACTTCGTGGCGCGACGATGCAGTCCATTCATCAGCAATACAGGGGAGATAATTTACATTACGAATATATTTCGGTGAATTACGATTATATCCTGTGTCGCCATCTGATAGCCGGTACCGAGTTTGACTACCTGCTGACGCCGGAAAATTACGGCCGTCTTTTTCCGGTAGTGCAGAAAATGCGGCTTCCGCCAGAGCCACCGGAGCGTAAGGTGACGCTGGTGCTGGGCGTGTTCTTCGACGGCACGGGCAATAACGCGGTAAACACGCAAAGCATGCTCGAGACGCTTCAGGCGCAGCACTATGATATCGATAACCTGGACGCGGAAAGCATTCTTGCCAGAAATGCGTCAGAGAAGATGGGGGTTAACGGCATTGGGGCAGGCAGCTATCTGGGGTACTACACGAATATCTACTGGCTGAATGAGTTGTATGAGCAAAAATTTCCACCAGAAGGCTGCTACATTCAGGGTTTTGTCTATGTTGAAGGAATAGGCACTCGGGCAGGTGAACCCGATGACCCGATAGGACTGGGGCTGGGAACCGCAGAGACGGGGATTATTGCTAAAACCGACGACGCGGTTAAGCAACTGGCTAAAGTGATAGATGCCACCTTAACGTTGCTGAAAGGGAAGTTTGTCGTCGAGAATCTGCTGTTTGATATCTTTGGCTTCAGCCGGGGCGCAGCCGCAGCCCGTCACTTTGCTAATCGTGTACAGACTGAAGACATGGCAATTACTAAGGCCATATTGAAAGGAATGGCCGAGTACAGCTATCGTGGAAAACCTGCAGGTCATACCCGTTTTCTCGGCATTATGGACACCGTGGCCGCAGTCGGCACGGTAGCGAACGGTCTGGATCCACACAGCGCCGATACAGGCAGCGTCAATATCGCTCTGCGTCCCGGCGTGGCGCAGAAGGTGTTTCACATCACCGCCGGACATGAATGCCGCTATAACTTCGCCCTCAACAGCGTCGTTCCCGCCTGGCCGGAGCTGGAACTTCCCGGCGCGCATTCTGATATCGGCGGTGGCTATCTGCCGCAGCTTCGCGAGGATCTCTTTCTGACCCGCCCGCAGGTTGAAACGCTGCCATACAATCACCCCAGGGCACAGTCCCGCGTCTACCATCAAGCCATAGCGCAGCTAGAGAGGCTGGAGCACTCACCGGCCATCATGCCCATAGCACATTCTCATACCATCACGCCCGAAGTCTGGGAAGACGATTTTGCCCCTGCCGACCGCTACAGCCAGCCGCAAAAGCGCACTTATGCAGCCCTGACGCTACGCCATCGCATTGTGAGATATGACTGGTCGAAGGTGGTCTTGCGGGTCATGGTCGATGCGGCGACAGAAGCGGGTGCAGCGTTTAAGGATGTAGAGACGATGAGTAAACATCGCATCCCTGATGAATTAAAACCGTTTTGTGTACATGCCCGGGAGATGGGGAAAGCGGTTCGTCGGCATGCAACGGCATCCGGTTTTACACCTGAAGAGGTGGACATAATAGCGAGAAACTATATCCACTGCTCTGCACACTGGAACGCAGTGGAACTTAAGCAGACCGGGGAATTACAGGGTGGCGTATCGGCCTCCGAAACGGTCGGCTTTGTGAACAGGCCAGACACAAACTGGAAGAGAACGATTTACAATATGGATGGAAAAAAACGATGAAAATACACAACATAGTTGCACTTGCCCTACTCCTGACGACGGCTGCTTGCAGCCCACAAAAAAAATACCCTTTGCAGTCAAAGCAGGCCGCCAGCGGCGACTGGACGCTTCCCTATGGGGAATGGAGCTTTACCTTTGTCACCCCCAGAGATTTGATGGCTGATACCAGTCATGTGCGGATAATCGATACGGATGGTTATCTTTATACCTTCTACATGCTTGATCCAACGTTCCAGAGCCCGGATTCCATCAACAATTGGGCTTCAGACATTCGTGGCCCCAGCGTCAATTTCAACAAAGTCAAAAAACCGCCGCAATACATCGTCTTCTGCTGGGATTCCTATGCCGATCAAAAAACCTATGAAACCCGCGCCGTATTCGGGCCGGAAACCTGGCAAAGAATGAAAACGCCTGCCGACCATACTCGTCCCTCCGGTCAAAGCAGGCCCGCCAGCGGCGACTGGACGCTTCCCTATTGGGGAATGGAGGCTTTTACCTTTTGTTTACCCCAGGGATTTTGCTGGCCTGATATCAATCAACGCGCGGGTTAATCGATTACGGACGGTTTATCTCTATACCTTTTAAACACGCTTGATCCAAACGTCCCCAGGAGCCCATGAATCGATCGATAAATGGGCTTCGGCCCGTGCATGGTCCCGCCGCCCACGTAATGTATTCAACAAAGTCAAAAAACCGCCGCAGTTACATCGTCTTTCTGCTGGGATTCCTATGCCGATCAAAAAACCTATGAAACCCGCGCCGTATTCGGGCGCCGGAAACCTGGCAAAGAATGAAAAACGCCTGCCGACACCATACTCGTCCCTCCGGTGCCCCCTGTCTGGTACAGCAGAATGGTGTTTGGCCTGTCCCCCGGTGGCAAAGTCAAGTCTGGGTTTTCAGACGTCGCCGGACGCCCCAGCCTCCCGTTTAAACCCAGAAGCCTGATCACCCTATCCGGCAACGATCTGGATCTCTGCAAAGCCTTCAATACCCCTGTCGAAGATTACATTCAGTCCATTGAAGAGAATCAGCAAAGGCAGAACCTACCCCTACCGGGAACTGGGATTAACAGGGTAGAAGAAATAATGAAGATAAATAAAACACGTTATTCTCGCAGTGATGTTCGCCCATCACNGNCTGCACGACGCAAAAATCATACCCTTTTGCAGTCAAAGCAGGCCGCCAGCGGCGACTGGACGCTTCCCTAATGGGGGAATGGAGCTTTACCTTTGTTACCCCCAGGGGATTTGCTGGCTGATGTCAATCACGCGCGGGTCATCGATACGGATGGCTATCTCTATACTTTTAACACGCTTGATCAGGACGTTCTCCCGATCCTGGGTTCCGTTGGATAAATGGACAGGATGTTACCTTTGGCGGCAGAGCCCCATTTCAACAAAGTCAAAAAACCCGCCGCCAGTACATCGTTCTTCNNCTGGGANNTNCTATGCCGATTCAAAAAACCTATGGAAACCAGTGCCATATTCGGGCCGGAAACCTGGCAAAGAATGAAAACGCCTGCCGACCATACTCGTTCCCTCCGGTGCCTCCTGTCTGGTACAACAGAATGGTCTTTGGCCTGTCCCCCGGTGGCAAAGCTCAAAATCTGGTTTTTCAGATGTTGCCGGACGCCCCAGTATTCCGCATTAAACCCAGAAAACTGGGTTACCCGATCCGGCAAAGNTCTTCACCCTCTGCCAAAGCCTTCAATACCCCTGTCGAAGATTACATTCAGTCCATTGAAGAGATCAGCAAAGGCCAGAACCTACCCCTACGGGAACTGGGGATTAACAGCACAAAAAAAATGCCGCCACGTTGACCGGGCGGCATTATTTCAGTNAGTCAGTCANGGCCGTTACTGGGTTAAGAGCCTGATAACCTGCTTCACGTCGATTTCAAACTCGTTCCACCCTTTATCAACCTTACCCTGGATTTCAACTTTATCCTGCGGGGTAACGGTCACGCCGTTCCAGCGCTTGTGGTCAATCTCCACATTTACCGTACCGGTCTCATCGCGGAACATATAGCGGTCATCGGACAGGCGCTCGGTGATGTTCCCGCGCAGTTTCACCCAGCTGTCGTCCTGCATCTCTTTCACTTTTACGGCTGTAGTGAGATTGGCGTTATTATCGACAAACCCGCCCTGTTGGGTTTGGGTTTGCGTCTGGGCAGGTGTGGCTGAGGGGCCGTTAAATCCACCCTGAGCAGCAAAAACGGGGGCTGTGGTCATCATCATGATGGCGGTAATCGCAGCGAATTTTTTCATCTTAATCTCTCCCTTTAATATCGTTTCGCAGTGCATTAAACCGGGTAATACTTAACAACTTCTTAAGGGAAAAATTTATTTATTATTGCTGTACAGCAAGCTACTGCAGAGGGTTTACTGACGTTATCAAGGAGGGCGTTATGCGCATTTTACTGGTAGAAGACGACAAGTTAATTGGCGATGGCATCAAAGCGGGCCTAAGCAAAATGGGGTTTAGCGTGGACTGGTTTACCGACGGGAAAACCGGGCAAACCGCGCTGTATACCGCCCCCTATGATGCCGTGGTGCTTGACCTGACGCTACCGGAAATTGACGGTCTGGAGATCCTGCGCGCCTGGCGCGAAAGCGGACGCAGTGAGCCAATACTGGTGCTGACCGCGCGGGATGCACTTAACCAGCGCGTCGAAGGTTTGCGTCTGGGGGCGGATGATTACCTGTGTAAGCCATTCGCCCTGATTGAAGTGGCGGCTCGCCTTGAAGCACTGGTGCGCCGTAGCCACGGCCAGACGCGCAATGAACTTCGTCACGGCAAGGTGACGCTCGATCCGGCAAGCCTCGTTGCGAAACTTGAAGGTGAAACGCTGGCTCTCAAACCCAAAGAGTTTGCCCTGCTGGAGTTGCTGATGCGCAATGCAGGCCGCGTGCTGCCGCGCAAGCTGATCGAGGAAAAACTCTACACCTGGGATGATGACGTCTCCAGTAATACCGTGGAAGTCCATGTGCATCATCTGCGCCGTAAGCTTGGCAGTGAATTTATCCGCACCGTTCACGGCATCGGTTATACCCTGGGTGACGCATGAAACTGACCCAACGCCTGAGCCTGAAGCTGCGCCTGACGCTGCTTTTTTTGGTGTTGTCCCTGGCCGCGTGGTTCGCCGCAAGCATCGTTGCCTGGCACCAGACCACCCGCAAGCTCGATAAGCTGTTTGATACCCAGCAGATGTTGTTTGCCAAACGGCTGCTGGCGATGGATCTGAACGAGATCCAGGCTCCCAAACGGATGTCCGACATCCCCAAAAAAGTGAAACATGGTCGTCTGGACGATGACGCGCTGGCCTTCGCCATCTACACCCCCGACGGAAAAATGGTGTTAAACGACGGTGAAAACGGGCGCGACATTCTGTATCACTATCGCCGTGACGGTTTTGACAACGGGCAGCTTAAAGACGACAAGGATGAATGGCGTTTTTTATGGCTTACCTCACCTGACGGGAAATATCGCGTGGTGGTCGGCCAGGAGTGGGAATACCGCCAGGAGATGGCGCTGGATATCGTCAGCTCACAGCTCACGCCGTGGCTGGTGGCACTGCCCGTGATGTTGCTGTTGCTTATCGTCCTGCTCAACCGGGAGCTGCAGCCGCTGAAAAAGCTGGCGAAGACCCTGCGCTCGCGCTCACCGGATGCCACCGACACGCTCTCAACGCAAGGTGTTCCCGCAGAAGTACACCCCCTGCTTGACTCGCTGAACCATCTGTTTACGCGCACCCAGGAGATGATGACCCGTGAACGGCAATTCACTTCGGATGCCGCCCACGAACTGCGCAGCCCGCTGGCTGCGTTGAAGGTGCAAACCGACGTGGCGCAACTGTCGCGGGATGATCCGCAGGCGCAGGAAAAAGCGCTGACCCAACTGCACGCAGGTATCGACCGGGCATCCCGGCTGGTGGATCAGCTCCTGACGCTCTCACGCCTGGACTCGCTGGATAATCTGGACGACGTCGAACCGATTGTGATGGCCGATTTACTGCAGTCGGCGGTGATGGATATCTGGTACCCGGCGCAGCAGGCAGGCATTGATATCCGCCTGAATATCAACGCCCCGCAGGTTAAACATACGGGTCAACAGCTGCTATTGAGCCTGCTGGTCCGTAACCTGCTGGATAACGCCGTGCGTTACAGCCCGCGCGGTAGCGTGGTCAATGTGACGCTGGACACCCACAGCTTTACCGTGTGTGACAACGGCCCGGGGATTTCTCCCACGGTACTGGCACGTCTCGGCGAGCGCTTTTATCGCCCACCAGGACAGGAGGCGACCGGCAGCGGGCTGGGGCTCTCTATTGTCAGGCGTATTGCTGCCCTGCACGGTATGCGCGTATCGCTGGAAAATGCCGATGGCGGTGGATTCAACGTGAAAATTAGCTGGTAATCCATTATTGCGTTTAAAGCAAAAGACTTTACACATTTTGCTCATTCTGCCGCGTTACCATCGCGCGTAGACTTATCGTCAAACGCTGTACACTGAGGACGAAAAATGAGCAACATTCTGATTATCAATGGCGCGAAAGAATTCGCGCACTCGAAAGGCCAGCTGAATGACACCCTGACCGAGGTCGCGGACGGCTTCCTGCGCGACGCCGGGCATGATGTTAAGGTTGTGCGCGCCGACAGCGATTACGACATTAACGCGGAAGTGCAGAACTTCCTGTGGGCTGACGTGGTTATCTGGCAGATGCCAGGCTGGTGGATGGGCGCACCGTGGACGGTGAAAAAATACATGGACGATGTGTTCACCGAGGGCCACGGCTCGCTGTATGCCAGCGACGGCCGCACACGATCTGACGTCACCAAAAAATACGGTTCTGGTGGCCTGATCCAGGGCAAAAAATACATGCTGTCTCTGACCTGGAATGCCCCAATGGAAGCGTTCACGGAGAAAGAGCAGTTCTTTGAAGGCGTGGGCGTAGACGGCGCGTATCTGCCATTCCACAAGGCCAACCAGTTCCTGGGGATGGACTCGCTGCCAACCTTTATCGTCAACGACGTAATTAAAATGCCGGATGTCCCGCGCTATATAGCAGAATATCGCAAGCATCTTGCGGAAATTTTTGCTTAACTGGTAGCCTGGAATTAAAGGAGTAGTTAACCATGCTTACTGTTATCGCAGAAATTCGTACTCGTCCAGGTCAACATCACCGCCAGGCGGTGCTGGATCAGTTCGTGAAGATCATCCCGACCGTACTGAAAGAAGAAGGCTGCCACGGCTATGCGCCGATGGTCGACGCCACCACCAATGCAAGCTTCCAGGCCACCGCGCCGGACTCGATCATGATGATTGAACACTGGGAAACCGTGGCGCATCTTGAGGCGCATCTGCAGACCGCGCACATGAAAGCGTGGAGCGAAGCAGTGAAAGGTGACGTGCTGGACACCCATATCCGCATCCTGGAGCAAGGGGTTTAGTTTTGTGGTCACTGCCGGGTAAGCGCCAGCACCGCCCGGCATCTCATCAAGCGCGCTTTTTCCCCGGATTTAACCCACGATGAAATTCGTTGATGCGCTTCATCGACTTAATGGTGCGCTGCGGCTCCGTAGAGGCGACGGACAAAATCATCATCTCCAGACACAGCAACACCGTGCCGTGTAACGGGATCTTACCCTTCTCCCCCCCTCGCGGGACGTGGATCACCACGCTGGCCTCTTTGCTGAAACGAGAATCGAGAGCGTTGGTCAGTAAAATGGCGGGAATGCCCAGCCGCTTTGCTTCGCGCAGGGTCGTCTGCCCTTCCCGATGGGCAGATTTTTGCGCCATCATTACCAGCACATCACCACGCTGGAGGGCAATCAGCTGTTCGGCAAGACCAATCCCGGTGCGGTTGAGCGGCGTCGCGGGCAAACCAATGCGTCTGAACAGCCGGGCAGTATACTCGGCCAGAATACCGGATGCGCCAATACCAAAAATGGCGACCTGCTTCGCCTGTGCCAGCAGCGACACCGCCTGGGCCATCGCATAGCGGTTGTGCGGTTCGGACAACACCTCGCAGGTGTGCTGATGCCCCTCCAGCACGAAATCAATGCTCGCATTGACGTCGCTGGCGAGCGTATTCACCGTGGTGGACATCTTTTCGCTGGAGGTAACGACCGGGCCGAACCACTGCTCCAGCGTCTGTTTCAGATCGCGTAGCCCGGCAAAGCCCAGCGCCTGAATCGCGCGCACAACCGTGGCATCGGAGGTTTTCAGCAGGGCGGCAATCTCCATTGCCGTCTGCTCCATCACCGCTTCCCGGTTCTCATTGATATAACGCGCCACCTGCAGCAGACGCGGCGTCAGCTGGTGCCCTCGCGAGCGGAAGCGGTCGCCGTAGACATCCACCCGCGCTTTGTCTTTACGGATCACTGTGACACCTCCGGCAGCGGACGCCCGGCAATGTGCGACTGCACCTGCGCGGCCATCAGTCCTAAGGAGGCGAACGAGTTCGAAATGGCCTCTTCACGGGAGATCAGCACGTAATGCCCGGTTCGGCAGGCTTTGAGGAACTGACACCAGCCCAGCATCACCGAATCCATCGCCGCCAGCTCGTCCTGCGGTTTGCCACCGGTATCCCCGCGCCAGGTGGCAAAGACAACATCGGCATCCAGCTCCGGCAGACGCTCGGCGCTGACGTCGATACGTCCGCCGTCGGGGATGTTTTCAATCAGCGGTGGGAAGGTGAACCCCGCGTCGCGCAGCACGCGTCCCAGCGAGTGGTAGCTGTGCATGGCGGTGATTTTGCCCTGATTCGCCTGAATCACCGACACGGATATTTTTCGGGTGTCGATAGTCGCCCTGAGCGCCTTGATTTGTTCCTGATAGCCCCGCTCCAGGATCGCCAGCCGCGCCTGTGTACCGGTGAGCTGTGCCAGCTTGCGGTAGATCTCCGGCGCGCCACCGTCAAGGTGATCAATACTCACCGTCGGGGCGATTTTCTCCAGTTGTCCGACGGGGGTATTACGGGTCGGCTCGGTAATGATCAGATCCGGCTTCGCGGCCGCAATGGCTTCAATATCGATATCCGCAGTGCCAATAAATTTAATGTCGGAATTATCGAAATCAACGCCCGTCAGCATTCCGCTGGAGCGCAGAAAATGGCTGCCGTCCGGTCGGGTACGTCCGTGGCTGGCGACGGGGGGTACCCCAAGCTCAATCAGGGGAATGGTGATATCCAGGTCATGTAGCGAGACGATCCGTTTCGGATGAACCGGCACAACGACCTTGCGCCCCAGATCGTCGGTAAACGTCTGCGTCGGCTCCGCCGCATTTACCGCAAACCCCGCCAGCAACAGTATCGAAAAAAGTACACGCATCATATTCCCCTAAAATCTGTCCCGACGCTGCCAGAGCAGCAGCAGGAAAAATGGTCCGCCAGTCAATGAAATCACAATCCCCGCGGGCAGTTGCAGCGGTAAAAATGCCAGACGCCCGATGTTATCGGCCAGCAGCACCAGCAGCGCACCCAGCACTGCACTTCCCGCCAGTAGCGCGGTTTGTCCGCCACGTAGCAGCAGGCGCGCCATATGCGGCGCAATAAGCCCGACAAAACCAATGCTACCCACGCAGGAGACGCAGGCCGCCGTCAGTATCACCGGGGCAAACACGCGCAGCAGCGCTAACCGTGAAGCACGCACGCCAAGCCCGGTTGCGGTCTGATTGCCAAGCAACGCCACATCAGCAGCGCGGGCGGTAAACAGCAGCAGAGCACACGCGGGTAATGCCCAAACCACCGTAATACTGACCAGCGTCCAGTTTGCTGCATGCAGACTCCCCGCCAGCCACAGCATCGCCGTCTGCACGTCGCGCACGTCGGCGGTGGTCATAAAGACCCCCATTGCCGCAGCAAATGCCCATGAAACGCCGATACCGATCAGGATAAATCGCGGGCGCGAGATGTCGCGCGCCAGTGCCACCACCAGCAGCGCAGTCAGCAGCCCACCGGTCATACCAACCAGCGGACGCCAGAACAGGCTCAACGCCGGAAACTGAAAAATCAGCAGCAGTACCGCCGCACTACAGCCCTCTTTCACGCCGATAAGACCTGGGTCAGCCAGGCCATTGCGGGTGATAGACTGCATGGCCGCCCCCGCCATACCCAGCATTGCCCCACATAACACCGCCATCAGCAGACGCGGCAGTCGGATATCCATCACGATGTAGCGCGCATCCGCTTCCAGGCTTTGCGGAGAAAACAGCGCGCGCCCGATGGCAGAAGCGGGAATGGCAAGCGAACCGTGCGTCAGGCCAAAACTCAGCAACAACACGCTTACCAGCGTGAACAGCGCCAGACACCGTAGCGCCTTCGGGCGAATCAGCGTTGAGAAAGGGCCGATGCGGAACGCGCGTAATCCTGCCCGGTTCATTTGAACATCCTCGAAGCCATAAAGATAAAGACGGGAGCACCAACCAGAGCGGTCATGACGCCGGTTGCCAGCTCATACGGCGTGAACAAAGTGCGGGCAGCGATATCTGCCAGCAGCAAAACCAGCGCTCCACACAGGGCCGACAGGGGCACCATTACGCGTAAATCCACCGACACCAGACGGCGGATCAACTGCGGTACTACAAGGCCGATAAAGCCAATCGGCCCGGCAATGGAGACGGCAGCCCCGCAGAGCAGTGCAATTGCCAGCAGAGCGAAAAGGCGGGTCTTCAACAACGATACGCCAAGCCCCTGCGCCATCCTGTCGCCTAACGCCAGCATGTTGAGTGATGGTGACAACCAGAGAGCCAACCCAAAACCAGCGGTGGCAGCCCAGGTTGCACTGAGGATCGTCTCTGCCTTTATTCCGGCAACATCGCCCGCCAGCCAGGTACGCATGGCAAGCAGCGTCTGTTCATCCAGAATCAGAACCGTGGCGGTAATCGACGAGGCAAATGCCGACATCGCCACGCCGCACAGCGTGACTTTCATCGGCGTGAGCCCGGTACGCCCGGCGGAGGAGAACACCAGTACCAACAGAAACAGCGTGGCGGCCCCGGCAGCGGCAATCAACGGGCGACCAGACGGTAACGCCAGCCCGAGCGCGCTGGTCAGCACCACTGCCAGCGCCGCGCCCGCATTCAGCCCCAGAATATGCGGCTCACCCAGCGGGTTGCGGATCACGGATTGCAGTAATACACCCGCCACGCCAAGCGCTGCCCCCGTCGTCAGGGCGGCCCAAAGCCGTATCAGACGCAGCCTGATGATGACGTTATGGTCGAAATTACGCGGGTCGAAATCGAGAAATGCCTGTACCACTGTCTGTGGAGTAATAAAGCGCGCGCCAATACCCAGATGCGCAATCGCCCCCATCAGCAGCAACAGAGCGAAAAGTACAAAAGCCAGAGAGATGCGCATCATGGTTTGTTGGCAACCTGGCGAAACGGCATAAAGAACGGTTTGCCGGTCAACGGATTAAGCGACATATGTACGTCGACGTCGAATACGGTTTTGATTAGCTCCGGTGTGCAAACATCCCCCTCGTGAAGCACGCCCTGCACTTTTCCCTGGCGTAAAAAGACCAGTGAATCACCGTAGTTCACGGCGAAGTTGAGATCGTGCAGTACCACCACGACGGTGCGCCCATGCTGGCGGGTCAGGGTGTGCAGCAGTTCGAGAATTTCTACCTGATAGCGGAGATCGAGAAACGTCGTTGGCTCATCCAGCAGGATGTACGGCGTTTGCTGCGCCAGCGCCATCGCTATCCAGCAGCGTTGACGCTGGCCGCCCGACAGGCTTTCAACAGGCAAATGAGCAAACGCCGCTGTACCGGTCAGGCGCAGCGCCTCTTCAACGGCCAGCTCATCTTCATCGCTCCACTGGCGCATAAAATTCTGCCAGGGAAAGCGCCCGCGTGATACCAGCTCAAAAACGGTTAAGCCCTCCGGCAACAGCGGAGACTGAGGCAGGATGCCAAGCTGGCGGGCAACGTCTTTGGTCGGTTGTCCATGAATCGCTTTACCATCCAGCAGCGCGGTACCGCCAAGCGGTTGCAGCAGACGAGCGATAGTGCTCAGCAGCGTGGATTTTCCACAGCCGTTTGCCCCTACCAGCACGGTTATTTTCTGCTGAGGGATCGCAAGGGAGATATCATCGACGATGATTTTTTTCTGATAGCCCGCAGAGAGGTTCTCCAGAACCAGTCCCGGTTTTTTCGTGTTGTGAGCCACGTGAACGCCAACTTAATAAGAAAACCAACAAATAAAAATAAAACTCATTCTCTTTTGAGAGTTTGCCGCTGCGCCATGTAGTAGTCAAGAGAAGAAACACCCTTNCAACACCAGGGATAANNAGGCGGCACNACAAAAGNCAAATTNTTTTTAATTTATTTATTTTCANATNGTTATNCATTTATCAACCTGCCNGCNNNGCACNTTTTTTAGCTGTAGTCNATTTTTGCTTTTTTCCATTTACTACTACATCCATGCATGATTGAATGATTCTCAATTACATGTTCGACGCCAGCGATGGATAACGAACAGACCGTAAGGGCAATGACTCACACATTCTTCCGCGAGCTTTTCATCGCAGGATATTTCGGGAAAACAGATGTAATGGCTAAGTTCACACCTTCACTCTCTGGGGTAAAAGGGCGCGCGCTCTTTTCACTTTTGTTCATGGTACCTCTGGTACACGCAACAGAAACCGCAACGGCTCAGGAGGGTGAAACGCTCACCGTCACTGCCGATCCCAATGCCACAGCCGATGCCACCAACGGTTATCAGCCGCTGAATACCTCCACCGCTACACTGACCACTATGCCGATGCTGGACATCCCGCAGGTGGTGAATACCGTCAGTGATAAAGTGCTGGAAGATCAACATGCCACCACGCTCGACGAGGCACTGTATAACGTCAGTAATGTGGTGCAAACCAACACGCTGGGTGGTACGCAGGATGCGTTCGTGCGTCGTGGTTTTGGCGCTAACCGTGACGGTTCGATCATGACTAACGGCCTGCGCACCGTGTTGCCGCGCAGCTTTAACGCCGCAACCGAACGTGTGGAAGTGCTGAAAGGCCCGGCCTCCACGCTGTATGGCATTCTCGACCCGGGTGGTCTGATTAACGTGGTCACCAAACGCCCGGAAAAAACCTTCGGTGGCTCCATCTCTGCCACCTCCACCAGTTTTGGCGGCGGAACAGGACAATTTGACGTCACAGGCCCGGTTGAGGGCACGCGTCTGGCATATCGCCTGACGGGTGAGTATCAGGACGAAGATTACTGGCGTAATTACGGTACCAATCGCAGTACCTTTATCGCCCCATCGCTGACCTGGTTCGGCGATGACGCCACCGTGACCGTGCTCTACTCGCATCGCGACTATAAGACACCGTTCGATCGCGGAACGATCTTCGATCTCAACACCAAACAGCCAGTGAAGGTTGACCGTAAAACGCGCTTTGATGAGCCGTTCAACATCACCGATGGTCAGTCCGATCTGGCGCAACTCAATGCGGAATATCGTCTCAACAGCCAGTGGACCGCGAAGTTCGACTATAGCTTCAGCCAGGATAAGTACAGCGACAACCAGGCACGCGTGATGGCCTACGATGCTAAAACCGGCAACCTGACGCGCCGCGTGGACGCCACGCAGGGTTCAACCCAGCGGATGCATACCACCCGTGCGGATCTGCAGGGGAACGTAGATATCGCAGGGTTCTATAACGAGATCCTCACTGGCGTGTCGTATGAGAATTACGATCTACTGCGCACGGATATGATCCGCTGTAAGAACGTTAAAGATTTCAATATCTATCACCCGACTTACGGCAACCTGAGCAAATGCACCACCGTCTCGGCATCCGACAGTGACCAGACAATTAAGCAGGAGAGCTACTCCGCCTACGCCCAGGATGCGCTGTACCTGACGGATAAATGGATCGCTGTCGCCGGGATGCGCTATCAGTATTACACCCAGTATGCGGGGAAAGGCCGTCCGTTCAACGTCAACACCGACAGTCGCGACGATCAATGGACGCCGAAGCTGGGGGTAGTCTATAAGCTCACACCGTTCGTCTCGCTGTTTGCCAACTATTCCCAGACGTTTATGCCGCAGTCGTCCATTGCGAGTTACATTGGCGACCTGCCACCAGAAACGTCCAATGCCTACGAAGTGGGTGCCAAGTTTGACCTGTTCAGTGGNATTACCGCCAATATTGCGCTGTTTGATATTCACAAGCGTAACGTGCTCTACACCGAAAGCGTGGGGGATGAAACCGTCGCCAAAACCGCAGGCCGCGTACGTTCACAAGGCGTAGAAGTGGATCTGGCGGGTTCGCTGACCGAGAACACCAATATTATCGCCAGCTATGGTTATACCGACGCAAAAGTGCTGGAAGATCCGGACTATGCGGGCAAACCGCTGCCAAANGTGCCCCGCCATACCGGGTCACTGTTCCTGACTTACGATATTCATAATGTGATCGGTGGAAATACCCTGACGATCGGCGGCGGTGGACACGGCGTAAGCCGTCGCTCAGCCACCAACGGTGCGGATTACTACCTGCCAGGTTACGTCGTGGCGGATGCGTTCGCGGCGTATAAGATGAAACTGCAGTATCCGGTGACGTTGCAGGTCAACGTGAAGAACCTGTTTGACAAGACATACTACACCTCATCTATCGCGACCAATAACCTGGGCAACCAGATTGGTGACCCACGCGAAGTGCAGTTTACGGTGAAGATGGCGTTTTGATTTCAGTGCGGGGTTTCCCCTCTCCCCTTTGGGGAGAGGGTTAGCGAAGGGTCATCAGGCCTCAATATCCGCCATATCGCCTTTCTCCTGCAGCCAGTTACGTCGGTCTTCTGAACGTTTCTTGGCAAGCAGCATATCCATCATGGCGTTGGTTTGCTGTTCGTCTTCGTCGCTGATAGTCAACTGCACCAGACGGCGGGTATTCGGATCCAGCGTGGTTTCGCGCAGCTGCATCGGGTTCATCTCACCCAGCCCTTTAAAGCGCTGAACGTTCGGTTTGCCCTTCTTACGCTTGAGCTGCTCCAGCACACCGGCTTTCTCTTCTTCCGTCAGCGCGTAGTAAACCTCTTTGCCGAGGTCGATACGGTACAGCGGTGGCAGCGCCACGTGGACGTGACCGTTTTTCACCAGCGTACGGAAATGCTTCACAAACAGCGCGCACAGCAGCGTGGCGATGTGCAGACCATCGGAGTCCGCATCCGCGAGGATACAGATCTTGCCATAGCGCAGCTGGCTCAGATCGTCGCTGTCCGGATCGATGCCGATCGCCACGGAGATGTCGTGTACTTCCTGCGAGGCCAGCACTTCATCCGAAGAGACTTCCCAGGTATTCAGGATCTTACCCTTGAGCGGCATGATCGCCTGATATTCACGATCGCGCGCCTGCTTGGCCGATCCCCCTGCCGAGTCCCCTTCCACGAGGAACAGCTCGGTGCGATTAAGATCCTGTGCGGTACAGTCCGCCAGCTTGCCCGGCAGCGCAGGGCCGCTGGTCAGCTTTTTACGTACGACCTTTTTCGCCGCACGCAGACGACGCTGGGCGCTGGAAATCGCCATTTCGGCCAGCATTTCCGCAGCCTGAACGTTCTGGTTCAGCCACAGGGTGAAGGCATCTTTCACCACGCCGGAAACGAACGCCGCACACTGACGTGATGACAGGCGTTCTTTGGTCTGCCCGGCAAACTGCGGATCCTGCATCTTCACGGACAGCACGTAGGCACAACGATCCCAGATGTCTTCCGCCGACAGCTTCACACCACGCGGCAGAATGTTGCGGTATTCGCAGAATTCGCGCATCGCATCCAGCAGCCCCTGACGCAGACCGTTGACGTGCGTACCGCCAAGCATGGTCGGGATCAGGTTGACGTAGCTTTCCGTCAGCAACTCACCGCCTTCCGGCAGCCACAGTAGCGCCCAGTCCACCGCTTCGGTATCACCCGAAAAATTACCGACAAACGGTTTTTCCGGCAACGTCGGCAGGCCGTTTACCGCTTCGCACAAATAGTCGTTAAGACCATCTTCGTAGCGCCAGCTCTGCTCGGTGTTGTTGACGTTATCTTTAAAGGTAATTTCCACGCCCGGGCAAAGTACCGCTTTAGCTTTCAGCAGGTGCGTCAGGCGAGAAACAGAAAAACGTGGGCTGTCGAAGAAGCTTTCGTCAGGCCAGAAGTGAACGCTGGTACCGGTGTTACGTTTTCCGCATGTACCGACGACCTGAAGCTCCTGCACCTTGTCGCCGTTTTCAAACGCGATGTTGTAAACCTGGCCGTCACGGCGAACGTTCACTTCCACGCGTTTAGACAGGGCGTTTACGACGGAAATCCCCACGCCATGCAAGCCACCGGAGAACTGGTAGTTCTTATTGGAGAACTTACCGCCCGCATGCAGACGACAGAGGATCAGCTCAACGGCCGGAACCCCCTCTTCCGGGTGGATATCCACCGGCATACCGCGACCGTCGTCAATGACTTCCAGCGACTGATCGGCATGCAGGATAACGTCAACGCGTTTGGCATGGCCTGCCAGCGCTTCGTCCACACTGTTATCAATAACTTCCTGGCCCAGGTGGTTTGGGCGCGTCGTATCGGTGTACATCCCCGGGCGGCGGCGAACCGGCTCAAGCCCGGTGAGTACCTCAATGGCATCAGCGTTATAGGTTTGCGTCATGATTTAAACTAGCAATTCGCATTGATTGTCAGAGGCTGTGCAGTCCAAGAAAATCGACAATCTGGGTGAAATGATCCTCAAAGCCCGTGAAAGCATGGTTTCCGCCCTCTTCTATAGTCTGGCGGCAGGATGCGTAATACGCCACTGCCTGGCGGTAATCCAGCACTTCATCACCCGTCTGTTGCAGCAGCCAGATGAGATCGGGCGCTTCAAGCGGGTCTACCTGCATAACTTTGAGATCGTAAATATGGCGAGACTCTAGCACATATTGTTGGCCGGTGTAGGGGTTCTCGTTCTGTCCAAGAAAGTCCCTCAGCAGCTCAAATGGCCGTACCGCCGGGTTAACCACGACAGCGGGCAGCATAAAGCATTGCGACAGCCAGGTGGCGTAATAGCCACCCAGCGATGAGCCAACCACGCCGAAGGATTCGCCGCCGTGTTCCAGAACAATAGATTCAAGCATCTCCGCCACATCTGCCGGGTAGGGCGGCAGCTGCGGAACGATCATCTCAACGTGCGGATGATGCTCGCTCAGCCACTGGCGAAGCTGTGTCGCTTTTGCGGAACGCGGTGAGCTGTTGAACCCATGAAGATAGAGAAGCGTAGACATCAATAGCCTTCTGAAGCGGTATCCGGGCGGAATTTTGCACCTGACAAACGGCACACTTCCGTGGTCAGCGAACCATCGGCGTGCAGTTCCAGCCAGCGCCAGCCCGGTGCGATAGTATCCAGGGTAAAGTTGGCGCAGTGTGGCTTAAACTGAACGCAGGTCGACGGGGTTGCAAGCAGGCGGCGACCGTTCCAGTCGAGATCCTGCTCCTGGTGAATATGTCCGCACAGCAGGTTTTTCACCCGCGGGAACTTCACCAGAACGCTGTCCAGTGCCGCAGAGTTGCGCAGACTGTGTTGATCAAGCCAGCTACAGCCCGCTGGCAGTGGGTGATGATGAAGCAACAGCAGCGTATGACGCGACGGCTCAGCGGCCAGTTTGTTTTCCAGCCAGTCGAGCTGAAACTCGCTTAACTCACCATGTGGGACACCAAATACCTGGCTGTCGAGCAGTAATATCTGCCACTGGTCACCCGCAAACACACACTTCGCCGGAGAAATTCCCGCCTCATGGAGTGAATTGTACATAGCAGGCTGGAAATCATGGTTGCCCGGCAGCCAGACGCAAGGCACGCTGAAGCTCGCGATCCCCTCAGCAAAATGCTGATAGGCCGCGGAGGATTGATCCTGCGCCAGATCGCCCGTTGCGACAATCAAATCGCATGCGCGGTTTTCGGCATGAATCGCGCTAAGTACAGCCTGATAACTCTCCCAGGTGTTCACGCCCAGCAGAGTCTCATGCTTTTCGGCAAAAAGGTGAGTATCGGTGATTTGTAATATCCTGACTGGTGCCCCACCAGCAACAGTCAGGTTCAACAGGCTTTCCAAATGGTGTCCTTAGGTAGGTTTATGACGCTAACAAACCGGAATCGCCATTGCTCCATGTGCTAAACAATATCTTAGCCAGTCGGCTAAAAACTGGTTAATTTGATGCTTTTCGTCGCGTTGATGCAACTTTTTATTCGGGTAATCATATCGCGCTTTGAAGCGAAAGATCTGCTGGCTTGAACACACTTCAGCGACCATCGCGTCGTGATAGAGACGTACCGTCATCGACGGCAGACTCCAGTAGCTAATGCTGGGAGCCGTTTGCTCAATCTCCACCAGCGTAGTGTAGCGCGTTGATTCTGTTATCGTTAACCGATACTGCGCGTTGCTCACCTGATAGCTCACCGTTTCGCCGGGTGCGTCGTTTTTCGGCAACAGGCGGCGCAATTGTGCGAAATTGGTTTCGCACAGGCGCATCATTTCTGGGAAGTCAGGTGTATAGCGCTTCATTTTTTCCACTCGTTTCGTAATGTCTGATAATGCAGTTGCAGCCATTGCAGAGCGATGACAGAGGCTGCGTTGTCGATTTTCCCCTCTTCAACCCACTGGTAAGCCTGCTCCCGGCTCACCACATGAACCCGAATATCTTCGTGTTCTTCAGCCAGACCGTGGATCCCATCCGCCGTCGTGGCGTCCACTTCGCCCACCATAATGGACAAGCGCTCACTGGTACCGCCCGGGCTTGCCAGATAGCTCAGCACCGGTTTCGTACGACCGACAACCAGCCCCGCCTCTTCCAGCGCCTCGCGGCGGGCAACGTCTTCGACCGATTCCCCCTCTTCGATCATCCCAGCCACCATCTCCAGCAGCCACGGACTTTCGCTTACGTCATAAGCGGCAATTCGAATTTGCTCAATAAGGACAACTTCATCGCGCACTGGGTCAAAGGGTAGCAAGACTGCCGCATGCCCGCGCTCAAAAATTTCGCGCCGAATTTCGCCGCTCGTCCCACCGTTGAACAGGCGATGCCTGAAACGGTAAAGATCCATCGAAAAAAAACCGCGATAAAGCGTTTCTCGTGCAATAATTTCTACATCGTTTTTGGCGAATGTCACTGGCAACTTGTCTGTTTTTTGCATGAGTCGAGTCCTGGTAGCAATGGTGATGAAATTATGAATTTCAAGGCTGTTTGGCTGCCGTTTGTAAGGCTATATGGTAGATTGGTGCAAATTACCGCCAGATGGCACGTAACGCCAACCTTTTGGTGTGGAAGATTCTGTTAGAATCGGCAATTATTTTTAATTAGATCAGCGCTAATACTGCTTCACAACAAGGAATGCAAATGAAGAAATTGCTCCCCATCCTTATCGGCCTGGGCCTGACGGGCTTCAGTGCAATGAGCCAGGCAGATAACCTGTTACAGGTCTACCAGCAGGCACGTCTGGGCAACCCTGATTTACGTAAATCGGCGGCCGATCGTGATGCTGCGTTTGAAAAGATTAACGAAGCGCGTAGCCCATTGCTGCCGCAGTTAGGCTTAGGTGCAGATTATACCTACAGCAACGGTTTCCGCGATAGCAACGGCATTAACTCCAATGCCACCAGTGCATCACTGCAACTGACGCAGACGCTGTTTGATATGTCTAAATGGCGCGCACTGACGCTGCAGGAAAAGAGCGCAGGTATCCAGGATGTGACCTATCAGACCAACCAGCAAACGCTGATCCTGAACACCGCGACCGCCTACTTCAACGTGCTGAGCGCGATTGACTCGCTCTCCTATACCGAAGCGCAGAAACAGGCCATTTACCGCCAGTTAGATCAAACCACTCAGCGTTTCAACGTCGGCCTGGTGGCGATTACTGACGTCCAGAACGCCCGTTCACAGTACGACAGCGTACTGGCCAACGAAGTGACCGCGCGTAACAACCTCGACAACGCGCTGGAATCACTGCGTCAGGTCACCGGTAACTACTACCCTGAGCTGGCTTCTCTGAACGTCGACAGCTTCAAAACCGATAAGCCGCAGGCGGTAAACGCCCTGCTGAAAGAAGCGGAAAACCGTAACCTGACGCTGTTACAGGCGCGTCTGAGCCAGGATCTGGCTCGCGAGCAGATCCGTCAGGCGCAGGATGGCCACCTGCCAACCCTGAGCCTGAGCGCCTCTACCGGCGTTTCTGATACCACCTACAGCGGTTCAAAAACCAATACGGCCCAGTATGACGACAGCAACATCGGTCAGAACAAAGTGGGTCTGAACTTCTCCCTGCCGCTGTACCAGGGCGGTATGGTGAACTCCCAGGTAAAACAGGCGCAGTACAACTTTGTTGGCGCGAGCGAGCAGCTGGAAAGCGCACACCGCAACGTGGTGCAGACCGTACGCTCGTCCTTTAACAACGTGAACGCCTCTATCAGTAGCATCAACGCTTATAAACAGGCCGTTGTCTCTGCCCAAAGCTCTCTGGATGCGATGGAAGCAGGCTACTCGGTCGGTACGCGTACCATCGTTGACGTTCTGGATGCGACCACCACGCTGTACAACGCCAAGCAGCAACTCTCCAGCGCACGTTACCAGTACCTGATTAACCAGCTGAATATCAAACAAGCGCTGGGTACGCTGAACGAGCAGGATCTGCAGTCGCTGAACAGCGCACTGGGCAAGCCGATTTCGACTTCGCCTGAAAACGTTGCACCGGAGAACCCGCAGCAGGTTGCCGCCGTTGATAACTTCAACGGTAACAGCAACACCCCTGCTGCACAGCCAGCGGCAACGCGTTCCACGACGCCTGCCAGCAACGGTAATAATCCGTTCCGTCACTAAGCATTGCCTGATGGCGTTGCGCTTATCATGCCTGATTCACCGCAGGCCGGGTAAGCGCAGCGCCACCTGATGTAAAATCACACTCAAACGTAAGCCAACGTAAAGATCCCCCTGATTCAGCCCCTCTTCGCTTCATTTTCAACCACTCATCCTCTATCCTGAGCGTTATTACCACTGGGTCCAGGAAGACAAAGATGAAACGGACAAAATCCATTAATCACGCTTCGTTCCGCAAAAGCTGGAATGCGCGTCACCTTACACCTGTCGCACTGGCGATCACTGCCGTCTTTATGCTGGCGGGCTGTGAAAAAAGCGACGAAAATGTATCGCTGTATCAAAACGCGGACGACTGCTCTACCGCTACCGGTAAAACCGCAGAATGTACTACGGCTTATAACAATGCCCTGAAAGAAGCAGAACGTACCGCACCGAAATATGCCTCACGCGAAGACTGCGTAGCGGAATTCGGTGAAGGCCAGTGCCAGCAAGCACCGGCTAAAGCGGGTACCGCGCCGGAAAACCAGGCGCAGGCACAGTCCAGCGGCAGTTTCTGGATGCCGCTGATGGCAGGCTACATGATGGGTCGCCTGATGGGTGGCGGTGCAGGCTTCCAGCAGCAGCCGCTGTTCAGCTCGAAAAACCCGGCCAGCCCGGCTTACGGTCAATACACCGATGCCAGCGGCAAAGGCTACGGCGCAGCAACGCCAGGCCGTACCATGACCGTCCCTAAAACGGCAATGGCACCAAAACCGGCGACCACCAGCACCATAACCCGTGGCGGGTTCGGTGAATCTGTCGCGAAACAAACCACCATGCAACGTAGCGCGACGGGTTCCTCTACCCGCTCAATGGGTGGTTGATCATGGAACGAGTCAGTATCACCGAGCGCCCGGACTGGCGTGAAAAAGCCACCGAATACGGTTTTAACTTCCACACCATGTACGGCGAACCGTACTGGTGTGAAGATGCTTACTACAAGCTCACGATTGCTCAGGTTGAGAAACTGGAAGAGGTAACGGCAGAACTGCACCAGATGTGCCTGAAGGTGGTGGAAAAAGTCATCGACAGCGACGCACTGATGGCGAAGTTCCGCATTCCAAAACACACCTGGAGCTTTGTGCGCCAGTCGTGGAAAACCAGCCAGCCATCGCTTTACTCGCGTCTGGATCTGGCGTGGGACGGCGTGGGTGAACCTAAGCTCTTAGAAAACAACGCCGATACGCCAACCTCGTTGTACGAAGCGGCGTTCTTCCAGTGGATCTGGCTGGAAGACCAGGTCAATGCCGGGAACCTGCCGGAAGGCAGCGACCAGTTCAACAGCCTGCAGGAAAAGCTGATTGAGCGTTTCGCTGAGCTGCGTGAACAGCACGGTTTTAACCTGCTGCATCTTGCCTGCTGCCGCGACACGGAAGAAGACCGTGGAACAGTTCAGTATTTGCAGGACTGCGCAGCCGAAGCGGAAGTGGCGACCGAGTTCCTTTATATCGAAGATATCGGTCTGGGTGAGAAAGGCCAGTTCACCGATCTGCAGGATCAGGTGATCAGCAACCTGTTCAAACTCTACCCGTGGGAATACATGCTGCGCGAAATGTTCTCCACCAAGCTGGAAGATGCGGGCGTGCGCTGGCTGGAACCTGCCTGGAAGAGCATTATCTCCAACAAAGCTCTGCTGCCGATGCTGTGGGAGATGTTCCCGAACCACCCGAATCTGCTGCCTGCATACTTTGCGGAAGACGACCATCCGCAAATGGAGAAATACGTTATTAAGCCGATTTTCTCCCGTGAAGGGGCGAACGTGTCGATTATCGAAAACGGCAAAACGCTGGAAGCGGCCGAAGGGCCTTACGGCGAAGAAGGGATGATCGTCCAGGAATTTTATCAACTGCCGAAGTTTGGCGACAGCTACACGCTGATTGGTAGCTGGCTTATCAACGATCAACCCGCCGGGATTGGTATTCGTGAAGACAGAGCGCTGATCACCCAGGATCTGTCACGATTCTATCCACATATTTTCGTAGAGTAGAGTGCAGCCCGATGCTCTCACCCCGCCCCTCTTCCACAGGAAGAGGGAGCAAGCACGACAAACGGTAACCTCTGGTTGCCGTTTTGCTTTGATTACCCTATCTGCACCGACAGCATACTCAAACTGCCCATTTCAATGCCATCAACCGGAAGGGTAATCGGTTCCTGGCCGTCCCACGCGCCTAAGACATACAGCAGAGGCAGGAAGTGATCCGGCGTTGGGTTGGAGAGCGACCCCCCTTCACTTTCCATGTAGTTCACCAGCGGGTGCTGTTCAACCGGGCCTTGCCAGGTCAGATTGGCTTTTACATAGTCGTTAAAGGATGTCGCCCACGGGTACGGTGTGTTTTCGCCGTGCCAGCGTGCCGTGCGCAGGTTATGCACCACGTTACCGCTTGCGACCAGCATAATACCTTCATCACGAAGGCTGGCCAGTTTACGCCCCATCTCCATGTGCCAGGCTGCCGGTTTGGTGCTGTCGATGCTCAGCTGCACCATCGGGATATCAGCATCCGGGTACATTTTAATCAGCACACCCCACGAGCCGTGGTCAAAACCCCACGCTTCTTTATCCAGTGTGACCGGAACAGGTGCCAGCAGATCCACCAGCTGTTGCGCCAGCTCCGGAGAGCCAGGAGCAGGGTAATGCGTGTCGTACAGTGCCTGCGGGAAACCACCGAAATCATGAATGGTTTTCGGGGCTTCCATCGCGGTGACGCCAGTACCACGCGTGAACCAGTGTGCAGAAACCACCACAATCGCTTTCGGGCGCGGCAACGTCTCACCCAGATGACGCCAGGCGCGGGTATAAACGTTATCTTCCAGAACGTTCATTGGGCTGCCGTGGCCTAAAAACAGTGCAGGCATACGTGAAGAAGTCATGGCGATATCCTTACAGAAGGTGTCAATTTAATGGTGCTACATTACGCGTAATCTGGCGAGGATGAACGCAGATAACCGTGATGATCATCATCAGGAAATTTGAATGTAAGGAATGTGTAAAGCATAACAACCTCACTCGCTTTGGCCGCAATGAATCATTAATATAAATGAGAATTATTATCATAAGGAAAAATGCATGTCAGTCCCCTTGATCCTGACCCTATTTGCAGGTGCCGCGACCTTCCTTGGTGCATTCCTCGGTGTACTCGGCCAGAAGCCGTCTAACCGTGTGCTGGCTTTCTCGCTCGGCTTTGCCGCCGGGATCATGCTGCTTATCTCTTTGATGGAAATGCTGCCTGCCGCATTGGGCACAGAAGGGATGTCGCCTGTTCTGGGTTACGGCATGTTTGTGTTTGGACTGCTGGGCTACTTTGCTCTCGACCGAATGCTGCCCCACGCACACCCACAGGATTTGATGCAGAAAAACATCACGCCGTTACCGGGCAGTATTAAGCGAACCGCTATTCTGCTGACGCTTGGCATCAGCCTGCATAATTTCCCGGAGGGCGTTGCCACCTACGTGACCGCCAGTAATAACCTTGAGCTGGGTTTTGGTATCGCGCTGGCAGTAGCCTTACACAATATTCCTGAAGGACTGGCCGTTGCCGGACCGGTATATGCAGCCACAGGGTCGAAACGCACTGCAGTATTCTGGGCGGGGATCTCAGGACTGGCCGAAATTCTTGGTGGTGTCCTGGCCTGGCTGATCCTCGGTAGTCTGGTTTCGCCTGTCGTGATGGCCGCTATTATGGCCGCGGTGGCAGGTATCATGGTCGCACTGTCCGTGGATGAGTTAATGCCGCTGGCAAAAGAGATCGATCCGAATAACAACCCGAGCTACGGCGTTCTGTGCGGGATGTCGGTGATGGGGTTGAGTCTGGTATTGCTACAGGCAGCGGGCATCGGATAAAAGAACGCCGGGATATCCCGGCGTTTTGCTGTCAGCTGGCTTTGCGCTCGTGCGCCTGGCGGTACTCCACCAGATCTTCAATTGTCACCACCGGCATATTGTGCAGGCGGGCAAAAGTGATGCACTCTGGCGCACGTGCCATCGTACCGTCATCGTTGGTCAGCTCACACAGCACACCTGCTGGTTTGAAGCCTGCCAGCGTGACCAGGTCGATGGTCGCTTCGGTGTGGCCGCCGCGAGTCAGTACACCACCCGCTTGCGCGCGCAGCGGGAAGACATGGCCAGGGCGGTGCAGGTCGGATGGTTTCGCACCATCGGCAATCGCTGCACGCACGGTGGTCAGACGGTCAGCCGCAGACACACCGGTCGTCACGCCATGCGCAGCTTCGATGGTCACGGTAAAACCTGTACCAAAGGCGCTGGTGTTGTTTTCAACCATCATTGGCAGGTCGAGCTGCTTGCGATGGTCTTCGTTAATACACAGGCATACGATGCCGCTGCCATGACGAATGGTCAGCGCCATCTGCTCAACGGTCATGTTTTCGGCGGCGAAAATCATGTCGCCTTCGTTTTCACGGTTTTCATCGTCAAGCACCATTACACCGCGGCCTTCGCGCAGTGCATCCAGTGCATGTTCAATACGTTGAGTTGACGTGCCAAAAGAGGAAAGTAGCGTCTGATTCATGGTAAAAAAAACCTCATTAAATTTATGGTTACCAGAATCAGGGCAGTCTTAGGAGCGCCGTATAAGCGGCAAAAAAATAACGTGAGCGGGCCCATGCCCGACTGGATCGTTACTCTCTCCCATCCGGACTCTAACCGTCGGCCCCGGAATTACACCGGATCTGCTGACCTTTGAGTTTTCACCCAAAGCGCTCGCGGGCTTTCAGCAAGACGCTGATTTACCGCCGGTGGGGAATTTCGCCCCGCCCTGAGAATAAGCGAGATAACTATAACGCTATTGATTACCCTGGGCAATGCATAAGCATCAAACAATTTTGTTTAACCCACGCCATGACGCGCTACAATGGGCACTAACACCTTTTGATCAAGGGAAGCCACAATGATTGACCCAAAAAAAATTGAGCAAATTGCGCGTCAGGTTCATGAATCCATGCCGAAAGGCATTCGTGAATTTGGTGATGACGTTGAGAAGAAAATCCGCCAGACGCTGCAGGCACAGCTGGTTCGCCTTGATTTAGTCAGCCGTGAAGAATTTGATGTGCAAACGCAGGTTCTGCTGCGCACCCGCGAAAAACTGGCGCTGCTGGAACAGCGTCTGACCGAGCTGGAAAACCGCAATGCACCGGAAGACGTGAAACCGGCACCAGCGATCCCGCCGGTGGATGACCAGGAGTAAGGTAAATGCAAAACGGTAACCGAGGTTGCCGTTTTTAGTGTTTGCTCCCTCTCCCACTGGGAGAGGGTTGGGGTGAGGGCATCAGCCCGCACAGATTACTGACTGTCTTTCTGGATCTTCTTAATGATGTTGGTGGTAGAACACCCGTCCTCAAAGTTGAGCACCATCACTTCACCGCCGTTAGCCCAGACCTCTTCGCTACCGGCAATTTGCTCTGGTTTGTAATCGCCACCTTTCACCAGCAGGTCTGGCAAGATACCGGCTATCAAACGCTGTGGAGTATCTTCTTCAAACGACACGACCCAGTCCACGGCTTCCAGCGCACCGAGCACAATCATACGCTGCTCCAGCGGGTTCACCGGGCGCGTTTCGCCTTTCAGGCGTTTCGTTGACGCATCGCTGTTCACCGCCACAATCAGGCGATCGCCCAGCTTGCGCGCATTCGCCAGATAAGAGACGTGGCCCGCGTGCAAAATGTCGAACACACCGTTGGTCATCACCACTTTCTCACCACGCTTGCGCGCAGCAGCAACGGCCGCTTTCAGCTCGTCTTCGCTCATCACGCCAAACCCGGTATCCGCACGACCGCGCACCGCGTTTTCCAGCTCGATAGGCGAAACGGTTGAAGTACCAAGTTTACCGACCACCACACCTGCAGCGGCGTTGGCGAAGTAACACGCTTCTTCAAGAGAGTTGCCTGCCGCCAGCGTTGCCGCCAGCACGCCAATCACCGTATCACCGGCACCGGTCACGTCGTAGACTTCCTGCGCCTGGGTTGGCATATGCAGTGGGGCTTTGCCCGGCTGCAACAGCGTCATCCCCTGCTCGGAACGGGTCACCAGCAGTGCAGAAAGTTCGAAATCAGCGATGATTTTCATGCCGCGTTCAACCAGCTCTTGCTCGGTTTTACACTTACCCGCCACCGCTTCAAACTCAGAGAGGTTTGGCGTCAGCAGCGTTGCACCACGATAGCGCTCAAAGTCCGTGCCTTTCGGGTCGATCAGCACCGGTACATTGGCTTTACGCGCCAGCTGGATCATCGTCTGCACGCTCGCCAGCGCGCCTTTGGCATAGTCGGACAGCACCAGCGCACCGATACCGCCCAGAGCCTGATTGATACGCTCGTGCAGCGGCTCAGGATCAACGCCTTCAAACCCTTCTTCAAAGTCGAGGCGGATCAGTTGCTGGTTACGCGACAGCACGCGCAGCTTGGTGATCGTCGGGTGTGTCGGAACAGAAACGAAGTCGCACTTCACGTTCACGTCCGCCAGCGACTTGCTCAGCGCACGCGCCGCATCATCGATGCCGGTCAGGCCCACCAGACGCGAATGTGCGCCCAGAGAGGCAATGTTCATCGCCACGTTTGCCGCGCCGCCAGGACGCTCTTCAATGGTGTCGACCTTAACCACCGGTACCGGTGCTTCCGGGGAGATGCGGCTGGTCGGCCCATACCAGTAGCGATCCAGCATCACATCACCGACAACCATAACTCCAGCACGTTCAAACTCTGGCAGTGTTACTTTCATTCCTGACTCCAGAAAGATTCACAATTTGCGCGCGATAATATCACACTTGTTTTGTTACGCACGGTTCCACCAGCCACTTCTGCCAGCTTGTCGTCACCTGAGCGCGCTCATCGGCAAAGCAGTCAAGCGCCACATGGCCCGGCTGTTCCTGTAAGGCCAGATGATGCAACTCATCACGCAGCGTGGTGTAGGCGCGCGTTAAGGACTGCGCTTCCTGCTCATCCATAATGTCGTTTTGTGCGAGCAGCTCCAGAATGCGCACGTTATCAGACCAGCGAATGAGCTTCGGCTTCTCGTGTGCATGACGCAGCACCAGATACTGGGTGATGAACTCAATATCCGTAATACCACCCTCATCGGCTTTAATATCAAAGCGATCGCGATGCTTATTCCCCAAATGCGCACGCATCTTCTCACGCATCTCACGCACTTCGGTTTGCAGCGTACTGCCGTCACGTACGATGGTCATCACGTCCCGGCGGATCGCATCAAACTGCGTTTTCAGCAGCGGGTCGCCATACACCACGCGGGCGCGCACCAGCGCCTGATGCTCCCACGTCCAGGCCTCATTTTTCTGGTAATCCGCAAACGAGTCCGTTGAAGTAACCAACATTCCTGCCGCGCCGGACGGACGCAAACGCGCATCCACTTCGTACAAAATGCCCGACGACGTGCGGGTGCTGAACAGGTGCATAATGCGCTGGGCCAGACGCAGGTAGAACTGACGCCCGTCTATTTCACGTTCGCCATCGGTCATCACGTCCACCGGGCAATCGTGCAGGAAAATAAGGTCAAGATCAGAGCTATACCCCAGCTCCCAGCCGCCGAGCTTGCCGTAACCGACAACCGCAAAGCCACGGCCTTCGCGATCGGCCAGGTGTTTCGGCTGGCCGTAACGCGCCACCATCTGCACCCACGCCTGATGCACCACCGCGTCGATGATCGCTTCGGCAAGCCATGTTAAGTGATCGCTCACTTTCATCACCGGCAACGTACCAGCGATATCTGCCGCCGCCACGCGCAGCATTTGCGCCTGTTTAAACTGACGCAGCGCTTCCAGCTGTTGTTCTTCGTCCTCTTCCGGCACGCGCAGCAGATACTGACGCAATTCGTCACGGTAGGCATCCGTCGCCGTCGGCTGATAAAGCGTATTCGGATCAAGCAGTTCGTCCAGCAGCAGCGGATAACGCGCCAGCTTGTTGGCGACCATCGGCGAGGCGGCGCAGAGCGTAATCAGGTGCTTCAGTGCGCCGGGAAACTCGCTCAGTAGCTCAAGATAGGTCGTACGCGTGATGATGCCGCTCAACAGCGGCATCATGCGCGACAGCGGTACCGGCGCATCCGCCCGCGAGCAGACCTCGCTCAGCAGATACGGCATCAGGTGATCCAGCACCTGGCGGCCACGCGGGCCAATGGCGCGCTTGTTCAGTTCGAGACGGAAATCGGCGATCAGCGACAACACCCGGTGGCGGTCGTCATCGCTCAGGTGCGCCAGCACTGGCGTGGTGTCATCTTCCTGAAGTGCGTCCTGCCACAGCTCGCGCCAGTGTTCAGACAGCGTATCATCCTGCGATTCACTTTCGTCGTCGCCAATCAGCTCGTTAAAGATACGGCGCACGCCCGCCATGTGGGCATCCAGCCGTTCGGTCAATGCCGTCCAGTCACCCACACGCATCCCCCAGGCCAGACGCGCCCGATTCAGGTCATCGCCCGGCAGAGTCTGGGTTTGTTCATCGTTGATGCTTTGCAGCAGGTTTTCCAGACGACGCAGGAAGAGATACGCCTCGCGCAGGGTTTGCGCGTCGCCTGCCGGTAGCAGGTGCAGTTGCTCAATGGCAGAGAGCGTCGGGAGCAAGGAACGGGACTGCAAAGACGGTTCACGTCCTCCACGGATCAGCTGGAAGACCTGCACGATAAATTCGATTTCACGGATGCCGCCCGCACCAAGCTTGATGTTATCTTTCAGACCACGACGGCGCACCTCACGGGCAATCATCCCCTTCATGTTACGCAGGGACTGGATCACACTGAAATCGATGTAGCGACGGAACACGAACGGACGCAGCATGGCGCGCAGCTCATTGGCGTAAGCATCGTCACCGTCGCCCATGATCCGCGCTTTGACCATCGCATAGCGCTCCCAGTCGCGTCCCTGCTCCTGGTAATAATCTTCCAGCGCGGCAAAGCTCAGCACCAGCGGGCCGCTATCGCCAAACGGACGTAAACGCATGTCCACACGATAGACAAAACCGTCCTGTGTCGGCTGATCCAGCGCCTTAATAAGACGCTGGCCGAGACGGGTAAAGAACTGGGCATTGTCCAGTTCACGACGACCACCACGCGTGGAGCCGTTCTCCGGCCAGGCAAAAATCAGGTCGATATCAGAGGAGAAATTCAGCTCGCAGCCGCCCAGCTTGCCCATCCCCAGGATCAACAGCGGCTGAGGAACCCCCTCTTCGTTGCACGGCGTCCCCCACTCTTTACAACAGGCCGCGTAAAGCCAGTCCCGCGCGGCGACGATCAACGTCTGCGCCAGCTCGCTCAACTGCAGAAGCGTGCTTTCTTCGCTGACCCGCTCCAGCGCCTGAGCCCAGGCAATACGCACCATCACCCGACGACGGAACTGGCGCAAAACGCGCATCAGCGCAGCTTCCTCCGCCACATCTGCAAGCGCGGTTTGCAACCAGCTGGCATAATACCGCCACTCTTCCGCCTGCGGCGGTGAGTTCTCAAGCTCCGCCAGCCAGTCAGGGTTGGCGGTGAGACTTTCCTGCACAAAATCACTAAAAGTGAGCATGCTTCTGGCCTGCTCGCTTAACGATGACGCCGGTAATGACTCAGGCAGACGTTCGCAAACGGTCTGCCACTGCTGCTGTAACTGCGAAGAAAGCGGCATTATAGGGGTTCCTTGCCAGAGTTAACGTTTTCCGCTGTGCAGCCAGAACGGCTCCTGCGAAATAGCCACGTTGCGGAAATGCTCAATCTCAATATGCTGACGGGTTTCGATGGCATGTTTCAGCCCCTGCCAGTTTTCCAGCCAGGCCTGCGTTTTTGCGCTGTCATAAGCCCCGGAAAGCAGCAACATGCTGTCGATATTACGCGCCAGACGGGGAAGCTGATCGCCATACTGGTCGCCCAGTGGATACGCAAAAGTGGTCCTCAACTCGGCGGCATGGCGTGAAAGATGGGTATCCGCAAAACGTTTGAAGTTTTCCGCAATTTTGGTCTGCGCTTTTGCATCCAGGAAACTGCGCCAGCCGCGCGTCACCAGAAACTCAGTCAGCGACAGTTTTGCCGCAGCGGTTTGCGGGCTGTAGATAGCCGTTTGCGCCGACACGTCAGAAAGCATCAACGTCTCGGTTTGCGTCAGCAGATCACGTAAGTGAGCGCTCGCTTTACGCGGGACAATGCCGCCGAAAAGCGCCAGGGTATGACGCACCAGCCCGATAGCCGCCAGCACGTGAGACTTTGCATTTTTCACATTTCGCGCCCACAGTTCTTCATGGTATTGCCACTGAGTGAGCGCCAGCTCCAGCGCCGCTTCCATACCCTGTTCAACACTGGCTTTCGGAGCGACGTGTAAAATGGTCGTCTCTTTCAGTAAACGTGGCGCATCTCCGGCCGCCAGGTGGTAGCCACGCGCGGCTTTGCTCAGGCTACCCTGACGCAAACCGGACTGGTTCACCAGCTTGTGTGCCAGCTTCAGCACGTCGTTCACATCACCGTCCACCAGCTCAAGCTCCAGCTCGCAAAGGGGTTCCTGGTATTCACCTGCCTTCACGTCACCCAGATCCAGGGCAATCTCAATGCGACTTTTGCCTTCATTGACCAGCCATTTCTCGCGCCAGAAATCGGTGCTGAACAGCGGCTGCACCTGCCCGGATAACGCTTCCGGCAGCAGGCCCTCAGGCCAGACTTCTGCCGGGAAACGGTCCAGTTCAAGTTCTGGCTTACTGATGTCGATATTGTATTCCGGGCGCTGATGTAAACCGCCCACCACGCGACCGGCAATTTTCATCGTCATCTCGTAGCGCCCGTTCGCGCCACGGATGCGCAGCCCCATATCATGACGGCGCAGCCAGTTGTCTGGTGTTTCATAATAGATGTTCAGCAGTTGTACCGGTTCATGGTGCTCGCCGGAAAGCGTGTGCAAATGTTGACGAAGCGCGTCAACGCTGTCTTTTTCGACGATAAACTTTAATTCGATTTCTTGAGCCATAGCCTTGTACTTATGCAGGCGTCACAGACGCGTCAATGAGGGCGAACTTCCTCGCCATTTGTTTGTCAGTACATAGTATTTTGCGCCAAATTGCCACGCAATGAGCAATTTGACGGGCGTAAATGTTTGACACCGTGACACAGATGATTCTGATTGCTGACGAATGCTTTGCGTAGAGACACTGTTGCCACTACTATCGTTCCACTATTCATGAAAATAACGACTAATGATGCTTAAATTACGCCTGATTGGACTTACTTTACTCGCTTTTAGCGCCGCAACTGCGGTACACGCTGAAGAGAAACGTTACGTTTCTGATGAACTGAACACCTGGGTACGCAGCGGCCCTGGAGATAATTATCGCCTCGTGGGTACGGTTAATGCCGGCGAGGAAGTGGTGCTATTACAGACCAATGCGGACACCAATTACGGGCAGGTTCGCGACAGCAGTGGTCGTACGTCCTGGATCCCACTGAAAGAGCTGAGCAATGTGCCAAGCCTGCGTACCCGCGTGCCGGATTTGGAAAATCAGGTGAAAACCCTGACCGACAAGCTCAATAACATTGACGGCACCTGGAACCAGCGCACCGCAGAAATGCAGCAAAAAGTGTCACAGAGCGACAGCGTGATTAGCAACCTGAAAGACGAAAACCAGAAACTGAAGAACGAGCTGATCGTCGCGCAGAAGAAAGTGAATGCTGCCAACCTGCAGCTCGATGACAAACAGCGCACCATCATCATGCAGTGGTTTATGTATGGCGGCGGCGTGCTGGGCGTCGGCCTGGTGCTGGGCCTGGTTCTGCCACACCTGATCCCAAGCCGTAAGCGTAAAGACCGCTGGATGAACTAATTCGTCTTCTTTGCCAGACTTACGTATTATCCTGGAAAAGAGAAAACAGGAGTGTCGGGCGTGAAGAGTTATCTGGTCGGTGGTGCGGTACGTGATGCGTTGTTAGGTCTGCCGGTCAAAGATAAGGACTGGGTTGTGGTTGGAGCCACGCCCGCAGAGATGCTCGACGCGGGTTACCAGCAGGTAGGTCGCGATTTTCCCGTGTTTCTGCACCCGCAAAGCCGTGAAGAGTACGCCCTGGCGCGTACCGAACGGAAATCCGGCTCAGGCTATACCGGCTTCACCTGTTATGCCGCACCGGACGTCACACTGGAGCAAGATCTCCTGCGCCGCGATCTCACCATCAACGCGCTGGCGCAGGACAATCAGGGCCATATTATCGACGCTTATGGCGGCCAGGACGATTTGCGTAACCGCATTTTACGTCACGTCTCCCCGGCGTTTTCTGAAGATCCGCTACGCGTGCTGCGCGTGGCGCGTTTTGCTGCACGCTATGCCCATCTGAGCTTCCGCATCGCCGATGAAACAATGGCGCTAATGACTGCGATGACCAATGCGGGCGAGCTGGAACACCTGACGCCAGAACGCGTCTGGAAAGAGACGGAAAATGCCCTGACCACCCGCAACCCGCAGGTCTTTTTCCAGGTGCTTCGCGACTGTGGCGCACTGAAGGTACTTTTCCCGGAAATCGATAATCTGTTTGGCGTCCCGGCTCCGGCAAAGTGGCACCCGGAAATTGATACTGGCGTTCATACCCTGATGACGTTGAGTATGGCCGCGATGCTCAGCCCGGAGGTTGATGTTCGTTTTGCCACCCTGTGCCACGATCTCGGCAAAGGGTTAACGCCAAAAGCATTCTGGCCGCGCCATCACGGTCACGGCCCGGCTGGCGTGAAGCTGGTAGAAGGTCTTTGCCAGCGTCTGCGCGTACCTAACGAGATCCGCGACCTGGCAAAACTGGTGGCAGAATTCCATGACCTGATCCACACCTTCCCGATCCTGAAACCGGCCACCATCGTGAAATTGTTCGACAACATCGACGCCTGGCGTAAACCGCAGCGCGTGGAGCAGATCGCGCTCACCAGCGAGGCTGACGTTCGTGGGCGAACCGGGTTTGAAGCCTGTGATTATCCGCAAGGTCGTTTGCTGCGCGAGGCGTGGAACGTCGCCAAAGCGGTGCCAACCAAAGACGTCGTGGAAGCCGGGTTCAAAGGGCCGGAGATTCGGGAAGAGCTGACAAAACGGCGGATTCAGGCAGTAGCGGACTGGAAAGAACAGCGTTGCCCTCAGCCAAAAGACTGAGGGCAACCGGTCAGAAGAAGACCACGTAAACGGCAGCCGCCACGATAAAGCGATAGATCGCAAACGGAATAAACGAGATACGCTTGATCAACTGCAGGAAGGTTTTAATGGCAATCAGCGCCACGATAAACGCGGTGATGAAGCCCACGGCGAACATCGGAATATCACCCGTCGTCAGGAAGCCAATGCTTTTATAGACGTCGAGTGCGGTTGCGCCCATCATCATCGGCACGGCCAGCAGGAAGGAAAACTCCGACGCGGCATAGCGGCTCACGCCCATCAACATCCCGCCAGAAATCGTAGCTCCTGAGCGCGAGAAGCCCGGCCACAGGGCCAGACACTGGAAGCAACCAATGATGAATGCCTGACGGTAGGTCATATCGTCCAGGCCTTCTGCGCGAGGGACTTTAGGTTTCAGCACTTCTGCCGCAATCAGCAGGAAGCCGCCGACAACCAGCGCATACATCACGTTAATCGGGTTAAACAGCGATTTGATGGTGTCGTGGAAAACCAGCCCCAGCACCACCGCCGGGATCATCCCCAGCAGGATATGGATCAGCGACAAGCGACCTTTACCCAAACCTTCATGCTCTGGCGGACGGCCAAAGTGGATGCCAATCAGGCCAAACAGACGACGCCAGAACATCACNACCACGGCCAGAATAGACCCCAACTGAATAACGACTTCAAACGTCTTTGCCGTATCACCTTCAAAGCCCAGAAGATGGCCAACGATAATCATATGGCCCGTGCTGGAGACAGGTAAAAACTCCGTCAATCCTTCGACCACACCCAGTATTGCCGCCACCAGCAGCGAGTGTATATCGCTCATCTATAAACCCCTAAAAAGATATAAAAAAAACGGTGTACCACTAAGGCAACCGTGAAAGATACAAGCCTTAAGACCAATATAGCCGAAAATGGTTTAGCTATTATGACGTTGGATATTCCCTTTCAGATTTTTGCCACGCTCAATGATAACGCCGACGTTAGTCGCACGCGCCACGGCCCCCGGTTTGCTCAGCTTGATACGCACCCACGGTGAGTTGAACCGGCTCAGCAGCAGCTCTGCCACCTCCTCAGCCACGCGCTCCACCAGGGCAAAACGCTGTCCTTCAACGTGGTTAACCACCGTTTCGCTGATATCGGCATAGCTCAGACAATCATTCACGTCATCGCTTTTCGCTGACGTGCGGTTATCCCAGCCCATTTCGATATCGAACACGAGCTTCTGTTCAATGGTCTGTTCCCAGTCGTAAACACCAATAGTGGTGATTACCGAAAGTTGCTCTATAAATACTATATCCATCACGACCTGCCTGCTTTTTGGCTAAACCGGATACCACTTCCGGCGAATTATGCGTATTATCCACAGATGCTGAAAATACAGATACATTTTCAAAACGGAACAGCGTTATGAGTGCAATCGCGCCTGGAATGATCTTCCTCGCTTACCTTTGCGGCTCAATCTCCAGCGCCATTCTGGTCTGCCGTATCGCCGGGTTACCTGATCCACGCGAAAACGGTTCCGGGAACCCCGGAGCGACCAATGTACTACGAATTGGCGGCAAGGGAGCAGCCGTAGCGGTTTTGGTTTTTGATGTACTGAAAGGGATGCTACCCGTCTGGGGCGCATATGCGCTGGGCGTCACGCCGTTCTGGCTGGGGCTGATTGCTATCGCCGCCTGTGTTGGCCATATCTGGCCCGTATTCTTCGGCTTTAAAGGCGGCAAAGGCGTCGCCACCGCATTTGGTGCCATTGCACCTATCGGCTGGGATCTCACCGGCGTTATGGCAGGCACCTGGCTGTTAACCATTTTACTGAGCGGCTATTCTTCGCTGGGCGCGATTGTCAGCGCGCTGATTGCGCCGTTTTACGTCTGGTGGTTCAAACCCCAGTTTACCTTCCCGGTGTCGATGCTCTCCTGCCTGATCCTGCTGCGTCACCACGATAATATTCAGCGCCTGTGGCGTCGTCAGGAAACCAAAATCTGGACGAAGCTCAAGAGAAAGAAAAAAGAGCCTGAATAACCCACACGCCCTCACAATGCCCGGCTGCGCTGACCTTGCGCGGGCCGGTCTTTTCCTCGCATTTTATCCATAAGCGACTCATATGACAGCCTTCATTTCTGCCAGGGCATACTGAAACGTAACCCGTACGCGCGCAGATGGATGCAGCATGTTAGCAACTCAGGTCACTGATAACTCTTACAAAGGCTGGCAGGCATCGCTTACCCTGCAATTTTGTCATACCCCTGAGAAAACCCTCCTGCACTCCGCTCACCACGTCGGGCCTCTTACCGTCCAGCGTCCGTTTTATCCCGAAGGTGATACCTGCCATCTTTATCTCCTGCACCCACCCGGCGGGATTGTCGGCGGTGATACGCTGGATATCTCCGTTCACCTGGAAGCCAAAAGCCATACGCTTATCACCATGCCCGGTGCCAGTAAGTTTTACCGCAGCAATGGCCCACAGGCATGTCTGAACCAGCACTTTTACCTCGGCAAAGAGGCAACGCTGGAGTGGCTACCGCAGGACACTATTCTTTTTCCCGGCGCGAACGCAGCCTTACGCTCCGTTTTTCACCTGGAGGCGTCCAGCACGCTGTTGGCCTGGGAATTGTACTGTCTGGGTCGTCCGGTGATTAACGAAACCTTCAGCCACGGTACGCTCGAAAGCCGCCTTGAGGTTTGGGTCGACGGTGAGCCGCGCTTAATTGAACGTCAACATCTCAGCGACGGCAATCTCGCCCCCGTTGCCGGGCAGCCGTGGGTGGGCACACTGTTGTTCTATCCCGCCACGGAAAATCACCTTGAGGTGGTACGCGAACGGCTTTCGCCGCTGCATACCTTTGCCGGCGCGACACTCACCGAAGGTCTGCTGTCGGTGCGGTTTCTCTCCCACGATAACCTGATTTGTCAGCGGGTGATGCGCGATATCTGGCAGTCGCTTCGCCCGCTCTTAACCCCCAAAACCGCCTGTTCGCCCCGTATCTGGCAGACATAAGAGAAACGTTATGGAACTGACCCCCAGAGAAAAAGACAAGCTGTTGTTATTTACCGCTGCGCTGGTTGCCGAACGCCGCCTTGCGCGCGGGGTAAAGCTCAATTACCCGGAATCCGTCGCGCTGATCAGCGCCTTTATTATGGAAGGCGCACGCGATGGTGAAACCGTCGCCTCGTTAATGGAAGCGGGTCGCCACGTCCTGACGCGCACACAGGTGATGGAGGGCGTACCGGAGATGATCCCCGACATTCAGGTGGAAGCCACCTTCCCGGACGGATCAAAGCTCGTCACCGTTCACAACCCGATCGTATAAGGAGCTGACGATGATCCCAGGTGAATACCAGATCCAGCCCGGAAATATTGCGCTTAATGTCGGACGGGAAACCCGGAGCGCGATCGTCGAAAACCACGGTGACAGGCCGATCCAGGTGGGATCGCACTACCACTTTTATGAGGTCAATCCGGCGCTGAAATTCGACAGAGAAGCCACCAAAGGCTACCGGCTGAACATCCCGGCGGGGACTGCCGTACGTTTCGAGCCCGGCCAGAAGCGCGAGGTCACACTGGTTCGGGTTGCGGGTGCGCAATGCATTTTCGGTTTTCGCGCTGAAGTCATGGGGGAGGTGAAAAATGGCTGATATTTCACGCCAGGCCTACGCCGACATGTTCGGCCCAACCACCGGGGATAAAGTGCGCCTGGCCGACAGTGAACTGTGGATCGAAGTCGAAAACGATCTCACGGTCTACGGCGAAGAGGTCAAATTCGGCGGTGGGAAAGTGATCCGTGACGGTATGGGCCAGGGGCAGATGACAGCTGATGACTGTGTGGATCTGGTGCTCACCAACGCGCTGATTGTCGATCACTGGGGGATCGTAAAAGCCGATATCGGCGTGAAGAACGGCAGGATCTTCGCCGTCGGCAAAGCCGGTAACCCGGACATTCAGCCCGGCGTGACGATCCCGATTGGTGCCGCGACGGAGGTGATCGCCGCCGAAGGGAAGATCGTTACCGCGGGCGGGATCGACACCCACATCCACTGGATCTGCCCGCAGCAGGCGGAAGAGGCGCTCGTCTCCGGCGTCACCACCATGATCGGCGGCGGTACCGGGCCTGCGGCAGGCACTCACGCCACCACCTGCACGCCGGGGCCGTGGTATATCGCCCGCATGCTGCAGGCCGCCGACACGCTGCCGGTGAATATCGGTTTGCTCGGCAAAGGTAACGGCTCAAACCCTGATGCCCTGCGCGAGCAAATTACAGCTGGCGCGATCGGGCTGAAGATCCACGAGGACTGGGGCGCAACGCCTGCGGCGATCAACTGTTCGCTGGAGGTGGCGGAAGAGATGGATATTCAGGTGGCGCTGCACAGCGACACGCTGAACGANTCCGGTTTTGTTGAAGACACGCTGGCGGCCATTGGCGGGCGCACCATCCACACGTTCCACACTGAAGGGGCGGGTGGCGGACATGCGCCGGACATCATCACCGCCTGTGCGCANCCCAATATTCTGCCCTCCTCCACCAACCCGACGCTGCCCTACACGGTGAACACTATCGACGAGCATCTCGACATGCTGATGGTTTGCCACCACCTCGACCCGGATATCGCCGAAGACGTGGCTTTTGCCGAATCCCGTATTCGTCGGGAAACCATCGCCGCCGAAGATGTACTGCACGATATTGGCGCGTTCTCGCTCACCTCGTCCGACTCCCAGGCAATGGGACGCGTAGGCGAAGTGATTATCCGCACCTGGCAGGTGGCACACCGCATGAAAGTCCAGCGTGGCGCGCTACCGGAAGAAACTGGCGATAACGATAACTTCCGCGTGAAGCGCTACGTCGCAAAATACACCATCAACCCGGCCCTGACCCACGGTATCGCCCATGAAGTCGGTTCCATTGAAGCCGGAAAACTGGCGGATCTGGTGGTCTGGTCACCCGCATTCTTTGGCGTAAAACCCGCCACCATTGTGAAAGGCGGAATGATCGCCTGTGCGCCGATGGGCGATATCAACGCATCTATCCCCACGCCGCAGCCGGTGCATTACCGCCCGATGTTTGGCGCACTGGGTGCGGCACGGCATGCCACCCGCCTGACGTTTGTCTCGCTGGCTGCCGCAGCCCATGGCATCCCGCAGCAGCTCAATCTGCAAAGCGCGACNGCAGTGGTGAAAGGCTGCCGGACGGTGAAAAAGGCCGACATGATCCACAACAGTTTGCAGCCCAACATCACCGTTGATTCGCAAACCTATGAGGTCCGTGTCGACGGTGAATTGATTACCAGCGAGCCGGCAGAGATCCTGCCGATGGCCCAGCGCTATTTCCTGTTTTGAGGAGGAACGATGATCTACCTGACCCAACGCCTTGACCACGCCCACCGCATCACCGCCAGCGTCACACTCCCCATTGATGTGCGGGTGAAAAGCCGTGCCCGTGTCGCGCTGAACGATGGCCGCGATGCCGGGCTGATGCTGCCACGCGGTTTGCTGCTGCGCGGCGGAGACCTGCTCACCACCGAAGATGGTAGCGAGGTCATTGAAGTGATCGCCGCACCAGAGTCGGTATCAGTCGTGCAATGCTCAGATCCCTTCCTGCTCGCCCGCGCCTGCTACCACCTGGGTAACCGCCACGTCCCGCTGCAGATCATGCCCGGTGAGTTGCGCTATCACCACGATCACGTCCTCGACGACATGCTGCGTCAGTTCGGGCTGGAGGTCACATACGCCACGCTGCCGTTTGAACCGGAAGCGGGTGCATACACCAGCGATGCCCACAGCCACAGCCACAGCCATTCGCACGCTCATTCACACTAAGGATCCCATCATGCGCAAATATTTACCTCTGTTATTGCTGGCCTTCTCCCTTCCGGCGCTCGCCCACCCAGGACATGGAGCCGACAGCTTTCAGGCCGGGTTTTTCCACCCGCTAACCGGCCTTGATCACCTGCTGATGCTGACCGGTGCAGGCGTGCTTTCCGCCCTGAGCGGACGCAAGCTGTTACTGCCTTTTGCCACCCTCGGCATGATGCTGGCAGGTGCCATTGCGGGCAGCCTTTTCGGCGGTTTTAGCGGCATGGAGATGCTGATTATCACTTCGCTGGCGGTGTGTGGCGTGATGATGTTTAAAACCGAAAACCGTCTGCTGCTGGTCGTGCCTGCGCTGGCGATGTTCCACGGCTGGGCACACGGCGTGGAGATGTCTGGTCACAACTTCTGGCTCTTCACCACCGGGTTTATGTTTGCCAGCGCCACGGTACTATGCGCCAGTTTCGCCGCAGGGTTACTGCTGCGCCGTCACGACGGTCTGCGTAAAACCTTCGGCGGCGGGCTGATTGTCTCCGCCCTGCTGGTGCTGATGAGCTAATGGAGCACAGCCGCCAGTGGTTACGCCTGATGCAGCTTTCCAGCAGCAGCCTGCCGGTCGGGTCGTTTACCTGGTCGCAGGGGCTGGAGTGGGCTGTTGAAGCGGGTTGGGTAGCCAGTGTCGAGGCATTCAGACACTGGCAAATTCAGCAGATGGAGCAGAGCTTTTTCTGCGTCGATCTGCCGCTGTTTATGCGTCTGTACCGGGCCTGCGAGCAGCAGGATCTGACGGCAGCAAAACGCTGGGCGGCATACCTTCTCGCCTGCCGGGAAACGCGTGAACTGCGCGAAGAAGAACGTAATCGCGGTGCTGCATTTACCCGCCTGGTCAAAAGCTGGGAGCCGGACTATCCGGCAGCGTGGCAGCCGTTGTTTATGCAAAGCCAGCTCTGCGGCATGGCGTGGCTCGGCGTACGCTGGGGCATTGGCGCTCGCGAGCTGGCACTGAGCCTGGGCTATAGCTGGATTGAAAGCGCAGTGATGGCAGGCGTCAAGCTGGTGCCGTTCGGACAACAGGCCGCACAACAGCTGATTATTACCCTGAGCGACCATTTCGCTGAAGGGCTTGATGCGGCGCTGTCACGCAGCGATGACGAGCTGGGCGCAGCCACGCCACTTTCGGCCATCGCCTCTGCGCGACACGAAACACAATATTCACGATTATTCCGTTCCTGAGGAGTCAACATGGCTGATGACAAACATCCCCTGCGCGTTGGCGTGGGTGGCCCGGTGGGGTCGGGCAAAACCGCCCTGCTGGAAGCACTCTGCAAGGCAATGCGCGACACGTACCATCTCGCAGTAGTAACCAATGATATCTACACCAAAGAGGATCAGCGGATCCTGACCGAAGCTGGCGCGCTGGAACCAGAGCGCATCGTGGGTGTGGAGACCGGTGGTTGTCCGCATACCGCCATCCGTGAAGATGCATCGATGAACCTCGCGGCAGTCGAAGCGCTCAGCGAGAAGTTTGGCAATCTGGATCTGATCTTCGTTGAAAGCGGCGGCGACAACCTGAGTGCGACTTTCAGCCCGGAGCTGGCGGATCTGACCATTTACGTGATTGACGTGGCTGAGGGAGAAAAAATCCCACGTAAAGGCGGGCCGGGGATCACCAAATCGGATTTTCTGGTGATCAACAAAACCGACCTCGCGCCGTACGTCGGTGCTTCGCTGGAGGTGATGGAACGCGACACCAACCGCATGCGCGGTGAGCGTCCGTGGACATTTACCAACCTGAAGGCGGGCGATGGTCTGGCGACGATTATTGCGTTTCTGGAAGAAAGAGGAATGCTGCGGGCGTAGTCGTAAATTTCCCTCTCCCCTGTGGGGAGAGGGTTAGAGTGAGGGGGTTACGCCTCCGGCAGCTCCGCCAGTGGCCAGCGCGGACGCACGGACACACTCAGATCGGAGGTTGCACCGGCGTTCAGGCGCACCATCCCGGCGTAGGCGATCATCGCCCCGTTATCGGTACAAAATTCCGGGCGGGCATAGAACACTTCTCCGCGACGCTTCTGCATCATCTCCGCCAGTTTCGCACGCAGCGTGCGGTTAGCACTCACGCCACCGGCCATCACCAGACGCTTAAAGCCCGTCTGATCCAGCGCACGCTTGCACTTGATCATCAGCGTATCCACCACCGCATCTTCAAACGCACGGGCGATATCAGCACGCGTCTGCTCGCTATCGTCGTTATTGCGGATCGTATTCGCGGCGAAGGTTTTCAGGCCAGAGAAGCTAAAATCCAGCCCTGGGCGGTCGGTCATCGGGCGCGGGAAAACAAAGCGCCCTTCCGTGCCCTGCGCGGCCATTTTTGACAGCATCGGGCCACCTGGGTAGTCCAGCCCCAGCAGCTTGGCAGTTTTGTCGAACGCTTCACCGGCTGCGTCGTCGATTGACTCACCCAGCAGTTCATATTTACCAATGCCCGTCACGCTAATCAGCTGGGTATGACCGCCGGAAACCAGCAGCGCCACAAACGGGAACTCAGGCGGATTCTCTTCCAGCATCGGTGCCAGAAGATGCCCTTCCATATGGTGAACCGGAATAGCCGGAACATCCCACGCAAACGCCAGCGAACGACCAACCGTTGCACCAACCAGCAGCGCACCGACCAGGCCCGGGCCCGCGGTATACGCCACCGCATCAATATCATCTGAACACAACCCGGCTTCTTTCAGCGCCGCCTGAATCAGGGGAACCGTTTTACGCACATGGTCACGGGAAGCCAGTTCAGGCACAACGCCACCGTAGTCAGCATGCAATTTCACCTGACTATACAGCTGGTTGGCAATAAGCCCTTTTTCGTCGTCGTAAATGGCGATGCCGGTTTCATCGCAGGACGTTTCAATACCCAGTACACGCATGACTTGTTTTACCTCGTTTCAATACCGCGCAGTGTAGGGCCAATGCGGGTTGATGTAAAACTTTGTTCGCCCCAGGACATCGGCTCGTGTATACTCCTCCTCCTTATAAAAGTCCCATTTCAAAATCGCATCGGTGCTTTACAAAGCAGCAGCATTTGCAGTAAAATTCCGCACCATTTTGAAATAAGCTGGCGCTGATGCCAGCGGCAAACCGAATTTATTAAAGGTGAGAGTTACATGCCGGTAATTAAAGTACGTGAAAACGAGCCGTTCGACGTAGCACTGCGTCGCTTCAAACGTTCATGCGAGAAAGCAGGTGTTCTGGCTGAAGTTCGTCGTCGTGAGTTCTATGAAAAACCAACGACCGAACGTAAGCGCGCTAAAGCTTCTGCAGTGAAACGTCACGCGAAGAAACTGGCTCGCGAAAACGCACGCCGTACTCGTCTGTACTAATCCATTGAGGGCCAGAGCCCTCAGTGAGCAGACAGAGTAATAGTCGTAAGGCCGTGCTTCCGGAAGGAATGCGCGGCTTGTTTTCGTTTATAAATCAGCATTTATACAAAATCATTCACACTGTATCAAGGCGGCAAGTGAGTGAATCCCCGGAGCTTACTTAGGTAAGTGACAGGGATGAGCGAACGTAGCCAACGCAGAGACAGTTTGAAGGATGAAGTGTAATTTTTGGGGCATATGGCCGGAAGAATCCCACGCGTATTTATCAATGATCTGCTTGCCAGAACCGACATCGTCGATCTCATCGACGCGCGGGTAAAGCTAAAAAAGCAGGGCAAGAACTACCATGCGTGCTGTCCGTTCCATAATGAAAAAACCCCCTCTTTCACCGTAAACGGTGAGAAGCAGTTCTACCATTGCTTCGGCTGTGGCGCACACGGTAATGCCGTCGATTTTTTAATGAACTACGACAAGCTCGAGTTTGTTGAAACCGTCGAAGAACTGGCGGCGATGCACAACCTTGAAGTGCCGTATGAAGCAGGCAGTGGGCCAAGCCAGATAGAGCGCCATCAACGGCAAACGCTTTATCAACTGCTGGATGGCCTGAATTCGTTTTACCAACAGTCTCTAAAGCACGCTGCTGCTGAGCCTGCGCGTCAGTATCTGAACAAGCGCGGACTGAGCGACGATGTCATTGCGCGTTTCGCTATTGGTTACGCCCCGCCCGGCTGGGACAACGTGTTAAAGCGTTTTGGCGGCAATAGCGAAGATCGTAAATCGCTGATCGACGCAGGCATGCTGGTCACCAACGACCAGGGACGAAGCTACGACCGCTTCCGTGAACGGGTCATGTTCCCGATCCGCGACAAGCGTGGCCGGGTAATAGGTTTTGGTGGTCGCGTGCTGGGTGATGCCCTGCCGAAGTACCTGAACTCCCCGGAAACCGATATTTTCCATAAAGGCCGCCAGCTTTACGGTCTTTATGAGGCGCAGCAAGATAATGCGGAACCTCCGCGTCTTCTGGTCGTCGAAGGCTATATGGACGTCGTCGCCCTGGCGCAGTACGACATTAACTATGCCGTTGCGTCTTTAGGCACGTCCACTACCGCCGATCATATTCAGTTGCTGTTCAGGGTGACCAACAACGTCATCTGCTGTTACGACGGTGACCGTGCAGGACGTGATGCCGCCTGGCGTGCGCTGGAGACGGCACTCCCTTATATGACCGACGGGCGTCAGTTACGCTTTATGTTCCTGCCCGACGGTGAAGACCCGGATACGCTGGTGCGTAAAGAGGGCAAGGCGGCATTTGAAGCGCGGATGGAGCAGGCACAGCCGCTCTCCACGTTTTTGTTTAACAGCCTGATGCCGCAGGTGGATTTGAGTACCCCTGACGGGCGCGCGCAGCTGAGTACGCTGGCACTGCCGTTAATCAGTCAGGTGCCCGGTGAAACGCTGCGCATCTATCTGCGTCAGGAGTTAGGCAACAAGCTCGGTATCCTCGATGACAGCCAGCTTGAACGTTTAATGCCAAAACAGGCTGAAAACGGCGCGGTTCGCCCCGTACCTCAGCTAAAACGCACAACCATGCGTATACTGATAGGGTTACTGGTACAAAACCCCGAACTTGCTCCGCAAGTGCCATCGCTGGCGGGTTTGAACCACGAAAAGTTGCCTGGACTTGGTTTATTTTCAGAATTGGTCAACACTTGTCTGTCACAGCCAGGTCTGACCACCGGACAACTTTTAGAGCATTATCGCGGCACAAAAGAAGCCGCAACCCTTGAAAAATTGTCGATGTGGGACGATATAGCAGATAAAGATATTGCGGAAAAAACGTTCACCGACTCACTCAATCATATGTTTGATTCGATGCTTGAACTGCGCCAGGAAGAGTTGATTGCTCGCGAGCGCACACACGGTTTAAGCAGCGAAGAACGCCGGGAGCTCTGGATGTTAAACCAGGAACTGGCGAAGAAATAAGTTAAAGACAAAAGTATTCAACGGCTTAAGTGCCGAATATCGATCGGGAAGCCCCCGGCAGCCGCACTGAGAGGCAGCGGCACAAATATAAGTACGCCCTCGCTTTAAAGGTTGGCAAACCATCGCTGACACCAATCAAACGAATTAAGTGTGGATACCGTCTTATGGAGCAAAACCCGCAGTCACAGCTGAAACTTCTTGTCCAACGCGGTAAGGAGCAAGGCTATCTGACCTATGCCGAGGTCAATGACCATCTGCCGGAAGATATCGTCGACTCAGATCAGATCGAAGACATCATCCAAATGATCAATGACATGGGCATTCAGGTGATGGAAGAAGCACCGGATGCCGATGATCTGTTGCTGGCTGAAACCTCCAACAACACTGATGAAGATGCAGAAGAAGCTGCTGCACAGGTACTGTCCAGCGTGGAATCTGAAATCGGGCGTACTACTGACCCGGTTCGCATGTACATGCGCGAAATGGGTACCGTTGAACTGTTGACCCGCGAAGGCGAAATCGACATTGCAAAACGCATTGAAGACGGGATCAACCAGGTTCAGTGCTCTGTTGCCGAATACCCGGAAGCGATCACCTATCTGCTTGAGCAGTACGATCGCGTTGAAGCTGAAGAAGCGCGTCTGTCCGATCTGATCACCGGTTTTGTCGACCCGAATGCTGAAGAAGATATGGCTCCGACCGCCACTCACGTCGGCTCTGAACTGTCTCAGGAAGAGATGGATGACGACGAAGACGAAGATGAAGAAGACGGCGACGACGACAGCAGCGACGACGACAACAGCATCGACCCTGAACTGGCACGTGAGAAGTTTGGTGAGCTGCGTACCCAGTACGAAGTGACCCGTGACACCATCAAAGCGAAAGGCCGCAGCCACGCAGCCGCTCAGGAAGAGATCCTGAAACTGTCTGAAGTGTTCAAACAGTTCCGCCTGGTGCCAAAACAGTTCGATTACCTGGTGAACAGCATGCGCGTCATGATGGATCGCGTACGTACCCAGGAACGCATCATCATGAAGCTGTGCGTTGAACAGTGCAAAATGCCGAAGAAGAACTTCATCACCCTCTTCACCGGCAACGAAACCAGCGAAACCTGGTTCAACGCGGCTATCGCGATGAACAAGCCGTGGTCTGAAAAACTGCACGACGTGACAGAAGATGTTCAGCGCGGCCTGCAGAAACTGCAGCAAATTGAAGAAGAAACGGGCCTGACCATCGAGCAGGTAAAAGACATCAACCGTCGTATGTCCATCGGTGAAGCGAAAGCCCGCCGTGCGAAGAAAGAGATGGTTGAAGCGAACTTGCGTCTGGTTATCTCTATCGCCAAAAAATACACCAACCGTGGTCTGCAGTTCCTGGATCTGATTCAGGAAGGCAACATCGGTCTGATGAAAGCGGTAGATAAGTTTGAATACCGTCGTGGTTACAAGTTCTCCACCTACGCAACCTGGTGGATCCGTCAGGCGATCACCCGTTCTATCGCAGACCAGGCGCGCACCATCCGTATTCCGGTGCATATGATTGAGACCATTAACAAGCTCAACCGTATCTCCCGCCAGATGCTGCAAGAGATGGGTCGCGAGCCGACGCCGGAAGAGCTGGCTGAACGCATGCTGATGCCGGAAGACAAGATCCGTAAAGTGCTGAAGATCGCCAAAGAGCCAATCTCCATGGAAACACCAATCGGTGATGATGAAGATTCGCATCTGGGTGATTTCATCGAGGATACCACCCTCGAGCTGCCGCTGGACTCTGCGACCACCGAGAGCCTGCGTGCTGCAACGCACGACGTTCTGGCTGGCCTGACCGCTCGTGAAGCAAAAGTTCTGCGTATGCGTTTCGGTATCGACATGAACACCGACCACACGCTGGAAGAAGTGGGTAAACAGTTCGACGTTACCCGCGAACGTATCCGTCAGATCGAAGCGAAGGCGCTGCGTAAACTGCGCCATCCAAGCCGCTCTGAAGTGCTGCGTAGCTTCCTGGACGATTAATCGCTCCGGTACTGAAAAAGCTCCCAATCGGGAGCTTTTTTTTTGTTTATTCCCTCTCCCTGTGGGAGAGGGTTGGGGTGAGGGCATCAGGCCGCAGAGGACCCTAAAGCCCCCGCACCGCCAGCGCCTCATCCAGCTCACGATAGGCCTCGACCAGATTATCCAGCGTTGCCCTGTTCAGTCCACTCGGGTTCGGCAGCACCCATACCTGCGTCACGCCAATGGAGATGCTCTGCTTGCCCCATTTCGTCCCGCGCTGGCCAAATGCTTGTTCGTACGCCTGCTTCCCCAGAATCGCCAGCGCTGNTGGCTGGTANTCNTCCATTTTCTTAATCAGCTCCCGCCCGCCGCTGCGCAACTCATGCAGGTTCACCTCACTCGCCTGCACCGTTGGCCGCTCGACCAGCATGGTGATCCCACAGCGCGTATCCAGCAGATGCTGTTCCTCTTCCGGCTTCAGTAACCTGTCGGTAAACCCCGCCTGATGGATAACCTTCCAGAAGCGGTTTCCCGGATGGGCGAAGTGAAAACCGGTATGCGCCGAGGACTTGCCAGGGTTGATGCCACAGAACACCACCCGCAGCCCAGGGACAAGAATATCGTTGATCATGTTTACTCCCGATCGATACATCGTCGGAGAAGTATAAAGGATTGATTATGCGTTGTTTATAAAAACAGCAAGCGGGTGTGAAAGAGTGGAATGCTGCTGCAAGTTACCTTATAATCCTTCGTCACGGCCCCTTAGCTCAGTGGTTAGAGCAGGCGACTCATAATCGCTTGGTCGCTGGTTCAAGTCCAGCAGGGGCCACCAATTTAGTATACTAAGAAATAATTCTAATTATTAAAGAAACGAATTGGATGATATAACACGATTCACACATTTTAAATTATTAGCCACTAGTTATAAACATAATTCGCTTTAAATATTTAGTCGATTACAATGTGGGGAGTAATGTAGTGTGAAGAATAATAAGAGAGCATTTTACCGACACCCTACATTTATAGTTTTCATTTTTTTCGCCATAATAATCCTCATATCCAATCATCTTTTTTCAGAATATATAAAAGAACTTTATCCATACAAAGAACCAGGCATCTATGGACGAGATTTTTTCATGGGGATTCTGGTGAATTTAAATTCATCCATAATCGATTTTTTTGTTATTGGTATTATTGTCTTTTTTATCGACACCCATAGGAATAATAAAGAAAAACAATTAGATTCACTGCAAAGACTATCTGATTATTCGACACATTCCTCGTTAGAACTTAATCTTAGAAAGCTGACTTTGGTTAAGCAGCTTTTATCTCAAGGAAAAATTCTTGATCTTGACGGATTAGCATTAGATGGGATAACACTAAAAGATATGAATTTTGAGGGGCATAGTCTTACCGGGTTTAATTTAAGCAATTGCATATTAAAAAACTGTCATTTTGTAAAATGCGATTTAAAAGCTGTAATTCTAAATGGCTCACAGGGAGACAATGTTAGCTTCGATGAATGTAAAATAGACGAGATGAAGCTTATCGACGGGAAATACAAAAATCTCAAAATAACCAATAGCTCTATTGCACGATCGAAGTTTAGAAAATCAGACCTAAGAAGCTGCGAAATAACGAATTGTAATATGAAAAATTGCGAATATACGAACGCGAATTTCAATAGGGCTAAATTAGAGAGACTTAAGGATTTTGATTTAAATGAATTTTCAAAAACTGAAAATGCAAACTACATCAAAACAGAGGAAGATAATATTGATAAACTAAAAATCATTCAACCAAACATCAAATTCTAAAGGGCGTTGGGGAATCGAACCCCATGAATGATTGGTTTCCCAAATCAAGCCAGGCCCACCTGACGCCCGAATCTATTCAACACCAATTAACTGCTGATGTCAATAATTTTATATGGAAATCCTGTCTAGTTACATATAATATGTATCTCGCATAGCAAGAAGAATCATCTAATAAAATATTTTGAAGGCTCACTTTTATATAAAAATTAAACATTTTAATCTCTAAAAAATCATTTATAAATCAAATAAAACCCTGCTCAATTCCCAACATTCTTAAATATAGCTTAGCATTGTCATTCTTAACACCATCTTCAGCGGAAATAGCCCCACATATTAAACAGAATCTAAGTTAGAACGTTCACCACTTACAAATCATCGTCCGATTTGGCTGTAAGTGATCCATTGCTCCCCCACCTCACAAACCGAAAAAACTAAAGAAATCCCCCATCGCGCCGATCATCATCCGTGTGTATTATTTCCTGTAGCTTTTACAACAACTAACCTTAACTCAAATACTTAAGCGCCAAAGCGAAAGGCATCATGAGCACACCGATCAAACGGCTAGAAATCATTAAAAATGCCATTGAACTGGAAGATGACGACATCATCCAGAGCCAGCTGACACGGCTGAAAAATGAAGCGTTTGACGATGAGCTACAGGCAATCGTCGTGGCGCTTGAGCAGAAAAACTATACCGCCGCCATTGCGGCCATCACCGCCTGGCTACAGAGCCAGCGCGCCATTACACAATGGCGTGACCCACAGGTGGCGGCCAGCAAACTGGAGCTTAAAGCACTGGAAGAGCGTCTGCGCGATCTGATTGACCGCCGCAATGCGCGGGTACAACAGCTTGATGAGTTCAACGATCTCTATTTCTCCCGCCTCGGGCCGCTGATGCAGCAGATCCTCGCCCTGCGTAAGCAGCTTGCCGAGCTAAACCTGCGTCGTCAGCAGGCAGAGGCACGTCGCCGGGAAGAGGATTACCGTCGCTGCCAGCTCTATATGGCGCAGGCGGTGGAAGTACTGGCAACGCTCACCCAACGCTGGCGCGACCTGCCTGCCGACTCCGTGCAAGCCGCTGAGGCACGCAAGCACCTGCAACAGCAAAGCAATCTGATCGCCAACCTGCTGGCCGAAGCGCTGGAGCTGGAAAGCGGGCTCACGCGCGAAGAAGAGCCGGCACGCCAGGCGCGTGACGATGCCAACGAAGAGTACGAGAAATACCGCGAGCAGCACCACGACGCCGAAATTCGTCTGCGTAAAGGAAAGAACCTTTCGGAAGACGATCAGAACGAGCTGAAACGCCTCTGGCGTCAGGCGAGCAAACTGTGCCACCCGGACCTGGTTGCGGACGATCTGAAAGAAGAAGCCAACACGATGATGGTGCAGCTCAACCAGGCGAAACAGCGCGGAGATGTGAAAGCTATCCGCTCACTGGTGGCACGTCTGCAGCAGGGCTTTGAGCCACTGATGGCGAGCGACAGGCTGAACGATCTGGAGCGTATCCGCAAAAAAATGGCGCAGGTTCGCGAGCAAATCGACATCCTGGTGAATGAGCTGGCAGAACTTGAGAAAGAGGAATCCTGGCTGCTGGTTTCATCGCTGAGCAATATGGAAGCCTATTTTGCTCAGCAGGAGAAAGCGCTGTACGACGTCCGCGCCTCGCTCGAACACCAGGTGAACGAAGCGCAACTGGATTCAGCAGCCTGATTATTTGGCGTGCCAGTATGCGCTGGCACGCACTAATTGCGGGTCGATAGCATCGCTCTCAAACCGACGACTCAGGTTTTTCACAACCTTCCCTTCTCCGGTAAGCCAGATAAAGTAATCTTCCCCGGGTACAGTCAGCACCGCCAGATGGTCAGACACCGCCTGCTCGCTGTGGCCGACAATCCAGGTGATATTAACGTCGCTCAGATGCGCCAGATAGTCCTTGTAAGATCCGTCGCCGACAGTCACCACCGCATGAATTTCCGGGCGCACAGGCTGTTTTGCCATGCTTTCTAAACGGCGGCGTAGCGCGGGCATGCCGGACTCGTCGCACACATACAGCTGCCAGGCGTAATCTTCCGGTACCACCAGCGAACCGCGCGGCCCCCCGATAGTCAGCCTGTCACCCACGTTTGCCTCTACGGCCCAGTGGCTGGCGATCCCACCATCATGAACGAAGAAATCCAGCACCAGCTCCTGATTCACCTCGTCGTACAGCGGCGTATAGTCGCGCGTCTGCGGACGTACGCCGTCACCCCAGTCAATACCGTCATCGGTGACAACGGGTGGAACAAAGGTTGTGCCTGGGGCCGGGAAAAAGACTTTGACGTGGTCGTCAAAACCGCGAGAGCTAAAGCCTTCCAGCGCTTCTCCACCTAAAACAATACGCTGGAAACCAGGACTTACGCGCTCAACGCGGAGCACATTCAGCTCGCGAAAGCGCAGGTCATTACGAACACGTTGTGGGTAGCGGGTTGATATCATTTGTGTACCTTTTTCGGGTGAATACGATATATCGAAATAGATTTTAAATGATAATGATTGCTATCCAGACAGAATGCAAGAATTTTTAGATTGCATCTAAATATATCTTAGATATAGTTTAGATATATCATTTAAAGAGAAATAACATGCGACACGAACACGAAGGTGGCGGACGCCGACAGCGCTTTTTTGGCCACGGCGAACTGCGTCTGGTGATTCTGGATATCCTGACCCGTAATGCGAGCCACGGTTACGAGTTAATCAAAGAGATTGAGAACATGACTCAGGGGAATTACACCCCGAGTCCTGGCGTGATCTACCCGACCCTGGATTTCTTGCAGGATCAGACATTTATCACCATTACGGAAGAAGAAAACGGCCGCAAGAAAATTGCGATTACCGTCGCCGGGCAGCGCTGGCTGGATGAAAACCACGAACAGCTGGAACACATTCAGGTGCGTATCAAAGCACGCTGCGTCGGCTTTCAGTTGCGTAAAAACCCGCAGATGAAGCGGGCACTGGATAACTTCAAAGCGGTGCTGGACCTGAAGGTCAATCAGGGAGAGCTCAGCGACGCGCAGCTTAAGCAGATCATCGGCGTGATCGACCGTGCGGCGCTGGAGATCTCCCAGCTGGATTAAGCCAGCGCGCGTTCGCTCACGCGGAAGACACGTACCAGCTCTTTCAGGTGCAGTGCCTGCTCGTTCAGTGATGCCGCCGCTGCAACAGACTCCTCCACCAGGGCGGAGTTCTGCTGAGTGGTAGCATCAATCAGGCCAATTGCGCTGTTAATCTGCGAGATACCTTCCGTCTGCTCATGGCTCGCCTGGCGGATCTCACGCAGGATAACGTCCATCTCTTCCACGTTACCGACCATTCCGTTAATCAGGCCACTGGCTTTCTCCACCAGGTTCATCCCGTCCTGCGTCTGGCTGGTCGAGTTCTCAATCAGCTGGCGGATTTCACTGGCAGATGAGGCGCTCTTCTGCGCCAGCTGGCGAACTTCACCCGCCACGACCGCAAAACCACGGCCGTGCTCACCTGCACGCGCTGCTTCTACCGCCGCGTTAAGCGCCAGAATGTTGGTCTGGAAGGCGATGGCATCGATCAGGTCGATAATGTCGGACATTCGGTTCGATGTCTCATTAATCAGGCGCATTTTGCTGGTCACCTGCTTCATCATCTCACCGTTGTTCTTCACCACAGTGGCGGCATCTGCCGAGAGATGCGTCGCTTCCCCGGTATGGGATGCCGTGTTTTTCACCGTCGCGGTGATCTGTTCCATTGAAGCGGCGGTCTGTTCCACAGAACTTGCCTGCTCTTCCGTGCGCGCAGCCAGATCCTGGTTACCCGCAACAATCTGTGCGGCGGCACTTGAGATGTTCTCCGAGCCGGTTTGCACCTGTTGCACAATCTCCAGAAGGCGAGTTTTCATCTCCATCAGCGCATGCAGCAGAAGGCCCGTTTCATCTTTACCGTGCGACGTCATGCTGCCGGTCAGATCGCCATCGGCAATGGCCTGTGCAAAATTCACGGCCTGGTCCAGCGGACGGGTAATCGCGCGCACAATAAACCAGCCAATCAGGCTGCCAGCCACCACGCTGAAGAGGGTGATAAGGATCAGCAACAGGCGGCTGGTTCTGAAATCACCGTCCACCTGCGTACCTGCGCTTTGCATCTCGTTGTTTTGAATCTCAATCAGCGCCTGCACTTTCGCTTTATAGGCCTGTTGCAGGTTGAGGGTATTGGTCATCATCTCTCTGATGGCCCCTGCACGATCGTTGTTCTGCACCGCCTGCAAAATGCGGTAGCGCGAATCAAGATACTGCTGACGCACCCCACGAATATCCGCCAGAACCTGCTGTGATTTTTCATCGTGCAGTGCGTTGTTCAGTTCGCCCAGGATGACCGTAATGTGCTCGCTGATCTCTTTCAGACGCTGCTGTGACTGCGCGGTGTACGCACCCTGCTCGTCCAGTAACATGAGCTGCTGAGTGCCAATAAATTCCTGGAAGTTGTCAATTAACTGGTTCGCTTTTACCGTAGTCGGATAATCGCTGGTAATGATGGATTGCATCCCGGTGTTTGCCCTGTGCAAACTGAACAGGGATAAACTTGCACTCACCACCATCAGGACAATAAAGAACCCAAACGCCAGAAATAATTTCGTGCCGATTTTTACGTTAGATAAGAACATATTTACTCCATCGATGTGATTATTTCTAAGACGATCTCCGTTATCGGTAACTAACAACCTAACTTTATGACTTTGATCGTTTTTTTATTTCACAATCATTCTTATTGATAAGTTAAGGCTATTAATTTACGCGCATCGATCGTTATGTGACCATCAGACAGGGTGTTTCTGAAATTGCATCATGGAAAACTGACTTAGGCGGGAATAAATAACTCAGTTAATTTCTTTAGTTATTTAATAATTCATTAACAATAAACATTAATAATAATTACAACCACACAAAATAATAAAGCCGCTTATTCCGAATGGAACAAGCGGCTTTTCTGGAACATTACTGACTCAATAAAGTACGGTTACCGCATCCTCAAGACGCCCGGCACGGTGCTTCACCATCGCGGAGATCTGCGCGCTTTCCTCCACCAGGTCAGCATTTTTCTGCGTGATACTGTCCAGCTCGGCCACTGCACGGGTTAATTCCGACAACCCGGTTGCCTGCTCGGACGTCGCGTGACTAATCTGCGCGATAAGCTGAGTGACGTTTTTCACCTGCTCAACGATATCGTCCATTGTACGGCCTGCCGCATACACCTGATCGGAGCCAGACTGGACCTTGTTGGCGCTGGCATCAATCAGCTTACGAATATCGTTGGCCGCACTGGCGCTACGGCTGGCAAGATGGCGAACTTCACCTGCCACCACCGCAAAGCCTTTACCCTGCTCACCAGCCCTTGCCGCCTCAACCGCTGCATTCAGCGCCAGAATGTTGGTCTGGAAAGCAATGTCGTTGATCAGCGAAGTAATCGAACCAATCCGCTGCGTGCTGTCGGCGATATCATCCATCGTTTTCACCACGGTTTGCATCGCATTCCCGCCCTTTGTCGCCGCGCTGCTGGCGGCCATTGAGAGCTTGTCCACTTCGGCGGCAGTTTCAGAGTTACTTTGTACCGAGGCGGCCATCTGGTTCATCGTCGCAACGGTCTGCTGCACGTTAGCGACGGTCTGACGCGTGCGGTCGTTAAGATCTTCGTTGCCCTGCGCCAGCCTGTCGCTGCCATCGCGCACGCTCACCACCTGGCTTGACACATCATTGATTAACCAGCGACACATCAGCCCTAACTGCCCGACCGCACGCAGGGTGAGCCCCAGCTCATCGCTGCGGTTCAGGTGCTGCACGCTGTTACGCTCTCCCGTCGCCACCTTCAGCGCCTGACGCGCCACGTTTTCTATCGGGCGGACAATTTGCTGTTCGAACAGCAAAGTGCCCAGCAACATCACCACGGCACAAGCCGCGAGCGGTGCCCAGCCTGCAGCATCTGCCACCAGCGTGGCAGCGAGCGCCGCAAAGAGCACCGCCATCACGCTGCGTACCCGCCAGCGCAGCGGCATCGCCGGTAACTTACCGAGCCAGCCTTTACGGATCACCAGCCCTTTATGAATGCGTTTTTTACAGCGCCCCTCATTCAGCGCTTTATACAGCGGCTCTACGGTTGCAATCTCGTCTGCCGTCGCTTTCGTGCGAATCGACATATAACCCGTTACCTGCCCGTGGCGTACCATCGGCACAGCGTTCGCACGCACCCAGTAGTGATCGCCATTTTTACGGCAGTTTTTGACAATCCCACTCCAGGGCTCGCCCTTCTGTAGCGTGTACCACATATCGGCAAAGGCCGCTTTTGGCATATCGGGATGACGCACCAGATTATGCGGCTGCCCGAGCAGTTCCTTGAGTGAATAGCCACTCACCTGCACAAAGGTGTCGTTGGCATGGGTAATGTAGCTGTGGATGTCGGTGGTGGACATTAAGGTGGTGTCATCATCCAGAGGATATTCATTCTGGGTGACATAAGAAGGAGAGGACATTGTGGGCATCCCTTGCAAGTTATTCGAATGTTAATTTTGTGGTTTATTGTTTTTTCGGCGATAACGAATTTATCTTTAGTTGTTAAATATGATGAAGGTCGCAAATTTCAGTTAAACCGCACTTTTTGTACGCTTTCTTAATCTATTGATTTCAAATACTTTCACAGAGAAATTACCTATGAAGCATGACCTGTTTACGCCCACTTAAGAAGCATGCCTTGCACCACCCCAGTGCAATTGACGAAATCTGGCGCAAAACCTTTCTCCCTTCCCTCTGTCGCTTAATCCCGTTTCGGTTACATCGGCATGATTAAATATTGCGTAACATAATTTTAACCTGGCGTTTATCCCGATTTTCGTTAAGTCAGATGAGGTGGCGTAATCCCTGCAATACTTAAACCAGTATCATGTGATACGCGATCCCCGGGAGCACATTTTGAACAGGTTACCTTCCAGCGCCTCGGCTCTTGCCTGTACCGCGCACGCACTGAATCTCATTGAGAAGCGAACGCTTGATCATGAGGAGATGAAACAACTTAACCGAGAGGTCATCGATTACTTTAAAGAGCATGTCAATCCAGGGTTTTTGGAATATCGCAAATCTGTTACCGCCGGCGGGGATTACGGAGCCGTAGAGTGGCAAGCGGGGAGTCTGAATACGCTTGTCGACACCCAGGGACAGGAATTTATCGATTGCCTGGGTGGTTTTGGTATCTTCAACGTGGGGCACCGTAATCCAGTTGTGGTTTCCGCCGTACAGAATCAACTTGCGAAACAACCTCTTCATAGCCAGGAACTGCTCGACCCGCTTCGCGCCATGCTCGCGAAAACGCTGGCGGCGTTAACGCCCGGCAAACTGAAATACAGCTTCTTTAGCAACAGCGGCACGGAATCGGTCGAAGCGGCGATTAAACTCGCCAAAGCGTACCAGTCGCCGCGCGGGAAATTCACCTTTATCGCCACCAGCGGCGCGTTCCACGGTAAATCGTTGGGCGCACTGTCGGCTACCGCCAAATCCGCTTTCCGCAAACCGTTTATGCCGCTGCTGCCGGGCTTCCGCCACGTGCCGTTTGGCGACATCAGCGCCCTGCGTACCATGCTGAGCGAATGCCGTAAGACCGGCGACGACGTAGCGGCGGTGCTGCTGGAGCCAATTCAGGGTGAAGGTGGCGTGATCCTGCCGCCACATGGCTATCTCCCTGCCGTGCGTCAGCTGTGCGATGAGTTTGGCGTACTGCTGATCCTGGATGAAGTACAGACCGGGATGGGACGCACCGGCAAGATGTTTGCCTGCGAGCATGAGAACGTCCAGCCAGACATTCTGTGCCTGGCGAAAGCGCTCGGCGGCGGCGTGATGCCGATTGGCGCAACGATCGCCACCGAAGAGGTGTTCTCGGTGCTGTTTGACAACCCGTTCCTGCACACCACCACCTTCGGCGGTAACCCGCTGGCCTGTGCGGCTGCGCTGGCGACCATCAACGTGCTGCTGGAGCAAAACCTGCCTGCGCAGGCAGAGCAGAAAGGCGACATGCTGCTGGATGGCTTCCGCCAGTTGGGCCGTGAATACCCGGATCTGGTCCAGGACGCACGCGGCAGAGGGATGTTGATGGCGATTGAGTTTGTCGATAACGAAATCGGCTACAGCTTTGCGAGCGAGATGTTCCGCCAGCGGGTGCTGGTCGCCGGTACGCTCAACAACTCAAAAACCATTCGTATTGAGCCACCGCTGACGCTGACGATTGAGCAGTGTGAGCAGGTGCTGAAAGCGGCGCGTAAAGCGCTGGCAGCACTAAGGGTGAGCGTGGAAGAAGCGTAATATTCACTCCCCCTCCATGCGAGGGGGAGTTTCTTAGCGGTGGAACTCCGCCACCGTCATAGTAAACCGCAGAAGGTTTTCTCCCTCATTAGCGTAACCATGCGCCGCCTCTGTTTTCGCAACCGCAGACGCACCAGCGTTAACCTGCGTGATTTTATCATCCACCGTCAGGGTCAACACGCCCTCGTTAACATGCAGCAGCTCAAACGTCCCCGCCGGGTGCCCCGGTGAGGTAAAACACTCGCCGGGATGCATCTCCCACTGCCACAGTTCAATCATGTCCGGGCCCGCGGTTCCTGCCAACAGTCTGGCGCGCCCACCCTGTGCGCCCTGCCACAGAACCGGGATCGCCTCTTCTTCAATAATGTGCACCAGTGGCTCACTGGAGACGTTGACGATATCCGCCACCGAGACGCCAAGCGCAGCGGCAAGTTTGCAAAGAATGGCAATGCTGGGATTCGCCGCCCCTTTTTCGATCTCCACCAGCATGCCTTTGCTGACGCTGGCGCGGCGGGAAAGCTCATCCAGCGAGAGTTTTTTCTCTTTGCGCCAGTTACGAATACGGTTCGCCACAGCCAGGCTTACCTGGGCGATATCTGCACCCGAATCGGTCAATATATTGACTTTACCAGTCATTAGTCACTACCATGATATAAAACAGTCAATACAGGATTATTTATGTCTCTCGTTACGCCGTCAATAGACTCGCGTCTTGCCAGGCTTGTTCCTGGCTTTCGGGCGTTGAGTATTCTGGTTGAAGCTGCGCCGATTACCCACCCAGAGGTTGCCCGCGCGGCGCTGGCGCAGGCCTGCCAGCAAGTGCTCAATGATGATGTGCCCTGGGCTGAAGCGCACCTCTCTGACTGGGATAATGTGTTTAAGGCCTTCGGTGCAAAACCGAAACGCACCCCCTGCTCCGCCGCGGCTTTGCGCAAGCGGGTGCTGAAAGACGGTTCATTGCAGCCGCTCGATCCGGTGGTGGATATCTACAACGCGATCAGCATCCGCTATGCCATTCCGGTTGGTGGAGAAAATCTCGCGGCCTATTCCGGCACACCGTACCTGACCCTGGCTGAGGGTAATGAGCCCTTTGATACCCTGAAAGAAGGCCAGCCAATGGTGGAATACCCTGACGCCGGGGAGGTTATCTGGCGCGACGACATCGGCGTCACCTGCCGACGCTGGAACTGGCGACAAGGGGTACGCACGCGTCTGGACAGCCGGGCGCAATCCATGTGGTTTATTCTCGAAAGCCTGCCGTCAATGCCACTGGCAGTGCTGGAAGAAGCAGGTGCCGAGCTGGTCAGCAACCTGCAACGGCTGATGCCAGGGGCAACGGCTCAGGTGCAACTGCTGGAACTGTAAGAGGACAAAACGATGTTTCACGGGTTAAGCGCCTTTCCGCTAACGCCACTGAAGGACGGCAAATGATACTCGCGGATCTGGAGCTGGCCTGAAAATGCCGGGTGGCACTTGCGCTTACCCGGCCTACAAAATCAACATAACCTCGTGCCCGTAGGCCCGGTAAGCGCAGCGCCACCGGGCAAAACGTTACTCCGGCAATAGCCCCACAAAACTGCGTTTTTTGCGCGGCTCCGACATCAACTGCTCAAGCTTATCCACGCACGCCAGATAGTGCGGCGTTTTCTTGTGTGCCAGCACCGCCTCTTCGTCTTTATAGGCTTCGTAGATAAAGAACCGGGTTTTCACGCGCGGGTCCTGCAACACGTCGAAACGCAGGTTTCCCGGCTCCTGGATCGCCCCTTCATGATTGGCGCGAAACACCTCCAGAAACTCGTCCACCCGTTCGGGTTTGATGTTGATCTCCACTAACGTCACATTCATTTTGCTTCTCCCTGTTTTTCTTCCTGCCAGAACTGGAACGCTTCCCGCGCGCTCATGTTCTCGTGAACCACTTTTTTCACCGCTTTTAGCATGGCGAGTGGCGCGCTGGACTGGAAGATATTGCGCCCCATATCCACGCCAGATGCCCCTTGATCAATCGCACGGAAACACATCTCCAGCGCCTCATGCTCCGGTAGTTTTTTGCCTCCGGCGATCACAATCGGCACCGGACAGCTGGCGGTGACTTTTTCAAAGCCCTCGTCCACATAATAGGTTTTGACGAACTGCGCCCCCATTTCGGCGGCGATACGGCTGGCGAGCGAGAAATACCGTGCGTCGCGCGCCATCTCTTTACCCACGCCTGTGACCGCCAGCGTCGGCATACCGTAACGTGCCCCGGCGTCCACCAGCTTGATGATGTTGTTGATCGACTGATGCTCGAACTCACTGCCGATGTACACCTGCGCCGCCACCGCACAGACGTTCAGACGCAGAGCATCTTCCATCGCCACCGCCACGCACTCGTTGGACAGTTCGCCTAAGATCGAGTTACCGCCGGACGCGCGCAGCACCACCGGTTTGTTGGTGGCAGCCGGCACAGTGCTTCGCAGAATGCCACGGGTACACATCAGCACATCGGTTTCGCCAAACAGCGGGGCAATCGAGAGATCAATACGCTCAAGGCCGGTAGTCGGCCCCTGAAAGTAACCGTGGTCAAAGGCCAGCATCACCGTGCGGTTGCTTTTCGGGTTGAAGATGCGCGAAAGTCTGGACTGCATGCCCCAGTCCAGCGAGCCGCAGCCCTTCAGGGTGTACGGCACGTTCTGCTGCGGTGTGCCGATGCCAAAATCTTTGCCGTCTTTGATGTCGTCTAAATCAGCCATTTGCTCCCCCGTCAGAAATCGTATTGGTTGATGTTCTCTTTGGTGAACACCACGCGCTCTGGCAGCAGCACAATGCCGTTGCCCTTCGCCTCATACTGGTAGCCCTGCACACTGTTCGGCTCGACCTTCAGCGTGCCGATATCGTTGACCTCCACGCTGTCGCCAACGTTAAGATCGCCTTTTTTCAATAAATGATCGGCGACATTGACCGCAATTTTGCCCTGTTGCACCACATCCCACAGGCCGAAGGCTTTCACCGTGCCACGCTCTACGTACGGACGCATCACGTTAGGGGTACTGAACCCGACAATCGCCACCCCTTCACGCTTCAGGTTTTCCGCCGCCTGCGCTGCCGCTGGCAGGGCGTTGGCATCCGGGGCGATGATCGCATCCAGATCCGGGTACGCTTTTAAGATCCCTTCGGCAGTTTGCAGGGATTTGGTGGCATCGTTATAGCCAAACTGGGTGGTGACAATTTGCCACTGGGGATGCTCTTTCTCGATTTTGGCTTTCGCCTCTTTTACCCACTGGTTCTGGTCGGTGACGGTGGGGCTTGAGTAGAAGAACGCGACTTTGGCATTCGGTTTGGTGACCTGTTTTCCGGCCATATCAACCAACAGGCCGCCGAGCTGTTCCGGGGTGCCCTGGTTGATGTAAATACTGCGGCACTCCGGTTTGGTGTCGGAGTCCCAGGTCAGCACCTTCACACCACGCTGCATCGCGCGTTTGAGCGCCGGGCAGAGGCCATCCGGCGACACGGCGGAGACGATAATGGCGTTATAGCCCTGGTTGACGAAGTTGTTGATAAGCTGCACCTGGCCGGAGACGCTTGGCTCAGTCGGGCCATCATAGGTGACGTCTGCGCCCAACGTTTTACCCGCCTCTTTCGCGCCGTTGCCCCCGCTGGTGAAGAAGCCCACGCCCACCAGCTTCGGGATAAAGGCAATGCGGTCTGCCGCCTGTGCCGACGCGAAGCTGAGCGCCATCGCCAGGACTATCAGTTTTGTTTTCATCTTACGCTCCGGGTAGTTTTGAGGAAGAAATTGCGCACCCATTCACGGTGCAGACTCAGCGAACGTCCCATCACCACCACAACCAACAGCGCCCCTGACAGCGCGCTCGACACCTGGTTGGGGATGCCGACCATCTGTAAACCCTGTTGCAGGTACCCCACCAGCAGCGCCGCCAGTGCAGTTCCCATAACCGAACCTGAACCGCCGTAGATATTCGCCCCGCCGAGCACGGCGGCAGTGAGTGCAGGCATGAGTAAATCGCGCCCCAAATCCGAACGCGCCGAACCGAAATAAGAGACCATCACCAGCGCAGCTATCGCTGAAGCCACACCCACCAGGCCATACAGCACATAAGGCATACCGTTCACCGACAGCGCCGCATAGCGAGCTGCGCGCGGGTTTTGTCCAATCAAAAACAGGTGGCGGCCAAAGCGCCCGCGGTGGGTTATCAGCCAGAAGAAGACGGTAATGACCGCAAACAGCACCAGCGGGACTGGCAGACCAAAAACGGTGAGGTTGGCGAAGGCGGTAAAGCTGTCCGGGAAGCCACCAATGCCCTCATAGCCTGTCGCCCCTGCCATGCCGGAGAGCAGCAGCGCTCCGCCGCCGTAGAGGTAGAGCGTGCCAAGGGTGATAACCAGAGGGCTGACGCCGGTGTAATGAATAAGCGCCGCGTTAACCAGTCCGCACAGCAGGCCCAGCAGCAACGTCAGCGGAATCGCCGCCGCCATCGGCCAGCCCGCCTGCATCATCACCCCCAGTGCAATGGCACACAGGCCAATGGTTGAGCCGAGGGATATGTCTATCCCACCGCTAATGATCACAAGCGTAAGCGGCAGCGCCACAATGCCGATGCAGATAAAATCACTGGTACTGAACAGCAGCATGTTGATGTCGAGCATGCGCGGGTTAATGGCTCCAAAAAGCAGGATCTCCAGCACCAGTAACACCAGCAGCGCGCTTTCCCAGTTAAGCTTCATTTACGCCACCTCTTTTTTGCATTTGGGAAACGGGGTGACGTGCTTTCCCCCTTTGTTACCCGGCTGGAAGCGGCCGTATTTCAGTGCCCGTTGATGCCGTGCCAGGGCCTGACGCAGGCGTCCGTCGAGCACCAGCACGCCCAGTAACACCAGCCCGGCGATAAAGTCATTCCACCAGGCCGGGAGTTTAAACAGCACCAGCACGGTATCGATTTGGGTCAGGAAAAATGCCCCGAGGAACGCGCCGACGAGCGTGCCGGTGCCGCCCAGCAGCGAGATCCCCCCCAGCACGCAGGCGGCAATGGCTTTCATCTCCAGCCCGCTGCCGGTCTGGTTGGGCACAAAGCCAATCTGCGAGGCAAAGACAATCCCGGCGCAGGCCGCCAGCATGCCGTTTAGCGTAAATGCGATCATCCGCGTACGGTTCACCGCCACGCCGAGCTGTCGCGCGGCAGTGAGGTTATCCCCGACGGCGTAGAAATCCCGCCCGAACGCGGTTCGCGACAGCATCCACACGCCGACGGCGGTTAAAAACAACACCACCATACCGAGTGGCGAAATACCGGCGACGGCAGGAACGGAGAGAGATTTCAGCCCCGACGGTAACCCTTCAATCCACTTCCCGCCTGTCCAGAGCAGCATCACCCCGCGGTACAGCCCCAGCGTACCGAGCGTGGCGACAATCGCCGGAATGCGCAGCCCCACCACCAGAAAACCGTTGAATGCCCCCGCCAGCGCGCCAACAGATAACGCAAAGAGCATTGCCACCGGCAAGCTGTAACCACTGTTGAGTGCCACACCGACGGCAATGGCAGACAGCCCAACGGTGGAACCAACGGAAACATCAATATTGCGGGTCAGCATCACCAGCGCAGCACCGAGCGCCAGCAGGATCAGGATTTGCGAGCTGGCAAAGATCATCCCCAGCGTTTGCAGACTGAAATAAGCCGGGTTCAGCGCCACCAGCACGGCGAACAGCGCGAGGATCGCCAGAAAGGCGCTCAGCTCGCGGTTTTTCAGCAAGGTCTTCATGATTGCCCTCCGAACGCCAGCGCCATCATCCGATCAAGGCTGACGGCGTGGCGCGGCAGTTCGCCGCTGAGTACGCCCTGATGCATCACTAATACACGGTCTGCCAGGCCAGGAAACTCATCAAGATCGCTTGAGATCATCAGTACCGCTACGTTTTGCGCCGCCACGCTTTTGATCAGTTGATAGATATCAGCGCGCGCCGACACATCCACGCCGCGCGTCGGTTCATCGACGATCAACAGCAGCGGATTGGCCTCCAGACAGCGCGCCAGCAGCACCTTTTGCTGGTTACCGCCGGAGAGCGTGCGCACGGTTTGATCCGCATGGTTGAGCTTGATCCCCAGTGCCCGGTGATAGCGCTCCACCACCGCAGACTCCCGTTTGCGCTGCTGCCAGATGGACGGTTCATTCAGCGCCACGGTGTTCCAGCGGATAGGCGCGTCCAGGAACAAGCCAGAAACCTGCCTGTCTTCCGGCAGGTAGACCAGTCCTTTATCCAGCCGTAAAAAAACGGGAGCATGGGTGATCTCCTGATTCTCCAGCCAGACCCGTCCACCGCGCACCGGGCGCAGACCGTAGAGGGTTTCAGCAAACTCGGTGCGCCCGGATCCCACCAGCCCGGCAAGGCCAACGATCTCCCCGGCATAGATTTCCAGATTAATATCGATAAACCCTTCCCCGGTCAGATCTTCCACGCGCAGCACCGGAAAATCCTGCGGCTGGGTACGGCGGTTGCCCGGCAGCGACAGCCACAGTTTTTGCGCGTCGCTTAACCCCTTTTCCCGGCTCACCGGCGTCATGGCGGCAATCAGGGCGCTATCGTCAAACTGCGCGGTTTCACCACTGAGCACCACAGCTCCGTCGCGCATCACTGAGACGTGGCTCGAAAGCGTGCGGATCTCCGGCAACTTATGCGAGATAAAGACAATGCCGACGCCAAGTTCCTGCAGGGCGCGGATCTGGCGAAACAGTCTTTCGGTTTCGCCTGGCGTGAGCGACGCCGTGGGTTCGTCAAGGATCAGGATCTTCGCATTGCGCATCAACCCACGCAGGATCTCCACCATCTGTTGATCCGCCACTTCCAGGGTGCTGGCGGTAGCATCAAGACCGATCTGGCACTGTAACTGCTGGAGTTTCTCCGCCAGCCGTTTATCCACCCCGTTTTCACGCGGCAGGCGGAAAAGAATGTTTTCCCGCACTGTCAGGTTGGGAAACAACAGCGGCTCCTGCGGTACCAGGTAAATGCCCAGCTTGTGTGCCTGCCCCGGGCTGAGGCGCGCAAATGACTGGCCTTCGACCGAAAGTTCACCGTTGTCCGCGGTCTCTACGCCGGCGATTATCTTCATCAACGTCGATTTTCCCGCACCGTTACCGCCCATCAGCGCATGCACCTGACCCTCACGCAGCGTGAAATCAATGCCTTTTAAGACCGGCACGCCAGAGAACTGCTTGCAGATATCACGTGCTTCGAGAAGTGGCGTCATCATCGCTCCGCTATTGAACAAATGATTTTTAGATTTAATATTGTTCAAAAGCGTAGACGGTGAACTATATTTACAACCGTGCAGGGATCACAGTTTTATCGATTAAGATTCAGATAAACCTGGAACAATCTAAAAGATCCGTTTTGTCGCGTGGCTCACACTTTCCCCCCGCGCCATCACGAACATATGATCTAAATTTTTATAAGAGTTCACATATGAGCGATAAACGCACTGCGGAAGACGGTCGGTTTGCCGGGCTGGCACTGGCAGAAGAGGAGCTGGTTGCCCGCGTGGCGTGGTGTTACTACCACGATGGGCTGACCCAGAACGACATTGGCGAGCGGCTCGGCCTGCCGCGTCTGAAGATCTCCCGCCTGCTGGAGAAAGGACGCCAGTCCGGGGTGATCCGCGTGCAGATCAACTCCCGCTACGAGGGTTGTCTGGCGCTGGAAACTGAGCTTCAACAACGCTTTGGCCTGAAGCTGGTGCGCGTGATGCCCGCGCTGAACACCCCGCCGATGAACGTGCGGTTAGGCATTGGTGCGGCACAGTCGCTGATGGGCGTACTGGAACCCGGTCAGCTCCTGGCCGTGGGATTTGGTGAAACCACCATGAGCAGCCTGCAGCACTTAAGCGGCTTTATTAGCTCACAGCAGATCCGCCTTGTGACGCTTTCCGGCGGCGTGGGGCCGTATATGACCGGTATTGGTCAACTGGATGCGGCCTGTAGCGTCAGCATGATCCCCGCCCCGCTGCGCGTCTCATCCGCTTCTGTTGCCGGGATCTTAAAACAAGAAACCAGCGTACGGGATGTGATCCTCGCAGCAACCGCCGCCGATGTCGCGGTGGTGGGAATTGGTTCTGTAAACCAGCGCCGGGATGCCACCATTTTACGCTCTGGCTATATCAGTGAAGGTGAGCAGCTGATGTACGCCCGCAAAGGGGCCGTGGGTGACATCCTCGGTTACTTCCTCAATGCCGAAGGGGAATGCGTTGAGGAGCTGGAGATCCACCGTGAATTACTCGGCGTCACGCTCGATGAACTGGCACAGTTGCCCATCATCGTTGGCGTGGCCGGAGGGGAAGAGAAAGCCGATGCGATTTATGCCGCACTGAAAGGTCGCCGTATCAATGGCCTGGTGACGGAAGAGACGACAGCCCGCGCGGTGCTGGCTCTGGCAAACTAAGAGTCTGTTCAGACTGCGCTAACAACGAGGCATGCTCATGAGTTACCTTTTAGCGTTAGATGCAGGGACAGGCAGCGTTCGCGCCGTCATTTTCGATTTGCAGGGCAACCAGATAGCCGTCGGCCAGGCCGAGTGGAAACACCTGAGCGTAGAGAATGTACCGGGGTCGATGGAGTTTGACCTCGACACCAACTGGCGGCTGGCTTGCCAGTGCATCCATCAGGCGCTGGAGCGTGCGCACCTGAGCGCGGCGGATATTCAGTCCGTCGCCTGCTGTTCAATGCGCGAAGGGATAGTGCTGTATGACCGCAACGGCGAGGCCATCTGGGCCTGCGCCAATGTTGACGCCCGCGCCAGCCGCGAGGTGGCTGAACTCAAAGAGATCCACGATGACCACTTTGAATCCGAGGTATATGACGTCTCCGGCCAGACCCTGGCGCTGAGCGCCATGCCGCGCCTGCTGTGGCTTGCGCACCATCGCCCGGATATCTACCGTAAAGCCGCTACCCTTACCATGATCAGCGACTGGCTGGCGGCGAAACTCTCCGGCGAGCTGGCGGTGGACCCGTCGAATGCGGGTACCACCGGCATGTTAGATCTCTTTTCCCGCGACTGGCGTCCGGCCCTGCTGGACATGGCCGGGTTACGCGCCGATATTCTCTCCCCGGTGAAAGAGACGGGCACATTGCTTGGAGCCATTACCAAAGCGGCCGCGCAGCAGAGCGGCCTTCGCGAAGGGACGCCGGTGGTCATGGGCGGCGGCGACGTGCAGCTCGGGTGTCTGGGGCTGGGCATCGTTCGCCCCGGACAAACGGCAGTGCTGGGCGGTACCTTCTGGCAGCAGGTGGTGAATTTACCGCAGGTGCGTACCGATCCCGATATGAATATCCGGGTTAACCCCCACGTGATCCCCGGCATGGCACAAGCCGAATCCATCAGTTTCTTCACCGGATTAACAATGCGCTGGTTCCGCGACGCCTTCTGCGCGGAGGAAAAGCTGATTGCCGGGCGGATGGGCATGGACACCTATTCCCTGCTGGAAGAGATGGCCAGCCGCGTTCCGGCAGGCTCTTACGGGGTGATGCCCATCTTCTCCGACGCCATGCATTTCAGGCAGTGGTACCACGCCGCGCCATCGTTTATTAACCTCTCCATCGACCCGGAAAAGTGCAACAAAGCCACGCTGTTCCGCGCACTGGAGGAAAACGCCGCGATTGTCTCCGCCTGTAACCTGGCACAGATTTCCCGCTTCTCCGGCGTGACGTTTGAAAGCCTGGTCTTTGCCGGTGGCGGAGCCAAAGGCGCATTGTGGAGCCAGATTTTAAGCGATGTCACCGGGCTGCCGGTGCGCGTACCTGAAGTCAAAGAAGCGACGGCGCTGGGCTGCGCGATTGCCGCAGGTACCGGGGCAGGATTGTTTGCAGATATGGCGTCGACAGGCGAGCGGCTGGTGAAATGGAGCCGCGAATTTACGCCGAACCCGGCACACCGCGAGTTGTATGACGGCATGATGCAGAAATGGCAGGCGGTGTACGCCGACCAGCTTGGGCTGGTGGACAGCGGGCTGACCACGTCGATGTGGCAGGCACCGGGGCTGGTGCGCACTGAACGTTCTGTGGTTCCGTAAAAAAACACCGGGTGGCGCTGTGCTTATCTGACTTACGATTTCGTCGCCCCGGTGAGCAGAGCTTTTATTAGCATGTTCATCTCCAGCCTTCGGGAGGAGGTACAGCCTCTATCTTACTTTCCGGTGTTAACTGGTATTCAAAATTACCTTCAGAAAGGGAGAATCGTGGATAGCGATCGGGATATTCATCGACGACTAATAGGTAATTTTTAACAATACAATTTTTGTCATTTTGGATTTCTGAGAAACACCTCAAGTCTTCATGTGGGCTTATCTTATTATTAGTAAATCCATCACCAATATCTGTTATATAATAACGATGCCAAACGTCAGGAAATAGTGGATATTTAGCCCTGATATCTTCTCTATTTAAAATGAACCAGGAAATTTTTTCCATATCAGTCCAGGGCATATGGGTGACCACTAGTTCAACGTCTCCATATCCATCTGAAGAAGCATGTAATACTTTAACTGGCCTTAACGTCCAAAGGTTATAAAATGCGCCTGCCAGAAACAAAGTTAATAACAATAATGGGAATTTCTTTTTCATTGATACATCTCAACTCTTGAGACCGATTGAAAATTAGTAAAAAATGGCTTAAATGCGAAATTCCTGTGTCGCTGCAAGAAAAACCATATCCGGAAAAATCGGAATTGACTGTAAAGCTCACTTTTAATATCGGTGACATCCAGTCCAAAGTGGTCCTGAGCCAGGAAATGAACCGTTGCGCTCCAGCCAATAGCGTACTGTTGAAAATTTAATAGTGTTATCTTTTGAGCTGCAATATCATGCACACTAATTCCCAGGCCATTTACTCTGTCCATTTTTTATTGTATTTAGGAAGAGTTGATTTTAGTAATTTTCTCTTTATATTACCTAAGAATTCTGGAACAGATGTTTTTCGATTATTTAAACTTAGTTCTGTCTGAATGCTGTCTTTAATTATTAAAAGTGGATTGCCTATGAAATAACCATTTATCCTGTCATGAAAAGCAGAATTCAACCGTTGGCTGTAAAATCCACTCCCATTTCCATATCTGAAATGATCAATCAATTCTCCGATTAACGTTTTGTACTCTCCCTGAAATGAAAAAATCTGAGAAAGCTCTTTCATTTCAGTAAACAATATATCAACACATTCCTCATGCGATATTTTTGTACCGGCAGAAGAGGAACCAAAAAAATCATCCAGATGGTGCTTATCGGGAAAATCGTAACGCACCAGTCGATAAGGGTCCACTTTTTCGGATACATCCCCAAGACCAAGCGACAGCAATTCCTGCTCCCCCATGTCACCACACTGCATATCATCAGCATCGGTATCATAGAAACGCGTGACCGTTTCAAAAAGCGTGCAGGGAAGAAACATTGATGGGTTGAAAGAATTAATCACGTCTTATTTACCTTATTAATAATCAGTAAGTTATGTCATTTCAGCATCAGACGTTAGATTAAAAACCTCACAAAGAACAGGTGTTTCATCACACTCTTCCGATTCTGGTTCGGCGAAGAAATCAGACGAATGCAGAATAGTGTCTGCCCCGCTTTACTGCCGGGCAGACGGTCAACGAAACAGCCAGCGTTCCAGACATTCGTTGGACCTTTGGCTCAGATCGGCGAAATAATTTTCATAATTGCTTTTCAGAACATTGCCGTCAGTCCCCTGGACATATTCTCCTCCGAAATCATGAGTATCAAACGTCAGGGCATCATTCTCACCATGTATAATGCTCATTGGCAGGCTTTTATCTACGCAGCGGTTGTCGCTCCTGGCATCTCTGAAACAATAATAATCATCGACCCAACGACCATTACTATTTTTACCGCCACCAACGGCTTCTATAATGATAATTTCGTAAAAATCGGATATTGAAATATTATAATGATCTTGTGATTTTTTGTTATCGTTAAACCAGCTAATTTTATCCCGATCGGTTAAGGGCAGGTGGTCAACTGCAATAACATAGTCGCCTGTCCATACATTCTCAGAAAAAATAACATTTACTTTTCGCAAGGTATAGACATTATAAATTACAAATAGTAAAAACAATACTGCCAACGGTTTTTTAATAAAAATAGCTCTCATCAATATTTATCCATTCTCACAACTGTACCAAAATTGGTGGAAAATGGTTTAAAAGAAAAAGCCCTATGCCTTTGCAAGAAAGGTCATATACGAAAAAATCGAAATTCATTGTAAAACTTGTTACTGATATCTATGACATCCAGACCAAAATGATCTTGAGCTTCGAAATGTAGCGTTGCACTCCACCCATGAGCATATCTTTGAATATTAAAAAATCTTATCTTTTGCACTGAAATATCGTGAACAGTAATTCCAAGATCATTAATCTTATCTTCTGGTAAATTAAATTTAACCAAATACGACACTAGTAGACCGACTTTCAACTCCTGAGGAATAAAGGGTAAATAAGCATCTTTTGATTTATTATGAAATTTCTTTTGAAGGATATTACGTATGATAGCAACTGGGTTCTTCGAGCTAGCTTTATTTAATCTCAAATGAAAGGCCGAATTCAATTTCTGGCTGACAAATACCCGACCATTTCCATATCGAAAATGTTCAATCATCTCCCCAATCAGCGCTTTATAATCGCCATAAAGCGAAAACATCGATGAGAGTTCTTTCATTTCAGTGAATAAAATATCAACGCATTTTTCGTGAGTTATTTTTGTATCAGAGGCTGTATCGCTAAATATGCCGTCCAGATTATGTGTTTGAGAGAAGTCATAACGAACAAGCTGGTAAGGATCTACCTTTGCAGATACATCCCTGAACCCAAGCGCCAGCTCATGCTCCTCCATGTCGCCACTCTGCATGTCATCAGCACGATAATCATCAAACCTCGCCACCGTTTCGAAGAGCGTGCAAGGGAGAAACATTGATGAGTTTAATGAATTAACTATTTTTTAGTATATTTTTAATAATCAATAATTTATAAGAGATGAATGTACAACACCAGAACAAAAACCCTGTATAACAGGCCTTATTTCACATTCCCCATTGCATCTCGCAGGGATCAGATCTTTGAATCCCATCACAATCACCGCATTCCCCTTTTCCCTTTTACTCCATGCTGGCTAAATTAGTAACTCATCCGACCACATAACAATAATTTTACACTGGAAGAGACTATGAGCTGCTACCCGTCGTTATTCGCCCCTCTCGATCTGGGGTTTACCACGCTCAAAAACCGCGTGTTGATGGGCTCGATGCATACCGGGCTGGAAGAGCACCCGGATGGAGCCGAACGTCTGGCCGCCTTCTACGCCGAGCGTGCGCGACACGGGGTGGCGCTGATCGTCACCGGCGGCGTGGCCCCAGCCCCTTCAGGGGTGGGGATGGAAGGTGGCGCAGTGCTGAACGATGCCAGCCAGCTGCCGCATCACCGCATTGTGACCGATGCGGTTCACAAAGAAGGTGGCAAAATTGCCCTGCAAATCCTGCATACCGGGCGCTATAGCTATCAACCGAATCTGGTTGCGCCATCGGCCATTCAGGCTCCCATTAACCGTTTCACGCCGCACGCACTCAGCCATGACGAGATCCTGGCGTTGATTGACGATTTCGCCCGCTGTGCGGCGCTGGCGCGTGAAGCGGGCTACGATGGCGTCGAAGTAATGGGCTCCGAAGGGTATCTGATAAACGAATTCCTCGCCGCCCGCACCAACCAGCGCGACGACGAATGGGGGGGCAACTATGCCCATCGCATGCGCTTTGCCGTGGAAGTGGTGCGCGCCGTGCGCGAACGCACCGGTGCCGATTTTATTATCGTCTTCCGTCTGTCGATGCTCGACCTGGTAGAAGGCGGTGGCACGTTCGACGAAACCGTGCAGCTGGCAAAAGCGATTGAATCCGCAGGCGCAACCATTATTAACACCGGGATCGGCTGGCACGAAGCGCGTATTCCGACTATTGCCACGCCAGTACCGCGTGCGGCGTTTAGCTGGGTGACGCGCAAGCTGAAGGGCAGCGTGTCGATCCCGCTGGTGACCACCAACCGCATTAACGATCCTCAGGTGGCAGACGATGTCATTTCCAGAGGCGACGCCGATATGGTGTCGATGGCACGCCCGTTCCTTGCGGATGCCGAACTGCTGTCTAAAGCGCAAAGTGGCCGTGCGGATGAGATCAACACCTGCATCAGCTGTAACCAGGCCTGTCTGGATCAGATCTTCGTCGGTAAAGTCACCTCCTGCCTGGTGAACCCGCGTGCCTGCCACGAAACCAAAATGCCGGTCGTTCCGGCGGTCAATAAAAAACGTCTGGCGGTGGTCGGTGCAGGCCCGGCAGGTCTGGCGTTTGCGGTGAATGCAGCCTCACGCGGGCACAGCGTGACGCTGTTTGACGCCGCAGGCGAGATTGGCGGGCAGTTTAATATTGCCAAACAGATCCCCGGCAAGGAGGAGTTCCATGAAACCCTGCGCTATTACCGTCGGATGATCGACCTGACGGGCGTCGTGCTGCGGTTAAACCAGTTTGCCACCCCAACCGATCTGATCGATTTCGATGAGGTGATCTTAGCCAGCGGGATCGCCCCGCGAACGCCGGCGATCGAGGGTATCGATCATCCGAAGGTGCTGAGCTATCTGGACGTCTTGCGCGACAAAATGCCGGTCGGCAAGAAAGTGGCAATCATCGGCTGCGGTGGGATCGGTTTTGATACTGCCATGTACTTAAGCCAGCCCGGTGAAGCCACCAGCCAGAACATTGCCGGGTTTTGCGTGGAATGGGGGATCGATACCAGCCTGACCTCGTCCGGCGGCCTGCGTCCGGAAGGACCACAGCTGCCAAAAAGCCCGCGTCAGATTGTGATGCTACAGCGTAAAAGCAGTAAACCGGGTGAAGGGCTGGGTAAAACCACCGGCTGGATCCACCGTGCAACCCTACTCGCGCGCGGCGTGAAGATGATCCCGGCGGTGAGTTATCAGAAGATCGATGACGACGGACTACATGTTTTGATCGGCGGAGAGTCTCAGCTGTTGCGCGTGGATCATGTGATTTTATGCGCCGGACAGGAGCCGAAGCGAGACCTGGCCGATCCGCTGCGTGAAGCGGGCAAACCGGTACATTTGATTGGTGGGTGCGATGTGGCAATGGAGCTGGATGCACGCCGTGCGATTGCGCAGGGCACCCAGCTCGCGCTGACCATTTAGCGACGACGACCCAGCTTCACGGACTTCAGCACCACGAACTTGTTATTGGTGGCAATCGTGGTGCAGTTTCCGAAAATCTTCTTCAGCTTGTGGAAATAGTCCAGGTGGCGGTTTGCCACGATGTACAGCTCGCCGTTAATTTTCAGGCAGCGACGTGCATGGTGGAACATTTCCCAGGCGACGTTATCCGTCAGCGCGTGCTTCTGGTGGAACGGAGGGTTACACAGTACGGCATTGAAGCGGAAAGGCTCCACGCCAGAAAGTGCGTTGTTAATCATAAACTCGCAGCGATCCAGCGCCTCTGGCATGTTGGTTTCCACGTTCAGACGGCTGGAGGCAACCGCCATCGGTGACTCATCGCTAAAGACAACGCTGGCTTCAGGGTTCTTCGCCAGCAGCGTCAGGCCAATCACACCATTACCGCAGCCCAGGTCGACAATCTCACCTTCCAGATTTTCCGGCAGATGTTCAATAAAGAAACGCGCCCCGATATCCAGACCGGTGCGGGAGAAAACGTTCGCGTGGTTGTGGATGGTCCAGTCTGTACCTTCCAGCTTCCAGCTCAGGGTCTCTGGCGCGTCAGCCAGTTCCGGTGAACTGAAAGTACAGTTGATCAGGCGCGCTTTTTTCCACGCCAGCGTCGTGGTGGTTGGGCCAAGCACCTTCTCGAACAATTCCAGCGTTGAGGTGTGGATATCGCGCGCCTTCGCGCCCGCAATAATACGCGTTTGCGGGGTGACGACTTTGCGCAACGCACGCAGCTGTTGCTCCAGCAATGCCATCGTTTTAGGGACTTTAATCAGTACCACGCCCGGTGCCTGCGGGTATTCCGCGGTGCTGTCGAGAAACTTAACGCTGGATTCTTCGATGTCGTTGTGGCGCAGATTTTCACGCGTCGCCAGCTCGCTTAAGTAAGAGTCGCCGATACTGTAGGGTGTATGTTCGGCCAGAGCACAGCCCAGCGCGCCGAACGCGTCATTCAGGATCAAAACCGGGCCGCTGATCTCAGTGTCATCCAACTGCTGCAGCAGATATTCATCCGCCGCTTCCCACGCCATAAGCGGGTTGACGTCGTCCGTTTCCGGGAAACGTTTAAGGTTGAGTGAACGGAAACCGTTGTCTAAGTGGCTCATCGGCCCTCCTGAATGGTAAAATTTCGGCGTTATCCCTGAAAAGGGTGCGTGAGTATACCCGTTTTCAAATTATTTTGGGGTTTTGATGAACCAGATGACTTATCTCCAGGGCTACCCGGAGAACTTACTTTCCCAGGTTCGCAGCTTAATTGCCGAGCAAAAGCTGGGCGCTGTGCTGGAAAAACGCTATCCGGGCACGCACGATTTCGCGACCGATAAGGCGCTCTGGCAGTATACGCAGGATTTGAAAAACCAGTACCTGAAGAGTGCACCGCCTATCAACAAGGTCATGTACGACAACAAGATCCACGTACTGAAAAATGCCCTCGGCCTGCACACGGCGATTTCCCGCGTACAGGGCGGCAAGCTAAAAGCGAAAGCGGAGATCCGCGTCGCAACCGTGTTTCGCAATGCACCGGAAGCCTTCCTGCGGATGATAGTGGTTCACGAGCTGGCGCATCTGAAAGAGAAAGAGCACGACAAAGCGTTCTACTCCCTGTGCTGCCACATGGAGCCGCAATACCACCAGCTGGAGTTTGATACCCGTCTGTGGCTTACGCATTTATCGTTAAAGAGTAATGCGCAGTAACGCACGCGAATTGTCATGATGGCGTGCTACAGTGGCTGAAGGTTCCCAGCTACGGAGTACGTAAACGTTTATGATACGTTTCGCAGTCATCGGTACGAACTGGATCACTCGCCAGTTCGTCGACGCCGCCCACGAAACCGGCAAATATAAACTCACCGCAGTCTATTCCCGCAGCCTTGAGCAGGCGCAGAGTTTTGCAAACGACTATCTGGTCGAACATCTGTTTACCTCGCTCGATGCGATGGCGCAAAGTGATGCCATTGACGCGGTCTATATTGCCAGCCCAAACTCCCTGCACTTCCCGCAAACGAAGCTGTTCCTGAGCCATAAAAAACATGTGATTTGCGAGAAGCCGTTGGCCTCAAATATTCAGGAAGTGGAAGCCGCCATTCAGCTTGCCCGCGAAAACCAGGTGGTGCTGTTCGAAGCATTCAAAACCGCCAGCCTGCCGAACTTCCTGCTGTTGCAGCAATCCTTACCGAAGGTTGGCAAAGTGCGCAAAGCCTTTATCAACTACTGTCAGTACTCTTCGCGTTACCAGCGTTATCTGAACGGTGAGAACCCGAACACCTTTAACCCGGCCTTCTCCAACGGCTCAATTATGGATATTGGTTTCTACTGCCTGGCCTCCGCCGTAGCGCTGTGGGGCGAACCTCATGGCGTAACGGCAACGGCCAGTCTGCTGGAGAGCGGCGTGGATGCACACGGGGTAGTGGTACTGGATTACGGTGATTTCAGCGTGACGCTGCAGCACTCCAAAGTGAGTGATTCCGTCCTGCCAAGCGAAATTCAGGGTGAAGCGGGATCGCTGGTGATTGAGAAGATTTCCGAGTGCCAGAAGCTGAGCTTCGTGCCACGTGGCGGTAAAGCGCAGGAGCTGACGCAACCTCAGCATATTAACACTATGCTCTATGAGGCAAAGGCCTTTGCCCGTCTGGTAGAAAGCAACGAAGTCAATCACCCTGGCCTGGCGGTAAGCCGCACCACGGCGAAGCTGCAAACGGAGATCCGCCGTCAGACGGGGGTGGTCTTCCCTGCAGACAGCGTCGACGCTATCGCGTAAAGCTGTGTAATGAAATGCGCAGACCATTGACGAAACCGATGCTCTGACATATTTTGTTACCCGCAAAGGGGAGTAACTTCCTTGCCGGTGGATCGTCATTACGATGCGTGCAAAACCGCATCCGGTCGCCGGGCAGTTGAAAACCTGTTTTTTCAGCTGTAAGTGAGACCTTGCCGGAAGGCGAGGTCTATGCATAAAAAGCTAACGGCTATCGTCTTCTGACCATAGCCGTTTTTGTTTTTTTATGTGTAAGGAAAAAAGTATGCATTCTGTCGGCACTCCAATGTTATGGGGCGGATTCGCGGTCGTCGTGCTTGTCATGCTGGCGATCGACCTCTTTTTGCAGGGACGTCGCGGCGCACAGGGCATGACCATGAAACAGGCTGCCGCCTGGTCGCTGGTGTGGGTCACCCTCTCCCTGCTCTTCTGCGCTGCCTTCTGGTGGTATCTGGCCTCAACCGAGGGGCGTGCCGTTGCCGATCCTCAGGCGCTTGCCTTCCTCACCGGCTATCTGATTGAAAAAGCCCTGGCGGTGGATAACGTCTTCGTCTGGCTGATGCTGTTCAGCTACTTCGCCGTACCGGCATCACTGCAGCGTCGCGTGCTGGTCTACGGCGTGCTGGGCGCGATTGTCCTGCGTACCATTATGATCTTCGCCGGAAGCTGGCTGATTACCCAGTTCGAATGGTTGTTATACGTCTTCGGTGCGTTCCTGCTGTTCACCGGTATCAAGATGGCGCTGGCAAAAGAAGACGGCTCCGCCATTGGCGATCGCCCGCTGGTGAAGTGGATCCGTGGCCATCTGCGCATGACGGACAAGATCGAGAGCGAACATTTCTTCGTGCGTAAAAACGGCCTGCTGTTTGCCACTCCGCTGCTGCTGGTGCTGATTCTGGTTGAGCTGAGCGATGTGATTTTCGCGGTAGACAGTATCCCGGCCATTTTCGCGGTGACCACTGACCCGTTCATCGTGCTGACCTCTAACCTGTTCGCGATCCTCGGTCTGCGTGCGATGTACTTCCTGCTGGCGGGCGCGGCGGAACGCTTCTCCATGCTGAAATATGGCCTGTCGGTGATTCTGGTATTTATCGGTATCAAAATGCTGATTGTCGATTTCTACCATATTCCGATCGCCATTTCGCTCGGTATTGTGTTTGGTATTCTGATCGTCACGCTGATTATCAATACCTGGGTTAACCGCCAGCACGATAAGAAACAGCAGGTAGAGTAGTCTCTCCCACCCTCTCCCGCCGGGAGAGGGTGAACACATTTTTGTAACCTAATAGTTAAAAAATATGACGCAACACGTAAAATCCAGCATTTTACGCTTCCCTCCACATGCACTTTCCTTATACTCGACCAGGCAAACATTTATTTACATCTGGACATAAATGTGACTAAGAGCACATCCGGGATGGAACACAATTTCACTTAGGAATTTTGTATGAGTACACAATCAAACGGCCTGTTTGCGCGCCTGGCGCAGGGTAGCCTCGTTAAACAAATTCTGGTCGGGCTGGTTCTGGGGATCCTGCTGGCAATGGTGTCAAAACCTGCCGCTGAAGCCACCGGACTGCTCGGTACCCTGTTCGTTGGCGCGCTGAAAGCCGTCGCACCGGTGCTGGTTCTGATGCTGGTGATGGCATCGATTGCCAACCATCAACACGGACAAAAAACCAATATTCGCCCAATTCTCTTTTTATACCTGCTGGGCACTTTCTCTGCCGCGCTGACGGCTGTTCTGTTCAGCTTCCTGTTCCCTTCCACCCTGCATCTGACCACCGCTGCGGGCGAAATCACGCCCCCTTCCGGCATCATTGAAGTGATGCGCGGTTTGCTGATGAGCATGGTTTCGAACCCCATTACCGCGCTGATGAACGCCAACTATATTGGCATTCTGGTCTGGGCAGTGGGTCTGGGCTTCGCGTTACGTCACGGCAATGAAACGACGAAAAACCTGGTCAACGATGTCTCAAACGCCGTGACCTTTATTGTCAAAATCGTCATTCGTTTTGCACCCATCGGTATTTTCGGCCTGGTCTCCTCTACGCTGGCAACCACTGGCTTCGAAACCCTGTGGGGTTACGCGCAACTGCTGATCGTCCTGATTGGCTGTATGCTGCTGGTGGCACTGGTGATTAACCCACTGTTGGTGTTCTGGCAGATCCGTCGCAACCCGTACCCACTTGTCCTGATGTGCCTGCGTGAAAGCGGTGTGTATGCCTTCTTCACCCGCAGCTCTGCAGCAAACATTCCGGTAAACATGGCGCTGGCTGAGAAGCTGAACCTGGATCGCGATACTTATTCTGTTTCTATCCCGCTGGGTGCGACCGTGAATATGGCGGGTGCGGCAATCACCATTACCGTGCTGACACTGGCGGCGGTGCATACGCTGGGTATCCCGGTAGACTTGCCGACAGCGCTGTTGCTGAGCGTGGTGGCATCGCTTTGTGCATGCGGTGCATCGGGCGTGGCGGGCGGTTCACTGCTGCTGATCCCACTGGCCTGTAATATGTTCGGTATCCCGAATGAAATCGCCATGCAGGTTGTGGCGGTGGGCTTCATTATCGGCGTGCTGCAGGACTCCTGCGAGACGGCGCTGAACTCGTCAACCGACGTGCTGTTCACCGCAGCGGCTTGCCAGGCGGAAGATGTGCGTTTAGCGAAGAATGCCCTGCGCGGATAAAAGCAAAACGGCAACGCAAGTTGCCGTTTTTAGTGTTTGCTCCCTCTACCTGTGGGAGAGGGCCAGGGTGAGGGCATCAGCCCACACAGGCTACAGCGTCACACCACTCTTAAAGATCGCCAGCTCGCGGAAGTCGTTCTTCTCGTTACAGGTCTGCTTGCCGTTAGCAAATTCCACAATGATATCCACGAATTCGGTCAGCAACTGCGGCATCGCTTTGCCATGGATCAACTGACCGGCATCGAAATCAATCCAGTGTTTTTTCTTCGCCGCCAGCTCGCTGTTGGTGGCAATTTTCACCGTCGGCACGAAACCGCCGTACGGTGTACCGCGACCGGTACTGAACAGCACCATGTGGCATCCGGCTCCGGCCAGCGCACTGGTGGCTACCGCATCGTTACCCGGTGCGCTCAGCAGGTTCAGGCCGTGGGTTTTCAGACGTTCACCGTAGCGCAGGACGTCCACCACCGGGCTGGCTCCCGCTTTCTGGGTGCAGCCGAGGGATTTCTCTTCCAGCGTGGTGATCCCACCCGCTTTGTTCCCCGGAGACGGGTTTTCGTAAATCGGCTGATTGTGGGCGATGAAGTACTGTTTGAAGTCGTTCACCATCATGACCGTCTTCTCAAACGTCTCTTCATTACGGCAGTGGCTCATCAGAATACGCTCTGCACCAAACATCTCCGGGACTTCAGTCAGTACGGAGGTTCCCCCGTTGGCGATCGTGTAGTCTGAGAAACGCCCCAGCATTGGGTTAGCCGTGATACCTGAAAGACCATCCGATCCGCCGCACTCCAGACCAAACTTCAGCTCGCTCAGCTTACCCGGCTCGCGCTGGTCATGACGCATCACCTCATACAACTGGTGAAGCTGCTCAATGCCCGCTTCCACTTCATCATCCTGATGCTGGCACACCATAAAATGCACGCGCTCGGGGTCGAACTCGCCCAGCGTGTCGCGGAAGGCATCCACCTGGTTGTTTTCACAGCCCAGACCAATCACCAGCACCGCCCCCGCATTCGGGTGACGCACCATGTTTTGCAGCATAGTACGGGTATTGATGTGGTCGTCACCGAGCTGGGAACAGCCGTAGGTGTGGCTGAACAGATGCACGCCGTCGGTGCCTTCAGCATCGTTGGTTTCTTTCAGGAAGCGCGTCTGGATCTGACGCGCGATCCCATTGACGCAGCCCACCGTCGGGAGGATCCACAGTTCGTTGCGGATCCCCACGTCGCCATTGTCACGGCGGTAGATCTGCACCTCCCGATCCGCCGCCTGTCCGGCTTCCACCTGGAAGTCAGGTTGATAGCTATACTCGTCCAGATCGCTCAGATTGGTGCGGGTATTGTGGGAATGAATATGTTCACCCGGCGCAATCTCCGCCAGCGCATGACCAATGGGCAAACCGTACTTCACCACGTTTTCCCCTTTGGCAATGGGGAGCACGGCAAACTTATGCCCGCGTGCAATTGCCTGACGCAGCGTGACCGTCTGGTTCTCCACGGTCACGACTTCGCCTTCCGTCAGATCGGCCAGCGCGACGGCAACGTTATCCAGCGAATGAATTTTGATGTATTGCATATCAACCTCAGACAACCTTAGTTCAGTTCAATGGCGAAGTAGTCACGCGCATTGTTAAAGCAGATGTTTCTCACCATTTCGCCCAGCAGCTGGATATCCGCCGGGGCTTCGCCCGCAGCCACCCAGCGGCCTATCATCTGGCACAGAATGCGGCGGAAATATTCATGGCGCGTATAAGAGAGGAAGCTGCGGCTGTCGGTCAGCATACCGACAAAACGGCTGAGCAGGCCAAGCTGCGCCAGCTGCGTCATCTGACGTTCCATGCCGTCTTTCTGATCGTTGAACCACCAGCCAGAGCCGAACTGCATCTTGCCCGGCATCCCTTCCCCCTGGAAGTTACCAATCATCGTGCCCAGCACTTCGTTATCGCGCGGGTTCAGGCAGTAGAGGATGGTTTTCGGCAGCAGGTTTTGCTCGTTCTGTTTGCTCAGCAGCCTGGAGAGTGCTTCCGCCATTGGACGGTCGTTGATGGAGTCGAAGCCCACGTCCGCGCCCAACAGTTTGAACTGACGCTGGTTGTTATTACGCAGCGCACCAATGTGATACTGCTGCACCCAGCCGCGACGCGCGTATTCCCCGCCGAGGAACACCAGCACCGCCGTTTTGAACTGCGCTACTTCATGCTCGCTCAGGGACTCACCGGATAAACGACGCGCCAGGATAGTGTCCAGCTCGGCTTCGTTTGACTCCGCAAACAGCACCACGTCCAGCGCGTGGTCGGACACCTTACAGCCGTGCGCCGCAAAGTGATCCAGACGTTTGATCAGCGCGCTCTGCAAGTCTGCGAAACGACGAATATCGGTATCAGAAACGTCCGCCAGCTTCGCCATGTAGTCGCTAAAGGTGGCCTGCTCAATATTGAAGGCTTTATCCGGACGCCAGCTCGGCAGCACTTTGATATCAAAAGAGGTGTCTTTGGCGACCACCGCGTGGTGCTCCAGTGAGTCGATTGGATCGTCAGTCGTGCCCACCATTTTCACGTTCATCTGCTTCATGATGCCGCGCGCAGAGAAGGCGTCTTGCGCCAACAATTCGTTGCATTGCGCCCAGATGTCGTCGGCTGTCGCGGGCGAAAGCAGCTTGCCTGTAATACCGAACGGACGACGCAGTTCGAGGTGCGTCCAGTGGTATAGCGGGTTGCCGATGGTGTGTGGAACGGTTGCGGCCCAGGCATCAAACTTCTCGCGGTCGGTGGCATCACCAGTACACAGCCGCTCAGCCACACCGTTGGTACGCATTGCGCGCCATTTGTAGTGGTCACCCTTCAGCCAGATGTCATACAGATTTTTAAAACGATAATTTTCGGCAACCTGCTGCGGCGGTAAATGGCAGTGGTAGTCGAAAATCGGCTGGTCTTTTGCGTAGTCGTGGTACAGGCGGCGAGCAAATTCGGTATCTAACAGGAAATCATCGGTCATAAACGGGGTCATTATCGTCTTCCTCTTAACGAGAGCGTCAGAAAGCTTAATGTTCAGATGCTGCAAAGTTATCACACCAATTTCCAGAGACCGTAGTTTTTTTCGTGAGTCAGATCAATAAACGTCGACAAATAATTTACCCCTAAAGAGGCAAACCAGTCTGAAGGCCGCGCCATTGCTGGCTTCCCTTGCACGTCAGAATGTCCCTACAAATATTCCAGCAATTGTGATGTCACTCACCTTTTAAAGTTGTATGACAAGTTATCTTTTTACCGTCGCAAGATATAAGCCGACGAAATGCATTCCCGGTGTCAGATACACCGGACTTAACGGTACGGATACCAATTTATGCACGATGACTTATGCCAAGGTTCGGGCTATGCCGGTATTTTTCCGGTTACGCCCCTCCCGTTAACAGTCGCCCCAGGAAATGGTTGAGCGATTGCCGTGCTCCGGTGCGGAAATAACATAACGATGAGGTTTTACATGCGTAAAATTAAAGGGTTACGTTGGTACATGATCGCACTGGTGACCTTAGGTACCGTGCTGGGCTACCTGACACGTAACACCGTAGCAGCAGCAGCGCCAACGTTGATGGAAGAATTACATATCTCCACGCAACAATACTCCTACATTATTGCTGCTTACTCCGCGGCTTACACAGTTATGCAGCCTGTTGCGGGCTATGTCCTTGATATCCTGGGCACCAAAATCGGCTATGCCTTCTTCGCCGTAGCATGGGCGATTTTCTGCGGTGCAACCGCAATGGCAGGAAGCTGGGGTGGCCTGGCGCTGGCACGTGGTGCGGTCGGTGCAGCAGAAGCCGCAATGATCCCGGCTGGCCTGAAAGCCAGTTCCGAGTGGTTCCCGGCAAAAGAACGTTCTATCGCCGTCGGTTATTTCAATGTGGGTTCTTCCATCGGTGCGATGATTGCGCCGCCGCTGGTGGTATGGGCTATCGTGATGCACAGCTGGCAGATGGCATTCATCATCTCTGGCGTCCTGAGCTTTGCATGGGCAATGGCGTGGCTGGTTTTCTACAAGCACCCACGCGATCAGAAAAAACTGTCTCCTGAAGAACGTGACTACATCATTGGTGGCCAGGAATCTCAGCATCAGACCAACAACGGCAAAAAAATGTCTGTCCGGCAGATCCTGGGGACCCGTCAGTTCTGGGGGATCGCGCTGCCACGTTTCCTGGCAGAACCGGCCTGGGGTACGTTTAACGCCTGGATCCCACTGTTCATGTTTAAAGTTTACGGCTTTAACCTGAAAGAAATTGCCATGTTCGCCTGGATGCCAATGCTGTTCGCCGACCTCGGTTGTATCGTTGGGGGTTACCTGCCACCGCTGTTCCAGCGCTGGTTTGGCGTGAACCTGATCGTTTCCCGTAAAATGGTGGTCACGATGGGGGCGTTGCTGATGATTGGCCCAGGCATGATCGGCCTGTTCACCAGCCCTTATATCGCTATCGCTCTGCTGTGTATCGGTGGCTTCGCTCACCAGTCACTGTCCGGCGCGCTGATTACACTCTCTTCTGACGTCTTTGGCCGCAATGAAGTGGCAACGGCAAACGGCCTGACCGGTATGGCCGCGTGGACAGCAAGTACCCTGTTTGCTCTGGTGGTGGGTGCGCTGGCAGATACCATCGGCTTCAGCCCACTGTTCGCTGTGCTGGCTGTCTTCGACCTGTTAGGTGCGGTGGTTATCTGGACGGTGCTGAAAAGCAAATCAGCTGAAGAGTTGCAGGAAGAGTCCGTCGGAAAGCCGCTCACGCAGAGTTAGCGTTTCCCCCGGTAACGACAACACGAAAGCCGCCACCAGGCGGCTTTTTTCATGGCAAAATATGGAGACTGGTACGCAAAAGTGGTATAACAAATCATCCGTCGTACCCTGCCTGGAGCGCATATGGAAATCACCGAATCACGTCGTTTATATCAGCAACTTGCTGCCGAGCTGAAAGATCGCATCGAGCAAGGTGTCTATCTTGTCGGTGATAAACTCCCCGCTGAGCGCTTTATTGCCGATGAAAAGAGCGTGAGCCGTACCGTGGTGCGTGAAGCCATCATCATGCTGGAAGTGGAAGGCTACGTTGAAGTGCGTAAAGGTTCCGGCATTCATGTGATTTCCAGTCAGCCAAAATATTCCCTCGCACCGGATGAAAGTCTGGAATTCGCCAGCTATGGTCCGTTTGAGTTGCTCCAGGCTCGCCAGTTGATCGAAAGCAATATTGCGGAATTTGCGGCAACCCAGGTGACCAAACAGGACATCATGAAGCTGATGGAGATCCAGGAGAACGCACGCAAGGAAAAATGTTTCCGCGATTCAGAGTGGGATCTCCAGTTCCACGTACAGGTGGCTCTGGCTACACAAAACACGGCGCTGGCAGCAATTGTCGAAAAAATGTGGACTCAGCGCGTTCACAACCCGTACTGGAAGAAATTGCACGATCACATTGATTCACGCACTGTCGACAACTGGTGTGACGACCACGATCAGATCCTTAAAGCGCTGATTCGCAAAGATCCGCATGCCGCCAAACTGGCCATGTGGCAGCACCTGGAAAACACCAAACAGATGCTGTTCAACGAAACCAGTGACGACTTCGAATTCAACGCTGACCGTTACCTTTTTGCTGATAATCCTGTCGTTCACCTCGATACGGCATCCAGTCTGGCAAAATAGTTTCCTTCTTCGCTGGCAGGCGCATTGTTGCGCCTTCCGGTGCAGGTGGGTAAGCAAACATATATAGTGTCAGCCTTTGTAAATCCCCTCGCTCCCCTTCATGGCTTAAGCCAAAATCATTGCGCCCCATGCAAAATCTGTGACGCAGAACGTTGGGCTTTGTTACAATTAGATTCAATTTGTTTTTTTATAAGTTAGTGCTTGCTTACCCGCCATTTTTACAGGGAACAGTTCTGGCCACACACGATTGTGTCCGCGAGCGACCATAATGAAATCACAACAATGTCGCCGTGTTGTTTTCCCGAAGAACGGGCGTGACGTTAAACGATTTCCAGGAACACTGAATGGAACTTTTGACCCAACTACTGCATGCCCTCTGGGCTCAGGATTTCGAAACGCTGGCCAACCCTTCCATGATTGGCATGCTCTATTTCGTCTTGTTTATGATCCTGTTCCTTGAGAACGGCTTGCTTCCTGCTGCCTTTTTACCCGGCGACAGCTTGCTGGTATTGGTGGGCGTGCTGTGTGCCAAAGGGGCGATGGCGTTTCCGCAGACCATTTTCTTACTGACCGTCGCCGCAAGTCTCGGGTGCTGGGTGAGCTATATTCAGGGGCGATGGCTTGGCAACACGCGGATTGTGCAAAACTGGCTCTCCCATCTTCCTGCACACTATCACCAGCGGGCGCACCATCTTTTCCATAAGCACGGGCTTTCTGCACTGTTGATTGGCCGCTTTATTGCTTTCGTGCGAACCTTGCTGCCAACCATCGCGGGGCTTTCCGGGCTGAGCAGCACCCGTTTCCAGTTCTTTAACTGGATGAGCGGCCTACTGTGGGTTGTGATCCTGACAACGCTGGGTTACGCACTCGGCAAAACCCCGGTATTCATGAAATATGAAGACCAACTGATGTCCTGCCTGATGCTGCTGCCGGTTGTCCTGCTGGTCTTTGGTCTGATCGGTTCGCTGGTGGTGCTGTGGAAAAAGAAATACGGAGCCAGGGGTTAACAATGGTTATCTCCCGTCTCTCCCTGCGTCGTTTTTCCTTTGCCATGATTGTGCTGGTGATGATCAGCGCCATGCTCCTGATCTGGGCTGCGTTTTCACATCAGGAGTCTACGCTGGCCATTCGCTCTGTGAATCAGGGAACCAGCGCACCTGACGGGTTTTCTGTCTGGCATCATCTGGATGCCAATGGGATCAGCTTTAAGAGCATCACCCCAAAGGACGACGTATTGCTGATCAAGTTTGACTCCAGTGCGCAGAGTGCCGCGGCGAAAATCGTCCTCGACCGTACGCTGCCGCACGGGTATATCATTGCCCAACAGGATGATGACAGCCAGTCAACGACCTGGCTGTCACTGTTGCGCGACACGTCACATCGGTTTGGATAATTACCAGGATCCCGAATCTTTTCACTCACTTTGGTGATTACCCCGTTTACTTACTATGCTTAAGTACGCGGAGCACCCCTCAAATGTTCTCCGCATCATTCTGGATAACGGCTCTCGCCGTAACACAATGGAAGGTTTCGATAATGAAATTCCGCATGACTCTGGCTCTGGCCCTTTTTTCTTTAAGCACGGCATCCTTCGCAAATTCTCTCTGTCAGGAGAAAGAACAGGATATACAGCGTGAAATCAGTTATGCCGAAAAGCATAATAATCAGCACCGTGTTGAAGGTCTGAAAAAAGCGTTGAGCGAAGTGAAGACCAACTGCTCAGACAACCAATTGCGTGCCGACCACCGGAAAAAAATCGCTGAACAAAAGGACGAGGTAGCGGAGCGCCGCCACGACCTGCAGGAAGCGAAAGAGAAAGGGGATGCGGAAAAAATTGCTAAGCGCGAGAAGAAGTTGAAAGAAGCGCAGGACGAACTGAAAGCGCTGGAAGCTCGCGATTATTGAGTTAACGGAAATCTCAACAGGAGAGAATCATGTCAAAAGATACGACCTCAGAAAATCTGCGCGCTGAACTAAAATCCCTGGCGGACACTCTGGAAGAGGTGCTGAACTCCTCTACCGATAAATCGAAAGAAGAGGTCAGTAAACTGCGCAGCAAAGCAGAGCAGGCGCTGAAAGAAAGCCGCCACCGTCTGGGTGAAACAGGTGATGCGCTGGCGAAACAGACCCGTGAAGCCGCTGCACGCGCAGACGAATATGTTCGCGATAACCCGTGGACGGGTGTAGGTATTGGTGCCGCAATTGGTGTGGTGCTGGGTGTCCTGCTCACGCGTCGCTGATATGGAAGATCCTCGTCACACACAAGGGCCTGCTAAAAATATCCTCGGCATCGGCCAGCGGATATTAACAACACTGGTCGGCATTGCTGAAACGCGCATTCGGCTGGCAGTGGTTGAACTGGAGGAGGAGAAAGCCAATCTCGTCCAGATCCTGCTGATGCTCGGACTGACCCTGCTTTTTGCTGCGTTTGGTCTGATGAGCCTGATGGTGTTACTCATCTGGGCCATCGACCCTCAGTATCGGTTGAATGCGATGATTGCCACGACCGTGGTTTTGCTGACAGCGGCACTGATCGGTGGTATCTGGACGCTACGCAAGGCGCGTAAATCGACCCTCTTGCGTCACACGCGTCAGGAGCTGGCCAACGATCGCACCCTGCTGGAGGATGACAAGCCGTGAGCGACAACGTCGAACGCCAGAAACGCAAAGCACTGCTGTTAAGACAGATCCAACAGCAGCGACTGGATCTGTCAGCCAGTCGCCGTGACTGGATAGACGCCACGCGACCGCTCGATCGTGGCTGGAATACCTTCCTGAACCTGCGCACCTGGACGCTGGCCGGTACCAGTATCATGGCTATCTGGGGCGTTCGTCACCCGCGCAAGCTCATCCGCTGGACTCGCCGCGGCTTTGGCATCTGGAGTACCTGGCGTCTGGTGAAAGCCGCTATTCGTCAGCAACAACTGCGGTGATAAAAACAAAAAACGGTAACCCAGGTTACCGTTTTTTGTTTTTGCGCCCCCTTCCTGTGGGCTGAGGGTTCCCCAGTAATTTTGTTCTTCTTAAGCAATTAAACTATTTCATTGAAATATAAGACTTATAGCGACTCCATGGTCCGGCTGAAAATCGCCGAAGCGTTTCCGTAAGGCCGGGGCGAGGCGCAGGGATGCCCGACCCGAAGCCTGAAGGAATAAGCTGAGGGTACCGCGCAGCGGCGATTTTCCTGCCGGGAGCCCGGGTTGCCAGGGCGGTGGCGGTGAACCGCCCTGACATGTTCACCTGTATCGTCGTTACAGAGTAGCAATCAACATAAAGTGAACGGAATAACCACTACTGCTTTATGTTCCCCCTCACCCCAGTCCTCTCCCTCAAGGGAGAGGGGGTATTCTGTACCAACCTGTAATTTGTGGGGATCCCTCAACCCTGTGGGAGAGGGTTGGGGTGAGGACACCCGCGCGCACGTTCCCTTACTCAATATCTTTGAAAAAGATTGACAGTTTTCCTTGCTAACAATTGTCATTCGTCACGTTTATGATTCTCTCCATCGACAGCAAAGACACGGTATCTACCCGAATTTGCACACAAATGAAGTTCAGCCGCTGATGTGGTTTCCTGGAGAGTAAAATGAAAAAATTAGAAGATGTTGGTGTACTGGTAGCACGCATTCTGATGCCAATTCTGTTCATCGTTGCAGGTTGGGGCAAAATCACCGGTTATGCGGGTACCCAACAATACATGGAAGCAATGGGCGTGCCGGGGTTCCTGCTGCCACTGACCATCCTGCTTGAGTTCGGCGGCGGCCTGGCAGTGTTGTTCGGCTTCCTGACCCGTACCACGGCACTGTTTACTGCAGGTTTCACCGTGCTGACGGCGTTCCTCTTCCACAGCAACTTTGCGGAAGGTGTGAACTCCCTGATGTTCATGAAAAACCTGACCATCGCAGGCGGTTTCCTGCTGCTGGCAGTGACGGGCCCAGGCGCATACAGCATTGACCGCGTTCTGAATAAGAAATGGTAAGCACGCTATAATCAATGAACAAAGCGAGGAGACATCTCCTCGCTTTTGCTTATCTGACGGAGGAAAGAAAAATGGGACAACTCGTAGACGGCGTCTGGCAGGATGTCTGGTATGACACCAAATCCACCGGCGGACGCTTCAGACGCTCTGTTTCGGTCTTCCGCAACTGGCTGACCGCTGATGGAGCCCCGGGTCCGGGTGGCGAAGGGGGTTTTGCGGCTGAGAAAGACCGTTATCACCTCTATGTTTCCCTCGCCTGCCCGTGGGCACACCGCACCCTGATTATACGTAAGCTTAAAGGCCTGGAGTCCTTAATTCCGGTTTCCGTCGTGAACCCGCTGATGCTGGAAAACGGCTGGACGTTTGACAGTGATTTCCCTGCCGCGACGGGCGATGACCTTTATCACCACGATTTTCTCTACCAGCTCTATCTGCGCGCTGACCCGCACTACACCGGGCGCGTTACCGTGCCGGTTCTGTGGGACAAAAAAAATCAGACCATCGTCAGCAATGAGTCAGCGGAAATCATCCGCATGTTCAACACCGCATTTGATGCCCACGGTGCCCGCGCCGGGGATTACTATCCGGTTGAGCTACGCGATAAGATTGACTCGCTGAACAGCTGGATCTACGACAACGTCAACAATGGCGTGTACAAAGCCGGTTTTGCCACCAGCCAGGAAGCCTACGACGAAGCGGTCGGGAAAGTGTTTGAATCGCTGGGTCGTCTGGAGCAGATCCTCGGCCAGCACCGCTATCTGACGGGCGATCGTCTGACAGAAGCGGACATCCGCCTGTGGACTACGCTGGTGCGTTTTGATCCGGTGTATGTCACCCACTTTAAGTGCGATAAGCATCGCATCAGTGATTACATGAACCTGTATGGTTTCCTGCGTGACATCTACCAGATGCCGGACATTGCCGAAACGGTCAATTTTGACCATATCCGCACCCACTATTTCCGCAGCCATAAAACCATTAACCCGACGGGCATTATCTCCATTGGCCCGTGGCAGGATCTGGATGAACCGCACGGCCGGGACGTCCGTTTTAGATAAATATTCAGGGCATCAATTGATGCCCTTTTTTAATTCACAATCCCCATCTATCCTTACTTTGATTGCTTACAAAACAAGTGATTGTCTGACTATTGAGGCAAGGAAAATGGACTGGTATCTAAAAGTACTGCGCAACTACATTGGATTTGGTGGCCGCGCCCGCCGCAAAGAGTACTGGATGTTCGTTCTGGTGAACTTCATCCTTATCGTCGTGCTGAGTATCGTCGATAAAATTCTCGGCTGGGAACGGGCGGGAGGCGAGGGCGTGCTCACCACCATTTATGGTCTGCTGGTTTTGCTGCCATCATGGGCGGTACTGTTCCGACGGCTACACGACACCGATCGTTCGGCCTGGTGGCTACTGCTGGTGTTGATCCCGGTTGTGGGCTGGATCATCATTTTGATCTTCAACTGTCAGTCCGGCACGCCAGGTGAAAACCGCTTTGGGCCTGACTCTAAGATCAGCGCATAGCATGATGCCCGGTGGCGCTTACGCTTACCGGGCCTGCACGCTTATTTGTTATGATGCGCAAAGAGCTTCGGTATTTCTCTCAGACACCACGACTTGGCTTCCCCCATACTGTCGCGCCGCCACGCCATGATGATATCCACTTCACTGGTGTATTCCGGACTCACCACACGCAGCCGCCCTTCAGCAATGTCTTTTTCAACAAACGGGTAAGGCATCGTCGCCACACCCAGCCCGGCAAGTAGCGCCTGGCGCTTATCTTCCAGGGACGTTACCGTCAGACGCGGCTGTTTATCCAGCAGCTGTACCGTTAATACCGGGCGCTCACGGGCCGTATCCGCCACCGCCACACCGCGATACTTCACGCGCGTGACTTCTGAAAGCGGCTCTGGCTCCTGGTGAATGGGGTGATCTGGTGCGGCAACATAAACGTTCATCACGCTGTAGAGCTTGCGGGAGTTAATTTCAGACGACGAACGGAAGTGCATGTCCGGCGCAATGACGATATCCGCCCTGCCCGTCTCCAGGCGCTCCCAGGCTCCCGCCAGCACTTCCGTGATGATCGACAACTGGGTGTTGGCTTTATCTGCCAGCCGGTTCACCAGTGGGAACAGCGCCTCGGTCGGTACCAGTGCTTCGGTAACCAGCGTCAGATGGGTTTCCCAGCCGCGCGCCAGCGCTTCGGCGTCGGTAGTCAGTTTGTCTGCCGCTTCCAGCAGCACACGACCGCGCTCCAGCAGCATCCGGCCAACGTTGGTGAATTTTGTTCGATGACCGGAGCGGTCAAAGAGCACCACATCCAGCTCTTCCTCCAGCTTCTGCATCGTGTAGCTCAGCGCAGATGGAACGCGCCCCAGTTCATCTGCCGCCGCAGCAAAACTGCCGCGTCGGTCAATTGCGTCCATGACGCGAAGCGCCTCAAGCGTCAATGCTCTCTCTTTAGCCATCTCGTTCTCATTCAGGAAATTTGAACATACCCGGCAGAATATCTGGCTAACAATGAAGCGTCCATACCTTTACCATTGTTTTAGTGTAAAGAGAGGTCAAGTTTATGATTACGACAAGAACAGCTAAACAGTGCGGACAAGCCGATTTCGGTTGGCTGCAGGCCCGCTACACCTTTTCCTTTGGACATTACTTTGACCCGAAACTCCTCGGTTACGCCTCATTGCGCGTGTTGAATCAGGAGGTGCTCGCCCCGGGCAGTGCCTTCCAGCCGCGTACGTACCCGAAAGTCGATATCCTGAACCTGATCCTGGAAGGCGAGGCAGAATACCGCGATAGCGAGGGCAATCATGTCCAGGCAAAGGCTGGCGAAGCATTATTAATTTCCACACAGCCTGGTATGAGCTACAGCGAGCATAACCTCAGCAAAGAGAAAACACTGACCCGTATGCAGCTGTGGCTGGATGCCTGCCCTGAGCGGGAAAACCCGCCAGTGCAAAAGATAGATCTGACGAACGATAAACAGCAGCTGATTGCATCACCCGATGGCAGCAAAGGCAGTTTGCAACTGCGTCAGCAGGTGTGGCTGCACCATATCGAACTGAAGGAAGGCGAGCAGGCCAGCTTCCAGCTTCACGGCCCACGAGCCTATTTGCAGTCGATTCACGGCACAGTGCATGCGGTGACGCACACGGAAGAGAAAGAAGCGCTGACCTGCGGTGATGGCGCATTTATTCGCGATGAAGCGAATATTACCCTGGTGGCCGACACACCGCTGCGCGCGCTGTTGATTGATTTGCCGGTTTAATAAAAACCTTAACCCTCTCCCCTTTGGGGAGAGGGTTAAGGCGAGGGGAAACTCGCTACACCTTACTCGCCATGATTTCAATTATCTGCTTATCCGTAGCCTGCATCGAGCGGCACGCCAGCGCACACAGGTTGGCGATAGACTGCTCCACGCTATGTGCCACAATCCCTTCGTTGCCCGTCACCGCAGTATCATCCAGCGCCATCATCACCGCTTTCCAGGCACTTGCAACGCTGGTAGAAACCTTCATCGCACAGCTGTTGGAGGCACCGTCGCAGATCATCCCGCTGACATCGCCGATCATACTGCTAATCGCCATCGAGATTGTCTGATACCCCCCGCCCATCAGCCACGCCATCCCTGCAGCAGACCCCATCCCGGCGGTAGTGGCCGCACACAGCGCCGACAACCGCGGAAGCTGGTAATGGATATAGATTGCCGACAGATGGGAGAGCATCAGCGCCCGCGCCAGTTTTTCGTCATCGGCCTGAATATGTTCAGCCACGACAACCACGGGCAGCGTTGCCGTGATCCCCTGATTACCCGAACCGGAGTTACTCATTGCCGGGAGTACCGCCCCGCCCATGCGGGCATCCGAAGCCGCACTGGTGCGGATGACAATGTCTGAACCCACATCCTGAGCCACCCATCCACGCGAGCGCTGTTTATGCAGCGTCGCACCAATGTGGAGCCCCCAGTTTCCGCTTAACCCTTCGCGGGAAAGGGCATCATTCAGCTGTGCCGCCTGCAGAATAAAGCGGATAGCCTCAAAGGGAACCTGCTCCACAAACTCGATGATCTGTAAAAGCGTGGCGTGCGAGAGCACCGCCAGGGGATCGCTGTCAGCGTTCTGCGGCTGTTCATCAAGGATAAAGCGGGTTTCGCCCTGGCAGAGGATCTCCACAATCCGCGTATGTCCCCCGGCGATGGTCACCATTGCCGAGGCATCTCCGGCGTACACACAGGCGCGGGAATAGAGGATCTCATCGCAAGGCTCCTGCAGTTTCACCTGCACCTTTCCCTCGTTCAGCAGAGCTTTAGCCTGTGCCAGCGCCTCGGTTGAGGCACCTTTCAACACTTCCAGCCCAGCCTGTGCATGACCGCCCGTTGCCCCCAGTGCCGCCGCGATAGGTAACCCAACCATGCCGGTACCCGGTACCGTTACGCCAAGCCCGTTTTTCATGAGGTTCGGTGATACCCACGCCTCAATTTTCGTCACCTTACCGGGCAGCAGCTCAGCAGCAGTGGCACATGCCAGCGCCAGAGAGATCGGCTCAGTACACCCCAGAGCAGGTTTTACCTCTTCCTGCACCGCGCGAATAAAATGGTTCCATAAAGGATTAGTTTGCTCAGACATCGTTACGACCTTAATTACACCTCAGGAAAATGCGAGGAAAGGAGAAACACAAAGCAGCAGTCCGGTAATAACAATAATCACCAGCGACACGCCTTTATATTTGTGCAATGCAGGGACTTTGTAGACCAGCCACGCTGGAATTAAACAACCCACCATCCCGAAAATAGGGCTACAAATGGAGGTAAAGCTCAGCACTGGCGCGTTTAACACAATCGCGCTCCAGGCCAGCAGGATGGCGAACAACATGATGCCGCGCTGTACGGNACCTTCATTGATTTTCTCTACTGGCATTTTGCGGCGCAGGATGTTCATCACAATGCCCTGCGTTGCCTCGCGGAAGCCAAGATACACACCGAAGAAGGCGGTCATCACCGCGAAAATATTGAGGATCACGCTGACGATTTTGACCCAACCTGCACCATCACCACTGATAAACTGTGCCGCGATCGCCAGTGCCGAAATATTTTGCTCATAGGCTTTGACCGCTTCGTCATGGCCCATCGCCAGGGTGAAGGAGACCGCGTAGAAGAAGACCGTCACAAACAGCACGCCGAAGGCAATGTTCATCGCCCGCAGGGCTTTATGTCTCGCGACCTCGACGGATTTTTCCCGTGAACGATAGGAAATAACCATCGGGCTTAATGTCTGAATAAAGAGGATCGAGGTTAAGGTAAAAGGCAGCGTAATAATGGCATTTTTCACCAGCAGCCCCATCGGCGGCAGCATGCCCACATTGGCTAAATGCCAGAGGCCAATCATCGATAACCCCAGTGCTGCCACCACAAACAGCTTAGTGAGCACCATCAGGCTGGAAACTTTAAACAGCAGCTTTTCACCACGCGAAGAGATTGCCACCAGAATACAGATCAGGAATAGACCGTAGAACGGGTTTTCAGAAAGCAAACCGTCTGTCACGCCAAAGGTGTGCAAATAGGAGGCGCTGTCGTTAGTGATGGCGGTGGAATAGACAAACATCCAGATCACCAGCATCACGAAATAGAGCGCCCCTAATAAGATGCCCCAGTTTTTACCCAAATAGCCGCTAATAACGCTCGGGTAATCTTTGCATTCCGGTGATTCCGCCAGCGTATTAATAAACAGGCGCTGGAACAGGTACATGGCCGGATAACCAATTATCGACGAGAGTAAAAACACCCACAGCCCCATTAAGCCAACCTGCACCGGGAGAAAAACAATCCCCGCGCCGATGGCCATCCCGATACTCATGATGACCCAGCCCGTGTCGGTGCTGTCGAATTTAATGGCTTCCAGCCATTCACTTTCACTCATCCCTGCCCGCCTTGCCGCGGGGGAATCATTCACAATCACACTGCTGTTTGTTGCCGTATCCATAAGGCACTCGCTTATTTTGTGTAGGGTAAACCGTTATTTTTATGAGGTTCTGTTCACCAGCGATTGTGAGCCAGGTTGCTGCAGGTAGTTGTTATTGGAGTGAAAAGATCATATCCGGAGAGAGGGAGAAAAAAGTCACAATTTTTATAAGGACTTTCTGTTATGGGAGGAAAATTTACTTCTTTATAAGTGGAAAGGACGTATTTTTTCTAAAAGTGATGACGATCAAGAAATAAAAACCCGCGCCACGCGCGGGCATCACATCAGTCGGCCAGCGCGTTAGCCATATCGGTTTTCACCTGTTTGCGCTGTTCCGGCGTCAGCACCTGGCTTACATCGAAGTAGTATTTCACACGGTAATAGCGGGTCTGCTCTTCAATTTTGCTGAAGGCGGCAAGCTGGTTTTTCACCGTACTTTCATCCCATTTTCCGGCCTGGAACATGTCAATCAACGCGCCATCTTTTACACCGGTCATCGGGATCTTACTGACGTTTTGTTCCAGCGTCTTATGCAGGTCTTCGATTTTCTTCACCTGCTCGTTACTCAGCTTCAGGTGTTGTACCAGCGGATCCTGCGACGGTGATGGGGCAGCTTCAACATTAGCCGCCTGCGCTGTAAAACTGCACACCGCCAGTGACGCAGCAACCAAAGCAATACGGGTCATTTTCATCATCTTACTGTCCTTACATTCTGTTATAGGAAAAAGCAGGAGTATTGTTTTTCAAGAGCGGATGAATATGTGTGAGTAATTATATAAACAATTTTGTATGTTTAGCGGGCAAAAAAATGCCCCCTGACTGGAAGGGGGCATGGTGCCTGACTTACGTCAGATCGACTGGGTAAACGTCCTCGAAATCACGTCCTGCTGCTGCTCGCGCGTTAGCGCATTAAACCGTACCGCATACCCTGAAACGCGAATGGTCAGGTTCGGATAATTTTCAGGATGTTCAATGGCATCCAGCAGCATTTCCCGGTTCATAACGTTGACGTTCAGGTGCTGCCCACCCTCGATGGCGGCTTCATGGTGGAAGTAACCGTCCAGCAGCCCCACCAGGTTGGCTTTACGTACCATCTCATCTTTACCCAGCGCCTGCGGCACAATCGAGAAGGTATAGGAGATACCGTCTTTCGCGTAGGTGAACGGCAGCTTAGCGACCGAGGTTAACGAGGCCACTGCCCCTTTCCTGTCACGCCCGTGCATCGGGTTTGCCCCCGGCGCGAACGGTGTGCCGCCCCGACGTCCATCCGGTGTGTTCCCGGTCTTCTGACCGTAGACCACGTTCGAGGTGATGGTCAGGATCGACTGGGTCGGCACTGCGTTACGGTAGGTTGGCAGCGCCTGAATTTTCTTCATAAAGCGCTCTACCAGGTCACAGGCAATGCTGTCCACGCGGTCATCGTTGTTACCGTACTGCGGGTAGTCTCCTTCAATCACGAAATCGACCGCCAGACCGGTATGGTCACGCACCGGCTTCACCGTCGCATATTTAATGGCCGACAGCGAATCTGCCGCCACTGACAGCCCGGCGATACCGCAGGCCATCGTGCGGTAAACGTCCCGGTCGTGCAGCGCCATTAATGAAGCTTCGTAGCTGTATTTATCATGCATATAGTGAATGAGATTCAGCGCGCTGATGTACTGCACCGCCAGCCAGTCCATAAAGTGATCGAGACTTGCCATCACGGTGTCGTAATCCAGCGCATCGTCCATCAACGGCTCGGTTTTCGGCCCGACCTGGATCTTCAGCTTCTCATCCNCCCCGCCGTTAATCGCGTACAGCAGCGTTTTCGCGAGGTTGGCTCGCGCACCAAAGAACTGCATTTGCTTGCCGATCACCATCGGGCTGACGCAGCAGGCAATGGCATAGTCATCGCTGTTGAAATCCACACGCATCAGATCGTCGTTCTCATACTGCAGAGACGAGGTCACGATAGACATCTGTGCAGCATATTTTTTGAAGGCGATAGGCAGTTGTTCGGACCAGAGGATCGTCAGGTTGGGCTCCGGTGCAGGCCCCATCGTGTGTAACGTATGCAGATAACGGAAACTGTTCTTCGTCACCAGCGTGCGGCCATCCAGCCCCATACCGCCAATCACTTCCGTTGCCCAGATCGGATCGCCGGAGAAGAGCGTGTCGAACTCCGGCGTACGCAGGAAGCGCACCATGCGGATCTTCATAATGAAGTGGTCGATCAGTTCCTGCGCCTGTGCCTCATTCAGGCGTCCGGCCTGCATATCACGTTCAATGTAGATATCAAGGAAGGAGGCAGTACGCCCCAGTGACATCGCCCCGCCGTTTTGTGATTTCACGGCAGCAAGATAGGCAAAGTAAACCCACTGCACCGCCTCCTGGGCGTTCATTGCCGGGCGTGAAATATCAAAGCCATAGTTCGATGCCATCTGCTGGATCTGCAGCAGCGCACGCTTATGTTCCGCCAGCTCTTCGCGCAGGCGGATCGTGGCTTCCAGATCCTCACCACGCTCCAGCTTCGGCTGAAGATCGGCAAACTGAAGTTCACGCTCGCGTACCAGATAGCTGATGCCATACAACGCCACGCGGCGGTAATCACCGATGATACGCCCTCGTCCGTAGCCGTCCGGCAAGCCGGTCAATATGCCCGATTTACGACAGCGCATCATCTCCGGTGAGTAGACGTCAAACACGCCCTGGTTGTGGGTTTTACGCAGGTCAGTGAACAGGTATTCAAACTGCGGATCCATCTCACGGCCATAGGCTTCGAAGGAGCTGCGGATCATGTTGATCCCACCGTACGGATGCAGGGCACGCTTGAGCGGTTTATCGGTTTGCAGGCCGACGATCGTCTCCAGCCCTTCGTCGATATACCCGGGCCCGTGGGCAGTAATGGTGGTGGCAACGTTCGTGTCAAAATCCACCGGGGCGTGGGTGGCATTCTCCTGGCGAATGCCAACCATCACCTTTTGCCACAGCGCCGTCGTTGCAGGCGTCGCCTGCGCGAGGAAAGCTTCATCGCCTTCATAAGGGGTGTAGTTACGCTGAATAAAATCGCGCACGTTAACGGCGTCTTTCCATTCTTCACCGCGAAACCCGGCCCATGCGTCGCTATAAGGCGCGACGCCTGTATCAATAGTTACTTTCATGACATTCTCGCTTTATCAGGCGTAAGCCGCAGCCGGTGTGACCTTCCCAAGACGGAGGGCGTCCAGTGCGATCATTTTTTCTTCGTTGGTTGGGATCACCGCGCAGGCCACGCGGGACGAATCGGTTGTAATCACGCGCTCACCCGCGCTGCCTGGCAGAGCGTTTTTGGCTTCATCCACGGTGATACCAAAGACCTTCAGGTGCTCAGCCACTAACCCGCGAATAAGTTTTGAGTTCTCACCAATGCCGCCAGTAAATACCACACCATCCAGACGGTGCAGCGATGCCGCGTGACCAGCAATATGCCGCGCAATACGGTGCACAAAGGTGCGGATTGCGAGCTGCGCGCGCTGATGACCTTCATGCCAGGCTTTTTCCAGGGTTCGTAAATCAGAGGAAAGCCCGGAGATCCCAAGCAGGCCAGACTCTTTGTTGACCACGCGTTCCAGATCCTCGAACGACTGGCCGGTCTGCTGAGCAATCCACGCCATCGCACCAAAATCCACATCGCCACAACGCGTGCCCATCACCAGTCCTTCCAGCGGCGTCATCCCCATTGAGGTATCCACGCTTTCGCCGTTGCGCACCGCGCAGATGGACGCCCCGTTGCCGAGGTGAGCAATCACCAGCCCGCTGTCCTCAGGCGAAAGCCCAAGCAACGAATGTGCCTGCCCGGAAACGTAGCGGTGAGACGTGCCGTGGAAACCGTAGCGACGCACGCCAAGCTCTTCAAAATAGCGGTACGGCAACCCGTACAGCCAGGCATGCGGCGGCAGCGTCTGGTGGAAGCTGGTGTCAAACACCGCCACCTGCTGAATGCCCGGGAACAGGCGCTCTGCGGCTTCCACACCGCTTAGGTTGGCGTAGTTGTGCAATGGAGCCAGTGGGGAAACCTGGCGGATCTGTTCGATAACCTGTTCAGTGATAAGGGTCGACTCGCTGAAAAGTTCGCCTCCGTGGGCAATGCGGTGGCCAATTAAGGCCACGCTGCTCATCAGGTCGCGTTTCTCCAGCTCCAGGGCGATGGCAGCCAGCGCCCCTTCGTAGTCATGGTGAGCCAGCGTGACTGGCTCACCCCCATTCACGGAAATAAAGGCTTTTTCAGTGTTGATACCGTCTGCAATCCCCGTCATCAGGGCATCACAGTTGCTGGCATCGAGTACCGAAAACTTAACAGAGGACGATCCACAGTTAATAACCAGTACAACCGGAAACTCAATCATGGTGTTACTCCGCTCTTCCTGAGCAATGATTTAGAACAGTTTGTAAACGATATTCAGGATGGTCAGCAGGCCGACAACCGTGACGAAGATGTTCTCGGTTCTGCCTTTGTATTTCGCCAGCGCCGGTGCCTTACGGATGGCATACATCGGCAGCAGGCACAGCAGAGAAGCGATAATTGGTGCGCCCATAGCTTCGATAAGGTCGAGAATGTTCGGGTTGGCATATGCCACAACCCAGGTCGAACCCATGATGAAAATCATGCTGATGGTGTTCAGTTTGCGAAGGGAGACTTTCTTCTTATCACCCTTGTAACCAAACTTGAGGATCAAGCCGTTCAACCCTTCCAGGGTGCCCAGGTAGTGGCCGAAGAAAGATTTGAAGATAGCGACCAGCGCGATAATGGATGCACCATATTCCAGAATCGTAGCGAACGTAGATTTGGTACCCGACATCGATGCGAAGTGGTTCGCCAGGTAAGAAAGTACCGGAATGTTCTGCGCTTTGGCGTCCGCCATGTTCTGCGGAGAGAGCGTAAACAGGCAGCTAAAGGCGAAGAACATCACCACCGCCACCATCAGCATACTGGCGCGACCAATGATTTTGGAACATTTCTGCTCGGTGAACTCTTTACCAAACTCCGGCTCGTACTCTTCACGTTTAGAGACCACAAATGAGGAGACGATAGGTGAGAAGTTAAAGGAGAAGACCATGATGGAAATCCCCAGCCAGACCGTCACCAGAATGCCGTCATGGCCGGTGAAGGTGATATCGCTCAGGTTGACCTGGTCGATAACTGCGGAGTTCCAGTAAGGGATCAGCGACAGGGAAATCAGCACCAGACTGGCGATAAACGGGAACACCAGGAAGCTCATCACCTTCACCATCAGGTCTTTACCGAACCAGATGACAAAGGCCATCAGCAGCAGCAGGAACAGTGCCACAAAGCCACGGTTCAGCGCTGGCATCTGGAGCTGGTTTTCCCAGAAGGTCATGAAGGTGTTGGTAATGGTGACACCGTAAATCCACAGCAGTGGGCAAATCGCAAAGAAGTAGAGGAAGGTGATCACCACCCCACCGGTCTTACCAAAGTGCTCCTCCACCGTTTCGGTGATATTTCCGGAGACGTTGCTCCCGGACAGACACAGACGGGCCAGCGCACGGTGGCAGTAAAACGCAATTGGGAACGCGAGAAGCAGCATCAGCAGGATAGGGATCAAGCCGCCAAAGCCTGCACGAATAGGGAAGAACAGCACACCGGCACCGATTGCGGTACCAAACAGGCCGAGCGTCCAGGTGGTATCAGACTTACGCCAGGTCGACGTTTTTGTCTGGCCAACGATAATGCTTTCAGTGTTGCTCATAGGTCATCCTTATGCGTCAACGAAGCCGGTGATTTGGGAAACACGGGAGAGATCGATATTGCCGCCGGAAATAATGCTGACGGTTTTACGCCCCTGAATATAGTGGTCGAGCTTGCCGCTTAATAACGCGGCACAGGCCAGCGCACCAGCACCTTCCGTCACCACTTTATTTCGCTGAATGAGGGCAATCATGCTGTTGCGAATATCGTCTTCGCTGACCAGCACAATGTCATCGACCAATTCACGAACAATTTCGAAGGTTAAATTACCCGGGCGAGAAACATCGCAACCGTCTGCTAATGTTCCCGTCACACGGTGGGTCATGATTTCCCCGGCATAATACGATGCCGCCATGCCGTGAACGTTTTCAGACTGCACGCCGATAATATTGATGGTTGGGTTAATGGATTTAATGGCTGTCGCAATCCCGGCAATTAAACCGCCACCACCGATGGGCACAATCACGTTATCAACGTCGTACAAGTCTTCGAGAATTTCCAGACCGATAGTGCCCTGGCCTGCAATCACTTTAGGATCATCATAGGGTGGAATAAAAATGCGACCTTCCATCTCAACGATTTCGCTCACTTTAGCGATGGTGTCATTGAAGTTCTCGCCGTGTAACACTACTTCTGCCGAGTAGTCACGGGTTGCCGCGACTTTGGATTTCGGCGCACCCATCGGCATCACTACTTTGCCGTCGATACCCAACATCGCGCAGGAGAGCGACACGCCCTGTGCGTGGTTCCCGGCCGAGCAGGCCACCACACCTTTGCGTTTTTCAGCATCGGTCAGCGAGCTTAATTTATTAAACGCACCGCGTATTTTAAAAGAGCCGGTACGCTGCATATTTTCAAATTTCAGGAATATCTCACCCTTACAACGCTCGCTGAGATAATTTGAACGCGGCATACCTGTTTTATATATTTTTCCCGCCAGTCGTTTTCTGGCATCCTGAATATCTTCAATTGTCACCGGGAGATCGTAGGTAATGTGCATAATATCCTCGTTATAATAATTCGTTTTCTTCAGGCAAAGTCAGGGTATCAGAGCATCAGTAAAATAAGCTCTGGGTGTTTTTTAAGAGATTTAACGTCAATCAGATAATTAATTAATCATCGTCGTCTTTCACTGTCGAGTGACGAATATTGTTTTGCCAGTTCAACTAATACTGACGCCGATTTTTTAATACGATAATTTTTTGACCACACCGCGGCATACCGCGCTACGGGTAATTCATCTTCAACTGGCAGGACAATAAACTGGTCAGAACCGAACGGTGCAATCATGTCGCGCGGAATGACCGTCAGGTAATCGGCATTCAGGACAAGGTTATAAATGGTGACGACGGAATCGGTCTGGACGATATTTTCAATGCTGATGTGGTTGTCTTGCAGGGTGGTCAGAAGTTCTTTGTAGTAGCCCATATCGGTTTGCGGCATCACCCACTGTTCATGCGTGAGCGATGCCAATGTAGTCGATCCGGTACACGTTCGTGATTTGCTTGCCACCAGTACAAACTCGGATTCAAACAGTGGCTCAACGTGGAGATCCTGCAGCAGCATTTCATCGCTCAGCGTGCCAATGGCGAAATCCAGTCGACCATCACGAATGGCGGGCAGGAAAGAAGAGAGCTGCGCTTCATACATGGAAACTCGTGCTTTTGGGAACACTTCCTTGAATTTTTTGATCATTTCTGACAGGAAAGTGAAGCCAATCAGCGACGGATAGCCAAAGGAGACATCCATGACGGTGCTGAAACTGAGGCCGTTAATTTCGCTCACCATGTTTTTCATTTCACGGGTGATCGACTCAGAGTATGACAGCAGAACCTGGCCTGCCGCGGTCAGTTTTACGCCGGTGTTTTTCCGCACCATGACTTCAACGCCGAAGTAGGATTCGATATCGCTGATAATTTTGCTGACCGCGGGTTGCGTCAACCCCAGTTGTCTTGCAGCAGAACCTATGGAGCCACTTTTAATGACTTCCTGAAATACAACAAGGTGCTGTGTTTTCGGTAGAATAATAGTGTTCATAATATTCTGCGTATATTTCCCTATGACGATGTGGATTCTACTCAATATTGTTTCGGGGGGTATGTGCTGTTACTCACAATTTGCCTTTTCGCATCATTACCCACCGTCAAAAAACACAATAAAAAACATAAAAATCAACAACATAAACATTATCGAATACATTATTTGAATGACATTTATCAACAAAAATAGCAGTAATAAATTTATTTTATGGCGATAACCACGATGAATCTTTCACACTTTAAAATATCAATTAAGACTATCTTTCAGGCAATTAAAGGCTAATAAATAATCACCGCGCAATTAAAATAATTTCATGTTTTATCAAATAAATTGACAACGCGTTTACTGACCGGGTCTAAATAGTGGGATACATCACACATTCATTGGGAAAATGTTTTTGGATTCAATATACGTTTATCAAATAAGATAAAATCAGACATCATTAGAGCAACATTATTAACAAATAAAGAACACTGGAAAATAACCATTTTTCAGTGCGAAATTTTGTGATTACGATCACCAGTGGATGATGAATAAAATCCATCGCGGTAAAAATAGTGAAATGTGCTTAGTGTCGCAAAATTGAGAATTGATGTCGTTTGCAAACATTGCCGGGGGCGCTTCGCTTACGCAACCTACAAAAAACCAAAAGCAAAAACCCCGCCGAAGCGGGGTTCTTTAAGAAGTGAAACTGACCGATAAGCCGGGTTCTGTCGTGGACAGTCATTCATCTAGGCCAGCAATCGCTCACTGGCTCAAGCAGCCTACCCGGGTTCAGTACGGGCCGTACCATGTGAACCCCTATTTGGCCTTGCTCCGGGTGGAGTTTACCGTGCCACGGACTGTTACCAGCCGCGCGGTGCGCTCTTACCGCACCCTTTCACCCTTACCTGATCCTGCTTGCGCAGGCCATCGGCGGTTTGCTCTCTGTTGCACTGGTCGTGGGTTTCCCCCCCAGGCGTTACCTGGCACCCTGCCCTATGGAGCCCGGACTTTCCTCCCCTCCGCCCGTCTCCCCCCGAAAGGGGACGACGACGAAGCGGCGACTGTCTGGTCAGCTTCGGCGCGAAGTATAGAGGGTTTAGCCGCCGCTGTCACCTTTGCGTGTATATCCCTGTCTTCACTATCGTCTGAGCGCCACTGATGGCAGGAAGACTTTCTTTACCAGATTCCTGGGGCGAGCCAAAAATCATCCCTTCACCAGCACCACCTCAACGCCACTTTTCCGCAATCCTTCCAGGCTCTCCGCCGGGATCCCTTCATCGACAATAATCATATCAATCCGTTGCGTATCAATAATCTTATGCAGACTGGAGCGGTTAAATTTGCTGGAATCGGTCACGACGATGATCCGCTCTGCTACCTCGCACATCTTGCGATTCAGCCGGGCTTCATCCTCATTGTGTGTGCTCACACCACGATCGAGATCGATGGCGTCGACACCCAGGAACAGCAGGTCAAAGTGGTAATTCTGTAATGACTGCTCGGCCTGATCGCCATAGAAAGATTGCGACTGGCGGCGCAAATGCCCGCCGGTCATCAGCAACTCAACCCCTTCCGCTTCCAGCAAGGCGTTCGCCACGTTCATCCCATTGGTCATGGCAATCACATCCGTATGCTGACGAAGCATACGGGCGATTTCAAACGTCGTGGTGCCGGAGTCCAGAATGATGCGATGCCCAGGCTTCACCAGCCCGGCAGCCACCTGCGCGATGCTGCGCTTTACCGCCGTATTCAGCGAGCTTTTGTCTTCCACGGAAGGCTCCGCACCTGGCACATTGCCTTCACAAATCAGCGCGCCACCATAAGCGCGTACGGCAATGCCTTGTTTCTCAAGAAACGCCAGGTCATTGCGGATAGTCACCGTCGACACGCCGTATAAATGCGAAAGATCGTTAACCTGTACACTTCCCTGCGCCCGCAACCGCTGAATGATTTGTTCTCGCCTTTCACTGGTGCCGACGATGCGCTTTTCTGCGGAAGAATCGGTGCTGCTCATAGGAGTTCCTTAATCAATAAACTTTCGTTTCATTTCGTTTTACTTATTAAGGCCTTTCTTTTACGGGAATGCAAGCCCTGTCAGGCCATCATAAGCCGCTTCTCCCGGCGCTGAAACCTTTCATTATGTTTCTTTTGTGAAACAGATCGGAAAACTATTATCTTTCGTTTTATTTTTACAACACCATAATGCAGTATAAAATGAAACAAAACGAAAGATGAATACCATCACCATCCGAAATGGAGAGGAAAGTGAAACATCTGACAGAAATGGTGGAACAACATAAACGGGGGAATTCAAACGGGATTTATGCCGTCTGTTCCGCACATCCGTTGGTACTTGAAGCTGCAATTCGTTACGCCCATTCGCATCATACGCCGCTGTTGATTGAAGCCACCTCTAACCAGGTGGATCAGTTCGGGGGTTATACCGGCATGACACCCGCCGATTTCCATGGGTTTGTCTGCCAGCTGGCGGAGTCACTCGGTTTCCCGACATCACAGCTGATCTTCGGCGGGGATCATCTTGGCCCAAACCGCTGGCAAAACCTGCCTGCGCTTCAGGCGATGGCAAATGCCGACGATCTGATCAAAAGCTATGTCGCAGCCGGATTCAAAAAGATCCACCTCGACTGCAGCATGTCCTGTGAGGACGATCCGGTTCCCTTAACCGACGCTATCGTCGCCGAACGNGCAGCACGTCTGGCAAAAATTGCCGAAGCAACCTGCCGCGAACAGTTTGGTGTCTCTGACCTGGTCTATGTTATCGGCACTGAGGTTCCTGTGCCGGGCGGCGCACATGAGACGCTGACCGAACTCGACGTCACCACACCTGAAGCTGCGCGTGCCACGCTTGAGGCGCACCGCCACGCGTTTGAAAAGGAAGACTTAAACGACATCTGGCCGCGCATTATTGGCCTGGTGGTTCAGCCCGGCGTGGAGTTCGACCACGCACACATCTGCGACTATCAGCCACACAAAGCCGTCGCGCTGAGTGACATGGTTGAAGCATACGACACGCTGGTGTTTGAAGCGCACTCCACCGATTACCAGACGCCGCAGGCGTTGCGCCAACTGGTGAAAGATCACTTTGCGATCCTGAAAGTTGGCCCGGCGCTCACCTTCGCCCTGCGCGAAGCACTGTTCTCTCTGGCTGCTATTGAAGAGGAACTGTTGCCGGCTAAAGCCAGCTCTGGCCTGCGTCACGTGCTGGAAAACGTGATGCTCGATCGCCCGGAATACTGGCAGAGCCACTATCACGGTGACGGTAATGCGCGACGCCTGGCGCGTGGCTATAGCTACTCTGACCGCGTGCGTTATTACTGGCCAGACAACCAGATTGACAATGCCTTCGAGCGACTGGTGCGCAACCTGGCAGATGACCCTGTTCCGCTGCCGCTGATCAGCCAGTACCTCCCGCTGCAATACAGCAAAGTTCGCGAGGGTGCTCTCAAGTCAACACCGCGGGAACTCATCATCGACCACATTCAGGACATACTCCAGCAGTACCACACCGCCTGCGAAGGCGTAACGACTCAACACGTATAATTAAAAAAGAGGAAAACGCTATGCCAAACATTGTCTTATGCCGCATTGATGAACGTTTAATTCACGGTCAGGTAGGTGTGCAGTGGGTTGGATTCGCCGGGGCGAACCTGGTTCTGGTGGCGAATGACGAGGTTGCAGAAGATCCGGTTCAACAAAACCTGATGGAAATGGTGCTCGCGGAAGGGATCGCCGTGCGCTTCTGGTCGTTACAAAAAGTGATCGACAACATTCACCGCGCTGCCGATCGCCAGAAAATTCTGCTGGTCTGTAAATCGCCCACAGACTTTTTGACGCTGGTTGAGGGCGGTGTGCCCATCACCCGTATCAACGTAGGAAATATGCATTATGCCAACGGCAAACAACAAATTGCCAAAACGGTCTCTGTAGACGCGAACGATATCACTGCGTTCAACGGCCTGAAAACCGCCGGGGTGGAATGCTTCGTTCAGGGCGTTCCGACAGAGGCTGCTTTGGATCTCTTTAAACTGCTCTGAGGGATTCACAATGGAAATTAGTCTGTTGCAGGCCTTTGCGCTGGGCATTCTCGCCTTTATCGCCGGCCTGGATATGTTTAACGGCTTAACACATATGCACCGCCCGGTGGTACTTGGGCCACTGGTCGGCCTGATCCTGGGCGATCTGCACACCGGTATTCTGACTGGCGGTACGTTAGAACTGGTCTGGATGGGGCTGGCTCCTCTGGCTGGCGCGCAACCACCAAACGTAATTATCGGTACCATCGTGGGTACCGCGTTTGCCATCAGCACAGGAGTGAAGCCAGATGTTGCCGTTGGCGTCGCCGTTCCGTTTGCTGTTGCCGTTCAGATGGGGATCACTTTCCTGTTCTCGGTGATGTCCGGTGTGATGTCCCGCTGCGATCGTATGGCGGCCAATGCCGACACTCGCGGTATTGAACGGGTCAACTATCTGGCACTGCTGGCGCTCGGCGTCTTCTATTTCCTGTGCGCTTTCCTGCCGATCTACTTTGGTGCTGAACACGCGAAAACCGCCATTGATGTTCTGCCGGAACGTCTGATTGACGGCCTCGGCGTCGCGGGCGGCATCATGCCAGCTATCGGCTTTGCTGTGTTGCTGAAGATCATGATGAAAAACGTCTACATCCCGTACTTCATTATCGGTTTTGTGGCTGCAGCCTGGCTCAAACTTCCGGTGCTGGCCATTGCGGCTGCTGCCCTGGCGATGGCCCTGATCGACCTGCTGCGTAAATCTCCTGAACCGACGGCTCCTTCAGCCCAGAAAGAGGAATTCGAAGATGGCATCTAATCAAACCACTCTGCCGGGTATTTCTGAAAGCGAAGAGACCCTGCTCACCAGCGTCAATGAAAACGTCTACGAAGACCAAACCATCGGTGCCGAGCTGACGAAAAAAGATATTAACCGCGTCGCCTGGCGCTCTATGCTGCTGCAGGCATCGTTCAACTACGAACGTATGCAGGCGTCCGGCTGGTTGTATGGTCTGTTGCCTGCGCTGAAAAAGATCCACACCAACAAGCGGGATCTGGCACGCGCCATGAAAGGTCACATGGGCTTCTTCAACACCCACCCATTCCTCGTGACCTTTGTTATCGGCATCATTCTGGCAATGGAGCGCTCCAAGCAGGATGTGAACAGCATTCAGAGCACCAAAATTGCCGTAGGCGCACCGCTCGGTGGTATCGGTGACGCGATGTTCTGGCTGACCTTACTTCCCATTTGCGGTGGTATTGGTGCCAGTCTGGCATTGCAAGGCTCCATTCTTGGCGCGGTGGTCTTTATCGTGCTGTTTAACGTGGTGCATCTCGGCCTGCGTTTTGGCCTGGCGCACTACGCTTACAGAATGGGCGTAGCAGCGATTCCGCTGATCAAAGCCAACACCAAAAAGGTCGGTCATGCGGCCTCCATCGTCGGGATGACGGTAATTGGCGCACTGGTGGCAACTTATGTACGCCTGAACACTACGCTCGAAATCAAGGCGGGTGATGCGGTCGTTAAACTGCAAACCGACGTCATCGACANGCTCATGCCCGCCTTCCTGCCGCTGGTCTATACCCTGACCATGTTCTGGCTGGTACGCCGTGGCTGGAGCCCGCTGCGCCTGATTGGCATCACCGTGGTACTGGGCGTTGTGGGTAAGTTCTGTCACTTCCTGTAAAAGCAAAGAGGTTGCGATGTTAGGCATTATTTTGACGGGTCACGGCGGTTTTGCCAGTGGGCTTGAGCAGGCGATGAAGCAAATCCTCGGCGAACAACCGCAGTTTATCGCCATCGATTTTCCGGAAACGTCCACCACCGCGCGGTTGACCGCCCAGCTCGAACAGGCGATGAGCGAGCTGGACGAGCAGCACGATATTGTGTTTCTCACCGATCTGCTGGGCGGCACACCGTTCCGCGTGGCTTCAACGCTCGCGATGCAAAAACCGGGCAGTGAAGTGATAACCGGTACTAACCTGCAGTTATTGCTGGAGATGGTACTGGATCGCGATGGGTTAAGCAGCGAAGCGTTTCGACTGCAGGCGCTGGAGTGCGGGCATCGTGGCCTGACGAGCCTGGTGGATGAACTGGGACGCTGTCACGAGGAAGCACCGGCTGAGGAAGGGATATGAGCCAGCTGCTGCGCGCGCGCCGTGTTCTCACAAAACAGGGCTGGTTGAACGACCACCAGCTCTGCATGGCGCACGGGGTGATCACGGCAATTGACCCCATCCCAGCGGGCGTTACCGCTCGTGATGCCGAACTGCTTTGCCCGGCATATATTGATACCCACGTGCATGGCGGTGCGGGCGTGGATGTCATGGATGATGCACCAGATGTGCTGGATACGTTAGCCCTGCATAAAGCGCGTGAAGGGGTGGGTGCATTTTTGCCCACCACCGTCACCGCGCCGCTTGAGGCTATCCACGGGGCACTCAGGCGAATCGCCCGGCGCTGTCAAAACGGTGGTCCCGGGGCACAAATTCTGGGTAGTTATCTGGAAGGTCCGTACTTTACGCCGCAGAACAAAGGGGCGCATCCGCCGGAACTGTTCCGGGAGCTGGATATCGCTGAGCTGGACGCGCTCATTGCTGTCTCACAAAACACCCTGAGCGTGGTGGCGCTTGCTCCAGAAAAACCCGGCGCATTAGAGGCAATTCGTCACCTGAAACAACGGGGTGTACGCGTTATGCTGGGCCACAGTGCCGCCACCCACGATCAAACCCTCGCTGCGTTTGATGCGGGCGCAGATGGACTGGTGCACTGTTATAACGGCATGACGGGGTTGCATCACAGGGAACCAGGCATGGTGGGCGCAGGGCTGACTGACCCGCGGGCATGGCTGGAGCTGATTGCTGACGGGCATCACGTCCACCCGGGTGCCATGCGGCTGTGCAGCTGCTGCGCGAAGGATCGTATGGTACTGATTACCGATGCTATGCAGGCTGCAGGAATGCCGGACGGGCGCTATACGCTGTGTGGTGAAGAGGTCACCATGCAAAGCGGTGTTGTCCGTACCGCCTCCGGTGGCCTGGCGGGCAGCACGCTGTCGCTGGATGCCGCAGTGCGTAACATGGTGGAGCATGCACGGGTAACGGCAGAGGACGCTATTCATATGGCTTCGCTGCACCCTGCCCGCCTGCTGGGTATTGATAACCAGCTCGGATCGTTAGCGCCGGGCAAACGCGCAAATATTATCTCGCTGGACGCTGGGTTACACCTCCAGCAGATCTGGATCCAGGGCCAGGCTCTCCCCCTATAGCCCTTTCATTGTATGTCCTGTTGGCCTTACGACGTGCGATCGTAAGGCCTTTTTTTTCCTTTCCTTAAATCTTTCCTTTTCTTTGTCGATCACACTTTTCGTTTTATTTCTTTTCTTTCATTGAAGTTTCGATTTCTTTTCTATAGATTTTATTTAACTGCTTAAGTGAACAAGTGAAACGAAACGAAAGATAGCGACACGTTTGCCAGCGTCTGATGTGGAATTCACATGACTAAGGACTGAGTTATGCCAGAAACAAACACCCCCGCTACAACCGGCACATGGACCGAAGAAGAGATCCGCCAACAACCCACTTGCTGGATCCGCTCGCTCAATAACATTGATAGCCTGCGTTCCTCGATCGACAATTTCCTGATGCCGTTGCTGCGCAAGCACGATCTTAAGATCGTGCTGACTGGCGCGGGCACATCCGCGTTTATCGGTGACATCATTGCTCCCTGGCTCGCCAGCCACACCGGGAAAAGCATCACTGCCGTACCGACAACCGACCTGGTCACTAATCCAATGGATTATCTCAGTGCCGCGCATCCTCTGTTGTTGGTCTCTTTTGCTCGCTCCGGCAATAGTCCGGAAAGCGTGGCCGCCGTTGAACTGGCGAATAAGTTTGTGCCGGAGTGCTACCACCTGTCGATAACCTGCAATGAGGCGGGAAGTTTGTACCAGAACGCGGTCGACAGCGATAACGCTTTTGCCCTGCTGATGCCTGCCGAAACCCACGATCGCGGGTTCGCCATGACCAGCAGCATTACCACCATGATGGCGAGCTGCCTGGCGGTATTCGCGCCAGAAACAATCAACAGCCAAACCTTCCGCGACGTCGCCGATCGCTGTCAGGCGATCCTGTCCTCGCTCGGTGATTTCAGCCACGGCGTCTTTGGCAACGACTCCTGGAAACGGATCGTTTATCTGGGAAGTGGTGGTCTGCAGGGTGCAGCGCGTGAATCGGCGCTGAAAGTGCTGGAACTGACCGCAGGCAAACTGGCGGCCTTTTATGACTCGCCTACCGGTTTCCGTCACGGGCCTAAATCACTTGTAGATAACGAAACGCTGGTGGTGGTGTTTGTCTCCAGCCATCCGTATACGCGTCAGTACGATCTCGATCTACTGGCGGAACTGCGCCGCGACCGCCAGGCCATGCGCGTGGTGGCTATCGCTGCTGAAAATGATCCGGTCATTGAAGCTGGCCCGCATATCCTGTTGCCACCTTCCCGCCCGTTTATCGATATGGAGCAGGCGTTCTGCTTCCTGATGTACGCCCAGGTCTTTGCGCTCACGCAGTCGCTTAACGTAGGCAATACGCCAGATACACCATCGGCGAGCGGCACGGTTAACCGTGTTGTGCAGGGCGTGGTTATTCATCCGTGGCAGCTTTAAGAGGATCGCATCATGAGCATTATCTCAACGAAATACCTTCTGCAGGACGCTCAGGCAAAAGGCTATGCCGTTCCGGCATTCAACATCCATAACGCTGAGACGATCCAGGCGATCCTCGAAGTGTGCAGTGAAATGCGATCGCCGGTGATCCTCGCGGGCACGCCGGGCACCTTTAAGCACATTGCGCTGGAAGAGATTTACGCCCTGTGCAGCGCTTACTCCCTCACTTACGACATGCCGCTGGCGCTGCATCTCGATCACCATGAATCGCTGGATGATATTCGTCGCAAAGTCCACGCCGGTGTGCGCAGCGCAATGATTGACGGCAGCCATTATCCGTTTGAGCAAAACGTGAAGCTGGTGAAATCGGTGGTCGATTTCTGCCACCTCAACGACTGTAGCGTCGAGGCCGAACTGGGCCGTCTGGGGGGTGTGGAAGATGACATGAGCGTCGATGCGGAAAGCGCCTTTCTGACCGACCCGCAGGAAGCGAAACGCTTCGTTGAACTGACCGGCGTCGACAGCCTTGCCGTTGCTATTGGTACCGCGCACGGTCTCTATACCAAACGTCCGAAAATAGACTTCCAGCGGCTGGCCGAGATCCGTGAAGTGGTGAGTGTACCGCTGGTACTGCACGGTGCAAGCGATGTGCCGGATGACTACGTTCGCCGCACTATCGAACTGGGCGTTTGCAAAGTCAACGTGGCAACCGAGCTGAAGATTGCCTTCTCAGACGCGGTTAAAGCCTGGTTTGCCGACAATCCACAGGGCAACGATCCGCGCTTCTACATGCGGGTCGGCATGGATGCCATGAAAGAGGTGGTCAGAAGCAAGATTATGGTTTGTGGCTCGGCAGATAAATTAACGCTGAACCCTGCGACGGTATAAATGTGTAAACACCAGACAATGCCTTAAGGAGCAGAAATATGAGCACGCCAAACATTTTGTTAACCCGCATCGACAACCGCCTTGTGCATGGCCAGGTCGGTGTGACCTGGACATCCACTATTGGCGCGAATTTGTTGATAGTCGTTGATGACGAGGTGGCAAAAGACGATATCCAGCAAAAGTTAATGGGAATAACGGCGGAGACTTATGGGTTTGGCATCCGGTTTTTCTCTGTTGAAAAAACCACAGCCATTATCGCGAAAGCCGCACCGCATCAGAAAATTTTCCTGATATGCCGGACACCTGAAACCGTGAAGAAATTGATTGAAGGCGGCGTGCCGCTGAAAGACGTCAACGTAGGAAATATGCATTTCTCTGAGGGTAAGAAACAGATCAGCAGCAAGGTTTATGTCGACGATAACGATCTGAGCAATCTTCGTTTCATTAAACGAAGTGGCGTAAACCTCTTTATTCAGGACGTGCCTGGTGATGCAAAAGAAGGCATTCCTGACTAATTTCGCTGTCTCGACATTCTAAAAAGCGGGTCACGATTACGAGGCAATAAAATGCATGAAATAACATTAGTTCAGGGTTTATCTCTGGCAGCATTAGTCTTCATTTTGGGAATCGATTTTTGGCTGGAAGCACTTTTTCTTTTTCGTCCTATCATCGTCTGTACGCTTACGGGAGCGATACTGGGCGATATCCATATTGGCTTGATCACCGGCGGGCTGACCGAATTGGCGTTTGCCGGGCTAACACCGGCCGGTGGCGTGCAGCCCCCTAACCCCATTATGGCGGGGGTGATGACCACCGTTATCGCCTGGTCAACCGGGGTTGATGCGAAAACGGCCATCGGGCTTGGCCTGCCGTTTAGCCTGCTGATGCAGTACGTCATCCTGTTCTTCTACTCGGCATTTTCTCTGTTTATGTCCAAAGCGGACAACTGTGCGGAAGAGGCTAACACTGCGGCATTTGCACGTCTCAACTGGACAACAATGCTTATCGTCGCCAGCACTTACGCCATTATCGCTTTTCTTTGTACCTACCTGGCACAGGGTGCAATGCAGGCGCTGGTAAAAGCGATGCCCGGCTGGCTCACGCATGGCTTCGAAGTCGCGGGGGGTATTTTGCCTGCCGTGGGCTTTGGCTTACTGCTTCGCGTGATGTTTAAGGCACAGTACATCCCTTATCTGATCGCTGGCTTTCTGTTTGTCTGTTACATCCAGGTCAGCAACTTGCTGCCTGTCGCCGTATTGGGTGCCGGGTTCGCGGTGTATGAATTCTTTAACGCCAAAGCCAGAAGCGCCGCCCAGCCTCCCGCTTCGAACGTAAAAAACGATGAAGAGGACTACAGCAATGGGATCTGAAATCAGTAAAAAAGACATCACTCGCCTGGGATTCCGCTCCTCTTTGCTCCAGGCCAGCTTTAACTACGAACGTATGCAGGCAGGCGGGTTTACCTGGGCCATGCTGCCAGTGCTTAAGAAGATCTATAAAGACGATAAAGACGGCCTGAGTGCCGCGATGAAAGATCATCTGGAATTTATCAACACGCACCCAAACCTGGTCGGCTTCCTGATGGGCTTGCTGATATCAATGGAAGAGAAAGGCGAAAACCGCAGCACGATCAAAGGGCTGAAAGTGGCTCTCTTCGGGCCCATTGCCGGGATTGGGGATGCAATTTTTTGGTTTACGCTGCTGCCGATTATGGCCGGGATCTGCTCGTCCTTCGCCAGCCAGGGAAATTTACTGGGACCCATCCTCTTCTTCGCTGTTTATCTCGCGATTTTCTTCCTGCGCGTCGGCTGGACACACGTAGGGTATTCCGTAGGGATCAAGGCGATCGATAAGGTGCGGGAAAATTCGCAGATGATTGCCCGCTCGGCAACCATACTGGGGATTACGGTGATTGGTGGGCTAATCGCCTCGTACGTCCATATCAATGTAGTGACGACGTTCGCCATCGACAGTACCCATAATGTTGCACTCCAGCAGGATTTCTTCGACAAAGTGTTCCCCAATATTTTGCCAATGGGGTACACACTGCTGATGTATTACCTGCTGCGCGTGAAGAAAGCGCATCCTGTGCTGTTGATTGCAATTACCTTTATGCTGGCCATTGTCGGCTCTGCCTTCGGAGTTCTTTAAATGAGTACGATCGCTTTTCAGGACTATCCTGACTACGAAAGCCTGAGCGAAGCGGCCAGCGAGCATTTGCTGACCCTGGTTCAGTGCAAGCCCGATGCGGTGATTTGCGTGGCAACGGGAGCAACCCCTCTGCTGACCTACCAACGTTTCGTCGACAAAGTAAAAGCATACGGGATCGATATCAGCGGAGTGACCTTTGTGAAGCTGGATGAGTGGGTAGGACTGGCACCTGATAATCCTGCAACCTGCGAGGTCTTCCTGCAGCAACATCTACTTAAGCCACTCGGCGTTGCTCCTGAGCGCTACATTGCATTTGCCTCTGACAAAGCGGATCAACATGAGTGTAACCGTGTAACCAGAGACATCGCGGCGCGCGGTGGTCTGGATCTCTGCGTGTTAGGCATTGGCAAAAACGGGCATCTGGGGCTAAACGAACCGGATGACTGGCTGGAGCCAGGTTGCCATATTACCTCTCTCGACGAACGTACGCGGATGCATGAGATGCTCAGAGCGGCAGGCACATCGGTAGAACAAGGCATCACGCTAGGCTTGCAGGATATGCTGGCAGCAAAGGACGTTTTGTTGCTAGTGGCCGGAGAAGGTAAACAACAAGCGTTTTCGGCAATGAAAGAAGGGAAAGTGTCAACGAAAGTACCGGCGTCCTTCCTTTGGCTACACCCGAAAACGTCTTGTCTTTATTGCACGATGTAAGATGCAGAGAGTATCAGGCAGGTCAGCATGATCTGCCTGCCTTTTCTTTTCCGACTGTTTTTGATTTGCCGGATAAGGCGCAACCGCCACCCGGCAAAACAAACGCGCCAGGTTTTACTCCCCCTGCTGCTCCAGCGCATACTTATACAGCGCATTCTTCTTCACGCCGTGGATCTCCGCCGCCAGCGCCGCAGCTTTCTTCAGCGGCAGTTCCGCCTGCAGCAACGTCAGGGTACGCAGCGCATCAGCAGGGAGCGCATCTTCTTCCGCTTTATGCCCCTCAACAATCAGCACCATTTCGCCTTTGCGGCGGTTTTCATCTTCCTTCACCCATGCCAGCAGTTCACCCACTGGCGCGCCGTGGATGGTTTCCCAGGTTTTCGTCAGCTCACGAGCCAGCACCACATAGCGGGCCTCACCCCAGACGGTAACCATATCTTCCAGGCTTTCCAGCAGGCGGTGAGTGGATTCGTAGAAAATCAGCGTACGCGGTTCCGCTTCCAGATCTTTTAATACATCACGACGGCCTTTAGATTTGGCAGGCAGGAAGCCTTCATAGCAGAAGCGATCGGACGGCAGACCCGCCGCGCTTAATGCCGCAATGGCAGCACACGGCCCCGGCAGAGGCACCACGCGGATCCCCGCTTCGCGGCAGGTACGCACCAGATGGTAGCCAGGGTCGTTAATCAACGGCGTCCCCGCGTCGGATACCAGCGCAATGTTCTGCCCTTCTTTCAGCTTCGCCACCAGCGTTTCCGCTTTTTGTTGCTCATTGTGATCGTGCAGGGCAAACAAACGGGCGTTGATCGCGAAGTGTTGCAGCAGTAAACCGGTATGACGGGTATCTTCAGCTGCAATCAAATCAACAGCTTGCAACACAGTGAGCGCACGTTGGGTAATATCAGACAAATTCCCGATAGGAGTAGGTACAATATAAAGCTGGCCTTGAGAATTATCTGCCGTTTCGTGTTGTTTCATTGTTTAGTCCGTATTACCGATTTAATATTGAGCATTGCGTAAAAAATCACTGGATACAGTATGGTACCGTTAACGTTTCTTCGAAAAAAAGCCACGCGCAGCGTGCCGCTTCTGCTGGCAGCCCTGATCTTCGCAGGCTGTGGCACCCAGGCACCCGATCAAACCACTGCCCATATGCAGGGTTCAGCCCAGGCTGATTCTGGCTTTTATCTGCAACAAATGTCGCAGAGTTCAAATGATACCAAGACCAACTGGCAATTACTCGCCATTCGTGCACTCCTGAAAGAGGGGAAAACCCAGCAGGCTGCCGAACTGTTCAACCAGTTGCCGAAAGATCTTAACGACACTCAGCGTCGTGAGCAGGAGCTGCAGTCTGCCGAACTGAAAGTGGCATTGAAAGATTTCGCGGCTGCGAAAAAGATCCTCGGTAATATCGACGTGAGCACGCTTGATAAAAACCAGCAGGCTCGTTTCTGGCAGGCCGGTATCGCCGCTGAGCAGGGCCATCCTTCCCTGACGCTGCTGCGTGCTCTGGTCGCTCAGGAGCCCCTCCTCGGTGGGACGGACAAGCAGAAAAATATTGATGCTACCTGGCAGACGCTCGCCTCCATGACTCAGGAGCAGGCCCAGGCGCTGGTCATCAATGCAGACGAAAACGTGTTGCAGGGCTGGCTGGACTTACAGCAAATGTGGTTTAACAACCGCAACGATCCGAAGATGCTGAAAGCGGGTATTACCGACTGGCAAACCCGCTACCCACAAAACCCAGGTGCGAAAATGCTGCCAACGCAGCTGGTAAACGTGCAGAACTTTAAACCTGCATCCACCAGCAAAATCGCTCTGCTCCTGCCGTTGAATGGCCAGGCGGCGGTGTTTGGCCGTACCATTCAGCAAGGCTTTGAAGCGGCGAAAAACGGTACTCCTGCGGTAACAGGCAGTGCCGTTCCTGCTCAGGCGGCCCAGGCCGCGAACGTGAACGAGGTGGTCAGCCCTTCCACCGCAGAGACCAGTGACCTGACGACAGCACAAACGCCAGCTCAGGGCACCATGCAGAACCCGGTCACCGCGCCTGCCACGCCTGCAGCTGCACCTGCTGTCACACCTGCCCCGGCGGCTCAAGCTCCGGTGGCAACACCGGCTGCTCCAGCGACCAGCACCGCAGTAGCACCGCAACCACAGACTACTCAACCTGCGCCTGCACCTGCACCTGCACCTGCACCTGCACCTGCACCTGCACCTGCACCGCAGCAGGCAGCACAGCCCCAGAGTGTGGCAACCACCAGCGCCAACCCGGGCACTGAGCTGAAAATCTACGACACCAGCTCTCAGCCGCTCGATCAGGTTCTGGCGCAGGTTCAGCAGGACGGTGCAAGCATCGTTGTTGGCCCACTGCTGAAAAATAACGTGGAATCGCTGATGAAGAGCAATACCACGCTGAACGTGCTGGCGCTCAACCAGCCAGAGCAGGTTCAAAACCGTGCCAATATCTGCTACTTCGCCCTTTCACCGGAAGATGAAGCCCGCGATGCGGCACGTCATATTCACGAGCAGGGTAAACAGGCTCCACTGTTGCTGATCCCACGTAGTTCGCTGGGCGATCGTGTCGCCACTGCGTTTGCCGGAGAGTGGCAGAAACTGGGCGGCGGTATTGTGCTGCAGCAAAAATTTGGCTCGACCTCTGAACTGAGAGCGGGCGTAAATGGCGGCACAGGTATCGCCCTTAATGGCAGCCCGGTCTCTGCCAGCCTGCCACAACAGCAAGGCGTAACTATCGGCGGCCTGACCATTCCTGCCCCACCAACCGACGCGCAAATCAGCGGTGGCGGCAAAGTGGACGCGGCCTATATTGTGGCCACACCGGAAGAAATTGCCTTCATCAAGCCAATGATTGCTATGCGTAACGGTAGCCAGAGCGGCGCAACGCTTTACGCCAGCTCCCGCAGCGCACAAGGTACTGCCGGCCCGGATTTCCGTCTGGAAATGGAAGGTCTGCAATACAGCGAAATCCCTATGCTGGCAGGCAGCAATCCTGCACTGATGCAGCAAGCGCTGAGTACCGTGCATAACGATTACTCTCTGGCGCGGCTGTATGCGATGGGTGTCGATGCGTGGGCGCTGGCGAACCACTTTACCCAGATGCGCCAGGTGCCAGGCTTTGAGCTGAACGGCAACACGGGCGATCTGACGGCAACTCAGGACTGCGTGATTAACAGGAAGTTATCATGGCTCAAATACCAGCAGGGGCAAATCGTCCCGGCCAGTTAAGCCGCAAAGAGACCGGTGACGCGTGGGAGTTAAAAGCGCGTCGCTGGCTTGAAGGCAAAGGACTGCGCTTTATCGCCGCTAACGTTCGCGGACGTGGCGGCGAAATCGACCTGATCATGAAAGACGGTCAAATTATCGTGTTTGTTGAAGTACGCTACCGACAGTCTTCCCGTTTTGGCGGTGCTGCCGCCAGCGTGACGCTCGCCAAACAACATAAATTATTACAGACTGCCCACTTGTGGCTTGCCCGCCATAATGGGAGTTTTGATACTGTGGATTGCCGTTTCGATGTGATAGCCTTCACCGGAAGTGAGATCGAATGGCTTAAAAACGCGTTTGGCGAAGGCGCATAAATAAGATTTAAAGGGATAACGTGCTCGAAAGAATTAAAGTGTGCTTCACAGAAAGCATTCAGACTCAGATTGCTGCGGCGGAAGCCCTCCCGGACGCGATCTCCCGCGCAGCAATGACGCTGGTACAGTCTCTGTTGAACGGCAACAAAATCCTCTGTTGTGGCAATGGCACCTCGGCCGCCAACGCACAGCATTTTGCTGCCAGCATGATCAACCGTTTTGAAACAGAACGCCCCAGTTTACCGGCCATTGCACTAAATACCGATAATGTGGTCTTAACAGCGATTGCTAACGATCGTCTGCATGACGAGATTTANGCGAAGCAGGTACGTGCCCTGGGTCATGCCGGAGATGTGCTACTGGCGATCTCCACGCGCGGTAACAGCCGGGATATCGTCAAAGCCGTTGAAGCCGCCGTCACTCGCGACATGACCATCGTTGCATTAACCGGCTATGACGGTGGTGAACTGGCGGGGCTGCTTGGGCCGCAGGATGTGGAAATTCGCATCCCTTCTCACCGTAGTGCGCGTATTCAGGAAATGCATATGCTGACGGTAAACTGCTTATGCGACCTGATCGATAACACGCTTTTTCCTCACCAGGATGATTAAGGAGTACTAATGAAGGCTTTATCGACCCTCGCAGTCCTTATGTCTGCACTGTTACTTCAGGGATGTATTGCTGCTGCCGTTGTCGGTACCGCAGCTGTAGGTACAAAGGCAGCAACCGACCCGCGTTCTGTGGGTACGCAGGTAGATGACGGTACGCTGGAGCTGCGCGTCAACAGTGCGCTGTCTAAAGATGAACAAATTAAGAAAGAAGCGCGCATCAACGTGACGGCTTATCAGGGCAAGGTGCTGCTGGCAGGCCAGGCACCGAATATGGAGCTCGCCTCACGTGCTAAACAGATTGCGATGGGTGTAGAAGGTACCACGGAAGTGTTTAATGAAGTGCGTCAGGGCCAGCCAATTGGCCTGGGCACGGCCTCTTCCGATACCTGGATCACCACCAAGGTACGTTCCCAGCTGTTGGGTACAGACCAGGTGAAATCCTCAAACGTGAAAGTGACGACCGAAAATGGCGAAGTGTTCCTGCTGGGTCTGGTCACCGATCGTGAAGGGAAAGCGGCTGCCGATATCGCCAGCCGGGTGAGCGGTGTGAAACACGTCACCACCGCGTTTACCTATATCAAGTAAGCAGAACGCAAAACTGCAGGCCCGGTAGGCGTCATCAACGCTACCGGGCTTTTTTATATCAGCGCAATACACCCCACAATCACCCCGCTTAACGCCACCAGCCCCGCAGTCAGCCACAGCGCTTTCGCCGGGAATGACTTTCTCAGCATGATAAGTGACGGCAGGCTGATCGCCGGCAGTGTGATGAGTAGCGCCAGCGCCGGGGCGGTTCCCATACCGGCCAGCATCATGGTTTGCACAATGGGGATTTCCGCCGCGGTTGGGATCACAAACAGGCAACCTGCAACCGCCATCGCCACTACCCACAGCAGCGTATTGTCGATTGCCCCGTCCGCATGCGGGAAGAGCCAGACACGCGCGGCCCCCAGAACCAGCACCGCCAGGATATAAACCGGGATTGTGCTCCAGAAAAGCTGCCACAGCGCACTCCCCCAGCGCGCAAAGAAACCACCCTGCGGCTCACCCATCTCCAGCTCGACAGGGGCTGGCTCAGGTTCGTTGTCTTTCACCAGGTTTTGTACCAGCGTCGCCACCACCAGCACCGTCAGAAGCCCAGCCACCAGACGGATAACGGCAAAATGCCAGCCAAGCACAAAGCCCATAAATACCAGCGTTGCCGGGTTTAACAGCGGGTTGCCCATCCAGAACGCGAGCGCACCGCCCATTGATACGCGCTGGCGACGCATTCCGGCGGCGACAGGTGCAGCACAGCAAGAACACATCATCCCCGGAAGGGCAAAAATCGTCCCCAGCAGGGTGCCCTGAAAACGTGGTTGACCCAGGGTTTTCACCAGCCAGTGACGCGGAATAAGAACCTGAATCAGCGACCCCAGGATCACGCCTAATACGGCAGCTTTCCAGACCGCAAGGAAATAGACCATCGCATAATCCCACGCCGCCTGCAGCGGGCTGGAATCGGCCTGAGTGAGAATGGATTTACCTATGCTGTGGGTATCGGCGGCGGTGAAAGCTTTACCGTAATACGGCTGCCATTTCACATACCAGAGGCCGACAATAACCACGAGAAAGAANAGTGCGGGTTTCCACCATTGAACAGGTGTTGCCGCCTGAGATGAAGACTGACCAGTCATAGCATTCCCCGGAGAGTGTTAGAATTAGCCGGGGGAGTTTACGCCTCGCCCTGAGCGATTTCACGCAGTTTTGCCGAAGGGATGATATTCACCCCCTCCTGAGATGGAGCCAGCGCTTCTTTCAGCATCGCGCGCGCCACATCCCGCGCTTCAATAGATTTCCAGTTACCGGGCAGCAACGTAAACAACGGAGCGAAGACAGATTCATTAAAACGCCGTTTTTCGCGGTGCCCAAGCAGCATAGAGGGGCGGACGATCGTCAGGTATTCCCACTTCTGCGCGATCAGCGCCTTCTCCAGCTTTCCTTTTACCTTGTTATAGAAAAAGGGAGAGTTTGCATTTGCCCCCATCGAACTGACCACCACCAGATGTCTGGCACCCAGCTTTTTGGCTCTGAGCGCAGTATCAATAACCAGCGCATAATCGGCATGCACAAACGCTGCTTTACTGCCCGCGTCACGCCGGGTTGTGCCCAGGCAGCAAAACGCAATATCAATGGGATCACGCACCTGCGCCAGCGCATCGGTCAGATTAGGATCATGAGGATTAAACACACCGGAGGTATCAGCAAGCGGGCGGCGCGTCGGCGCGGCGATGTAATTCACCTTGCGCTCCTGAATCAGCAGTCGTAGCAAATACCCGCCTACCAGCCCGGTTGCGCCTGTAATTAGCACCTGACTCATACGCTACTCCTGACGTAGCCAGTGGATTTTTTTACCAAATCCCAGTGTGTTATCTGTGAATTTTAGCTCATCAAGGCGGATTTCCCACACCGGCGCTTTAAACGCAAGCGCAACCGGGAAACGGCGAGTGTAGTGTTTACGCTGTACCTCGCTTTCTTCCCCGTCCAGACGGCGGATCTCTCCTTTGAACTGCACCCCGCGGATCTGCGCGACCGTTTTCGGCTGGCCGTTGACCGTACCCGCCACCTTCGCCTGTGGCCCCGTCATTTGTGCATGACGCGTTTTATCTTCGCTCAGGACATAAAAGGCCACGCGTACGGGATCGTAGTAGTAAAACGCGTTTGCACACCACATTTCACCTGCGTCATACACACACCAGGTAACAACATGCTGCTTCGCCAGCCAGCGGTTAATGGCGGCCAGTGTTTCCATTTTCGTTCTCTCTCATGCTATGGTGCGCTCACCTTAACATACTGAATCTGTATACCGTGTGCTGGTTTCTCTATCTTGTCCGAACCGCTGATAATGCCCTCTACACCGGAATAACCACCGATGTGGCGCGGCGTTTCCTGCAACATCAAACGGGGAAAGGGGCAAAAGCGCTGCGGGGGAAAGGGGAATTACAGCTCGCCTTTTCAGCGCCCGTGGGGGACAGATCGCTGGCGCTCAGAATGGAATACCGCATTAAGCAGTTGACGAAGCGCCAGAAAGAGCGCCTCGTCACCGGAGACGGCTCCTTTGAGGCGCTACGCGAGAGCCTGGTTAAAACCGATTGAAGTGGTCGTGGTACTCTACCAGGCCATTCACGCCGTTTAGCGCATCATCTGCCAGACGGTGTACCTGGAAGGCGGATTCAGTGCCCGGCCAGCGGCAACGCAGATCGTAATGCGCCGCCTGCTCGAAACCTAAACGGCTATAGAGTGCCGGTTCGCCCAGCGTCACCACGGCGGCGTAGCCAAACTCATTCAGCGAGTCCAGCCCTTCATAAACCAGCTGACGCGCCAGCCCCTGACCACGGTAGTTCTCATCTACCGCCAGCGGTGCCATTCCTACCCACTGTAGCTCTTCACCCTGAACTGTCACCGGGCTGAAGGCGACATAGCCAACCACCTGCCCTTCGTCATCGGTGGCAACCAGCCCCAGCGTAATCAGGCCGTCTTCGCGGAGATCGTGGACCAGTTGGGCTTCTGCATCGCTCGCAAAAGAACGGCGTAACAACGCATCGATACCCGGTGCATCAATCCCAATTTCAACTCGAATCAGCATGGCTCACCTACTGAAGTGTGTTTACTTTCCGGCGGGGTTTTCAGCCCGGCCTCAACGAAATCTGCCATTTGCATCAACATCACGTGCAGTGCTTTCGGCATCTGCTCCAGCTCAATGGCATCCATTAAATTTTTGACGTACAGACCGAGTTCCGTATCACCTTCAATCACCAGACGGCGCTGGAAGAAGAGCGTATCCGGATCCTGCTTACGCGCGGCGATCATCAACAGATCGCTGGCATTGGCGCTAAAGCTCACATCCGCTTCGGCGGACTCTCGTACGATCAGCTGGTTATTCTCAACCGAAGTAAACCAGCGCAGCCCGATATCACGGACTTCAATACTTAGCCAGCGGCCTTCCAGAAACTCCAGCTCGCCGTCCTGCAGCGCCTGGCGAAACTGCCAGCTCAGCACCTGCTCCAGCACCTGGCGTTTAAGCGCGAACGGTGCCAGTTTTACCGGCACGCTCAGCATTGATGGCCCAAATTGTACGAGACGTGAACGCAGTTTATCCAGCACGAGCTTTACTCCCTGATAGCAATAATCCGGTTATTTTGCCATATCCGGAGGACAACATAGCGGCGTAAATCAACAAACTGTCGTCCGGTGTACCTCATTATTGGTGTCATCAATACGCCATTAGCTGCCTTAAATCAAAAATTGTCGCGTATGGGTTAATTAAAATCCCAGCTCGTTAACAATTTTGCGATCGCAGTGATCGACTTACATCAGGATAAATTATGGAGCTGCTCTGCCCTGCCGGAAACCTTCCGGCGCTTAAGGCGGCCATCGAAAATGGGGCCGATGCGGTCTATATCGGGCTGAAAGACGATACTAACGCCCGCCATTTTGCTGGCCTCAACTTTACGGAGAAAAAGCTTCAGGAAGCCGTTAACTTCGTACACCAGCACCGCCGTAAGCTGCATATCGCCATCAACACGTTTGCCCATCCTGATGGCTACGCACGCTGGCAGCGCGCGGTGGACATGGCGGCGCAATTGGGTGCAGATGCGTTGATTCTGGCCGACCTCGCCATGCTTGAGTATGCGGCAGAACGCTACCCACATATTGAGCGCCACGTCTCCGTTCAGGCATCCGCCACCAACGAAGAGGCCGTGCGTTTTTACCATCGTCATTTTGACGTTGCCCGCGTCGTGCTGCCGCGCGTGCTCTCTATTCATCAGGTTAAGCAACTCGCACGCGTCACGCCAGTGCCGCTGGAAGTTTTTGCCTTTGGCAGTCTGTGCATCATGGCCGAAGGGCGTTGCTATCTTTCCTCCTATTTAACCGGTGAATCACCGAATACCGTCGGAGCCTGCTCACCTGCCCGCTTTGTTCGCTGGCAGCAAACGCCGCAGGGGCTGGAGTCTCGCCTGAATGAAGTGCTGATTGACCGCTATCAGGACGGTGAAAACGCTGGCTACCCGACGCTGTGCAAAGGCCGCTACCTGGTCGACGGCGAGCGTTATCACGCCCTGGAAGAGCCCACCAGCCTCAACACGCTGGAGCTGCTGCCGGAACTGCTGGCTGCCAATATTGCCTCTGTGAAAATTGAAGGCCGCCAGCGCAGCCCGGCCTACGTGAGCCAGGTAGCAAAAGTCTGGCGTCAGGCCATCGACCGTTGCATGGCCGATCCGCAGAACTATGCCCCGCAACCTGTCTGGATGGAGACGCTCGGCGCGATGTCTGAAGGTACACAAACCACGCTTGGCGCGTATCACCGTAAATGGCAGTGAGATAACCATGAAATATTCATTAGGGCCAGTGCTCTACTACTGGCCAAAAGAGACGCTGGAAGATTTTTATCAACAGGCCGCGACCAGCAGCGCAGATGTGATTTACCTCGGCGAAGCGGTATGCAGCAAGCGCCGGGCAACAAAAGTGGGTGACTGGCTGGATATGGCCAAAAGCCTGGCGGGAAGTGGCAAACAGGTTGTGTTGTCGACGCTGGCACTGGTTCAGGCCTCATCTGAACTGGGTGAGCTGAAGCGCTATGTCGAAAACGGTGAGTTCCTTCTGGAGGCCAGCGATTTAGGCGTGGTGAATATGTGCGCCGAACGCAAACTGCCGTTTGTCGCCGGACATGCGCTGAACTGCTATAACGCGGTGACACTGCGCCTGTTGCTGAAACAGGGTATGACCCGCTGGTGTATGCCGGTAGAACTCTCCCGCGACTGGCTGGCAAACCTGCTGACTCAGTGCGAAGAGCTGGGGATCCGCAATCAGTTTGAAGTGGAAGTGCTGAGCTACGGGCATCTGCCGCTGGCCTACTCCGCGCGTTGTTTTACCGCCCGTTCGGAAGACCGTCCGAAAGACGAATGCGAAACCTGCTGCATAAAATATCCAAACGGACGCAGTATGCTGTCGCAGGAAAATCAGCAGGTATTTGTCCTCAACGGTATTCAGACCATGAGTGGCTATGTCTATAACCTCGGCAACGAGCTGGCATCGATGAAAGGGCTGGTGGACGTGGTACGCCTGTCACCGCTGGATACGGAAGTCTTCGCGATGCTGGACGCATTCCGCGCCAATGAAAACGGTGCCTCTCCCCTGGCGCTGACGGTCAACAGCGACTGTAATGGCTACTGGAAACGCCTCGCCGGGCTGGAGCTGCAGGCGTAAATTTACACAACATCATTCAAGTTGCATCAAGGCGGCAAGTCTGAGGATCCCCAGGAGCTTACTCAAGTAAGTGACTGGGGTGAACAGACGCAGCCAACACAGAGACAGCGTGAAGGATGAAGTGTAAAAGCTCACTTTGTTAACAACGGTTAGTAATTTTTAATGCACTATTAAAAGATTCACCGTCGACAAAGTGAGCTGTTATGACTGATAAAACCCTTCCGTTTTCGGTGCTGGATCTGGCTCCGATCCCTCAAGGTTCCTCGGCTGGAGTTGCTTTTTCACACTCTCTGGATCTTGCCCGTCTGGCCGAGAAACGAGGTTATCACCGCTACTGGCTGGCCGAGCACCACAATATGGTGGGGATCGCCAGCGCCGCAACCTCAGTGCTGATTGGTTACCTGGCAGCCAATACCACCACACTCCACCTGGGGTCGGGTGGTGTGATGCTACCAAACCACGCCCCGCTGGTGATAGCCGAGCAGTTTGGTACCCTGAATACCCTTTATCCAGGCCGGATTGATTTAGGGCTGGGGCGTGCNCCAGGCAGTGACCAGCCGACCATGCGCGCCCTGCGTCGCCATATGAGCGGCGACATCGACAATTTCCCGCGTGATGTTGCTGAACTGGTGGACTGGTTCGATGCGCGAGATCCGAATCCGCATGTACGCCCGGTGCCAGGCTACGGCGAGAAGATCCCGGTTTGGCTGTTAGGCTCAAGCCTTTATAGCGCACAGCTCGCCGCGCAGCTGGGGCTGCCGTTTGCGTTTGCCTCGCACTTCGCGCCGGATATGCTGCACCAGGCGCTGCATCTCTATCGCACCAACTTTAAACCGTCCGAACGTCTGGAAAAACCGTACGCGATGGTGTGTATCAATATCATTGCCGCCGACAGTAACCGCGACGCAGAATTCCTGTTTACCTCCATGCAGCAGGCGTTTGTGAAATTGCGGCGCGGCGAGACGGGACAGCTACCGCCACCGGTGGAGAATATGCATCAGCTGTGGTCGGCTTCCGAACAGTATGGTGTGCAACAGGCGCTGAGTATGTCTCTGGTGGGGGATAAAACAAAAATCCGTCACGGGCTGGAAGCGGTGCTGCGTGAGACGCAGGCAGATGAAATTATGGTTAACGGACAGATTTTCGATCACCAGGCGCGTTTGCACTCGTTTGAGCTGGCAATGCAGGTGAAAGAGGAAATGTAGCGTGGTGCGGTTTGTTGCCCTCTCCTTGTGGGAGAGGGCAACAAGAGATTTTACGGGTAGACAGGCAGCAGGTTAAAACTCGACAGGACGTGAACCAGCGCGTTGCCAACACCGAACACCAGAATCAGCGCAATCATCGGTTTGCCGCCCCAGACGCGGAATTTCGGGCTACCGAAGCGTTTACGTGATTTACGCGCCAGCAGTGCCGGGACAATTGCCGCCCAGATAGTCGCAGCCAACCCGGCATAGCCAATGGCGTACAGGAAACCGTTCGGCCACAGCAGACCACCGACAACCGGCGGCAGGAAGGTCAACAGCGCGGTTTTGAAACGCCCCATTGCCGAATCATCAAAGCCAAACAGATCCGCCAGATAATCAAACAGGCCCAGGGTTACGCCGAGGAAGGAACTCGCCACGGCAAAGTTGGAGAACACCACCAACAGCAGATCCAGGCTGCGGCTGTTCAGTACCCCGCTCAGTGCCTGAACCAGCACATCAATGTTACCGCCCTTCTGTGCAATACCGATAAATTCAGGGCGCGGAATGTTGCCCATCGTCCCCAGCAGCCAAATTACATACAGTCCCAGCGCCAGCAGCGTACCGTAGACCAGACACTTCACAATCGTACGCGGATCTTTGCCGTAATATTTCATCAGGCTCGGCACATTACCGTGATAGCCAAACGACGCCAGACAGAACGGCAAGGTCATCAACAGGTACGGCGTATAAGAGGTATTCGCTTCTGCCACGTTAAACAGCGTCGCCGGGGTAACGTGCCCCAGCAGGCTGCCGAATGTCAGGAAGAAGGTAATGACCTTCGCACCCAGCACGATTGCCGTCATGCGACTGACCGCTTTGGTACTCAACCAGACAATAAACGCCACGCCCAGCGCGAAGCATAGCCCCGCCAGACGGGCCGGGACGTTCAGCGACATCTCCGCAAAGGTATGGTGCAGAATCGAACCACTCGCAGAAATGTATGCGTAGGTGAGGATATAGAGCACAAATGCAATGGAGAGGCCGTTCACCAGGTTCCAGCCTTTGCCCAGCAGGTCTTTGGTGATGGTGTCGAAGCTCGAACCAATGCGGTAGTTCAGGTTAGCTTCGAGGATCATCAACCCGGAATGGAGCATACAGAACCAGGTAAAGACCAGCGCCGCCAGCGACCAGAAGAACCACGCACCGGACATAACCACTGGCAGGGAAAACATCCCGGCACCAATGATGGTTCCGCCGATGATCACCACGCCGCCAAGCAGCGAAGGTGACGTTTGGGTGGTGGTTAGTGTCGCCATACAGCCATTTCTCCAGTCAATAATGCGGTGATGCATTTTAATGTGCAGCACTGTACCAGTACAGGAGTACAAAAGGAATAAAAAAAGCCCCGATAGTGTTTATCGGGGCTGTATATTTTACTTTACGTCAGTTGCGTAAGGCTTACGCGTCACGGCGACGGCTTGAGCCTTCGTCACGACGTGGGCCACGGCTTTCGCGACGTTCGCCGGAGAAACGACGACCTTCACCACCGCGACCTTCGCTGCGACCGCCTTCACGACGTTCGCCACCGAAACCACGACCACCGCCACGACGTTCGCCACCACGGTCAGGACGTGGCTGTGCATCGCCCAGCAGCTGCATGTTCATCGGCTTGTTCAGGATACGGGTGCGAGTAAAGTGCTGCAGTACTTCGCCCGGCATACCTTTTGGCAGCTCGATGGTGGAGTGAGAACCGAACAGCTTGATGTTACCAATGTAACGGCTGCTGATGTCGCCTTCGTTAGCGATCGCGCCAACGATGTGACGAACTTCAACACCATCATCACGGCCAACTTCAATGCGATACAGTTCCATTTCGCCAGCGTCACGACGCTCACGACGTGGACGGTCTTCACCGCCACGCTCTGGACGGTCACCACGTGGGCCACGGTCATTACGGTCGCCACGACGTTCGAAACGATCGTCACGGTCACGGAATTCACGCTTAGGACGCATCGGTGCATCTGGTGGCACGATCAGGCTACGTTCGCCCTGAGCCATTTTCAGCAGTGCTGCAGCCAGGGTTTCCATGTCCAGTTCTTCGCCTTCAGCAACAGGCTGGATCTGCGACAGCAGCGCACGGTACTGATCCAGATCGCTGCTTTCCAGCTGCTGCTGGACTTTGGCGGCGAATTTTTCCAGGCGGCGTTTACCCAGCAGATCTGCGTTTGGCAGGTCAGCTTCTGGAATGGTCAGCTTCATAGTACGTTCGATGTTACGCAGCAGACGACGCTCGCGGTTCTCAACGAACAGCAGCGCACGGCCAGCACGACCTGCACGACCTGTACGGCCGATACGGTGAACGTAAGACTCGGAATCCATTGGGATGTCGTAGTTCACAACCAGGCTGATACGTTCAACGTCCAGCCCACGTGCTGCCACGTCGGTTGCAATCAGGATATCCAGACGACCGTCTTTCAGACGCTCCAGAGTCTGCTCACGCAGGGCCTGGTTCATGTCGCCGTTCAACGCTGCGCTGTTGTAGCCGCTACGCTCCAGGGCTTCAGCCACTTCCAGGGTCGCGTTTTTGGTACGAACGAAGATGATCGCCGCATCAAAATCTTCTGCTTCCAGGAAACGTACCAGCGCTTCGTTCTTGCGCATGCCGTACACAGACCAGTAGCTCTGGCTGATGTCCGGGCGAGTGGTAACGCTGGACTGAATACGCACTTCCTGCGGCTCTTTCATGAAGCGGCGGGTAATGCGACGAATTGCTTCTGGCATGGTTGCAGAGAACAGTGCGGTCTGATGACCTTCCGGGATCTGCGCCATGATGGTTTCTACGTCTTCGATGAAGCCCATACGCAGCATTTCATCTGCTTCATCCAGTACCAGGCCGCTCAGTTTAGAGAGATCCAGAGTACCGCGCTTCAGGTGATCCAGCAGACGGCCCGGCGTACCGACAACAATCTGTGGACCCTGGCGCAGGGCACGTAACTGCACGTCATAACGCTGGCCGCCGTACAGGGCTACCACGTTTACGCCGCGCATATGTTTAGAGAATTCCGTCATTGCTTCTGCAACCTGAACAGCCAGTTCACGGGTTGGAGCCAGGACGAGGATCTGCGGAGCACGCAGATCGGGATCGATGTTGTTCAGCAGCGGCAGCGAGAACGCCGCAGTTTTACCGCTACCAGTCTGGGCCATGCCCAGCACGTCACGACCAGAGAGCAGATGTGGGATACATTCTGCCTGGATCGGAGATGGTTTTTCGTAACCCAGATCGTTAAGGGCTTCAAGGATAGGAGCCTTCAGGCCCAGATCTGCAAAAGTGGTTTCGAATTCAGCCATGTAGTACGAGTGCCTCAATGTCAATGGCGGCCAGTCTACTTAGCTCATCGTGAAAATGATCTGCAATTTTCATTGAAAAGTGTGAACCGGCTCAAATTAGATGTATTGACGAACAACAACGCCCTCACCAGTTAAGGTGATGGCAATCAAAAGATTACGGGCTGATGTTTATGTCGTCAGCTATTGCTGGTCCGATTCTGCCAGGTCGTCGTGCTCCTGGCCCAAGAGCGATAATTCCAACAATGCATAACGGTGCTCAACGAAGTTGTGTACGTTGTTAGCAACCGCTAATTTGAACAGTGCCGTAGCGCTGTCCTTATCCCCCAGACTTAGGTAGTACTTACCTAAATAGAAGTTGGTTTCACTGAGATGCTCAGCGAGCGAGGTGTTATCCGTTGCGTCCGCCTTGAGGCGTTCCATCAGCGTTGCTTCGCTAATGTTGCCCAGGTAGAACTCGACAATGTTCCATCCCCATTGTTCCTTGTCCGATTTATCGAAGCGCTGTTTCAGTGCTTCTTTGGCCTGCTTCTCATCAAGCTTTCGCTCAACGATGTAAAGCCACAGGCTACGGAAAGGATCATTAGGATCGTCATGATAAAACGCCAGCAGATCATCTTGCGCTAACTTATCACGACCGCCGTAATACAATGCGATACCGCGATTCAAGTGCGCGTAGTTGTAAGTTGGATCAAGCTCAAGTACAGAATCAAACGCTTCATAGGCAGCATCAAAATTGCCTGCCTGCGTTAAATAAATGCCTAAGTAGTTGAATACTTCAGGCATATCAGGTCGGATAGCCAGCGCTTGTGAGAAATCATTCCGCGCTAATGCCCTCAGACCGAGACTATCATACAACACTCCGCGCTCATATAAAAGCTGTGCGCGTTCGTCATCGGTTAAAGCCCGACTGGCAAGAATTTGTTCCATGCGTGCCAGAATCACTTCCTGCTGCAAAGTCGGTTGCAATGGCACTGCGAGGACTTCGCTCTTACGCCAGGCAGAGTTGCTGCATCCTGCCAGCGTTAAAGCTGTCGCAACGAAACACCAGCGCAAAAAAGGCTTCATTTCCCACTCCCGAAGACAACAATTGGATGAACGTCCTGTCCCCCGGCGGCTTAACAAGGCGTCCTGCCTGATAATAGGCCCTCCGCAATGCGGAGGGCAAATGGCAACCTTACTCGCCTTGCTGTTCTGCGGCCTGTGCTTCTGGCGCAGCAGCTGGCTGAGACTGCTCGGTTGCTTCTTTAATGCTCAGACGGATACGGCCCTGACGGTCAACTTCCAGAACCTTAACCGGTACTTCCTGACCCATCTGCAGGTAATCGGTCACTTTCTCAACGCGCTTGTCAGCGATCTGAGAGATGTGTACCAGACCTTCTTTACCGCCACCGATGGCAACGAATGCGCCAAAGTCAACGATACGGGTCACTTTACCATTGTAGATGCGGCCCACTTCGATTTCTGCAGTAATTTCTTCGATGCGACGAATAGCAAATTTCGCTTTCTCGCCGTCGGTTGCTGCGATCTTCACAGTACCGTCATCTTCGATTTCGATGGTGGTGCCCGTTTCTTCGGTCAGAGCACGGATAACGGAACCGCCCTTACCGATAACATCTTTGATCTTGTCTGGATTGATCTTGATGGTGTGGATACGTGGAGCGAATTCAGAGATATCACCGCGTGGTGCGTTGATTGCCTGTTCCATCACACCCAGGATGTGCAGACGCGCACCTTTAGCCTGGTTCAGAGCAACCTGCATGATCTCTTTGGTGATACCTTCAATTTTGATATCCATCTGCAGCGCAGAGATACCGTCGCGGGAACCCGCTACTTTGAAGTCCATATCGCCCAGGTGGTCTTCGTCGCCCAGAATGTCAGACAGAACAACAAAGTTGTCGCCTTCTTTCACCAGACCCATTGCGATACCCGCAACAGCGGCTTTGATTGGCACGCCTGCATCCATCAGCGCCAGAGATGCGCCACACACGGAAGCCATTGAAGAAGAACCGTTGGATTCGGTGATTTCAGAAACCACACGAACGGTGTACGGGAATTTATCAGCTTCTGGCATCACAGCCAGCACGCCGCGCTTCGCCAGACGACCGTGACCAATTTCACGACGCTTCGGTGAACCCACCATACCGGTTTCACCTACGGAGTACGGAGGGAAGTTATAGTGGAACAGGAAGCTATCAGTGCGCTCGCCCATCAGTTCATCGATGATCTGTGCGTCACGTGCGGTACCCAGCGTTGCGGTAACCAGCGCCTGAGTTTCGCCACGGGTGAACAGTGCAGAACCGTGAGTACGTGGCAGCACGCCAGTACGAACGTCCAGACCACGGATCATGTCTTTTTCGCGGCCATCGATACGCGGCTCGCCTGCCAGTACGCGGCTACGAACAACGTTTTTCTCGATAGCGTGCAGGATTTCACCGAGTTCGTTAGCGTCCAGCGCTTCGTCTTCAGCAACCAGCGTCGCGATGGTTTCAGACTTGATCACGTCAACCTGAGCATAACGCTCCTGTTTGTCGGTGATGCGGTAAGCATCGCTCAGACGAGATTCTGCCAGTGCCGCAACGCGTGCATTCAGCACGTCGTTAACCGCTTCTGGCTGCCAGTCCCAACGTGGTTTACCGGCTTCTTTCACCAGTTCGTTGATGTTCTGGATAACAACCTGCTGCTGGTCGTGGCCAAATACCACAGCACCCAGCATCTGGTCTTCGCTCAGCAGTTCAGCTTCGGATTCAACCATCAGAACCGCCGCTTCAGTACCTGCAACCACCAGGTCCAGCTTACTTTCTTTCAGCTCTTCCTGCGTTGGGTTCAGTACGTACTGGTCGTTGATGTAACCGACGCGCGCAGCACCGATTGGGCCGTTGAATGGAATACCAGACAGAGACAGGGCAGCGGACGCACCGATCATCGCCACGATGTCCGGGTTAACCTGTGGGTTAACGGAAACAACGGTCGCGATAACCTGCACTTCGTTAACGAAGCCTTCCGGGAACAGTGGACGCACCGGGCGGTCAATCAGACGCGCAATCAGGGTTTCGCCTTCGCTTGGACGGCCTTCACGACGGAAGAAGCCACCCGGGATTTTACCGGCAGCGTAGGTACGCTCCTGGTAGTTCACGGTCAGAGGGAAGAAGTCCTGACCTGGTTTTGCTTTTTTCTGGCCAACTACGGTCACGAATACCGCAGTGTCATCCATGCTTACCATAACAGCAGCAGTAGCCTGACGTGCCATCATGCCGGTTTCCAGCGTGACGGTATGCTGACCATACTGGAATTTACGAACGATCGGATTCAGCAAAATTCTGTCCTTTCTCAAATGTTTGACAGCACACCACCGGTGTGCTGACGATTTAACCCGATCTTCTTCGCATCCTCGCGACTAATGACAACCGACACCCTCATGGGTGAAGCCTCTCATTAGCCGCGCGAACCTCTGCAATGAAGATCATTTATAGCAACAATACAATAGTTTCCAGTGAATTGCTGCCGTCTGGTTGAAAAAAGGGGCCATCAGGCCCCCTTTTCTGAAACTCGCAAGACTTAGCGACGCAGACCCAGACGCTCGATCAGCGCGGTGTAACGTGCAACATCTTTACGTTTCAGGTAGTCGAGCAGTTTACGACGCTGAGAAACCATGCGCAGCAGACCACGACGGCTGTGGTGATCTTTTTTGTGCTCTGCAAAGTGACCCTGCAGGTGGTTAATCTGTGCAGTCAGCAGTGCAACCTGAACTTCGGTAGAACCGCTGTCGTTAGTACCACGACCAAACTCAGAAACGATTTTAGCTTTAGCTTCAACGCTTAGAGACATTTTCAAACTCCAGAATATAAAGAATGTAAGGATGCCGATCTCTAATTCAGCAATCCCAGTATACGACCCGCAGGTTGTTAAACAATTTGCAGATCGTTAAGCGGCGATATTCTACTCGTCTCCCCTGCTTATCGCAAGGTGAGCCGTTATCGCCTTTAGCCTTCGACCGGATATTCCACCACCAGACGACGCGGCGCAACGCGCCCTTCGCCATCCATTTCACCCATGCCGATAAACTTACCGTCATCACCTTCAGTCACGCGTACCAGACCGTCCTGCGGCGCATCCGTTGTGCGAACCGGGTTTCCGTTTTTAAAGTAAACGGACGATGTTAAAGGAAGATTAACGATCGGGAAGTCTGCTGCTGGACTGTCCATTGGCATCAGCAGTGGATCAAGCAAATCAGCCGGGGAGATCCCCTGCTCTTCAGCCTGTTCAGCCAGCGCGCGAAGGTGTTCAAGGGTCACCATTCGCTCAACCGGGTATTTACTGACGGCCAGACGACGCAGGTAAATAACATGCGCACCGCAGCCCAGCTTCTCGCCCAGGTCATCGATGATGGTACGAATATAGGTGCCTTTCGAACAGTGGACTTCCAGCTCCAGTTCATCACCTTCGTGGCGAATAAAGAGCAGTTCATACACGGTAATCGGGCGGGCTTCACGCGGAACCTCAATGCCCTGGCGCGCATATTCGTAGAGTTTTTTACCCTGATACTTCAGTGCCGAATACATTGACGGCACCTGCAGCGTGTCGCCACGGAAACTCTCCAGCGCGGCATCCAGCTGCTCAGCGCTAAAAGTGACCGGACGCTCTTCAACTATCTGACCATCGGCATCAGAGGTATCAGTACGCTGACCGAGTTTTGCGATCACCCGATAACGCTTGTCGGAATCCAGCAGATACTGGGAAAACTTTGTCGCTTCCCCCAGGCAGATCGGCAGCATACCGGTTGCCAGCGGATCCAGCGCACCAGTATGGCCCGCGCGGTTGGCGTTAAAAATACGCTTAACTTTTTGCAGCACGTCGTTGCTGGATGCGCCCTGGGGTTTATCCAGCAACAGCACACCATGCACGTCGCGACCACGACGACGAGGACGACTCATCAGTCCTCCTTGCTGTCGTCCGTCGGGTTAACACGACGCTCGTCGTCGTGTTTCACCACGCTGGTCACCAGGTTGGACATACGCATACCTTCGACCAGCGAGTTGTCGTAGAAGAAGGTCAGCTCAGGCACGATACGCAGGCGCATTGCTTTACCGAGCAGAGAGCGGATGAAGCCAGATGCTTCCTGCAGCGCTTTAATGCCATTTTTCACAGCAGCTTCGTCCTGGTCGTTCAGGAAGGTCACGAACACTTTGGCATACGCCAGGTCACGGGACATTTCAACGCCAGACACGGTGGTCATCATGCCCACGCGTGGATCTTTAATTTCGCGTTGCAGGATGAGAGCGATCTCTTTCTGCATCTCCTGCGCTACGCGCTGTGGGCGACCAAATTCTTTCGCCATAATAAATTCTCCAGACAAAAAAGGGGCTAAAGCCCCTTTTTAAAATTATTGCCGGGTGGCGCGAGGCGATCCCGGCCTACACATGGACTGATCCTTGCTGGATTAGTCGATGCTACGTTGGATCTCGATGATTTCGAACACTTCGATCATATCGCCAACGCGAACGTCGTTGTAGTTCTTCACGCCGATACCACATTCCATACCGTTACGGACTTCGTTAACGTCATCTTTGAAGCGGCGCAGGGATTCCAGCTCGCCTTCGTAGATAACCACGTTGTCACGCAGTACGCGGATTGGGTTGTGACGTTTGATGGTACCTTCGGTAACCATACAGCCCGCGATCGCACCGAATTTCGGTGATTTGAACACGTCACGAACTTCAGCCAGACCGATGATCTGCTGTTTCAGTTCCGGAGACAGCATACCGCTCATCGCTGCTTTCACTTCGTCGATCAGGTTATAGATGACGGAGTAGTAACGCAGATCCAGGCTTTCTGATTCAATCACGCGGCGAGCAGATGCATCAGCACGCACGTTGAAGCCAACCAGGATAGCGTTGGACGCTGCAGCCAGGGTCGCGTCGGTTTCGGTGATACCACCTACACCAGAACCGATGATCTTCACTTTAACTTCGTCAGTAGACAGTTTCAGCAAGGAGTCGGAAATCGCTTCCACAGAACCCTGAACGTCTGCTTTCAGAACGATGTTCACTTCGTGAACTTCGCCTTCAGCCATGTTCGCGAACATGTTCTCGAGTTTAGATTTCTGCTGACGAGCCAGTTTAACTTCACGGAATTTACCCTGACGGTACAGTGCAACTTCACGCGCTTTCTTCTCGTCACGTACAACGGTCACTTCGTCCCCGGCAGCCGGAACACCGGACAGACCCAGGATTTCCACTGGAATGGACGGGCCAGCTTCCAGTACTTCCTGACCCAGTTCGTTACGCATTGCACGAACACGGCCGTATTCAAAGCCACACAGTACGATATCGCCTTTATGCAGCGTACCTTCGCGAACCAGAACGGTTGCAACCGGGCCACGGCCTTTATCCAGGAAGGACTCGATAACCGCACCGCTCGCCATACCGTTACGAATCGCTTTCAGCTCCAGCACTTCAGCCTGCAGCAGGATTGCGTCCAGCAGGTCATCAATACCGGTACCTGCTTTCGCAGACACGTGTACGAACTGGCTTTCACCGCCCCACTCTTCTGGCAGGATGCCGTACTGGGACAGCTCGTTTTTAACGCGATCTGGATCCGCTTCTGGTTTATCGATCTTGTTCACTGCAACCACAACCGGCACACCCGCCGCTTTCGCGTGCTGGATAGCTTCGATGGTCTGAGGCATTACGCCATCGTCGGCAGCAACAACCAGAACCACGATATCGGTCGCCTGAGCACCACGAGCACGCATTGAGGTAAATGCGGCGTGGCCAGGGGTATCCAGGAAGGTGATCATGCCGTTATCGGTTTCTACGTGGTATGCACCGATGTGCTGGGTAATACCACCCGCTTCACCGGAAGCCACTTTCGTAGAACGAATGTAGTCAAGCAGAGAGGTTTTACCGTGGTCAACGTGACCCATGATGGTCACGACCGGTGCACGCGGTTCAGCCGCAGCACCTGTATCACGGTCGCTCATTACTGCTTCTTCCAGCTCGTTTTCACGACGCAGGATAACTTTGTGGCCCATCTCTTCGGCAACCAGCTGTGCGGTTTCCTGGTCGATAACCTGGTTGATGGTCGCCATTGCGCCCAGTTTCATCATCGCTTTGATGACCTGAGAGCCTTTAACCGCCATCTTGTTCGCCAGATCGCCAACGGTGATGGTTTCGCCAATCACAACGTCACGGTTAACCGCCTGAACAGGCTTCTGGAAGCTCTGTTGCAGAGAAGAACCTTTACGCTGTTTGCCGCCTTTACCACCACGAACAGCTGCGCGAGCTTCTTCACGGTCAGCTTTAGACTCGGCGTGTTTGTTGCCTTTCTTCGCCGGACGCGCTGCTTTCGCGTTACGACCACGGCCACGGCCGCCTTCAACTTCACGGTCGTTGTCATCTTCAGCCTGACGCGCGTGCTGAGAAGTGGTTACGTGGTAATCGCTGGTGTCTTCAGACTGCTCAGCGGTATCAACACCGTTCTTCTCGTTTTCTTCTGCCATACGGCGTGCTTCTTCAGCCACACGGCGAGCTTCTTCTTCGAGCTTGCGACGTGCTTCTTCTTCCGCTTTACGCTTCAGCTCAGCAGCTTCATTTTCACGACGGGCTTTTTCAGCCTGGGCGGTTTTGGTCATTTCGTCTGTCTGTTGATTGCTCACTTTGTCTTTTTCCGCAGCTTCACGCTTCACTTTATCACTGGTGTCGCGTTTCGCTTTTTCTGCGGCCTCACGTTCAGCTTTTAATTCTGCCTCACGTTTGGCAGTTGCTTCCGCCTCACGCTGAGCTTGTTCTTCCGCTTCACGCTGTGCCTGCTCTTCCGCGGCAAGGCGTTCTGCCTCTTGCGGATCACGTTTTACAAAGGTGCGCGTCTTGCGGACTTCAATTTGTACCGATTTGCTTTTACCACCGGTACCAGGGATATTCAACGTGCTGCGCGTTTTGCGCTGCAGCGTCAGCTTGTCAGGCGTAGATCCGTGTTCACGGTTCAGGTGCGCTAACAAGGTTTGTTTTTCGTTCGCCGTCACCGAATCATCAGCGGACTTCGGGATCCCTGCATCAGCAAATTGCTGTACCAGGCGGTCCACGGAGGTCTGAATCTCGGCAGCCAGCGATTTTACAGTTACATCAGTCATGCTGTTCCTTCCTGCTACAGTTTATTACGCTTCGTCGCCGAACCAGCAAATATTACGTGCGGCCATGATGAGTTCGCCGGCTTTCTCGTCGGTTAAACCTTCGATATCAGCCAGGTCATCAACGCCTTGCTCAGCGAGATCTTCCAGCGTACAAACACCACGGGCAGCCAGCTTGAACGCAATCGCACGATCAAGACCTTCCAGATTCAGCAGGTCATCAGCCGGCTTCTTATCGCCAAGGCTTTCTTCCTGAGCCAGTGCCAGGGTGGTCAGTGCGTTTTTAGCGCGTTCACGCAGGGCTTCAACGGTTGGTTCATCCAGACCGTCAATTTCCAGCAGCTCTTTCATTGGCACATAGGCCAGTTCTTCAAGCGTTGAGAAACCTTCTTCAACCAGAACGGTGGCGAAATCTTCGTCAATGTCCAGATATTTGGTGAAGGTATCAATCGCCGCATGGGCTTCAGCCTGATGCTTAGCCTGCAGGTCATCAACGGTCATCACGTTGAGTTCCCAACCGCTCAGCTGTGACGCCAGACGTACGTTCTGACCGTTACGGCCGATTGCCTGCGCCAGGTTGCCCGCTTCAACCGCGATATCCATCGTATGTTTGTCTTCGTCAACAACGATAGATGCCACATCCGCCGGAGCCATTGCGTTGATCACGAACTGTGCCGGGTTATCATCCCACAGAACGATATCGATACGTTCGCCACCCAGCTCGGTCGAAACCGCCTGAACACGCGCACCGCGCATACCGACGCAAGCACCGACCGGGTCGATACGCTTGTCGTTGGTTTTTACTGCGATTTTCGCGCGGGAGCCCGGATCACGAGCAGCGGCTTTGATTTCGATAACTTCTTCGCCAATTTCCGGTACTTCGATACGGAACAGTTCAACCAGCATTTCTGGTTTAGAACGGGTCACGAACAGCTGAGCACCACGCGCTTCTGGACGCACAGCGTACAGAACACCACGGATACGGTCGCCTGGACGGAAGTTTTCACGCGGCAGCATGTCTTCACGCAGGATCACGGCTTCAGCATTACCCGGCATCCCTTCGGATTTGATCTCCAGAGAGATGTTGTCGCGGTTAACTTTCTTCACCACGCCAGTAATGATCTCGCCTTCCTGATCGCGGAACTGGTCAACAACCAGCGCGCGCTCGGCTTCGCGAACTTTCTGCACGATAACCTGTTTTGCGGTCTGGGTAGTGATACGGTCGAAGGTCACAGATTCAATCTGGTCTTCAACGTACTCGCCCACGTTCAGGCTTTCGTCTTCAAAACGTGCCGCTTCCAGCGTGATCTCTTTAGTCGGCTGGGTCACTTCTTCAACAATTACCCAACGACGGAATGTATCGAAGTCACCACTTTTACGATCGATTTCTACGCGAACATCGATCTCTTGTTCGTATTTTTTCTTGGTTGCTGTAGCCAGTGCACTTTCCAGCGCTTCGAAAATCTTTTCACGCGGCAGTGATTTCTCGTTGGAGACGGCTTCAACAACAGCCAAAATTTCTTTGTTCATCGCGGGCTTTTCACCTCAATCCAGACTGTTAAAAGTGGGGAACCAGGTTCGCCTTCTGGATATTACTCAGCGCGAACACTTCATCTTTGCCTTCGACTGCCACCGTGATCATTTCACCATCAACGGCTTTGATAATTCCCTGCCATTTACGGCGGTTCTGTACGGCCATACGCAGAACGAGAGCCACTTCTTCACCGGTAAAGCGCACATAGTGCTCGGCCGTGAACATCGGACGATCGAGGCCAGGTGAGGAAACTTCCAGGTTGTACGCAACGGTAATTGGGTCTTCAACATCAAGAACCGCGCTCACCTGGTGGCTAACATCAGCACAATCATCAACATTGATGCCATCTTCACTATCAATATAGATGCGCAGCGTCGATGTACGGCCGCGAACGAATTCGATGCCGACCAGTTCGTAGCCCAGTGCTTCGACCGGTGCAGTAATCATCTCTGTTAATTTTTGCTCTAATGTGGACAAGCCCACCCCCAAGACATAAAAAAAGGGCGTAAAGCCCAGTTATTCTGTAGTCAGATAACAAAAAACCCCGATAAATCGGGGCTTTAGATAACTGAACCCTATAGCCACAACGGTGGCCTGGAGCACTTTCCGAAAGAATTTTTTCAAATCCAGCTACGAAGGCTCTAAGTCTTCACAGTATATTTGAAAAATGACTTTATGGGAAAATGGTTGCGGGGGCCGGATTTGAACCGACGACCTTCGGGTTATGAGCCCGACGAGCTACCAGGCTGCTCCACCCCGCGCCTGAAACGTGGCAAATTCTACGCGTTTTGGGTAGAAAATGCAAATAATGCTGGGATTTGGTACCGAAGACGGGACGTAAAATCGGCGTTCAGTATATTGATAGTGAACACCGCCTGTCAACCCAGTTTCCACCAGGTCAAACTGAGGGAAATTTTTACAAAAAACGCACGAGTCTCTTTCGGTCTTCGACAAAAGATGATTAAATGAATACTCACTTATTTTGCATAAACATGCATCGAGAGCGAACGCGGTCTCTAATCAGTCAATCAAGCAGGGTTTTATTTTATGACGACGATTCTCAAGCATCTTCCGGTAGGACAACGTATTGGCATCGCTTTTTCTGGCGGCCTGGATACCAGCGCTGCACTGCTGTGGATGCGCCAAAAGGGAGCGGTTCCGTATGCATATACTGCGAACCTGGGTCAGCCGGATGAGGACGACTATGATGCAATCCCTCGTCGCGCTAAAGAGTATGGTGCAGAGAACGCACGTCTGATTGATTGCCGTAAACAGCTGGTTGCCGAAGGTATCGCGGCTATTCAGTGCGGCGCTTTCCATAACACCACCGGCGGCCTGACCTATTTCAACACGACGCCACTGGGCCGTGCCGTGACTGGCACCATGCTGGTTGCCGCCATGAAAGAAGATGGTGTTAACATCTGGGGCGACGGTAGCACTTATAAAGGTAACGATATCGAACGTTTTTATCGTTATGGTCTGTTGACCAACGCCGAGCTGCAGATTTACAAACCGTGGCTGGATACCGACTTCATCGACGAGCTGGGCGGCCGCCATGAAATGTCCGAGTTTATGATTGCCTGCGGCTTTGACTACAAGATGTCTGTTGAGAAAGCCTACTCTACCGACTCCAACATGCTGGGCGCGACACACGAAGCAAAAGATCTGGAATTCCTTAACTCCAGCGTGAAGATCGTGAACCCAATCATGGGCGTGAAGTTCTGGGACGAGAACGTCAAAATCCAGGCGGAAGAAGTGACTGTCCGCTTCGAGCGCGGCCATCCGGTTGCCCTGAACGGCAAGACCTTCTCTGACGATGTAGAACTGATGCTGGAAGCAAACCGCATCGGCGGCCGTCATGGTCTGGGTATGAGCGATCAGATTGAAAACCGTATCATCGAAGCAAAAAGCCGTGGCATCTACGAAGCACCGGGGATGGCACTGCTGCACATCGCTTACGAACGTCTGCTGACCGGTATTCACAACGAGGACACCATTGAGCAGTATCACTCTCATGGTCGTCAGTTGGGTAAATTGCTGTATCAGGGTCGCTGGTTCGATCCGCAGGCGCTGATGCTGCGTGATGCTCTGCAACGCTGGGTGGCGAGCGCCATCACCGGTGAAGTGACTCTGGAACTGCGTCGCGGTAATGATTACTCCATCCTGAACACCGTGTCTGACAACCTGACCTATAAAGCAGAGCGTCTGACAATGGAAAAAGGCGAATCCGTGTTTTCTCCGGACGACCGTATTGGTCAGCTGACCATGCGTAACCTGGACATCACTGATACCCGTGCGAAGCTGTTCAACTACGTTGAGAATGGCCTGCTCTCTGCCAGTTCCGGTAATGGCCTGCCACAGGTTGAAAACCTGGAACACAGCGATAAGAAGTAATCGCTGATGTGAAATGTAAAAGGCGTCTGATAGACGCCTTTTTTATTTGGGTTTTGGTAGGCCCGGTAAGCGCAACGCCACCGGGCAACACGACGTGTGACGCTGCGCTTACCGGGCCTACAGAAGTTCGGAGACACACCAGAAGTTAGGAGGCACACAATCTACAGACGAAAAAAAAGACGTCTTTCGACGTCTTTCTTCTGGAATATTGGTACCGAGGATGGGACTCGAACCCACAAGCCCGTTAGGGCACTACCACCTCAAGGTAGCGTGTCTACCAATTCCACCACCTCGGTACAGAATACTTAGTGCGGGATATCGCTGGTTGGCTTAGCCGGTGCAGCTGGCTGAGTTTGCTCAGTTTTAGACGGAGCACTCAGATTTTCCCACTCGCTTCCTTTATTGGTCTTGTTGCTGTTGATATTGCCCAGCACCAGACTGATGATGAAGAACAGCGTAGCCAGAATCGCCGTTGTGCGGGTCATGAAGTTCGCAGAACCACTTGAACCGAACAGCGTACCGGAAGCGCCAGCTCCGAAGGAGGCTCCCATATCAGCGCCTTTACCTTGCTGCAGCATGATCAGCGCTACAAGAGCGATGGCTACAATAAGGAAAACAACTAAAAGAGCTTCGTACATAATCAACCTGTTCCTTGCGGATTTGCCGCATACCAATGCTTCGACCAATTAGCAGGATTTTTGTTTCCCACTGAAGCGGGTGTGAATACTAACCAAAGCGAATGACCTTCGCAAGGGCATTTTCGACGCATTGTATCAACTGCGGAAAAAAACAGCAAAAAGCCATTCATCGCTTAAAACAAAGGCGGGAAATGCCGCCTTTTTAAACGTTTAGCATGAACAGCTATGCCGCTTTTACCGCATCAGCAATGCGGTGCGCAAATTCAGTCACCTGTGCTTCGTCTTCACCTTCCACCATTACTCGAATAAGTGGTTCGGTACCGGACTTACGCAGCAGTACGCGACCACGGTTACCGAGCGCGGCTTCAACGTCAGCCATTACTGCTTTCACATTTTCGCTTTCCAGTGGATCGCCATTACCAGCGGTGAAGCGTACGTTGACCAGGATCTGTGGGAACATTTTCATGCCACTGCAGAGGTCGTGCAGGCTCATATGGTTACGCGCCATCGCAGCCACCACCTGGAGGCCCGCCACGATACCGTCTCCGGTAGTGGTTTTGTCCAGCAGGATCACATGGCCTGAGTTTTCTGCACCAATACGCCAGCCCTTCTCCTGCAGTTTTTCCAGTACATAGCGGTCACCCACTTTAGCACGGACAAACGGGATCCCCAGCTGTTTCAGCGCCAGCTCCAGACCCATGTTGCTCATCAGTGTACCGACGGCACCACCGCGCAGCTGACCCTGACGCAGACCTTCACGCGCAATGATATAAAGGATCTGATCGCCATCAACCTTGTTACCTTCGTGGTCAACCATGATCACACGGTCACCGTCACCGTCCAGCGCGATACCCAGGTCAGCTTTTTCTGCCAGAACACGTGCCTGCAGAGCGCGAACGTCTGTCGCCCCCACCTCTTCGTTGATGTTCAGACCATCAGGTTCGCAGCCGATAGTAATCACTTTCGCACCCAGCTCACGGAAGACGTTAGGGGCAATGTGATACGTTGCGCCGTTTGCACAGTCCACCACGATTTTCAGGTGACTCAGGCTCAACTCGTTCGGGAAAGTGCCTTTGCAGAATTCAATGTAGCGACCCGCTGCATCAACAATACGGTTCGCTTTACCCAGTTCGACAGAGTCGACACAGGTGATCTCTTTTTCCATCTCGGCTTCAATCGCTTCTTCCACTTCATCCGGCAGTTTGGTGCCGTCGATGGAGAAGAACTTAATACCGTTGTCATAGAACGGGTTATGCGATGCCGAAATAACAATACCTGCTTCAGCACGGAAGGTACGCGTCAGATACGCAACAGCAGGTGTTGGCATTGGTCCAGTAAAGGAGGCAGAAAGCCCCGCAGCCGCCAGACCCGCCTCCAGTGCAGACTCCAGCATATAACCTGAAATACGGGTGTCTTTACCAATAATAATTTTACGGGAACCATGACGTGCCAGAACCTTACCAGCCGCCCAGCCAAGCTTCAGAACAAAATCAGGGGTGATCGGCGCATCGCCTACGCGGCCACGGATACCATCGGTACCAAAATATTTACGATTACTCATAGCGTTTGTTTTCCTTCGCTGCCAGTGTGGCTTCGACCACACGCATGGCTTCTACTGTTTCTTTGACGTCATGGACACGAATAATGTGCGCTCCCTGCATCGCCGCAATCACCGCGCAGGCCAGGCTGCCGCTAAGACGCTCGCTGGGGCCCACGTTCAGCAACTGCCCAATCATCGATTTTCTCGACATGCCAACCAGTAGCGGCAAGCCGAAGTGGTGAAACTCTGACAAGCGAGCAAGTAGCTCATAGTTGTGAGAGAGATTTTTACCGAAACCGAACCCCGGGTCGAGCAGCAATTTCTCTTTTGCGATTCCAGCACGCTCACAACGTTCAATATGTTCAATAAAGAAGCGATTAACATCAGCAAAGATATCGTTGTACTTAGGTGCATCCTGCATTGTTTTGGGCTGGCCCTGCATGTGCATCAGACAGACTGGTAACCCGGTTTCCGCTGCCGCCTCAATGGCACCAGGCTCGGTAAGCGATCGGATATCATTGATAATGTGAGCACCCACTCTCGCTACTTCACGAATCACTTCTGGCTTAGACGTATCAACAGAGATCCACACTTCAAAACGCTGGGCAATAGCTTCAACCACAGGAACCACGCGAGCCAGCTCCTCCTCCACAGAAACATCCGCCGCACCAGGACGCGTCGATTCGCCCCCCACATCAATGATGGTGGCACCCGCGTTGATCATCAAATTTGCGTGCTTAACCGCATCGATAAGTGTGTTATGCGTGCCGCCGTCAGAGAAGGAGTCAGGCGTAACATTCAGGATACCCATCACATGCGGATGTGAGAGATCGAGATGCGAGTCCTGAGCGAATAGTTTCATGGCGAAATCCCTGGTATCAATATGATTTAACGAAAAAGAAAAACCCCGGAGCAAGCTCCAGGGTTTGAAGTACAGACTAACTCTTCAACAGCAGTGACTTACTTGTCGCCCAACTGTTCTGACATGCTGTTACCCGGGTTCGGCGTATGTGATTCATCAGCCGTACGCGGTGCACGCGGAGTGCCATTGTTGTCAGAATTGTTGGAAGCGCCTGGATCTTCCCAGCCTGCTGGCGGACGCACTTCGCGGCGAGCCATCAGGTCGTCAATCTGTGGTGCATCGATGGTCTCATATTTCATGAGCGCATCTTTCATCGAATGCAGAATATCCATATTGTCGTTCAGGATCTGACGTGCGCGACCGTAGTTACGTTCAATCAGCGCTTTCACTTCCTGGTCGATGATACGAGCAGTCTCATCAGACATATGTTTCGCTTTCGCCACAGAACGACCCAGGAACACTTCGCCCTCTTCCTCTGCATACAGCAGTGGGCCGAGTTTGTCGGAGAAGCCCCATTGGGTCACCATGTTACGCGCCAGGTTCGTCGCCACTTTAATGTCGTTGGACGCACCGGTAGAAACATGTTCCACACCGTAGATAATTTCTTCTGCCAGACGACCACCATACAGGGTCGAAATCTGGCTTTCCAGCTTCTGACGGCTGGCGCTGATGGCATCGCCTTCCGGCAGGAAGAACGTTACGCCCAGCGCACGACCGCGCGGAATAATCGTCACTTTATGCACCGGATCGTGTTCCGGTACCAGACGACCGATAATCGCGTGGCCGGCTTCGTGGTATGCCGTGGATTCTTTCTGCGCTTCCGTCATCACCATAGAGCGTCGTTCCGCACCCATCATGATTTTGTCTTTCGCTTTTTCGAATTCCACCATAGACACGACGCGTTTGTTACCGCGAGCGGCAAACAGTGCAGCTTCGTTGACCAGGTTAGCCAGATCCGCACCGGAGAAGCCCGGGGTACCACGCGCAATAATTGCCGCGTCGATATCTGGAGCCAACGGTACGCGACGCATGTGTACTTTCAGAATCTGTTCACGACCACGAACATCCGGCAGACCAACCACAACCTGACGGTCGAAACGGCCTGGACGCAGCAGGGCTGGGTCAAGTACGTCCGGACGGTTGGTTGCTGCGATAACGATAATACCTTCGTTACCTTCGAAGCCGTCCATTTCAACCAGCATCTGGTTCAGCGTCTGCTCACGTTCATCGTGACCACCGCCCAGACCAGCGCCACGCTGGCGACCGACGGCGTCGATTTCATCGATGAAGATAATGCACGGTGCTGCCTTCTTAGCCTGCTCGAACATGTCACGCACACGAGATGCACCGACACCCACGAACATTTCAACGAAGTCAGAACCTGAAATAGTAAAGAACGGCACCTTCGCTTCACCCGCGATGGCTTTCGCCAGCAGGGTTTTACCGGTACCCGGAGGGCCGACCATCAGAATGCCTTTCGGGATCTTACCGCCCAGTTTCTGGAAACGGCTCGGTTCACGCAAGTATTCTACCAGTTCAGCCACCTCTTCTTTCGCTTCGTCACAACCTGCAACGTCAGCGAACGTGGTCTTGATCTGGTCTTCCGTCAGCATACGCGCCTTGCTCTTACCGAACGACATGGCACCTTTGCCACCACCGCCCTGCATCTGACGCATAAAGAAGATCCAGACGCCAATAAGAAGCAGCATCGGGAACCAGGAGATGAAGATAGAAGCCAACAGGCTTGGCTCTTCTGGCGGCTCACCTACCACCTTGACGTTTTTAGTCAGAAGGTTATCAAGCAGCTTAGGATCGTTCACCGGAATGTAGGTCGTGTAACGGTTACTATCTTTCTTGGTAACGTTGATCTCACGTCCGTTGATACGCGCTTCGCGAACCTGGTCCTGATTGACCTCCTGCAGGAAGGTAGAATAATCCACCTTGCGGCCATTCGACTCGCTGGGCCCAAAGCTCTGGAATACTGACATCAGCACAACGGCAATGACCAGCCAGAGTATTAGGTTTTTCGCCATGTCACTCAAGGGATTAACCTCATATTACAACTGTGTTAAAAACAGCGTCAGGATACTCTAGATCCAGTTTCATTCAAACTTTCGTCTGAAATCCACCGGTTATCATTTTCGCCCGGTCGCTACAATATACACTTCTCGGGAACGCGCCCGGGAAGAGTCCGGCTTACGAACTTTGACCTTCGCAAACAGGGAGCGAATTTCCTTAAGGTACTCCTCGAAACCTTCGCCCTGAAACACCTTCACAACAAAACTACCACCTGGTGCTAGTACATCACGACACATTTCTAACGCCAGTTCCACCAGATACATGGCACGGGGGATATCCACCGCCGGTGTTCCGCACATATTTGGTGCCATATCTGACATGACAACCTGAACTTTACTGTCACCTACGCGATCGAGTAACGCCTTCAGCACTAATTCATCACGAAAATCGCCCTGAAGGAAGTCGACACCAACGATGGGATCCATTGGTAAAAGATCGCATGCGATGATTCGGCCCGTTCCACCGATTTGCGTTACCGCATACTGGGACCATCCCCCAGGTGCGGCACCGAGGTCAACAATCGTCATCCCCGGCTTAAAAAGTTTGTCACTTTGCTGTATTTCATCAAGTTTAAACCAGGCACGGGAACGTAACCCCTTTTTCTGCGCCTGTTGAACATATTTATCGCTAAAGTGTTCCTGAAGCCAGCGGCTGGAGCTGGCAGAACGCTTCTTACCTGTCATTTAACATTTCCGTCCTGGTTCATCGTTGCTTGCCTGTGACGTAAATTTCTACGCAGCTATTTGGCGATATAAGGGAGATGGCGGTAGAATGAACCGTTTTCAATCCCAACGTAAGCAAAAATATACGATGAATCTGAGTACTAAACAAAAACAGCACCTTAAAGGTCTGGCACATCCGCTCAAGCCTGTAGTCATGCTTGGCAACAATGGTTTGACCGAAGGGGTGCTTGCCGAGATTGAACAAGCGCTGGAACACCACGAGCTGATCAAGGTGAAAATTGCCTCTGAAGACAGAGACACGAAGAACTTGATCGTGGAAGCCATCGTGCGCGAAACCGGTGCCTGTAATGTACAGGTCATCGGTAAAACGCTGGTGCTCTATCGCCCATCTAAAGAGCGTAAAATCTCGCTGCCACGCTAAGGATATCCTGAATTAAACACATTTTCTGTGTAAAACGAGGGATTTCTGTCAGCAGGTGAGCAAAATGCCATGCTCCTTGAGTTGATAAAAGGCCGCTATGCGGCCTTTTTCCTTTCTTTACAATGTATCAACATCTTCGTGGAGAAGCGAATTACAGGTACTCGACCTTGATAATTTCGTATTCCACTTCGCCGCCTGGGGTGCGGATGATGACAACATCGTCCTGCTCTTTGCCAATCAGGCCGCGAGCAATTGGTGAGTTCACCGAAATCAGGTTCTGTTTGAAATCAGCTTCATCGTCACCGACGATGCGGTAAGTCTGCTCTTCGTCGTTATCCAGGTTCAGCACGCTAACGGTGGAACCAAAGATCACCCGGCCATTATTTGGCATTTTGGTGATATCGATAACCTGCGCATTGGACAGCTTCGCTTCGATATCTTTAATACGCCCTTCACAGAAGCCCTGCTGCTCGCGCGCGGCGTGGTATTCAGCATTTTCTTTCAGGTCGCCATGCTCACGCGCATCCGCGATAGCGGCGATGATTTCAGGGCGACGAACGGATTTCAGGAAATCCAGCTCTTCGCGCAGTTTTTCGGCACCACGTAAGGTCATCGGAATAGCTTGCATTTGTTATACCTCTTAAACATTCCTGTTGGGAGCAGCGTCACCTGCTCCGGCTCCTGTCCCCATGAACATCAAACCATGAGCAAGCCAGAAGCAAAAAGAAAACCGACCCGGAAGCAACGCCCCAGGCCAGCAGCAATTTTCAATTTGATATGCATTTTACCGCGAAGTTCACTATGGGTCATCGTTTACTTTGCAGTGCCATGCACCGTAGTATGACGGTTTGTTTTCGGGTTGTTAGCGCGAGATTATGCGATTTTCCAGATTTATCATCGGATTGACTACCAGTATAACGTTCAGTGCTCAGGCCGCGAATGTCGATGAGTACATTAATCAGCTGCCCGCAGGGGCTAACCTTGCCCTGATGGTGCAGAAGGTCGGGGCGCAGACGCCAGAGATTGACTACCACAGTCAACAGATGGCGCTGCCTGCCAGTACTCAGAAGGTGATCACTGCACTCGCCGCCCTGCTCCAGCTTGGGCCTGATTTCCGGTTTACCACCACCCTTGAAACCAAAGGTAACGTCACGGGTGGCGAACTGAAAGGCGATCTTATCGCCCGCTTCGGGGGTGACCCGACGTTGAAGCGCCAGGATATCCGCAGCATGGTGGCGGTATTGAAAAAATCTGGCGTGCAGAAGATCGACGGTAATGTGTTGATCGACACCTCCATTTTTGCCAGCCACGATAAAGCCCCTGGCTGGCCGTGGAACGACATGACGCAGTGCTTTAGCGCACCGCCAGCGGCTGCCATTATTGACCGTAACTGCTTCTCCGTTTCGCTTTACAGCGCCCCAAAACCGGATGACTTAGCGTTTATCCGTGTGGCGTCCTACTACCCGGTGACGATGTTTAGCCAGGTACGTACGCTGGCAAAAGGCTCACCGGATGCACAGTATTGTGAGCTGGACGTGGTGCCAGGCGATCTTAACCGCTTCACGCTTACCGGTTGCCTGACGCAGCGCGCCGATCCACTGCCGCTGGCCTTTGCGATACAGGATGGGGCAAGTTACGCCGGGGCCATTCTCAAGGATGAACTGAAGCAGGCGGGGATCACCTGGTCCGGTACCCTGCTCCGCCAGACGCAGGTCAATCAACCCGGCACGGTTATCGCCAGCAACCAGTCTGCGCCATTGCACGATTTGCTCAAGATTATGCTGAAAAAGTCGGATAACATGATTGCCGACACGGTGTTCCGCATGATTGGTCACGCACGTTTCGGCGTTCAGGGAACCTGGCGCGCAGGGTCCGACGCAGTACGGCAGATCCTGCGTCAGCAGGCAGGGATCGATCTGGGTAACACTATCGCCGTCGATGGTTCCGGGTTATCACGCCATAATTTGATTTCCCCGGCGACCATGATGCAAGTGCTTCAGTACATTGCACAACATGACACTGAGCTAAACTTTATTTCAATGCTACCACTTGCCGGACACGATGGTTCACTTCAGTACCGTGCCGGGCTTCACGCCGCCGGTGTGGATGGCAAAGTCTCAGCCAAAACAGGTTCACTGCAGGGGGTTTACAACCTTGCGGGCTTCATCACCACCGCCAGCGGGCAACGTATGGCATTCGTGCAGTATCTTTCCGGCTATGCCGTCGAACCGACTGACCAGCGCAACCGACGCATCCCGTTGGTACGATTCGAAAGCAGGCTTTATAAGGACATTTATCAGAATAACTAGCGATGAAACTACTCATAGTTGAAGACGATCTGTTATTACAGGAAGGGCTGGCGCTGGCGCTGGCCAATGAAGGATATGCGCTCGACTGTGCCGCCACGGCGGCAGAAGCAGATGCCCTGATTCAGAGCGGTGAATATAGCCTGGTGATCCTCGATTTAGGTTTACCCGATAAAGATGGTGCCTCATTACTGAACCAGTGGCGACGCCGCGGTATCGCCAACCCAGTGTTGATCCTCACGGCGCGTGATTCCATCGAAGATCGTATTAACGGCCTTGATTCCGGTGCGGATGATTATCTGGTGAAACCTTTCGTCCTTGCAGAGCTTCAGGCACGCGTGCGGGCACTGATCCGCCGCTACCAGGGACATAGTGATAACTTACTAACCGACGGTGATATTACGCTGAATCTGCAAACCCAGCAGGTGCTACGCAAATCGCTGCCTGTCGAAGTCACCCCAAAAGAGTTCGCCCTGCTTACACGCCTGATCATGCGTAGCGGGCAAACGGTACACCGTGAAACCCTGCAACAGGATATCTACTCCTGGCAGGACGATCCGGGGTCAAATACCCTCGAAGTTCACATTCATAACCTGCGCCGTAAGCTTGGTAAAGATCGAATTAAAACCGTCCGTGGCGTTGGCTACCGTCTGGAGAGCCAGAAATGAACAGCATGCGTCGGCGATTGATGATTTTGCTGGCGGTGATCTTACTGTTTTTCCAGCTGATAAGCGTGGTCTGGCTGTGGCATGAAAGCCGCGAACAGATTAGCTTTCTGGTGAGCGAAACGTTATCGGCAAAAGCGCGTAACAACCATGTCGAGAAAGAGATCCGCGAAGCGATTGCCTCGCTTCTGGTGCCTTCTCTGGTGATGGTGGGCTTTACCCTGTTCTTCTCATTCTGGGCCGTCACCCTGATAACCCAGCCGCTGAATAAACTGCGTGCCAGCCTGGCTAACCGTTCGGCGGATAATCTTACCCCGCTGCCGATGTATTCCGATATGGAAGAGATTGGCGCGGTGACGACGTCGCTGAATCAGCTGCTCGCCAGACTGGATAACACCATCCAGCAGGAGCGCCTCTTCACGGCAGACGCCGCTCACGAGTTGCGAACACCTCTCGCCGGAATCAGGCTACATCTGGAATTAATGGCTCAGTCGGGCTCACCGCAGGCCAATGCGTTGATTAGCCGGATCGATCAGTTGATGCACACCGTTGAACAACTGCTGATGCTGGCACGTGCCGGGCAGGCGCTGGCAAGCGGTCACTACGAAACCGTCAACTGGACAGACAGCATCATTGTTCCACTCAGCCTTGAGCATGAAGCTAAAGAACATACGGTGATATGGCCGGACAAAAGTCCACTGACGGTTCAGGGTGACACGGTACTTCTGCGCCTGATGCTGCGCAATCTGCTGGAGAATGCCACACGCTATAGCCCGACAGGCACAACCATTGAAGTGAAATTAATGGAGCATGATGGCGGTACGCAGGTCATCGTTGTCGATCAAGGGCCTGGCATTGATGAGGCACACCGACAGTCAATCACTGAACCATTCCGTCGTCTCGATCAGCGCTACGGTGGCAGCGGGCTGGGGCTGAGTATTGTGCAACGCATCGTTCAGCTTCACCACGGCAAATTGACGCTTGAGAACGGTGTTGAAGGTGGCTTAATCGCCAGTTGCTGGTTACCCGCGACATTAAGTTAAAAAAAAGCCCCCTTCGCAGGGGGCCTTCCACAGGTATTAGTGCTTGTAGATGAACTCGACACCTTCTTCGTCGTCTTCATCCCAGTCATCATCCCAGTCTTCGTCTTCTTCCGCTTCCATCTCTTCGAGCTGTTCACGGTGGTAGTCATCCCACATGAATTCGACTTTCTCAGGCTGTTTCGCTTCTTCCGCCTGAACAATTGGGTTCTCGATGATGAAGGTCATCACATCCCAGCAGAGATCTTTCACGCCAACCTGGCTTGCTGCGGAGATCAGGTAGTATTTATCTTCCCAACCCATCGCTTCAGCAATCGCTTTCGCTTTGGCCTCAGCTTCAGCTTTATCCATCAGGTCAATCTTGTTGAAGACCAGCCAGCGCGGCTTGTTCGCCAGTTTTTCGCTGTATTTCTCCAGCTCGCCGATGATAATGCGGGCGTTTTCCACCGGATCAGAACCGTCGATTGGATCGATATCAATGAGGTGCAACAGTACGCGGCAGCGCTCAAGGTGTTTCAGGAAGCGAATACCCAGGCCGGCACCTTCCGCTGCACCTTCGATAAGGCCCGGGATATCGGCAACCACGAAGCTCTTCTCGTTATCCATACGGACAACGCCCAGGCTCGGTACCAGCGTGGTGAACGGATAATCCGCCACTTTTGGTTTGGCTGCAGAAACAGCACGAATAAACGTCGATTTACCCGCGTTTGGCATGCCCAGCATACCAACGTCAGCCAACAGCATCAGCTCCAGCTGCAGGTCACGCTTATCGCCAGGTGTCCCCATCGTTTTCTGACGCGGGGTACGGTTAACGGAAGATTTGAAACGGCTGTTACCCAGACCGTGCCAGCCACCTTTAGCCACCATCAGGCGCTGACCGTGTTTGGTCATGTCACCCATCGTTTCGCCCGTGCCCTGATCGATCACACGTGTTCCAACCGGAACCTTAATGGTCACGTCTTTGCCACGCTTACCAGTACAGTCACGGCTCTGGCCGTTCTGGCCACGTTCAGCACGGAAGGATTTTTCAAAACGGTAGTCGATCAGCGTGTTGAGGTTCTCATCCGCCTCCAGCCACACGTCACCACCATCGCCACCGTCGCCGCCATCAGGGCCGCCACGAGGAATATATTTTTCACGACGGAAGCTTACGCAACCATTGCCGCCATCACCTGCTACGACCAGGATCGTTGCTTCATCAACAAACTTCATTTTACTCTCCGTAACTCATTCGCCTGAGCGGGGGACTCTATTACTACCGCTTCATTTTTGCGCCAACGCCCCCAGAGACGATGACCAATGGCGGAATACATCGCGCCCGCAACCACGACAAACGCACCGAGATAACCCAACAGGTTGAGCATCGGTCTGACGAAAACATCGGGCCAGGCCATTGATAACAAATCTGAAAATAACAGCGTAAACAGCGGAGTCAGCGTGATTAATGCGCTCACCTGTGCTGCCTGCCAGCGCGCCATTGCTTCGGCCAGCGCACCATAACCGACCAGCGTATTCAGCCCACAAAAAATAAGGCACGCCAGTTGCCAGTCGCTGAGCTGGGTAATGACTCCCGGCTTCGCTAAAGGCAGTAATGCAACTGTACACAAAGTGTACAGCAAAAAGAGGATCTGCTGTGAAGCCAGACGACGCAATAACACCTTTTGTGCAACGCCGTAGCTCACCCAGACCGTTGCTGCTCCCACACCGAAAATCACACCCCAGGTGTAATCCGTCAGGCGGGTAAAAATCTCTATCAGGCTGGTGTTGAAGAACATCACCAGACCACAGAGCAGCATGCTCGCCCCGATAACCTGTGTACCTCGCATCTTCTCCTTCAGGATAAAGACGCTGGCAACCATCATGCCGACCGGTGAAAGCTGACCAATCACCTGCGACGCCGTGGGGCTGAGATATTGCAGGGAAGAACTGAAGAGAATGAAGTTGCCGAAAAGGCCTCCCGTCGCGATGGCCAGTAATACCAGCCAGCGTGGCTTACGGAAGATCCGCAAGGGTGGAAGCTTACCTTTGACAGCCAGGATCGTACCGAGGCCAATGCTTGCCATCAGAAAGCGATAAAAGACCACCGTCGGCGGCTCCATCACTTCCAGTACCTGCTTCATTGCAATTGGCAGCGCACCCCAGCACATTGCGGTAGTGAGCGCCAAAAGAATACCAATGCCGGCCTGCTGCTTCATGCCCGTTTTCCCTACAGAAAATTTTCCGGGTTTCCAATGTAAAAAGCCCCGCAACACGTTGCGGGGCTTTAATCCGTTACCGGACCGAGAAAACCTTACTCAGCAACGATGCTGATGTATTTACGGTTGTTCGGGCCTTTAACTTCAAATTTCACTTTACCGTCTGCTTTAGCAAACAGAGTGTGGTCACGACCGCAACCTACGTTGTTGCCAGCGTGGAATTTGGTACCACGTTGACGAACGATGATGCTACCCGCCAGAACGGATTCGCCACCGAAACGCTTAACGCCCAGGCGTTTAGCTTCTGAATCGCGACCGTTACGTGTGGAGCCGCCAGCCTTTTTATGTGCCATTTAAATCTCTCCTCAGGTCTTAGGCGCTGATGCCAGTAATTTTCACATCAGTGAACCACTGACGGTGGCCCTGCTGCTTACGGTAGTGTTTACGACGACGAAACTTAACGATTTTAACTTTCTCGCCACGACCGTGAGCAACAACTTCAGCTTTGATAACGCCGCCATCAACGAAAGGAACGCCGATTTTGACTTCTTCACCGTTTGCGATCATCAGAACTTCAGCGAACTCAACAGATTCGCCAGTTGCGATGTCCAGCTTTTCCAGGCGAACGGTCTGACCTTCGCTTACTCGGTGTTGTTTACCACCACTTTGGAAAACCGCGTACATATAAACTCCGCTTCCGCGCACATCCTCGTATGAATCAGAGTGCGCTATAAATATTCACAATAGGGCGCGAATATTACGCAAAACGCGAGCCTTTGACAAGTGCTACCGTCAATACATGAAGAAAAAAAACACAACACGTACGGTAACGTTTATCTGAGCCGTTTTTTCAGTACAATCAGCAATACTATTGATAAACCGAAACCCTTTGTTACCCCATTGAAGATGGGATAAACAGGATAAAAAGCCCGGCTTTTGCGATGAATTTAGAAAAAATCAACGAGTTAACCGCGCAAGATATGGCGGGTGTAAATGCAGCAATCCTGGAGCAACTCAACTCTGACGTTCAGCTGATCAACCAGCTGGGCTATTACATCGTCAGCGGCGGCGGCAAACGCATTCGCCCGATGATTGCCATTCTGGCTGCCAGAGCCGTTGGCTACCAGGGAAATGCGCACGTCACTATTGCAGCACTGATCGAATTTATCCACACCGCAACGCTTCTTCACGACGACGTCGTAGATGAATCCGACATGCGTCGTGGCAAAGCCACGGCAAATGCCGCCTTTGGCAACGCAGCCAGCGTTCTGGTGGGGGATTTTATCTATACCCGCGCCTTCCAGATGATGACCAGCCTCGGTTCGCTGAAGGTGCTGGAAGTGATGTCTGAAGCCGTTAACGTCATCGCCGAAGGCGAAGTGCTGCAGCTGATGAACGTCAACGATCCGGATATTACCGAAGAGAACTACATGCGCGTGATCTACAGCAAGACAGCGCGCTTGTTTGAAGCGGCGGCTCAGTGCTCCGGTATTCTGGCAGGTTGCACAGAGGCACAGGAAAAAGGGCTGCAGGACTATGGCCGCTATCTTGGCACCGCGTTCCAGTTGATTGACGATTTACTGGATTACAGCGCCGATGGCGAAACACTCGGTAAAAACGTGGGTGATGACCTGAACGAAGGTAAGCCAACCCTGCCGCTGCTGCATGCAATGCGCAATGGTTCACCTGAACAGGCCAAAATGATCCGTGAGGCTATCGAGCAGGGAAATGGTCGACATCTTCTGGAACCGGTACTGGAAACAATGGCTATCTGCGGGTCGCTGGAGTGGACACGCCAGCGTGCTGAAGAAGAGGCCGATAAAGCCATTGCGGCTCTTCAGGTCATTCCAGACAGCCCGTGGCGTGATGCTCTCATTGCGCTAGCCCACATTGCCGTCCAGCGCGATCGCTAACCTCTCCTCTTCTCCCCGTATCAATACGGGGAGATTCCAATAAACGTCAATAAATTCCATATTCATGTTAAATCATCGGCTTACATGCCGCATGAATAAAGCCATGTCATATTCTGAATATTGCTTCCAGTAACGCGAACTTTTTAGAACCAATGTTCGAAATGCGTATAGTACCCCTGTCGTTTCAGGAGAAATGACGTGGGTGAATACGAACATAAGGACAGCTTTATGGATACGAAATTTATCGACTGGCATTCCGCAGATATCATTGCGGCACTGCGTAAAAAAGGAACATCGCTTGCAGCAGAGTCACGCCGCAGTGGCTTAAGCTCTTCCACTCTGGCAAATGCGCTGACCCGTCCGTGGCCCAAGGGTGAATTGATTATTGCAACGGCGCTGGAAACACACCCGTGGATAATCTGGCCGTCGCGCTACCACGATCCCATTACCCATGAATTTATTGACAGAACACGCATGATTCGCCAGAAAAAAACGAAAGGAGAGCAGCCGGTGTAATGCTCTTTTTTTGACAGGAATAGCAACCCCCCGGTCATTTCTGGCAGGGGGCTGCCGGAACGATTACTCGCCCTTCACACGCTCGATATTCGCACCCAGCGCGCGCAGTTTGTCTTCGATACGCTCATAGCCACGATCGATGTGGTAGATACGATCAACAACCGTCGTCCCTTCCGCGATACAGCCTGCCAGCACAAGGCTTGCTGACGCACGCAGATCGGTTGCCATCACCTGTGCGCCAGACAGTTTTTCTACGCCGTGGCAGATCACGGTGTTGCTTTCGATTTCTGCATGCGCGCCCATACGGATCAGTTCCGGTACGTGCATAAAGCGGTTTTCGAAGATGGTCTCCGTGATCACACCAGTACCTTCAGCCACCAGGTTCAACAGGGTGAACTGCGCCTGCATATCGGTCGGGAAGGCCGGATGTGGAGCCGTGCGAACGGTAACCGCTTTCGGGCGCTTGCCGTGCATGTCCAGGCTGATCCAGTCTTCTCCGGTCTCAATATCTGCACCGGCTTCACGCAGTTTTGCCAGTACGGCATCCAGAGTGTCAGGCTGTGCATTACGGCACACAATTTTGCCGCCAGAAATGGCTGCAGCCACCAGGAAGGTACCGGTTTCGATACGGTCTGGCAGAACGCGGTACACACCGCCACCCAGGCGCTCAACGCCTTCGATGGTGATACGGTCAGTACCCTGGCCAGAGATCTTCGCCCCCAGCGCGATAAGGAAGTTGGCGGTATCCACAATTTCCGGCTCGCGAGCAGCGTTCTCGATGATGGTGGTACCTTCTGCCAGCGTCGCCGCCGACATGATGGTGACGGTTGCGCCAACGCTTACCTTGTCCATGACAATGTGTGCGCCTTTCAGACGGCCATTAACGGACGCTTTAACGTAACCTTCTTCGAGTTTGATCTCTGCGCCCAGTTTTTCCAGGCCAAAGATATGCAGGTCAACCGGACGCGCGCCGATAGCACAGCCCCCCGGCAGAGAGACCTGACCCTGACCAAAACGCGCCACCAGCGGGCCCAGCGCCCAGATGGATGCACGCATGGTTTTTACCAGGTCGTACGGTGCAGAGAAGTTGTTAACGTTGCTGGCATCAATCCAGACGGAACCGTTGCGCTCGACTTTGGTACCCAGTTGACCAAGCAGTTTCATGGTCGTGTCGATATCTTTCAGCTTTGGTACGTTCTGAATTTCTACCGGCTCTTCCGCGAGCAACGCAGCGAAGAGGATTGGCAGCGCGGCATTTTTTGCGCCAGAAATTGTGACTTCGCCCTGGAGGCGAGTAGGCCCCTGTACACGAAATTTGTCCATGTAATTGCTCTCTTATAAATTCAACCGTGCTGCGGGCGCATCGCCCCCAGCTCAAAAACCATTTAGTTTGCGATCGCGTGCCCACTCTTGTGGGGTGAACGCTTTGATCGACAGGGCGTGGATGCGGTTATCTGCAATGTATTCCATCAGCGGCGCGTAAACAGCCTGCTGCTTCTTCACACGGCTCATACCGTCGAACATCTCACCCACAGCAATAACCTGGAAGTGACTGCCATCGCCAGTGACGTGGGCTTCCTGAAGGGAGAGTGCATTCATCAGCACTGTCTGGATTTCATGATTTTCCATGGGCTCTTAATCATCTGATAGTGAAAACAAGCCAAACATCTTAGAGCAAAGTGGCGTTGTCTTAAACAAGCAAAAAGCCCCGACGGTGAAACTGCCAGGGCTTGCGGAAGTAACGTACTGAAAAAATTAGTGAGGTAACAGCTCTTCAGATAAATTGTAGAGCTGTGCCAGGGTCACGACATTATCGCTCGCGCCAGCCAACGTGACGTTGGCTCCCTGCTTTTTCCCCACGGCAACAAGATGGATGAGCAGCGCAATGCCTGCCGTATCGACCCGCGTAACGTCGCTTAAATCAATCTGTGTAACGCCCTGCATGGCTTCGTGGCGCTTATCCCATAAAGGGTTCAGCAGATCCTGGTCAAGCTCACCAGACAGCGTTAACACTTCGCCTTCACGCGACCAGCTAAGTTGCTGTGACATTACTTTTTCTCGTCCAGAGAAATTTTCTGACGAGAGATAGACTGCAGCTGTGCGGTCAGGCCATCAATGCCTTTGGTGCGCAGCAGGTCGCTCCACTCGTTCTGCTTAGTCGTGATCATGCTCACCCCTTCGGCAATCATGTCATACGCCTGCCAGTTTCCGGTCTGGCTGTTTTTACGCCACTGGAAGTCCAGGCGAACCGGTGGACGGCCATTAGGATCCAGGATGGTCACGCGGATAGGAATAATGGTCGCACCACCCAGCGGTTGCTCCGGGGCAATCTGGTAGGTCTGACCGTGATACATCGCCAGTGCCTGGCCGTATGCCTGTTTCAGGTATTCGTGGAATGCAGCAAAGTAGGCATCACGCTGCGCAGGGGTGGCATCTTTGTAGTAACGGCCCAGTACCAGTGCGCCTGCATATTTGATCTGCACATATGGCAGCAATTCCTGATCGACTACATCACGCAGATAGTCAGGATTTGCACGAATTTTAGGTTGTTCATTTTTAAGACGATCGAAGGTTTTCTTCGCGGCCTCGTCCATCAGTTTGTACGGGTTGCTCTGATCCGCAGCATGTACTGCGGTGAGAGGGGCAATGACCAGCATGGCAACCATTAACAGTCGTTTAAACATGAATCACTTCTCCTGGTATTAATTGGTCGCGCCTGGGGTCGGCTCGACGTTGGTATGGTCTTTCCCCTGTGCAGGGGTAGCATCAGACGTTTTATCTTCCCCTTTACCGCTGTAAAGGAACTGACCAATCATATCCTCCAGCACCATCGCTGACTTCGTATCCTGGATCACGCTACCGTCTTTAAGAATAGTCGTCCCCAGTTCTGGATCTTCAAAACCAATGTTAAGAGCCAGATATTGCTCGCCCAACAGACCAGAAGTACGAATGGAAAGAGAGCTGGTATCCGGGATATGGTTATAGCGCTCTTCGATATCCATCGCGACACGCGGCAGATAGGTTTTCTCATCAAGCGTAATGTCCGCAACGCGGCCAATCACCACACCGCCAACGCGTACTGGTGAGCGTGCTTTCAGGCCACCGATATTATCGAAAGTGGCATAGACACGGTAAGTCGGCTCAGTACGGATAGACGTAATATCCGCTGCTCTCAGGCAGATAAACAGAGCGGCCAGCAGTGCCAGCAGCAGGAACACGCCGACCCAAATTTCATTTTTTCTCGTTTGCATGAACTCAATTCCCAAACATCAGTGCGGTGAGCACAAAATCCAGACCCAGTACGGCCAGTGACGAATGAACGACAGTACGTGTAGTTGCACGGCTAATGCCCGCCGACGTCGGAATAGCATCGTAACCATTAAACAATGCAATCCAGGTGACCGTAATGGCAAATACCACGCTCTTAATCAGACAGTTAACCAGATCCTTTCTCAGGTCGATGGCGTCCTGCATGGCAGACCAGAAGAACCCGGCATCAATGCCTTTCCAGTGCACACCAACCAGCGAACCGCCCCAGATCCCCACGGCAACAAAGAGGACAGTCAGTAACGGCAATGAGATAACACCGGCCCAGAAACGTGGCGAGATCACGCGACGCAGCGGATCGACCGCCATCATCTCCATACTGGAAAGCTGCTCGGTCGCGCGCATCAGGCCAATTTCTGCGGTTAAGGCCGACCCTGCTCGCCCGGCAAACAGCAATGCGGCAACAACCGGCCCCAGCTCACGCAGTAGCGAAAGTGCCACCAGCATCCCGAGACTGGTTTCTGCACTGTAGGTCGTCAGCACAAGATAACCCTGCAGCCCAAGCACCATGCCGATAAACAGACCGGAAACAATGATGATGAGCATCGACAACACGCCGACGTTATAGAGCTGTCGCACCAGTAAAGGTGCGTGCTTACGAAATTCCGGCTTGCCGACCAGCGCGTTGAATAACATCAATCCGGCACGCCCGAACGTCCTGATGGTTTTTATGCCACGGTGTCCAAGAGCGGCCAACGCATTTAACAGCATGAGTGGCTTAACTCCCTATTCCCAATAAATCGTCACGATAGTCACCCGCGGGATAACGGAACGGTACAGGCCCATCCGCAATACCGTCCAGGAACTGCCGCACTTGCGGATCGCAATTTTCCTGCAACGCCTGAGCGCTGCCATGCGCGACGATCCTTTTGTCTGCCACAATGTAGGCATAGTCGGCAATACTCAACACTTCCGGCACATCGTGAGAAACCACGATACAGGTAACGCCGAGCGCGCTGTTCAGTTCAGAAATGAGCTTCACCAGCACGCCCATCGTGATAGGATCCTGTCCGACAAACGGCTCGTCGAACATGATTAAATCGGGTTCTAATGCAATGGCTCGTGCCAGCGCAGCGCGGCGCGCCATACCACCGGAAAGCTCTGATGGCATCAGCTTCGCGGCTCCCCGCAGCCCCACAGCTTCAAGCTTCATCATCACCGTGCTTTTCAGTAGCTCGGGCGGCAAATGGGTATGCTCACGCAGTGGGTAAGCCACGTTATCAAAGACATTCATATCGGTGAACAGTGCCCCCGACTGAAAAAGCATACTCATGCGCTTGCGGACAGTATACAGACGCGAGCGAGACATCTCCGGGATGTTTTCACCGTCGAAGAGAATTTCACCGCTATCCGGTGGAATTTGCCCGCCAATAAGACGCAGCAAAGTCGTTTTACCGATCCCTGATGGCCCCATGATAGCGGTTATCTTACCACGCGGGACCGTCAGCGAAATATCATCAAATATCAATCGGTTGGCACGAGAAAAACTCACACCACGTACGTCGACTAAATTCGCCATCGTTTGGCTCATTTATGGTTCCTTTCTTGCCCGACTCCACGCTGAGCATGAAGCTTAAATCAGCCCTAAACTCAGCATTTTTACAGAATATTAGCCGTTGAGGTTAGCGAAAGCTGGCATTTGTTTTACTTTTCCGGCGCATAAAGTCAAAATTAGGAATTCGTTACGCCTCAGACGCTATGCAACGCCAACAATTCCTGCGCGGTGGACCGGCGAGTATACCTGAAGAAAGGACTTTTGATGCTTTTAGCAACAGCACTGTTAATAATTGGTTTACTTTTGGTGGTCTACAGTGCTGACCGTTTGGTGTTTGCTGCATCTATCCTGTGTCGACTGATTGGCGTGCCACCTATTGTCATTGGGATGACCGTTGTCAGTGTCGGAACATCACTTCCTGAAATTATCGTTTCTGTCACAGCATCGCTGCATGATCAGGCAGACCTGGCTATCGGCACTGCGATTGGCTCCAACATCGTCAACATTCTCCTTATTCTGGGCTTAGCGGCGCTGCTGCATCCATTTCGCGTGCATTCTGATGTTCTGCGTCGTGAATTGCCGCTAATGTTAATCGTAAGCCTGCTGGCAGGCTGCGTATTTTATGATGGCGTACTGAGCTACAGTGACGGCATTTTTTTGCTGGCGCTGGCCGTCATATGGTTGCTTTATATTGTGAAAATCGCCCGTCAGGCTGAAAAGCAAGGCCATGACAGCCTGACACGTGAGCAAATTGCCGAACTCCCGCGTGAAGGTACACTGCCTGTCGCACTCCTCTGGCTTGGTGTCGCGCTGATCATTATGCCAATGGCTACGCGCATGGTGGTAGATAACGCGACGGTGCTGGCGAACTATTTCGCCATGAGCGAACTCACCATCGGTCTGACCGTCATTGCCATCGGAACCAGTCTGCCGGAGCTGGCCACGGCCATCGCCGGCGCACGGAAAGGTGAAGACGATATCGCGATTGGCAATATCATTGGTTCAAACATTTTTAACATCGCCATCGTGATGGGCCTGCCAGCCCTGATAACGCCAGGACCCTTTAACCCCCTGGCCTTCTCGCGCGATTACGGTGTGATGTTGCTGGTCAGCGTTATTTTTGCTCTGCTCTGCTGGCGGCGACAACGACAGATCGGCAAAGGCGCAGGTGCGCTGCTGACAGGTGGATTTATCGTATGGATGGCGATGCTGTACTGGCTTTCGCCTCTTCTCTCTGGGTAAAACGGAAACGTATTATGTCGCAAGTAGAATTGCAGCCGGGTTTTGACTTTCAGAAAGCAGGCAAAGATGTTCTGGAGATTGAACGTGAAGGTCTGGCGCAGTTAGATCAGTACATTAACCAGGACTTTAGTCAGGCATGTGAGAAGATGTTCTACTGTGCCGGTAAAGTTGTGGTGATGGGAATGGGCAAGTCCGGCCATATTGGACGCAAAATGGCAGCGACGTTTGCCAGCACGGGAACCTCCTCCTTCTTTGTTCACCCGGGGGAAGCCGCGCACGGTGACCTGGGCATGGTAACGCCACAGGATGTCGTTATTGCGCTGTCGAACTCTGGTGAATCCAATGAGATCCTGGCGCTGATCCCGGTACTGAAGCGCCTGCAGGTTCCCCTGATTTGCATGACCAGCCGCCCCGAAAGCAGCATGGCGCGCGCTGCAGATATTCATCTGTGCGTCAAAGTTCCCAAAGAAGCCTGCCCGCTTGGCCTTGCGCCAACGTCCAGCACCACGGCGGCGCTGGTCATGGGTGATGCGCTTGCCGTTGCGCTGCTGGAAGCGCGTGGTTTTACCCCTGAAGATTTCGCGCTTTCCCATCCTGGCGGTGCGCTGGGGCGTAAGCTGCTGCTGCGGGTTAACGACATTATGCATACTGGCGATGAGATCCCTCACGTCAGTAAAGCGGCCTCCCTGCGCGATGCGCTGCTGGAAATCACCCGTAAAAATCTGGGTATGACGGTGGTGTGCGACGACCTGATGAAAATTCAGGGAATTTTCACCGACGGCGACTTACGCCGCGTGTTCGATATGGGTGTCGACGTCCGCACGCTCGGGATCGCCGATGTCATGACCCCAGGCGGCATCCGCGTTCGCCCTGGCACCCTGGCAGTGGATGTGCTGAACCTGATGCAGTCCCGTCATATCACCTCAGTCATGGTTGCCGATGGCGACCAATTGCTGGGTGTGGTACATATGCATGATCTGCTGCGCGCAGGCGTAGTGTAATGAAGGATAAGACAATGAGTAATGCGGGTGCATCCCTTGCAACCTGTTATGGCCCGGTCAGTACCCATATGATGGCGAAGGCAGAAAATATTCGTCTGCTCATCCTCGATGTGGATGGCGTACTCTCCGACGGTCTGATTTATATGGGCAATAATGGTGAAGAGCTGAAAGCGTTTAACGTTCGCGACGGCTACGGCATTCGCTGTGCGCTGACGTCGGGTATCGAAGTTGCCATCATCACCGGGCGGAAAGCTAAACTTGTAGAAGACCGCTGTGAAACGTTAGGCATTACCCATCTTTACCAGGGACAATCCGACAAGGTGGCAGCCTTCAATGACTTACTGGGAAAACTGGCTATTGCTCCGGAAAACGTGGCCTATGTCGGGGACGATCTGATTGACTGGCCGGTCATGGCTGAAGTCGGCCTGAGTATCGCGGTTGCGGATGCGCATCCGCTGCTGATCCCGCGAGCTGACTACGTCACCCATATCAACGGTGGCCGGGGTGCTGTACGTGAAGTCTGCGATCTGCTTCTGCTGGCGCAGGGCAAGCTTGATGAGGCCAAAGGGCAATCGATATGAGTAAAACCAGACGTTGGGTTATCATTCTGCTTTCGCTTGTCGCACTGGTACTGATTGGCGTGAACCTTGCCGATCGTGACGATACACAAACGGAAGTGGTCAATACTAACGATCCAACCTATAAAAGCGATCACAGCGACACCGTGGTCTACAGCCCGGAAGGTGCGCTGAACTATCGCCTGATTGCCCAGCATGTTGAATATTTTTCAAATGACGGTATTTCGTGGTTTACCCAGCCAGTCATGACGACGTTTGATACTGACAAAGTTCCGACGTGGTCAATTAAGTCAGACCGGGCAAAACTGACAAATGACCGTATGCTTTACCTGTATGGCCACGTTGAAGTCAACGCCCTGACCGCTGACTCGCAACTACGCAAAATTACGACAGATAATGCCCAAATCAACCTGGTGACCCAGGACGTGACTTCGCAGGATCTGGTCACATTGTATGGCACAACATTTAATTCCAGCGGTCTGAGAATGCGCGGGAACTTACGCAGCAAAAATGCCGAGCTGATTGAAAAGGTTAGAACCTCCTATGAAATTCAAAACAAACAAACTCAGCCTTAAAGTAATTATCGCCAGTGCGATGCTGGCAGCCAGTCTTCCCGCGCTTGCTGTGACTGGCGATACCGAACAGCCAATCCATATCGAATCCGACACGCAGTCGCTCGATATGCAGGGTAACGTCGTCACCTTTACGGGCAACGTCGTAATGACCCAGGGCACCATCAAAATTAACGCCGACAAAGTGGTTGTCACCCGTCCTGGCGGTGAGCAAGGCAAAGAAATTATTGATGGCTATGGCAACCCGGCCACCTTCTATCAGATGCAGGACAGCGGTAAGCCGGTAAAAGGTCATGCCACACATATGCACTATGAGCTGGCGAAGGATCTTGTCATCCTGACCGGTAATGCCTACCTGGAACAGCTGGACAGCAATATCACCGGTGACCAGATCACCTATCTGGTGAAAGAGCAAAAAATGCAGGCTTCCAGCGAGAAAGGCAAACGCGTAACCACCGTGCTTGTTCCATCGCAGCTGCAGGACAAAGGTAAGGGCCAGGCCCCGGCACAGAAGAAGAGTAACTAATTCGTTATGGCAACATTAACTGCAAAAAATCTCGCGAAAGCCTATAAGGGCCGCCGTGTCGTGGAAGATGTCAGTCTGACCGTCAACTCCGGCGAAATCGTTGGCCTGCTCGGCCCAAACGGTGCGGGTAAAACCACGACTTTCTACATGGTTGTTGGCATTGTGCCGCGTGATGCTGGCAACATTGTCATTGATGACGAAGACATCAGCCTTCTGCCACTGCATGCGCGCGCGCGTCGCGGTATCGGCTATCTGCCTCAGGAAGCCTCCATTTTCCGCCGTCTGAGCGTTTTCGATAACCTGATGGCGGTACTGCAAATTCGCGACGACCTGACCAGCGAACAGCGTCAGGATCGCGCGAATGAACTGATGGAAGAATTTCACATTGAGCACCTGCGTGACAGCCTGGGTCAGGCGCTGTCAGGTGGTGAACGCCGTCGTGTTGAGATTGCCCGTGCGCTGGCTGCAAACCCGAAATTTATCCTTCTGGATGAACCGTTTGCGGGCGTTGACCCAATCTCCGTTATCGACATTAAACGCATTATTGAACACCTGCGCGACAGCGGGCTTGGCGTATTGATCACTGACCACAACGTCCGTGAAACGCTGGCCGTGTGTGAACGCGCCTATATTGTTAGCCAGGGCCATCTGATTGCCCACGGTACGCCGCAGCAGATCCTCGAAGATGATCATGTTAAGCGCGTGTATCTTGGGGAAGACTTCAGACTCTGATAGGGTAGAGGTAACGTAACGCCGAACCGGAGAAAAATGCTCTGAACATGAAGCAAGGTTTGCAATTAAGGCTCAGCCAACAACTGGCAATGACGCCGCAGTTACAGCAGGCAATTCGCCTGCTGCAACTGTCTACATTAGAACTCCAGCAGGAGCTCCAGCAAGCGCTGGACAGCAATCCGTTACTGGAGCAAGCCGATCTTCATGACGAGGTAGATACCCAGCAGTCGCAGGACACCGAAACACTCGACACCGTTGATGCTCTCGAGCAAAAAGAGATGCCGGACGAGCTTCCTCTGGATGCCAGCTGGGATGAAATCTATACCGCCGGAACGCCTTCCGGGACGCGTGCAGACTACCAGGACGATGAGCTACCGGTTTATCAGGGTGAAACTACCCAGTCGCTGCAGGATTATCTGATGTGGCAAGTAGAGCTCACCCCTTTCTCTGATACCGATCGCGCGATTGCGACCTCTATCGTCGATGCCGTTGATGACACTGGCTATTTGACCGTCACGCTGGAAGAAATCCTCGAAAGTATCGGTGACGAAGAGATCGAGCCCGAAGAGATTGAAGCCGTTTTGAAGCGTATCCAGCGCTTCGACCCGGTTGGCGTGGCGGCGAAAGATCTCCGTGATTGCCTTTTGATCCAGCTGTCGCAGTTCAGTAAAGAGACGCCGTGGATCGAAGAAGCCCGCTTAATCATCAGCGATCATCTGGATCTTCTGGCTAACCATGATTTCCGCACGCTCATGCGCGTCACGCGTCTGAAAGAAGAAGTGCTGAAAGAGGCGGTTAACCTGATTCAGTCGCTCGATCCGCGACCCGGACAGTCGATCCAGACCAGCGAACCGGAATATGTCATTCCGGACGTACTGGTGAGAAAACATAATGACCGCTGGGTCGTTGAACTGAATTCCGACAGCATCCCTCGCCTGCAAATCAACCAGCAGTATGCCTCCATGTGCACCAGCGTGCGCAACGACTCCGATAATCAATATATTCGTAGCAATTTGCAGGAAGCACGATGGTTGATCAAAAGTCTGGAGAGCAGAAATGATACGCTACTGCGCGTGAGCCGCTGTATTGTCGAGCAGCAGCAGGCATTCTTCGAGCAGGGCGAAGAGTATATGAAACCGATGGTACTGGCGGACATCGCCCAGGCCGTCGAAATGCACGAATCAACCATTTCTCGTGTGACCACGCAGAAGTATCTGCACAGTCCGCGAGGCATTTTTGAGCTTAAGTATTTCTTCTCCAGCCATGTGAACACCGAAGGCGGTGGCGAAGCCTCGTCAACGGCGATCCGCGCACTGGTGAAGAAGTTGATCGCCGCGGAGAATCCCGCGAAGCCACTGAGTGACAGTAAGTTAACCACCATGCTGTCCGACCAGGGTATTATGGTGGCACGCCGCACTGTTGCGAAGTATCGAGAGTCTTTATCCATTCCGCCGTCTAACCAGCGTAAACAACTGGTCTGACACAACCGATAAGGAAGACACTATGCAGCTCAACATCACAGGACACAATGTCGAAATCACTGACGCTTTGCGCGATTTTGTGAACGCTAAGTTCGCGAAACTCGAGCAGTATTTCGAAAGGATCAATCAGGTCTATATTGTGTTGAAAGTGGAGAAAGTGACTCATATCTCGGATGCAACCCTGCACGTGAACGGGGGTGAACTCCATGCCAGTGCGGAAGGGCAAGACATGTACGCTGCTATCGACGGCTTGATTGACAAGCTTGCGCGGCAGCTAAATAAACATAAAGATAAACTGAAACAACACTAATTGTCCGGGCAGTTAACGGGTGCAGACAGGCCTGTTGTGAAACACAACAGGCCATTTGCGCAGTTAGCGCTTAGGTGAAATTATGATGAACAACGATTCCGCTCTTCAACTGAGCAATGTCCTTAACCAGGAATGTACCCGCAGTGGCGTTCACTGCCAGAGCAAAAAACGTGCGCTGGAGATCATCAGTGAACTGGCCGCAAAACAGCTGGGCCTGCCGCCGCAGGTGGTGTTCGAAGCGATTCTGACCCGCGAAAAAATGGGCAGTACCGGCATCGGCAACGGCATCGCGATCCCGCACGGCAAACTGGAAGAAGACACATTGCGTGCCGTCGGTGTATTTGTGCAGCTGGAAACGCCTATCGCCTTCGATGCCATTGATAACCAGCCCGTCGATCTCCTCTTCGCGCTGCTGGTTCCTGCCGACCAGACGAAAACGCATCTGCATACGCTTTCGCTGGTTGCTAAACGTCTGGCCGATAAAACCATTTGCCGTCGACTGCGTTCAGCCCAAAGTGATGAAGAGCTCTATCAGATTATCACTGAAGCAGAAGGCAATCAGGATGATGCATAACCGGGAGATGGCCTTCACATCTGTTGTCCTGAGGAGAAACGGAACATGGTGCTGATGATCGTCAGCGGTCGTTCAGGGTCGGGAAAATCTGTCGCCCTGCGTGCGCTGGAAGATATGGGTTTTTACTGCGTAGATAACCTGCCGGTCGTGTTACTGCCCGATCTGGCGCGGACGCTTGCCGACAGGCAAATCTCGGCGGCCGTCAGTATCGACGTCCGTAACATGCCCGAATCACCGGAAATCTTTGAGCAGGCGATGAGCAATCTGCCGGAGTCTTTCTCACCTCAGCTGCTGTTCCTTGATGCTGACCGCAACACCCTGATTCGTCGCTACAGCGATACCCGTCGTTTGCATCCTCTTTCCAGTAAAAATCTCTCTCTGGAAAGCGCTATCGACGAAGAGAGCGATCTGCTGGAGCCGCTGCGCTCCCGTGCCGATCTGATTGTCGACACCTCCGAAATGTCCGTTCATGAGCTGGCAGAGATGTTGCGTACCCGCCTGCTGGGCAAACGCGAACGTGAACTGACGATGGTGTTCGAATCCTTCGGCTTTAAGCACGGTATTCCTATCGATGCGGATTATGTTTTCGACGTGCGCTTCCTGCCGAACCCGCACTGGGATCCAAAACTGCGTCCTATGACCGGTCTGGATAAACCCGTGGCGGCCTTCCTCGACAGGCACACAGAAGTTCACAATTTTATCTACCAGACGCGAAGCTACCTTGAGCTATGGTTACCTATGCTGGAGACAAACAATCGTAGCTACCTGACAGTGGCGATTGGTTGTACCGGCGGTAAACATCGTTCGGTTTACATCGCCGAACAGCTGGCCGACTACTTCCGTTCGCGCGGGAAGAACGTTCAGTCCCGTCATCGTACGCTGGAAAAACGTAAAACATGACCGTAAAACACACCGTTGAGATCACCAACAAGCTGGGCATGCATGCACGCCCGGCAATGAAACTGTTTGAGCTGATGCAGGGTTTCGATGCAGAGGTTCTGCTGCGTAACGATGAAGGTACCGAGGCGGAAGCAAACAGCGTGATTGCACTGTTGATGCTGGACTCGGCCAAAGGCCGCCAGATCGAAGTAGAAGCCACTGGCCCACAGGAAGTGGAAGCGCTGGCAGCGGTGATTGCCCTGTTTAACGCCGGGTTTGACGAAGACTGATCCCTGTCTCTCAGGCGGGTGGCGCTACGCCTACCCGCCCTACATCAGCTTATTTCTCTCCATAAATCCTTCCCCACCTAGCTGACGCATCTGGCGCATAATCCATGCCTGACGGCTGCGCACATAACCCGATGGCGCACTGGCCTTAAAGCGAACGGGATTCGGTAATACTGCCGCTAACAACGCAGCCTCAGAGAGGCTCAACCGGCTGGCCGGTTTATTGAAATAACGCTGTGCGGCCGCTTCAACGCCAAACACGCCGTCACCAAACTCGGCGATATTCAGGTAGATGGTCAGAATACGTTTCTTGCTCCAGACCGTTTCCATCCCCAGCGTCAAACCCGCTTCCAGCCCTTTTCGTACCCAGCTTCGACCATCCCATAAAAACAGATTTTTTGCCGTCTGCTGTGACAACGTCGAGGCCCCGCGCACGCGGTTTTCGTGGCGTTCGTTATGGGCCAGAGCCTTCTCAATGGCCGCCACGTCAAAACCCCAGTGCTCCGGGAATTTTTGATCTTCTGCGGCAATCACAGCCAGTCCCATGAACGGGGAAATTTCATCCATGCTCACCCAGTCAGAGTGAGCGACATAGCTGAAATCACCGGAGAGCCATGCGCCGAGCTGGCGCTCAACCATCACGGCCGAAAACGGTACCGGCATAATGCTGAATAAAGCGATCCCGCCGCCCCAGAAAACAGCCAGCACGAGCGCAATGCGTAACAGGGTACGTTTCACCCACGTACCCACAGCAAACTGGCGACTCATTCAGTCAGAACCAGCACTCTGTCCACCAGCTTTTCAATGCCCGTGGCGGCCTCTGCGATATTTTGCGCCAGCATATACGCAGGTGTGGTGACGATCCTGTTGTCTTCATCAACCACAATGTCATCGACCGGACAAGGCACATGTTCGCCCCCCATATCTTCAATGACCTCTGCAGTATCAATATCCGTCCCGATGGTCAGGCGCAGCGGGAAATCAAAAATTTTGGGTAGCATCGCCGGGGCAATACAGATAAAGCCCAGCGGTTTACCCGCCGCATGCATCGCCTGTGACAACGCTTTTAAATCCGGATCGATATGACATTCCGCACCCTGGGCCGCAAAGGTACTGAGGTTTTTGGCCGCGCCAAACCCACCAGGCACAATTAACGCGTCCAGCTCCGTGGCATCGGCCTGAATCAGGGGATGGATCTCCCCCCTCGCAATACGTGCGGCTTCAGTCAGCACGTTACGGGTTTCTGCCATCGATTCACCAGTCAGATGATTGACAACATCCGTCTGGTTTTTATCCGGCGCGAAACAGATCGCCTCAGCACCATGCCGGGCCAATGCCAGGAGGGTAATGACGGCTTCATGTATCTCCGAACCATCGTAAACACCGCATCCGCTCAGCACGACACCAATCTTTTTCATCATGACGTTCCTTCTATGCAACTCACTGAAGCACATTAATAATTCTGATTAAAACGCTATGCTTCACACATTTCACTGATTCATGTAACAAATCATTTAAGATTTGCTATCTTATCTGCGTGCGGCCCAAATATTCAGGCTGCGTCGTAAGCAAAAACAACACGAAAGAAATATCAGGCGCAGCCACGATTTCCCTGGTGTTGGCGCAGTATTCGCGCACCCCGGTTAAGCCGGGGTCATTTTTTTCTGGTATCCACCCAGGCTTTCAGTACCGCCACATCGTTCTGCCACTCCTGCTTCATCTCTTCAACCCAATCACCCACGTTATCTTCCCAGGCAGGTAAATCAGGCGACTGAATTTGTTGTCCCAGTTGTTGCAGGTGGCGTAGCCCGACCGAACCCGCCGCGCCTTTGATCTTATGCCCCTCTTCGACGATACCTTTCTGGTCACGCGCGGTCAGGTTAGACTCCAGCACGCTCAGGTATCCCGGCATCATTTTTTCAAACACGGCCAGACCGTCGGTAATCAGTTTTGGGCCAACCAGATCGATATACTGCTCCAGCATGGCGGTATCCAGTATTGCTTGTGCTTTTGCGCTATCAACTGACGTCATGGTGCTTTCCTCTTCATCACAGGTATCCCAGAACTTCTTGATCATGGCGGTCAGGGCAGGCACCGCCAGCGGCTTGCTGAGCACATCATCCATACCGGCATCGAGGTACTCTTTTTTGTCTTTCAGCACATTTGCCGTCAGCGCAACCAGCGGCGGCAGATCGTCGGCAGCATACTTGCTCGTCAGTTCACGTGAGATATCCAGGCCGGTCATATCCGGCAACTGAATATCCAGCAGGACGAGGTCATATTCACCCGGAGTGAACATCTCCAGTGCGGCTTTCCCGGTCATCGCCACATCCACACTGTTGCCCAGTTTTTCCAGCACTGAACGAGCCACAATCACGTTCAGCTCAATGTCTTCCACCAGCAGAACGTGCAGCGCTGGCAGCGGCATATCGTCGTTTTCAAAGGTATCCTCAACCTCTTCTGCCACCGCTGGCGCATGCACCGTCAGGGTAAAGGTAGAGCCTTTGCCCGCCTGGCTGGCCACCGTGATATCCCCACCCATACTCTTCGCAAGACGTTTAGACACCGCCAGGCCAATACCGGTACCCGTTGCAGGTTTACCGCCGTGGCTGTCCTTCACCTGATAATACATGGCGAAGATTTTGTCCTGTTCTTCCTGCGGAATACCAATCCCTGAGTCTTCCACCTCAAAGTGCAGCATATCGCCGTCGTCATAGCGGATACGCACTGCAACCCGCCCCTTCTGGGTAAACTTCACGGCGTTACTGATCAGGTTCCACAGAATTTGTCGCAGACGCGTACCGTCCGTCACCACTTTATGCGGCAACGGCAGCGTTGGCTCCATGACAAAGCTCAACCCCTTTTGCTGCGCCTGCAAACCGGAAAGGTTCTCCAGATCGGCAAGGAAGCTGGTGAAATCAACCGGCTGATTATCAAGCTGGACCTTACGGCGCTCCATCTTATCCATATCGATAATATCATTGAAGATATTGCCCAACGTGACCGCCGAGACGTGGATCGTTTTAAGGTATTTCTCCTGTTCACTGGTCAGATCGGTATCCAGCAAAATGCGACTTAACCCGACAATCCCGTTCAGCGGTGTGCGCAGTTCGTGACTGATGGTGGAGATGAATGTGGTTTTGTCACGGCTGGCACGCTCAAGCGCATCCTGATAGCGCTTACGCTCGGTAATATCGCGGCCAAAGCCCATCAGGCCGTGACGTTTCCCGACGCGGTCATAGTACGGTACCTTGCGGATCTCAAAACAGGCTTTCCGTCCGTCCGGGTAATCCAGCCACTGCTCGTAAGTCAGCGAGACGTTGTGACGGAAGACTTTTTCATCCGTCTCCATCACTTTAGCGGCAGCCTCTTCGGAGTAGACATCCTGTGGTTTCAGGTTAATCAATTGCTTTTCGCTTTTGCCGGTCAACAGCTCCATCGCCCGGTTACAGCCGGAAAATTCTTTATCTTCATTACGATAGAAAACCAGATCCGGTGAAGCATCAAGGAAGGAGCGCAGGAAAGAGGATTGCTGTTCGAGCTGGATCTGCGTCACTTCACGCTCTTTCATCTCGATTTTCAGCTGCTCCAGCGTGGTCTGACGCTCGGCCTCAGCCTTCTCACGTTCTGAAATTTCCTGGTTAAGCTGCGCAATGTTGTCCTTGAGCTGGACGTTGAGCTTGAGATCGCGCTCGCGCATCTCCTCCAGTTTCTCAACCAGTCGGGTAAGGCGCTGACGGGACTCTTCGAGTTGCTCAACCACCACAGAGAGGAAATAGACCGCCCACGGCGTAATCAGCAAACCGAAGAAGATAGAGCGGATCACGTCGATACTCTCGACCTGACCATGCAGAACCATAGTCACCGCCATTTGCACCACAATGGCCAGTACAACCAGTGCCAGCGCCAGCAGCATGGAGAAACGCACCAGCCCGAGCTTCATCATCAGATCGACGTAGTACTGGGCAAGCATTCGAATTTGCTTCATAGAGGATCCCTTCACGACTTTATCGCTCAATAATACTCAAATTCGCGACGGGGCGTTGAAGGTTGTGAGAAAAAGTGCGGGGTGAAACAGGAGATTAGCCTCGCTCCCGGCAAACCGGAAGCGAGGAGAGGTCAATCAGGAACGTTTCAGAAGCAGCCAGAGGCTGATCAGGAAGAAGCTGGCACTCGGCAGCAGCGCACCGATAATCGGCGGAATGCCATAAACCAGCGTCAGCGGGCCGAAAATCTGGTCGAGGACGTAGAACACAAAGCCGAAGCTGATACCGGTGACAACACGAATCCCCATCGGCACGCTACGCAGCGGCCCGAAGATAAACGACAGGGCCATCAGCATCATTACCGCCACGGACATCGGCTGGAAGATTTTGCTCCACATATTGAGCTGATAACGCCCGGCATCCTGCCCGCTCGACTTCAGGTATTTCACATAGTTGTGCAAACCGCTAATGGAGAGCGCGTCAGGATCCAGCGCAACGACACCCAGTTTGTCCGGAGTGAGCTTAGTCTTCCACGTGCCGGAAACCGTCTGAGAACCGGTGATCTGTTTCGGGTCTGTCAGGTCAGATTCATCAACCTGCGACAAACGCCACAGCTTGTTAGCCGTATCAAATTTGGCCGATGCGGCATAGCGAACAGACTGTAAACGACGCTCATTATTGAAAGCATAAATACTCACGCCGCCCAGTTCGTCATCACCTTTCACACGTTCGATATAGACAAAGTTATTGCCATCTTTCGCCCACAGACCTTGCTGAGTCGAGAGCAGTGAACCACCGTACATCGCCTGAGCACGGAAGTTACGCGCTGTCTGCTCGCCCTGCGGTGCCACCCACTCACCAATCGCCATCGTCAGCAGTACCAACGGGATCGCCGTTTTCATGACTGACAGGGCAACCTGCATACGGGTAAAACCGGAGGCTTGCATGACCACCAGCTCACTACGCTGCGCCAGCATCCCCAGCCCAAGCAGCGCGCCTAACAGCGCCGCCATCGGGAAGAAGATCTGCACATCTTTTGGCACACTGAGCAGGGTAAACATCCCCGCGCCCATTGCATCGTAGCTCCCCTGCCCGGCTTTTTTCAGCTGATCGACAAATTTGATGATGCCGGAGAGCGACACCAGCATGAACAATGTCATCATGATGGTGGAGAAAATTGTTTTACCGATATAGCGATCGAGAACGCCAAACGCCTGCATTACAACGCTCCTTTACGCGAGAATCGGGCACGAATGCGGCGCACCGGCACCGTATCCCACAGGTTTAATCCCAGCGCCAGCAGGATATACACGCTGTTGACGACCCACGTCCAGACCATCGGGTCCAGCTTACCTTTCGCACCGTTAGAGCGAATCGAGGTTTGCAGCAGGAAATACACCAGGTAAAGCAGCATCGCTGGCAGCATAGAGAGCACGCGTCCCTGACGCGGGTTCACTACGCTCAGTGGGACAACAATAAATGCCATCATAAACACGGTGAAGACGAGAGTAATACGCCAGTGGAACTCCGCTTTCGCCCTGTCGGTGTCTGTATTCCATAGCGTGCGCATATCCATCTGCTCGGTGTCACTTGAATCCAGTGCCACTGCCTGATGGCCAATAATGGCCTGATAGTTCATGAAGTCCGTAATACGGAAATCACGCAGCATCGCGGTCCCTTCAAAACGGGTCCCTTTATTCAGCGTCACTATCTGGGAACCATCTTTACGCTGAGCCAGCTGACCGGAATCTGCAACCACCACCGACGGACGCGCATTACCTTTCGTCCGTAGCTGCGCCAGGAAGACGTCGTTGAATTTACTGCCATCAACGCTCTCAATAAACAGTACAGAGTTACCGTCAGTCGCCTGCTGGAACTGTCCCTGCGCTAACGCTGCCATGCCGGGGTTCGCTTTGGCTTCAGCCAGCACTTCATCCTGATGGCGAGAGGACATGGGGCCGGCCCACATCACGTTCACGGCGGCAACAATGCCGGTGAACAGCGCCAGAACAAAGGCTGCTTTCACCAGCACGGCTTTACTCAAGCCGCAGGCGTGCATGACCGTAATTTCACTTTCGGTATAGAGCCTGCCCAACGTCATGAGCAGACCAAGGAAAAGACTTAGCGGCAGGATAAGCTGCGCCATTTCCGGGATCCCTAAACCTAGCAGGGAAAGCACCAGATTCGTTGGAATTTCGCCGTCAACGGCCGCACCGAGGATCTTAACCAGCTTCTGACAGAAAAAAATCAGCAGCAGGATGAAGAGGATCGCCAGTTGGCTTTTGAGCGTCTCCCGCACCAGATATCTTATGATTATCACTTTAAATACGCCCGTAAAAACCCGTCTCTTTGCTGGAAAATCGCTTGTTTCATGGCTTAAACGTCATTTATTCTCTTGAGTCGTCGAAATCATCGCTAAGATTAAAACATCCGGCGGATTCACGCCTCAGGACTTTTTCTGACGTGTCGAAACCGTAGTAACGTAAGATTAACACGAAGTCACCACAACAGCGGACATGAGTTACGAAAGGTTTCAATTCTATCTGTAGCCGCCGCCGTTGTCTTTAAGATTCAGGAGCGTAGTGCATGGAGTTCAGTGTAAAAAGCGGTAGCCCGGAGAAACAGCGGAGTGCCTGCATCGTTGTGGGCGTCTTTGAACCACGCCGACTCTCCCCGATAGCCGAGCAACTCGATAAAATCAGTGACGGCTACATCAGCGCCCTGCTGCGCCGTGGCGAACTGGAAGGTAAACCTGGGCAGACGCTGTTACTGCACCATGTTCCGAACGTACTGTCCGAACGTATTCTGCTGATTGGCTGCGGCAAAGAACGCGAGCTGGATGAGCGTCAGTACAAGCAAGTTATTCAGAAAACGATCAATACGCTGAATGATACCGGTTCAATGGAAGCGGTGTGCTTCCTGACTGAACTGCACGTCAAAGGCCGCAACACCTACTGGAAAGTTCGCCAGGCAGTCGAAACCGCTAAAGAGAGTCTGTACAGTTTCGATCAACTGAAGACCAACAAAAGCGAGCCGCGTCGTCCGCTGCGTAAAATGGTCTTTAACGTGCCAACCCGTCGCGAACTGACCAGCGGCGAGCGCGCTATCCAGCACGGTCTGGCGATTGCCTCCGGCATCAAGGCAGCTAAAGATCTTGGCAACATGCCGCCAAACATCTGTAATGCCGCGTACCTGGCCTCTCAGGCTCGCCAGCTGGCGGACTCTTACAGTAAGAATGTCATCACCCGCGTCATCGGCGAACAGCAGATGAAAGAGCTGGGCATGCACTCTTATCTCGCGGTCGGAAACGGTTCTCAGAACGAATCCCTGATGTCGGTCATCGAGTACAAAGGCAACCCGTCCGAAGACGCGCGCCCTGTCGTGCTGGTCGGTAAAGGCCTGACCTTTGACTCCGGCGGTATCTCCATCAAACCAGCCGAAGGCATGGATGAGATGAAGTACGACATGTGCGGTGCTGCGGCTGTTTATGGTGTGATGCGCATGGTCGCTGAGCTTCAGCTGCCCATTAACGTTATCGGCATACTGGCAGGCTGTGAAAACATGCCTGGCGGTCGCGCGTACCGTCCAGGTGACGTACTGACCACCATGTCCGGCCAGACCGTTGAAGTGCTGAACACCGATGCCGAAGGTCGACTGGTGCTGTGTGATGTGCTGACCTACGTCGAGCGTTTCGAACCTGAAGCGGTCATTGACGTCGCAACGCTGACCGGTGCCTGCGTGATTGCGCTGGGCCACCACATCACCGGATTGATGTCTAACCACAACCCGCTGGCACACGAGCTTATCGGCGCGTCCGAGCAGGCGGGTGACCGTGCATGGCGTCTGCCACTGGGCGATGAATTCCAGGAACAGCTGGAATCCAACTTCGCAGATATGGCGAATATTGGCGGCCGCCCTGGCGGTGCGATTACCGCAGGCTGCTTCCTGTCACGCTTCACCCGCAAGTACAACTGGGCACACCTGGATATCGCGGGCACCGCATGGCGCTCCGGTAAAGCCAAAGGTGCAACTGGTCGTCCGGTCGCGTTGCTGTCGCAGTTCCTGCTTAACCGCGCAGGATTTAACGGCGAAGAGTAATTGCCGTTTGTAGGCCGGGTAGGCACTGCGCCGCCCGGCTTTGCATTTAAATCCACAACAAGAAGCCCCATATATGAAGAATGCAACGTTCTACCTTCTGGACAACGACACCCACCAGGATGGCCTCAGCGCTGTTGAACAACTGGTGTGTGAAATTGCCGCAGAACGTTGGCGCGCAGGTAAACGCGTTCTGATTGCCTGTGAAGATGAACAACAGGCTATCCGCCTTGACGAAGCGCTGTGGGCACGCCCACCGGAGAGTTTTGTTCCGCATAACTTGTCCGGAGAAGGGCCACGCGGCGGCGCACCGGTAGAAATTGCCTGGCCGCAAAAGCGCAACAGCAGCGCGCGCGATATTCTGATTAGCCTGCGGATAGATTTTGCAGATTTTGCCACCGCTTTCACAGAAGTGGTAGACTTTGTCCCCTACGAAGAATCTTTGAAACAACTGGCACGCGAGCGCTATAAAGCGTACCGCCTGGCTGGTTTTAACCTGAATACGGCAACCTGGAAATAATGGAAAAAACATATAACCCACGCGATATCGAACAGCCGCTTTACGAGCACTGGGAACAGCAGGGCTATTTCAAGCCTAACGGCGATGAAAGCAAAGAGTCCTTCTGCATCATGATCCCACCGCCGAACGTCACCGGCAGTTTGCATATGGGTCATGCCTTCCAGCAGACCATCATGGACACCATGATCCGCTATCAGCGCATGCAGGGTAAAAACACCCTATGGCAGGCGGGGACTGACCACGCGGGTATCGCGACCCAGATGGTGGTTGAGCGTAAAATTGCCGCTGAAGAAGGTAAAACCCGCCACGACTACGGTCGTGATGCCTTCATCGACAAAATCTGGCAGTGGAAAGCCGAATCTGGTGGCACCATCACCCGTCAGATGCGCCGTCTTGGCAACTCCGTAGACTGGGAGCGCGAACGCTTCACTATGGATGAAGGTCTTTCCAACGCCGTGAAAGAAGTGTTTGTCCGTCTGTACAAAGAAGACCTGATTTACCGCGGCAAACGCCTGGTCAACTGGGACCCGAAACTGCGCACCGCCATCTCTGACCTGGAAGTGGAAAACCGTGAGTCTAAAGGCTCCATGTGGCACATCCGCTATCCACTGGCCGACGGCGCGAAAACTGCAGACGGTAAAGATTACCTGGTCGTGGCGACCACCCGTCCGGAAACCCTGCTGGGCGATACCGGCGTGGCTGTTAACCCGGAAGATCCGCGTTATAAAGATCTGATCGGTAAATTTGTTGTGTTGCCGCTGGTTAACCGCCGTATTCCTGTTGTGGGCGACGAACACGCCGACATGGAAAAAGGCACCGGCTGCGTGAAAATCACGCCAGCGCACGACTTCAACGACTATGAAGTGGGTCGTCGTCACGCCCTGCCGATGATCAACATTCTGACCTTCGACGGCGATATCCGTGAAAGTGCAGAAGTGTATGACACCAAAGGCAACGAATCTGACGTTTACTCAAGCGACATCCCGGCAGAGTTTCAGAAGCTGGAGCGTTTTGCTGCGCGTAAAGCCGTTGTGGCTGCCGTTGATGCACTCGGTCTGCTGGAAGAGATTAAACCTCACGATCTGACCGTGCCGTACGGCGACCGTGGTGGTGTGGTTATCGAGCCAATGCTGACCGACCAGTGGTATGTGCGTGCTGACGTGCTGGCAAAACCGGCGGTTGAAGCGGTTGAGAACGGGAGCATCCAGTTTGTACCGAAGCAGTACGAAAACATGTACTTCTCCTGGATGCGTGATATTCAGGACTGGTGTATCTCTCGTCAGCTGTGGTGGGGTCACCGTATTCCGGCGTGGTATGACAACGAAGGCAACGTCTACGTTGGCCGCAGTGAAGACGAAGTGCGTCAGGAAAACAACCTGAGCGCCGACGTTGCTCTGCGTCAGGACGAAGACGTGCTGGACACCTGGTTCTCCTCCGCACTGTGGACGTTCTCCACACTCGGCTGGCCAGAAAACACCGATGCGCTGCGTCAGTTCCACCCAACCAGCGTAATGGTTTCCGGCTTCGACATCATCTTCTTCTGGATTGCCCGCATGATCATGATGACCATGCACTTCATCAAAGATGAAGATGGCAAGCCGCAGGTTCCGTTCCATACCGTCTACATGACTGGCCTGATCCGTGATGACGAAGGCCAGAAGATGTCCAAATCCAAGGGCAACGTTATTGACCCGCTGGATATGGTTGACGGTATCTCCCTGGAAGACCTGCTGGAGAAACGAACCGGCAACATGATGCAGCCACAGCTGGCAGAGAAAATCCGCAAACGTACCGAGAAGCAGTTCCCGAACGGGATTGAGTCTCACGGTACCGACGCCCTGCGTTTCACCCTGGCAGCGCTGGCCTCTACAGGCCGCGACATCAACTGGGACATGAAACGTCTGGAAGGTTACCGTAACTTCTGTAACAAGCTGTGGAACGCCAGCCGCTTCGTGCTGATGAACACGGAAGATCAGGATTGCGGCTTCAACGGCGGCGAAATGACCCTGTCTCTGGCGGATCGCTGGATCCTGGCCGAGTTCAACCAGACGGTGAAAGCGTTCCGTGAAGCGCTGGACAGCTACCGCTTTGATATCGCGGCGGGCATCCTGTACGAATTCACCTGGAACCAGTTCTGTGACTGGTACCTGGAGCTGGCGAAGCCGGTTATGAACGGTGGGTCTGAAGCAGAACTGCGCGGCACGCGTAATACGCTGATTACCGTTCTGGAAGGACTGCTGCGTCTGGCGCATCCGGTGATTCCATTTATCACCGAAACCATCTGGCAGCGTGTGAAGGTGATTGCGGGTATCAACGCAGATACCATCATGCTCCAGCCATTCCCGGAATTCGATGCAGCCCGTGTTGATGAAGCTGCAGCTGCCGATACCGAATGGCTGAAACAGGCGATTGTTGCGGTACGTAACATCCGCGCAGAAATGAACATCGCTCCGGGTAAACCGCTTGAGCTGCTGCTGCGCGGTTGCAGCGACGCGGTTGTTCGTCGTGTCACCGAGAACAACACCTTCCTGAAAACGATGGCGCGTCTGGAAAGCATCACCGTGCTGCCGGCTGATGATAAAGGTCCGGTTTCCGTGACTAAAATCATCGACGGTGCTGAGCTGCTGATCCCGATGGCAGGCCTTATCGACAAAGACGCAGAGCTGGCTCGTCTGGCGAAAGAAGTGGCGAAAGTCGATGTGGAAATTGGCAAAATCGAAAGCAAACTGGCGAACGAAGGCTTTGTGGCCCGCGCGCCGGAAGCGGTCATCGCGAAAGAGCGTGAGCGTCTGGTTGCCTTTGCGGATGCCAGGACCAAACTGATCGAGCAGCAGGCGGTTATTGCGGCGCTGTAATAGTATGAAAACGCCGGAGACCCTCTTCGGCGTTTTCTTTTATAAGGCATTTTTTATTCGTACCAGCTTCCCGTCTGGCATAGTTATCCAGTAATACTCTATGTTGCTGAAAGAAAATCTTTCGTAAGATCCCGCATCGAATTCCACGACTAGCAGTACATTTTTTTCAATACAATTTTCTTTTGTGTTTTTTTGTGGCGGAAAACAAAACAGATCACCATCTCCCGATTTCTCACCATCAATAAACCCGCCACCAACATCCCAAAAAACAATATGGTAAGAGGCACTTGTCGGTATATGGTATTTTGCCTTCAGCTCATTTTTGTGCTGCAGATACCAGTGTATCCGTCCCCACTCGGTTAATGCAAAATGGTTAACTGCAATATCATAGGCCTCAAAATCCATAAAACCACGTTCACTACTAGCATAAATCCCATGAAAAAACGTAGGATCATACTCAAATCTCTCACCAGCCCGAAGGATTGTCACAGGTCGTTGAGCCCAGAGGAGATAACCGCATATCAGCAACACCAGGCCACCGATAATGACGTTACGTTTCGGCTTCATACGCTTCCTTTAATATGCACATGGGCAGTTAAATTAGTCATAAAGGGTTTGTATGCATAATCACGATGCCTCTGCAGGAAAAACCAGATGCGGAAGAAGCGGAAATTTTTATAGAGTTCGTTAGCAATATCCTCTCTGCCCAGACCAAAATGGTCCTGCCCTTTAAAAGAAAGTAATCCCTCCCATGACATGGCATAGCGCTGGAAACGCACCAGTTTGATTTGTTGCGCATAAATATCATGTATGCTTACCCCCAAACCATTTACTCTGTCGGTATAACGGTTGAATTTTGGCAGTTTAGAACTTTGCATTTCTGATTTAAGTTTTACAAAGAAGAAATCATCCAGCCGCGCGTCCCGTTTAGTATGCAATTGTTTATTGATCTCATCCCGAATTTTCATCAACATATCATTCGTTCCAACGCCCCTTATGACCTCCTCATACGCGCAATTCAGAAGTCCACCAGACCATGGTAGCCCATTACCGTAATGGAAATGATCAATCAGTTCCCCAATAATAGGGGAATATAACCCTTTAGCGAATTGTGTTGACAGTTCTTTCATCTCATCAAACATGATATCTGCACAATGTTGGCGACTAATCGGCCTCCCTTGCGGTTGTTGATGGCCAAAACTCAAAGCATGGATGTTAAAAGTGGCCATCATATCAAATTGCAAACACCTGAANGGNTCNACNCGANCAGANATATCCTNCANNCCCAGNNGCTGAAANTCNCAATCGTTCAAATCNCCANACTNCATATCATCAATATNATAATNNTCNAANCGATGGANNGTNGAAAANATCTCNCNNGGCAGAGACATAAATAAATNCATATCCCTATTCATAATTCATCACNCTGACAAATAATATAATGGAGCTTAAAACCAAGATGGAAAAATTAATCTAAATAAAATTAATAAAAATTGAGCCACACGACGAAATACACCAATTAGTGATGAAAAAAAATTCTCAGTGGTAATATCCACCTTGCATGATGGAAAAGAGAGTGGTATCAAATATCACTATGATGAATTGTTTTTCGATTGAGTAACAAAATGAATTCCACGCAGTCCCTTCCTACACTCCGCCGGATATCCGCCAGCGACAACCCGGCTATTGCCGCCGTTATCCGTACCGTCTCTGCGGAATACGGCCTGACCGCCGACAAAGGCTATACCGTTGCCGATCCGAATCTGGACGAGCTGTTTCAGCTTTACAGCCAGCCAGGCCATGCCTACTGGGTGGTTGAATATGATGGCCAGGTGGTGGGCGGCGGCGGTGTTGCGCCACTGACGTGCAGCGAGCCGGATATTTGCGAGCTGCAAAAGATGTATTTTTTACCTGCCATACGTGGCAAGGGGCTGGCGAAAAAGCTGGCATTGACCGCCCTCGATCACGCGCGCGAACAGGGTTTTAAACGCTGTTATCTCGAAACAACCGCCTTCCTTAAGGAAGCCATTGGCCTGTATGAACATCTGGGCTTTGAGCATATTGATGCGCCGCTGGGTTGCACCGGCCACGTCGATTGCGAAGTCAGGATGCTGAAAAGTCTGTAAATTTCGTTCCCACCCTCTTCTGTTAAGCGGCCTTAAACTGAATGCTCTACACTTTTCAGTTCACACCATAACAGGGGAAACACGATGTCGAAGATAAAAAGCTACGCCGCACCGCAGGCGGGTGCAGAACTTGAACTGTACGAATACGACGCGGGCGAACTAAAAGCAGAAGACGTCGAAGTTCAGGTTGATTACTGCGGGGTCTGCCACTCCGATCTTTCGATGATCGACAACGAATGGGGCTTTTCACAGTATCCTCTGGTTGCCGGACACGAAGTTATTGGCCGTGTCGTCGCACTCGGTAGCGCCGCGCAGGATAAAGGCCTGAAGGTAGGCCAGCGTGTGGGGATCGGCTGGACGGCGCGCAGCTGTGGTCACTGCGACGCCTGTATCAGCGGCAACCAGATAAACTGCCTCGAGGGCGCAGTACCAACTATTCTGAACAAGGGCGGTTTCGCCGATAAACTGCGGGCCGACTGGCAATGGGTTATCCCACTGCCGGACAGCATTGATATTGAATCCGCAGGCCCACTACTGTGTGGTGGTATCACCGTCTTTAAACCGCTGCTGATGCACCATATCACCGCCACCAGCCGCGTGGGTGTGATTGGTATTGGCGGTCTGGGTCATATCGCCATCAAACTGCTGCATGCGATGGGCTGTGAAGTCACCGCGTTCAGCTCTAACCCGTCGAAAGAGAAAGAAGTGCTGGCGATGGGTGCAGATAAGGTCGTCAACAGCCGCGATCCGGATGCGCTGAAAGCGCTGGCAGGTCAGTTTGATCTGATCATCAACACCGTGAACGTCGATCTCGACTGGCAGCCATACTTTGAAGCGCTGGCCTACGGTGGTAACTTCCACACCGTCGGTGCAGTCATGAAGCCGCTTCCGGTTCCGGCGTTTACGCTGATCGGCGGCGATCGCAGCGTGTCCGGTTCTGCGACCGGTACGCCATTCGAGTTGCGCAAACTGATGAAGTTTGCCGGACGCACCAGAGTGGCTCCAACCACCGAGCTGTACCCGATGTCAAAAATCAACGAAGCCATCCAGCATGTGCGCGACGGTAAAGCCCGTTACCGCGTGGTATTAAAAGCGGATTTCTGATGTGAATTTGCCGGGGAAATGTGCGGCCTGATGCCCTCATCCCAGCCCTCTCCCACAGGGCTGAGGGTTCCCCAGTAATTTTGTTCTTCTTAAGCAATTAAACTATTTCATTGAAATATAAGACTTATAGCGACTCCATGGTCCGGCTGAAAATCGCCGAAGCGTTTCCGTAAGGCCGGGGCGAGGCGCAGGGATGCGCCGAGAGGGCATTGCCTGCAGGGATGCAGGCTAATGCCCGACCCGAAGCCTGAAGGAATAAGCTGAGGGTACCGCGCAGCGGCGATTTTCCTGCCGGGAGCCCGGGTTGCCAGGGCGGTGGCGGTGAACCGCCCTGGCACGTTCACCTGTATCGTCGTTACAGAGTAGCAATCAACATAAAGTGAACGGAATAACCACTACTGCTTTATGTTCCCCCTCACCCCAGCCCTCTCCCTCAAGGGAGAGGGGGTATTCTGTGCCAACCTGTAATTTGTGGGGAACCCTCAGCCCACAGGGAGAGGGTGCAAGCACTAAAACCTGTAACGCGTGTTACCGTTTTGCTTCTGCCATTGCCTTAAACACCTCTGCAACCGCAACTGCCCCCGGATCCATCACACCGTCCAGATTATCTTTGTTCACATACGACGAACGTCCCGCGCCAGCTTTCACCATTTTCGCCGTTGCATCCGCGCCCTGCAGTGCGGCCCGCGCCGCCGCCTGAAGATCGCCCTTTTGCAGTGCCTCCAGCGCCGGTTGCAGCGCGTCGATCAAGGTGCGATCGCCGAGATCCGCCCCGCCATACTGCTTCACCTGCGCAAGCCCGCTCAGCAATGCCTGCGGCAACGACTGCCCGTCATGCCGCTTTTGTCCTGCCGCCGTGAAGAAGATCGACATTAATACGCCGCTCGATCCCCCCATCACCGTTGCCAGCCGTTCACCTACCAGTAACAGCAGCGTCGACACGTCATTAAGTGGAAGCGTGTTCTCTTCCAGACGCTGCGCAATATCCCGTGCCCCTTGCGCAAAGGTCGAACCCGTATCGCCATCACCCACTTTGGCATCCAGCGCATTGAGTCGGTTTTCCAGCTTAATCAACGTGTTTGTTACCAAAAACACATACTCGCCCACCTGCTGATTGGTCGACGGGGTATATTCCACGCGATCGTGGATCGCGCTGTGCGGGATCGTGCGCAAAGGCGCAAAAGCGACGGGTTTCTGCCAGCCCAGCGTTTCCACCTCCTCAGCGATCGCTTTTTCAAACAGATCGTTGAGCTTCAGTAGCGTCAGCGAAAAGCCCTTCATATCCAGCGCACTGACCAGCGGTGCCGGGCCAATCAGATACGCAATAGTGTCCTTCAGTGCCGAATGTGCCAGCTCTTTGGTCAGTAGCGCCATTTCAAGCGCCGACACGCCGCCGAGGTTGTTAATCAGCACCGCAAAGCGCCCCTCACCAGCCTGTGCTTTAAGTGGTGTCACCAGCGTGTCGATAATGGCTCTGCTGTTTTGCGTATCTACGACGGAAGCCCCTGGCTCACCGTGAATACCCAGCCCCAGCTCCACGTGACCTTGTCTGATGCGTCCTTCCTCATCATCACTGCCTGGCAGGTTGCAGGTTTGCATCGCAACCCCCAGACTCCAGAGGTTATCGCAAGCCTGTTGCGCAATGTCCCGTACTTCACTCAGCGATTTCCCGTGCTCCGCCGCGTAACCTGCAATCTTATGCACCAGCGCCGTACCGGCAATACCGCGCGGCTGCTTGTTATCCGGCAGGGCGATGTCGTCCGCCACAATCACCATCTCCACCTTCAGGCCGTAGCGTTTCGCCTTTTCAGCGGCCAGGCCAAAGTTAAGCCTGTCGCCAGTGTAGTTTTTCACAATCAGCAGGCAGCCACGGTCGCCCGTTACCGCCACAATGGCATTGAGCACGGCATCAACACTCGGCGAGGCGAACAGATCGCCACACACCGCCGCCGTCAGCATCCCCTTACCGACAAACCCGGCGTGCGCTGGTTCGTGGCCGGAACCACCGCCGGAGATCACCGCCACACGGCTTTTATCCCAGTCGCTGCGTGCCACCACACGAATGGCCGGATCGATATCGAGTTTGACAAGATTCCCGTGCGGGGCAGAAATCAGAATGCCTTCAATGGCATCGTTGACCAGTTGTTTGCGGTCGTTAAAAAAGAATCTGGACATAGTTTCCCTGGATGTTGTGAACCGTATGCAAAAGCATAGTCCGCGCTGGGCAATACGCCGCAAACTCAGGAATTTACTGAGCCAAAATGCCGTCAGGTTGCCTATACTCCACCCAGGACTAAGAGAGGACGCGTATGATGAGTACACCATTGTTAATTGCCCGGACGCTGGAAAAAGAGCTGTTTTTACTGCCGGCGATGGCAAACCGCCACGGCCTGATCACCGGAGCCACCGGGACGGGGAAAACCGTCACCCTACAGAAGCTGGCTGAGTCGCTTTCAGAGATTGGCGTGCCGGTTTTTATGGCCGATGTAAAAGGCGATTTAACCGGGGTGGCTCAGGAAGGCACTGCGTCGGAAAAACTGCTTGAGCGCCTGAAAAACATTGGCATCACGGACTGGACGCCACATAACAATCCGGTGGTAGTATGGGATATCTTTGGTGAAAAAGGCCACCCGGTGCGTGCCACTGTCTCCGACCTTGGCCCTCTGTTGCTGGCTCGTCTCCTCAACCTCAACGATGTGCAGTCGGGTGTGCTGAATATTATCTTCCGCATTGCCGACGACCAGGGACTGCTGCTGCTCGATTTCAAAGATCTGCGTGCCATTACGCAATACATCGGCGACAACGCCAAATCCTTCCAGAACCAGTACGGCAATATCAGCAGCGCCTCAGTGGGGGCTATCCAGCGTGGTTTACTGACGCTGGAGCAACAAGGTGCCGAACATTTCTTCGGTGAACCGATGCTGGATATCAAAGACTGGATGCGTACCGACAGCAACGGCAAAGGCATCATCAATATTCTGAGCTCAGAGAAGCTCTACCAGATGCCAAAACTCTATGCGGCAAGCCTGCTATGGATGCTCTCTGAGCTCTACGAACAATTGCCAGAAGCGGGCGATCTTGAGAAGCCAAAGCTGGTGTTCTTCTTTGACGAAGTGCATCTGCTGTTTAACGATGCACCCCAGGTGCTGCTGGATAAAATTGAACAGGTTATCCGCCTGATCCGCTCCAAAGGCGTCGGCGTCTGGTTTGTTTCGCAGAATCCGTCGGATATCCCGGATAACGTGCTGGGGCAGCTCGGTAACCGCGTGCAGCACGCCCTGCGCGCCTTTACGCCAAAAGATCAGAAAGCCGTTAAGGCCGCCGCACAAACCATGCGCGCCAATCCGGCGTTTGATACCGAAGCCGCCATCCAGGCGTTAGGCACCGGTGAAGCGCTGATTTCCTTCCTGGATGCGAAGGGCAGTCCGTCCGTGGTGGAACGCGCGATGGTGATTGCGCCCTGCTCACGGATGGGGCCAGTGACTGACGACGAACGCAACGGGCTGATTAACCACTCGCCCGTTTACGGTAAATACGAAGATGAAGTGGATCGAGAATCCGCATTCGAGATGCTGCAAAAAGGGGTACAGACGGCCACGGAATCACAGGATGCTCCCGCCGCCAAAGGCCAGTCCGCTGGCGTGGATGACGGCATTCTGGGTGGGCTGAAAGATATCCTGTTTGGCAGCACCGGGCCGCGCGGCGGTAAGCGTGATGGCGTCGTGCAGACAATGGCGAAAAGCGCGGCGCGGCAGGTGACCAATCAGATTGTACGCGGCATGCTGGGGAGCCTGTTAGGCGGTCGCCGCCGCTAAGCGGGGAACCCACGGGCGACCAAGTGCCGAGCCCTGCACACCGTGCTCGTGCAGATAGCGGTCAATTTCCACCATCCCCGTCCAGCGGTTCTCGCACCAGAGCGGTGCCAGAAGCGTTGGGCGGCGGGCGCTGGCGGAAATGCGGTGGTAAATAATCTCCGGTGGCGTATGGCGAATCATCTCCCCCGCCGTCACCGTATACTCGTCAAGTTCAATACCGTTTAACCGCCCGGCTTCCCAGGCTTTGGCCATAATGCTGCCCTTCACAATATGCAGCGGATGCAGTTTGATCCCGTCCACTCCAGTCTCAACCACCTTTTCCAGCGTCTCCAGACCGTGCTGTTGCCCTTCGCCGGGCAACCCCACAATCAGATGCGAACAAACTTTCAGACCGCGCTCGCGCGCCAGGCGCGTGGTGCGCTGGTAACAGGCGAAATCATGCCCACGGTTGATACGGTGCAGGGTTTTGTCGTGCGCCGTTTGCAAGCCCAGCTCCAGCCAGATCTCATACCCCTGCTCTTTGTATTCGCTGAGCAGATCCAGCACCGCGTCCGGGACACAGTCCGGACGAGTACCGACACACAAGCCAACAATACTGGCCTGGCTGACGGCCTGCTGATACATCGAGCGGAGCACCTGAACTTCCGCCCAGGTGCTGGTGTAGGCCTGGAAATAGGCCAGATACTGCTTTGCACGGTTCACCCGGCTTGCCTGATGAGCAAGCTGTTCCGCAATGGAATTGTGCTGCTGTGCTTCATCAGCAAACGAGGCGACGTTACAGAATGTGCAGCCACCGCGCCCGATAGTGCCATCGCGATTCGGGCAGCTAAAACCACCGTGCAGCGTCAGCTTGTGAACCTTTTGCCCATAGCGCTGCAAAAGATCCCCACCAAACATATTGACTAATTTCTGTAACTGCATAATCTGATAGACCGTCCCGAAGAAAGGGGACAAGCCTGCCATTTTTAGCCTCTGTCGGCGATGACCTGGATCAATCGCCCTGGGCTGCCTTTATCTATCTGAATAAATAATCAGGATTACTGCAATTTCATTCACGCCAGGCGTGATTACTTTTCCTTATGTTCTGATGGTTTTTTTCATTTGCAGCGTCAACACTGAAAAACAGTGTCTTTATGCGGGTTTACGACCAGTACCAGATTATTATTCTGCTAAAAAAATGTTATTCAGCACGGTACATTGCTAATACCGCTTTCATATAGTGAGTCAGATCACACTCCACGATGCCCTNCCGGGGCGTTTAGTTGTTGTAAAAATAGTTAAATACCATTTAAATACAACAACATAACCACTCTTTAGCACATTTTTGTATAAATAAGATTGCCATTTGACCTGTGTACCAATTCCCGATAAGTTGGAAATCCGCTGGAAGCTTTCTGGATGAGCGGCCTGCTCATCATATTTATGCAGTAATTGAGATTCCCTCTGAAGCAAGTCCTCAAACTTGTTTACCTGCGCGAAAGGATGAAAAAGAGGGCGAATGCGAGGTACGCGTATGAAGCGCAAACCCCGTCGCCATGCTCTTTCTGTGCCTGTGCGCCACGGTTCAGTGGGAAGCCCGACGAGCCTGGGGAGGTTCACTGATATGTTGTACGATAAATCCCTTGAGAAGGATAACTGTGGTTTCGGCCTGATCGCCCACATAGAAGGCGAACCTAGCCACAAGGTAGTGCGTACCGCCATTCACGCACTGGCCCGTATGCAGCACCGTGGAGCCATCCTTGCCGATGGTAAGACCGGCGACGGTTGCGGTCTGCTGCTGCAAAAACCCGATCGTTTCTTCCGTATCGTTGCGGAAGAGCGCGGCTGGCGTTTAGCCAAAAACTACGCTGTCGGTATGCTGTTCCTGAACCAGGATCCTGAAAAAGCTACCGCCTCACGCCGCATCGTCGAAGAAGAACTTCAACGTGAAACCCTGTCTATTGTCGGCTGGCGCGATGTGCCAACCAACGAAGGGGTGCTCGGTGAAATCGCCCTCTCCTCGCTGCCTCGTATTGAACAGATTTTCGTCAACGCGCCTGCGGGCTGGCGTCCACGTGATATGGAACGCCGTCTGTTTATCGCCCGCCGTCGCATTGAAAAGCGTCTTCAGGAAGATAAAGAGTTCTACGTCTGTAGCCTCTCTAACCTGGTGAACATCTATAAAGGTCTGTGTATGCCGGCTGACCTGCCGCGCTTCTACCTGGACCTGGCGGATCTGCGTCTGGAATCGGCCATTTGCCTGTTCCACCAGCGCTTCTCCACCAACACCGTACCACGCTGGCCACTGGCTCAGCCGTTCCGCTACCTGGCGCACAACGGCGAGATCAACACCATCACCGGTAACCGCCAGTGGGCACGCGCCCGTACCTATAAGTTCCAGACACCGCTGATCCCTGACCTGCACGACGCAGCGCCGTTCGTCAACGAAACCGGTTCTGACTCCAGCTCAATGGATAACATGCTGGAACTGCTGCTGGCAGGCGGTATGGATATCGTTCGCGCCATGCGTCTGCTTGTGCCACCAGCCTGGCAGAACAACCCGGATATGGATCCAGAGCTGCGCGCGTTCTTTGACTTTAACTCCATGCATATGGAGCCGTGGGACGGCCCGGCGGGCATCGTGATGTCCGACGGTCGTTTTGCTGCCTGTAACCTGGACCGTAACGGTCTGCGTCCGGCGCGCTACGTCATCACCAAAGATAAGCTCATCACCTGTGCCTCCGAAGTGGGTATCTGGGATTACCAGCCTGACGAAGTGGTCGAAAAAGGTCGCGTCGGCCCTGGCGAACTGATGGTTATCGACACCCGTGGCGGGCGCATTCTGCACTCCGCTGAGACCGATAACGATCTGAAAAGCCGCCATCCGTACAAAGAGTGGATGGAGAAAAACGTTCGTCGCCTCGTGCCGTTCGAAGATTTGTCGGATGAAGATGTTGGCAGCCGCGAAATGGACGATGACACCCTCGCGAGCTTCCAGAAACAGTTTAACTACAGCGCCGAAGAGCTGGACTCGGTTATCCGCGTGCTCGGCGAAAACGGCCAGGAAGCGGTCGGCTCAATGGGTGATGACACCCCGTTTGCCGTGCTCTCCAGCCAGCCTCGCATCATTTATGACTACTTCCGCCAGCAGTTTGCGCAGGTAACCAACCCGCCAATCGATCCGCTGCGTGAAGCACACGTGATGTCGCTGGCGACCAGCATTGGCCGTGAGATGAACGTCTTCTGTGAAGCGGAAGGCCAGGCACACCGTCTGACCTTTAAATCACCGATCCTGCTGTACTCCGATTTCAAACAGCTCACCACCATGAAAGAGGAGCACTACCGCGCTGACACGCTCGATATCACTTTCGACGTGACCGAAGCGACTCTCGAAGAGACGGTGAGTGCGCTGTGTGACAAAGCTGAACTGATGGTGCGTAACGGTACCGTTCTGCTGGTGCTGTCTGACCGTAATATCGCGAAAAACCGTCTCCCGGTACCTGCGCCAATGGCGGTGGGTGCGATTCAGACGCGTCTGGTCGATAAGAGCCTGCGCTGCGACGCCAACATCATTGTGGAAACCGCAAGCGCCCGCGATCCGCACCACTTTGCCGTGCTGTTAGGCTTTGGTGCAACGGCGATCTACCCGTACCTGGCTTACGAAACGCTGGCTCGTCTGGTCGACACCCGCGCGATTGAAAAAGAGTACCGTGCTGTGATGCTGAACTACCGTAACGGCATCAACAAAGGTCTGTACAAGATCATGTCCAAAATGGGCATCTCGACAATTGCATCTTACCGCTGTTCGAAGCTGTTTGAAGCGGTCGGTCTGCACGACGATGTTGCTAACCTCTGCTTCCAGGGCGTGATCAGCCGCATCGGCGGTGCCGGTTTTGCTGACTTCCAGCAGGATCTGGTGAATCTGTCGAAACGCGCCTGGCTGGCACGTAAGCCGCTGGATCAGGGCGGTCTGCTGAAATACGTTCACGGTGGCGAATACCACGCCTATAACCCAGACGTGGTGCGCACGCTGCAACAGGCTGTTCAGAGCGGTGAGTACAGTGATTATCAGCAGTATGCTGAACTGGTCAACAACCGTCCGGCAGCCACCCTGCGCGATCTGCTGGCACTGAACCCGGGTGATGATGCGGTCAGTATCGACGACGTTGAACCTGCGTCCGATCTGTTCAAGCGTTTCGACACCGCAGCGATGTCTATCGGCGCGCTGAGCCCGGAAGCCCACGAAGCGCTGGCCGAAGCCATGAACAGCATCGGCGGTAACTCGAACTCCGGCGAAGGCGGTGAAGATCCTGCCCGTTACGGCACCAATAAAGTGTCCCGTATTAAGCAGGTGGCATCCGGTCGCTTTGGCGTGACGCCAGCGTACCTGGTCAACGCCGACGTGATTCAGATTAAAGTCGCTCAGGGTGCAAAACCGGGCGAAGGCGGTCAGTTACCGGGTGACAAAGTGACCCCGTACATCGCCAAACTGCGCTACTCGGTACCGGGCGTGACGTTGATCTCCCCGCCGCCGCACCACGATATTTACTCTATCGAGGATTTGGCGCAGCTGATTTTCGACCTGAAACAGGTCAACCCGAAAGCGATGATCTCCGTGAAGCTGGTTTCCGAACCGGGCGTCGGCACCATCGCAACCGGCGTGGCGAAAGCCTACGCTGACCTGATCACCATCGCCGGTTACGACGGTGGTACCGGGGCAAGCCCACTCTCCTCCGTGAAATACGCGGGCTGTCCGTGGGAGCTGGGGCTGGTGGAAACCCAGCAGGCGCTGGTCGCTAACGGTCTGCGTCACAAGATCCGTCTGCAGGTGGATGGTGGCCTGAAAACTGGCCTCGACATCATCAAAGCGGCGATCCTGGGTGCGGAAAGCTTTGGCTTCGGTACCGGCCCGATGGTTGCGCTCGGCTGTAAATACCTGCGTATTTGCCACCTGAACAACTGCGCAACCGGTGTTGCTACCCAGGACGAGAAGCTGCGTAAGAACCACTATCACGGCCTGCCGTTCAAAGTGACGAACTACTTTGACTTCATCGCCCGTGAAACCCGTGAGCTGATGGCGCAGCTGGGCGTGAAACGCCTGGTGGATCTGATTGGCCGTACTGACCTGCTGAAAGAGCTGGAAGGCTTCACCGCCAAACAGCAGAAGCTGGAGCTGTCTAAGTTGCTGGAAACCGCACAGCCGCATGCTGGCAAAGCGGTCTACTGCACCGAGAACAACCCGCCGTTCGACAACGGCGTGCTGAACGCGCAGTTGCTGCAGCAGGCGAAATCGTACGTGGATGAGAAACAGAGCAAAACGTTCTGGTTTGATATCCGCAACACCGACCGTTCTGTTGGCGCATCGCTCTCCGGTTACATCGCGCAAACGCACGGCGACCAGGGTCTGGCAGCCGATCCGATTACCGCACACTTCAGCGGTACCGCGGGTCAGAGCTTCGGCGTGTGGAACGCCGGTGGCGTTGAGCTGTACCTGACTGGCGATGCCAACGACTACGTTGGTAAAGGCATGGCGGGTGGTTTGCTGGCGGTGCGTCCTCCGGTGGGTTCTGCCTTCCGCAGCCACGAGGCGAGCATCATTGGTAACACCTGTCTGTACGGTGCGACTGGCGGTCGTCTGTTTGCAGCGGGTCGTGCGGGTGAGCGTTTCGCAGTGCGTAACTCCGGTGCCATCACCGTAGTGGAAGGCATTGGCGATAACGGCTGTGAATATATGACGGGCGGAATTGTTTGCGTAATGGGTAAAACCGGCGTGAACTTCGGCGCAGGCATGACAGGCGGTTTTGCTTACGTCCTGGATGAAGACGGTGAGTTCCGCAAACGCGTGAACCCGGAACTGGTGGAAGTGCTGGATGTTGAATCGCTTGCCATCCACGAAGAACACCTGCGCGGTTTGATTACCGAACACGTGCAGCATACCGGTTCTTCGCGCGGCGAAGAGATCCTGGCGAACTGGCCAGCGTTCTCTGCGAAATTCGCGCTGGTTAAACCGAAGTCCAGCGATGTTAAAGCACTGTTGGGTCACCGTAGTCGTAGCGCAGCAGAGCTGCGTGTGCAGGCGCAGTAAGGGGTAGCAATGAGTCAGAACGTATACCAGTTTATCGACCTGCAGCGTGTTGATCCGCCAAAGAAACCGCTGAAGATCCGTAAAATTGAATTTGTGGAAATCTACGAGCCGTTTTCAGAAGGCCAGGCCAAAGCACAGGCAGACCGCTGCCTGTCCTGCGGTAACCCTTACTGTGAATGGAAATGCCCGGTGCACAACTACATCCCGAACTGGCTGAAACTCGCCAACGAAGGACGTATTTTTGAAGCCGCCGAGCTGTCTCACCAGACCAACACCCTGCCGGAAGTGTGCGGCCGTGTGTGTCCTCAGGATCGTCTGTGTGAAGGTTCCTGTACGCTGAACGACGAGTTTGGCGCGGTGACTATCGGTAACATCGAGCGCTATATCAACGATAAAGCGTTCGAGATGGGCTGGCGTCCGGATATGACCGGCGTGAAGCAAACCGACAAACGCGTGGCGATCATCGGTGCGGGCCCGGCAGGTCTGGCCTGTGCAGACGTTCTGACCCGTAACGGCGTGAAGGCGGTGGTCTTTGACCGTCACCCGGAAATCGGCGGTCTGCTGACCTTCGGTATCCCGGCCTTCAAGCTGGAAAAAGAGGTTATGACTCGCCGCCGTGAAATCTTCACCGGTATGGGCATTGAGTTCAAACTGAATGTGGAAGTGGGCCGCGATGTGCAGCTCGACGATCTGCTGAAGGACTACGACGCCGTGTTCCTGGGCGTAGGGACCTATCAGTCCATGCGCGGTGGTCTGGAAAACGAAGATGCGCCAGGTGTTTACGACGCTCTGCCGTTCCTGATTGCTAACACCAAGCAGATTATGGGCTACGGCGAAACCGCCGATGAGCCTTACGTCAGCATGGAAGGCAAACGCGTGGTGGTGCTGGGTGGCGGTGATACCGCGATGGACTGCGTGCGTACCTCCATTCGTCAGAATGCAACGCACGTCATCTGTGCCTATCGTCGTGACGAAGAGAACATGCCGGGCTCTAAACGCGAAGTGAAAAACGCGCGTGAAGAGGGCGTGGAGTTCCAGTTCAACATCCAGCCGCTGGGTATTGAAGTGAATGCCAACGGCAAAGTGAGCGGCGTGAAGATGGCGCGCACAGAAATGGGTGCGCCAGATGCGAAAGGCCGTCGTCGTGCGGAGATCGTTGCCGGTTCCGAGCATGTGATCCCGGCTGATGCCGTTGTCATGGCGTTCGGCTTCCGCCCTCACAGCATGGAGTGGCTGGCGAAGCACAGCGTTGAGCTGGATTCTCAGGGCCGCGTGATTGCGCCGGAAGGCAGCGACAACGCGTTCCAGACCAGCAACCCGAAAATCTTCGCCGGTGGTGATATCGTTCGCGGTTCTGACCTGGTGGTGACGGCAATTGCCGAAGGCCGCAAGGCCGCTGACGGGATTATGAACTTCCTGGAAGTGTAATACCTTTCTGACTCCCCAGTCCTGGAGCCACATTCAGGGATGGGGAGTCTGTTCTACTCCCCCGCTTTTCATATCGCCTCTGTCACGGCAGGATGGTCCGAAAGTCTGGATAGCCAGGCCGCCTGTCCCACCGGCGACCTGTATTACACGACTTGCGTTACCAGTTATAGCGCACGTTTAGACTGCCGTTTAGATCGCTGTAGTCATTATTCCCTTTCTGACCCATCACCTGCCCTGTCACGCTCCACTGGCTGTTCAGGTTGGCTTTAATGCCCACTTTCAGCTCAGCGCGGTTAGCTGGAATATCCTGATCCACGCTCATGTCGTTGAACGACACGCTGGTGTCATCGCTGGTGTACAACCAGTTGGCTTCCATAAATGGCTGAATGACTGACCCTTTACTGTTGTGCAGTTTACCGTCGACACGCAGGCCGAGGCGCGTGTTCCAGCTGTTGCTGTCCTGGTCGTCGATGCGCGTACCGCTGTGGTCAGTGAGGCTGTCGGCGCTGTAATGTTGCCACGTTGCCTGTGCTTGTGGCGTCAGGCTGACGGTGTTGCCGTTTTGTAGCGCGGTATCGTAGCGGTAGCCGGTTTCCAGCGAGATGGCACTGGCGCTGGAGTCGTAATCCTCCGAACCAATACCGTCGTTATCAACACTGTTGTTGTAGAAGCCGTACTGATACCAGCTATCCACATACATCCCGCTATGATTTTTCGCATCCGCAAACCAGGTGGCATAAACACCCAGGTTATAGCCATCGGTATGGCCTTTAGCGGAGAACTGGCTGCCGTCCGCGCCTTTGTTACCGGTGCTGTCGGTGTCGGCGTTGACATAGCTGCCCATCCCCCCAACGGCCAGGCTCTGCTCACCGTTGCGCCAGGTCAGGACGTCACCGCCAAGCTGGAACTGGGAGTAGTTATTGTTGATATCAACATTACCGTCCGCCGCCTGCGAGTCCGAGGTACCGGCCTTAAAGCGCATCCAGACGCTACCGTCTTCGTTGTGGTACTGGCTGCCTTCGCGGTCGTAGAGCGTCTGCATTTGCAGGTTACGCACCATCCACTGGTTGCCAAGGTAAGCACCAATGTCGGCACGGTACTGTGGCGTGACGTCGCCACCATCACCACCGTCATCCGATGGGGTCGGTGTTAACGTTGTCGAGTTCAGATACCAGTTACCGTCGTCATGCTGGTACAGGCGGTATTCATACGCACTCATCATCACGCGCCCCTGCATCTGGAAACTGGCGTCATTGCCGCTGCCGCCAACGCTGGTACCGCCAACGTCAATCACTTCAATGCCGTTAGTGGTCGCCATACCCGTGTCACCGGAATTGGTGGGGGTAAATGTCACCGCCGTGGTACCGGAAACATCGCCGGAAATCACGAGTTTGTCCGTCGTAGAATTGTCATCACCCATATAGGTGTTCATGTACAGGCTACCGCCGGTACTCCTGTAGTCGCCGTTGATGGTCAGGGTGTGCCCCGTTTCACCGTTCTGGCTCATGGCGATGCTGCCACTGTTATTGACGTTACCGTTGACCGTGCCCGTGCCACCGAACGTCGCGCCGGAGGCAACATTCACGTTCTGGGTGCTGCTCGTCGCACCAATCACGCCGGTATCGGTAAGCCACAACGTGCCGTCATTGACATGGGTATCGCCGTTATAGGTGTTTTCCGCACTCAGAACGAGGGTGCCCTTGCCTGCTTTGGTCAGGGTTTTGCCGTCCCAGTTTGCGTTACCCGTCTGGTCAGACAGTACGCTGGTCACTTCAAAGGTTTTGCCGGCATCCAGGGTAAAAGTGCCGTGCGCCGGGGTCGCCGAGGTGGTGGTCGCATTCCAGCTTAACGCTTGCGTCAGCAGGTATTGCGAATCATCGTCAGGGTTAATCATGCCACTGACGGTCAGGTAATCCGGTGAGTTCGTAAGATCCATCGACAGGCTGGTAAAGTCGCCGCCGATCGCGTTGTCCATATCCATCAGGGTGATGGTTTCCAGATGCGCATCGGAACTGATGTCCTTCATGCCAGCACCACCCACCTGTAGCGTGCCATCCAGTGTGGCGCTATCACCGATGATCAATGGCTGCTGTGCCGATGTGCTACCAAGCTCGACGTCCAGCGTACTGCCGCTCTGCTGTGTCAGCGTGCCGCTGCCAAGATCCAGCGAGGTGCCCGCCGCCAGCGTCGTCGTGGCACCGGTATCGGTGGTGATGCCGCCAGTGGCGTTGATCATATCGCCCGCGTCCAGCACCAGACTGGCGTGGTTTGTCACCTCGCCCGTCCCCAACGCATTGACGCTGGCTGCCGTCAGCGTGCCGTCGTTGATGTCGGTACCGCCGCTATAGCTGTTATTGCCTGAGAGGATTAATTCTCCGCCGCCCTCTTTGGTGAGCGTTTTGCCATCCCAACCGGTGGTGCTGCTGGGGTCAAGTGAGCTGTCAACGTCTGCCAGGTCGGCGGCGACGTTAAAGCTGCCGTCCGGGTTGCTTAACGTAAAGGTACCGTTGGCATCGGTGGCCGCACCGTCACGATCGGCGTACCAGGAGAGGGAAGCCGCCAGCTGATACTGCGAGCTGTCGCTGGCATTGATGCGACCATCCACGGTCAGGAAGTCGACCTCTTTTGCGTCAATTCCGGCAATGGTCAGGTTATCGAAATCGCCGCTGATGGCGCTGTTAGCATCAATCAGGGTGAACGTATTCGGGTTATTTTGCAGCGGGTCAGTGACGTTACCAATGCCGGTGATGTTCAGTGAGCCGTCCAGGTTAGCGCTGCCAGCGGTGATGATCGGGCTGCTGGCGCTGGCACCCAGGTCGATATTGAGCGTGCTACCGTCCTGCTGTGTGAACGCGCTGCTGCCAAGATCCAGCGTTGTCCCCGCTGCCAGCGTCGTCGTCGCACCGGTATAGGTGGTGATACCGCCAGTGACATTGACAGTATCGCCCGCGCCCAGCACCAGGGTAGCGTGGTTTGCCACCGCCCCCGTCCCCAGCGCATTGGCGCTGGCTGCCGTCAGCGTACCGCCATTGATTGTCGTGCCGCCGGTGTAGGTGTTATTGCCGGCGAGGGTCAGCGCGCCGTCGCCCTCTTTGGTCAGGGTTTTACCGTCCCAGTTTGCGTTACCCGTCTGGTTAGCCAGCGTCCCCGTGACCGTAAAGGTGTCGCCCGCATCCAGCGTGAAGTTGCCGGAGGCCCCGGAGGCGCTATGCGTACCGTCTGCATACCATGTCAGGCCCATGTTCAGCGTATATTGGGTGTTGTCAGTGGGGTTGATACCTGTGCTGTAGGTGAGATAGTCCGGCGTGGCTGCCGCGGCGTCGATTGTGACGCTATCAAAATCACCGACAATCGCATTCTGCGCGTCGATAATAATCGCCATCGCACCCAGTTCGGTATCAGAGGTGTAGGNCTGCGGTGACGGNGTCGAATGGATATACAGCGTGCCGTCAAGCGCGGCATCTTTGGTGGTGATCAGCGGAGTGGTGGCATCTGTCTGGGCGATGTTGAGCACACTGGTGCTTTGCAACGTCAAACCGTTGGTGATGGCCAGCGTATTGCCACCCATAGTAATGGTNCCAGCGTTATCCAGCGAGCCGAGAGTGTCGGCGATGGTGTCGTCAGCCATGGTCCACGTACTGCTGTCATCAAGCGAGAGGCGACTGCCCGACGCCGTGACGCTGCCGTTTTTTATCGTGGAACCGTTGAAGTCCAGGGTGGATGCCGTTTTGCCTGCGACAATGTTGCCGTCAAATGTAGAGTCGGAAGCATTGACAGCCACGTCGCTGTCCAGTTGAAGGGCGGTTGGCGCGGTAAACGTACTGTTGCCGTCTATTATGATGGCGTCGTTATTGGTCATGGTGGCACCGCTGACAACATGCAGCGCTGCGGCNGCACTGGAGTTGACCGTCGCACCATGGACTTTCAGTGTGTTATTTTGCCCGGTGACCTGGATTGCATCATTATCGGCAGTGATGTTCGACGTGGCGGAACCGGTAATGTTAGCCGTTGATCCCTTAACAACAATGCCAATGCCGTTAGATGTTACGGTGGAATCGGTAATATTGACCGTACTCGCGCCAGCAAATATGGTGGTTGCGGAAGCGGTGGTGACTGTGCTGCCGGACATATCCAGAATGGAGCCCTGGCTCAGGTTTATCTGATTCGCCCCCAGCTGGAGGTTGCTACCGTTCTCTATAATCAGGTGACTACCCTGCTGCACATAGATAGATTGTGCGTTGGGCATGTACCCAGAGTAGGTGCCTGCTGTTGCTGTCACGTCGACGCTGTCCAGCGTCAGCTTTGACTGATTCTGCAGCCCAATCAATAGATAGTCGCCGTTACCAGACACTTCGCCACCATGAAGTTCTGCCTGACCGCCCATGTCCAGGTAGAGCGCTGAAGTATATTCCCCGTCAGCCTCCACGGTGGCGTCGTAAAGAGTAAGCTGGGCACCGTTATTCACTTCAATTGCGGGTGAAACTGCGTAACCACCAGAACCCGGCAGGAAATCACCACCACCGTGTGTTGTAATGGTAATAGCCCCCCCTTCTTCATTACTGGCGGAAACGCCGAGGCCCGACACATACAGCGCGCTGCCGTGATCCGTTGATGAGTAGTCAATGCTGGCGCTGGTGATGGCGTTCTCGCCCACGGAGGTATACTCTTCCGTATTCCCGGCCATGGCAAACGGGCTGGAAACACCGAGCGCGGCGATCAGCGCCTGAGCCAGCAAAGTGCGTTTTGCTTTCAGCGTCGGCTGTGCTTCAGGTTGTGTATCCGGGGAGGTTTTTATATTGTTGACGCCTGCCTGCGTTTTAAGTTTACTGTCGCCACACGCCAGCTCTGAAGTGACAACGTACATATTGCGCACGGCGCTCCAGACAATACTGTAGATTTTATTCATATGTTACATCCATTAACATTGATATTAACTGCAGGATGATGATTCACCTTGCAATGATAATTAATAGCTCATCAGACCGACGAGGATTGAATACTGAAAGCGTTATAGGTTACGGTAAAAAAATAGCTGTATTAGCCTGCTGACGTTACCCGCTATAGTTCACGGTTCACACCGAACCGATCGTTGCCGGTGCCACTGGCAAGCGGTTTGATGCCAGTTGCCCTCTCGTCGTAACCGTCTACACGAGCCGTGGTTTCGTTTGCATATATCCCCTGGCNCACGGATGATGATTATCCCTTGATGAGCCCGCTGCCAGTATAATCGGGAAATAATATCTATTATTGAGAAATAAGAGCGTAATAACGATTTTCAGAATTTATAAAGATGACCGGAATAGAAAACTTATCAATGTTATTTTCAAAACAAAAAATAAAACAGAATAAAACAAAGCAAAATGCATTCACCAAATAAATAGTTTTATCTAAATAATAGCAATGTTACCTCTGTTACAACGTTTATGCCGTTTGGGGGATTTTGGAATACCACCCACAAAAAAGGCCCTTTCGGGCCTTTTTAAGTAATCTATTTCACCACTCGCAACGCGGGGCGTCCACCACGAGGTGGCGACGGAGGCGTATCATCGCCATCGTCGCCATCGTCACTTCCCGGCTTATTGCCATCAATGACAGACATCACGGGTTCACCTTCAGCGCTGTCGTCATTCAGGCTGGCAACATCCTCGTCGTATGCCGCTTCCGGCTCGAACATGGTACCTGCGCCGTTTTCACGTGCGTAAATAGCCAGCACAGCAGCCAGCGGGACAGAAACCTGGCGTGGCACGCCGCCAAAGCGTGCATTAAAGCGCACTTCGTCATTTGCCAGCTCCAGGTTACCCNCCGCACGTGGCGCAATGTTCAGCACGATCTGTCCGTCACGCGCGTATTCCATTGGAACCTGCACGCCCGGCAACGTCACATCCACCACCAGGTGCGGCGTGAGCTGGTTATCCAGCAGCCATTCATAGAAGGCGCGCAGCAGATACGGACGGCGTGGAGAAAGTTGTGACATTTCCACAGTCATTAGCCTCGGCCGAGACGCATTTCACGTTCCGGTTCAGTTAAAGATGCCAGGAAAGAGTCGCGTTCAAATACGCGAGTCATATAGCCTTTCAGCTCTTTCGCACCCGGGCCGCTGAACTCAACGCCCAGCGTTGGCAAACGCCACAGCAGAGGAGCCAGGTAGCAATCCACCAGGCTGAACTCATCGCTCAGGAAGAAAGGCTTCTGACCAAACACGGGCGCAATCGCCAGCAGCTCTTCACGCAGTTGTTTACGTGCAGCATCCGCTTCAGAGGAGGAACCGTTGACGATAACGTTCATCAGCGAGTACCAGTCTTTCTCGATACGTTGCATGTACAGGCGGCTTTCACCACGCGCAACCGGGTAAACAGGCATCAGTGGCGGATGCGGGAAACGCTCATCAAGATATTCCATAATGATGCGGGATTCCCACAGGGTCAGCTCACGATCTACCAGCGTCGGTACGCTTTGGCTCGGGTTGAGATCGATCAGATCCTGAGGTGGGTTATCCTTTTCCACATGCTCGATCTCAAAACTGACACCCTTCTCGGCCAGCACGATACGAACCTGATGGCTATAAATGTCAGTAGGACCAGAAAACAGCGTCATTACCGAACGTTTGTTGGCAGCGACAGCCATGAAAACCTCCAGGTATATTCAGAATTTTTACTGCTACCAGCCCCAACAGGGCCAGCCAGATGTTGTATCGCCCATCCCAGGGAAAACACATTGTTCAAGAATCGAACAAAAATCGAGTATTCACCGATATTTGGGCAGAAAATTGGATGATAGTTTACCAGATTTTATGACCTTTGTGGTGAGGGGATTCTGGAAATACGGAAAAAGAGGAGATATATGCATTGATTTTGTGGATAACCTAAGCATTATCCATAAAAAAACCCGCCGAAGCGGGTTTTTCGCCAATCGTTCTGCATAAGCAGAAAGCAGATTAACGTTTGGAGAACTGTGGACGACGACGTGCTTTACGCAGACCCACTTTCTTACGTTCAACCTGACGAGCGTCACGAGTAACGAAGCCAGCTTTACGCAGTTCAGAACGCAGGGATTCGTCGTACTCCATCAGAGCGCGGGTGATACCGTGACGGATCGCACCTGCCTGACCGGAGATACCACCACCTTTAACGGTGATGTACAGATCCAGTTTTTCTACCATGTCAACCAGTTCCAGCGGCTGGCGAACTACCATGCGGGCAGTTTCGCGACCGAAGTATTGTTCCAGAGAACGCTGGTTGATTACGATTTTACCGTTGCCCGGTTTGATAAACACGCGAGCGGCGGAGCTTTTGCGGCGACCAGTGCCGTAGTATTGATTTTCAGCCATTGCCTATAATCCCGATTAGATGTCAAGAACTTGCGGTTGCTGTGCCGCGTGGTTGTGCTCGTTGCCTGCATAAACTTTCAGTTTACGGAACATAGCACGACCCAGTGGGCCCTTTGGCAGCATGCCTTTAACCGCGATTTCAATCACACGCTCAGGACGGCGAGCAATCATCTCTTCAAAGGTCGCTTCTTTGATACCACCGATGTGGCCGGTGTGGTGGTAATACATTTTGTCTTCGCGCTTGTTGCCGGTTACAGCAACTTTTTCTGCGTTCAGAACGATGATGTAATCACCGGTATCAACGTGCGGAGTATATTCCGCTTTATGCTTACCGCGCAGGCGACGAGCCAGTTCGGAAGCCAGACGGCCCAGAGTTTTACCGGTCGCGTCAACAACATACCAGTCGCGCTGTACGGTTTCTGGTTTAGCTGTAAAAGTTTTCATTAAAAGCTTACCCAAATAATAAGTTACACGTTGGTGAACACCCAAACGTTTAGTCAGTTGAGGTTCACACGACAAAGTCCGGCAAACCTACCCCTTCGAATAGCTAATGCCGACACATAGAAAGTTTCGGGAAAAAAACCTTCTCGTAACGTGGGGTCGCAAGATTATAGAGAAGTTGAGGTCAAAGATCGACCCCTAAATGTGATTCAAAACGGGTTTTTCGGGGGGTGGATGTTGTGCGCTCTGGTGCTCTCACCCCCGGCTCCTCTCCCACCGGGAGAGGGGAACATGGATTACGGCATATGCTCCAGCTTCAGGTATTCCTCGCTCTGCATCTCCTGCAGGCGCGACAGGCAGCGCTGGAATTCAAATTTCAACCGCTCGCCCTGATATACCTCATATAAAGGAACCTCTGCACTCACCACCAGCTTGACGTGACGTTCGTAAAACTCATCCACCAGTGCAATGAAGCGCCGCGCTTCATTCTCCATCAACGGCGTCATTACCGGGACATCCAGCAGCATCACGGTGTGGAACAGGCGCGAAAGCGCAATGTAATCGTGTTGGCTGCGGGCATCCACACAAAGCGTCGCAAAAGAGACCGCCAGGGTTTGGTTCTCTACCCCCTGCGTTTGCAGCGGACGATGGTTAATCTCCAGCGCAGGGGCGTTATCACGTGCCGCTCCCGCCAGTGCCAGCCACAGTTTATTCATCTGACTGGTGGTTTCATCGTTTAAAGGGGAAAGCCACAGATGCGCCTGCGTCAGCGTGCGCAGGCGGTAATCCACTCCGGCATCGACGTTCATGATATCGCAATGCTGCTTAATGGCATCAATGGCAGGCAGGAAACGCGCCCGCTGCAGGCCGTTGCGGTATAGCTCATCCGGCGGGATATTCGAGGTGGCAACCAGCGTAATCCCGCGCGCAAACAGCGCTTTCATCAGGCCACCTAACAACATGGCGTCGGTGATATCAGAAACAAAAAATTCGTCAAAGCAGAGCACATCCGTTTCAGCCTTGAAGCGATCGGCAATAATCTCCAGTGGGTCACTTTTGCCCTGCAGCGCCGTCAGCTCTTCGTGAACCCGCAGCATAAAACGGTGGAAGTGCAGACGTTGTTTACGCCCCCCCGGCAGGCTCTGGTAGAACATATCCATCAGCCAGGTTTTACCGCGCCCGACGCCTCCCCACATATATAAGCCGCGCACCGGGGCGTTATCCTGCGGCTCTTTTTTCCCAAGAAACCGACCGAATGCCGCCTTCAGCCCGCCGTGTTGTACGATTTCAGCGGGTTTGGCCGTGAGCTCCTGATAGATCACATCCAGACGGTTGACCGCTTCACGCTGAACATCGTCCGGCTGATGTGAGCCCTCATTCAGGGCATGAAGGTAACGCGATGAGGGGGACAGACTTTGCATAATCTTGTTGTTATTCCTTCGGTTAAACCTCACCAGCAGGCATGGCTGATGAAAAAAAGGCCGTTCTACACTACGCGATGATACGTCAGGATTCCACTTCTGCAGAAATAGCGGTTATAGTGGCGTTATCAGGCACAGGCAGGAGCCGAGCCAACACCCTACGGAACCACAAGACAACGGGAGAAGTTCATGACCTGGGAATATGCGCTAATCGGTTTAGTCGTCGGCATCATTATCGGTGCTGTGGCCATGCGTTTCGGTAATCGCAAATTGCGTCAACAACAGTCACTGCAGTACGAACTGGAAAAGAACAAAGCTGAACTGGAAGAGTATCGCGAAGAGCTGGTCAGCCACTTTGCCCGTAGCGCCGAGCTGCTGGATAACATGGCAACCGACTATCGTCAGCTGTATCAACACATGGCGAAAAGCTCCAGCAGCCTGCTGCCAGAGATGACGGCGGAGACGAACCCGTTCCGCAACCGTCTGGCTGACTCTGAAGCTGGTAACGACCAGGCACCGGTTCAGATGCCACGCGATTATTCTGATGGCGCGTCCGGCCTGCTGCGCGGTGGCGCAAAACGCGATTAATCGCACAACCTGAATTTATTTTACGGGCGCAGCGATTGCGCCCGTCCTTTCTCCCTGACCCCAGCTATTATTTAGTCAATTACCTCATTGTTCAGCGGTTTAAAATTCAATAACATCAGGATGTTTTTGGGGCCGTTCTTCTTTCATTCCAGGATACGAGAGTCAGCGTCGATGAACAAAAAAAACCAGCTGTTGAGCGCTTTAGCGTTAAGTGTCGGGTTATCTCTCTCGGCATCCTTCCCTGCTTCGGCCACGCTGCCTGCGCAGGTTCCGGGACAAACTGCCATTCCCAGCCTCGCGCCGATGCTGGAAAAAGTGCTACCTGCGGTAGTCAGCGTGCGAGTCGAAGGAACAGCGCGGCAAAACCAGCGCGTACCTGAAGAACTGAAGAAGTATTTCGGTGATGAGTCTCCCGACCAGTCAGCCCAGCCTTTTGAAGGTCTTGGCTCTGGGGTCATCATTGATGCGGCTAAAGGCTATATTCTGACCAATAACCACGTCATCAGCCAGGCGGATAAAATCAGCGTTCAGCTGAATGACGGGCGAGAATTTGACGCCAAACTGATCGGCGGCGATGACCAGAGCGACATTGCGCTATTGCAGATGCAAAACCCGGGTAACCTGACACAAATTACGATAGCGGACTCCGATAAGCTGCGTGTTGGTGATTTTGCCGTCGCCGTCGGTAACCCGTTCGGTTTAGGACAAACCGTCACTTCGGGTATCGTTTCCGCGCTGGGACGTAGCGGACTGAATCTGGAAGGGCTGGAAAACTTTATTCAGACCGATGCCTCGATTAACCGCGGCAACTCCGGCGGAGCACTGCTTAACCTCAACGGTGAGCTGATTGGCATCAACACCGCCATCCTTGCGCCGGGCGGCGGCAGCATCGGGATTGGTTTCGCCATTCCCAGCAATATGGCCAAAACCCTGTCACAACAGCTGATTCAGTTTGGCGAAGTCAAACGCGGTTTGCTGGGCATTAAGGGGATGGAGATGAGCGCGGATATCGCTAAAGCGTTCAACATCAACGTTCAGCGCGGGGCATTTGTCAGTGAAGTGCTGCCAAATTCCGGCTCGGCAAAAGCAGGCGTGAAATCCGGGGATGTGATCGTCAGCCTCAATGATAAACCGCTGAACAGTTTCGCTGAGCTGCGTTCGCGCATTGCAACGACTGAACCCGGTGCCAAAGTGAAGTTAGGTCTGATTCGTGATGGCAAGCCGCTGGACGTTGAAGTGACGCTGGATAAGAGTACGTCCTCTTCCGCCAGTGCTGAGCTTATCGCCCCGGCACTGCAAGGGGCAACGCTAAGCGACGGGCAGCTTAAAGACGGCACAAAAGGCATTACCGTTGATACCGTCGAGAAGAGCAGCCCAGCCGCACAGGCGGGGTTGCACCAGGATGATGTCATCATCGGTGTAAACCGCAACCGCGTGCAATCTATCGCGGAGATGCGCAAGGTGCTGGAGAGTAAGCCAGCGGTCATTGCCCTGCAGATTATGCGTGGCAATGAGTCTATCTATATTCTGTTGCGCTAATCATGTGTGATTCCGGGCATCTGGCCTCGTGTGATGTCCGGATAACTCATGTTATGCTGCAAATCGTTCCTTTTTTAACGACACGCGCATCATGCTTTTAAAGCTCTTTCGTTCCATTGCCATCGGTTTGATCGTTGCTGGCCTGCTGTTAGTGGCTATGCCGTCTTTACGTCAGTTCAACAAGCTGACGGCCCCCCAGTTTGACAGTACGGATGAAACACCGGCCACCTACAACCAGGCCGTTCGCCGTGCGGCACCTGCCGTGGTTAACGTCTATAACCGTGGCCTTAACAGCTCAAGCCATAATCAGCTGGAGATCCGCACGCTCGGTTCCGGTGTGATTATGGACGAGCGTGGTTACATCATTACCAACAAACACGTGATCAACGATGCCGACCAGATTATCGTCGCATTGCAGGATGGCCGCGTGTTTGAGGCTCTGCTCGTCGGCTCTGACAGCCTGACCGACCTGGCGGTACTGAAAATCAACGCCACGGGCGGTCTGCCGGTCATCCCGATTAACCGCAAACGTACGCCGCACATTGGCGACGTGGTGCTGGCGATTGGTAACCCGTACAACCTGGGTCAGACCATCACTCAGGGGATTATCAGCGCCACCGGTCGAATTGGCCTGAACCCCTCCGGNCGGCAGAACTTCCTGCAGACCGATGCGTCAATCAACCACGGTAACTCTGGCGGCGCGCTGGTCAACTCGCTGGGCGAGCTGATGGGCATCAATACCCTCTCGTTCGATAAGAGTAACGATGGCGAGACGCCGGAAGGTATCGGCTTTGCCATTCCGTTCCAGCTGGCCACCAAAATTATGGATAAGCTCATCCGCGATGGTCGGGTGATCCGCGGCTACATCGGTATTGGTGGGCGTGAGATTGCGCCAATGCACTCGCAAGGTGGCGGTATCGATCAGATCCAGGGTATTGTGGTCAACGAAGTCTCCCCTGGCGGTCCAGCGGCTAACGCAGGTATTCAGGTCAATGACGTCATTATATCGGTGAATGGCAGTCCGGCGGTATCGGCGCTGGAGACGATGGATCAGGTCGCAGAAATACGTCCTGGCTCTATCATTCCGGTCGAAGTCATGCGCAACGATAAGAAGCTGACGATTCAGGTAACGATTCAGGAATACCCGGCCACCAACTGACAGACATAAAAAAACGGAGCACCTGGCTCCGTTTTTTTTGCCGGGTAGCGCGAACGCTTACCCGGCCTGTAAGGGAAAGTCCGTTTTACTTGTTAACGAACTCTTCACCCAGAGTGATATCTTTCTTCAGCGTGTCCAGCATGCCTGTCATCGCGTTTTGTTCGAACGCGCTCAGCTTGCCAATTGACTGATGTTCTTCGATACCGTTTTTACCCAGCAACAGTGGCTGAGAGAAGAAGCGTGCGTGTGCGCCGTCACCTTCAACATAAGCACATTCAACAACACCTTTCTCACCCTGCAGGGCGCGAACCAGTGACAGGCCGAAACGTGCAGCCGCCTGGCCCATAGACAGAGTTGCAGAACCGCCACCCGCCTTCGCTTCCACCACTTCGGTGCCCGCGTTCTGGATACGTTTGGTCAGGTCAGCCACTTCCTGCTCGGTGAAGCTTACGCCAGGGATCTGCGACAGCAGAGGCAGAATAGTCACACCAGAGTGACCACCGATAACCGGTACTTCAACGTCGGTTGGCTGCTTGCCTTTCAGCTCAGCCACGAAGGTGTTGGAACGGATGATGTCCAGCGTGGTCACGCCAAACAGTTTGTTCTTGTCGTAAACACCGGCTTTCTTCAGCACTTCTGCCGCGATAGCAACGGTGGTGTTCACTGGGTTAGTAATGATACCGATACAGGCTTTCGGGCAGATTTCAGCGATCTGCTGTACCAGGTTTTTCACGATACCCGCATTGACGTTGAACAGGTCAGAGCGATCCATACCGGGCTTACGTGCCACACCCGCGGAGATCAGCACAACGTCAGCGCCCTGCAGCGCAGGACGTGCATCTTCACCGGAAAAGCCTTTGATTTTCACAGCTGTCGGGATGTGGCTCAGGTCAACCGCCACACCTGGGGTTACCGGAGCAATATCGTACAGGGAGAGTTCTGAGCCTGAAGGCAGTTGGGTTTTCAGTAGTAGGGCAAGCGCCTGGCCGATACCACCAGCAGCGCCGAGGACTGCGACTTTCATCCTAAACTCCTTATTATGGTTAACTTAAGTATCTGTAACTCCGTTGCGGCGACCATAATTCAGCAGGTAAATAATTACAATTTTCGTAGCTAAAGAATTTGAGGTCACTCGACTTTCTCTATCGTCAGAATGCTATCTGACAACAGACGGCAACGATTTAAGAGGTGGTTACAATACACCCTGCCCCGCCACCAAAACAACATCAATTTGATAACATTTAATTTACTTTTAAGCTTATTTGCGTGGCGTGACCCAGGCATGTTTTCTGATAACGAAATCTGATAAAATCACTCCCTTTCATAACATTATTTCAGCCTGGGTTCAGGCAGATTGTTTGCATAAAAATTCATCCACATGCATAATAATGTTGTTTATACCGTTATATTCCGGGTGACTTATGCGAAGCTCGTCTAAGCAAGAAGAATTAGTAAAGGCGTTTAAAGCGCTACTCAAAGAAGAGAAATTCAGTTCTCAGGGAGAAATTGTTCAGGCGTTGCAGGAACAAGGCTTCGATAATATCAATCAGTCGAAAGTCTCCCGTATGCTGACCAAATTTGGCGCGGTGCGTACGCGTAATGCCAAAATGGAAATGGTCTATTGTCTGCCTGCCGAACTTGGCGTGCCGACAACCTCCAGCCCACTGAAGAATCTGGTTCTGGATATCGACTATAACGATGCCGTTGTCGTGATCCACACCAGCCCGGGTGCCGCACAGCTGATTGCCCGCCTGCTGGACTCCTTAGGTAAAGCAGAAGGTATCCTCGGCACCATCGCCGGTGACGACACCATCTTTACCACTCCGGCAAATAATTTCTCCGTCAAAGATCTCTACGAAGCGATTCTGGTTCTGTTCGAACAGGAACTGTAATCCTCTCTCCCCGTAGCACGGCTGCGGGGATTGTTCTGCTCCCGCTGCGTTTCCCCCTGTTTTCTCCCCTCCCTGCTTTGCCAAATAGTGCTTTTTACCACCCACCAACATTCACGCAGTGAATATCACCTCAATAAATCGCACAAAAAATCAAAAAGCCAGTATCCCTCTGATTTAGTTAGACATAGCAAGAAGATGTGACGAAAAAATGACCATCACTATGCATTTTGGTTATAAAAATCACGTTTATTAACTCTTAATAACCATTGAAACAATTAGTCTGGTATTAATTTTTATCGTTATTAGTGTATACTTGATTTTGTGATGAGGGTCACGAAACAAAGACCCCAGTAAAAAATTCGACGAGGTAAAGAATCATGAAAATCAAAACTACTGTAGCGATGCTGAGCGTCCTGTCTGTTCTGTCATTCGGTGCTTTTGCGGCTGACTCCATCAACGCCGATCAGGCGCAATCCCGTCAGGCAATTGGCACAGTGTCTGTTGGTGCGGTCAGTGCGTCTCCGATGGACATGCATGACATGCTGAACAAAAAAGCGGAAGAACAGGGTGCGTCATCCTATCGCATCATTGAAGCGCGTACAGGCGACCACTGGCACGCAACCGCTGAGCTGTACAAATAAGTTTTAGTCATACCCGAAAACATCATTCTCCACTCAACGGCACCTGGCATAAAAATAGCAGTTCAACCCTTCTCGCCGTTGAGTACACCCTGCTCAGGAGTAAAGACTATGAAAACCCAATTAATCATCGCAACCCTCGGCCTGGCATCTGTACTTTCTTTCGGCGCGAGCGCAGCCGTTCACCAGGTCAATGCCGACCAGGCACAGACTCTACAGTCGATGGGGAGTATCTCTGTCACATCCGTAACCGGCTCTCCGATGGATATCCGTCAGGAGCTGGCAGCAAAAGCTGAAAAAGCGGGTGCCAGCAGCTATCGCGTCACCGAACTGAACCAGGGTGACCACTGGCATGCTACAGCGGAACTGTATAAATAAACCCTCGTCGTATCTCATCATACGACTTGCCCCTGACCAGAAGGTCAGGGGCTTTTTTTAACGCTTAAATCAGTGGCGCACGTTAAAACGTAACTGTCCTTCCAGCTCTTCTTCTGCTTCATCAAACAATAAAACCAGCGCGCCAAAACGTCTGCGCAGCTTATCAGGCAGATGGATAAACTCTATCTCCAGCGGTAACGGCAACTGGCTGTCGATGACCACTTCCCACAGCGTATCCAGATTCGTGACGCTTTCCTGTTCAAGGTCAAACACCTGGATAAATTCACGATAGAAGTCTTCCTGACTGTCAATCTCGTCAAAATCAAACGTATAGATTTTCATTACCAGCCACCCAGTCCAGGCGAGCGGCAAATGCCGCCCTGTCTATTATAATCCCCCGATATGCAGGGTTTTGACTTCCAGATACTCTTCCAGCCCCAACACAGACCCCTCACGCCCCAGACCTGACTCTTTTACGCCACCAAAAGGTCCCAGCTCTGTGGATACGGCACATTCGTTGATGCCAATCATCCCGCTTTCGATGGCCTGTGAGACGCGGAACACCCGCGACAGGTTCTGGGTATAGAAGTAAGCCGCCAGGCCATATGGTGTGTTATTGGCGCGCTGGATCACTTCATCTTCTGAGGTGAAACGGAAGCAGGCCGCGACAGGGCCAAACGTCTCTTCCCCTGCCAGCTTCATGCCTTCATGGCAGTCTCCGAGCACGGTTGGCATCCAGAAATTACCGCCAAGTGGGTGTGCCTTGCCGCCTGCCAGTACGGTCGCGCCGTTGGCAATCGCATCTTCAACGTGTTCCCGCACTTTGTTGACCGCCGAAGGTTCAATCAGCGGCCCGACGACGACCCCTTCTTCCAGACCATTTCCGACCTTCAGCGCGTTCACCGCATCAGCAAGCTGATTAACAAACTTGTCGTAAACGGTTTCCTGAATATAGAAGCGGTTAACGCTGACGCAGACCTGCCCGGCATTACGGAATTTGTTGGTAATCGCCCCTTTCACAGCTGCATCAATGTCCGCATCCTCAAAGACGATATAGGGAGCATTTCCTCCCAGCTCCATTGAGACTTTTTTCATTGTCTCTGCGGCGTTTCGCACCAGCGTTTTGCCCACAGAGGTCGACCCGGTAAACGTGATTTTACGCACGTCGTGGCTGGCCATGATCGCATCGCTGATTTCATGCGTGTTTCCCGCTACCGCGTTAAGCACGCCATCCGGCACACCCGCCTGTTTTGCCAGCGCGAGTAATGCAAAGGCGCTGAGCGGAGTGTTGTTTGCCGGTTTGATCACCCCCGTACACCCTGCTGCCAGCGCCGGGCCTAACTTGCGGGTAAGCATTGCCATCGGGAAGTTCCACGGCGTAATCGCCGCCACCACGCCGACAGGTTCACGGGTTGCCAGAATACGGGAGCCGGGTTTGACGGGTGGAATAATTTCACCATTCGCGCGTTTGGCCTGCTCGGCAAACCACTGGATAAAGCTGGCAGCATACTCGACTTCACCTTCTGCTTCTTTCAGGGGCTTACCCTGTTCGGTGGTCATTAACCGCCCGAGCCAGCTTTTATTCTCAATAATCAGTTCATACCAGCGATAGAGGATGGTTGAACGCTCTTTCGCGGTTCTGGCGCGCCATGAAGGGAAAGCTTTAGTTGCGGCGGCAATCGCCTCTTCGGTTTCGGTTTTACCGGCTTTCGCCACTTTTGCGATCACTTCACCGGTGGCCGGGTTGAGCACATCAAAGGTCGTGTCCAGCGTTTTCCAGATGCCGTTGACCAGATAGCCGGTCTGAAAAAGGATGTTGTCCTGAAGAGCCAGGGTAGTCATGTGTCCTCCCTTTCTGAATGTAAGAGCCTGCAGAACTAAGTATAGCTACAAAAAAACCGACGCTTTTGGCGTCGGTTTTTTCTTTAATCAGCTATCGGTCAGCGCATTTTCGTAACGGTGCAGCATAAACACCAGCCGCCCTACCGGCTCCGTCACCTGAGGTGGCGCTTCCCAGACCTTCAGTTTCTCCTGGTAGATATCCAGCTCTTCAAGCAGTTGCTTAAAGTAGCGACGGCGTTTGTCATCACTGGATGCGGAGAGCACGTGGTCGGCAGTGCGGCGCAGCTGACGGTGAAAGGCAGACAGATCGTCGTTGATCGGCACGGGGGCATTACGCAAGCGCTGATGTGCGATGATCATCGTTAACGCCAGGCGGAACTTGCCAATATCGTCCGGAAATTTATTCAACAATAAGAACAGTTGCTGATAAAGCGCGGGCAGGTGGTTCTCTTTTCGGCGCGCAGTGTTTGTCGTCAGAGACGATACGGCAGCCGACACGAACTGATTCAACAGCACACGGCCGGTTCGCGCCTGAGAGTTATCCCGCACCAGCAGGATCACCATCATTGCCAGAAAACACCCCACCAGCTGTCCTAGTGCACTGTCAAGGAACTGGCTGAAATGGAACGTCATCGGGTTATCCAGCACAATGATGTTGATGGTGCTTGCCAGCGCCCCCAGCGAGCCAATACGGCGTTTCTGAACCTCGATGCCAATGAAGAACGCCAGCACCGCAAGGCTAATACAGAGCAACAACATGCTTTGCTGAGTCGACGGGATAATCACCAGGAAATAGAACGCACCTATCGGCAGCGCAGCGATTGTGCCGTACAGAAAGTCGATAGCAACCATACGCGGGTTGGGCAGACGCATTGCCAGCGACGTGACAACGGCAATCATCACCATAGCCCCACTACCGGACGTCCAGCCCGTCCACAGCCAGAACAACGTGCCGAGCATACAGGCAAGCGTGGTGCGCCAGAAATTGACCATTGCGTGGTGACGCTCGGCCGACTCTGCTTTGATCACCACTTCTCCCTGTAACACTTCCTCTTCAGCGGCACTGATTTTGGCATTGCCGATCACNCCACGTTTAAGCAACAGATAGCGCGTCGCCGCGCCGACCCANGTGTAAATCGTCACCGGGGTGTCGCGCTCCCCGGTCCAGGCGATCACCCGTCGCATACGCTTGAGCTGTTTATGCACGTCCTGCACCGTCTCTACCGGCTCGGCAAACAGCTCACGGAAAGTATCGGTTATCGCTTCAGGGCGGGNGTTTTGAATCAGATACGTTTCACACGCCTGTGTAATCAGCGTTAAGGCGACGGTATTGATCGCTTTAAGGCGGCGGTTAGCACGCGCCCAGCGAGAGGACTCCATGTTCAGGTTACTGCGCATCCCATCCAGGGCCGTTGTGCGGCGCACCAGCCCACCCCAGGCTTTATCGACCTCAATTTTGTCACCATGCGCAATGCACAGCTGCATCAGTTGGTACTGGGAAACAATTAACGCATCCAGCTCGCGATCCACTTCCTGCTTGATGGAGCGCGGTGAGAAAAGCAGGTCAGCCACGATGGCGCAGACGATACCAATGACAATTTCGCTACAACGCTCCACGGCAAACTGTGGCGCGAGCAGCGGGTTGGCCTGGATGGTAATGATGATAATCAGTGCGGTATAGCCGGAGAGCCCCCAGGCATAGGAGTTTTCCACTTTTACCAGGGAGGAGATCCAGGTGCAGAAGCCCGCCCAGATACAGCACACCATCAGCATCAACAGCGGCGTGCGGATCATCAGAATAATAATGGCGAGTGCCGCAATACAACCGATAAACGTTCCGACGATACGCAACATCCCACGGTAGCGAATCGCGCCGGAGTAGGGTTCTCCCCCCGCCGCAAATGCAGGGCCTGCCGCGACAATCGCTGCCGTCAGCACCGCCCAGCGTGGCGTTTCCAGCTGGAAGTGAAAGCCGACAAACAGCGCCAGCACGATGGCACACGCCAGCTTCACGGCGAAGCGGATGTGCTGGCTGGCGATGGAAAAGATACCCATAACGATTAACCAAACTCACGCAGGCGATGCGCTATTTTACGGAAGATGGAATCCTGGCTGGCATCGCGATCCTTTGCACCAGTAATGACCACAGTTGCCGTAGTACCCGCAGGCCACAGGTTGCCCTGCTGTTCATCCAGATGGATACGCACCGGCACACGCTGTGCCAGACGTACCCATTCCAGATTGGAATCTACCGTCGCCATCCCTTTCTTGTCGTTGGTACTGCTGGCGTTCGTGACACCGGCAGCAACGCTATCCACAGTACCTTTAAATACGCGGTTGCTGCCGAGCGGCGTGATCTCCGCGCGATAGCCCGGACGCACGCCTTCAAGCTTGGTTTCTTCCATATAGGCAAGCACGTAGAAGGAGTTCTGTTTCACCAGCGCCACGGCAGTCGAGCCNCGGGTAATAAATTCACCGGTATAGACGTTGAGGTTGGTTATCCAGCCATCCGAAGGTGCGCGAATAACCGTACGCTCCAGATCCAGCCTTGCCAGATCGCGCATCGCTTCGGCTTTCGCTAACTGATGCAGTACGGTTTGCAGCACGTTGTTGGACTGGTCAATCTCTTCGCGGGACATCGCCTGGACACCCAGCTGGTTACGACGACCGGCCTCACGACGTTTTTCAGCGGCCAGCGCCTGNTAATAGGCTACGTCCGCTTCTGATTCTTCCAGCGCTTTCTGATAACGAGGCTGGTCGATAGTGAACAGCACCTGGTCTTTTTTCACCAGCTGGTTGTCGTGTACGTTCACCGCGGTGATAAGCCCGGCCACATCAGGGGCAATCGCCACCACATCGGCGCTGAAACGCGCATCGCGCGTCCACGGTGATTCGGTGTAATAAACCCAGGCGCGAAAGATAGCGATGAACGCGAGGGTAACCAATGCCATTGTGATGGCGGTACGGGAGATTTTTCTTGTTAGCGTTTTCACATCAACCTCAGACAAACAGGCGCGATATCAGGTAAAACAGGCAGCAATACAGCGCGGTATTGAACAATGCAGGATGCCAGACGAAATCGTAGATCCCGGTAGGGACCAGCACCCTGCGCACCAGCCAGAAAATCGCCAGTGATAAAAGAAGCTCAAAGAATATCGGTGGGAACGACAAACCGAACACCACGATAACGGGAAACAGACTCATGTTGACCTTGATAAGAGAGAGTGCAGGCGACAGATTTTTTTAGCGCACGCCACCGCAGAAGAGCAAGAAACGCCGGGCGAGAGTGGCGCAGTCGTTATGTAATTAATAATATATTAACGTAACTGTTATGCTGTTATCTATAATATGTGATCTAAATCACTTTTAAGCCAGAGTGAATAATGGAACGTTTAAAACGCATGTCGGTCTTTGCCAAAGTGGTTGAACTTGGCTCTTTTACCGCCGCAGCACGGCAACTTCAGATGAGCGTCTCTTCCATCAGCCAGACGGTGTCAAAACTGGAAGATGAGCTTCAGGTCAAGCTGCTCAACCGCAGTACCCGCAGCATTGGACTGACGGAGGCGGGTAAAATTTACTATCAGGGCTGTCGCCGCATGCTGCATGAAGTGCAGGATGTTCACGAGCAGCTCTACGCCTTTAACAACACGCCTATCGGCACCCTGCGCATTGGTTGTTCTTCAACTATGGCACAAAATGTTCTCGCTGCCATGACCGCAGAAATGCTTAAAGAGTATCCGGGGTTAACCGTCAATCTGGTGACGGGCATTCCGGCCCCGGATCTGATTGCCGATGGTCTGGATGTGGTGATCCGCGTAGGCGCATTGCAGGACTCCAGCCTCTTCTCTCGTCGGCTGGGCAGTATGCCAATGGTGGTTTGCGCCTCGAAAAGCTATCTGGCGCAGTACGGCATACCAGAAAAACCCGCCGACCTCAGTAACCACTCCTGGCTGGGATACAGCGTGCGTCCGGATAATGAATTTGAGCTGATTGCTCCGGAAGGACTTTCTACCAGACTGCTCCCTGAAGGCCGGTTCGTGACCAACGATCCAATGACCCTCTCCCGCTGGCTGGTTGCCGGTGCCGGGATCGCCTACGTACCGTTGATGTGGGTGATCAACGAGATCAACAGCGGTGAGCTGGAGATCCTGTTCCCGCGCTATCAGTCCGATCCGCGCCCGGTCTACGCTCTGTATACAGAGAAAGACAAGCTGCCGCTCAAAGTACAGGTCTGCATCAACTATCTGACTGAGTATTTTGTGAAAGTGGCGGAACTGTTCCAGGAAATGCGGGGGAGAAGGAAGGAGTAATTCAACAGCGCCTGAACGAATATCTGGCATGAATATTCTCTGAATGACTATAGCAGTCATTCAGGAATTCCCCTTCCCGACTATCAGGAATAGTTAATTGACACTTTTGCCACCCGTCATTTATCTTGTAGTCGTCTGAAATTCAGACTGTTATATTTTTGTTATACATATAAACAATAAAAATATATTTCTCAGGATCACTTTAAACAAGGAATAACAATGAATCTATTTGAAATGACACCGCCTTCACGGAGGCGCTACGGACTCGCCGCATTCATTGGCCTGATTGCAGGGATTGTCTCCGCATTTGTAAAATGGGGGGCTGAAGTCCCGCTTCCACCACGTAGTCCCATCGATTTATTCACCAGTGCATGCGGGCCAGAACAACTAATAAGAGCAGCAGGTCAGATCGATTGCTCACGCAATTTTTTAAACCCACCGTATGTATTTCTGCGCGACTGGCTGGGGATTATTGATCCTAACGCGGCCGTTTATACATTTGCCGGACATATATTTAACTGGGTTGGCGTGACGCATATTATTTTCTCAATCGTCTTTGCCGTAGGTTATTGCATAGTTGCAGAAGTCTTCCCGAAAATAAAACTCTGGCAAGGCTTGCTGGCCGGTGCATTAGCTCAGCTGTTTGTCCACATGATCTCATTCCCGCTGATGGGGCTTACCCCACCGCTCTTTGATCTTCCATGGTACGAACACGTTTCAGAAATCGTAGGCCATCTAGTCTGGTTCTGGTCAATTGAAATTATTCGTCGTGATCTGCGCAACCGCATCACTCACGAGCCGGATCCTGAAATCCCGTTAGAGCATTTACGTTAAAAAAAAGGCGCTACTTTTTGAGTAGCGCCTTTTTTTCATACTGCTTCCGATCAGGCGGTACCGCCCACCGTCAGATTATCCACTTTCAGCGTTGGCTGACCGACGCCCACTGGCAGGCTCTGGCCCTCTTTACCGCAGACGCCCACACCGTTATCCAGCTTCAGGTCGTTACCGACCATAGAGATTTGCTGCATGGCTTCAATACCGGAGCCAATCAGGGTTGCGCCTTTTACCGCTTTGGTCACTTTACCCTTCTCAATCAGATAGGCCTCTGAAGTGGAGAAGACAAACTTACCGGAGGTGATATCCACCTGACCGCCGCCAAAGTTTGGCGCAAAGATACCGTAATCCACGGACTCGATAATCTCCTGCGGCGTGGATTTGCCCGGCAGCATGTAGGTGTTGGTCATACGCGGCATTGGCAGGTGCGCGTAAGATTCGCGACGACCGTTGCCCGTTGGCGCAACGCCCATCAGGCGTGCGTTGAGTTTGTCCTGCATGTAGCCTTTCAGCACACCGTTTTCGATCAGCACGTTGTACTGGCCAGGTGTACCTTCATCATCAATTGCCACAGAGCCACGACGGTCACGCATCGTACCGTCATCCACGATGGTACAGAGTTCAGAAGAGACAAGCTGACCCATCTGCCCGCTGAATACAGAAGTGCCGCGACGGTTAAAATCACCTTCCAGGCCATGCCCCACCGCTTCGTGCAGCAGCACCCCCGGCCAGCCCGCGCCCAGAACCACCGGCAATGTGCCCGCCGGAGCGGCGACCGCAGAGAGATTGACCAGCGCCATACGCACGGCCTCTTTCGCCCACGCGTCCGCGCGCACTTCACCGTCGACATCGCCCAGGAACCAGTCATAACCAAAACGACCGCCGCCGCCGCTTGAGCCGCGCTCACGCTTGCCGTCATCTTCCACCTGTACACTGATGGAAAGACGTACCAGCGGGCGCACATCTGCTGCCAGCGTACCGTCGGTTGCGGCTACCAGAATCAGTTCATATACACCGCTCAGGCTGGCAGACACTTCCTGCACGCGTTTATCCGTAGCGCGCGCGACGTTGTCCACGCGACGCAGGATATCCAGCTTCTCCTCGCGGCTCATGCTCTGCAGCGGGTCGATGCTGGTATAGAGTGCAGANTGCTGCACTTCACCCAGCGTTTTCACGCGACCATCGCCGGTTTCACGCACGATGGTACGCGCGGCCTGCGCACTCTGCTCCAGTGCGTTCAGGCTAATCTGGTCGGCATAGGCAAAACCAGTTTTCTCGCCGCTGACGGCGCGCACGCCGACGCCCTGATCGATGTTATAAGAACCATCTTTGATGATGCTGTCTTCTAAAACCCAGGATTCGTGATAGCTCGACTGGAAATAGAGATCGCCGTAGTCGAGACGGCGTTCGGTCAGTTGACCGAGAATGGAGAACAGGTTCTGATGGCTCAGGCCGTTCGCTGCGAGCAAATGTTCACTTACCAGGTTCAGACTCATCGTATTGCTACTCGTTCGTTGCCGCCCGGGGCGGTATAAAGATCATATTTATTGAGAGTGAGGCAATTACCTGCCCACGTCAAATCATTGCTGTGCATCTTTGCGCGGCTGGCGCAGCACTTCATTAATCTGCGGTTTATCCACTGGCCCCGTAATGCGGTAGCGCAGAATAGACACTTTGCTCCACAGCGGCCCCAGCACCTTGCTGGCGGCGAACACTGCCGCCCCGATTATCGGGTTCACCACAAAGGCCGTCGCAACACCCACGGTGGCGGAAATTTCCGGTGCCACCACAGCTTCCATATCCAGCTCGCGACGCACGAGATCCACCGACCCTTTCATCGCGATATCCGCTTCCAGGCCATCCACCAGGGTGTCGTCTGTGTGCAGCACGCCGTCCTTGATCCACGCCGTACTGCGGATGGAGTCATAATAGAAGCCTTCACTGAAGGTATCGCTAAAGTCAAAACGCAGCTTACGCAACAACGCATCAAAGCTCAGCAGACGCAGGATCTGTCCGGCATGACCGGTACTTACGTCAGCAATTTCGCCCTTACCGATGTGGGTTTTCAGGATACCGTTAAGCGAAGCTTCATCAGGCTTCCACGGTGCCGCACGCCAGTGCAGGTCGTAATCCATATCGAAGGACGAACCACGAAGCGGGGTACTGACACCAAAGAAACCCGTCGCCGCATCCAGCTTGTTGCCCTTAATGTTACCTTTCAGTGAGGTACGCTGTTCGCCCGGAGTATTCACCCATTCGCCCTCGGCCGTCAGACGGCCAAAGCCGGTATCCACCAGCCCACCGGAGAGGCTCATGGTATTGCCCCGGACGGCAAAATCCCCGTCGATACGGCCATACTTTTGCCCCCATAGCCAGCACTCGGCACAGCGCAATTGCACATCGGGCCAGCCGCTGAAATCCACGCGGGACGTGTTACTCAGAGGCGACGTATTTGCCAGTGGGTCTTTACCGTTCTCAGTTGCCGGGTTGTAGTAGAGATAGCGGATCGCCGCCTGCCACGGCGCGTTCTTACGCATCGCCAGCGTGGCGTTAATTTCCCTGCCTTGTGCCTCCACTTTCGAGCCGTTATCCGTTGGCCTGGAGACAATGCTCAGGTTATTCCACTGCTGCCCACCCAGCGTCAGTGAAGGGGTGCGTATAGTGATGGCCTGGGGGAACTGGGCGGAATCACCCACGTTTTTCCCAACCCCTTGCTGGAACAGTGCCAGCCATTGTGCGCCATCCATCGGTGGGAGATTCAGCTCAACACCCGTCTGTTCTGGCAATGGCGGTGTGCTTCGGCTGTCCGTCGTCCAGATGGCCCTGTCGAGCGTGAGTTTCCGGTTAAGTAGCCAGCGGCTGTTGAAGTGGTTTGCCCCCCCCGCGCTGCCGGTCAGTTCGAAGCTGTTCAGGTTGCCATCAACGTTAAGCTTCACCGGTAACGACTGTCCGGCTTTTTTATCCAGCGGTACAGGTAACTGGCTACTCAGGTTTTTCAGATCGCCCGTGATGTCGACTTTATAATGCGCACCAGCGTGATAAGGCAGATCAATCGCCACTTTGCCATTCCAGGAGGCCGCACCATCAAGCGATTCACCTATCGCTTGTGGCAGTACATCCATCCGCGACGGCTGCCAGTGAGCATCCATGTTGATGGCCACCTGATAGGCTTTTTCACCCTCAGTGGTCGAAAAATCAATATTGATCGGCTGGTTAAACCAGGTGGCTTTAAGCGGCTCACTTTTCAGGTTACCGTTCACAAAGCTGAACTGTCCGCTAAGGTTTTTCAGGGTACTTTCAAGCGGTTTGATATACAGGCTGTTGTTATTGAGACGGACGTCGCCTTTCGCCGTGGTCATCTTGCCATCCAGCGGGATATCGAGATGTAAGCGAGCATTCACATCGCCATCAAGCTGCAGCTGTTGAAGCGTGGCACCCAGCGACTCTTTTAGCGGAGTCTCCTCAAAGTAAGGGCCAACCGCTTTACCCGGGCCGTTGATATCGGCATCAATGAGCAGTTTCTCTTTTGAGTAATCCGGGATATTTGCCGTCAGATTGCTGGCCGTCACGCCGCCCAGCGCAACGTTGTCCGACTTCATCCACAACCCGTCATTGAGAAAGTTGAGTTCAATATCGAGGTTTTTAAGCGCAGGCCAGTCCGGCTGGAAGGCAAAGGTCGCCTTGTGCAAAGGCACCAGCACCTGGAACTGACCTTCGTTATGTTTGTACGGGAACAGATGCGGGTTGCCGCCGTAGACCAGCGTGGCGTTATCCGCCTGTCCCCCCTGGATCGCGCCACTCAGGTAATCCACCAGCGCTTTACCCATCAGGTTTTCCGGGAAGTAACGCCAGGCCTGTGAACCGTCGTTCGTACTGATCCCCGCCAGAATACCCAGCCACGGCTCTTCACCTGTTGGCTGAAGATAGCGGAAATCACCACGTGCGTGTACGCCTTTGGCTTTCACATCAATATGGCGGCCATCCAGCTGAAAACCTTTATCATTATTCTGCCAGTTGAGAATAGCGCTACCTTTTTCAATTTCCAGCGGGGCGCGGAAAACCGTTTCGTAAGGCATTTTGGCGTCATGCATATCGGCCGTCAGCCTGCCGTTCTCAACGCTCCCTTCCAGCTTGCCGCTAAAGTGCTCTGCTCCCGGCAGTAATTTCCACTGCTTCCAGGCCAGATCTTTCCACGTGGACTGAAAACGGGTTTTCTCCGTTGCCTGTAACGGGATATCCAGCGCCAGGGTGTCTATTTTCCCGCTCGGCTGTGTCGCCAGCCAGATAGCCCCCAGATCCGGAGAGAGCTTTGTTGCCATTGAGCGAAGCCCTTCTACCGCCGCCAGATCCAGGTTGCTGGCACGGATGCGCAGCTCATCGCTGCGTTTACTGTTCGCGCCGCCAACATCCTGTTCCGGCATCCAGGCCAGCGTCAGCGCACCGCGCGGCCAGGGCTTGCTGTCCATCGTGATACGCGTGTCCGGGATAGCAAACTGCCAGCCCCCTTTCTCCTGCGTGACGTGTGCGGTGAGGTTATCTACGGAAAGCTGATGCTGTTGGTTTTCACCTTTCCAGCTCGCCCCTCCCTGCTTTAGCCAGATATCACCACTGGCGAACACCCCTTTCGTCAGGGTCATCCAGCCTTCAAGGCTAAAGCGAGCCGTTTCCAGCTGCATGTTTTGCTGTAACCAGTCTCCCAGCCACGGCTTTACATCTACGTCGTCGGCCTGCAGCCACACCTTGCCGTTGTTCAGCAAACCGTTGTCGTCACGCAGATCCATACGCACCTGCATGACACCATGTTGACCATTCAGACTGGAGAGATTGAGCTGCCCTTCAGCACGGTGGCGATCTTTGCCGTTGAGCCAGGTCAGCTGTGGGATCGTCAGCTCAGCACGCTGGCCCGAAAGGGTAATAAAGCTCACTTCGCTGTCGCGCAGATCGAAATGATCGAACTGACGCAGGAAGAGATCGCTGATGTGGTTGGTTTCAAGGCCCTGATCGCTGTCGCCACTGCTCAGCGGCGTATTGGTCAGTAACTGGAGTTGATAAAAGGTGAGATCGCGAAACTGCCAGCGCAGATGCAGCAAACTTTGCCAGACATCCAGCGCCAGGGTCACGCGTTTGATTTTCAGGTAGCCACCGTCTTTCAGGCTGGCATTGATATCCCGGACATCAAGCGTCGGGCCAAAGTTCTGCCAGTTAGCACTGACCTGGCTCACGTCCACCGGTATACCAGTGGACGATTCGATTTTCGCCAGCACCTGCGGACGCCAGCTGTTCAGATGCGGCAAAACGAGGCGCAGCCCGCTCACGAGCAACGCGACAATCACGACAAGCGTTGCCCCTGTAAGCAGTAAAATCCCCGGCAATCGCCTCACGCATCTCTCCTTGTCAGCCTTTGATCTCGCAGCGCACTGCGTTTTACATCATCACCACGTCAAACTGTTCCTGGTTATAGAGTGGCTCGATTTGCACTTTTACCTGCTTGCCGACAAAGATTTCCACTTCCGCCAGCGCGTGTGACTCTTCGCCTTTCAGCGCCTCGGCCACCGCAGGGGAAGCATAGACCAGAAAACGGTCTGAGTCGTAGGCGTGATGAACGCGGACGATTTCACGCATGATTTCGTAACAAACGGTCTCCACCGTCTTTACCGTGCCACGGCCGTGACAGGTCGGGCATTCATTACACAGCACATGCTCCACACTTTCGCGGGTGCGCTTACGCGTCATTTCCACCAGACCCAGCTGCGAGAAGCCGTTGATACTGGTTTTTACGCGATCTTTACTCAGCGCTTGCTCCAGCGAATGCAGCACACGGCGACGGTGGTCTTCATTATTCATATCGATAAAGTCGATGATGATAATGCCGCCCAGATTACGCAAACGAAGCTGGCGCGCAATGGCCTGTGTCGCTTCAATATTGGTATTGAAAATGGTGTCATCCAGGTTGCGATGGCCAACAAATGCCCCGGTGTTGATATCCACGGTGGTCATCGCCTCGGTCTGATCGATAATCAGATAACCGCCAGACTTCAGCTCAACCTTGCGCTCCAGCGCACGCTGGATCTCATTTTCGACATCATAGAGATCGAAAATCGGCTGACGGCCAGAGTAATGCTCCAGCAGGCCTGGCATTTCCGGAATGTACTCTGCGGTGAATTCCAGCAGCGCTTCATACGTCAGGCGGGAGTCCACGCGAATTCTGTCGAGCTGTGCATCGGCAAAATCACGCAGGACGCGCTGAGCAAGCGCCAGCTCACCGTACAGCTGATAGCGGGTCTGGTTGCGTTTTTTACGCTCCATCACTTTCGTCCAGACGCGCTTCAGATAGGCGGCATCGGACGCNAGGTCTTCTTCGCTGATCCCTTCCGCTGCAGTGCGGATGATGAACCCGCCCTGTTCATCGCAGTAAGCGCTGACCACTTTCTTCAGGCGCTCGCGCTCGCTTTCACTCTCAATACGCTGGGAAACACCCACGTGCGATGCGCCAGGCATAAAGACCAGATAACGGGAAGGTAACGTGATGTCAGTAGTCAGACGGGCACCTTTGGTACCGAGGGGATCTTTCACCACCTGCACCATCAGATCCTGGCCCTGACGTACCAGCTCGGAGATGTCGCGTACGGCGAACTGCTTTTGCTCTTCGCCAGCCACGCACTCGGTGTGCGGCATGATGTCGGAGGCATGTAAAAATGCCGCCTTATCCAGTCCAATATCTACAAAAGCCGCCTGCATCCCCGGCAGTACACGACTGACACGACCTTTGTAGATATTGCCTACTATTCCGCGCCGCGCTTCACGCTCAATATGAATTTCCTGAAGAATGCCACCATCAATGTAGGCCACACGGGTTTCCGATGGCGTTACGTTTACCAACAATTCAGCCGTCATAATCATCCCTTCCCTCACGCAGTGAGTTAAAATTGCTCAGCAACTCATACGTTTCCACCAGCGGTAAGCCGACTACGGCGTGATAGCTGCCATTAATCTTCCTGACAAAACAGCCACCCAGCCCTTGAATACCGTATGCACCTGCTTTATCCATAGGTTCACCGCTGGCAATATAAGCGGCGATCTCGTCGTCGGTAAGCACTCTGAACGTGACGTCCGTCACCACCAGGCAATCCAGCACGTTCTGGCTGTCCGCCAGCGCCACGGCCGTCATCACCTGATGCGTTTGCCCGGACATTTTGCGTAGCATGCGCGCCGCATGCTCTGCATCGTGCGGTTTCTCAAGCACCTCACCGTTAAGGATAACGATGGTATCTGCCCCCAGGACCGGTAAGTCACGCGGTGTTTGTGCTACACCGGCCTGCGCTTTCTCTCGTGCCAGACGAGAAACGTACTGCTGAGCACTTTCGCCCTCAGCACGTTTTTCTTCGATGCCAGTCACGATGCGCTCAAAGGAAACCCCCAGTTGAGTGAGCAGTTCCTGGCGGCGCGGAGAACCAGAGGCAAGATATATAGACGTCATAGCAACCTTTTACTGCACAGCAAACTGCTGGCGAATTTTACGCATCAGCAAAAACAGCCACGGCCAGAGCACACCGTTTACTACACTACTCCAGAACACTTCCGGTCGGAAAGAGACGTTTATCACTAAAAACTCTGCCCAGAAAACAACGATATCCGCAGCAAGCGATAACAACATCACCACCAGAGCCTGTTGCCAGAGCGCGAGGTTACGAAAGAGCTGGAATTTGAGTGCGACGAGATACGCAATAATGCTCATGGATAAGGCACGTACGCCCAGCGTCGAGCCACTAATGAGATCCAGTATGGCACCCATCACAAAACCCGTGCCGACATTTACCCGGTGCGGCAGGGCAAGGATCCAGTAGAGCAAAATGAGCAAAACCCAGTTTGGCCGGAAAACGAGAATGTTGTCCGGCCAGGGCATGATTTGCAGTAACAACGCAATGAGAAACGAGAGCCAGATAACCCAGCGTCCCTGGCTACGATAACTTGCCACTACTGCCCTCCCACAGGGAGTTGCGGTGGTGGCGGCGCATCCAGAGGCGGCTGCGTTAACCCCGTCGCAGGTGCAGGTACTGGTGCTGGAGGCCCCATTGAGTCTACCGGAGGGAGAACCTGCGGCATCATCTGCATCAGGCGCTCATTCGCTACACGATGCACATCTTCCGGCGTCATTGGGTTAGTCCCGTTACGATCGGCACCCCACAGCAGCAGCAGGTAGCGCAGACGCTGTAAACCCGCCGTTGGACGCGCCTGAATCACGGTGTAAGCACGCTGTGTATCAAGCTTCACGGAAGAGACAACCGCAACCGGATACCCTTCAGGGAAACGACCACCCAGACCGGAGGTCACCAGTACGTCACCCACACGAATATCCGTGTTGGCAGGCAGGTGTTCCAGCTGCAGATCGTCCGTACAGCCGTTACCGGCCGCAATGACGCGGATGTCGTTGCGCAGCACCTGAATCGGTAACGCATGCGTGGCATCACAAATCAGCAGAACGCGGCTGGTTAGTTTGGCAACAGCAACCACCTGGCCCACAACGCCTTTATCACTGATAACAGGCTGACCTTCATACACACCGTTGGCGCTACCCTTGTCGATCACCACCTGATCGCTGTAAGGATCGTTGACGGTGGAGATCACCTGCGTAACCATTTTCTGCTCATCCTGACGCAGCGGTGAGCCAAGCAGTTCACGCAGACGCGCGTTTTCCTGCTTGTATTGCCCCAGCATCAGCAGCTCGCTGTTTTTCAGCAGCAGTTCCTGGCGTAATGCCCGGTTTTCGAGTTCGAGTTGGTCACGCGAAGACAGCGTTTGAGAAACGGAGTCGAGTAATTCACGGGGACCATTTGATACAAAGTAGAAAGGACTGACGGCGGTATCCATGTACGTTCTGATCTGGCTGAACGTACCGAGGCGGCTATCGGCAATAATGACCCCAAGCGCAACCAGAACCGCCAGGATGAGGCGAAACTGTAGCGATGGGCCACGGCTAAAAATTGGCTTCATAGGCTATGCGTATTCTCGCGTCAGAGAGAAAGGGTAGCGATGCGCTACCCTTTCACAATGACTACTCTTCGCTGAACAAGTCGCCGCCGTGCATGTCGATCATTTCCAGCGCCTTGCCACCACCGCGGGCGACGCAAGTCAGTGGATCTTCTGCAACTACGACAGGAATACCTGTCTCTTCCATTAACAGGCGGTCGAGGTTACGCAGCAGCGCACCACCACCGGTCAGCACCATACCGCGCTCGGAGATATCGGACGCCAGTTCTGGTGGGCACTGTTCCAGGGCAACCATCACCGCGCTCACGATACCGGTCAGCGGCTCTTGCAGCGCTTCCAGGATTTCGTTGGAGTTCAGAGTGAAGCCGCGTGGAACACCTTCAGCCAGGTTACGGCCACGAACTTCGATTTCACGAACTTCATCGCCAGGATAAGCAGAACCGATTTCATGCTTGATACGCTCTGCGGTGGCTTCACCGATCAGAGAGCCGTAGTTACGGCGAACATAATTAATAATGGCTTCGTCGAAACGGTCACCACCGATACGCACGGAAGAGGAGTAAACCACACCGTTCAGGGAGATAACGGCCACTTCAGTGGTACCACCACCGATATCAACCACCATAGAACCGGTCGCTTCAGAGACGGGCAGACCCGCACCAATGGCTGCAGCCATTGGCTCTTCAATCAGGAACACTTCACGCGCACCCGCACCCTGAGCGGATTCACGGATTGCGCGACGTTCTACCTGTGTTGCGCCAACCGGCACACACACCAGAACACGCGGGCTTGGACGCATGAAGCTGTTGCTGTGAACCTGTTTGATGAAGTGCTGAAGCATTTTTTCAGTCACGAAGAAGTCAGCGATAACGCCGTCTTTCATTGGGCGGATTGCGGCGATGTTGCCTGGGGTACGGCCCAGCATCTGCTTCGCGTCATGACCCACTGCGGCCACGCTTTTTGGCGAGCCTGCACGATCCTGACGAATGGCCACAACGGAAGGCTCATTCAATACGATGCCTTGTCCTTTTACATAGATAAGGGTATTCGCGGTACCCAGGTCAATGGACAGGTCATTGGAAAACATGCCACGAAATTTTTTCAACATACTAAGGGATAATCCTGAAAGCTGGGGCGGAAAACAAAATCCGCTTACTTTACCAACCACACGCAGCAGCGACAAGGCGCAAAAATCATCTGCTACGGTGAAAATTAGTGCAGTACGTTTCCTTTGTTACAAATTAATCCCCTGAGTCCCTCAGGGCTGAGTAAACAGTGCGTCCCTCACTTTCATTTGTAACTCTTTAAGGTCGTTCACTGGCTTTTTGCTCGTCATACTCAAAGCTACAGGCGCGATATTCTACGTGAAAACAAATTAAACGGCAGGTCAAACAGAGTATCTTTGCAAATATTTTTTCACATTGGTGTCAAGCGGCTGAGAGGTAGCAAAAAAATCCCCCTGACCTCCCGTCACACCGCGCTCTGTCAACATCTGCCATTCGCTTCTCGAACGCACACCCGTGGCAAATACCTGCGTTTGCGTTCCTTTGCACGCTTCCACCAGGCTCTGCACCAGCAGCTGGTTTTCTGTACGCTTTTCGATATTCCTTACCAGCCCTGGATGCAGTTTCAATAATTCAACATCCAGCTCCTTGATCCAGTTGGTGCTGACCAGCGTCAGACCCGCCTGCGTGACTGCCACACGCGCACCGAGTGCATTGATCAAACGTACCACCGGGCGTAACCGGCTGATGTGTTGACCTACATCTGCCTCTGCAAGTTCAAAAATAATGTGTTTGCGTTGCGATTTTTCGCATTGCATTAATGTATCGCGCAACCAGCGTTGAAAACGCGGGCGAATTAACGACTCCACGGTAACCTGTAGCGCAAGGGTCTCTTCAGGCCAGAATGACAAAAACGGAATCAGCCGGGTAATTTGCTGGCGGTCATATTCTTCGGAAAGACCAAATTGCAGCACTATGGGCAGGTATTCCGCAGAGATAACCTCTTCCGTACCGTCAAATATACGACACAGTAATTCGCGGTGATGGACATTGCCGTTTTTCATGACCGCCGGTTTTTGGTAGATACGTGGCCCACCGCGACTCAGCATTTGCTCAATCAGCGTTCGCCAGCGCACATTACCGCGCCCTTTTTCCGGTAGCGAGTCGTCATAAACCGCCCAGCCATTCGCCCCCTGCAACACGGCGTTGCGGGTTGCCGCTTCTGCATGTTCCATCACCTGTTCTGTCGACTGCCCCCCGCGCCAGGCACAAATCCCTATATGCACCATGTCGTCTCTGTCGAGCATTTTGCTCTGTGGCAGCGCATCCACGGCCTTCAGCAGTTGGCTGGCAATGCTTTCCGACTCCTTCAGCGTGCGGTGAGGTAACAGTACGGCAAAGTCGCTGCGGTGATAACGAGCCAGCAGCGACCCAGGGTAGCGCATAATAAAAGTGGAGAGCAGGTTGATAAGCGTAAAGAGATTTTCTTCCGCCACATTCCTTCCCCAGGTATCGCGAAGCAGATCGAAATCGGGCAGACGGATCATCATGACCACCCCGTGTGTCCCCACTTTTTCCGGATCGTCCAGCAATGTAGCCAGCTGGTTATCAAAGAACAGGCGGTTGTTCAGACCCGTTTTATTATCCTGCGCAGCATAGGATCGGATCAGCGTATCCATCCGGCTACGCTGATCGCTGGCAAACTGGATTTCGGAAAGCAGTACATCCAGCGCACTGCTGGTGTGTGACGGCCATTCATAGACCGAGCCGCGCACCTGCGGGCCGCGTTCACCGTTCAGTATCCGCACTGAACGGGTCTCCAGTAACTCCTGGCCGGAGAGCTGACGACGCAGCCAGCGAACCGCGAGGAAAATCAGCAGCACAATAAAGGCCACAGAGAGCGTCAGCGGTGCGGTGGTCATTAATGAATGGAAGTAATTAGCCATCGGGTCCAGATAGACCATACGGATAGCCATGCCAGGATGTTTAAGCGAATGTACCGTTACTTCCCGATACTGACTTACGGTACCGGCTGGACGATAGCTTCCCTGTCGGGCATGGCTGAAAACCGTCAGCTTTCCCTGTGTGATGTCGACCTGGACAATATCAACAGGCACCATCAACTCATCCAACTCAAGCGACAGCGCCGGGAATGAGGTGGTGATCAGGCGAGTATCAATAACCGATGCAACCGACTGAACCCGATCAACCAGCTTGTCCTGAATTGCGTTATAAAAGCTCAGGGAGCAGCCAATCAGGGTGACAAAAATGGTAAGCCCCGTTAGCAGCGTGATAAAAGCTGAGAATTTCGTCGTTAATCGCATCCTTGAGATTACTCCGTGGGTTGATGTGGTAGCGAGTAAGTACTAACTTGCATTTCAGATGCGACATACTATCAAACCAAATGTATCTGGCAATTTATTGCGTTACATCGGCATTGCATTTCAATGAGCGAGTATAGTCTCAGAAATTATTTTCCTGTCACCATAGTAACGAGGATCCTGTATGCAGGCTTTGATCTTAGAACAACAGGACGGCAAAACCCTTGCCTCGGTGCAAACCGTTGAGGAGAGCCGCCTGCCGGAAGGTGAAGTAACCGTCGACATCGACTGGTCCAGTCTGAACTATAAAGATGCCCTGGCCATCACAGGCAAAGGTAAAATCATCCGCAATTTCCCGATGGTGCCAGGCATCGATTTTGCGGGCCGCGTGCATACAAGCGAAGATCCCCGCTTCCATGCAGGGCAACAGGTGCTGCTCACCGGTTGGGGCGTAGGCGAGAATCACTGGGGTGGTCTGGCAACGCAGGCGCGTGTTAAGGGCGACTGGCTGGTGCCGATGCCGAAAGGTCTGGATGGCCGCAAAGCGATGATCATCGGCACTGCAGGCTTTACCGCCATGTTGTGCGTGATGGCGCTGGAAGATGCCGGTATCCGTCCTGAGTCCGGTGAGATTGTGGTGACCGGTGCCAGCGGGGGTGTCGGCAGCACTGCGGTAGCGCTGCTGCATAAACTTGGGTATCAGGTTGCTGCGGTATCTGGCCGCGAAAGCACGCATGACTATCTGCGTCAGCTCGGCGCAAGCCGCATCCTCGGCCGCGAAGAGTTTGCCGAAACCCGTCCGCTGGAGAAACAGATCTGGGCAGGTGCGGTAGATACCGTTGGCGATAAAGTCCTTGCGAAGGTGCTGGCGCAGATGAACTATGGCGGTTGCGTAGCGGCCTGCGGTCTGGCGGGAGGATTTGCCCTGCCAACGACAGTGATGCCATTTATTCTGCGTAATGTGCGTCTGCAGGGGGTGGACTCCGTCATGACGCCAGCGGTGCGCCGTGCAGAGACCTGGGAGCGTCTGGTGCATGACCTGCCGGAATCGTTCTATGCCCAAAGTGCAACCGAAATCACCCTCAGCCAGGCTCCTGAGTATGCCAGTAAGATTATGGACAACCAGTTCCACGGTCGCGCGCTGGTGAAAATTGTCTAATCTTCAAATTTTCGTGACATATTCGCGATAAGCCCTCTCCTCCGTCATGCTTAGAAAAACGCATGACGGAGGATGCCATGAAAAACCGAAAACTGACGGAAGCCGACGTAACGGCGGAATCTGTCTTTATGTTACAGCGCCGCCAGATCCTGAAAATGCTTGGCATTAGCGCCACCGCCCTGACGCTTACCCCTGCAGCGCATGCCGACCTTCTCGACTGGTTTAAAGGCAACGATCGTCCGAAAGCCCCTTCCGGCGCGCCGCTCACCTTTACGAAACCCGCCCAGTGGCAAAACACACTCACGCTGACGCCGGAAGACAAAGTCACCGGCTATAACAACTTCTACGAATTTGGCCTTGATAAGGCCGATCCTGCCGCCAACGCGGGGGGAATGAAAACCGATCCGTGGACGCTGAAAATTGATGGCGAAGTGGCAAAACCGCTGACGCTGGATCATCACGATCTCACCACCCGTTTTCCACTGGAAGAGCGTATTTACCGCATGCGCTGCGTGGAGGCATGGTCAATGGTCGTGCCCTGGGTAGGTTTCCCGCTGCATAAACTGCTGGCGCTGGTTGAACCCACCAGCAACGCGAAATATGTTTCCTTCCAGACGCGCTATGCCCCGGACGAGATGCCGGGACAAAAGGACAGGTTTATCGGGGGCGGGCTTGAGTATCCTTACGTAGAGGGATTACGTCTCGACGAAGCAATGCATCCCCTTACGCTGCTAACCGTGGGTGTTTACGGTAAAGCGCTCCCGCCGCAAAACGGCGCACCCATCCGCTTAACCGTGCCGTGGAAATATGGCTTTAAAGGGATCAAATCCATCGTCAGCATTAAGCTGACCCGCGAACGTCCACCGACCACCTGGAACCTGGCCGCGCCAGACGAATACGGCTTTTTCGCCAACGTCAACCCGCATGTGGATCACCCACGCTGGTCGCAGGCCACCGAGCGTTTTATCGGCTCGGGCGGCGCGCTGGATGTGACGCGTCAGCCCACGCTGCTGTTTAACGGCTATGCGGATGAAGTGGCCTCCCTCTATCGTGGACTGAATTTACGGGAGAACTTCTAAGTGCGTTTAACCGCAAAGCAGATAACCTGGCTGAAAGTCATCTTACATTTAGCAGGATTGCTTCCTTTTATCTGGCTATTCTGGGCCACCAGCCACGGCCTCTTTAGCGCTGACCCGGCAAAAGATATTCAGCACTTCACCGGTAGGATGGCTCTGAAATTTTTACTGGCAACCTTGCTGGTATCACCGCTAGCGCGCTACGCTAAGCAGCCATTATTGATACGAACCCGTCGGCTTTTGGGGCTATGGTGCTTTGCCTGGGCCACGCTGCATCTGACCAGTTACGCGCTGCTGGAGTTAGGGATTAACAACCTGGCACTGCTGGGTCGCGAACTGGTGACGCGTCCTTATCTGACGTTAGGTATCGTCAGCTGGCTGGTTTTACTGGCATTAGCGCTGACATCAACGCAGTTTGCGCAGCGAAAACTGGGCAGGCGCTGGCAACTGCTGCACAACTTCGTCTATCTTGTCGCGATCCTCGCCCCCATCCATTACCTGTGGTCGGTGAAGATCCTCTCCCCGCAGCCGATCCTCTATGCGCTGCTGGCTCTGGCGCTTTTAGCGTGGCGTTATAAGAAGTTCCGCCAGTGGTTGCGATAGTTCGCGAAACTGTGCGTTTTCCCGCAGATTGCTTATCAACCGCGAATCTTTTTCGGATAGCGGTTGATAATCTTCCCTGATAAGACCAGTATTTAGCTGCCAAATGCTACGAAATCGTTATAATGTGCGACTTCGGTTTTCCGAACGGGGGTTTTAGGCCTCTGAAAAGATGACAATCGTGCTTTGAAGGTATATTTTGTTTTTTACCGGAAAATCACAGGAGATAGCGGCATAATGGCTGATAAATTCCAGATCTTAGTTTTGAACGGACCGAACCTGAACATGCTCGGTACCCGTGAGCCAGAGAAGTATGGCACGCTGACATTGAGTGAAATTGTTAACCGTCTTGGCACGGAAGCAGCCTCACTGAATGTAGATTTGGACCATTTTCAGTCAAACGCGGAGTACGCACTCATCGACCGTATTCATCAGGCTAAAGACAACGTGGACTATATCCTGATCAATCCGGCCGCGTTTACGCACACCAGTGTTGCTATTCGCGACGCACTGCTCGCGGTAAGTATCCCGTTTATCGAGATCCACCTGAGTAACGTGCACGCCCGAGAGCCGTTCCGCCATCATTCCTACCTTTCGGATATCGCCGCTGGCGTTATCTGCGGGCTGGGCGCTGACGGTTATTCATACGCTTTACAGACAGCGGTAAAACGTTTGTCACAATCACACTAAACAAGAGTACGGAACCCACTCATGGATATTCGTAAGATTAAAAAACTGATCGAGCTGGTTGAAGAATCAGGTATCTCCGAACTGGAAATTTCTGAAGGCGAAGAGTCTGTACGCATCAGCCGTGCAGCGCCAGCCGCTAGCTTCCCGGTAATGCAGCAAGCTTACGCTGCGCCAGTGCAGCAGCCTATGCTCTCCGCAGCCGTTGCGCCAGCAGCAGAAGCCGCGCCTGCAGCCGCTGCAGAAATCAGTGGTCACATCGTACGTTCCCCAATGGTTGGTACTTTCTACCGCACCCCAAGCCCGGACGCGAAAGCGTTCATCGAAGTGGGTCAGAAAGTCAATGTAGGCGATACCCTGTGCATCGTTGAAGCCATGAAAATGATGAACCAGATCGAAGCAGACAAATCAGGTACTGTGAAAGCGATTCTGGTCGAAAGTGGTCAGCCGGTAGAATTTGACGAGCCGCTGGTCGTCATCGAGTAACGAGGCGAACATGCTGGATAAAATTGTTATCGCCAACCGCGGCGAGATCGCACTGCGTATTCTTCGTGCCTGCAAAGAGCTGGGTATTAAGACTGTCGCTGTGCACTCAAGCGCGGATCGCGATTTAAAACACGTATTGCTCGCGGATGAGACGGTCTGTATTGGCCCGGCTCCGTCCGTAAAAAGCTATCTGAATATCCCGGCTATCATCAGCGCCGCTGAAATCACTGGCGCGGTGGCAATCCATCCGGGTTATGGCTTCCTCTCTGAGAACGCCAACTTTGCTGAGCAGGTTGAACGCTCAGGCTTCATCTTCATCGGCCCGAAAGCTGACACTATCCGCCTGATGGGCGACAAAGTGTCTGCAATCACCGCCATGAAGAAAGCCGGTGTACCAACCGTACCCGGCTCTGACGGCCCTCTGACCGACGATATGGATGCTAACCGTGCTCATGCTAAACGCATTGGCTACCCGGTTATCATCAAAGCGTCTGGCGGTGGCGGCGGTCGCGGTATGCGCGTTGTGCGCAGCGATGCTGAACTGGCTCAGTCCATCTCCATGACCAAAGCTGAAGCGAAAGCCGCTTTCAGCAATGACATGGTGTACATGGAAAAATACCTGGAAAACCCACGCCACATCGAAATTCAGGTGCTGGCTGACGGTCAGGGTAACGCTATCTATCTGGCAGAACGTGACTGCTCCATGCAGCGTCGTCACCAGAAAGTGGTCGAAGAAGCACCAGCACCGGGCATTACCCCGGAACTGCGTCGCTACATCGGCGAGCGTTGCTCCAAAGCGTGTGTCGATATCGGCTATCGCGGCGCGGGTACCTTTGAGTTCCTGTTCGAAAACGGCGAGTTCTACTTCATTGAGATGAACACCCGTATTCAGGTTGAACACCCGGTTACCGAAATGATCACCGGCGTTGACCTGATCAAGGAACAGCTGCGTATTGCAGCGGGTCAGCCTCTGTCCATCAAACAGGAAGAAGTTGTGGTTAAAGGCCATGCGGTAGAATGCCGTATCAACGCCGAAGACCCGAATACCTTCCTGCCAAGCCCGGGTAAAATCACGCGTTTCCACGCGCCGGGTGGCTTTGGTGTACGTTGGGAGTCTCATATCTACGCCGGTTACACCGTACCGCCGTACTATGACTCAATGATCGGTAAACTTATCTGCTACGGCGAAAACCGTGATGTGGCAATTGCCCGCATGAAGAACGCCCTGCAGGAGTTGATCATCGACGGTATCAAAACCAATATTGACCTGCAGATGCGCATCATGAGCGATGAGCACTTCCAGAATGGTGGGACTAACATCCACTATCTTGAGAAGAAACTCGGTATGTACGAGAAGTAAGACTGCTGCAACGCTAAAAGGCCGGATTATCCGGCCTTTTTTATTTCTGGGGATTGCAAAGCCCCATCATGTACAATCCCCGCTTTCTTCATCCACAAGGGACAAAAAATGGACAAGCGTTTTGTTCAGGCCCATAAAGAAGCGCGCTGGGCGCTGTGGCTGACCCTTCTCTATCTTGCCGCTTGGTTAGTAACTGCTTACTTACCAGATTCAGCTGTTGGTATTACCGGCCTGCCGCACTGGTTTGAAATGGCGTGTCTGCTGGTACCGTTGATTTTTGTTCTGCTCAGCTGGCTGATGGTGCGCTTTATCTTCCGTGATTTTTCGCTGGAGGATAATGATGCAAACTGAAATCATCACCGTGCTGGTTATCTATTTAATTGTGGTGTTTGGTCTCTCTTTCTACGCCATGCGCAAGCGCAGCACCGGGTCGTTCCTGAGCGAATATTTCCTCGGCAGCCGTTCGATGGGCGGATTCGTGCTGGCCATGACGCTGACCGCCACCTATGTGAGCGCCAGTTCGTTTATCGGTGGGCCGGGTGCCGCTTACAAGTACGGGCTGGGCTGGGTATTGTTGGCGATGATTCAGGTACCGACCATCTGGCTGTCGCTGGGGATTCTGGGCAAAAAATTTGCCATTCTCGCCCGCCGCTACAACGCCATTACGCTTAACGACATGCTGCAGGCACGTTACCAGAGCCGTGCAGTGGTCTGGATTGCCAGTATCAGCCTGATTGTCGCCTTTGTGGGTGCAATTGCCGTCCAGTTCATCGGTGGTGCGCGTTTACTGGAAACCGCCGCCGGAATTAAGTACGAAACCGGGTTGCTCATCTTCGGGATCACCATTGCGCTGTATACCGCGTTTGGCGGCTTCCGCGCCAGCGTGCTAAACGACACGATGCAAGGCATGGTCATGCTGATTGGTACCCTGGTACTGCTGGTTGGGGTGATCTATGCGGCAGGCGGTTTACACAATGCAGTACAAACGCTTGAGCAGATTGACCCTAAACTGGTGAGCCCACACGGTGCTGACGATATTCTGACGCCTGCCTTTATGACATCCTTCTGGGTTCTGGTCTGCTTCGGTGTCATTGGCCTGCCGCACACAGCCGTACGCTGTATCTCCTATAAAGACAGCAAAGCCGTTCATCGTGGCATTGTGATTGGTACCATTGTCGTGGCATTGCTGATGCTGGGGATGCATCTGGCTGGCGCGCTGGGACGTGCTGTATTACCGCACCTGAGCGTGCCGGATCAGGTGATCCCAACGCTGATGGTCGAGGTTCTTCCACCGTGGGCCGCCGGGCTGTTCCTCGCCGCGCCAATGGCGGCAATCATGTCCAATGTGAACGCACATCTGTTGCAGGCTTCAGCCACAATTATCAAAGATCTGTGGCTCAGCGCGCGTCCGGCTAAAATGCATAATGAGCATAAGCTGAAACGCATCTCCACCTGGACAACGTTAGTGCTCGGCATCCTGATGATGTTAGCCGCATGGCGTCCGCCAGAGATGATTATCTGGCTGAACCTGCTGGCCTTCGGCGGGCTGGAAGCTGTCTTCCTCTGGCCACTGGTGCTTGGCCTCTACTGGGAGCGCGCAAATGCTGCCGGAGCGCTGAGCGGAATGATTGTCGGCGGCGTGCTCTATGCCGCCCTCGCAACGTTTAAAATTCAGTATCTGGGCTTCCATCCCATTGTGCCTGCGTTACTGTTAAGTTTACTGGCGTTTGTGGTGGGGAACCGTTTCGGTCAACCCGTCCCACAGCCCGCTATGATTTCTACTGATAAATAAAGAGTTTTGCCATGCCGTGGATCCAACTAAAACTGAATACAACTGGTGCTAACGCCGAAGAGCTGAGCGATGCGCTGATGGAGGCCGGTTCGGTCTCTATCACCTTCCAGGACACGCATGATACGCCAGTCTTTGAGCCGCTGCCGGGCGAGACGCGCCTGTGGGGCGATACCGACGTTATTGGCCTGTTCGATGCAGAAACCGATATGAAAGAGGTTGTCGCCATTCTGGAAAACCACCCGCTGCTGGGCGTGGGCTTCGTGCATAAAATTGAGCAACTGGAAGACAAAGACTGGGAACGCGAGTGGATGGATAACTTCCACCCGATGCAGTTCGGCAAGCGCCTGTGGATCTGTCCGAGCTGGCGTGAAGTTCCCGATGCCAGTGCGGTCAACGTGATGCTTGATCCAGGTCTGGCATTTGGTACCGGCACTCACCCAACAACGTCCCTGTGCCTGCAGTGGCTGGATGGCCTGGATCTGGACGGCAAGACGGTGATCGACTTCGGCTGTGGATCCGGGATCCTCGCCATTGCGGCACTGAAACTGGGTGCGGCGAAAGCCATCGGGATCGATATCGATCCGCAGGCAATTCAGGCCAGCCGCGATAACGCAGAGCGTAATGGTGTATCCGACCGTCTGGAACTCTATCTGCCGGACGCACAGCCAGAGGCCATGAAAGCCGATGTCGTGGTCGCTAACATTCTGGCAGGCCCATTGCGTGAACTGGCACCGTTAATCAGCGTGCTGCCCGTTGAAGGCGGTCTGCTGGGGCTTTCTGGTATCCTGGCAAGCCAGGCAGACAGCGTTTGCGAAGCCTATGCCGATCTGTTCGCGCTCGACCCGGTGGTTGAGAAAGAAGAGTGGTGCCGTATTACTGGTCGTAAAAAATAATCTTCTTCTGGCGTGGTCATCTGACCACGCCCACCTCTGCCTGTATATTTCCCCCGCTCCTGACCCTCTCTGCGGAGCAACTGGCGAAATTCACCCATACGATGCAGCATGACAACAACCGCCCGGTGCAGCCGCTTCATGGCCGCGTCATTGTTGAATAACGTACATTTTTCGCACTGAGATCATGTTCTAAAATGCGATGCAGATCGCAAAGATGCGGGATAATCTGCTGCTAAAAACAGCAGATTATCCCGATCAAGTGATTCATTTATTCAGAAATGATGAGAAGTTACGGGAAATTGTAAGCGACCATAAAATAACCTAATCAACATAACATAATGATTTAAATAATGAATAATTCTCACCAGAACGGCTGAGCGGCGATTCCTTGATCTACAACAGAGGATTGTTCAAAGTTTGGCCTTTCATCTCGTGCAAAAAATGCGTAATATACGCCGCCTTGCAGTCACAGTATGGTCATTTCTTAACTCATGCGCATCGGACACCACCAGCTCAGAAATCGCCTGATCGCAGCCCCTATGGCAGGTATTACCGACCGGCCGTTCAGGACGCTGTGCTATGAGATGGGAGCAGGTTTAACCGTATCCGAGATGATGTCGTCTAACCCGCAGGTGTGGGAAAGCGATAAGTCCCGCCTTCGGATGGTGCACATTGATGAACCCGGTATTCGCACCGTGCAAATTGCCGGAAGCGTACCTGAAGAAATGGCAGATGCCGCGCGTATCAACGTGGAAAGTGGTGCCCAGATTATTGATATCAATATGGGTTGCCCGGCCAAGAAAGTGAATCGCAAGCTTGCAGGTTCAGCCCTTCTGCAATACCCCGATCAGGTGAAGTCAATCCTGACGGCGGTTGTCAGCGCAGTGGACGTCCCTGTTACGTTGAAGATTCGCACGGGTTGGTCGCCGGAACACCGTAACTGTGTAGAGATTGCCCAACTGGCCGAAGACTGTGGCATTCAGGCCCTGACCATTCATGGACGCACCCGCGCCTGTTTGTTCAATGGTGACGCTGAATACGACAGCATTCGGGCAGTTAAGCAGAAAGTTTCCATTCCGATTATCGCGAATGGTGACATTACTGACCCGCTTAAAGCCAGAGCTGTGCTCGACTATACGGGAGCTGATGCTCTGATGATAGGACGTGCCGCTCAGGGAAGACCCTGGATCTTTCGGGAAATCCAGCATTATCTGGACACTGGGGAGCTGCTTGCTCCACTGCCGCTGGCAGAGGTTAAGCGCTTGCTTTGTTCGCATGTTCGGGAATTGCATGACTTTTATGGTCAGGCAAAAGGGTACCGAATTGCGCGTAAACACGTCTCCTGGTATCTCCAGGAGCACGCTCCAGATGACCAGTTTCGGCGCACATTCAACGCCATAGAGGATGCCAGCGAACAGCTGGAGGCGTTGGAGGCATACTTCGAAAATCTTGCGTAATGAAATAAAGAGCTGACAGAACTATGTTCGAACAACGCGTAAATTCTGACGTACTGACCGTTTCCACCGTTAACTCTCAGGATCAGGTAACTCAAAAGCCCCTGCGTGACTCGGTTAAACAGGCACTGAAGAACTATTTTGCTCAACTGAATGGTCAGGATGTTAATGACCTGTATGAGCTGGTACTGGCTGAAGTTGAACAGCCACTGTTGGACATGGTGATGCAATACACCCGCGGTAACCAAACCCGCGCTGCGCTGATGATGGGTATCAACCGTGGTACTCTGCGTAAGAAACTGAAAAAATACGGCATGAACTAATTTCGATTAGCTAATTGCTTGTTTAAAAAGGCGCTCTTCGGCATGGGGAAGCGCCTTTTTTATTGCCCGCATTCACGACCGTCAACGCTTTGTAAACCTTCTCTTTTCTCGCTTTTAAACCGCCGCGTTTCGTGTATATTTCCACCACCTTACAGGTTCTCTTCTCCCGGAATGACACAATGATTCGTAAATACTGGTGGCTCGTGGTCTTTGCTATCTCCGTTTTCATTTTCGATGCGTTGCTGATGCAATGGATTGAACTAATGAGCACCGAAACCGATAAGTGTCGTAATATGAATTCCGTGAATCCACTCAAACTCGTCAACTGTTCTGAGCTCGACTAACCTCCTGACATCACCTATAACTTTGTTATCACACATAAAATTAAGGGCTTTAAATCACTTTTAGTCGTTATCTGACGGTGATAATGTCTCAGCCCTTCCGAACCACTCTAGCGTAACGCCTCTCAACGAGTAGAACAGACCATGCTGGTTAGCCAATACAACCAATTCCTCGTCTTCACCTCCTTTGTTGTCGCTATCCTTGCTGCCTATACCGCGCTAAATATGGCCGCGCGCGTCGCCGGAAGCCAGGGAGCCGCAGCCCGTATCTGGCTGGCCGGTGGCGGTATTGCAATGGGCATTGGCGTATGGGCTATGCACTTTATTGGCATGCTGGCGATGGATCTCTCCATGAGCATGAGTTACAACGCCACGTTGACGGTGCTCTCGATGGTCATCGCCATTGGCTCGTCAATGTTTGCGCTGTGGCTCGTCAGTTGCGAGAAGTTACGTTTGCGCCGCCTGTTGCCCGGCGCGCTAGNGATGGGCGCAGGTATTGTCGCCATGCATTACACCGGCATGGCAGCGCTGGAGATCACTCCCGGTATTATCTGGGATAAAACATGGGTGGCCATTTCGGTCGTCATCGCGCTTGCCGCTTCACTCGCCGCATTGTGGCTGACCTTCCGCCTGCGTCACGAAGCCGCACAGGTTGCCCTGATGCGCCTGGGGGCCGCCATCACGATGGGGATTGCCATCGCCGGTATGCACTATGCCGGTATGAAAGCCGCACAGTTTCCGATGTCGACGATGGCACACCACCACGGGATTAACGGCAGCTGGCTGGCGGTTCTGGTGAGCGTGGTTGCGCTCTCCATTCTGGGGATCACATTACTCGTATCCATGCTGGACGCCCGCCTTCAGGCGCGCACCTCTTTGCTGGCCTCTTCTCTTGCAGAAGCTAACCGGGAACTGGCCCAGTTGGCGCTGCACGACACGCTGACGCGTCTGCCTAATCGCATCCTGCTGGAAGACCGTCTCGATCAGGCCATCAGCAAAGCGGACCGCGAAGGGATACATTTTGCCTTGATGTTCATGGATCTCGACGGTTTCAAAGCCATCAATGATGCCTATGGCCATGATGTCGGCGATAAGCTGCTGGTCGCCGTTACGCAGCGTTTGCAGCTCCCCCTGAAAGGCCAGTTCACTCTGGCACGTATCGGGGGGGATGAGTTTGTCCTGCTGACCGAGGCGGAAGGCCCGGATGATGCGGCGTCTCTGGCAAGTTCACTGGTTCGTGCCATTGATAACCCGTTTAATCTGGATCCTTATGAACTGGTGGTAACCCTCAGCATTGGTATTGCACTTTACCCTCACGACGGCAAAACCGATCGTGAACTGATGTTTAACGCGGATGCGGCGATGTACCACACGAAGCATATGGGCCGTAACGGTTATCACTTTTTCCAGCCCTCCATGAACACCCTGGCGCAGTCCCATCTCCAGCTGATGAACGATCTGTGGCTGGCCGTCGAGCGTGCTGAGTTACGCCTGCTCTACCAGCCCAAATTCCATGCCCCGGCAGGCCCAATCCTCGGTTTTGAGGCGCTGCTGCGCTGGCAACACCCAAAGCAGGGGTTACTGACGCCAGAGCTGTTCCTGCCGCTGGCAGAAAAAACAGGCCTGATCATTCCTATTGGCAACTGGGTGATCAACGAAGCTTGTCGTCAGCTGCGTGAATGGCACCTTCAGGGGCATCAGAGCTGGTCGATGGCCGTGAATCTGTCGACACTGCAGTTTGAACAACCTTCGCTGGTTAAGACGGTTCTCGGCTGCCTGGCGCGTCACAACGTGCCGCCGGAAATGCTGATCCTTGAAGTCACTGAAACAACGGCAATGAGCAACCCGGAGGAAAGCGTTCGGGTGCTGACAGAGCTAACAGATGCGGGCGTGAAAGCGTCGATTGATGACTTTGGTACAGGGTATTCGAGCCTGTTGTATCTCAAACGCTTACCTGCCTGTGAGTTGAAAATCGATCGTGCTTTTGTGAAAGAGTTAAGTGGCGAAAGCGATGATGCGACAATTGTTTCGGCAATAGTCGCTCTGGCAAAAACGCTGAACCTGAAAGTCGTGGCTGAAGGTGTGGAAACTGAAGAGCAGCAAACGTTTTTGACGGAGCTGGGCTGTAACACCCTTCAGGGCTATCTGTTAGGTAAACCGGTTAGTGCGCTGGATATTGAAGCACTTTGCGAGCACGGAGAAATGTTACCTGACGCTGAACCGTAAATATCATCATAAGGCGGTACTCGCGTAACATGCAGTGTCGCCAGAATGTTATCAACCAGCGCAGGAGCTTGTTGATAAAGATTAAAACTGTCTTTATTCATTAACCAGTTTTTAATTATTCCGCTAAAAAAACCATGAAAAACGATCAACGTCAGTTCAACATTCACCTGTGGTGAAATGAGTTTCTGCGAAATGCATTTTTCCAGCGAAACACGCAGAGATTCATAGTTAAAGCCAATACGTCTTCTGATTTCACACTCTGAAATCATATCGCTATTAAATTCACATTTATGATACAGGATCTGTAAAAGTGCACACTGGCGGGGTTCGTGCGCAATATATTGCAATGCAGTGATGAATTTTTCACGAATGACTAACAACGGATCATCATTTTCGGAAAGAGATAACCGGTCGTGAATAATTTCACGAAACGGTAATTGCTGCTCCCAGATAGCATTAAATATTTCTGATTTACTGGTGAAATGCCAGTAAACCGCCCCGCGTGTAACCTTTGCAGCATCAGCGATATCCGTCAGCGTCGTGTTGGCTACACCACGCGTGGCAAACTGCGTGATAGCCGCTTCAAGCAGTTGCTGTCGGGTTTTTTGAGCCTCTTCTTTCTTTTTACGTGCCATAGACCTCTACTCATTACTCACATGGTTGATGCATTGTTTGAAAATACAGGCTGGGTTTTGTAAGCAAAAGTATTCCCTAAAATTCATTTTAGTTTTGCACAAAAAAAGTCAATTCAATGAATTTATAATTTATATGAATGTATAACGACAATTAAATTCACAATGCAGATGCATTAAACTCTTAAAATTTCATTTATCCGATAAACTTATCAGAAACATACTGTTGAATTTACCGGGTCCGATTCTGATTTTTGTATCGCCGCCCATTTATTCGCACTTATAAATTAAAAAACACTAAATACCCTCATTATTATATACAGCTACATTTTGTTTTGTCTCCCCTGCCCCGATCGCCGATCCACGAACGAATATCGGTTAATGGGTATTTAAAGGAACAGTAATGACGAATCACTTCAGACTCTTACCTTTATCCGGTTTTATTGTCTGCGCCGCACTGCTCACCGGATGTGATGGGCAGGAAAACCAGCCACAACATCCGCAAGCGCCTCAGGTCAGCGTTCATATTGTGAAAAGCGCACCACTGGCAGTGACAACTGAACTTCCTGGCAGAACGGACGCTTTCCGCGTCGCGGAGGTTCGTCCCCAGGTTAACGGCATCATCCTGCGTCGCAACTTTACGGAAGGTAGCGATGTGCAAGCGGGCGACTCGCTTTATCAGATTGATCCCGCAACGTATCAGGCGGCGTATGACAACGCCAAAGGGGAGCTGGTAAAAGCACAGGCGGCAGCGAATATTGCCCACCTGACGGTGAAACGTTATCTCCCGCTGGTCGGCACGCAGTACGTGAGTAAACAGGAGTACGACCAGGCGGTGGCGACGGCTCAACAAGCTGATGCCAGCGTTGTGGCCGCACAGGCAGGCGTCGAAAGTGCGCGTATCAATCTTGCCTATACCAAAGTCACGTCCCCTATCAATGGCCGTATCGGTAAATCCAGCGTGACTGAGGGGGCGCTCGTCACCAACGGGCAGGCGACCGCACTGGCAACGGTACAACAGCTTGATCCGATTTATGTCGACGTCACACAGTCCAGCAATGATTTTATGCGACTCAAGCAGACGAGCCTGCAAAAAGGGGATACCACCAGCAGCGTCGAATTGCTGATGGAAAACGGTCAACCTTATCCGCTGAAAGGTACGCTGCAGTTCTCAGATGTCACGGTCGATGAAAGTACCGGCTCGATTACCCTGCGCGCCATTTTCCCAAATCCTCAACACCTGCTGTTACCGGGCATGTTTGTCCGCGCGCGCATTGATGAAGGTACGCAGCCGGATGCCATTCTGATTCCACAGCAAGGGGTGACACGTACACCACGTGGTGACGCAACCGTACTGGTTGTTAACGATAAAAACCAGGTTGAGTCACGTACGGTCGTTGCCCCACAGGCGATTGGCGATCGCTGGCTGGTGACGGAAGGGCTGAAAAACGGTGATCGTGTTATTGTCAGCGGCTTACAAAAAGCCAGACCAGGCACCACCGTCGTCGCCACACCCGACACCGCTGATAATCCTGCCAGTTAAGGGACGACAACATGGCTAATTTCTTTATACAAAGGCCGGTTTTCGCCTGGGTACTCGCCATCATTCTGATGATTGCGGGCGGGCTGGCTATTCTCAAACTTCCTGTTGCACAGTATCCAACCATTGCACCACCCGCCGTTGCCATAACAGCAACCTACCCGGGTGCTGACGCCCAGACGGTGCAGGATACCGTGACCCAGGTTATCGAACAGAACATGAACGGTATCGATAACCTGATGTACATGTCCTCCACCAGCGATTCCGCAGGTAGCGTCACTATCACGCTAACCTTCGAGTCAGGAACAGACCCGGACATTGCGCAGGTTCAGGTTCAGAACAAACTTCAGCTCGCCATGCCGTTGCTGCCGCAAGACGTACAGCAACAAGGGATTGGCGTCGAGAAATCCAGTAGCAGCTTCCTGCTGGTTGCTGGCTTTGTTTCAGACATAAAAATCTCACCCAGGATGATATCTCTGACTATGTCGCTTCTAACGTCAAAGATGCGATTAGTCGAACCACGGGGGTAGGTGATGTTCAGCTGTTTGGTGCCCAGTACGCGATGCGCATCTGGCTCGACAGCAATGCGATGAATAAATACCAGCTGACGCCGCTGGATGTTATCAACCAGTTGAAAACACAGAATGACCAGATTGCAGCGGGCCAGTTAGGCGGAACCCCGTCTGTTCCGGGCCAGCAACTGAACGCCTCCATCATTGCGCAAACCCGCCTTAAATCACCGGAAGAATTTGGCCGCGTGACGCTGAAGGTGAATCAGGACGGTTCTATGGTTCATCTGAAGGATGTGGCGCGCATTGAACTGGGTGGCGAAAACTACAATATGGTCACCAGGATCAACGGACAGGCGGCAACCGGTCTGGGGATTAAGCTCGCAACCGGTGCAAACGCACTGGATACAGCTGCAGCCATCAAAAGCAAACTGGCACAACTGCAACAGTTCTTCCCGCAAGGGCTAAAGGTGGTCTACCCGTATGACACCACGCCTTTTGTGAAAATCTCTATCCATGAAGTGGTGAAGACACTGTTTGAGGCGATTATTCTCGTCTTCCTGGTCATGTATCTGTTCCTGCAAAACCTGCGGGCGACGCTCATCCCCACGATCGCGGTTCCGGTCGTCCTGCTGGGTACCTTCGCGGTTCTGGCGGCGTTCGGGTTCTCCATCAACACCCTGACGATGTTTGGGATGGTGCTGGCGATAGGTCTGTTGGTCGATGACGCCATTGTGGTGGTCGAGAACGTCGAACGTGTCATGGTTGAGGACAAGCTGCCGCCAAAAGAGGCAACGCAGAAGTCGATGGAGCAGATCCAGGGCGCACTGGTGGGCATTGCAATGGTGCTCTCGGCAGTCTTTATTCCAATGGCCTTTTTTGGCGGATCGACGGGGGCCATCTATCGTCAGTTCTCGCTAACGATTGTTTCGGCAATGGCGCTGTCCGTGCTGGTCGCGCTGATCTTAACGCCAGCGCTATGTGCAACATTACTTAAACCCGTCTCCAGTGAACATCACGAGAAGAAAGGTGGCTTCTTTGGCTGGTTCAATGCGCTCTTTGATAAGAGTGTGGAACATTACAGCAACAGCGTGAGCGGTATTTTACGTAAGACCGGGCGCTATCTGGTGGTGTATGTGATCATCGTTGGCGGCATGGCGGTACTGTTCCTGCGCTTACCCACCTCATTCCTGCCTGAAGAGGATCAGGGGGTGTTTATGACGATGGTTCAGCTCCCCGCTGGCGCGACACAAACGCGAACTCAGCAAGTGCTCGATCAGGTTAATGATTATTACCTGAACAAAGAGAAGGCCAATGTTGAATCCGTCTTTACCGTTAACGGTTTTAGCTTTAGCGGCCAGGGTCAGAACTCCGGTATCGCCTTTGTGAGCCTGAAACCCTGGGAAGATCGGCCTGGTGCGGAAAATAGCGTTGAAGCGATCGTTAGCCGTGCAACGAAAGCATTCAGTCAGATAAAAGATGGCCTCGTATTTCCATTTAACCTGCCAGCAATCATCGAGCTTGGTACCGCAACGGGCTTCGACTTTGAGCTGATTGATCAGGCAAACCTGGGCCATACACAGCTAACTCAGGCACGTAATAAGCTGCTTGGCATGGTTAAAGAGCACCCAGACCTGCTGGTACGCGTACGTCCTAACGGACTGGAAGATACCCCTCAGTTCAAGCTGGATGTCGATCAAGAGAAAGCACAGGCGCTGGGCGTCAGTCTCTCTGACGTCAATCAGACGATCTCGACGGCCTTAGGGGGAACCTATGTAAATGACTTTATCGATCATGGACGCGTGAAGAAAGTTTACGTGCAGGCCGATGCTCATTTCCGCATGCTGCCAGGGGATATCAACAACCTCTATGTGCGCAGCGCAAATGGCGAGATGGTACCTTTCTCCGCCTTTAGCAGTTCTCACTGGGTGTACGGCTCACCTCGTCTGGAACGCTACAACGGGATGCCGTCTATGGAGATCCTCGGCGAATCCGCACCGGGTAAAAGTACCGGTGAAGCGATGGTCATGATGGAGAGCCTCGCAGCGAAACTGCCTTCCGGTATCGGCTATGACTGGACGGGAATGTCATATCAGGAACGGCTTTCAGGTAACCAGGCACCTGCGCTGTACGCCATATCACTGATTGTGGTGTTCCTGTGCCTGGCTGCCCTTTATGAAAGCTGGTCCATTCCTTTTTCCGTCATGCTGGTTGTACCGCTGGGGGTCATTGGTGCGCTTCTGGCGGCGTCTCTGCGCGGGTTGAACAATGACGTTTACTTCCAGGTTGGCCTCCTGACAACGATTGGCTTATCGGCCAAAAATGCCATTTTGATCGTTGAGTTTGCCAAAGACCTGATGGAGAAAGAGGGTAAAGGCATTATTGAGGCAACGCTGGAAGCCTCAAGGATGCGTCTTCGCCCTATCCTGATGACTTCGCTTGCCTTTATTCTTGGCGTTTTGCCACTGGTGATTAGCCGTGGAGCCGGGAGTGGCGCACAAAATGCCGTCGGGACAGGGGTCATGGGAGGCATGCTTTCTGCAACGCTCCTGGCTATCTTCTTCGTACCTGTTTTCTTCGTTGTTGTCCGGCGACGGTTTACAGGCCATAAAGATTAATGAATACCTGAAAGGCACCCCCGGTGCCTTTCTTATTTTTAACTGAAACAGTGAATTAGGTGTCTTATAATCACAGCGTTATTTGCATTAAGTAAAAATGCCCCCCTTACAACACCCTACTTTCGCCATTAATCCATCCGGGTATGTCATTTTTCTCCACGATTTTTACAATCAACATAATTTGAGATTATTCCCCATGCAACGTGGGCTTATCGCAGTGGTAAAATAGCCTCCAGTTCGTTAATAGCCCTCCTGGCTTTATAGCGGATGAGAAATAATACTGAGGTAACATCATGAAAAGATTCATTTCCGTTGCACTACTCGCTGCGCTGCTTGCTGGGTGCGCGCACGACTCACCATGTGTGCCGGTATACGACGATCAGGGCCGACTGGTTCATACCAATACCTGTATGAAGGGTACGACCCAGGATAACTGGGAAACCGCGGGTGCTATCGCTGGTGGTGCTGCTGCAGTGGCTGGTTTGACGCTGGGTATCGTTGCCCTGACTAAGTAACCCCCAGGGGCATCACTCTTTGAAAGCGCGGCTCTGTCCGCGCTTTTTGCTTTTAAATAGTGCAGCATTTTCAGATAAGTAAAAAAATAGCCCCACCATTTCTCTACAGATTAATTTTAGCCTGAAGCCAGTCACATCTTTTTTGTGTATCTATTTAAATTTCATATTCCATCGTGATGATTTTCACATATTAATTACATTTAATACCCTACCAATATTCACGCCAGCAACTATCTGATGTTTTTAGCTAACAGATAATCAAACTTTTGCTCTGATTTGTGGCGCAGGTTGTAATTTCGCACCGTTTCGGGGCATTCGATTTATTTAACCCTGTCTACACTCAGCATTATGCGTTCACTTGTCTCTTATTTTGTTGAGCGCAAAACCTGGCATTACGTTTGCTTTATAAACGTTGGCCAATGCCACAGACAGGTCAAAGCGTTTAAAACGCCTCTATAACGATAAATTTCGCCACACAGGATGCATTATGAAAAAGACGATGATAGCCAGCCTGGCCGCCGCGGGCGTGTTGTTTGCTGTAGCGGGTCAGGCCCATGCGGGTACGACACTGGACGCCGTGAAAAAAAAAGGGTTTGTACAATGCGGTATCAGTGACGGTTTGCCTGGCTTCTCTTATGCCGATGCGAACGGCAAATTTACGGGTATTGATGTTGATGTCTGCCGTGGCGTAGCCGCTGCCGTTTTCGGCGATGACAGCAAAGTCAAATATACCCCGCTGACGGCGAAAGAACGTTTCACGGCGCTTCAGTCTGGCGAAGTTGATATGCTCTCCCGTAATACCACCTGGACTTCCTCCCGTGACGCGGGAATGGGAATGTCATTTACCGGGGTCACCTATTACGACGGCATTGGTTTCCTTACCCATAATAAAGCGGGCCTGAAAAGCGCCAAAGAACTGGACGGTGCGACCGTTTGTATTCAGGCTGGTACCGATACCGAGCTTAATGTCGCTGATTATTTCAAAGCGAATAACATGAAGTACACCCCAGTGACCTTCGATCGTTCTGACGAATCAGCCAAAGCACTGGAGTCCGGTCGTTGCGATACGCTGGCATCCGATCAATCGCAGCTGTATGCCTTGCGTATTAAGCTCAGCAACCCTGCGGAGTGGATTGTCCTGCCTGAAGTTATCTCCAAAGAGCCTCTTGGGCCGGTTGTCCGCCGTGGCGATGAAGACTGGTTCTCTATCGTTCGCTGGACATTGTTCGCCATGCTGAACGCAGAAGAGATGGGCATCAACTCGAAGAACGTTGATGAAAAAGCAGCCAACCCTTCCAACCCGGATATGGCACATTTGCTGGGTAAAGAGGGTGATTTCGGCAAAGACCTGAAGCTGGATAACAAGTGGGCCTACAACATCATCAAACAGGTTGGTAACTACTCTGAGATCTTTGAACGCAATGTGGGATCGGAAAGCCCGCTGAAGATCAAACGTGGCCAGAACAATCTCTGGAATAACGGCGGCATTCAGTACGCACCGCCAGTTCGTTAAGCATTTGCTGTAACGGGCACTGCGCACGCAGTGCCCAGTCCAGAGTCATGGTTACCGAGGTTTCTTTATGTCCCATCACCGCCCAATCGTAAAAGGATCGTTATCCTTTTCTCATCCCGCGGTCCGCGCCTGGCTATTCCAGATTATTGCTATCATCGCGGTTGTGGTCATCGTCGTTTATTTAATTCATAACACGGTTACCAACCTGAATAATCGCGGTATCACCTCCGGCTTTGCATTTCTGGATCGCAGCGCGGGTTTTGGTATTGTTCAGCATCTTATTGATTATCAGGAAGGAGATACGTACGGACGCGTGTTTGTGGTCGGCTTACTGAATACGCTGCTGGTTTCAGCACTCTGTATTGTTTTCGCCTCCATACTGGGATTCTTTATTGGCCTGGCCAGATTGTCAGAAAACTGGCTGCTGCGAAAACTGTCGACAATTTATATTGAGACGTTTCGCAATATCCCGCCACTGTTGCAGATCTTTTTCTGGTATTTCGCCGTACTGCGTAACCTTCCAGGTCCACGCCAGGCTGTCGATGCATTCGGCCTGCTTTTCCTGAGTAACCGTGGACTTTACATTCCCTCACCACAGGTTGCGGAAGGGTTGTATGCTTTTATCGCCGCCATTGTGCTTGCTCTTGTGATCTCTGCAGGGCTATTCCGCTATAACCGTAAACACCAAATCAAAACGGGTCAGCTTCGTAAGACATGGCCAACTGCGGTTGCCCTTATCATCGGTCTGCCGTTACTGACACACTGGCTGTTTGGTGCCGCGTTGCACTGGGATATTCCGCATCTTCGTGGTTTTAACTTCCAGGGTGGGATGGTATTAATCCCTGAACTGGCATCCCTGACGCTGGCGCTTTCGATTTATACCTCTGCATTTATTGCTGAAATCATTCGCGCGGGGATCCAGGCCGTGCCATATGGGCAGCATGAAGCTGCACGCTCTCTGGGATTACCGAATACGGTGACGCTTCGTCAGGTCATTATTCCGCAGGCTTTACGGGTCATCATCCCGCCACTGACCAGCCAGTACCTCAATATTGTCAAAAACTCGTCCCTGGCAGCAGCCATTGGCTACCCCGATATGGTGTCACTGTTCGCCGGAACCGTACTTAACCAGACCGGGCAAGCCATTGAAACCATCGCCATTACCATGTCTGTCTATCTGATCATCAGCCTGGCGATCTCGTTGCTGATGAACCTTTATAACCGCCGTATCGCCCTGGTTGAGCGCTAAGGAATTCTGATGACTAAAGCAATATTGTCGCACTCCTCGCGTCCTGCCCGCTCGACAGGTGGGCCCGTTATTCTCTGGGCACGTAAGAACCTGTTTTCCAGCTGGAGCAATAGCCTGCTGACAGTTGTCTGCCTGTGGCTCATGTGGGAATTAATCCCACCATTGCTGAACTGGGTCTTTTTGCAGGCGAACTGGGTGGGTTCAACTCGCGCTGACTGCACGAAAGCAGGCGCATGCTGGGTATTTATCCACGAGCGTTTTGGCCAGTTCATGTATGGATTGTACCCGCACGAACAACGCTGGCGGATTAACCTGGCGCTGGTTATCGGTTTGCTCTCTATCGCCGTGATGTTCTGGAAAAAACTGCCTCACCGTGGCCGCTACATTGCCTGCTGGGCAGTTGCCTATCCCATTATTGTATGGGTGCTGTTGTATGGCAGCGTTCTGGGGCTGGATCGTGTTGAAACTCGCCAGTGGGGCGGCCTGACGCTAACGTTGATCATCGCCTCCGTCGGGATAGCCGGCGCACTGCCGTGGGGAATTTTACTCGCACTTGGACGGCGTTCAAAAATGCCGGTCGTACGTGTGCTCTCCGTCATTTTCATTGAGTTCTGGCGTGGTGTGCCGCTTATCACCGTTCTGTTTATGTCTTCGGTGATGTTGCCGTTGTTTATGGCAGAAGGCACGACGATCGACAAACTGATCCGGGCTCTCGTCGGGGTAATTCTGTTCCAGTCGGCCTATGTCGCTGAGGTAGTACGCGGTGGTCTGCAGGCATTACCTAAGGGTCAGTACGAAGCAGCGGAATCACTGGCATTGGGTTACTGGAAAACGCAGGGGCTGGTGATACTCCCGCAGGCACTCAAGCTGGTTATTCCTGGTCTGGTCAACACGATCATTGCGCTCTTTAAAGATACCAGTCTGGTGATCATCATCGGACTTTTCGATCTCTTCAGCAGTGTGCAACAAGCCACCGTTGACCCTGTCTGGCTGGGCATGTCCACCGAGGGATATGTCTTTGCTGCTCTGATCTACTGGATCTTCTGTTTTAGCATGTCGCGCTATAGCCAGCATCTGGAAAAGCGCTTTAACACCGGGCGTACACCGCACTGAGGAAATTATGAGCCAGATTACTATGACACCCGCCGACGCGATGATTACGCTGGAAAACGTCAATAAATGGTACGGACAGTTTCACGTCCTGAAAGACATTAATCTTAAGGTAAAGCAGGGTGAACGAATCGTACTTTGCGGCCCTTCAGGTTCAGGGAAATCAACGACCATTCGCTGTATTAACCACCTTGAGGAACATCAGCAGGGTCGCATTGTTGTTGATGGCATTGAGCTGAATGAAGACATCCGCAACATCGAACGCGTGCGTCAGGAAGTGGGGATGGTGTTTCAGCACTTTAATCTGTTCCCCCACCTGACCGTTTTGCAGAACTGCACGCTGGCACCGATTTGGGTGCAAAAGATGCCGAAAAAGGAAGCCGAGGCGCTGGCGATGCACTATCTGGAACGCGTGCGTATTGCAGAGCACGCCAATAAATTCCCTGGGCAGATATCAGGTGGTCAACAACAGCGTGTGGCTATCGCCCGTTCACTGTGCATGAAACCCAAAATTATGCTGTTCGATGAGCCAACATCCGCGCTGGATCCAGAAATGGTGAAAGAGGTGCTGGATACCATGATTGGGTTGGCCCAATCCGGGATGACCATGTTGTGCGTAACACATGAAATGGGGTTTGCCAGAACTGTGGCCGACCGGGTGATCTTTATGGATCGTGGAGAGATTGTTGAGCAGGCACCACCGGATGAATTCTTTGCGCATCCGAAGTCCGAACGTACCCGGGCATTTTTGTCACAGGTGATTCACTAACCGTTTGATCTGCCCGGTGACGCTACGCTTACCGGGTTGACTGGTTTACGGAAAATATAACGCAAAAAGGCCATCCTTACGGATGGCCTTTTCACTTGTTTGATGTCTGGCAGTTCCCTACTCTCACATGGGGAGACCCCACACTACCATCGGCGCTACGGCGTTTCACTTCTGAGTTCGGCATGGGGTCAGGTGGGACCACCGCGCTAAAGCCGCCA